>ERZ761602.82-NODE-82-length-218900-cov-96.356960_pt1 | contig 218900 bp, 205 predicted proteins | sample MGYA00512165_ERZ761602 | MGnify/ENA primary metagenome ERZ761602 (study PRJEB28899, sample SAMN02445085) | bioreactor sludge metagenome | biome: EBPR sludge; isolation source: Thorneside wastewater treatment plant | place: Australia: Brisbane, Thorneside...
CCAAGCCAACCCAGCCCCCCGAAAGGGGGGCTCTTTCTTTGCCTGAGCCGACTTGCCGGGCGTTTGGCAGGACACTGTCATCCCGAGCGAAGCGAGGGATCTCCCGACCAGCCCATACTCAGCCGCGGGCAAATCTCTCTGGTTTACTTCGCTCCGGTCAGGGTGATGGGATGCGCAACCACCGATCAGCGCTTTCGGGGTAAGACGATCGCATGAGAGTCGGCATCGAGTTTTGCGTCGTCTGAGACTACGCACCCAGAGCCGTCAGTTTGGCGGCCGCGATAGTGGAGCGCTTCGGAACTCAAGTTCGGGAGATCGTGCTCATCCCATCCGGGGGCGGTCGCTTCGAGATAACGGTCGACGGCACCCTGGTTTACTCGAAGCTCGCCACCGGCAAGCACATCGACAACGACAAGGCTATCGAACTCGTCAAGAAAGGGCTGTAGGGGTGCCTGAGGGACCGAGCAGGATTAGTGCGGCCGCTGCCGCCGCCGCTGTGTCCACTCTGAGCACGCGCGGACCCAAGGTCACCGCCCGAGGACCGATCCTTTCGACCTCGCGAGGCGCCCATCCGCCTTCCGGACCGATCACGATCACAGCCCGCTCCCCGGGCAACCGGTCCATCAGGTGAACCGGCACCCCCTCCTGCTCGCTCAGGACGAGGGCATCGCCGGCAATTTCGAGCACGGCGGCCAGGGAGTCGGCGGCCGCGATCTTCGGCAATCGAGCCCTAAAACAGACCTCTGCCGCCTCTCGGGCGATCGCTCGAAGCCGGGTAAGCCGGTGCTCCATCTTCGCTTCGTCCCAGCGAACCACCGTCCGCTCCGAGGGGAAGACGACGAACTCGGAGACTCCGATCTCGGTGCCCATCCTCACCACCTCATCGAGCTTCTCCGGCTTCGGGATCGCTTGCGCGATGGTCAGGTGAAACCGGGGCTCGGTTTCGATGGCTTCCTCCTTCAGTACCCGCGCGACGTGTCCTTCGAAAACGCACCGAAAGATTCTGCCGTTGCCCGGCAGGCAAGCGACATGGGCGCCAGCGGGGAGCCGGAGCACCTTCCGAAGCTTGTCGATCTCTGCTTTGGGCAGTTCGAAGATTCCCTCATCGGGCTCCGCATCGAGGAAGAGCCTCGGGAGCGCCCTAAGAGGCAGGTCAGGCATGCGGATCCCTTCGGCGGAGGACCGCAGCGATCCAGTCGCCCTCCTGCATCACCCGCTCGGGCTCGAAACCGGCCTGCTTGGTCGCCGCCTCGACGTCGGTCCAATTCGCCTCGATCACGCCGGAAACGATCCAATGACCACCGGAGCGAATGTGGCAAGCCGCCGAAGGGGCAATATGGATGAGAGCGGCCGAGATGATATTGCTCAGGACCGCGTCGAAGACGACATCCACGCGGAATGGCGAAAAGCCCTTTCCGCCCGCCACTTCATAGCAGACGCCATTGCGGATCGCGTTCTCACGCGCGCTCTCGATCGCGACATCGTCGATATCGACCGCGATCACCCGTTCGCTTCCGAGCAGTTTCGCGGCCACCGACAAGATGCCGCTCCCGCAGCCGATGTCGGCAACGAAGCGCGGCGGAGTCTGTTCCCAGATCGATTCCATCAGTTCCAGGCACAGCCGCGTGGTCGGATGGTCGCCCGTTCCGAATGCTTGACCCGGGTCGAGGACGATGACCTTATCGTCCGGCGCCGCGGGATAGTCTTTCCAAGTCGGGCGAACCACGAGCCGTTGGCCGATCCGCCTCGGCTCGAAGAACTGCTTCCAAGATTCGGCCCAGTCTTCGTCGGGCACGACCTCTTCGGTCACCGCCAATGCGCCGCGTGTCTCCAAGTCCCTGCGCAGGCACGCCACAGCCTCGCTCGCACGCTCCCCATCGACCAGGTAACCCCCCATCGCCGGCGGGTCGTCGGTCTGTACGGTTCCGGGGATTCCGTGTCTTTCGAAGACGTCGCAGATCACCGCCCAATCCTCCGGCGCCCGATCGAATCGCGCGGTGACCTTGATCCAACTCGTCATTTTTTCTTCTTGAAGAGGCCGCCGAGGATCGAGCCGCCCCCCTTGGGCTGGTCCTCTCCGCGCAGTTCGGCAAATTCGCGAATGAGTTTGGCCTCGGCCTCAGATAGTCGTTCGGGCACTCGGACCTGGATCTCCACCATCAAGTCACCCCTCGCCCCGCCGTGCAGACGAGGCAGGCCACCGCCGCGGACCCGCACCAAAGTGGCCGGCTGCGTTCCGGCAGGAATATCGAGCCCGACCTCTTCGCCGACCCCGTCGATCACGACATGGTCTCCGAGCGCAGCCTGGGCGAACGACACTTCAACTTTGGCGTGGAGGGTCGTTCCCTCGCGAACGAATCGAGGATCGGGCACGACGTCGAGAACGACGAAGAGGTCGCCGGGACTGCCGGCGCCGACTCCGTCCCCGCCCTTGCCGCGAAACGTGATGTGGGAACCGGCTTCGACTCCGGGCGGAATGTCGATCGTCAAGCGTTCATCGACTGAACTTAATCCACGGCCGGAGCACAATGGGCACCGCCGTTCTACGACGGTTCCTTCGCCGCCGCAGGTGGAGCAAGTCGTTTGGGTTCGGATCTGGCCGAGGAAAGTGCTCTGCACGCGGGTGACCACGCCTTGGCCGCTGCAAGATGGGCACTGGACCCGATCGGTACCCTTCTCGGCGCCAGTGCCATTGCACTCTGGGCAGTGCGCCATGCGGCGATACTCGATCGTTTTGCTCGCCCCGGTCAAGACGTCCTGCAGAGTGAGCTGCACGTCCACCCGGACATCCTCGCCGTCCCGCCCGTAGGCGCGAGGTCGCCGCGTCGTGCCGCCAGTGGCGCCGAAGAACATTTCGAAGAGGTCACCGATGTTGCCCGCACCGCCGAAGAAGTCACCGCCAGGGATACCCTGATCGTCGGTAGCGCCGAACTGGTCGTACCTTGCCTTCTTCTCGGGGTCGGAGAGAATCGCGTAAGCTTGTCCGATCTCCTTAAACTTTTCCTCGGCCTCCGCGTCGCCCGGATTGACGTCTGGGTGGTACTTTCTGGCGAGGCGTCGGTATGCGGATTTGATTTCGTCCGCCGACGCGTCGCGGCTGACGCCCAGGACTTCGTAGAGGTCGGTCATGGTCGAGCCCATGGCTTGGTAGTCACAGCGAAATCGAGGCTAGTCGACGGCTTCCTCGTCCTCGTCCAGGTTCTCCTGATCGGCGATGTCGCTCAGGGAGAGCGTGGCTTCCTCTCCATCTACCGGAACTGGCTCGGGCTCGGGCTCGGCTTCGTCAAGCAGATCAGTTAGGGTCGCGGCTGCGAGATCGATCTCGGGCTCTTCCTCGAGGTCGTGCTCACCCTCGTCGTGCTCGTCGGCGACCAAGAGCTCGGCCTCAGCCTCGTCCAGTGCTGGCAAAAGAATGCCGAGTTCGGGGACGATCGGCTCGTCGCTGATGATCGTCACGTCGGACTCGACGGCAACCGGTTCCTCGGTACCGAGTTTCGGTCGGATTTTGCCGGCAGCGATTTCGGCCAGCGCGATCGTCAATGGGTGGTTCGATTCGACACGAACGAGGGGCGGCGCGCCCTCCTTAAGCTGCTTGGCCCGCTTTGCGGCCAGATTGGAAAGGACGAACTTGCCCTGCTCGAAGTCGTTCAGGATGTCGGCAGAAGGCAGGATCGAACCGCTGGAAGGAGTCATGGCGTCCGTTTATTGTACCCGGTCGGGACGCCTGCGGGCCAGGTTTGCTACAATGAGCCCGGCAACGCGGCCATAGACCCACCAAGGCGGTGGACCGAAGGACACAGACCCATGGGCCGCGAAATCAAACGGATCGGCATTCTGACCGGGGGCGGAGACGTCCCGGGCCTCAACGCGTGTATCAAGGCCGCCGTCTTCCATGCCACCGAGGCCGGTCGCGAGGTGATCGGCATTCGGCGTGGATGGGGGGGGCTCCTCAACCTCGACCTTGAAGACCCCACCGCGAACAGCGAGTGGGTGCTCCCCCTGGACCGTAGCAATACGCGCACGATCGACAGGTTTGGAGGCACTTTTTTGCACACATCGCGCACCAACCCGGGACGGGTGCCCCCGGACAAGGCGCCTACCTTTCTTCGCGATCCAGAAGAAGCCGACCCGGAAGACGAGCAGCCTCTCGACTTCACACCACACGTGCTCGAAGTCCTAGAGAAGCTCGAAATCGACGCATTGATCGCGATCGGGGGCGACGATACGCTCAGCTACGCCCATCGCCTCCATCAAGAGGGCTTCCCGGTCGTCGCGATCCCCAAGACGATGGACAACGACGTTTTCGGCACGGACTACTGCATCGGATTCTCGACGGCCGTGAGCCGGAGCGTCGAGTTCATCACGAACCTTCGAACCTCAGCGGGGTCGCACGAACGGATCTGTATCGTTGAGCTTTTCGGCAGAAACTCTGGCGAGACCTCGCTCATCACCGCCTATCTCGCGGGCGTCGATCGCGCCGTCATCTCCGAAGTTCACTTCGACCCGGAGCGTCTGGCCGCATTGCTCATGGAGGACAAGCGCGCTAACCCGAGCAGCTACGCGATCATGACGATTTCCGAGGGCGCCCAGATGGTCGGCGGCAAGATCGTCGAATACGGGCAGGCCGACGCGTACGGGCATCGCAAACTCGGTGGCATCGGCGCGATTACCGGAGACGCCATCAAGCGCATCACGCACCAGAACATCATCTATCAGCAGGTGGCCTACCTCATGCGCAGCGGCGAGCCCGACGCGCTCGACCGCATGGTCGCTATCAGCTACGGCAATCTCGCCACCGATCTTGTTCTAAGCGGTCAGACTGGGCATATGACGGCCCTCCACAGCGGCCGCTACTCCACCGTTCCCATCGATACGATCATGGAGGGCATCAAGCGCGTCGATGTCGATGAGCTGTACGACATCGAACGGTACAGGCCGAAGATCCAGACCATGCTCGGCAAGCCGATGTTCCTCTACTGATTGGCTCGACCTAGTCCCGCTTCCGTCCGAATTTTGCACCGATTGCTGTCGAGGGTCTCATCCCCGTTGAGGTCCGCCTCCTGCCACGCAAAAGAGCCGGGCCGCTGGATCCAGCGGCCCGGACCTGTGTCTGAGACTCCTTAGTCGTCGCCAGTCATGCCGAAACTCGTCGACATGATCGCGTAATCTCCGATCGAGACTTCGTCGTCACCATTCAGGTCGGCCATGGGGTTGTAGCCCGCGTCGCCGAGCGAGAGGCCAAAGGAGGACGACAGCTGGGCGTAGTCTCCGATCGCCACTTCGTTATCGCCGTCGACGTCGCCGTTGAGGAGCGTGAAGTTAACGCCGGTTGCTCCACTGCTGGTGACGACCACCGATCCGCGGAGTTTGCGGAGCCAGTGGGTGCCCTTCGCTGCGAAGTCATATGTGCCGGCGTTGATGCCACTGCCGAGGTCGAACGAGTAGCCACCGCTGGCATTGAGGAAGACGGTTTGGGTCTGCAGCGCCGTGGTGCTGCCGACGTTCCTTACCTGCATCTGGATCGGCTGCCCATTGGGGCTGGCGAGCCAATCTTGAAGGGTAACGGTACCGGAGACGGAAAGGGTCTGTCCGGCGAAGGTAAGGATGGCATCGTTGCTCGTCACCGAACCACAGGGGCTCGTCACGATGCATCGGTAGGCACCTGCGTGCGAGAGCACCGTCGGGAAAATGAAGAGCGTGTCGGTAGTCGCTCCGAAGATCCCATTTCCGTTCGTGAGGGGTTCAGAGCCCTTGTACCACTGGTACTGAAGGGTACCTGGACCACTAGCGACGACCTGGAAGATCGCAGGACTGCCGAGCGTCACGTTCTGGTTCTGCGGATGTTGGGTGATCTGGACGCCGTTCAGCGATTCGTAGCTGACGCGAATGTTCCAGTCGCCGCTGGGCCGAAAGATCACCGGCAATTGGGCAAACGAGTGCCAGCCGGCGGGCGCGCCGAAGGGGCCGCAGTCGAGTGCGAAAAGCCAGTTGTTGGCGGGCGAGGACAGGTTACCGTCAGCGTCGGTCGTCGGGAACGCGTTCGAGTTCGTTGGCGGCGACTGGGTGCAAGGATTCGCCGGCGGGTTATTGTGCCGATCGATTCGGTAGCCCACCGTGAACATGTTGCTGTTGCCCTGGTTGTAAATGTACATCTGCTCGGGATCGTTGGGATCGACCGAGAACTGGATGTTCGTACCCTGCGTGCCAATGGGCATCCGAAGGTGCGGAATGATCAGGTCGTCCGACGAATACTCGTACAGGAGCGTGCCCGTCGCCGGGTTGCCTTCGTACACGAAAACCGACCACTCGGTCGTCGTCGGGACGGTGGTTGCAGACTGCGCGAAAATCATCTCAATCAGGTTGATCCTGATGGGGAATTCGCTGGCATTGAGGGTGAATGACGCCGCGGCCATCTCGCCTTGAGCGAAGCCGGCCTGAACGATGAACGAGCCGCCCGAAAAGTTCGCGCCGGACCAAGTGCGGGTTACCGCGCATTGGCTATACGCGGGGGTAGCGGCGCTAACCGCCACCACGAAAGCCATCGAAGCAAACAGGGCTCTCTGCGATGCTAACAAGTGCATAGAATGATCTCCTCGGCTTCGCCGATTCGGTTTGAAATGATTTTACATCAGGTCGCGCAAGAACCCGGAAAACTCCCGCAACTCTCGCGGCTCCCAGCGTATGACGGGGCAACGCCGGCGAGATGTTCCACCAAGGGATCTTCGCGCTGTTGAAACTTTCCCGGCACAGGATTCGTTTCCAATATCAAGCCCGAAGGGGAGTAGCGCCCGGCATCGCCGGGAGGCCGAGTTCGTCAGTACGCTCGAATGAGCCGGACCGGCCAGCAAGCGCGAGACCTTCATCGCCAGACGATGAAGGTTTCGTTGTGTCTGGCGAAGGCTCATGGAGGAAACGAGTAATGAACTGTCCGAACTGCAGCATCCCCCTGAGGCTCGCTGAGCGTCAGGGCATCGAGATTGACTACTGCCCCGAGTGCCGGGGCGTTTGGTTGGACCGCGGCGAACTCGACAAGCTGATCGAGCGGGCTCCAGGGGCCTCACAGGCAATGCCGCGGGAGGTTGAGTCGTACCGGCCTGAGTGGGACGGTCAGGAAGGTCGCAAGAAGAAGCGTCGGTCGGTGTTGGGCGATCTGTTCGACTTTTGATGGAACTGGCCGGCATCCCCTTGTGGATATGGGGCGGGTTCTTGGGCTTCGTCCTGCTCATGCTCGCCCTCGATCTCGGCGTGTTCCATCGCCAGGCGCATCGCATCGCGATCAAGGAGGCTCTCGTCTGGAGCGGTATCTGGATCGGGCTTGCGCTCGCATTCAACGCACTGATCTTCGCCTCTTGGGACCGAATCCAGCCCGGCTCGGACTACACGAACTCCGAAGCCGGGTTCGCCTTCCTGGCCGGGTACCTGATCGAGAAGGCCTTGAGCGTGGACAACATTTTCGTTTTCCTGCTCATCTTTGGCTACTTCGCCGTACCCGACAAGTACCAGCACCGGGTGCTGTTCTGGGGGATCCTCGGGGCGCTCTTCTTCCGCGCCCTCTTCATCGCTGCCGGAGCGACCTTGCTCGAGCGCTTTCATTGGACGATGATCCTATTCGGGGTCTTCTTGATCTTCACCGGCATCAAGATGGTGACCCAACAGCACAAGACTCTGGACCCCGAAAGGAACCCCTTCGTACGCCTCATCCGCCGGGTAATGCCGGTGACAGAGCAATACGACGGCCAGCGCTTCTTCACTCGCGTCGGGGGCAAGCTTTGGGCCACGCCGCTCTTTCTGGTGCTCCTCGTGGTCGAGTTCACAGACATTATCTTCGCGGTCGATTCTATCCCCGCGATCTTCGCTATCACTTCCGACCCGTTTATCGTTTTTACTTCGAACGTCTTCGCGATTCTGGGCTTGCGTGCGCTGTTCTTCGCGCTGGCGGGGCTGATGCAGATGTTTCACTACCTCAGCTATGGGCTTTCGGCGATACTCGTCTTCGTGGGGTTGAAAATGCTCTACGGATACGGTGAGAAATCGGTCTTCCCCGACTGGCCGAAGTTCCCCGTTTTCTTGTCGCTCGGGGTGATCGCAGCGATCCTCGGGGCGGCGATCGTCCTTTCTATCCGACGACCGCCGGAGCCGGAAACGACCGGGGCGTGATCAGGGTCGCCGGAAGTAGAGCGCGGCGCCGAAAATGCCCGAGTGGTTCGTGAACGTGACGTGCAAGTCGGTCACTCCCTTCTGCTGCAAGATGTACATCACCTGGTTCAGGTTGTACACGTTCATCTGCATGGGAGGCTCGCGAAGTGACAGGTCGGGGCGGCCGATGAGCTTCTTCACGAGCCGCTTCGCTCCCTTGATCAGTTTCGGCTGCTCTTTGAAACCGTGCCGCATCGAAGGCGGAGGAACCCCCAGGGTCTCCCTACACTCTTCGTGCGCGTAGGTCATCTGCAGATAGCCGATTCCGCCAGAGGCCAGATGATCGACGAGACGCTCGATGATCACCGTGCCGCGCTCCGGAGGAATGTGCTGAATCACGATGTGCGAATAGACAAAGTCGAACTCTCCCTTCAGCAGGGAGAGCCGATCATCGGATTTCAGCAGCGTGACATTGTTCAGGGAGAATTCTTCGCAGTTCTTTCGCGCTTCTTCCAGCATGGACTCGGACACATCGATTCCAGTCACTTCTTCGGCGATTCGGGCAGTGGCGATGAGCAGTCGACCGACCCCGCACCCGAAATCGAGGGCGCGCTTGGGCTCGAAATCCGGGTCGATGTGGCGTCGGCAGTAGTCGATCCAGCGGCGGACATCGCCCTCACCGGTTCGAAAGAACTCGGCTCGCGACTCGTTTGTCATCCGACCGAGCCGAAACTGATCCATCGTGCAAACCCCGAAGTAGGGATCGTTCTCACCCCAAATCTCCCAATCGGAATCAGTGTCGCGGCTCATAGCGGTGCATTGTACAGGGTTGCGCCGTGCAATCGAAAGAGAGCGCTACGGATTGCCGAGAGTCGCGCGAGGGCCTGTCCAGCGGGTATCATCCTCCCTTGCCGACCGCCCAGCCCGCGGCCGATTGGAAAACGCACCATGCCTTTGGACAAGCAGATCAAGTCGAAAGCCATCGAGGACTACGCCCGCACCGAGGGGGACACCGGCTCGCCGGAGGTCCAGATCGCCGTCATGCAGGCCCGAATCCTGCAGATCACCGATCATCTTCGGACCCACAAGAAGGACTTCCACTCCCGTCGAGGTCTGATGGTCCTCGTGGGCAAGCGTCGCCGCCTCGAAGGTTACCTGCGGAGGATCGACATTGCTCGATACCGCGCCCTGATCCAGAAGCTAGGTATTCGCGAAGTCCGCCCGAAGTGACGCATCGCATTTCATAGCGGAATGAGGACGACGAGGCAGTCGTCTACAATTTCCACGCTATGAAGAAGTTTCTCCTGCCAGCACTGCTGGCACTGCTTGCCTTGGGTTGTGGCGGCGATTCGACCCCACTAGGAACGGGTGCTCGGCATTCGGGCATCTACTCCGGCACCTACACCGACTCGCGGGGCAGGCTGGTCACTCTTCAGACCGAGCAAATCCATCGCGGAAACGTTCTGACCGGCGTCGCGCGCATCCAAGTCGGTGACGAAATGTATCATGCCTCGCTTCGCGGGACCACTAACGGCGAGGCCCATTCGTGGACAGGGGTGCTGCCCGGCGACCAGGGACGACTCGCCGTCCGCGTGGCGGCCGACGGTTCGGCACAGGTAGAAGCCGAGGGAGAACTGAGCAGCGGAATGGGATCGATGGCAAAGACGGGGGCAGCCACCACCGACGACCTTTCCGGTACCTATACGATCACGTGGAACGCCCAGGGCTTCAGCGACAACTTCACCGTCGAAATCACCAACGTGAGCGGCGTCGATACGCTGCCGAACATCTACGTGAAGCTGCCCGACAACGGCGGCTTCGTCGCGTCCGGAACAGTGGTTGGCAACACGGTCGCCCTCACGTACTTCAGCGGCGCGGGGGCGAACGGCTTCCTCGCCAAGCTCTCTCCGACGGCGATCGGGCAGACCGGCAACGCCTCCTTCGAACTCATTGCCCCAGGGGGCGGCAAATTCACCGGCACCTGGACGATCACGCCGGGCGGCTCGTAACGCCTCGACCGTCGAGCCGCCTTCCTGCTGCACGAGCCATCCGCGGGACCTAGAGGGTGCCGCGGAGAGCCTGCTCGCGCTCGATTGACTCGAAGAGCGCCTTGAAGTTGCCTTTGCCGAAGCTCTTCGCCCCTTTGCGGTGGATGATCTCGTAGAACAGGGTCGGCCGGTCGGTGATCGGCTTGGTGAAGATCTGGAGCAGATACCCCTCGTCGTCGCGGTCGACCAGTATGCCCAGATCGGCCAAAACGTCGATGTCCTCGTCGATCGCCCCCACTCGGTCGGTGAGCATCTCATAGTAGGTCTTCGGCACCGAAAGGAACTGGATGCCACGGGCGCGGAGCCGAGAGACCGTATACACGATGTCGTCGGTACGCATGGCGACGTGCTGGACGCCGGCTCCACCGAAGAACTCGAGGTACTCGTCGATCTGGCTCTTCTTCTTGCCCGCCGCCGGCTCGTTGATCGGGAACTTCACCCGGCCGTTACCGGAGGCCATCACCTTGGACATTAGTGCCGTGTACTCGGTAGAGATGTCCTTGTCGTCGAACGAGATCATGTTCTTGAAGCCGAGAATGTCTTCGTACCACTTGACCCAGACGTTCATTTTGCCGAGTTCGACATTTCCGACACAGTGGTCGATCTCGATCAGGCCGATCGGGTCGCCCGGCTGGTTCTCGGCTCGGAATCCGGGAAGGAACGGGCCCTTGTAGTGGTCGCGGTTGAGCAACGAGTGGACGGTATCTCCGTAAGTGCAGATCGAGGCAATGCGGACCTTTCCGAAATCGTCTTCGAGGGTGTGAGGCTGGCGCCAGGCTTGAGCCCCGCGCGACGTGGCCGCCTGGAAAGCCCAATCGACGTCGTCGACTTCGAAAGCGATGTCCTGAACGAAGTCGCCGTGATAAGCAATGCGCTCGGCCATCGGGTGCCCCGGTCGCAAAGGAGCGCTGAAAACGAGCCTCAGCTCGTTCTGGTCGAGGACGTAAGACGCCTCTTCCCGGCTGCCGGTCTCAAGCCCGGCGTATCCGGTGATATCGAACCCGAAGGTGTGCTGGTAGAAAAAGGCCGACTGGCGGGCATTGTTGACGTAGTGGCGGACATGGTCCACCCGGCGGATAGGAAAGGTGTCGGTGCTCATCGTTGTTGTCTCCAAGTCTTGCGTCGCTCGCCCCAATTTCCCTTGGCGGGAATACGGTCGATCGGGCAACGAAGAGCCTGACCTAGATTATATCACCGGGTCTTCAGACGCTTGACCGCCCGCGCCGGGAGGCAACTTCCAAGACTGGGAGCAGAAAGCGCGGTCAAGCCCGCGCACTCCGAAAGTAGAATGCGGACATGCTGCCCTGGGATCAAGACCTCTTCGTCCGAATCAACACGTGGCCCGATTCGCTGGCGCCGATGTTCGAGTTCTTCAGCGTCGGGATCAAGGGGCTCGCGCTCAAGATCATCCTGGGGGTCGTCGCAGTGGCGCTCTTGGCTTGGCCGAGAACCCGGTTGGCGACGATTCTCGCTCTCCTCTCCTGGCCGCTGGCCAATCTGATCACGGACATCCTCAAGAGCAGCCTGCCCATGCTTCGCCCCAGCGTCGACTTTCCCGAGGCGATCGTGCGGGTGGAGCGCCTGAGCAGTCCGGGAACCGCCAGCGCGCATGCGGCGAACATGATGGCCGTAGCCTTCGCCTTCATGATCGGCCTTGCCCCGTTGCGAAAGACGACCTGGCCCCTGCGAGGGATTATCGCGGGGTGGTTCGTGGTGGCGATCTTGACCGGTCTGAGCCGCATCTACGTCGGCGTTCACTATCCGAGCCAAGTCCTGATCGGGTTCATCGTTGGCGCGGTGGCGGCAGTGATCGTGGCAGGGATCGGGCGAGCGATCGATGGCGCAATCGCTCGCCGGCGGGAGGCGAATAGGACCTAAGCGGCGTCCGATTCGGCGGCATGGAACTTGTAGCCGTAGCCGCGCAGGGTTAGGAGGTAGCGTGGCTTGAGCGGATCCTTCTCGATCTTCTTGCGAATCCGGTAGACGTAGACCTCGAGGCTGTTGCTGTTGAAGTCGATGTCGTAACCCCAGATGCTCTCGAACAGTGAGTCGCGAGGGACGGCAACGTCACGGTTCTTGGCCAGGTAGGCCAAGAGTTCGAACTCCCGGTTTGTCAGGTCGGCCGGCCGCCCTTCGACCAAGACCTGACGTCGGCCAAAGTCGATCTGGAGGTCACCGACGACGATCCGATCCTCGCCATTGGGCATAGACGCCTCGGAGTATTCGCGCGCCCTGCGGAGTTGCGCTCGAACCCGCGCCAAAAGCTCGACCGGCTGGAAGGGCTTCGTCAGATAGTCGTCCGCACCCACCTCGAGCCCGACGACTTTGTCCATCGACTCCGACCGCGCGGTGAGCATGATCACCGGGAACCGCCACTTGGTGCGGAGCCTACGGCACAGGGCGACGCCGTCCATGCCTGGAAGCCCGACGTCGAGGATCGCGAGGTCGACCTTGGTGTCGTCCAACATGGCGAGAGCGTCTTCGCCCGAAGCGGCGGTCTCCGCATCGTAGCCGTTCTTGAGAAAGAACCTGCGCAGGTTCTCGAGGAGAAACCGGTCATCGTCGACGATCAAGAGTCTCGCGCTCATGGCAGTCCGTTCTTGCTCAGGGGTTCGGGAACCACGATCCGGAAGGTCGTGCCAACCTCGGCCGCGCTTTCCACGTCGATGCGCCAGCCGTGATCTTCCACGATCCGTCGAACGCTATAGAGTCCGAGCCCGAATCCCTCTGATCTAGTCGAGTGAAAGGGCTCGAAAAGTTGGGGAAGAACTTCGGGAGGGACGCCCTTCCCCGAATCATTGACCTCGAGAATCAGACCCTCGGGAGTGCGTCCGATCCGGAGCACGATCTGGCCGCCCGCGGGGTCCATTGCCTGAACGGCATTGAGGATCAGGTTCACGAAAACGTGCTCCAGCTGATGCGTATCTGCGTAGACGAAGTGCGCTCCATCGCCGGCTTCGATGCTTACGTCGATACCGGCCACCGACGTTTGGGCGTGGGTCAGCTCCACGACTCGGTCCAGCAGGTCGGTCAAGTCGACCTGCTCGCGGGTCACGAGGCGGGGACGGGCGTACGAGAGAAGGCGGTGGGCAAGCACATTGAATCGATCGATCTGAACTCGAATCGCCTGCCGCGTGGGCTCGATGTCGTCCGCGGCGTCAACTTCCATCGCGAGCGAACTCAGGATGTTGCGAATGTCGTGGGCGATGCTGGCAGCCAGAGTCCCGACCGCAGAGAGTTTCTCACTCTGAATCAGCCGGTCCTGGGTTGCACGAAGTTCTTCGTGGGCAACGATGAGCCTGCGCTGAAGAACGTGACCGCTGACGAGCAGGGAAACCTGGTCGATGAGCGCCTCCAGGTGTGTTCGATGATGCTCGTCTTCGAGAGGCGGCGCGGTCTGCCGCCCCAACGCGAGTATTGCCACCAACTGGCCGTTGGTCAGCAGCGGGATGGTCCCGACAAATCCGCATCCGAACAGCGAACCAAGAATGCCGGCCGGTCGTCGCTCGAATCGGATCGCTTGGATCGGATCGAGTCCTGCACTTTGCAGCAGGCGCCCCACATGCGGTTCTGAATCAATGGAAACCTCCACTCGGCGAGGCGTTGGGTCTTGGGCCCCGGTATGGGTTCCCACTAGGCGACCCTCCTCGACGACGAGAAGAGCCGCGGCAGAGTAGCCGAGCAAGCCGTGCAGCAGTCCGACCTGGCGTTCCACGACCTCGGCGGTGTCCTGGCTTTCTCCGATCAGGCGAAACGCGGCATTCATCGCCGAGAGAACTTGGTGTGTCGTCTCCAAGTCGGACCGCTGCTGTTCGACGATCGTCCTCTGGGTGGCCATACGCGCCTGAACCAGATTTTCCCGCTCGAGTTCGGTCCCGATCCTCATGGCCAGGAGGGAAAGGAAGCGGACGTCGTCCTCATCCACCGGAAGGTCCGAACGATCGTCCATGAAGCAGATCGTGCCGATCGGCCGCGCTCGATTGTCCAGGATCGGCGCTCCCACGTAGCGCGTCAGCCCGAGTTGGGCGGGGAGGAGACCGGCGTAGAACTTGTCCTGGCGAGCGTCTTGGATCCGAGTCGGCTGTGAGGTCTTGAGCGCGGTCTGGCAGTACGAATCCTTCAGCGCGTTCCGGCGAATGTGCTCGGTACCTGGCTTCATGCCGGCGACGCACCGGAACTCCATCCAGCGTCCGTTACGGATGGAGAGCAACGCGATTGCGCCGTCGTAAAACTCGGAGACCTGGCTCGTGATGAAATGAAGCACCGTCGCAGGGTCGGGATGAACGAATGTGCTCATGTCGTAGAGGGCTCGACGAATTCGCTCGCTCTTGAAGTCGCGCGAGACGTCCCTGAACGTCCAGATACGCCCGATGATCTCCCCCGACGAGTCGAGCACTGGGCATGTCCGCCGACGAATCATGAGCGGAGGCGTGGTCAAGAGTTCCAAGTCGTCCTGGCACACCCGCATCGGCTCGCCATAGATGTCCATGAGCGTCTGCCGCCAAGCTTGCGGGTCGCGGAGCTTGGGGTAGACCAGCCTGCGGACGTCCTCGGGTTCGAGGGTCACCACTTCCTGGGGATCGAGTTCGAACAACTCGCCGAACTTGGCGTTGCAGGCCAGTGTCCGGTGGTCGAGATCGGTCAGCATCACACCCTCGTCGGCGGCATGGAGCATCGAGCGCAGGATCGCGTCCGTCTCTCCCGGCAACATGGCGCGGCGAGCGACGTTCGCGTGGTCCAGTATCTGCTTGTTGACCGCCGAACGCATACTGAGGCGTATTCTCCTCGGGTGGCATTAACGCCGAATTGCTTGTTCCTGAACGCCAGATGAATAGTATCCGATCGTTTCACCGGGAGGACCGCTGAGCACGCTCGCCGCACTAGTCCTCGTAGTACTGCTCACTCTCACCCGACTCGTAGTCATTCGGGCAGGGGCGGTGCGCGCTGCGCGCGGGCTGGGCGCCTCCGGAGCGGTAATCGCCGTGCTGTTCATGGTGGTCCAGCCGTTCGTCGTGCAACTGTATTTCGTCCCGACCCGTTCGATGGAGCCCACCCTGCGACCCGGAGACTTCGTGCTCGGCTTGAAGCGTCCGGGGTTGCTCGCTCTGGACGACGTCGTCGTCTTGCGTCCTCCGGAAGCTGTGAGAGACGACCGGCTGCACATCAAGCGCATCGTCGGCCTCCCCGGCGACGTCGTCGAGATCGCCGCGGGACGGCTGTTCCGCAACGGCCTTCCTGTCTTGGAGCCCTTTGCACGCGATATCGAGGGCGACTCCTTCAAGCTAGCGACGTACCGAGGCAAGACCATCCCCGTCCGCACCGGTCGAAGCGGACTCGCCAACTACGACTCCGATGTTGCCCCGCCCTTCGCAGTGGGTTGGGACCGCGCGAAAGGGGCGTTCTCCGCGCTCGATCGCCTGACCTCGGAGCAGGCTCAAGCGCTGATCGAACTCCGGGGGGCAAAGGCTGCTCCGGTCCCGCCGGGGTACATCCTCGTGTTCGGCGACAACCGGCCAGGTTCCCAAGATAGCAGGCAATGGGGTTTGGTGCGCAAGGAGGACGTTGCGGCGAAGGTAGTTCGAGTTCTCTTTCCGTTCTCGCGCGCTGGAAGGCTGCCCTAAAAAGAAATACGCTCCCATCAAAGCGATGGGAGCGTCTCTCGGTCGGTTCTTCGTTTCGTTGTTCCGCCCGGAGAGGAAGGAGGATATGCGTCACCTATTCGAACGCCGGGCATGGTCGTCAGGTTCCATTTCTCAAAGATCCGTTTAGGTTTTCCGCTGAAACCCCTTCAAAACGTGGGCCAAAAGTCCCGAAACGAACTTAGCGCGCGGAAGCGTTGTTCCTGCGAATCTGGACGTAGAGGTCGGTCCGATTCGCGGTAACGCTGTCGTTTGAAAAGTACTCGCTCCTCCCGTCCATGCGCACTTCCAGCGTGAAGAAGCGGGTTCGACCGGAGAAGTTGCGGACCCAGACGTAAAACGGGTTGGAGGAAGCCTCGGAGTTCGTCGTGAAGCGGATGATGTCGGTCCGGCTCCCTGCCTGAGTGTCGCACCAGACGTTGGGACTGTCGATGCTGCATCGATCGAAGTCGTCGGGGCCGCCTCGCCGAGGACTCACGATGACCTCGAGGTCGCCGAGATCGTCGGACGTAAGGATGACCTGAACGTTGGAGTTGTGCCCGAATGACGACTCGCCACCGCCTCCGCAGCCAGCGGCGAAGACGACCGGTAGCGAAGCGACGAACAGGGTGGCTAACAAGGCGGTGTTTGTTTTCATGTTCACGGTTGGGCTAGATTCTACTCTCTAGTAGCCGGCGAATCCGACGACGTCTTTCGGTGCGTCCTTGTGCTTTCGCAGCCAATCCTCGACAGGCCAGTCGGTGGCCCCGAGCGACCATTCGAGCACCTTCCACTTGGAGCCGCTCTTCTTGAGCAGGACCAGAACCTGGTCGTCGAAGGCTCCGTTCTGGATGTCCTCCCAATAGATCGTCTTTCGGTAGTCGACGGGCTTGCCGCTCGGCTGAATCGGCTGAGCGTTCATGAAGGCATACCGCTTGGAGACGCGGAGCACGTTCACCTTGAAGACGACCTTCTGCTTGACCTTCTTCTCGACGAGCGGCCTGACCGCGTTCATGATCGCCTTCCGCTCCGGCGAATCCGGCTTGGGGATCACGACCTGGGCTCCGGCAACGGTAACGAGCGCAATGCAACCCAGAATCCACCTCATCGCCGGACTTTACCGTAAGTTCGAAACCTAAAGATATTGCACAGATCGCCAAGAATCACCCACGTAAGGATGCGATTTTCGATTGGCCCGACCTGGGCCAAGGCAGGTACTCGACCATGGGCATGAGGATCAACACGAACGTACAGGCGATGAACGCCTTGAGGACTCTCGGATTCACCGAGAAGGACATGGGCATCTCGATCGCCCGGCTCAGCAGCGGTCTCCGGATCAATTCGGCGGCGGACGATCCCGCCGGCCTCATCATTTCCGAGGGTATGCGGGCACAGTTGAAGGGCCTCGATCAGGCCATCAAGAACTCGCAAGATGCCATTAACATGGTGAAGACGGCAGAAGGCGCGCTGGACGAGGTCCAGCGTCTGCTCCGGGACATCCGCGGATTGGCCGTCCACTCGGCCAACAGCGCGGTGGTGGACTCTTCGACCTTGCAAGCCAATCAGACGCAGATTCGATCGACGCTCCAGTCGATCGACCGCATCGCAGCCCAGACGCAGTTCGGAAATCGCAAACTGCTCGACGGAAGTTCGGGCACGTATGCCACGCCGACGAGCCCGTCGAACATTGCCGGCATCTACTTCGGTGGAAGCTTCAATAACAACTCGATCACCACGAATTCAGCGATCACCCTTACGATGACCCAGGCCGCCGCGCGCGGCACCGTCTCCGGCACTCGCACATTCGCGACGGCGGCTTCGACCGTACCCGCTGGGCAGTTCACGATAAACGGAAGGACGTTTACAACTCAACCCACCGACACGCTCCAGAGCGTGCTCGACCAGATCAATGCCGTGTCGAATGTTACTGGCGTGGCGGCTTCCTTCGTGGATGGTGGCCCCGTCGTCCTCACCACGATCGAATACGGCTCGGACAGAGCGGTGAACTTCGCCGACTCGAACGGCGTTTTGCTCACGGCGGCCGGCGCCCCTCCACCCGGGGTCGGAGCCGATGCGATCGCCGACGTCACCATCGACATCAACGGCACCGCCGCCGGGGGTCTGGTCACCGTCTCCTTCGCCGGCGGCAGAGGTCTGACGCTTCGCGACAACAACGGCAACCTGATCAATTTGACGGCGGCGGGCAACGCCCTCGGTATCGGGGTTTCCACGTCGATCGGCAACCTCACCGCGGGAAGCGCCCAGTTCCAGATCGGAGCCTTCGATAATCAGGCGGTCTCCTATGCGATGCCGATCGTCTTCGCCTCTTCGCTCGGAATCACGGCGGTCTCCGGCAAAACATTGGCGGACGTCGACGTGACGACCCAGCAGGGGGCACAAGAAGCGATCCGGATCCTCGACGATGCCGTCAATCAGGTCGCCCGGCTTCGCGGGCAGTTGGGGTCGTTCTCGAAAGACTTCCTCGACTCCACCGTCCGGTCCCTCAACATCGCGACCGAAAACCTTTCCGCGTCCGAGAGCCAGATTCGCGACGCCGACATGGCGACGGAAATGACGGCCTACATGCGGCTGCAGGTCCTCCAGCAGAGCGGATTGGCGATGCTGGCTCAGGCAAACCAGTCGCCGCAGCAGGTGCTCCAACTCCTCCGCAGCTAGGGCCGTGGAGGAGGAGGATCGGCGGATTGGCCGGGGACGAAGGCGCGGACTCTACTAGCCTGAGCTTCGGCTTCGCGACGGAAGTCGCGCGGCAAGTCCTCGTAAGCGACGGCCTGGCTGTTCGGATCGACTCGCGCGTCCACGAGATTCCGATTTAGCGTGACACTGCGCGTGAAGTCGAATCGGAATCGATAGGTGGTCTGCCGAGCGAGCCGGAACCGGTCGAAGCGACCGGAATCGGGAAAGAGCGCGGCGAACTGCGGGTTCGACGCCATCGCACGCTGTCGTCCCAGGGCTTCGGCAGTGAGGTACTGGCCGCCGCTTCCGTTAGCGTCTGTAGCAAGGACCGCGGTTTCACTCTCGATTCGGAGGTTGAGGAAGCCGCTCGTGGGGACACCGGTCGGCAGGGCCTCGGTTCGCTCACTCTGCAAATTGGTCCGGGCAACTCGTTGCTGAGGGCCTTGGTTTTGTCCACGCGGCGCCGGAGGCCCCGTTGGGATATCCACGCGTGGGCCGTCCATAGAGTGATAGACCATCGAGTGAACGAGGTCGCGCTGGCGTTGTGACAGCCCGGCGAGGGGCAGAGGCCGCCCGGCGCCCAGGCTCGTCTTTTGGGACGATCCGAGAAGACCGTAAAACTGCAGCATCTGGCGATTGCCCTGAAACACGGAGGAGAACTGTCGATCGGCGGTGGCCGGGTCGAGAATCCGCATGTAAAAGAAGTCGATGCCGTTCAGGGGGTTAATGGCCTCGGCAGTGAGTGCGTAGGTCGCCAGTTCATCCAGCGTGAGACGGCCGTTGGCGGCAAGGGCCTTGAGGAGGGTTCCCAGCGCTGGGCGATCGACCTGCTGTTCCCGCGCAGTATGCCGCTCCGCGGGTCGGATCACGATCCAACCGTCGGTCTCCGTGATGTCGAGTTTCCAACTTTCGCGGCCCTTGGCAAAGGCTTCCGTGGGCCGAATATCGCCTTGCGCGACTCGCCGCGCCGTCGGCAATAGGCAGGAATCGGGGAACGCGGCGACGAGGTTCCGTTCCTTCATTTTCGCGAGTCCGAGGTAGATGTCGCTGGGAACCGTCGAGAGAGGCTCGAACTTATCGGGGTTGAGTATTCGCTCTCGCCAGTCGGCGGTCAGTTCGGTCGGCTTGTTCGCTGCTGGCGCGCCTAAGGGAGCGCCGAAAACTTCGATGCCGGTCGAGCCTCCATCGGCGAGAGCGACGAAGCTGGCTGTCGCGGCGACGAGCCCGCCCGATGCCCCGCCCACGAGCTTGGAGAACTGCTTGGACAGATCCGAGATCGGGATCGGCTTCTCGGCGTCCGCCTTTGCCGTGGACTCCGTCGGAGGATCTGGCGTGAGGACGAGGAACCCACTGGTCATCGCATCGCCGGTCTGTGCGTCGTAGACGGTGATTTGGCACTGGAGCCCATCCATCATCTCGTTGCGAGTGACGACAAGCAAGGTCTTCCCGGGACGACCCGTCTGCAAGCGTTCCCGGCTGGGTCCGCCCTGCATAAGCATCGCCACATCGCCGGTCGAGACTCCCAGAGGACCGGTGCCGGCCAGTTTTTCCACGGTTCGCTGTTCATCGAGGTATTTGTCGATGATTCGGGAGGCGCCGCCCGGCATCGGCTCTTGCATCGCGGTCGGGCGTGTTGAAAAAACGGTTCGGGTGCCCGGGCCGAGTTCGGCAAGACTTTGAATCGGCATCTCCGAGAGAATGCGGACGATGGCCCGTCCGCCCGGCTGCGACTGCCCCATCTGCCGAAGTCCGCGAACCGTCTGTGTCATCCCGCCACCGCCGCCCGCCCTAGCCCCTCGCATGAGGGATTCCATCTGCCGGCGGGACTCCTCGACGACCTTCTGAGCTTCCGTTTCGGTCAACGTCGGCGTTTGCTCGACGTCTTCGCTCAGTTTTTTGATGGAGGCGCCGAGAACCTTGGCGCGGGCAGCAATCTCTTCGCGCTTGGCCTTAAGCTCAGCGGTTGCCGTTCGCGTGAGCAGGAAGCCACCTTCGCTGTCCTTCCATTCCGCGTCGAGGGACTCTGCGATCTTGTCCATTGCCTCACGGAGCGTGACGGCTTCGAATCGGACGCACAGGATGTCGCCCTTCGCTTGCGTGCCGGTCCGAAGCAACACTCCGCCCGCGGTCGTCAGGTCAGCGAGAACCTTGGCGATCGGCGCGGCGGGACTGGAATAGGTGATCCTTCTGTTAAGGTCTTGGGCAAATCCCAAAACCGAACTGCAAGCTCCGGCGGCGAGTATGATGAGGCGAAAAGTCAGTCGCATAATTTAGGGCCTTCCGTCTGTTTCTACGCTAAGCGCTACGTTAGGATAGACGTTTCGGGTTCCTGACAGGCTCACTGACCAACGATTGCATCGGGAGGCACGAGTTCATGATTTCGTCGAGGTTCGTCATCGCATTTTTCATCGCCGGATGCTGCTGCGGCGCATCGGCCCAGGCCGACCAGGCCACCGTCCAACGGATCGTCCAGCACGGCAAGAACGAGAACCAGGTGATGCGGCACCTTTGGCACTTGAGCAAGAACATCGGTCCGCGCCTTACCGGCTCGCCGAAACTCCTGCAGGCGTGCGACTGGACGATGCTCCGTTTCAAGGAGTTCGGGCTGAAGAACGTGCATCTCGATTACTGGGGCGAGGTTCCCGTCGGCTTCGAGCGCGGCGAGCGCCAGACAGGCCGTATGGTCGCCCCGTACGAGTGGGATTTCGAGTTTACGACTCCGGCTTGGTCACCGGGCACCGGCGTTAAGCGGCGCGGCGTGGCGATCCTCGAGCCGACGACGATGGCCGAATACGAGAAGGTCAAGGGCAAGCTAAGGTGGGCCTGGCTCATCAGCCAGGGTGGCACACGTCAACCCGGTTCCGAGCGAGCCCAAGTCGATGCACTCATCGCTAAAGCCGGCATCGCCGGAAGAGTCAGCGCCTCCCGCAGCGATCTCGTCGTCACCGGCGGTCGCTACTCGGGACTCGACTACAACAACCTCCCCAAGGACGTGCGTATCACGATCCGAAAGAAGGACATGGACCGGATCATGTACAGCCTGCAGAAGGGCAAGGAAGTCAAGCTCGAGTTCGATATCCAGCAGCGCTTCCTCAAGGGTCCCAAGCCGGTCTATAACGTCGTTGCGGAAATCCCAGGCACGGAGAGGCCGGACGAAGTCGTGATCGTCAGCGGCCATCTCGATAGCTGGGATGGTCCGGGCTCGGAGGGCACCTGCGACAACGGAACCGGAACGATGGTGGCCCTCGAGGCGGCTCGCATCCTCATGGCGACCGGCGCGAAGCCTAAACGCACGATACGCTTCATCCTGTGGACAGGCGAAGAGCAGGGCCTGCTGGGCTCCCGCGCCTACGTCCAAAACCACCGGGACCAGCTCGACAAAATTTCGGCCGTACTCGTCGACGACGGCGGCACCAACTATCAGGGGGGGGTGACCTGTACCGCCGCAATGGAGCCCCTGATTCGGATGGCCCTCCAGCCCGCCATGGACGCCTTCCCCGAGTTTCCCATGCGAATCCAGATCGTCGAGCGGATCCCCAGAGGCGGCGGAAGTGACCATGCTCCGTTTAACGGTGTGGGTGTGCCTGGATTCTTCTGGTTCGAAACTGGTCGCGCGAACTACAACTACGTGCATCACACTCAGCACGACAAGTTCGAGGAGGCGATCCCCGAATATCTGGTGCAGTCTTCGGTGAATACGGCGGCCGCGGCATACATCCTCGCTTGCGCAGAGACGATGCTGCCTCGCGAGCAGCCAGCCGCGGCACCTGCGAGCGGCTCCGGCCGATAGGCGAGTGAAGAGGATCGAGGCGTATGTGCGGGTCTCCGCCCTCGAGGACGTCAAGCACGCCCTCGAAGAGGCGGGAGTACCCGGCATCAGCTGCGAACAGGTTCGCGGCTATGGACGTCAGCAGGGACGAACGGACAAGTACCGCGGCAGCACCTACGCCCTCAACCTCATCCCGAAAATGAAGATCGAGGTCGTGGTGAAGGACTCCGACCTCGAAGCCGCGCTGGAGGCAATCGTCGGGGCAGCGAGAACGGGTGAGATCGGAGACGGCAAGATCTTCGTCTCCGAAGTCACAGAGGCAGTCCGGATTCGCACCGGCGAGCGCGGCGAAGCGGCGCTGAGCTGATGCCCTTCAAGAACTTCCACATCTGGCGGGGACGGCTCCCGCATTGGCGAGCTGACGACGTAACGTACTTCGTGACCTTTCGACATCGACGGCCCCTGGATGCCGAGGAATGCCGCTTGTTGTTGGGTCACCTTCTGCGCCCGGATACCCGGCGCTACGACGTGCTGATCGCCGCGGTCCTCCCGGACAAGACTGAGCTGATGTTCACGATGCAATGCGATGCGAACGGCCGCCCTCACGAGCTGGCGATGGTGATCGAAGGTGGAAAGCGCCGAGCGGGCAAGGCGATCGTCAAGCGCACCGGTGAGCGATTTCCTCCGTTCTACGAGGAAAGCTACGACCGCATCGTTAGGGACGAGTCCGAGTACGAGGAGCGGTGGAACGAGATCCTCGCTTCGCCCGAACGAGCAGACCTTGGTGAAGCCGAGGAGTGGCCCGGATTCTGGGCCCGTTTGCCAAACCCTAGCCCTTAAGTATCTCTAACATCCGATCGATCTGGGCGTGGGCGCGGGCACCCTGGGGCAGCGCATCTCGGACCTGCTTGAGCAGGCTTCTTGCTTCCGCACGTGAGGCCGGATCGGTCATCAATTCCGCCGCCGAGACCGCCGCGTCGGCAGCAGACTGCGCGCAAGCGTCGCGAAACCGGGGCTCGGGTTCTAGCTCACAGGCCCGAGCCCAGGACATCGCCGACTCTCGAAAAAGCTGGATCTGCTGGCCTCGCTGGGCCCCGGTGCGCGCAGCGAGGCCGAAGAGGAGCCCGAGATCGGCCGGATACCGCGGATTCGTCGGATCGAGTTCGATCGCCTTCTTGAAACTCGCCTCGGCCTCGTCCTCCTTGCCTTCCGCGACCCGCTTCTTGCCCAGTTCCTCGTAGAGGCTTGCAAGGCGGCGCTTCTCTTCTTCGCGCGTCACGGGATCGACGAGTTTTCCGAGGGCCGACTCACTGCTGGCGATGCGCTCTTCGATGGTATCGGGCGCCTGTGCGGCCAAGCTTTCGAGGACGTTCGCGTCGTCACGACGGCGCTCGCTCCGCTCGTAGATCGAGTTGATGGCCCAACCTCCCACGATCAGGAGAGCGGCCAGCGAGCCCAAGATCGCGCTCGCGAGTCCGAGCCGATGAAGAAAATGACGGGTCTCCGGCTTGATCCAACCCTTGCGGCCCGCTTCTTCGCTCATAGTTTCCTAACCTAAGATATCCAGTGCCCGATCAAGATCGTCATTTCGATAGCCCCCATCCTTGAGCTTCTGCAGAACGCGGCGGGCGGCAAGGTAGCGGCTTGGGCCTTCTGAGGCGATCCGTTCGGCCATTCTCATCGCTTTTTGAGCGATTGATTCTTCGCGAGAGAACTCGTATGCCTCCGCATAGGCGAGGCCGGCGCCTTCCCAGTTTTGGTCTCGCTCGTGGCCTTCGGCGGCGACAAGAGCCGCCATCGCGCTGCCGTAAAGAAACTCTCTGGGCGGATAAGGGGTCGGACGATCGGGGTCGACCGTCTCGGTATCGACGGTCGGCCCTGGCGACCGAACGGAGCGGCGCGAAGGTCGGCTCGGGGGCGCCCCCCTCGGATCGAAAGTCGGAGCGGCCACCGGAGGCGCCGTCCGGTTGGCCGGAGCGTTCCGAGATGCCGCGCTGCTGAGTGCCACGATCGCGTAGATTACAAGGCCGAAGAGGAGTCCCACCACGAGCAGCGTTAGAAAGAACCGCGCCAAGAGGTTCTTGGTGTGATCGGACACCATGGACCGTCGAGGCGGCGGATAGTAGATTGGGACGCTCGGCATCGGGGCCGAAGAGTACGGCTGATAGGGCATGCCAGGACCGGGGGCCTGCGGCTGGTAAGGGTTGTAGGGGTACTGAGCGGGCGCAGCGGGAGGATAGGGTTGTGTGTATTGGGGCAATGCGCCCGGGTACTGCTGAGCAAGCAGCGCGTACGGATCGATAGGAGGCGGAGTCGGAGGAACCGCCATGGACTCGACTGCCACCTTCAGAGCCGAGCGCATCTCGGTGGCACTCGCAAAGCGCATTGCGGGAGTCTTGTCCATCGCGCGCTGAATGACCTGCCAGATCGCCGACCCAACTTGGGTGGGCTGAGTCGGATGGGAGTTTGCGATCGCGTAGGTGATCGCGATGACGTTGTCTCCCGCGAACGGTTTGGTGCCGCTGAGCATCTCGTAGAGCACGACGCCGAGGCTGAAGAGGTCGCTTCGCGCGTCGATGTCCTTGCCGACCACCTGCTCGGGCGACATATAGCTGGGCGTCCCGAACACCTGCCCGTCCATCGTGAGGTTGGGTTCGAAGGTGAGCCGGGCAATTCCGAAGTCGGTCAGTTTCACTCGTCCGTCCTCAAGCAGCTGGATATTGTCCGGCTTGATGTCGCGGTGGACGACCCCGTGCTTGTGGGCGAACTCGAGACCATTCAAAACCTCGATCGCGATTTCTATTGCTCTCCCTTCGGGAAGGAAGCCATGGGTATCGATCTCGTTCCTGAGCGTATGGCCGTCGAGGAACTCCATCGCCATGAAGTGGCGCTCCCCGTCTTGCCCGACCTCGTAAACGGTCACGATGTTCGGGTGGGAGAGCGATCCGGCAGCCTTGACCTCGCGCTGGAACCGTCGAAGCCGCTCGTCGCGCTGCTGCGACGTCGAGCCTCCCGGTACGAAGAGCTCTTTGAGGGCGACGCGTCGATGCATCAGCGGGTCGTACGCCTCGTAAACGATGTCGTTCGAGCGCGCGATTTCCCGGATGATTTGATACTTGCCGAGCGTGCTCGGAGGACTCGTGCTCATGGTCCGCTCGTTACTATTGTAGGTTACGCCCGGCCTCGCGTCGCGGATGCGCCCCGAACTTTAGACGAGTTTCCGGCCGTCAATCGCTCGACAGGCACCATTCTTGCGTTATCATAACTACCGAAATCGGAAGTGGACACCCATGACTCATCGTCCCCGCCATCGAGCCTTCACGCTCATCGAGCTTCTCGTGGTCATCGCGATCATCGCCATCCTCGCCGCGATTCTCTTTCCCGTGTTCGCGCGTGCCAAAGAGGCCGCCAAGAAGACCAAGTCCCTGGCTCAGATGCAGCAGTTGTCGCTCGCCGTCTTCATGTACGCCGGCGACCATGACGATATGTTCGTCCCTTCGACGAACTACCAGGCCCCGACGAACGACCCGAACCGAATCTGGTGCGCCCCGATCCAGCCGTACGTCAAGAACAAGGAGATCTTCGTCTCCCCGGCCGCCTCCGATAGCCGCTATGCCGAAGACTGGGGAACGCGAAACCAGCAGAGCATCGGCTTGAACGGGACCACCGCGATCGACGAGTCCTCGGCCGGGTGCGACAACTTTTCGACGCTTCCGGCCTGCGAGGGCTGGAAGTCTGCAGCGTCCTTCAGCCAGATGGAGGAAGCCGCTCGGGTCGGCCTCTTCGCCGAGACCCCGAACGGACCCTTGGCGAGCAAGTACCGAGGCTATGTGATCTCGGGTGACAATGGCGCCCTCGATACCGTCGATGTCACGCGCTCGCTACCGCTCGTGGCCGATCGAGACTTGGTCGCTGAACTCGGCGCCACCTTGGCCCCGGCCCAGTTGAAGCCGATCTATGCCCGGTATGGAAAGACGGGCCGAGACGAGGGCGTAACTCCCGTCATCTTCGGCGACGGCCATGCCAAGCACCACTCCGCAAGGTCGCTCAAGGTGCCCGGCCGAGTGATCTGGCGGTTCCGATAGATCCAAAGAAAACGACGCCTTCCTCCCGCGGGGAGGAAGGCGTCGCTGTTTTGCCCGGCACTTAAAGATGCTTAGGGCGCTGGGTTGTGGATCTCGAGCCCATCGATGAATAGGGCGAACTTCTGACCGACAGGATACGAGGGAATAGATCCCTTGTGAGTGATTCGAATCGTGTAATCTCCTGCGGTCGGGTTCGAGATGAACACCTGCTCCACATTGTCCCGGCTATTGTCGCCCGTCGTGGCGGCCAACCAGGGATTGGCCGGATCGAGTACCCATGGCATGACGGTCTGGCTCGAAGGGTTGATCACCCTGAGGTCCAGGTCCCGAACGAGCATCTTGTTCGGAGGATCGACGATGCCAGCGGTGGCGAGATTTCCTGGCGCATCGAGCCAGCAGGTCGTCACTTTGATCGGCTTGTTTCCATAGCGAGCGCCGCGGAAGGTTTTCGTTCCACCGTTCCATAGGGTATCCACGAGGGCGGGGTAGAGGCGGGTGGGGTACTGGCTCGACCAGTACTTACAGGCGGCTTCCGTGTTCATCAGGCCCCATCCGAAGCGATAGTCGGGTCCCGGAGACGCTCCAGCCTCGTCGGCGGTGTAAATGAGGAGACCCCGAAGGAAGTAGCTAGGCACCTTGCCGCCCGGGAAGTATTGCGCCCAGCGCTGCGTGATCAGCGCAGCCGATCCGGATGCATTCGGGCATGCCATGGAGGTACCGCTCGAGACCGCATAGGACGTCGAGGAATTGCTGTGGCTCGAGGTCAGGGTCAAACCGTTTGCCACGATGTCCGGCTTGATTCGTCCGTCGTCGGTGGGTCCCCACCCGCTGAAGGAGGCCATCAAAACGCTCGCCGGTCCCGTATAGGAGGCGACGTCGTTGACTGCCCCCACTGTCACGATGTTCTTGGCGGTGGAGGTCGTCGGGATCGTATCGTAGCCGGTGGCGCCACCGTCGATCGTGCGAGTTGCCGTGGTGGGCGCCCAGGCCGAGCCGTTCCATTCGTAATGGCCAATGGGCTGAGATGCGGGGCCCTCACCACGGTCGTTCCCGGCAGACTTGAAAATCGTGTAGTTCGGATTCGCCGCCGCAATGACGTCGAAGTCCTTCGCTGTGGTGTCGTAGTAGCCGAACCGATAATCCTCCGATTGGCCAGGGATTCCGAACCACATCCATGCTCCCGCGCCGGTGTTCCAAAACCAGCCCGCGATGTGGCCATACGAGTGGTTGCTAATCGGCAGAGTCGGCCCTGCGACGAGCATCTCGGCGGTGTCGTTGGTAAAGTCCCATGCTCGCAGTTGGGCCTGAGGCGCCATCCCCTTAGCTGACGGCATGGCGCCGCCGGCGATCATCGTGCCGGCGACATGAGTCGCGTGCCAATCGGTCGCCGAAGATTCTTGCGGAGCCATCCGGCCCCCGAACTCCCGGTGCCCCGTGAGGGGAATTCCCCCGTCCCAAATGCCGAGGACGAGGCCGGAGCCCGTTAAGCTGAAGCCGGCGCCACCGAACGGGTGAACGCGGTTCGTCCGCGTTGTGATCGCCGCGTTTGCGTTGAGCGTTTTGTTGAAGATCGGCATGCCGCGCTCGAAGCGGTCGAGGACGACTGTCGATCCATCGGGCATCGTTTGCCTAAGGGCGATGCCGTGCAGTTTTGCGAGCGCCTCAGTTTCGGCACGTCGAGCGGCGAGTTCGTACTGAAGCCGCTTGGCTGCCTGCGTTGGGTCGTCGCCTTGTGCATAGGCCCAAGTCGCGAGGCAAAGGGGCAGGACGAGTCGGGCGACGAAAGCAAGAGTGTTTTTCTTCATTGGTTGGGCTCTCCCTTGAGAGACTGCCCATCAAGTGTCGCCGCAAGAGCAGGCTGTTTGCGCCCTCCGGCGAAAGTCCTACGGCAACGAGGACCTGCCACGAACGACTCCCTTCGACATCCACAGCGGGATGACCTCAACGGTCAGCAGGCCGCGCTGAACGAAGAGATCCGCAGCCAGCGCGCGCTCAATGGCGGAAGTGTCGGTGCTGGTGAAGATCATTGCTGAGCGCAGGCCCTGGAAGGACTTGTCGTCGGAAGGAAGGACCTCTCCCCAAACCGCGAGGCCGTGCGTCTGCTCGAGGGAATCCAGATAAGCGCGATGCGCTTTGCGCATCTCCTCGTTTACTGGCGACTTCCCCGGTCCATCCTTGAGCAGCACCAAACGGTGTTCGACGATGGTCGAAGCATCGACCTTGGGGTTGAACCTCTTCGCATCGACCTTCCATTCGGCGGCCTCGACGCGCATGATGTCGCGCTTGACGAACTCATCCCCCTTGAACGTATCAGCTAGTTCGCCTCGGCTCGAAAGGGTCAAGACGGTGATGCCACGGCGTACTTCAGTGGGGTCCTTTAGGGGGCCTGCGGCCACGAGGCGTGCTCGTTCTACTTGCGCCCCCATGTTCGAAAAGTGTGTCTTCGCGACCGCCTCTGCCTCTTTAGGGTCGGTTGGCGGGGCGCCCTGGCCCTTGACGAAGAACATGAAAAAGACCTTCTTCTCCGGTTGCCCCAGAGGCAGGCCGGCCGAGCAGGCGAGAAGGAGCAAAGGGAACAGGATCAGCTTCATCAGCACGTTCTTAAGCGCGCCGCCAGCGGGTCGGAGTTCCCGGAGTGCGGACCAGCAATCCTTTTGCTTCGAGATCGAGTTGCACCGTTTTGATCCACCACATCGCCTTGTCGCCACCGGGCCACAGATCGGGCGGCAAGCTGGGAGTCACGAGATCGCGCATCTCGGCCTGGGTGATCCCCGGCTCCTTCTTCGGGATAAGGGTCAACAGCGCCCGACGCATGGCCTCGTATTTGTGGGAGTTCACGCGGCTCGTCCGGCCCGGAATGTTGACGTTCTGAATCTCGACCATCTCCGCTTGGCTCTTCGTCATCACCGATCCTCCGCGCCCTTTACGGCGACCTTCCTCAATCGCATTTCCAGGGTCTTTGTCCACGTTCCTTCGGCGTTCTTGTGCTCACCGTACTCCACCCACTCCCCCTGGGCGGTCAGGTTCATCGTATAGCGGGTCTCGCCGACCTGCGGGAGAGTGACGTTCCAGACAAAGCCGCGCTCCTTGACCTGGAGGTCGAACTCGTTCCGAAGACCGTTGCCGAGCTGCGCCAGCATTCGGTAGCTCTTGCGGTCGGCATCCCAAAATACCATCGCGCAGGGCTGGTGAATGGGAATCTCGCGATCACCTGCTTTCATCATCCACTCGGCGTCGATGACGAGGCAGGTACCCCCCGCTCTCAACCGAACATTCTCATAGCCCGACACTGCTCGCTTCCCGCTCGGAGTGTTGATCCAGGCTTCGCCCTCCCAGCGGCCCTCGAGAAACGCAAGTGCCTTCATCTTCTCGACTTGAACCTTGCCACCGAAGTCGAGAACCTGGGCCGTGGCAACCCCGGCCGCTACCGCAACCAACATAAGTAAACGCCGCATGTGAGCGATTGTACCGAGGCTTGCACTGGGCCTGACATAATCCCGGCATGGAATCGATCGAAGCCAGCATGGACGCTGCAGGCCTGCGATTCGGGATCGTCGTCGCGCGATGGAACGAGTTGGTCACTAAGCAACTCCTCGAAGGGGCCCTCGAAACGCTGGCAGGCCACGGTGGACCCGAGGTCGTCGTCGCTCACGTTCCCGGAGCTTGGGAGGTGCCACCGGTGGCGAAGGCCCTCATCGAGCATCGTAAGGTCAACGCCGTGGTCGCACTGGGCTGTATCATCCAAGGGGCGACTCCGCATGCGGGCCTCCTGGCCGCCGACGTCGGCTCGGCGTTGATGCAGATTCAGGTCGAGACGGGAGTCCCGATCGCTTGGGGAATCTTGACTCCGGATACGGCCGAGCAGGCACTCGAGAGGGCGGGCCTCAAGATGGGCAATAAGGGGCGCGAAGCGGCCCAAGCCGCGATCGCTGCCGCCGCAACCCTGCGGCTGATCCGCGGAACGCCGTGACCCTCGAAGCGGCGACCGAGGTCTTTGTCCAGGGTTTTTGCTTTGCGAGGAGCCTCACGTCACCCTACGTCCCGACCCTACACGGCGACCTTTGGGTGCTGCAGGACGGGCCGGGACGCAAGGACGTGCCTCGCACCGTAGAGATCGTCACTTGCAACGTCGACCCCGACGCCGTGTTGAAGCAACTGGGTAGGCCCCGGTTCCGCTACGCTTTGGCCGTCATCAGCGGGAACGGGCAACCGATCGAAACGGTGAAAGATCGATTCAAGGGGGCGGGATTTCGGCTTCTTCGCCGAGAGCCCCTCTTCGTTCGAACGTGCGAGGACTTGGGGCATGCGGATGCTTCAGTTCGTCGGGTCGTCACCGCAGAGGACTGGAAGGCCGTTTTCCGAGCATCAGGTCGTCGCCAGATCGCGAAAGAGCATTTGGAGCGGCCCGACCTCGTTCGCCTCTATGCCGCCTTCGAGGGTGAGGCCACGATCGGCTGGGTTAAGAGTGTGGCCGTTGGTCGAAACTCCTGGGTATCGAACCTCTATGTCGAGCCGGAACGGAGGGGGAAGGGCCTCGGCTTCGCCTTGATGGCCACCATGCTCCGGGAGGACGCTGAGAACGGAATGGAGCATAGCGTCCTTCTCGCCAGCAACGCGGGGGCGCGGCTCTATCCGCGCCTGGGCTATCGCCAAGTCGGCATGCTGCTCCTCTTCGCCCCTACAAGACGATGACCGACCGGATTACGTTGCCGGTCTCCATCTCGTGGAACGCGTCCTCGACGTCTCCCAACCCGATGCGACGGGTGATCATCCGATCGAGTTCCAGCTGGCCCTGCAGATAAAGCTGGGCCATCAACGGGAAGTCGCTCGACGGAAGCGCGTCGCCGCAGTGGCACACGTTCAGACCGGCCTTGTTCCAATAGACGCCGGTCGCCATATCGCCTAGATTCAGTGTCACCGCGTCGGTGGCCGCCGGGAAGCCGATGGTGGTCGCGCGGCCGCCGTAGGCGAGCATCTTGATGGCCTGCTCGGTGCACAGCGGGATGCCGGTCGCCTCATAAGCGAACTCGACGCCGCCGTCCCAGCCGTCGTCGGTCAGGCGGCGGACCTCAGCCACGGGATCGGTTTTTGACGCGTCCACCGTATGAGTCGCGCCGAAGTTCTTCGCCCACTCCAGCTTGATTGGATTCACGTCGACACCGATGATTTGCCGGGCATGACAAAGCCGGGCCCCCTGGATCACCGACAACCCTACACCGCCGCACCCGATGACCGCAACACGCGCACCAGCGAACACTGGGGCGGTGTGCATGGCCGCGCCGACTCCGGTAATGACGCCGCAAGCGATCAGGCAAGCGCGGTCGAGCGGCATCTCTTTGGGCATCTTGATCGCCGCTTTCGAGTGGACGACCGTGTGGGTCGCGAAGGTCCCGCAGCGCAGGACCTGGGAGCAGGTCGCGCCATCGCTCGTCCGGCGAATCCGTGGCTTGGCTCGCAGCGCCATGTAGCATCGCCGCGGATCGCCGCGAAGACAGGCAGGGCAGCGTTCGCAAGGGGCTCGGTAGGCAATCACGACCGGGTCACCGGGGGCGAGGCTATCGACTCCCTCTCCGACCTTCTCGACGATTCCGGCCCCCTCGTGGCCGAGTACGATCGGGAACGGCATGCCATTGCCATTCAGCATCTTGACCGTCAGGTCGGTATGGCAAACGCCGCTCGCGACGATCTGAATGAGCACTTCGCCGGGGCCAGGATCGTCGATCTCGACATCTCTGAGCACTGCCGGCTGGCCCGGCTCCTCCAACAGCACGGCTTGTCCCTGGATGGCCATTTCCGCATGATAGCGTATAGTCCCGGGCGTGAGAGACTTGCTCATCGAGGGCTTTCGTTATGACGCATGGGCCAATAGGGCATGGCTGGCCGCGCTTCCGACATTCGACGACCGTGACCGCGCCGAGGCGATCTTCCGCCACATCCTCGTCGCCCAGCGGATCTGGCTCGTTCGGACCCTCAGCGAGGAAGAGACACCGCCGTTCTCGGACGATCTCGGCGAGGCCGTCAGTCGACTCAGCGAAGCCTGGATCGCCCTGATCGAGACCTGCGACCCTGGCGCGTTCGTCTCATACACCACGATGGTCGGCGAATCGCACTTCAACACCGTCGATCAGATCGCACGCCACGTCGTGAACCACGGCACTTACCACCGAGGCCAGCTTCGGGGGCTCAAGCAGGCAGAGGGCGCCGACGACTTTCCTGAGACAGACCTCATTCGGTTCCTCCGGCAAGATGGGCGGTGATCAGCGGCATCGCTGCGCATCGAGGTTGGAATTCTCGGGCGCGATCGCCTACAATGACCCTATGCGACGTGTCGCGGCGTGCATCGTGGCCGCCTTGACGGGTGCTTGCGGCTGGGCGGGATCGTTCAGCGGGGATGAGCAGATTCAGATCATCTCGTACTGGAATGCCGACGATCGGTACGTCGTCACGTGCCCGCCGGAGTCCCTTGCCAAAGGGCCCTGGCAGGTTCGGCTGACGCCAGCGGGCTCACAGTGGCTTTGGAACTACAACAAAGCGCGGGGCCTGGGCAAGGTTAATCCAACGATCGACGCGGGCGCACAGTCGCCGGAGCAAGTCGCCTTCGAGCGGTGGATCGATGCCAAGGTCGCCTACGACCGTTACGTCGCCGCGCAAGTCGCGGCCGAGCGAAACGCAGAGTTTCTTCAGCGAGAGGCACCCTTGGAAGCCAAGCCCGCTCCAAACCCCGGGCCGATGCCGCCAGGCTTGCTCCGACTAGCCGGCGATGCTCCTTCCATGGCCTCTGCCGTGCAGCCCCTCCTGCACACGATTTCATTTCACGACGGGATGCGCCTGACCTTCACGGACAACGCGGCCATGCGGCCACGGTATGCCTACTACCGCTTCTCCGAGGGGGTTATGAGCGGCGGTACTTCGGTGCGCAAGATGCCTCCCGCCGAACTCGACGCGATGTTCAAGCGAGCCGGGATTTCGGCCAGCGAGCAGAGGATCATGAAGGCCGTCTCGCTGCTCGAGGGCGGGTTCGATTCGGTCAATACGTACGACACCGGATTCGTCAGCGTCGGATTCATCCAGTTTGCCTGTCTCAGCGGAGGCGCCGGCTCGCTCGGTCAAGTGCTCCTCAAGCAAAGGCGAGAGGATCCCGTCGCTTTTGAACGTGACTTCCGGGCGTTTGGGCTCGACGTCACCGATACCGGCAAACTCATCGCCTTCGACACCGCCACCGGTATCGAGTACCAGGGACCCGACGCGGCAGACCTTATCATCAAGGACAAGCGGCTCATCGCGGTCTTCCAGCGTGCAGGGCGCATCAGCACTCCTTTCAGGGTCGCTCAACTGAAGCTCGCGAAGGAGCGTTACTACCCGGTGGATGATCCGGTCATCGTCGACGTCGGCGGGACCAAGATGCGCTGCCGAGTGGGCGACATCGTTCGCTCCGAGGCCGGAATCGCGACGCTCATGGACCGAAAGGTCAACACCGGCAAGATCGATCCCTTCCCCGCTCTCCTCGCGCGCTATGTCGCCGCCTACAACCTGGACTCGCCCTATCAGGCCGCAAGTTTCGAGCAAGAACTTGTTGCCGCGCTGAAGTGGAGAAAGGACTATCTGGCCGATATGGGGCTCAGTCAGCCTCGCTCGATCGTCAGCATCCCGGTGTCTCGCGGCGCGAAACGACCAGCCATCGCCAAGCCCAAAACTCCCTCGAAAACGGCTCCACCTCCAAAGAAGAAGGGCTAAGGGGATCGGAGGTTCGAACCTAGTTTGGTAGAATCTAGCCAGTGACCACCCTTGGCTTATCCGCGCGCGCCGGCATGCTCGAGCCTTCTCCAACGCTCGCGATGACGGCCAAAGCCCGCCGGATGAAGATCGAAGGCATCGACGTGGTCTCTTTCGCGGCCGGGGAGCCCGATTTCAACACACCTTTGCCGGTCTGCGAGGCCGCGGAGCGGGCCATCCACGACGGACAGACGAAGTACACGGCGACCGCCGGCATCCTTGCCTTGCGAGAGGCGATCTCTCGCAAGCTTGCGCGAGAGAACAACCTCGATTACGGCCCCGACCAGGTCGTCGTGACCTGCGGCGCCAAGCATGCGGTGTTCTCCGCGCTTCAGATTCTCGTCGATCCGGGGGATGAGGTCATCCTCATCGCGCCATTCTGGATGACCTACGTGGATCAAGTGCGACTTGCCGGTGGGATCCCGGTGATCATCCAGACCGGTAGCGATACCGGTTTTTCGCCGACCGTCGAACAGATCGCCGGGGCGATCACGGCCCGTACAAAAGCCATCGTCTTGAACAGTCCTTGTAACCCCACCGGCGCAATAATCGAGAAAGAGACGCTCGCGGGAATCGGCGATCTGGCCCTTCGCCACGGCTTCTGGATCGTAGCCGACGAAATCTACGAGCGTTTAACCTACGGGCACGCGTACCAAAGCGCTGCGGCGCTAGGCGCGGAGGTCGCGGCCCAAACCATCACCATCGGCGGCGTCAGTAAAACCTACTCGATGACGGGATGGCGCATTGGATTTGCCGCGGCGCCTCTCCATGTGGCCAAGGCCCTCTGCAACCTTCAGGACCAAGTCACCAGCAACGCGAACTCGATCGCGCAGGCCGCCGCTACCGCTGCCTATGACCTTCCCGACGAGTTCGTGACGAAGATGCGGAACGAATTCCGAGACCGCCGCGACCTCATGGTCGGGTTGCTCCGCAACATTCCGGGTCTCGCTTGTGAGACTCCCGAGGGGGCTTTCTACGTCTTCCCTGACGTGAGGGCCTGTTTGAGCCGATTCAGTACGGACGCGCAGCTGGCCGATTATCTTCTCGACGCAGCCCACGTCGCCACGATGCCGGGGTCGGTGTTTCATGGCCCCGGTCACCTGCGACTCAGTTACGCCGCCAGCCGTCAAGATATCGAGCGCGGGGTCGCCCGAATCGGCGACGCCCTCGCCCAAGCCACCCGATGATTCCAAAAGAGATACCGCTACGCAGCGAAGACCTGTTCAGACTGGCCACCACCCACCGATCGGCGACTGAAGATGCCGTCGGCGAATCGTATGAGCGTCTGGAGTTTTTCGGGGACTCCGTCCTCGGTCTCGTGGTCGCGCAATTCCTCTTCGAGGAACACGAAGACTGGGATCAGGGAATGATGAGCAAGGCCAAGGCGAGCGTGGTTCAAGAAGGGCCGCTCGCAGCTCGAGCCTTCGAGCTCGGTCTGCACGACTATATTCGCCTGAGTCCTGGCGAGGAAGCGACGGGCGGGCGCACGCGGCCTTCGATACTCGCGGATGTCTTCGAAGCGATCATCGGGGCCATCTTCATCGAATCCGGGCTGGAGAAGGCCCGCTGGTTCATCCTCGAGCAACTGAGCCCGGCCCTCAAGCGAGTGCGCGGTGGCGACGTGAGCCCAGACGACCATAAATCGAAACTGCAGGAAATCGCCCAAGCGAATTGGCGTCGAACTCCCTTGTATCGGATTGCGCGCGAATCGGGAAGCGCCCATGAGCGTCGCTTCTTCGTGCAGGTCTACTTCGACGATCAGATGATGGGTGAGGGATTTGGGCGCTCGAAAAAGGAAGCGGAGCAGGCTGCCGCCAAGGACGCCCTTCATCGGATCGAGCAGGATCGGCGCGCGCGCGAACTCGTCGAGCTTCACTTGGAGGACTGAAACGGACCGACCCGAGAGCGGCGAGCGGGTTTTGGACAGTGGAGGACTCGTTTACTGGCTTTCGACAGTGGAGGCCTCGTGCTCGCCGTGGTTCCTGCTCGGTCACGGTCCGTACTTCCATAATAGGGAGGATGGGCGAGAAACTCCGACCCGAACATTGCCGGTTTTGCGCCTGAGTCCATCATGAGTTCCGTCCTTCGACTCCGCAAAACGGTCGCCGGCACTGCTTGCTTCGAAGGACGAGGGCTGCACTCCGGAGTGCCCGTTCGCGTCGAGGTTCATCCCGGTGAGCATGGGATCTTCTTCGCGATCGGACCCGAGCGAATCGCCGCGCGGCCCGACCAGGTGACGGACACCTGGCGGTGCACCCGGCTCGGCTCGATCTCGACGATCGAGCATCTCATGAGCGCTCTAGCCGGACTCGGCATCACGGACGCCGAGATCGAATTGGACGCGAGCGAACTCCCGGCCCTCGACGGGTCCGCGAGCCGCTGGTGTGAGGGTTTGCTCGCCCAAGGCTTGATCGACCTGCCGCCGGACGACATCACGCTTCCGTTCGCCCGGATCTTCGAAAAATCGGACTCTGGGAGCATCGCGATCAGCCGTGGGGCTGGGCTCTGGACATACGTTTTCGACGGTGGGGAGCGCTTTCCCGAGCGACAGGAATTCGTCTTCGATGTTTCGCGAGACGACTACGCCTCGCAGGTCGCGCCCGCACGGACCCTCGTCTTCGAGGACGAGGTCGCCGCGGCCCGAGCGGCCGGTCTCGGAGGGGGATTGGACGAGTCGTCCGTGCTCGTGCTGGGATCGACCGGATATGTCAACCCAGCGCGCTTTCCCGACGAGCCGGCCCGCCATAAGCTGCTCGACTTGATGGGAGATCTTTATCTCGCCGGAGTGCCAATCGGTCTGCTGAATGTCAGCGCCGAACGGAGCGGGCACCGACTCAACGTGGGTGCAGCCAGGAGACTCTATGAAGCTTGTTGGAGCGGGCGAAGGGATTCGAACCCTCAACCTTGACCTTGGGAAGGTCCTGCTCTGCCATTGAGCTACGCCCGCGCGGTTCCTGGAGCGGGTGGCGGGAATCGAACCCGCGTGGCCAGCTTGGAAGGCTGGAGCTTTACCATTAAGCTACACCCGCGCCCTCGTGCCTGTGTATACCCGATGCCGGGCGGGTCTCAGCAGGGCGGGTTGATCTTGAAGAGGGCCTGGACTCTTTGAGCGTCCGGCTCGACCTTGCAGCCGCCGATTTCCAAGAAGCGAACCTTGGAGAGCTTGGGAGCCTCATGGACGACCACCGCCATGCTGCCGGTCAGCGTGAGGCTGAGCAGGCTTACTATCACGATGATGATGGCTTTCTTCATGGGAACCTCTGCCCGTTGGACGGCCAGTCGATGCCAATCGTTACGCATTCGACCGGTGGAAAGTGCCCACGGGGTATCCTTTTCGATTCGAACTATGAGAATTCGCAACAAAGAACTGCGCCAGCGCTGGCATCGGAAGGAACAACGCATCAAGGAGCTCAAGCGCGAGGCGATCGCCTCTGCGGCCGACAAGCCCAAATCTGCCGCCCCGGCCAAGCCCAAGGCCGCTCCCAAGAAGCCCGAGGCTGCTCCAAAGGCCAAGAAGGCCGCTGCTCCGAAGGCTGCTGCCTCCGCTGAAGCCAAGCCAAAGCGGGCGCCCGCCAAGAAGAAGGCCGAAGCCGAGGCCCCGACCGAAGCCGCCGAATAGATCGCCGGGGAGTCGAACTCCCTCGGCGTCCTAGGTGCAAGCCCGCTAGCCTACCGGCCCCCAGGACGGTCCCTACGTGGAACCAGTTTCTCGGCGATGCTTACTGGCGAAGTGTTTGTGCAGGAAGGGCTGATTAGCCCCGACCAGCTCAGGCTGGCGGAAGACAAGCAGCGAGAACTCGGCGGGAACGACCCGATCGCGCGTGTCTTGGTGAACATGGGACTCGTCGCCGAAAGAGATCGGGTCCGGTGTCTCGGCAAAGTGTGGGGTATCCCCTTCGTCGACATCGTGGATCGGGTTCCGAGTCCGGACGCGCTGCATCTGCTCAGTCCGCAAATCGCCAAGCGTTTCAAGGCCATTCCCCTCGATATCCAAGACCGCCGTCTTCTCGTGGCGATGGCAAACCCCCTCGACGTCTTCGTCGTCGACGAGCTTCGCATGTCGACCGGCTACGAGATCGAGCCAATGATCGCCGTCGAGGAGGATCTTCTGGCGTCCTTGGCGGCTCATTACAAGGTCGACGTCAACGTCAACGACGCGCTCGCCGGCGTGATGAAGGATTTCGACGGTGATCTCGACCTCACGTCGAAGGAGGAGGAAGAGCTCAGCGAAGCGGAACTTCGCGAGATGGGCGAGGATGCCCCGATCATCCGGCTCGCCAACCTGATCGTCAACCAAGGCGTCGCCGACAAGGCCAGCGACATCCACATCGAACCCCGGAAAGATGGCGTGTGCATCCGGTACCGTGTCGACGGCGTGATGATCGAGGGAATGAAACTCCCGAAAAAAGTCCTTGCCCCGCTCTCGAGCCGCTTCAAGATCATGGCCAACATGGATATCGCCGAAAAGCGGGCTCCGCAGGACAATCGCATCAGCGCAACCATCAATGGACGAGACTTCGACTTCCGCGTCAGCACTCTGCCCGTGGTTTACGGAGAAAAGATCGTCCTGAGAATCCTCGATAAGGGCGGCATCAACGTAGGACTGTCGAAGCTCGGCTTTTTGCCCCACAACCTTAAGACGATCGAAGACATGGCGGAGCGCTCCTATGGCATTATCCTCGTCACGGGACCCACCGGCTCAGGAAAGTCGACTACGCTCTATTCGATCCTCAACAAGATCAACAACGGCGAAAACAACATCATTACGATCGAAGACCCGGTCGAATACGAGCTGAACGGCATCAATCAGTGCAGCGTGAACAATCGCGCTGGTATGACGTTTGCCGCCGGGCTCCGTGCGATGCTGCGCCAAGATCCCGACATCATCATGGTGGGAGAAATGCGCGATACCGAGACCGCGACGATCGCGATGGAAGCGGCGCTAACCGGCCACCTCGTCCTTAGTACACTCCATACGAACGACGCACCAAGTGCCCCGACGCGCTTGATCGACATGGAGGTCGAACCCTTCCTTATCTCGTCATCGATCATCGGCGTTCTCGCCCAACGCCTCGTGCGCCAAATCTGCTCGAACTGCAAAGAATCGTACACTGGTACTCGCGAGAGTCTGCTGCGATACGGATTCCCGGTGCCCGAGGAGATTGGAGCCGACACGAATGGCGAAATCATGCTTTTTCGCGGTGCCGGCTGCGACCATTGCAAAGGGACGGGGTACAAGGGCCGGACCGGCGTGCACGAGCTGATGCCTCTGAACGATGCGATTCGAGATGAGGTTCTTAAGAAGTCGCCGAGCCATATCATACGGCGTTTGGCGATCGAGAACGACATGAAGACATTACAAGTCGACGCCGTCAGCAAGATCCTCATGGGCGTAACGAGCGTGGACGAAGTCTTGCGCGTGATTTATGCCTAGTTGAGGGTCCTATCGAGCGCCCAGCATTCTTCGAGGGCCGGCTTCAGCAGAGCGCTCATCTCCTCCGGGGTCTCGGGGTCAATTCCTACGACCTGGACCGTAATCATCATCTCGAGCGAGTACGCGATCAGATAGAACCCGATCCGTTCTCCCTTGTCGTTGTGGATGTGACTGAACCAGCTGTCCTCGCCCCACTTGAAGTAGCCTGAATCTTCACGATAGTCGAGTGAATCGACGATTCCCTTCGGTGCAAGCCGCTTTGCAATCCCATAATCCAACGAGTCGATGGCCCAGCTTCCGACGCCACCGTATTCTAGCTGGCACCATACGTAAAGATCGTCGGCATCGTATTCGTATTCGGCTCGCCGAGTCTTACCGACTTCTTCCGTTACGGAGCGGGATTCCTTCCCCACCGTGGACCAGGGCTCGCCCACCCAGCGGTCCACGTCCTCTAACGTGAACAGGGCCGTCCTGACCGACTCGCTCATGGGGACCGACTTCTCACTGCTGACGATCCAATACACGAAGGCGCGGATACCGATCCCGGCGATGAGCAGCACGCCAACGACAATGCCGATTATCAAGCCCCAAGGCGTCTTTTTCTGGATAGGCGGACGGAGAATCGGGGGTGCCATGGGCCTATTCTATTGAAACCTCGCCTGCGATTCGTCGGAAACTGTCGGAATCGCAACCACTCGGATTGGACGAAACGTCAGTAGAATAGAGTAGCGGATTCGGCACGGAAGCCGGACCGGGAAAACTAACCATGGAAGGCCTGTATGAGACGTGCTTGGACCACGCCTGACACGACGCTGTTTCTCTTAGCGGGAGCCGCGACCGTGTTCGGTGCTCTGATGATTTTCGACGCGGGTTACGCCCGCTCGCTCGCTCAGGGGAACGGACCGATCCCCAAAGAATTCACCCAACAGATCCTCTATCTGTTCGTCGCGATGTTCCTCGGATGGCTCGTATCTCGCTGGCGCATCGACTCGTTTCGCAAGGGCGCCTATGCCCTGTTCGGGGTGGCGGTCGCATCGCTGGTCGCCGTCGAACTTTTCGGTGTAACCATGAACGGCGCGAAGCGCTGGCTGGACATCGGCATCGTCGTGCAGCCTGCCGAGTTCGCCAAGATCGCCGTCATTCTGTTCCTCGCTGCCGCGCTGGCAGGCAGGCGTCCGTCCAAGCCACCGGCTCGGCCGCCCGGCGATTGGGCCGAGTATCTCGACAAGGTCGCGATTCCGAAGATCGTGTCCGGTTGGCCCTTCTATCTCGCCTTCGTCGCTGCCTACTTGATCGAGCGAGAACCCGATCTCGGTACCGCGGCGGTGGTCGTGTTCGTGACGATGGCCATGATGGTGTTCGGGGGTGTTTCGTGGAAGTCGATCGCTGCCCTTCTCGTCGTCGGGGGTATCGGGACGGTGGCGGTCGTCAAGTCTCAGCCGTATCGGATGGACCGGATCTTGAACCACGCGCAGCGGTGGGAGCCTGATCATGTGGACGATACGGGTTACCAAACCACGCAGTCGGAAACCGCTATGGCATCCGGCGGGTGGACGGGAGTGGGTATCGGCGCCGGGCGCGCCAAGCACATGCTTCCCGCCGCGACGACCGACTTCATCTTGGCGACGATCGGGGAGGAGTTTGGGTTGCTCGGCTCGCTGGGCGTGCTGGGCCTGCTCGGCGCAATCGCGTGGCGCTTGGCGATCCTGGCGCTGCGGGCTCAGACTCGATTCGCGATGCTCGTGCTGGCAGGAACCTCCAGTTGGATCGCGATACAGACTTGCACGAACGTGATGATGGCGAACGGCCTCTTGCCCGCGATCGGGATTCCGCTGCCGTTCGTCTCGTCGGGCGGATCGAGCCTCCTCGCCCTTTGGATCGCGATCGGTCTGTGCCAGTCCGCCGCCGATGATCGGCCACGACGAACGCAGGAGGAACCAGCGACCGAGCACTCCGATCGACCGCTTCGAGGCAAGGTCGGACATCGTGCTGAGGCAAGCGAACGGGAGCCGGTCTATTCCGAGTAGCCTCTGAGAATGACGCGGCTCGTCGTCACGGGTGGAGGAACGGGAGGCCATGTCTTCCCCGCTCTCGAAATCGCTCGCGAGGCCATCTCGCGGGGAGTCGAGGTGCGGTACCTGGGGTCGCATCGCGGACAGGAGAGCGAGGCCTGCCGAGAGATGGGCCTGCCTTTCCTCGGTTTCCCGACCTTGCCGCTCTATGGACTGGCGTCCCTTCGCGGCTGGCGAGCCTTGCTTGCCTTTGCAAAGGCACGGGCTGCAGTGGCCGCCGAGTTCCGTCGCGAGCGCCCCGAGGCGGTCATTAGCACCGGTGGGTACGCCTCCGCGCCGGTGGTAGCGGCGGCCCGAACCCTCGGCATTCCCTTCGTCGTCCACGAGCAAAACGCTGTGCCGGGCCGGGCCAACCGGATTCTGGGGAGACGTGCCATGGCGATCGCCACGGTGTTTCGCGCGGCGGCGACGCACTTTCCGGGCTCCAACGTCGTGCGGACCGGCATGCCGATACGCACGGAACTGCGCCGGGCCGCCAAGTCCGCTTCGAGCGCCGGGGGCCACGAGGTGCTGGTGGTCGGAGGTTCCCAGGGCGCGCGCACCCTGAACGAGGTCGCACCAATGGCGGCCTCCAAACTCGACCCCGCTCTTCGCTGGCTTCATCTCGCCGGTCCTGGTCGCGAAGAGGAGGCTCGGTCACCCCATGCTGGCTATCGAGTCGAGGGTGCCCGTGATGCTGCGGGAATGGCCGACGCCCTCGCATCGGCAACATTGGTCGTTTGTCGGAGCGGCGCAGGCACGCTCTCCGAGCTCGCCGCCTTTGGTAGGCAGTCCGTGCTCATCCCCTATCCTCACGCCTTCCAGGATCACCAGACCGCCAATGCCCGCGAGTTCGCCGAGATGGGGGCCGCTGAACTCTTGCCGGAGTCGGAAGCGAACCCCGATCGGCTCGCAGACGCAATCGCGATCCGACTGGCCCTGGGCGACAGCAACTGGAAGACCGCGCTGGCGGAGTGGGATGTTCCCGACGCGGCGGCTCGGTTACTAGACCTCGTTTGGAAGAACTAGGACGCCCTAGTCCTTGCGATAGCCTGGTCGATTTGGTTGCCCGCGCACAGGTCCCTGCTGCGGAGGCGGGGGAGCCGTGGCTGACCCGTCACCGGTACCTGGAGGGGGGACCACGCCGCCCTGATGCACCACCGCCTGACCAGGCGGTTGGATCTGGGGTCCGGCGGCCGGCGGCGGCGTTGCCGCCATAAGCTGCAGCAGACGCATGAACTCGCCAGGGTCCTTCGCTTTTACTTTCGCGTCCTCTGGCGTGACCAACCCACGTTCGACAAGCGTGACGAGAGACTGGTCCAGCGTGTTCATCTTCTGACGCGCACCGGTCTGAATAATCGAGCCGATCTGATAGCTTTTGTTCTCGCGAATGAGGTTGCGGATAGCGCTCGTGGCGTTGAGGATCTCGAACGCGGCGATACGTCCACGACCATCCTTGCGCTTAACCAGCGACTGTGAGACCACGCCGACGAGGTTGACCGACAGCTGCATGCGCACCTGCTGCTGCTGCGAAATGGGGAAGACGTCGATGATGCGGTCAACGGTCTGGACCGCATCGACCGTATGCAGGGTCGCAAACACGAGGTGCCCGGTCTCAGAGGCGGTGATGGCGAGGTGAATCGTGTCGAGATCACGCATTTCGCCGACGAGGATCACGTCGGGGTCTTGGCGCAGCACGAATTTGAGCGCATTGGCGAAGCTGAGGGTGTCCTCGTTCAGTTCGCGCTGGTTGATGAGCGCGACGTGATCGTCGTGGACGAACTCGGTGGGGTCCTCGACGGTGACGATGTGAACCTTTTGAGTCCGATTGATCCGGTCGATCATCGCCGCGAGTGTCGTGGACTTGCCGGACCCGGCAGGCCCGGTGACGAGGACCAAGCCGCGAGGCCGTTCGACGAAGTCGAAGCAGGCAGGCGGGAGGCCGAGTTCCTCCATCGTGCTGATGGTGTAGGGAATGACGCGGAAGGCGGCCTGGAGATGTCCGCGCTGCTGATAGAGGTTGCCGCGAAAGCGAGAGACACCGAGAATCTCGTGTGAGAAGTCCAATTCGAGTTCGTCGTCGAAGCGCTTGAGCTGGTCCTCGCGCAAGATCGTGCTCAACTGACGGCGGAACTCCTCGGGAGTGAAATGCGGCGCGTCCTCCACATCCTTGAGATCACCGAGCACGCGCATATAGACGCGCCCGGTGTCCATCTTGAAGTGAAGGTCCGATCCTCCAGCTTCCACGCACTGAGTCAAGAGTCGTTCAATTGGCTCCAACTGGCGCCTCCACGATTCCCATGTTGATAGCTCGCCTCTGGAAGTCCTGATGGTTGCTACACTTCGACAGCGCCATTTCGTACTCAATCTGCTTGTCCTTGCACAGCTTCAGCAAGCTGCCGTCGAGAGTCACCATGCCGAGTTCGCCGCCGGTTTGAATGTCGAGATACAGCTGGTGGGTCTTGCCGTCTCGGATGAGGGTTCGGATCGACGGAGTCGCGACCATTACCTCGAAGGCCGCAACTCTGCCTTTGCCGTCGGCAGTGGGCATGAGCGTCTGTGAGATCACCGACTGAATCGTGACGCTCAGCTGAGTCCGGATCTGCGCTTGCTGTTCGGGCGGGAAGACGTCGACGATGCGGTCGATCGTCTGGGCCGCGTCGACGGTATGGAGCGTCGAGAAGACGAGGTGGCCGGTTTCGGCGGCCGTGATGGCCAGTTGGATCGTTTCGAGGTCTCTCATCTCACCGACGAGAATGACGTCGGGGTTTTGCCGCATGACATGCTTGAGAGCATCGGCGAAGGCGTGGGTATCGGTCCCCAGTTCGCGCTGATTGATGATCGATTTGATGTCGGTATGCACGTACTCGATCGGGTCCTCGATCGTCATGATGTGCTCGCGGACGTGCGTGTTGATGTGGTGAATCATCGCCGCGAGGGAGGTCGACTTGCCCGACCCGGTCGGCCCGGTCACGAGGATCAGGCCGCGAGGCAATAGCGACAGCTGCTTCGTCACTTGAGGCATCTGAAGCTCGTCGATGGTCTTGATCTTGTAAGGGATCACACGAAAGACCGCGCCGATGTGGCCCTTCTGCCAATACATGTTGACGCGGAAGCGGGCGAGCCCCGGGACGAAGTAGGAAAGGTCCAGTTCCTTGAATTCGTAGAGCCGCTTCTTCCGGTCCTCGGTGAGGATGCTGAGCAGAAAGCTCGACATCTGCTCGTGGCTGAACGCCGGGTATGTAGTCCGGACGAGATCGCCGCGTATCCGCATGATCGGAGGGTTGTCGACCTTGAGATGGAGGTCGCTCGCATCCTTTTCGACCAGTTCACGCAGCAGTTCGTCGATCTGAACCATAGGCTAAGGTTGGCGGCGCAGGTCCTTACCGACGCAGCATCTGTTTAAGTTCCGATACGGTACCCGCATAGTTCAGCGCGACTTCCTCGCTAATAACACCGGCTTTCACGTACCTGGCGAGGGCTTGATTCATGGTCTGCATTCCCCAGAAGGCGCCTTCGTTCATCATGTGATAGAGGTCGCCGAAGTGCCCGTCCTCGATCGCCTTGCTGACGGTGGGCGTGCAGATGAGGATCTCTTGAACGACGACGCGGCCGTTGCCGTCCACTCGGGGCACCAGCTTCTGCGCGATGATGGCTCGGAGCGATCCCGCCAAGCGAAGACAGAGGTGCTCGCGCTCGTGAGGCGGGAACATGTTGACGACGCGGTCGAGCGTTTCGTAGGCGCTCGCGGTGTGAACGGTCGAGAAAACGAGGTGCCCGGTTTCACCGGCCTGCATCGCGACGTTCATCGTGTCGACGTCGCGCATTTCTCCGATGAGGATGACGTCCGGAGCTTCTCGGACGACCGCTCGGAGGGCCGGTTGGAAGTCGTCGGTGTCGATACCGATTTCGCGCTGGCTGATGTAAGCCTGCTTGTCCTGGTGGACGATTTCGAGTGGGTCCTCGATCGTCACGATGTGGCAGGGACGGTTCTGGTTGATGATGTCGATGAGCGCGGCCAGGGTCGTCGTCTTGCCGCACCCGGTCGGACCGGTTACGAGAATGAGGCCCAATCGATGCTTGGTGAGTTCCTTGAGAACGGGAGGCAGACCTAATTCTTCGAGGCCGCGAATCTGCAGCGGGATAACTCGGCATACGCACGCGCAACCGCCCCTCTGGCGGTAGAGGTTGGCGCGTACGCGGCACTTGTCCTTGACCTGGAAAGCGAGGTCCATTTCGGAGTGCTCGTCGAACTTACGGGCCTGCTTCTCGTTCATGAGCGAGTAGATCAGGCGATGGGCATCGTCGGCCGAAAGGACGGGCCACTCGCCGGGCAAGTCGGCGACTCGGGCGTGCTGCTTCATCATCGGCTTGCAGTTCGCCTTAACCAGGACGTCGGAAGCAACGATATCGAAGCCGACTTCGATGAGCTCGTGCATCGTGATGGAGGCTGCGTCTCGCATAGGTTTCTTAGGGGCTCCTCGGGGAAGATCGGTCGATCGGGGCACGGCCCGCTCGGGCAAGAAGGAAGTATACCAACGCCCCTGCGGCCAGGGCGGCAACGGCGATGAGAACGATTCGCAAGGTTCGATTCTCGGCTTGTGGAGGTGGTGCGGCAGCGCTCTTGGCCGGCTTGAGCGCCGACTCCTTGTGCTCGTCGGGAATCGTGATCTTGTCGGGGTTTTGGCCGAGTAAAGCGATGCGATACTCGAGACCGCCAAACGGAGGGGGAATCGCCCGTCCCGAAAGGACGACGGTTGCTGATCCGTAGGTCTTCAGAGTTCGCTCGGTCGGGCGCAGCCCTTCGAAACTGACGATGAACGCTTCGATCGTATGAGGCTCCGGGGCTCCGGCAAACGCCTTCGCGATCGGCTCGAGCCGAACTCTGCCGGATTCCTCGTCGATGAGGTTGTTCGTGGCAAAAGAGGCCTTCGTAAACTGCTGTTTGGGATTCGGATGGGACGTTCTTCCGACGGAGACTCCTCTCGCCGGGGCGCCGGCGTACTTGCCAATCTTCTCGACCTGACCCCTTAGCAGGTCGAGAGGGTACTTGGCATCCAGCATCGTTATCTCGACGAGATCGGCCCCCATGTTATGCTTCCGTACCGTCACGACGGCCTGAGTCGGCACGGAGTTCAAGGCCGCCTCGATCTTCTGATCGTCCATCTGAGGACGGGCGAGGACGGACATCGCCAGCAGGAGCAGGGCGCCGTGGGTTTTCATCGCACTGCGACTTCCGACTCGGAATCGAAGATGTGCAGCGCATCGAGATTGACCACGAATCGATTCGGCTTGCCTTCCTCGATCTTGGTGCCGCTGTCGATGGTTGCCAGCAAGTCGTGCGTGCCAGTGTTGATGTATGCCGTGTACTCCGGACCCATCGGTTCGAGTACGTCCACCTTGGCTTCGAAGGTGTTTTGCTCTGTGGCCGCAACCGGGTTGTTCAGGTTCGCGTCGAAGATCGCCTCCGGGCGAATGCCGAGGGTCACCGGCTTGCCGGCCAGCGCTTTGGCCGGATGGTCGCTTGGCAGAGGGAACTTGACATCCCCGGCATCTACGATGAGCGAGCCATTCAAGGCGATGGTCGCTTCGAGGAAGTTCATCGGCGGCGCACCGATGAATCCGGCGACGAATTTGTTGGCGGGCCTGTTGTAGACGACTTCGGGTTGGTCGCACTGCTGGAGCAGGCCATCTTTCATCACGGCGATCCGCTGCCCCATCGTCATCGCCTCGACTTGGTCGTGGGTGACGTACACCGTCGTGATCCCCAGCGAGCGATGCAGGCGAATCAGTTCGGCGCGCGTCTGGATTCTCAGCTTGGCGTCGAGGTTGGATAGCGGCTCGTCCATGAGAAAGACCTTGGGCTTCCGGACGATCGCTCTGCCGAGCGCGACGCGCTGTCGCTGTCCTCCGGAGAGTTCCTTCGGTCGCCGCCCGAGGAGGTGGCCGATATCGAGCATCGCTGCGGTTTCCTTGACGCGGCGGTCGATGTCCTCTTTGATTCTCTTGGCATCGCCGAGGTGACTCATCTGCCAGAAAAAGCCTTTAAGTTCGCGAAGGCGCAGCCCGAAGGCGATATTGTCGTACACCGTCATGTGCGGGTACAGGGCGTAGTTTTGGAACACCATCGCGATGTCTCGGTCCTTCGGGGGGACGTCGTTGACTCGCTTGTCCCCGATGAGGATGTCGCCCTCGGTGGACTCTTCGAGCCCTGCGATCATCCGCAGCGCGGTCGTCTTTCCGCACCCGGACGGCCCGACCAGAACCATGAATTCACGGTCGCGAATCTCCAGGTTCAGATTATCGACCGCGCGGACATCCTTGCCAAAGATCTTCGTAACGCTCTTGAACGTGACTCCCGCCAAATTCCTCTCTCCTGACTCACGCCCCTCGCGGGCATCCTGTTATAGCACGGTTCCAGCGAGCGAAGGGCGACCGTGCAATGCAACGAACCCTCGCCTTCGGCGAGGGTTCGAGAGTTCCGAGTAAGAGGAGACTTACTTTCCGTCCTTCTTGCGGGCGCCGGGAGGGCCACCGGGAGGTCCGCCGGCGGCGCGCTTGGCCTTCATCTCTTCGATCAGCTTTTTGTACTTCGCCTGCTGATCCTTGGTCAGGATGGCCATGAGGTCCTTCTCGAACTGCTCGCGGATCGTCTTGAACTTGGCCATGTTCTGGTCCCGAGCTGCTTTGTCGTTCCCCTTGGGGTTAGCCTGAATCATGGACTTCATGGACTCTCGCATCTTGTTCTGGAGAGCTTCGACCTTTTGCTTCTGGGCCGCGGTGAGATTCAACTGGTCGAGGACGCGCTGGCTGCCCATCCCTGCCCCGAATCGAGGACCCTGTCTGCCGTCCTTCCCGTTTACCTGCCCCTTGCCGGCGCCCTGGCCGCCCTTCGGACCGGCCGCCTGCGCGGAGGCACCCACGGCGAGCGCCACGATACCCAGCACCAAACCCGTCAAAACCACAAACTTCTTCATCATCACACTCCTGTCAAGGCTCAATAGAGAAACTACGCCGGGGAGCCCGAAAAGTTCACCATGATCGTTCGCGGTATCCTTCCTCGTCGTATGGAAGCCGGAAAGGTCGTCGCACTCCATCGCAAACCTGGACCCGGCGCATTGGAGCCCGTGTCAGAGCTACAAGCGCTCGGCGGAAGGGGTTTCGTCGGCGACCGCTGCTTCGGCCAGGCGCGGCGACAGGCTCTCTTGGTCGCGGTGGACCAGCTAACCCATTTCGGGTACGAGCCGGGCGACCTTCGCGAGCAGATCACCGTCGACTTTCCCGGGCTGCAGGACTTGCCTGCCGGTACTCGCCTCGCCGTCGGAGCCATCGAACTCGAGATCGAGGGGGACTGCGCCCCGTGCCACGGCATGGCCAAGCGTCTCGGCGAGGACCCCGAGGCCTTCGTTGCAAAGGTTGCCCGAAAGCGTGGGATGTTGGCCCGAGTCCTCAACGATGGCGTTTTGCGCGTCGGCGACGAGGTGCGCCGCCTCGCATGAGCGAGGGCCGTGACCGGGTCGGAGGATGGCTCGGCATCCTGACCTTTCTGGGTGGTGTCGCGCTCTTGCTCGTCACCTTCGGCATCGCGTACCGGTTATTCTCCAGCCCTCCTGAAGAGGCCCTCGATCTCAAGAAAGGCGCGCCGATCAATCTCGACGAGACGGGACGCGCGGCGTTCCTGCTCGTCTTCCGCATGCTGATGCTCCTCGTGATGTCGATCGTTGGGTCGGTGATCGCGAATCGGGGGATCAAGCTTTACGCGGCGGGTCGAGGCCCTGCACCCACCCCCAAGCGTGAAGAAGACGCCGCCTAAGCGGCCGCTGGGAGCAAGATCAAGAACCGGGCGCCCTGCCCCTCACGTCCATCCTCGTAAACGGTCCCACCGTGGGCATCGACGATCCCCTTGACGATCGAAAGTCCGAGGCCCATGCCCTTCACCCGCGAACTGTAAAACGGGCGAAAGATCAGTTCCTTACGTTCGACGTCCACGCCGGGCCCCTCGTCCTCGACTTCGATGACCAGGTAATTCTTCGAGGCTGGAAGGCCGGAACGGCGTACCTGCTCGTCGCTCGCTCGTGACGTGGCCACTCGCAGTCTCCCCGTCTCGAAAAAGCCGAGGGAGTTTTCGACGAGTTCCGAGATCGCTCGGCGAATCTTTCGCTGATCGACCTTCACTGGCGGCAGGCCTTCTCCGAGTTCGTACTCGAGTCGTACCGGTCCCCGCCGGGGGAACACTTCGTCGACCGACTGCCGCACGATCGCGTTCAGGTCCGCCGGTTCCAGGGCCAACTGGGTGGCGGTGACGAAATCGCGAAAGTCCTGGAGAATCTCCTCGACTCGGGTGAGACCGAGTGCCAGGCTCTTCTGTATCTCCGCCAGCTGCTCGCGACTCAGGTCCGCCTCCGCAAGCAGGTGTCCGAGTTCGTTCACGTCCCCTTTGAGCGCAAACACCCGATTGCCGATCATGTGACTGCTCTTTGCGCTCAGTTCGCCCCAGGCGGCCATCTGCTCGATGCGGATCGCCTTTTGAACCGAACGGATATTCTCCAGCCCGGTGGCGACCTGCTTGGCGATCGAAGCGAGCAATCGCTCGTCCTCTTCCGTAAAGGTGTTGTCCACGTACGGGTTGTCGGTAACCCGCCTGAGCACGCGTATAACGCCGATGGTTCGACCGCGGTAGTCGATGGGAACCGCCAGAAACGCGGCGATCTCCTCGTTGGGCAATTCCAGGTAGCGGCCTCGCCAGCGTGGGTCGCTTTGGGGTCTGCCGAGGCGCACGGACTGACCCGTTTCGCATACCCAGCCCGTGATCCCCTCGCCGGGGGCATAGCCGACCTCGCCCACTCGCTCCTTGAGGTCGCTGATCGAGCCGCGCAGAACAAAGAGACCCTTCTCCGGATCGAGCAGAAAGATCGAGCAGGATTGGAAGCGCAAGACTTCGCCCGCGACCCGCAGGACTCGCTCGATCAGTTCCTCGCCGGTGATCGCCACACCGAGGGCTTGACCGATCTGCACGAGAGCCTCTTCCCGCCGCACGAGACGCTCGTGATCGAGCACTATGGCGACCAGGCCCGCGATCGTCTCACAGGCAACCAGGTCTTCTTGCCCGTACTGGTCGCGCTGGTCCGACTCGACGTTGAGGACGGCAGCGATCCGGCCGTGCCGGTCTCGAATCGGGACGGCGATCTCGCTGACGCTGGTGCCGAAGAGGTCGCGGTAGCGAGGGTCGGACTTCACGTCGCCCGAGAGGTAACTCGAGGCGGTAGCGGCAACGTAGGCCACGATCCCTTCTCCTTTCTGGGTGCCGACACGGATGCGCTCGCGGGTCGCCTCGTCGTCCCAGTCGGCGCCGTGCCCGTGCGCAAGTTCGAGGGTTCCGCGCTCCTCGTTCATAAGCGCGATCATCGCGTTTCGGCTCGAAGTGACGTCGAGCGCGGCGAGGGAAAGCTGGTCGAGCGCCTTATCGGCGTCGGTCTCTGCGGCGACGATGCCGGTCAGCCGGGCCATGTCCGCTGCCGAGAACATAGCGAGAATTATACGGCGGCCCGGCGAGTGGCTGCCGTCGTGCCGCAGTCGACTCCGCCCGGGTACCCTCTTTCCACCCCCCAACAGGAGAATCACGCATCACCATGAAGGTCAGCATCATCGGCGGAGGAGGTCGCGTCGGGTCGGACGCGGCATACGCCCTTCAGCTCGGAGGAATCGTTAAGGAAATTGCTCTCGTGGACGCCAACGCAGACATGGCGGCGGGCGAAGCCCTCGATCTATTGCATGGCTCGGCGCTCACGGCCAGCCAGAAGATCATCTCGGGCGACTACGACGTGGTTACGGGTAGCGACTGCGTCGTGATTACCGCCGGACTCCGCCGCAAGCCCGACGAGAGCCGCCTGGAGTTGATCAACCGAAACGTCGGCCTCTTTAAGCAGATTCTCGATAGCCTCAAGGGGGTCAAACTAGGCAGCGCGGCCACCGTCCTCGTCGTCTCGAACCCGGTCGACATCCTGACGCATCTGGCGGCCAAGAGTGGCATTCTCCCCGAATCCCAAGTGATCGGCCTTGGCACCGTCCTCGACACGTGCCGATTTCGCTCGCTGCTCGCCGACCGCTTCAACGTTGGCGCCCGCGACATCCAGGCCCTAATCTTGGGCGAGCACGGCGATTCGATGGTGCCGATCTGGTCGAGCGCGACCGTCAACGGTATCCCCCTCTCCAGCTTGCCCGGATACACCCAAGAGGAAGCCAGCGCTGTCTTCGAGTTCACCAAGAAGTCCGGTGCCGAAGTAATCCGCCTCAAGGGAGGCGCCGGCCGAGCGGTCGGTGTGTCGATCAAGGTCGTCGTCGAGGCGATGGCCCTCGACAATGGCCAGATCCTGCCGGTAAGCGCGGTCCAGAACGGCAAGATGGGGATCAGCGATGTTTCGCTCTCGTTGCCAACCAAGGTCGGTCGCAAGGGCGTCATGGAGATCATCGAGCCGGCCGTCGATTCGGCAGAGCGCGAGGGGCTCGCGAAGTCGGCCCAGTCTCTCAAGGACGTCTTCGCCCAGATTCAGTAGCGGCTAGAGTCCGCCGTCGACGGTCATGTCGGGGGAGAGACCAAGTTCGTCGGTCTCTCCCCCGTCGTCTCGAAGGTCGCCGCCGATGCTGTAGAGCCGGTACTCGGCCTTGGCCGCTGCATATCGAAACGGGCGACCCGTGTAAGGGTCGCGAGTCAGATCGGCGGGAAAAACCGAAAGCGACTTTGGCGCCGCACCGGTCTCTTTGATGGACCGCAGAACCAAGGCGTTCAGGACGAAGAGCCGGGTTCTGGCGGTCACGCGATCGTCCATATCGATCAAGGGGCGGCCAGTGCGGAAGAAGTGGCGGGCGAGGCGCTTCCAAGGCCTAGCCTCGCTCGACGGAGCCGGCCAGGGTCCCCGCGCCTCGGCGGGGCGTTTCGCTCGCTCGGCTAGCAGCTTGATCTCGAGGTCGATCTCGGCGGCGAAACCCTCGAAGTAGCGAACGCGATCCGCCCCATCGCGCCTCCGCAGGTCCTTCAGGTATCGAATTGGCTCCCGCGCATCGGGTCCCAGTTGCAGTTCCAGCGCATCGAAGTCTTCGGCACGGTAGGCGTCCTGGACGAATTGAACGGCCGCCCGCATCGCGCCACGCTCGCTCTCGAGCAGGCTCTCCAGCGAGGGCCGATGACGCAGCATGCCGCTCATGCCGTTGATCAGACGGGTCAAATCGACCGGGGAGAGGGTGAGGAGAGCCGGCGCCAAGGCGGCTCGAACGTCGTCGACGATCTGGTACCCGAGCGCAGCGTCCGACGCAGAACCACCGCCGAGCGCAAAGCCGAATCGAAAGGCCGCCAGGCCGGTACGGATCGCTTCCTCCAACTCACCTTGGGCCAGTTCATCTTCGACCCTCCACGCGAGCGCGCGGCCGATCAGCCTCCATCCCCGTTGATACGCCGGCGCTTCCGTCGGTCGGAAAATCCGCAGCGGCATTTCACAGCGCCGCGCTTCGCGAACGACCGGCTCGATGACCTTAGCGAGGGCTTTGGTGATCCTGCGACGCTGTCCAGGCGTGAAACTGACGCGGTTTAGATCGTCTTTGGGCAGTCGTTCCGCCGCGACAGCCGCATCGACATAGACTTGATACGCCGAATCCGCGCGCGGCGCCGGCTTGGCGATCGAGGCATACCAACTGGAATAGGAAGGCGGCGGCAACGGCTTGCAGCCGAAGATTCCCAGTCCGGCCAATATCAAGCTGAGGGCATATCGCCCGAAGGTGTTCGCCGATCCGTGGCTCACATAGAGATGCTACCCGCCGTAGCCCTCACAAGGGCTATATCCAGGACCTGACCGATGTCAGTTACCGCATGGAATTCGATGTCCCGGCGGACGGAGTCGGGCAATTCGTCGAGGTCGGCGAGGTTTTCTTCGGGCAACACCACATGGAGGATTCCAGCTCGGTGGGCGGCCAGCACCTTCTCGCGCACGCCGCCGACTGGCAAGACCTTGCCGCGCAGCGTGATTTCGCCGGTCATTGCGACTTCCCGCCGAACCGGCGCGCCGATGAATGCGGAAACCAGCGCGGTCGCGATCGTGATTCCAGCGCTGGGGCCGTCCTTCGGTACCGCTCCTTCCGGGACGTGGACGTGAACATCGAAGTGAAACGGGCGCTCGGGCGAGAAGTTGCGTTCCTTGGACCGTACGTAGGTGACGGCCGCCTGGGCCGATTCCTTCATGATGTCGCCGAGGCTGCCCGTCATTCTAAGTTGAGGCTGATCGCCGAGGGCAGACATCAGGCTCACTTCGATCGTCACCAAGTCGCCGCCGAACTCCGTGAACACGAGTCCTGTCGCTGCGCCGACCTCGTCCTGGTCGCCTCGGTTGCCGAAGCGAAACCGGGGCTTGCCCAGCATCTCTCGCAGGGTGGGCATGTCGATCGCCACGCGTCGCGCCTTCTTCTCCGCGATTCGCCGCGCCGTCTTGCGGCAGAGGGTCGCGATTTCACGCTCGAGCGCTCGGATACCAGCTTCACGCGTATAGTCGCGAACCACCGACTGCAGCTCCGGCGTGTCGAGGGACATTTGGCCCGGGCGAAGGCCGTGCTCGGCGATCTTCTTGGGCAACAAGAACTCGGATGCGATTTGGAGCTTTTCCGCCTCGGTATAGCTGGGGAATCGGATCATCTCCATTCGGTCTCGCAGGGGCACCGGGATGTTCTCGAGCAGGTTCGCCGTCATGATGAACATCACGGCGCTCAGGTCGAATGGCGCCTCGATGTAGTGGTCGCTGAAATGCTCATTCTGTTCCGGGTCCAGGGCCTCTAGCAGCGCGCTCGTCGGATCGCCGCGGAGGTCGATGCTCATCTTGTCGATCTCGTCGAGCATGAAGACTGGGTTGCGCGTCCCGCAGGATTTGATCCCTTGGATCAGCCGTCCCGGCATCGAGCCGATGTAGGTTCGTCGGTGGCCCCTGACCTCCGCTTCGTCCCGGACGCCGCCCAGGGACACCCGGACGAACTGCCGACCGAGCGCCTCCGCAATCGATCGCCCGATGCTCGTTTTGCCGACGCCCGGCGGGCCGACGAAGCAGAGAATTGGGCCACGGAGAGACTGACTCAATTGCCGGACCGCAAGGAAATCGAGGATCCGATCCTTCACCTGGGTGAGGCCGTAGTGATCCCGATCGAGAATCTTGGCGGCAGCCCGAACGTCGAGCCGGTCCGCGCTCAGCCGAGCCCATGGGAGGGCCGTCAGCCAATCGAGGTAGTTGCGAACCACCATTCCTTCCGGCGAACTGGCGGGCGCCCGTTCGAAGCGGCGCAGTTCCTGAAGCGCCTTCTCACGCGTTTCCGGCGGCATACCCGAGGCCTCGATTCGGCGGCGATACTCGATGCCCTCTTCGCTCTCGTCGGTGCCGCTCAGTTCGTGCTGGATCGCCCGAAGCTGCTCCCTCAGGTAGTACTCGCGCTGGGTGTTGCCGAGTTCTTCTTCGACCTTGCTTCGGATATCGGACTGGAGTTCGAGAACTTGCCGCTCTCCGATAAGCAGTTTGACCAAGCGCGAAAGCCTCGAGACGGGGTCGTAGTCTTCGAGGAGCCCCTGCTTGACCTCGGGGCGAAGGTTGAGATGGTTCGAGATAAAGTCCGCCAGTTCGCCGGGTCCTTCGATCGCGGGAAGCAAGTCGAGTGACTCCTGTGGAACCGGCTTGCCGAGGTCGGCAATCTGCAAGAAGGCGTCCATCCCCTCACGCCGGAGCGCCTCGACGTCGGCTCCTCGCACGAGCGGCTCGGGAACGAGCGTCACATTGGCCACGAAGTAACCGCCTCGGAAGGCATAGGAATCGACGATCGCGCGACTGATGCCACGGAGCACGACGCGCATCGTCCCATCCGGCATCGGCAGGACCTGCATAACCTCGCTCAGGGTGCCCGCTCGGAATAGGTCGCTCGCCCGCGGCTCGTCGACGCCGACATCGGTCTGACCGACGACCAAGACGTGGCGATCCTTTCGCATCGCGCTCTGTAAAGCTCTGACCGAGACGTCTCGGCCGACGAGCAGCGTGTTGATCAAATGCGGAAAGTGGACGTTATCCCGAACCGGAAGGACCGGAGCGGTTCTCGACGCCGCCGGCTTCGTTCGGCGACCGTTCGAACGCTTGTTCATCCGGCCTCACCTTACCACGGAATCCGTCGATGTCAAGTCCGTCGATCTATGGGGTTTTGCCGCAGCGAAGCTTTTGCGGAAACGGTCCCGAATTGCGTCGTACTCGATTCCCGAAGGAACGATCTGCTGGCGCCTCCGCACCACCGAAGCCGATCCCTCTTCGACGCTCTTCCAAACACCGATCCCGACCCCCGCGAGAATCGCGGCGCCGAAGGCCGGGCCCTCGTCGACCTCGAGCGTCCAGCACGGCCTACCCAGCATATCGGCGATCATCCGCGTCCACAGCGCGCTCTTGACGCCCCCTCCCGTCAAGCGCACTTCGCTCACTTGGGCCCCCAGCGCAATCAGGCGATCGACCGCATCGGCTAGGTCGCAACTGACGCCCTCGAAGACCGCTCGCGCCATCTCGGGCCGCCCGTGCGAGAGCGTCAGTCCAAGAAACGCAGCTCGCGCCTCGGGAGCGATGTGCGGGCAGCGCGAGCCCGACAGGTAGGGGAGGAAGGTGGCGCCGAGCGCACCGGGAGAAGCGCTCGCCGCCTCTCGGTTCATGAGTTCGTAGGTTCCAGCGCCGTACAGAAGGTCCCTCGCCCATCGCACGGCTCCACCGCAACTAAGGGTGACCCCCATCGAATGCCAGGCGCCGTTTGCATGACAGAACGCATGGGCGGCGCCGGTAGGGTCCGGTTTGGGCTGGTCGGTGGCGACGAAGGCCACCCCGCTCGTGCCAAGGCTGAGGCTCAACACACCGGCCTCGACGGCGCCGGTTCCTACCGCCGCCGCCGCTTGGTCTCCGGCTCCGGCGACGATAGGGATTCCATCCGCCGTTTCGCTGCAAGGTTCCCAAGACTCATGCAGCGGTGCGAACCATTCGCAACGAAGACCCAGGTCGGCGATCAGGTCCCTTGCCCAACAGCGCCGGGTGACGTCGAAGACGCCGGTCCCGCTGGCGTCGCTCGGCTCCGCAAAGACGACTCCATTGGTCAGGCGAAATCGCACGTAGTCTTTGGGAAGCAGCACTTGCTCGATGCGGGCAAAGTGCTCCGGTTCGTGCCGGCGAATCCAGAGCAGCTTCGGAACTTGGAAGCCGGTCAAGGGCGGATTGAGCGTGGTCCGACGAATGCGGTCCGAGCCGAGTCGCTGCTCCATTTCGGCAACCTCGAGGGTCGTTCGCTGGTCGTTCCAGAGCAACGCGGGCCGAAGCGGCCGGCCTTCTTTGTCCAGCGCAACCAGGCCATGCATCTGCCCCGTAAGGCCCATCGCGTCGGGCTTCTGACCGATCTCTTCAAGACAGCGAATTGCAGCCCTATACCAATCATCCGGTTCCTGCTCGGTCCAGCCCGGTTGCGGAGTGGCCATCGGATACTCGACCGTTGCACGGGCAAGAACGGTTCCGGACGGATCGATCAGAAGCGCCTTCGCGCCGGTTGTTCCGATGTCGATACCGAGCAGCTTCATGAACCGCCTTTCAGCCGTTCGATCTCGGCTTCCAATGCCTTGAGCCGCTCGACCAATTGCGGAAGCTTCATTTGGAGGGAGACCAGACGCAAGCCCTCCTTGGCCGGAAGCGCCGGGGTTCCGAAGTACTCGCCTGCTTCGCGAACGTCTCGCATGATGCCCGTCCTGCCGGCAAGGGCGATGTCGTCACCCACGTGCGTGTGGTCGGCGAAGGCAACCTGGCCGCCGACGACGACGCGGTCGCCGATGGTCACGCTGCCACTGAGTCCGGTCAGGGCCGCAATTGCTCCATGGCGACCAATCCGGCAGTTGTGGCCGACCTGGACGAGATTGTCTATCTTCGTGCCTTCAGAGATAATCGTTTCTCCGCAGGTCGCCCGGTCGATGCAGGTATTGGCGCCGATCTCCACATCGGGCCCGATGATGACGCGGCCGACTTGATGAACCTTGACTCGTCGACTGCCATCCCAGGCGTAACCGAATCCGTCGGCGCCGATCACGGCGCCCGCATGAACGATCGATCGCGCACCGATCGAGACGTCTCGGTACAAAGTCACATGGGGAAACAGGGTTACCTGTTCGGCTAAGTTGCAGTTTTCTCCAATAAATGTATACGGAAACACTCTGCAGTTGGGGCCAATACTCGCGCCGCACTCAACGACACAGTAGGGACCGATCCAAGCCGAAGGGTCGATGGTGGCCTCAGGTGAAATGGTCGAGGTCGCATGAACCCCGGGCTCGGCCGGATAAGGTCGGTCACTGATCGCGAGCAGCCGCCCAAATGCAATACGTGGGTGATCGACCTGAATCGTGGGCTTGTTCGATGCCATGTTGCGCCCCACGATGACCGCGCCCACCCCGCTGGATTCCGCGAGCGCCAGATATCGATCGCTTTCGGCGAAAGTCACTCCGCGGGGGTCGTCTTCGCCCGCGGGAACCGGTCGTTCAAGCGGGAGGTCGGGGGGACCCGAGGCCTCGCCTCCGAGGAGAGCGGCAAGGCCGCCTAGAGTCCAACTCGATAGCTTTTGCGCCATACGACAAACTCGTTGGTCGCATCGCGACCCTGAGTGGGGCTGGAGACCAGGCGGTACCCGTTCACCGCCGCCCAGATCTGAAGCTCCGATTCGAGACTCTCCTTCTGGGAGTCGGTCCAGCTCATCCTGCGGATCGACGATGAGACCGAACGCGAGCCGAGCTCAGGCAGTTCGACGCCAGAAGCGGCCTGCTCCGGCAGTTCCGCTCGAAGATCCAGCGTGGTTACTTGGTCGTGGCCGTTTCCATGTCCGTTTACTACTTCGCGAGCCTGCGCTTTCGCTTCGGAGTCCAGCCGTTCCTGACGCTCGACCATCTGCACACGAATCTGTGCCTTCTTGGCGCTGAGATCGCTCTCTACGGCGACTCGTCGCCGGTCGAACTCGAGCCAAAACAGGGCACTCAGTTCGTCTAGCGCTCCGCGAAGCTCCTTCGATTTCTCGAACCGTTGCTTAGCGCGGTCGTCCGCGTTGTCGGGCTGCCGACGCGACTTGGGATCGGGATCAGGAAAACCAACGAGATTCGAGAGTCGAACGCGGTAACCGAAAGCAGGCTGAGCGAACTGCTCGAAGAGCGGGCGCGCATCCAGATAGATGGCATCCATAGCCTCTCTATAGCCTGGCTCCAGGGCCGCCAATTCAGATTCCGAGTCCTTCCGGGCCGTCTCGAAAGCGACGGCCCGAAGACGCCGATACACCTCGTCGAATGCTCGCTGCTTGTTCTCCTCGCGGATGCGGCGTGCGCGCTCGAGGGAAGGGCCGACCGAACCCATCGAGAGGGTCGTTTCAGGCAACCGAGGGAGAGCCAGACTTCCTCCCCCTGGCTGATCGAGAACTTCGGTACGGGACTCAACCGGCGGCGGGATAGAAGAGACGATGCGAGCCGTATCGACATAGACAACGGGCTGGGGCTTGCCAGAACAGCCGGCAAGCCCCAGTTTGGACGCTGAGAAGAGCATCCCGACGAGCAGAACTAGCGCTCGATCATCGATTCGCATTCATCTGTTTGACGACGGCTTCAGTCACATCGTTGGCCGAATAGGGAGCCACGTTCGTTTCGAATATCATCGAGAAACCCTGAGCCTTACCAACTTGGGCAAGGGCTGCCTTCGCCTTATCGATCGTCTCGGACTGGAGCTTCTGCTGCAGGTCGGTGAGATCCTGAGTAAAGTCGCCGTTCCAGGCCTCAAGAACTGCACCCATCGCTTGCGCTCGCTGGGCGAACTCGTTAAGCTGCTTCTTCTCGTCATCGGTCAGGCCGTTCCCTTTCTGAGCCAGTTCGTTGCGCTTGCGATCGTTTGCAATCACTTCTTGCTTGATCCGCTCGAGTTCGGCCTTCTCCGGGTCGGTGATGTTGGCCTTCAAGGTGAGGTCCCGCATCTTCTGGGCTTGCTCGGGAGTGAGCACGCGATAGGTTCGGATGAAGTCGATCAGACCTCGTCGAGCGGCGACCGCGGCGTTGAGTTGAGCGGTATTGGCCTGCCCCAGGGTGCTCTGCTGGATGCACTTGTTGAGATCCACGACGCCGGTCTTCTCGGCCGCTCCCTGGAAGCCGGCGATCGCCAGCACTGCCACGATCCCGGCTGCACAGGCCCAGCCGAGGCGATTCCGATGGTTGTTTTTCATGGTGATATGGTTATGTGTCGTCATTCAAACCTAGAAACTTCCGCCGATCGAGAAATGGGTGCGGTTGCCCCCCTGCTGGTTAAAGCCGAAGTCGATCCGTATCGCACCCAGGGGAGTCTTGAAACCGATCCCGACCCCGTATCCGAACTGAAAGTGTGGGTCCTTGTACTGGGTGAAGTCGTTGATCGTGCCGTATCCGCCCCAAGCGCCGCCATAGTCGACAAACGGGATGAGGTTGAAGCTCTTTTGGATCGGGAAGCGGTATTCGAGCGAGGTGACGAACTGCTGCTTCCCCCAGAATCGCTGGTCGCTGTAGCCTCGGAGGGAGTCCGACCCGCCAACGAAGAACTGCTCGAAGAAGGGCACGGTGCCGCTGATCACTCCGTAGCGCGCGCGATAGGCGATGACATGCCGCGGACTGTCGATCGGCTTGTCTTTGGCCGGTCGCTTGCTAAAGAAAGCCTTGTATTCGAGGGTAGATCGGACAAAAGTGTGACGTCCGAGAACGTCGGTCACGTCTCCGACGTCGCCGCCGATCTTGGTGATGTTGCTGAATGCGGGTTCGACCAAGAGGCGGGCATAGTCTCCTTCCATGGGGTCGAGGGGAACGTCACGCCGGTCACGCGCGACACCCATGCTCAGCGTCGCCAATTCGCCATCCTGCTGGATGTAGTTGTTGCTTCCGGTCGACTTGAGGTTGATCGTCTTGATCGTCTCATACGTGCCGCCGATGCTCGCTGAGTAGTCGTTGCCGAGTGGCTTGCCGAAGGCGACCGAGCCTCCGGTTCGGCGCTCGTCGAACCTCTGATCGCCGACCGGGGAGTCGGACGATCCGATGCCGACCCCGCTGAAGTAGGAGTTGACCCGGGAATAGGCTCGGACCGCCATCGACGTGCCGCGGGAATCCATGAACGGATTGATGTAGTCCAGCGTAACGCTCGCGCCGGCACCTGCGGTGTCTTGAGTGTAGGTCAAGCCGGTCGTTTGCCCGGTTCCGCTAAAGTTCGTATCGTAGTACCTGATCGAACCGGCGAGCCGGCTTCGGGGATCGAGGGAGAGTCCGACGCCAATCTGAGCGGTGCGAGCTTCCTTCATATCGAGCAGCAGGTCGAATTTACCGATCTCTTCGGTCTGTCGGGTCTTGGCTTCGATCGATTCGAACCACTGCGTGCTCTCGAGGCGGCGCCGGTCGATGATCCAGAGTTCCTCGTTGAAGGCGCGGCCCGGCTTGGTTTTCATCAGGCGGCGCACGACACTCGGGCGGGTTCTCGTCAGGCCCTGAATGATGATGTCGTTCACGGCTCGCTCGACCACGACCAGGTTCAGCGTGTTCGGCGAATCGGCGAGGGGGACCACGTCGACCCTGGCGAAGTAGCCCTTCGCCTCGTACTTGCGGCTGATGGCCTCGGTGGTCGGGAGGATCGTCTTGAAGTTAAAGATCTTCCCGGTTTCTTGGGTCACGAGGGGAAGCAACTGCTCGATCTTGAAAACCGTGGATCCCGTGATCCGGATCTCCTTGATAATCGGGTTCTCTTCGACCTCGACGGTCAGCTCCCAGCTACCGGTCGCGACTTCGCGGGAGAGAATCTTGACGTCCTTGAAGAAGCCGAGGTCGCGGACGGCCTCCTCGTCGCCGGCCAACTGTGATTGGAGGAACGCGCCGCCCTCCTTGCTTCGCATAGCCGAGATGATCGCCTCCCGGGCGATCGTCTGGTTTCCGCGTATGACGATTTCCTTGATCGTGCCGTCCTGCGCAATCGCGACTCCGATGAGCCCTAAGCACAGGAGCATGGCGAGAATGGTCCTCAACAATGCCAGCCATCTCCTCCTGAGAATGTAAGTTCCTAGTTTAGACGCATCGGACTCGCTCGCGTTAGATCGTGGGCTCGCAAGGTCCTAAATCGAACCTTGCATCCCGGTCCGGCGGTACAATCGCGGGGATACCTCGCCGCTTACACCCGACCGATGCAGACGGCGAGGGCCAGATTTTTTGAAACCGAGGTGCGCATTGCGTACAAAGAAAACAACTGACGCGGCCAAGCCGACGCGGCGCCGCAAGCCGACGGGCGAGAAGCCCATCGGCAACATCGAGATAATCGTCAACTGCTCCCTGCGAGAAACCCGGATCGCAGTGCTGGAGGACAACCAGCTGATGGAGTACCGGGTCGAACGCGAGGAACGGGTCGTGGGGTCCATCTTCAAGGGGATCGTCCAGAATGTCCTGCCCGGAATGGACGCCGCCTTCGTCGACATCGGCCTGGAGCGGAACGCCTTCCTCTACGTCGCGGACATTCTCCCCGAAGAGACAGACAATTCCCCCGCCTCCGTTCGGCGCAGCGAACTCCGGCGTCGAAAGATCAAGGAATTGATCAAGCCGGGACAGGAAATCATGGTCCAAGTCACGAAGGGACCTCGCGGTACCAAGGGCGCGAGGGTCACGACGCGAATCGCTCTTCCGGGTCGATATGTCGTCTTGATGCCAGAAGGCAACCACGTCGGCGTGAGCCGCAAGATCGAGGATCGAACCGAGCGCGAGCGACTCAGGAGGGTGGGCGACAAGATCGCCGTCGAAGGCTTCGGCCTCATCCTTCGTACCGAATGCGAGGGACGGACGGAGTCCGAACTGCGCCAAGATGTCGCTTTTCTGGTGAAACTTTGGACACAAGTCCTCGAAGCCGCCAAGCGTCAGCGAGCACCGGCCTGCGTGCACCGAGATCAGACCCTTCTCTACAGGACCATTCGAGACATCTTCGGCGATGAAATCGACAAGATGGTGATCGACGATCCGGAAGAATACGAGAAGGTGCATCTCGTGGCTGAGTCGGTTGCCCCGCGGATGAGGGAGAAGATATTCCTCTACGACCGAGACGAGCCGATCTTCGACTTCTACAACATCGAGGCCGACCTGGATCGTTTGCTCCAACACAAGGTATGGCTCAAGTCCGGCGGCTACCTCGTGATAGACGAGATGGAAGCCTTGACCGCCATCGACATCAACACCGGCAAGCAGGTCGGCTCGACCTCGCTCAGCGACACGATTCTCAAGGCCAACCTCGAAGCGGCGGACGAGGTCTGCCGCCAACTTCGCTTGCGCGACATGGGGGGCATTATCGTCGTCGATTTCATCGACATGGAGGCCGCCGAGGACCGGAAGGCCCTCCTCGACGCCTTCACACGACGGCTGGAAAGGGACCGCGCCCGAACGAGAGTCGGCAAAGTCTCGTCCCTCGGCCTGATCGAACTCACGCGAAAGCGAACCGGGGAGTCGGTAACCGAAGCGATCACCGACAACTGCCCGATGTGCGCCGGCCGAGGGCGGATTGCTTCGAAAGAGACCGTATCGCTTTGGATCGAGCGCGACATGCGTAGGCGGCTTCACGACGCGGGGAACGCGTTCTTCGTCGAGTGCCACCCCGCCGTCGTCGAAAGCCTCATCGGGGCCGATGGGGAGAGCGTCGAGGATCTGGAGCACGAACTGAATAGAGGCATTTATTTACGCGCAAACTTCGACATACCATTCGAGGAATACACCATTCGTAGTGGTCGGATCGAGGAATTCGACCGCGAATTCATGGGGTTCCGACGGGCCCAGGTATTGGAGTGCAACGTTCGGCGTTCGTCGTTCGAGTCCACGAACAAGATCGTGGGCTGGACCGACCACGGCTACTACATGGAACTGCTGGACGGGGTCGGGCACGTGGGGCATCGAGTAAAAGTCTGCCTGCAGGACATTCGCCGGTCGTTCGCGGTCGCCGACGTGATCTTGCCCGGCACCGCGCGCCCGAACCCCCGTGGATACTGAGAGCCTGCGGTCTGCGCTTCGCCAAGGTCCGGTCGAGGGTGCCCTGGCCCTGCTCGGGTGCGAACTTCTTTGCGGCGGCGTTCGAGCCCGCATCGTGGAGGTAGAGGCCTACGACGAAGGCGATCCGGCCAGTCATTCGTTTCGGGGCTGCACCGAGCGCAATAGCCCGATGTTCGGTGAACCCGGCCACTCATACGTGTACTTCACTTACGGCATGCATTGGTGCCTAAACGTCGTGGCCGGGGAACCTGGTAGAGGAGCGGCAGTGCTCATCCGCGCTGCGATTCCCCTCGAGGGACTCGAGCTCATGCGCGTGAGGAGGCCGGCGGCCAAACGGGAAAAGGAGTTGCTCGCCGGTCCTGCCCGCCTGACCGCATCATTCGCCCTCGACGGCTCGCACAACGGGCTCCCGCTGCTGGGCGAGATTGAACCGCGGATCGAGCCTGGCCTTGCGCCCACTCGGATTCTCCAGGGGGTGCGCGTCGGCCTGGCACCAGGCAAGGGGGACGAGACCTTGTGGCGTTTCGTCGATGCGGAAGCGCAGGCGTGGGTGTCCCGACCAAGGTCAGGCTTATCTGACCGGGCGTAGGTCCTTCGACCGCCTCCTAACGGAGGATGCCAGACTAGCGCCATGAAGTGGACTTTGACGATCGTCCTCCTGCTCGTCGCTTCCCTTGCGTTCGCTCAGAAGCAGGTCATGAAGATCTCGTTCGGCGGAAGCGAAGCCGGTACCTGCACGTTCGAAATCGCGGCATCGGGTGATTTCAAGGGCGGTGCCAACCTGTCGATTGCCGGTCAGAAGATCACGATGGACCTTACGGGTCGATCGAACGACAAGGGCGTCCTTGCCTACACCCTGAAGGCCGACCAGGCGGGCCGGAAGGTGGAGATCATCGTTGCCGATGGCAAGGTCAAGGTCACCGATCCGAGCGGCACGAAAGAGGTGCCGGCGACGGGGCTACCGAAGCCCTATTTCGCTAACTTCTTTCCTCAAACCCTCACCAATGTATTCAAGGCCTACGATGCTCAGAAAGGCGGTAAGCAGTCCATCGAGGTCGTCCTGCTCGACTCGGCCTCCGTCATCAAGGCCGAAATCGAAGCGGGTGCACCCCGATCGACGAGCAAGCACCGGGGACTGGCGACCTGGAAGGTAACCATCGGGCCGGTCAATGTCGAGTACGTCCAGGATCCTGCGAATGGGCGCATCGTGGCGATGGATGTGCCCTCTCAAAGCTACCAAGCGGTGGCGATCGGATACGAAGACGTGCTCATCGACCCCACGACACTGGATAAGGACCTTAGCCAGCCGACCCTTAAGCCGCTGACCGAGCGCGGCGTGAAGATCAAGATGCGTGACGGGGTCGAGTTGGTAGCCGATCTGGTTCGACCCGAAGCGGATGGCAAATTCCCAGTGATCCTCTTGCGCACCCCTTACGGGCGGGCCACACAACTTGTCGGTGCGAAGGGCGAGTGGTGGGCCCGACGCGGCTACGTGGTCGTAGCCCAGGACTGTCGCGGAAGAGAGGACAGCCAAGGCGAGTGGGATCCGATGATGAACGAGAAGAACGACGGCTACGACACGATCGACTGGGTCGTGAAGCAGCCCTGGAGCGACGGGAACGTCGGCATGATCGGTGGTTCATACGGCGGGCTGGTGCAGTGGCAAGCCGCCGTCATGGGCCATCCTGCGCTGAAGTGCATCGTGCCACAAGTCTCGCCGCCCGATGCGTTTTTCAACATTCCTTACGATCATGGGGTGTTTTTCCTCTTCGGCAACCTGTGGTGGTCGAACCTGGTCCGTGATAAGAAGACGCACTTAGAACGCGCAACCCAGATGCCGGACTGGTCGAAGATGTCCACGCTGCCCCTTACCGAAGTTGACAAGGCCCTCTTCGGCGTAGAGATTCCGTTCTACCGTCAGTGGTTGTCCCGGGAATCCGCGTCTCACTGGCAAGGATGGAACTATCAGGCCGATATGTTCAATATCACTATCCCTGCCCTGCACATCAGTGGCTGGTGGGACGGCGACGGAATCGGTACCAAGATGAACTGGCAGATCATGGCCGGCACGCCGAACCGCCAGCAGTTTCTCATCTACGGCCCCTGGACCCACGCCTTTAACACGACGAGCAAAATCGGCGATTGGGACTTCGGCGCCGGGGCGATTCTCGAACTCGACAGCGTCTACCTCCGATGGTTCGACACCTGGCTAAAGGGCAAGAAGGCGAAGCTCGACGAAAAACTACCGAAGGTTCAAATCTTCGTGACCGGCGCAAACGACTGGCGGCACTATGACGGTTGGCCGGACTCGAAGGCGACGCAAAAATCCTTCTACCTCAGCGCGGACGGACCAGCCAACGGCGATTCGAGCGTCGGGCAGTTGGTCGATGCGCCGCCCACCAAGCAGGCTCCCGATCGTTATCTGTACAACCCTGCGGACATCACCCTGCCCAAAGCCCTCAAGGCAACCGGTGAGGGAATGCCCGAACCCGACTTGAAGCTCACGATCGAACCAGAAGACGAGAGCGTGCTCGTTTACAAGTCGGCTGCCTTCACGGAACCGTTCGAAGTCGGCGGACCCATCCAAGCCGAGCTGTTTTTCTCTAGCACGGCGGAGGACTGCGACCTCTTCGTGGCAGTCGTAGACGTCGATCCCCAAGGTGTCATGCGCCAGGTCGGGATGGGTGGCAAGATCCGGGCCCGGTACCTCAGCGGCTGGTCCACTCCTTCGGCTCTTCAGCCGGACAAGATTTACCAGGCGACCGTCGATCTTTGGGACTTTGCCCACCGCTTCGACAAGGGACATCGCTTAGGACTCGTCGTATCCAGCGGGGCCTTTCCGGTGTACGCGCGTAACTTGGGGTACTTCGAACCCATCGCGACGGCAACCAAGATGGTGGCCCAGGTGCAGACGATCTATCACGATGCCGCGAACCCCAGCCGGTTAATGCTTCGAGTGCTACCCCCGAAAGGAACTCCCTAACGAATCCCGAGCCCGGCCTGGCGGACCGTGAACAGCGCGGGGTAGCTGCTGCCCGAGAGGGGGACCGTCATTAGGGTCAGGTCTTGCGAGCCGCCGGCGGGGAGGGTCATCTTGCGGACGACGTATTCGGCCTTCGACTGAATCACGGGCGCGCGCTGGAGCTGATTGTTGACCACGAACACGGCTCCGGAGTAGCCCGCACTGGCTTCGAAGACCACTTCGACGTTCGTGGCTCGATCGGTCGGGTTCGTCATCTTCAGCTTTAGCGTATAGAGGACCCCGAAGTTTCCGTCGAGATGAAGATCGCCATCACTGCTAGGAATCGGTTTCTGGCCGACCCATACGAAGGCAAACCTTCCCCCTACCTCGTAAGTGCTTTCGACGACCTTGAAGGGATGGGGATAGATATGGTTGGTGAGCGGTGGAAGAATGGCCGCTTCGCCGATTCTGCGGGGGCCGGCCTTACTCCACGGAGTGGCGAGGTTGGTGGCGGTCGCCCAACCCGCATCCATGAATCGCGGATCGACGGCGTCGGTTCGAATCAGCATCTTCGACGCCGAACCCTGGAGGAGCCGCAGGTAGCAAAGCCCGCTCATCGTCTCCGCCGGCGCGATACGACGCATCGCGATCGGAATGCTCGAGCGAGGCGGTATCGTGATGATCTCGCCGGAGCCCGAGAGCCAGTTTCTGACGAAGCGCTCCCCGGCTTCGAGGCCGACCCGAACGGGGTCCTTGTGGGGCACGCCATCTCCCGGGATGATCACCAGCTTCAAGGGCGTGTCGTAAATGTTCGTCGCCAAGACTTGGACCACCAGCGGTTCGCTCGAAGCGTTCGTATGGTGGTAGAGCATTCGGGCCGGACTCTGCTCCTTGAGTTCGGCGGCGAAGAGATTGCCGGGCCCCATCACGTTCTCCGGATCGTTGCAGTACCAAAGCTCGGTCTCTTTGCGATGGGCAAGGGTCGAGTTGCTGACCCGCACGCTGATCGTGCCCGTGGTGGGGACGGAATTGGGCGCCGTCACCCGGATCTTGGTCTGAAGAGCCACGTTGGAACCCTGCGCAAGCGATTGAAAGCGCGAATCGAGTACCTCGACCGACGCCCCTGGCGAGGCCTTTAGCTGCTGCTGGGCGGCGTTTTCGACCGCGCTGCGAATCGTCTCTCCGGTAGCGGGGTCGCCGACAACGGTCGCGGTCACTGTCTGAGGAAGATTGGCGGCCAACGGAAGGACCTGGACCTGGGCCGTGATTGTGTTGGTGCCACTCTTGATTCGAATCGTGGCCCGACCCTTACCAACACCACGCACCCGCATTCCGAGCGGGACCTTCTCCACGCGGGCGATGGTCGGATTCGAAGAGGTCACGCTGGCCTTGGCGGCTTCTGTACCCACGATGCTGAAAAATCCTTCGCCCCCGATACCGACCTGGTGAGTCTTGCCCGGCACCTGTATCGGTGGAAGCCGCAGTGCCTCCTTGAGGCGGTCGGCCCACTCACTCGCAAGCTCGACGGGGGTCATCCCAGCCCCTGACGCGTCGGACCGCGAAGCTTGAACCGAGACCTTTCCGGCAATAAGCGAAGCCGAAGTCCCCTGGGTCTGAACCGAGATCGGAACAAGGTTCCCGGCGCGGCGAAGCTGTTCGGCAACCGCCGTGGCTCGCTTCTGGTCGCCGAAAGCCATGATTCGGGATTCGTTGACGTAGACCGCACCCCCGATCGCCCGAACATCGACGGCCAAGGCAGCGATAGCGAGCAGAACGGTTATGGTGACGGCAGCAAGTTTCCTCATCTTCCTTTCCATGGGGGCACCTGTAAGGTTACCTTCCATAAATGAGACGGGAAACACCGACGGATGGAGCCCATTCGATCGAGAACGCGCCGCCAGGCCCAACGATGTCGTTCATGGCGGCGCGCCAGACCCGAGATGGCTACTCGCCGTCGCGACGCGGAGTATTCTGAGGCGGCGTCGGCCCCGGGAGTTCACCCGTCTTGACGACCTTGAGGTCTTCCTTGCCGATTTTTAGTAGGCGGTTGCCCTGCAATATGTACAAAAAACCGCCATCGGCGATCATCGCCACCCCACTACCTCCCATGCCCGGTCGCATCTGACCGGGGGGCGGGAAAGGCTGGCCGGGACCCGGCTGCCCGAATCCGGGCTGGGTCGGACCGCCTTGGGGCGGGGGTTGAGGACCTGCTTGCTGCGCGTTCGAGAGGGTGGCGGTGAGCGGAATCGCGAGTACCGCGGCGGCGAAGAGCCCTAACATCACATGAGTCTTGGTCTGCATCTCCTAACTCCTTACGGCCCATCCAACGGCGAGCCGTGATCGCCAAGACGATGGGGGGCGACCCGAAGTTCATCGAGTGGTGAGTCGAGTGCAGCGAAAACCTTCACCGAGAGGCACACCGATCGCCTCGCCATCGTCCTCGGCCCGGCCGGCGACCATTCCCCTCACTCTCTCTAGACGCTCGCCGAAGAACTGAGATTTATGAATTGCCAGGAGTTCGCTCTTGGTCGGCCAATCGTCGGTGATGTCGCGCACGTAGTTGGCCGCCAATGTCGAGTACCTCATCAGCCACCTCGCTTTTCCGTACTTGAGAACGGCCTTCTCGGTCGCTTCCCCCGCTCTCCGGTGATCCTGGTGGCTGAACCTTGGCGGAAAGTCCCCGTCGAAGGCCAGCACGTAATCCGGCTGAACTCGCTCCATGACCGCCACGAGATCATCGACGAGCTTATCTGTGACGCGCAGGCGTCCGTCGGGAAAGCCGAGGTAGACGAGTTCGCGGGCGTTCCACCGACCCGAGGCTTCGGCCTGTTCGGCTCGTCTGGTCCTGCGGTTCTTCTCGTGATCCTCGAACGGATAGTAAGCTTTGTCCCCGTCGGTGCAGAGAACGTGCGTGACCTCGGCTTGGGCGCGCCCGAGTTGGACGAGGGTCCCCCCGATGTAAAACTCCGAGTCGTCGGGGTGGGCGGTGACCAGCAAGACCTTTGCACCCTTTGCAAAGAGCCGCTCGGGCTCGGGATTCACTTTAGGGTTGGGACTGGGAAGCGAGCGCGGGACAAAGTCGAATTCCCAGGGCTGCCAGATGTAGAAGCACCAGAACGCGCCGGTCAGTCCGCCATAGAACCACCAGCGGCGGCGGCGGCGACGCTTTCGGCGAGCGAGCTTCTCCTCGTCGGGCGGGCCTGAAGTCTTTCGTCGGAACCACATGAGTTGGCAGTTCTACGTCTTACCCGCTCCCAACCGCTTCGGCCAAGGTTGGCGATGCCGGGGGAAAGCATGCAACAATGCGCCCGCATGCCGGAGAGTCTCGAGACCCTCATTTCCCAAGCGGATCTCCAAGACCGAATCGAATCCCTCGCCGAGGAGATTCGCCGGGACTACGGCGACCAGCAGATGCTGCTGGTCGGAGTTCTGAAAGGTTCATACCTGTTTCTGGCCGACCTCAGTCGACGCCTCGGCGGCAACGTTGCGATCGACTTCGTCCAGACGAGCAGCTACGGCGCGGAGAAGTCGAGCAGCGGAGTGGTACAAATTCGGAAGGACCTCGACATCAACATCGAGGGCCAAAACGTCCTGTTAGTCGAGGATATCGTGGATACGGGATTGACCTTGACGCACCTCAGGGAGCTTTTGAGCGTCAGAAAACCGAACTCCCTCAAAGTCGTTTCGCTGCTCTCTAAACCCGAGGCAAGGGTCCATCAGACCCAGATCGAGTATGTGGGATTCGAGATTCCGAACGCTTTTGTGGTAGGATATGGGCTGGATTACTCGGAACGCTACCGGAACCTGCCGTATATCGCGATACTCCGACCCGAATAATCTGACCACGACTCGAGTCTCAGGCGAACTCCCGCCCGCGACCCATGCAAGTCACACTATTGGAATTCATTCCAAGCACTGGATACCTATGACCCATCAATTTCGATCGCGCAAATCCGAAGGCGGCGGTGGCCGCCGACGCAACAAGCCCCGAGGCGAGGGCGGACTCCCGAAGACCGATGCTTCCGACTTGGAAGGTCTTCCGGAACTCGATTTCAATCACTACGACCGTATGTCGCCGACCGAATTGGCCAAAGCCTGCAAGTCTGCGAAGATCCCGATGGATGCACCACGCGCCGAAGTCATCGAGCGCCTTCTCGAGCACGTCAATGGGCCCGATGGCGCACTCTATGCCAAGGGCGTTCTCGAGATCGTCAACGACGGCTGGGGATTCCTGCGCCGGGACAATTACGTCCCTTCGCCGGGCGACGTCTACGTCTCGCAATCCCAGGCCAAGCGCTTCGGTCTGCGCCAAGGTGACGTGGTCTTCGGACTCGTTCGTGCGCCGAAAGAAGGCGAGAAGTACAAGGGCATGCTCCGTGTCGAGAGCGTCAACGGCCTCGGCACTCAGGCGCCCGAGATGGCGGTTCGCCGCGATTTCGATCAGCTGACCCCGCTTTTCCCCGATGAGCGGATCAAGATGGAGGTCACGCCGGAAAACATTCCCGCGCGTATCATCGACCTCATCGCCCCGATCGGCAAGGGCAGCCGCGGCCTCATCGTCGCTCCGCCAAAGGCCGGTAAGACGACCGTCATCAAGACCATCGCCGGAAGCATCGCCGCCAATCACCCGGAGATCTACCTCCTGGTGCTCCTCGTCGACGAACGACCGGAGGAAGTCACGGACATGCGCCGCTTCGTGAAGGGTCAGGTCATCAGCAGCACGTTCGACGAGCCTGCCGAGAACCACATGCGCGTGACCGAGCTTTGCCTCGATCAGGCCAAGCGCCTCGTCGAAGCCGGGCGCGACGTCGTGATCCTGCTCGACTCGATTACCCGTCTCTCGCGAGCCAGCAACCTGACGATCAACCCGTCTGGGCGAACGCTCTCCGGCGGTCTAGACCCCGCCGCACTCTACCGACCTCGTCGGTTCTTCGGCGCCGCGCGGAACATCGAGGAAGGTGGATCGCTGACGATCATCGCCACCGCCCTTATCGACACCGGCAGCCGAATGGACGACGCCATCTTCGAAGAGTTCAAGGGCACGGGCAACATGGAAATCGTGCTCGACCGAGAGCTTGCCGAGCGGCGCATCTGGCCGGCGATCGACGTCAAGCGCTCGTCCACGAGGCACGAAGAGAAGCTTTTCGACAAGGACGCCCTCGAGGGTGTGGTTCAGCTTCACCGGATGCTGGCCAACTCGAAGGACACCGTGGACGCTGCCGGCGAATTGATCAAGCTGCTCAAGCGGACCGCGAGCAACGCTTCGTTCCTCGAGTGGGTCCTCGCCAAGACGCGCGCGACGGTCTAAGCCGACGCCGGAACCACGGCGAAGCCCCCGACGGTAACCTTGGGGGATGCTTCGTCGCCTCGGACTCGTCCTCCTCCTCGCTCTCGCCATCGCGGGTTCCGTGTTCGCTCAACCCTCGCGGGCCCGGTTCGTGACCTACAACATCGAGTGGTTCGGCGCGGAAGCTGCCCCCGAGCGTGTCCAAAGGATCAAGAACGTCGTCAAGAGCCTCGACGCCGATGTCGTGGCGCTGCAGGAGATCCAAAGCCTCGACGCGCTCCGCCAAATCTTCGACGACGAGTGGACGCTTCATGGCCAGGACGAACCTGACGAAGACCAAGACGTCGCCATCGCGGTACGCAAGCCGTTCCGGGTCGAATCCGCGGGCAACCTATTCCGCGCCCCCGAACTCGACGAAGCCTTTCCCGGCAAGCGAGATGTGCTCCAGGCTATCGTCGTCGCGCCGAGCGGCGAGAAGTTTCGGGTGTACGTACTTCATAACAAGAGCCGGAGCGGAGGACGCATCAAGACCGATCGTCAGCGCGAGATGGCGATGGGTATGCTCTCCGCTTGGATCGCCGGCCGTCCCGACGACTCCCACATCGTCCTAGGCGACATGAACGATTGTCCCGACGACGTGAGCGTCAATATCCTTGAATCGGGCAACGTCCGCGCTCCCGCGGGCCGCCACCAATGGGAAAAGCCGCTGCTTGTCAATCTTGCCGAGCCCCTCTATGACGCCGATGGGGTGACGCACGGGCTGTACAAGCTCTTCAAGGGTGAAGCGATGATGGAAGCGCGGGTCTCCGGCGCAAAGGAAGAGAACGAGCGGCTGCGCGACAAGGAATACCGCTTCCCCGCCGACGTGAAGGTCGAACCGATCCTCTTCGATCAAATCCTGATCAGCCCGAATCTGTCGGCCCGTGCTGGGCCGGCGAGCATCTTCGCAAGCAAAGACGCCCTCGAAGGCGAAGCCGGTCGCACCGAGAAAGATGCGGCGGGCAAGGCCGTGTATCGCATCAAGGCCACGCGCGCCTCCGATCATCTGCCTGTGTTCGTGGATATCGACCTGCCACGCTAGCGCTTGACGGCTTCAGCGGTCCGCTCGATCGTCCGGCGCTGGAGTTTCTTGAAGACATCGGTGCCGCGAATCCGGAACCCGATGCGCACGTCCCCTGGGAACTGCCGCCAAAGGATGTAGGGCTCGAAGCTGCCGGCGGCGAACGAAAAGCCGTACTCATGGTCGTACCAGCGGCCCTGGCGGGAGTCGTACTTGCCCAGGAAGCCGGCCCGAATCGAGCCTAGGTCGATGTCGGCTCTCACATGCCAACCACGATCGGAGTACAGCCGATCGAACGCGAATTCCGGTTCGCCGGTCTGGCCGCCAAGCAAGTAGCCACCGGCAACCCTCAGTTGGGGGATCGGATGGTAGACGAGCGAGGCAAGCCCGCGCGCCCAACCGAATGAATCAGACCCTGTCGTGAACGCGGCGAAGTCCGCCCGCAATCGGAAATCGAGGCCCTTGGCCAGGCGAAAGCTGCCCAGGTTCGCACTCCCCGTGAGGGCCAGCCGGTCGACGAACGGGGCCCCACCGACAGGTCGGATGCTCTGGTAACGAAGCTGGACGAAGCCCCCAAGATGCCCGACGGAACCTCCGAGTTCAGAGGAGAGTTCGTATCGCTTGCTCACCGAGGAGGAATCCACGACCCTGCCTCGCGTGGACTGGTTCCAGTAGGTGCCGGCTGCAAAGGTCTGTCGTGGATCACGCAGATAAGCGTCCTCGACACCCGGGTCCTCGGTGGCGATGGTATCCAGATAGGAATCTCCGAAGCGCTCGCCGAGTTCTGTACGGGGCGAGATCAGGCCGGTCGACTTCGTCGGGGGTATCCGAGACCAAGCGACCTCCGCCGCGTACGTCGGCAGTGAGGTCGGGAAGACGTTCGAGGTTACGGCGAAGCTGGTCTGATCGTTCAGCAGCACGCTGCTGTTCCAAGCCAAGCCGAAACCTGCCCCGCGGCGGAAGCTGATCGCAGGAAAGCGGAACCCGGTCACCCGCCGATCGAGCGAAAACCCGAGCGTCGTTGGGATCTGGAGGATGCGCTTGCCGAAAATGTCGATCGTCGGGTTCTCTGCCCGCCCGCTTCGGCCAGTGCGAAGAATCACCTTCTTGCTGCCGAGCGTGAACTCCGGTGGACGAGTTCGGCTCGGGGTCGCCGCAACCTGCTCAAGGGTCCACTTGTCGGGCTCGATAATGATCCTAGCGACTCTCAGCTTCATCGCACCGACTTGCACGAACACATCTTCGGCCTCACCCGTGCGATCCTTCCAGTTGAAGCGCAGGTTCGTCCCGCGCAGTTCGCCCTCGGGGTCGACGACCCGGACGTCTCCATCGGCCCGTCCGGTTTTGTTCTCCATGTCGACTTCCAGCCGATCGGCGGTGAGGACCGTGGGGCCGTAGGTCGCCCTGATGCCTCCCTCGAAGACAGCGACCTTGCGCTGAAGGTCTACTCTCTTCGTTTTCCACTCCACGATGAGGGTGTCGTCGACCCTTTCGACGTTCTGAAGCACCGCGACAGGATCGGGGTCCGGGACGATCCTTCCCCCATCGGCTACCTGCCAGGCGAGGCTACAAGCCAGGCCGAGCGGAACGCAGGGGAACGGGACGGGCATGGAAGTCCGACGAGTGTACCGAAGACCGGTTGCGCCTTGAATTCGGCTCGCGTGACCCACATCACACGCGGGACCGACCCTGGTCACAGCCGGCTCGGTGAGGACGACCTACGATCTTCGTATCGCGCGATCTCGCGCTGGAGGAAACCGATGCAAAGTACAACGAATCGTCTTTCGAGAATCTTGGCCGTCATCGCCTTGGCGACCGCAATGTCCACATTCGCCGTAGGCCAGAAGAACGGCGCCAAGCAGCCGACGAAGGTCAAGAACTCGAAGCGCACCGTCGTGCTGCCCTTCGTGGTGACCAGCGAGTTGACCGGCTCCGCCCGATGGCGCCTCGGCAACGGCCTGAGCACCATGCTGGAGCGTGAACTCTGGAAGCGAGGAGTCGACATCATCGACCGCAGCCTCATGGCATCTCGCCTCAGCGAACGCGCGATCGGCGATCTCGGCATCGCCGATACGAACACGGTCGCCAAGTTCGGGCAGGAACTCGGCGCAGAGTGGCAGATCTCCGTCGAGGTGACCAATATCGGCGAGAAGACCGAGAACTTCGGTGGAGGCCTCGCCGACCGCATCTTCGGCGGCGGCATCGGAGTTTCGACGACCAAGGCGGAGGTCTCTGTCACGGCCAGACTCGTCGACATCTCGACCGGCAGAACGCTCGTCATGACCGACGGGGACGGCGAGGAGAGCAAGTCCTCGATTTCGTTGGGGGGAGTCAGCTGGTGGAATTGGGCCGCTGGCGTGAACTTCTCGAGCAACGAATGGCTGGAGAGCCGGCTGGGCAAGGCCTCGCGAAAGGCCGTCGAGAAGCTCGCCGACAACATGGTCAAGGACTGGCCGAACATCGCCACGCCCTCACCAGACGACGGCATCACTACCGCGGCGCTGTTCGGAAGCAAGAAGCCCGAGCCCAAGCCGTCGATGGCAGCCCTCCGCGACCGAACCGTCATCGTCGTCATCCCCGAGACCATCCTCGATCGGCCCCGCGTGCCCGACCCTGCCGCGCAGACGGAAGTCATCCGCGCGCTGCTCGATGCGGGTGTGAAGGTGAAGGACGACGAGCAGACACGCCGACTGGTCGAAGACGGCGCGGTGATGTCGATGCTCCGGGGAAGCGTGGACGACGCAAAGATTAGGGAACTCCGCAACCGCTTTGGAGCCGACATCCTCATCCTCGGCGAGGGCATTGCCCAAGAGGTGACCGCGCCGCCTACCGGTCAGCCCTATCATTTCGTGCGAGCTCGCGTCGAATACAAGGCGATCCTCATGGATACCGCGCAGATCATCGCCGTCGGCGATGCCACTCAGCCCGGTCAAGACCTGGCTCAGGCGATCGCCGGAAAGAACGCGCTGAAGAACGCCGGCGCAGCGCTTGGACCGGTGCTCATCGAGGACATGTGCAAGGGCCTCGCCAACGGCGCGAGCCCGGGAGTCGAACCGACGATGTCGATCGAACTCGAGATTGGCGGCTGGGATGGAATTGCTGACACCGAGGCGTTCCTCGAGGCTCTGCGTAGCCTCGACCACGTGCGATCGGCGAAGCGGCGCGGCTTCACCGGCGGCACCCTGTTTGCCGACGTCGTCGTTCCTTCTTCGAAAGCGGAGGGGCTGGCGGTTTGGCTCGAAACCCACGCCAAGATGAAGGGATTCGGCATCAAGATCGACACCGACTCCAAGGGAATGGTCAAAGGCCGCCGCGGTAAGCCGCAGTAGTCGATCGGCCCTGAGCGACGTGCCAAACTCGCTAGGGGGCCTACGCTGAAGAAAGTCGATCTGAACGTAGATATCGGGGAGGGCTTCGCCTACGACGAAGCCCTCCTCGAATTCGCGACCAGTGCGAACGTCTGTTGCGGCACCCATGCGGGGAGCAAGGAACTGACCCGGGCCACCATTGAGCTGTGCCGAGAGCGAGGTGTTCGGGTCGGCATCCACCCTGGCTACCCGGACCGGGCCTCAATGGGACGCGAACCGACGAGCCTCAGCGAAGCGCTGTTCAGCCTCGAAGCCCAACTCGCTGGCTTCGCTGCCGGAGAAGCGGCGTACGTCAAGCCGCATGGCGCTCTCTACAACCTCTCGGCATACGCTTGCGAGCGACCCGAGCGCGTCTCAAGTGGCTCCTCCTACCGGCCCAAGATCGAGCCAGAGGCGGCGCGTGTCGTCGATGCGATCTTCGAATTGCCCGTCCCTCGCGCTCTTATGGGGCTGCCTAGCACCGGTCACGAGATACTCGCGCGCAGGGCCGGCGTGGCTCTGATCCGCGAGGGCTTCGCCGATCGCCGCTATCTACCCTCCGGTCGACTCGTTCCGCGCTCTGACGAATCCGCCCTCCTCAAAGACCGAGGTGAGATTCGCGACCAGGTGCTCAGACTGGCTCCCGAAATCGACTCGATCTGCCTGCACGGCGACACTCCGGGTTGCGTCGAGTTCGCCGAGTTCGTTCGATGGACTCTGGCCGACGCTGGGTACGAGGTCGGCTATTGAGCCTTCTCGTGCGGGGCTTGGCCGGCCTAGCAACCTTCCAGGACGCCGGCCGACCCGGGCTGCGGCACTTCGGCGTGCCCCCGTCCGGGATTTGGGACCAGGAGTCGGCTGCGCTCGCCAACGCGCTCGTCGGCAATCCGCCCACGGCGGCGATCGTCGAGTTGGCCCTCGGAGTCATCGAGATGGAGGCGACAGAGACGATCGCAATCGCGTGGGTCGGCTCAGGCGCGGATGGCCGACGGATCGTCCGAGCCGGCGAAACGGCTCGGATCGGGCCTCCCCGCAGGGCCAGGATCGCGCTGGCGGCTCCAGGAGGGTTCGATTCCCGCTTGGTGATGGACAGCGCTTCGGGCGTTTCCGTCGCGGTCGGAACGGTGCTTACGCCCAAGGGATCGCGTCTCGATGAGCCCGTGTCTCTCGCCGAGCCCCCGACGACGTTTGAGGCCGCACCATTCCGCCTTCTCCCCGGGCCGCAAGCCGATCGGTTCGACCTCGCCGCCCTTGGCGAGGCGTATCGGGTCAGCATCCTCTCCGATCGAGTCGGCATACGCCTGGAAGGCACCCCCCTTAGGCGAACCGACGAGATCGTCAGCGAGCCTGCGTGCCCGGGTACGGTTCAGATCGCCGGTGACGGACAGCCGATCATCCTCGGACCGGACGGGCCGACGATAGGGGGCTATCCGAAGATCGGCGTTGTTTGCCGGGCAGACTTCGACAGACTCAGCCAGCTTCGGCCGGGCGATTCGTTCGTGGCCCGATGGACTGACCTCGACGAGGCTCGAGCGGCCGCAGAAGCGCGCGAGGCCCGCCTGAAGCGACAATTGGCGGCGATCCGTCTCTCGCTGGCGTCGTAGAATGGGTTCGTGGCCCTATCGCATTGGAGACCTCTCATCGCGCTCACGATCGTCCTCGCTTTGATCGGCGGCGCCATCGCTTGGCAGGGCAAGAGCACTTCGTCGAGCCCTGCCAAAGTCGCCAAGGTCACCAAGTCCGATGCCGAGTGGCAGCGCATGCTCACCAAGGAGCAGTACCGCATCCTGCGCGAGAAGGGAACCGAACGCGCATTCACCGGCAAGTATTGGGATCATCACGAGAGGGGCGTCTATGTCTGCGCGGGATGCGACCTCGCGCTCTTCGACTCTGCCACGAAGTTCGATTCCAAGACGGGCTGGCCGTCGTTCTACGCTCCGACGCGGAAGGAACACGTCGAGAGCGTGCGCGACACGAGTCACGGGATGATCCGAACCGAAGTCGTCTGCGCGCGATGCGGCGGCCATCTCGGGCACGTTTTCGGGGATGGTCCGAAGCCGACGGGACTGCGATACTGCATCAACTCGGCCAGCCTCGTCTTCCTAAAAAAGTGATCTAGGAACCGGTGCGGCGGTGCATGCCGACGAAGAGCGCGGTCCATTGCGCAAGCAGCATCGAGAACGCACCTCCAAAAACATAGACGAGCGAGTAGAGCAGCGCGAAAATCACGCCGAAAGCGCCGACACCCGCCCCGGGCACCCCGGTTTTCAGCACCGACAGCGAGGCCAGCACGGCCAAGACCGTAAGGATCACGCCACCGATCCAGATGAACCACGCCGCGAGCGTGAACATCGTATGGAGGAATCGCAGCGTTCCCAAGTGGGGCTGCGGGAAGTACTCGACCATCGGCACCGCGCCGCCCGGGGGGGTCGCCACGCGGGTCGGACCCTGAAGTCCCTTGGCGAAGACGACCGGCGATTGGCCGCTGTCGAAGGCCTCTTGAATCTGTGCCGGGTCGACTTGGGCCGTGCCGAACCCCTTCCCCTGCGCCCGCAAGGCGGTATCCACGACCTTCTTCCATTCGTCGATGTTCATGGCCAAACACCCCTACTGTCAGATTTAGACGGGACAGGGCGGCCCAGCGATCCCTCACGCGGGTATCTTCGGGTCGGCCATGGCGTCGATCCGCGTCTGCGATAACCTCGACTTTTCCGACTTCCAGTCGGAAACCCTCGAAATCGACAGCCTTCCCGAACTCAAGACCGCTCTCAAGCATCGCGGCTGGTCCCAGGCCTCTGTTCACCGGATGGAGTGGTATTCGGTCGATCCGTTTTACGAGGACGAAGTGCTGGTCGCGAAGCGTCCGGTCGACGAACTGACCGAACTCGAGTTCGAGACCCTCGCCGAACTCCCGACCCAGAGCGCCGATAAGAGGACAGGATCGTTCACACTCGCCGTCTGCGCCGCCCGCCTCGCCACTGAGCCCGACTGGTGACCGAGCGACACGAGACACCGCCCGCCTCCCGAATGAAAGACTAGGGCTCCGGGGAGTCGTTCGCCATAATCGCAATAGCGATGCGATCGAGATGGGGCGGGCTTCGATGGATGGTCGGTGCGGCGGTGCTTGCCGTCGCCGCAGTCGTCCTGTTTGCGCTTCCCTCTTCGCGCGCGTTCGCTGACTCCGTCTTAGCTGCGTTCCGAGGCTCAAGCGCCGAAGCCCGATACGACGTGGTCGTCTACGGGGGTTCGTTCTCCGGCTACGCCGCCGTCCGGATGATGCAGCGCCAGAACCCGAGCCTGCGGATTCTCATGATCGTGCCCCAGCGCCAGCTCGGCGAAATCGGCACCGTCGGGGCCCAGAACTTCTGGGACCTGCGGGGCCTTTCAGCGGGCTGGATCGGTGGGACCTTCAAGGAACTCCTCGAACCGTTCGATCGGGCGTACGATCCCGAGGCTATGGCGGCGGTGATGGCCGACCGATTGGCCTTCGACCCGAATATCGACGTTCGGTACGGCACCGACATCGTGAACGCCGTCGTGCGAAACGGCGAAGTGCGCTCGCTCGAACTTCAAACTCTCTCGCGCCTGCCTGATGGACGTGAGCTCTTCGATCGGGAGTCGGGCACGATGAAAGTCGATGCCAGGGTCTTCATCGACGCGTCGTTCAACGGGAGGCTTCTGCGTCTGGCAGGCTTTACTGGCATCACCGGTCGCCAGGACTATGCTGACCAGCGCCAGCAAGCCGTGACCTTGATGTTCGAAATCGAAGGTCTGGACTACTGGATGGCGGTGAAGAGCCGGGACTTCGAATCGACGATCGACAAGGACGGCTCGCGCATGCTGTGGGGCGGCGATCCTGCCAAGCACCCGAAGACGTGGGCGTTCAACGACTCGATTCGAAAGATCGGCCGGCTGAAGCCGCTCAATCTCGCCGAGGGTGCGAGGGGCCGTTATTGGGTCAACTTGATGCTCATGTACGGCGTCGACGCGACCAAAGAGGCCAAGGACGAGGGCACTTCGCGCTATCCCGTTAACGACCTCCTGAGCCTAGACGAAGGCTATACCAAGCTGAGGCGGATCGTGGAGAGCGACGAATTCCTCGAAGCCATCCGTGACTTTCCCGGCTTCGGGAGCGTCCACATCACGCGCTTTGCCCCGATGCTCTACGTTCGCGAGTCCGTTCACTCTGCACAGTTCGATCGCCCCGGAAGCTTCGGATTCGCGATCACCCCGGACGAACTTACGGAGGCGGGTCCGTCACCGGAAACCGGTGCCGACGCCGACCACTACCCTACGCGGATCGGCTTGCAGTTCTACTTTATGGACACCCAGGGGTACATCGAGACGGATCCCGCCGAAAAGGAGATGGAGTCGTTCAAGCAGGTGCCGAGTTACCCGGCCTATGCTCCCTATGAGGTGCTGCTGAACCCGAAGTTGAAGAACGTCCTCGTCTGCGGGTATGGAATCAACGCCAGTTCGGTCGCCTGGTTCGCCCTGAGAGTCCTACCGAATCAAATGGTGCTTGGTGACGCGGCCGGCGTCGCGGCTGCAACCGCGATCGAGCGGGGGGTCCCCCCATCCGAACTCGGGCGCATGGCCATCAGCGACGTCCAAGAGAGACTCGGTCGGCTCGGAGCGGTGCTCGACAAAAAGCCGCTGGATAAAGCAATTGGCGCGAATAATGCTCAGAATCCGTCTCTAACAGGAGAACCGACTTATGGATTGGATGGCCCTTTGGACGTTGCCTCTCGCCCGCGTCGATGAACAATCGACCATAACCGAACTCTTCGGGGTCGCTTTCGGACCGTTCATCGTCGGCATCGCGCTCTTCTTCTTCGGTGTGATGGGCCAGCGCGCGGGTGCGTTTAAGCCAGGCATCAAGTGGCTGGGCTTGGTGCCGCTCGTGATCGGCGTCGTCATCGGCTGGGATTACTTCCAAAAGGTCTCGGGACCGGAAGGCGACGCATTCGTCATGCTCAACATGATCGAGAAGAAGAAGCTCCTCTACCAACTGGCGTTCATCCTCCCGATCGTGGGGCTGATCTTGCTTCCTGTCATGAACCACTTCATGCTGCGACGCCCTGGCTTGGCCGAGAGCGAGGTCGTCGACCACGAAGAAATGGTGGACGCCGGCTTTGAAGAGGAATACGACGAGGAGTACGAGGACCCCACTCAAGGAGACGAGTTCGACGAAGGAGAGGTCTACGAGGAAGAGATTTACGAAGAGGACATCTACGAAGAGGAAGTCCATCCCGACGAAATGGACGCTGAGGAGGACCTGCTCGAAGAGGCCCCCCCCGAAACGGATGAGCGCAAGGCAGATCCTGCCTGATTGTGTGGTGGGCCTGCCGAACGGAATTCCGGCACGTCCGGTAACGTTGACTATAGACAGGCCATGGACGACAACTCGACACTGCTCTCCCAGATAGTTCAGCCCACCGATCTCCACCGCTTTAGCCTGAAGGAGCTCCAGGAAGTCGCCCGAGAGGTGAGGGCTGCGATCCTCGACCGGGTGAGCAAGACCGGCGGTCACTTCAGTTCGAACCTGGGAACGGTGGAACTGACGGTGGCCCTGTACGCGGCCTACCATATCCCACCCGATAAGGTCATCTGGGATACCGGCCACCAGGCCTATCCGCACAAGATGCTGACCGGACGGCTCGACCGGTTCGACACGCTACGAAAGCACGGCGGCTTGAGCGGGTTCCTCCGCCGAGAGGAGCACGAGCTCGACTTGTTCGGCGCGGGCCATGCGGGGACCGCGATATCGGCCGCGCTCGGTTTCGCCGTCGCCAGGGATAGGCTGGGGACCGAAGAAAAGGTCGTCGCCGTCACCGGCGACGCTGCCATCGCGAGCGGCATGAGCTGGGAAGCCCTCAACCACGGCGGCGATATGCGTACCGACATGACGGTCGTGCTCAACGACAATCGGATGTCGATCGCGCCGAACGTCGGCGCGCTCACCACTTACCTGCAACGCCTGCGGGCTCGCCCGACGCTCCAGGGCCTCGCCCAACGTGCCAAGAGCGTGGTGGAGCGTTTGCCTTCGCCAATGACGCGGGTGGCCGCCGGTCTACGGCACGGCATTACCCATTACTTCGCCCCCGAAGAGACGGGGACCATCTTCGAGGAAATGGGCTGGGAATACATCGGGCCTGTCGACGGCCACGACCTCCCCACCCTGCTCGAAATCTTCCGTAATGTTCGCGAGCTGAGTGGCCCGACCTTCGTCCATGCCCTGACCGTAAAGGGGAAGGGATACGACGTCGCCGAAGAAGACGCGCGCAAGTGGCACGGCGTAGTTCCGTTCGATGTCGGGGCGTGCGAAATGGCCAAAGCCGTTGGTCCGGTTACCTATACACAAGCTTTCGGTGAAGCCGCGATCGAGTGCGCCGAAGAGGACGAACGGATCGTCGCGATTACGGCAGCGATGCCCGATGGCACAGGACTCACGAAGTTCAGCAAGCAGATCCCGGAACGGTACTACGACGTAGGGATCGCCGAGCAGCACGCGGTGACGTTTGCCGCCGGGCTGGCTGCTGGCGGTCTGCGTCCCCTGTGCGCCATCTACTCGACCTTTTTGCAGCGCGGATTCGATCAGGTTTTGCACGATGTTTGTATCCAAAACCTCCCGGTCAGGTTCTTCATGGATCGAGCAGGACTTGTGGGAGACGACGGGCCGACCCACCACGGCGCATTCGATCTTTCGTATATGATGTGCCTACCAAACATGGTCGTTGCTGCGCCCAGGGATACCACCGAGCTACGGCAGATGGTTCATTTCGCGGCAGGCTACGACGAAGGGCCGATCGCCGTGCGCTATCCTCGCGGCGCCAGCGACGATCGACTGCCCGAATCCCGGACCCCGGTTGCATTGGGCCGTTCCGAAGTGCTGCGAGAGGGCGACGACATACTCGTCGTCGCGCTGGGATCGATGGTGAGCGTGGCGTGGGAGGCCGCCCAGATCCTGGCCGCTGAAGGTATCGAGGCCACGGTGCTAAACGCACGTTTTGCCAAGCCCCTAGACGGAGATGCGATCCTACGACATGCGTCCGCCTGCGGACGCGTCCTGACGATCGAGGAAAACGTGCGGACCGGCGGCTTCGGTCAGCAAGTCCTCGACCTCCTGACGACCGAAGGCCTGGGAGCGATCCCATGCCGCGTCCTCGCATTGCCCGACCGGTTCGTCGAGCACGGTACACAGCCGATCCTACGATCCGAGTGCGGTCTTGATGCGCAGAGCGTCGTGACGGCAGCCCGGTCCCTCGTGGGCCAGCGACTGCCTCGCAAGGCATAGATTCGCCGACTTTAGAGTTTGCCCTTCGACACCGGCGCGCCTGGGCGCCGTTCGTTGCGCCGGGTGGCGTCGCGGAGCGTGCGGCCAAAGCCCTTGAAGACCGCTTCGCAGACATGGTGATCGTTGTCTCCCGCGATCTTGCGCAAGTGGATCGTGGCTCCGGAGTTTGCGGCGACCGCCTGGAAAAACTCCCGGACGGTCTCCGTCGCCATTGCGCCGATGCGCGGGCGGCTAAAGGGGATTTCCACGAAGGCCTGTCCGCGGCCGTTCAAGTCCACCGCGACCAACACCAGCGCTTCGGAAACCGGCATGTGGTTGCTGGCGAACCGCTCGATCGGGTCGCTCTCCTCGAGCGCCTGCGCGATAGCCCGTCCCAGAAGCAAACCGACATCCTGAACCGTGTGGAGGTCGTCGATCTCGAGGTTTCCTTCCGCGGTGACGCCCAGATCCAGGGCACCGTGGAAAGCCATCGCCATCAGCAGATGATCGAAAAACCCGATCCCCGTCGAGACATCCTGCCTCGTTCCTCCGTCGAGATCGAGCACGACTTCGACCCTGGTCTCCGGGGTCTCGCGGTCAAGTTGTGCGAAGCGGACTCCAGGGGCGCCTTTGCTCATCCTTCTCGTTATACCTAGCCACACGACAGGCCCCGGGATTGGAGTAAAACCGCCGAATGCCTGCTCCGCCGATTATCGATTCGATCGTCGATGCCGTCGGCAACACACCGATGGTTCGGCTGAATCGCGTTGCCTCCGAATTTCCTGTGGAGTTTTTGGGCAAATGCGAATACTTGAATCCAGGAGGGTCGGTCAAGGACCGAATCGGCGCCCGCATGCTCCTCGAAGCAGAGAGGCAGGGCAAGATCAAACCTGGGGACACTCTGATCGAGCCCACGAGCGGCAACACCGGTATTGGCATCGCCATGGCGGCGGCTGCGAGGGGCTATAAGGTCATCATCACCATGCCGATGAAAATGAGCACCGAAAAGCAGGTCGTGCTCGAAGCCCTTGGCGCGACCATCGTCCGAACACCCACCGAGGCGCCGCACGATAGTCCCGAGAGTCTCTTTGGCGTGGCCGAGCGGCTGCTGAAGGAGATTCCCGACTCCTTCATGCTCGACCAGTACACCAATCCCGATAATCCGGACGCGCACTACTACGGTACCGGCGCCGAGATCGTCGAGCAATGCGAGGGTCGGCTGGATTACTGCGTTATCAGCGTGGGCACTGGAGGCACGGTCACCGGCGTGGCCCGACGTCTGCGCGAAGCGATACCGAGTTGTAAGATCATCGGCGTCGATCCCGTAGGAAGCGTGCTGGGAGGTGGCGAAGCCGGGGCGCCCTATCTGGTCGAGGGCATCGGTTACGACTTCTTCCCTGACGTTCTCGACAATTCGCTCGTCGACGAGTACGTCAAGACGGTCGACTCAGACTCGTTCTACTGGGCCCGACGGATGATCAAGGATGAGGGGCTTCTCGTCGGCGGCTCGTCCGGCGCGGTGCTTTGGGCGGCTCGTCAGGTTGCGGCTCGCTGTCGAGGCGGCGAACGCATGGTGCTGATCCTCGCCGACTCGGTGAGAAACTACCTCAGCAAGTTCTTAAGCGACGCTTGGATGGCCGAACGCGGGTTTCCGACTCCCTAGCCGGCTGGCAAGATCTTCGTCCGAACTTCGCCGAAACCGACTCGATAGCAGTCGGCTTCGGAAAAGGCGGTCATGATTACTTCGTCGCCGTCTTCGAGGAACGTCCGCGTCTCGCCGGTCTCCTCCAGCCGGATCGGCCGCTCGCCGCGCCAGGAGAGTTCTAGCATCGAGCCGAAGGAGTCCTCCGATTCGCCGCTGATGGTGCCGCTCGCATAGAGATCGCCCGCCTGGAGCGCGGTGCCGTTCGACGATTGATGAGCGATTTGCTGGGCGATCGACCAGTACAGATTGTTCGTGTTGCTTCGACAGATCACCTGAGGCGTACTCATGGCCGACGTCGCGATCGAGACTTCGAGGTTGATGGAGTAATGCGACCGAGCGGGCCGGCGAAGGTGGTCGAGAGGTGGGGGGTCTTGGACCATTCCTTCGATGCGGAAGGGCTCCAGCGCGTCTGGAACGACAATCCACGGACTGATGCTGGTTGCGAAGCTCTTAGCCAGAAACGGGCCGAGCGGCTGATACTCCCAACGCTGGACGTCGCGGGCCGACCAGTCGTTGACGATGACGAGACCGAGGACGTGGTCCCCAGCTTCTTCGGGGGTAACCCGTTCGCCGATTTCCGAGCCCTTTGCCAAGTAGAAGCCCATTTCCAGTTCGAAATCCAGTTCTCGAGTGGGACCGAAAATCGGGATGGCTTGATCGGCGGCCTTCGATTGCCCCATAGGCCGCACGACGTCGACGCCGGAGGTCACGACCGTCGATGCCCGGCCGTTGTAGCCGATCGGCATCCACCGGTAGTTCGGCAGGAGAGGTGGCTGATCCGGCCGGAACATCCGGCCGACGTTGCTCGCGTGGTGGATACCCGAGTAGAAGTCGACGAACGCCTTGGGCATCAGGGGAATACAGGGTATCGCCGTCGAAGCGGGTATGAGGCACGCTTGTCGTAAGGTCTCGTCGTCGCGAAGACGCGACGAGTCTTCGCGAAAGAGCTCGTATAGAGCCGCTCGAAGGTCGTCCAAGAACCGAGGACCTCGAAGTTCGAGATCGACGTCGAGGTAAGGCTCCGGGCGATAGGGCACTAGCCCAGCCTCCGCGAGAGGGCGCAGGTCGATCACCCATTCCCCCATGCGGCTGACCAATCTCGGCAACCGATCTATCTCGACTCGACCAAAGGGCAGGTTCTGAATCGGGAAGTGTGAATTCGGGTCGACCTCGACCCAAGAACGAGCGCTTGCGGGGATGACGAGTCGAGCCACGCCCGAAGTTTAGCCGACACCGTACGCTAGTGCCGAATCTTCTCCCAGTAGGTCTTGTAGTCGAAGCCTGGACTGTGGTCGGGAACGTGGCAGGGCGCACAAGATTTCGCGCCGACCTTGGGCATCTTGATCGCTTGAGGATCACCGGCGTGGGCCAGGCCTGGACCGTGGCACGACTCGCAGCCCACGTCGGTCAAGTGGGGAGTCTCCGCCCGCGAGCGGAAACCGCCGGCCAGATCGAGACCGACGACATGGCATCCGGTGCAGTCGGGGTCGCGGTCTTGGCTCTCCTTCTCGAGGGTGGCCAGCGCTCCGGCATGTCGACTTTGCTTCCAGACAGACTCTGCACCCAGATGGCACGAGCCGCAAACCTTGTTCCCCGCAAATGGATCGGAAGAACGGCGCAGCACTTTGTCCAGCATTCCTTCGCTCATCACTCTGCGCTGATAGTTGGCATAGATCCGGGCCACACGCTCGTCGTCCGCGTAGGAGGGTCCGAGATCGACGGCCGCGAAGCCGCGGAACGACTCTCCAGTCCACTCGAGCCGCAGGAGAGCCTTGCCCTTGTTTCCGGGTGTGATCAGAAGACACTGCCCCACGAGAGTGGGTTCACGGCTCGCCGATCCGGCGTGGCGATAAACGATCAAGCGAAGGCCAGCCGTCGCTTCGGCGACTCTTCGGGCGGCCTCGAAACCATCGTCGAACAGCAGGATTGGCACGAGCCGCTTCGCTTCTGCTTCCCGTACGAGATCGCGGGCAGCCTGCTCGGCGAGTTTGGACTCCGCAACGCCCACGAGGAAGGGACCGCTCTCGCGGCGGTTTGGAAGGGATCCTGCCTGTGGAGTCAGGACGCGGCCACCCGACAGACGGTCGACTGAGGCAATCATCGCCTCGCCCAGGGCAAGGTCGTCGGCCGTCAGGCCGATCGCGTGGACTTGACAGGACTTGAGGGCCTCAGCGATCGTCTCGGCTTTCAGCTCGTCCTGCCGAGAGGGATGACCGATCAGTGAGCCGGTGACGACGAAGACCGTCCGGTCCTTCGGTCCGAGGTTCTGCACGGCGGTCGCCAGCCGCCGAATTCCACCCGACATCGGCTTGGTGCATCCGCACGGGGTGAGATAGCCTCCGAAGTCTCCCGCAATGAGGAGAACGGTCGGAGACTGGCTCCCGATCGGTCGCGCCAAACCCCAAAGCAGCGGCCCAAGCGCTATCAGCCAGGTGAAAGCTCGTCCCAGGCCGCTACCCCTTGACCACGGCGGTGATCGGCACCGTCAGAACCGGTTGGTGGGGGTCGTCCGTCGTGATCTTTAGAGTCGTGGCGAGGTCGCCAAAGTCGGCGCCGCCTTTGTACACGACGATGACTTTGTACTCCCAAGCCTTCCCAAGATTCTCGATCTCCGCGCTAAAGAAGGCCCCTTCTGTTTCGACCTTGGTGATCTTGAATGGCTTGCCCGGACGGCTGACGAGCGCCCAAGCTCGGGCGGGCTCCTTACCCACTTCGCCCATGTAGATCGAGAGTGGCAGGGCTACGATTCCCTTCTGTACATAGAACGAGTGGCGAACGGGACTCCAAGCGGGGTCATCGGTGGCCAGCGAAATGCCCACGGCCGCCCGACCCGGCGGAATGTTATCGATAAGTTTGTAGCGAATCTTGTAACCTTTCAAGCCCTTCTCATTGGCCAGGGCGCCTGACCAAGGTTCGATCGTCGCCGTTCCTCCGATGCCTTCGACGGTCACCGCGCCCGGGACCAGCGGCTTATCGGGGTTGGGCACGAAAAACAATTCGCCTTCCGCCTTGTCCTCGATGAGCACGACGTCGCTTCGAGCCACGCCGAGAAAGCGATAGAGGGGATCGACCCGCATCGAAAAACTCAGCCATCTGAGGGACGCGTCCGCGTCGTTCGAATGGACCGCGATCTTCTTCTCCAGCTGACCGGTGAAGTTGATCGTATCGACGGCGATTTGTACCAGTTTGCTCTCTCCGGGCTTTACGCTTTTGTCGTAGGCAAGGGCAAAGCAGGAGCAATCGGGAACGAGGCGATAGCGCAAGGTCCCGGTTCCGCGGTTGGTCACGGTGACGCTCATGGTGAGGGGCTCGCCCTGCACGGTCGGCTTGGGCCTAAACTCGACTTGGGAAAGAAAGATCTCGGCGCGCGCGGGGGTCACTTTGACCTTGCGCTTTACGAGGTCTCGCAAGGTCGTGACCACCTTCTGCAGGTCCCTTACCTGAAAAGCCTCAGACGGTCCGGGAAGGTTGATGTGGAGATAAGGTTGCTCGTGCCGCCCCATCGCAGCACCGACGTCGGGCATGCGCTCGAGGCCGAGGTAGGCCCCAATGGCGTAGGTCACCTCGTTGGTTACCTCCTTGGCCTCGATGGCCGCCTTCCGCTCGGTTCTCGTCAGGCTCAGGACGCCTTCCACCGCGGGCTCCGTGGGGTCGATCGAGAAGAAGTAAGTCGCTCCAGCTGGACCTGGAGAATCGCTGTTCCGTGGAAGTTCAGGCACAAAACCTATCTTGATCCTGCCCTTCTTGGCTAGAGTGATCTTGAGGTCTGGCACCATGCGTCGCCAAAGCTCGACTGAGACATCTCTCGCCCGGGCGAATTCTGCCCGGCGCTCCTGCGGGATGCCGCTCTCGTCCCATTCTATGGTCGTTTCAAGGGCGGGCAAGGCTCGAAGGCGGGCTTCCGCTCCCGGGAAGTCTCCCTTCTGCAGCGCGGCCTGGACCGCGAGGCACGCTTCCTGGAACGAGGCGTTGGCGCCTGCCGGCAGGTCCGGACCCACGACCGGCTGGACAAGGGCACAGAGCAAGGCGGCGATCATCCGTGTCTCTCCATCGTTACTTTCCTACGAAGCAGGACGGCGAAGCATGCCGCGATCGCCGACTTCTATTCGACGCGCCGTGTCTCTCTTAGAAACGACAGACCGACCGCGCCGCTTCGGCGATCTTCTCGACGGAAGGGAGCACGTATCGTTCGAGCGAATGGGCCCACGGTACCGGCGTGTCCATGCGAGTGACGCGAAGCACCGGCGCGTCGAGATACTGAAAGGCGGTCTCGCTGATACGCGCCACGATTTCCCCCGCGAAGCCACAGGTCCGAGGCGCTTCGTTCACGACGATCGCGCGGCTGGTCTTCTGGAGCGACTGAACGATTGCCGCCTCATCGAGCGGCACGAGCGATCGAAGGTCTATCACTTCGGCGTCGATGTTATCCTCTTCGAGCTTCTTGGCGGCATCGAGGCAGTGGTAGACGTTCTGGCCGTAGGTGATGATGGTCACGTCCCGGCCTTCGCGGCGGATGGCGGCCTTGCCGATGGGCACCTCGTAGTCCTCATCGGGCAGCACCTCGTCGATAGCCGACCATCGGTAGAGTTGCTTGAGTTCGAAGTAGAGGACGGGATTCTTGTCGCGCAAGGCGGCCTTCATCAGCCCCTTGGCGTCGAAGGGCGTCGAAGGGCACACCACCTTGATTCCTGGGCTATGGGCGAACCAGGCCTCGTTCATCTGGCTGTGATAGAGCGCGCCGCCTCCGTATCCGCCGGCCGGACCGCGGATCACCATCGGCATCGCGACCTCGCCGGCGGTTCGATAGTGGTAAGTGGCCAGGTTGTTCACGATTTGGTCGAACCCACAGGAGATGAAGTCGATGAACTGCATCTCGGCCATAACGGTCTTGCCATTGAGGCAAGCCCCGACGCCGACGCCGACGATAGCGGCTTCGCTGATGGGCATATCGTAGACGCGGTGGGTGCCGAACTTGCTCATCAGGCCCTCGGTTACACCGAATGCTCCTCCGAGCAGGCCGATGTCCTCGCCGAGACAGATCATGTCCGGGTTGCGCTCCATCTCTTCGTCGAGTGCCTCCCGGATCGCGGTGAGGTAGTTTTTCTTCGTTTTCTCCTGGGTTGCTGCCATATTTTAAGTTCCTAGTCGCTGAAAACCCACATGCCGCCTTCCTCCGCGGGTGGTGATGGCGAAGCGATGGCGTAGTCGACGCCCTTCTTCATGTAGGCCACGACGTCGGGCGGGAAGTCGTCGTCCTTGGCTTCCTGGGCGCCCTTGTTCTCGGCGGCGAAGGCCAAGGCATCGGCATTGCTGAGGTAGCCGCGCTCGACCAAGTACCGTTTGCACACGGCGATAGGGTCCCGGCTGCGCCCCTTCTCCACCTCGTCCTGCGGGCGATACTTGGCGGCACGGTCGTCGTCGTGGTCGCCGTGTCCGTAGGCACGGAAGGTCTTGCACTCGATGATGCTAGGCCCCTTGCCGGCACGAGCCCACTCGATGGCTTCCATGACCTTGTCGTAGACGTCGAAGACGTCCTGTCCATCGGCGATCAACCCCGGAATGCCGTAGCCGTCGGCGCGGGTGGCCACGTCCGGAGTCGGACAGCCCAATTCGAGCGGAGTGCCGAAGGCCCACTGGTTGTTCTCGACGATTGTGATGACCGGAAGCTTGTGCACGGCGGCGAAGTTGATCGCTTCGTGGAAGACGCCCTGCGCGGTCGACCCTTCCCCGTTGTAAGTTAGCACCACGGCGTCGCCCCCATTCAAGCGGTCCGCCAGCACGACACCGGCGGCGACGGGGATCGTCCCTGCGAGCATCGAGGTCGAATGGATGATGTGCTTGGCCCGGCTCCCAATGTGGGACCAGTTGTCGCGAGCACGCCCTGGGGAGCCGACCTTGCACCACACCTGCGCGCATACCTCTTCGATGCTCATTCCCATTCGATCGGGATTCTCCCAGCCCGAGCGCATGTCCTTGAGGAAGAAGGCGGGCATATCGCGATGGATCGGACTGATCCAGTCGCTCGGCTTCAGCGGGAAGAGAGTTCCAACCAGAATCGCCTCCTGGTTATGGGAGCTGTAAAGCGTGCCCGTCAGGCGTCCGCGCCGCTTCTCCTTGATGAGCCTAACGTCGAAGTACCTCGCCAGATAAAGCTGCTTAAGGATCTCCAGGTGGTCTTCGGGGCTCAAATGGTCCCGCGGTCGGGAAGGTGCGGTCTTGGTCGTTTTGTTCTTGGTGGTCTTGGTCGGGGGGGAACTCACGGCAGAATCTCCGGTGCGGCTGGGTTGAACCTAAAGTGTACCTGAGGCGATGCCGCGCTCGGGCACTTTCCGAGGGTCGCCGGGTTTGGCATGGTCTATGCTTCGAGTACCGATATGTCGAGGCTCATGCCCACGCGCGCTCTCGGGCTCCTTCTCGTGATCGGCTTCATCGATCTGGTGGCTACCGCCACGCTTCACGCAGGTGGCTACATCGTCGAACTCAATCCCCTGATGCGCCCGCTGCTCTTACAAGGTGAGTGGCTCTTCGCGCTCGTCAAGGGCACCACCCTGCTCCTCGCTTGGGTGGCAATGGCTTGGTACGCCAGGCAGAACCGAGATTTCGTGCGGAAGGCCTGCCTGCTGGGCAGTGGAGCCTATCTGGTGATTTGGGCGGGCTGGTTCGTCGCAGCGCTCTGAGTCTCGGGCAGGTCCTCCACTTCCACGGCCACGACATCCTCGACTTGCGCCGGGTCTTCGGCGAGTTCTCCCGTCATCTCGGCCTTCACAACAGCCTTTAGAGCGGTGAGCGCGACCTCCACCTGTCCGTCATTGGGTTCGGCGGTCGTCAAGTACTGGGTCATGAGGCCAGGTTTGAAAGCCAGCATGACCCACCTTTGGTTGCGAAACTTGCCCGCGAAGCGGATCATCTCGTAGCTGATGCCGGCGATGATCGGGAGGATCAGCAGTTCGATGCCGACGCGAGCAAGGGCGGCGAGGGTCTTGGCCATCCACTCCGGCTGGATCGCGTCGAAGTGAAACCTGGGAACCAGGGGAAAAAGGATGAAACCGACGATGAGCACGATCACGGCGAAGCTGGTGCCGCAGCGCGGATGAAGACGCGTTTGGAGCTTGCAGTTCTCCATCTCGAGGTTTTGCTTGGCCTCGAGCGTGTTGATCGCTTTGTGCTCGGCGCCGTGATACTTGAAAACCTCGCGGATCTCCGGAAGTCTGCTGATGCCGTAGATGTAGCCGAAGAAAAAGACGACCTTCACCGTCTCGGTGATGAGGCTCTTGACGATGTCGGTTTGGGTTTTGAACCAGTGCTCCGAGACCAAGTTCGGCAATACGTTGAAGAGGAAGATTCCGAGAGCCAAGCCGACCACCATCGCGATGCCGATCGTGATGTTCTGGATCGACTTGCTCGGCGGCTTGACCGCCTTTGGAGCGTCGGCGACATCGGGGTCGGGCGCGGGCTGATGCTCCTCGTCCATTTGGACGTTGGAAGCGAATCGCATCGCCTTGATGCCGAGCGCCATCGCGTCGAGCAGCGCGAGCGAGCCACGAAGAAAAGGCAGCTTCAGCCACTTCTGGCGGCCGATCCAGGTCTTTTCGAGGGCCTCGGTACGAAGGACGATCTTGCCGTTCGGCGCGCGGCACGCAACAGAGAAGAAGCGCGGAGAGCGCATCATCACACCTTCGATGATCGCTTGCCCTCCGTACTGGAGGTATTCGGCCTGGGGCATTGCGCGAAGTGTACCGGTTACTTCGTGGGCGTCGTCACCGGCGGCGCATCTTTGGCGTCCTGGCCGAGGAAGCGACCCATGTCGATCGTCAGCACGCTGGCGATGAGGGCAAACACGAGGACCATGCCAACCGTCGAAACGGCGTTCTGGACTTGGATGCTGAGGCGCCTTCCCCCGCGGAGCATTTCGACGAAGGCGACGACCATCTGGCCGCCATCGAGTGGCGGCACCGGAAGAAGGTTCATGAAGCCGAGCGAAATGCTTAGTCCGGCAGCGAGCATCAGGACCACGCTCAGGCCGGCTTCGGTCGCCTGGTAGGTCGCCTTGGCGATCGTCCCCACGCCTCCGACCTCATCCTTGGCCCGACCCGGATTCTTGACCAGCCCAAAGAGGCCGGCAGCCATGCGCACAGGCATGGTCCAGGCCTCGGCGAACGCTTCGCCTAGGCCGAGGCGCTCAGGCCGGGTCTGCCATACCGCGCCCCACTTCGCCTGCTTGGCCATGGCTTCGGACCGATCGAGATCGTGCGTGATGACAGGGGATGGGGCTTCGTCCAACTCGGGAACTACGGTGGTGGCGAGTCGCTGCCCCTTGCGCTCGTACACGACGGCCATCGGGACATTCGGACTCTGGCGGACCTTCTCGATGATCTGGAAGAACGTCTCCACTGGCTTGCCGTCGATGCTGACGACTCGGTCGCCTTGGATCAATCCTGCCTTGGCGGCAGCCTTACCTTCGGCGACTGCGCCGATCACCGGCTCGTTCAGAGGGCGCTCGATACCGATTGTCGTGAACAGCAGCACGTAGAGCAAGAGCCCGAAGGCGATGCTGAAAACTGGTCCGGCAAGAAGCACGAGGAAACGGGCGAACGGCGACTTGCTATAGAATCCGCCGGCGATTTTGGTCTCGCTGCCATCAGCCTTAGGGTGCATCCCCTTGATCGCCGCGAAACCTCCCAGCGGGAGCGCGAGGAATGAGAACTCGGTACCGTTTTTTGCCCTGCGGGACCAGAGCGGCCGGAACGGTACTTCGACCCGCTGGCCGCCGATCTCGAGTTCGCCCTCCCCCATCTTCGAGTCTTCCGGCTTCCGCAAGACAGGCTGGTAATACAGGACGAGGAGCGCGATCGAAGAGGCAAAGAGCAGGACGGTCAGGACCTGTCCGGGCTGGAGGTTGTTCAGCTTCGTCGAGAAGTACAAGGCCAGGAAACCGGCAAACCAACCCACCGCCAGATAGCGGACGCTCTGGGCGAGCGGGAAGCCGTAAAGGGCTCCAATTCGTGTCGCTACCCAAACCGGAATCACGACGGCCAAGGCCGCGAGGCCGCCAAGGTGCAGACCAGCGATTCTCTCGAACGTCCCCACGATAACGCCTGAAGCGGCCACCGCGGCAGCGAGCCAGACCCATCGAGAGGGGAGCAGCGGTTTGCTCAGCCGGGAAGCAAGATCGGACCTCCGAATACCGCCCATCATGACGGCGAAGGCATCCACTTGCATTCCGAACAACCGAGCGACCCAGTAGTGGCCCAGTTCGTGGACAGCGACGAGGACCGTCAGCACAACCATTAGGTTGATGCCGGTCAAGAGGTATTGGCCGAGAAGTTGATAGCTGTCCATGAATTCGGGGGCTCGATACTAGTGTACGCCCATCGCCTCGCATGCCGTTTCGCGCGCCCAGCGATCGACTTCTAGAATAGTCGGCAGGTCGACGGTGAGCGCATTATGCTTTTCCATAACGTCCTCGACGGTCTTGGCGATCCCCAGGAAGCCGATCTGCCCCCGCAAAAAGGCCCCCACGGCCTCCTCGTTGGCGGCATTCATCGCGCACGGCATCGTCCCGCCGATGCGGGCCGATTCCCGCGCCAGGGCCAGACAGCGGAAGACGCCGTCGTCGACCGGTTCAAAGGTGAGCGCGCACGCATCGAGTGGCGACCAGGCAGGAAGTCCTGCCGAAACCCGCTCCGGATAGAGAAGCGCGTACTGGATCGGCAGCCTCATGTCGGGAAACCCCAACTGTGCGAGCACGCTGCCGTCTCGAAACTCGACGAACGAATGAACGATGCTCTGCGGATGAACGACGACACGCACCTGATCGATGGGGACCTCGAACAACCAGCGCGCCTCGATCGTCTCCAAGCCCTTGTTCATCAGCGTCGCCGAGTCGATCGTGATCTTGCCTCCCATCGACCAGGTTGGATGCCGACGAGCGTCCTCGACCCCGACCCCGGCGAGCCGGCCTAGGTCCCAACCTCGGAATGGCCCGCCCGAGGCAGTGAGAATGAGCGCCTCGACCGACCCAGACGGGGCCCCCTGAAGGCACTGGAAGATTGCGCTGTGCTCGCTGTCGATCGGTACGATCGGCACGCCGACGGACCGGGCCATCGGCATGACGATCTCGCCGGCGGCGACGAGCACTTCCTTGCTGGCCAGCGCGATCCACTTGCCCGACTCGATCGCGGCGAGGGTCGGCAACAGGCCTACGACACCGGCAACGCTGACAACCACTATATCGACGTCCGGCCGGCGCACGAGATCGCAGATCGCCTCGATTCCTCCGGGGATCCCAAAAGAGGACGCTGCGGCCTGGTCGTACAGCGCGACCGCGCAGCCGAACTCGGCCTGCTGAGCCGACAGTACCTCCGCGTTGGAGTGGGCGGCCAAGCCGACGACCCTGAAGCGATCCGGAAGCCGCCGGACTATGTCGAGGGTCTGGGCTCCGATACTGCCCGTCGAACCCAATACGGCGATGCCCTTCACACCAGGTAGTTTAGCGTCAGGCAGGCGTGCCAGACTCGGGTCGTGAGCATCGAGTTCGGCCCGACACCAGCGCTGGGTCAGCAAGGATTCCTCGACCGGCACAGCCGGGAAATGCTCTCGAGAATCGACCTTGAGGGCGTTTATCGGTACGTATCGCCGGCCGGTCGATGGCAGGTCGGCTGGAGCACCGAGGAGCTCGTCGGACAAAACGCCTGGGATTTCATCCACCCCGACGATGCAGGTCGTTGCCGAGAACTCCTCGCGAAGCTTCTTGAGTCTGGCGAGGCCGTCCATTCGACATTCCGGTTTCGCCATCGCGATGGCGAGTGGGTCTGGCTGGAATCGGTAGGTGAATTGCTTCGCGGCGCGGATGGTGCGCCAACCTCCATTCTGACTCTTTCCCGCGAAGTCACAGCGGAGGTAGCGGCCCGCGAGGGCACCCGCGAAGCCGAAGCGACGAGCCGCCAGATACTCGAAAGTGTTCAGGAGGGAATCGCCGTTTTGGACACCGACCTTCGCTACGTGCTCTGGAATGCGGCGATGGAGCACCTGAGCGGACTTGCGGCTCAAGACGTGCTCTACCGCGATGCCCGGGACGTTTTTCCTCAGCTAGAAGAGTGGGGTTACTACGGACACATGCTCCACGCGCTCGAGGGCAAGACCACGGTTTCAGAGGATTTCGAGTACGCCCGGCCAGGCCACGCTACGAGATGGACGATCCCACGGATCGGACCGTTGTGGAACTCAGAGGGCGTCGTAGTCGGAATAATCGTCGTCGTCACCGAGATTACGGAACGCAAGGAAGCCGAAAGGCTGCTGGCCCAAAGCGAGGCCCGTAACCGTGCCCTCGTCGAAGCGATTCCCGACTTCATGTTCCTCCAGGACCGGGACCTGGTCTACATGGACTACCACGCCACCAATAAGCAAGACCTTCGCTTCCCACCTGAGCAATTCATGGGCAAGTCGATGAGCGATGTCATGCCTGCTGATTACCTCGAGGTTGCGCTCCCTCTGTGCCACCGGGTCTTCGATACTGGTGAAAGCCAGTCCTTAGAGTACTCGCGGCCGGTTCGCGGTGAACTGCGCCACTTCGAGGCCCGAATGGTTCGCTGTGGCGATGACCAACTCCTGACCATCGTTCGCGACATCACCGACCTCAAGAGGGCCGAGAACGCGATCCGTGACCTCAACGAGCAACTCGAGCGGCGCGTGAAGGAAAGGACCGCCAGCCTCGAAGAGGCTTACCGGGAACTGGAGGCGTTTTCGTATTCCGTCTCTCACGACCTGCGGACCCCACTGCGGGCTATCGATGGCTACGCACGGATGCTGATCGAGGACTATGCCGAGGCTCTGCCATCCGAAGCCGCCGAGCTGTTAGAGGAAGTCGGAAGTAGCGCGCGCCACATGGGGCGCCTCATCGATGGCGTCTTGGCGATTTCGCGGCTCGGCCGCCGTCAGATCGAGATCGAACCCATCGACCTGGGAGAGATCGTCGCCGCGGCCCTTCGGGATGTCGAGATCGAGCGAGTGCATTCCGCAACCCGGGTCGACGTCGGTGCATTGCCTCGCGGCATGGGAGAATCCATCCTGCTTCGACAGGCTTTCGTAAATCTGTTGTCGAACGCGATCAAGTTCAGCGCCCCAGCCGAAAAGCCGCGAGTGGAAATCGGAACAGTCCAGACCGACGACGGTCCGGCGGTCTTTGTCAGGGATAACGGAGTCGGCTTCGATCCTCGGCACGCGGATAAGCTGTTCGGGGTCTTTCAGCGGTTCCATACCGTACGGGAGTTTCCTGGAACGGGTGTAGGACTGGCGATCGTTCAACGCATTGTCCAGCGGCAAGGCGGGCGAGTCTGGGCCGAATCGAATCTGGGCCAAGGCGCGACCTTCTGGGTGTGGCTCCCGGGTCTGGTGTTGGACGCCTAACGTAACTTGGACAGCAGCACGGTGAGGGCGGCCTGTCCGCTCCGCTGGCGGATGATCTCCCGGCTGCCGGAAAAGCGGTGCTCCGCCGCTTCCACGTGTCCCTGTCCGGCGATACCGATGTAGACGAGGCCGACGGGCTTCTCGGTGCTTCCTCCCCCCGGGCCGGCGATGCCGGTGATCGAGAGACTCCATGTGGCCCCCAGGCGGGCAAGCACTCCCAGGGCCATCTCCCGCGCGCACTCGAAGCTGACCGCGCCGTGATCGATGAGGGTTTCGGCGTCCACGCCGAGCAAGCTCTGCTTCACGCGGTTCGTATAGGCCACGACCCCACCGAGGAAGACGTCGGAGGAGCCCGGTACCGACGTGATTCGCGCGCCCAGACCGCCGCCCGTGCAGCTTTCGGCAAGCGCCAGTGTCTGCCCGAACGAACGGAGGCGTTCGACGACCGCCTGCTCAAGGGTCTCGTCGTCCTCGCCATAGACCACATCGCCGAGCCGCTCAAGGATCTCGTGGCGGACCGGGGCGATGATCGCTTCCGCCTGCTCGACCGAGGAGGCTCCCGTCGTCAGGCGGATATGCACTTCACCCGGTTTGGCATAGGTGGCGATGCTAGGCGAGTGGGAGTCGAGCAGATCGTGCAGCCGGACCTCCACGAGGCTCTCGCCGAGACCGACCACCCGCAGAGTCCGCGAGTGGATCGTTCCCTCTGGCACCATCGCCCGCAGCAGCTTCTCCACCGGACCGTGAAGCATCGGAAGGAACTCGGAGGGCGGGCCGGGCATCGCAATGAGCGTTTTGCCGTCCACCCGGCAGGCCAATCCAGGGGCCGTGCCGTTGGGGTTCTCGATCACATGCGCGCCCTCTGGCCGCATCGCCTGACGACGTTGAGAGTCGACCCACGGCCAGCCGCGCTCCTCGAAGCGAGCCTTCAGGCGGGCCGCGAACTCCTCGTCGACCGCCAGCGGGCGCCCGAGCGCCTCGGCGATGCCTTCTCGAGTAAGGTCGTCCTGAGTCGGACCGAGGCCACCGATCGTGAAGACGAGGTCCGCTCGCGACATTGCCAGGCGCAGCGCGTCCACCAATCGAGGCAGGTTGTCGCCCACAGTCTGTCGGTGGCGATGGTCGATCCCGCACGTGGCAAGGACTTGGCCGAGTGCTGCGGCGTCGCTGTCCACGATCTGGCCGAGGAGCAGTTCGGTTCCCACGGAGACGATTTCAGCGGTGGGCACGCTCTATTCTGGTCCTTGGAGAGGAATTGTGGAAAGGAAAAATCGGCAGGCTCACGTTGTTGAGCCAGGAGGAGTCATGTCCGAAACGTTCTCTTGGAACAAAGTCCTCGGTACGGATGAACCGGCGCCCAAGCCGGAAGACGTCGAGAATCTTAAGATCGATCCGCGAAACGGCGAGCCGTTCATCGAGCCCACGGAGCCGGCGCCGACTCAGACCGACCATAAGTATGCGCAGCACCTGCCCGGCGCGGTGCCCCTCGAGGCCCTGATCCCCGAGGTGAACGAGAGCAAGTACGAGATCCACGCCGACCGGCCCGAAGACATCGTGTCGGAGGATGCGAAGGAAGTCGCCGACGTCCATATCGACGAGATCCTCCGCCTGGCGATCGACCGGAAGGCCAGCGACATCCACCTCACAGTCGGTCTCCCTCCGATGGCGCGCGTGGACGGCGAAGTCGTCCCTCTGCCTTACGTCCCCATGCAGCCGCAAGATACGCGCCGAATGATTTACGAAACTCTCACGAACGAGCAACTCACCAAGTTCGAGGAGACCCACGAACTAGACTTCGCCTACCAGGTTCGGGGCCTAGCGCGGTTCCGCTTCAACGTCTACATGCAGCGCGGGAGCGTGGCGGGGGCGATGCGCGTGATCCCGACCAAGATTCCCTCGTTCGAGACCCTCGGGCTTCCGCTCGTCATCCGCGAGATGGCCAAGCGCGCGAGCGGGCTGATTCTCGTAACCGGACCCACAGGCTCGGGCAAGTCGACGACTATCGCTACGATGATCGACGACATCAACGACTCCCGAACTTCGCACATCCTCACTATCGAAGACCCGATCGAGTACCTCCACGTCCACAAGAAGTGCATGGTGAACCAGCGGGAACTCCACGCCGACACCTTCACCTTCCACAACGCGCTCCGGGCGGTGCTCCGCGAAGACCCCGATATCATCCTGGTTGGTGAGCTTCGCGATCTCGAAACGATCGAAGCCGCACTCACGCTCGCAGAAACGGGCCACCTCGTTTTCGGCACCCTTCACACGAGGAACGCGCCATCGACGATCGACCGTATCGTCGACGTCTTCCCTTCCGACCAACAGGATCAGATCCGCGTCCTGCTCGGCAACACTCTCGAAGGCGTTGTCTCACAGCAGTTGCTGCCCCGCCTCGGCGGCGGTCGCTCGGCGAGCATCGAGATCATGCTCGGGACGCCGGCCATCAAAAACCTCATCCGCGAAGGCAAGACTCACCAGATGTATTCCGTCATCGAAACCAGCGCCCAGTTGGGGATGCAGACGATGGACAAGTCGCTGGCCGACCTCTTCCGGAACGGCTTTTGCACGTACGAGGAGTGCCTCATGCGGGCGGTCGACAAGGAGACCTTCGCACGGCTGGCCAAGGGAGGCTAGGCTTGGCATTCTTAGTCCAGGTCGCGCCGCCACACGACAGTCGACACAAATCAGGGCATGGAACAGGAAGGTCGTTAGACGGCATCACGACCTCTGCCTGGACGCAGAGGTTGAAGTCGCGCATGAGGCTTCAAAGCGCGGCATCTATCTGCCGATCGGATTGTCCAGGCGTAATACGGGTTCGGACAAGAACAATGATCGCGAACGGCCGTGAGGGGACTGCTCATAACCGTTGTTGATTCGGAACTTGATCACGGGACCATACTCGATCGATTCGATCCTCGCCCCCGGTAAGAATCCCGCCGCTTCTGCGCTGGACGCAAAGTCTACGAATGCCCCCGTTAACTGACGCTCGATCCGATTGCGCATCTTGTCGGGCAGGTCACTGAGCGTTTCGGCCCCCTCCTTCGGATACAGATCAGGGTGAGCGGCTTGGAGAGCAGAAAGCAGTTCTTCTCTTGCTTGGTCGAACTCCGCCGTCGCCTCTTGAACCCATCCCTCGATCGCCAAGGTGAACTTGCGGATCTGTTCCAGGCGCTGATCGACAGGATGGTTGGGCGAGGCGAACAGAAAGCCCAAGGTCGGCTTCTTCCGATCCTGGCGCTTCTGGGGCTCGATTCCCATCGGAAAGTCTGCCTTTGCCTTTACCTTCGGATCGATGGCAGTCGTTCGCAACTCGTCCATCTTCGGCCGAACGAGAGGCCCGACAAACGCCGTTGCGGTCTTAGGGCCCTTCCGAAGCCGGCTGGTCATCTCTGGCTCGACATGAAGCAGCGCGCGATCGGCTTTCAAGAGGATCGCGGCGTCGGAGCCCACCTCGTTCGCGATCGTTCGCCTAATATGCTCCTGCTCGGCGGCGGGGTACTGGTTCAGATCCCTCGTCTTGTACGGCTCGGAGAGCACGGTGGTGAACTGTTTCATGAGGCCCGCGCGAATTCTTCGCATCTTCGATCTTGAGGATGTTCTTTCTGCACACAAAAGCCACACCGTTCTCGATGCTTACCGATAGCCCTTCCTTCTGAGCAAGCTCTTCGAGGTCCTCGGGCTTGTCGGAAGCGAAGACCACGACCTCGAGCTTCGGTTCTGGCTGATCGAAGGCGAAGACGATCTGCCGCAGCGGTTCGGCGGCGGGGATACCAAGGCCGATGATGGCAATGAGTTGAGTTATCATGGAACTAGGTAGGTTGTGAAGTAAGGGAGGCCATCCCTGACCCAACAGATTCGCTTCCTACCGGCACGTTACTCCCCCCCCCCGCGGCCCTGTCAACCATGCATATAGGGGATTGCGAGGGCACACGACAGCGGAAAGCCCAAGCGAACTTGCCTTGCCACCGTACCGGACCAGCCAACCATTGGTGCTTGCACTTCGCCGGGCGAAACAGCTTGCAGGCGCCCCGCCTCTGCCGCCTCCACGGTAGCATGCCGCCATGCCGCTCGTCGATATGCCCCTCGCCGAACTCCAGCGTTACCAGGGCCGGAACCCGAGACCGTCGGACTTCGATTCGTACTGGGAAGACGGGCTCGCCGAAGTTCCCTCGACCCTCGCCGAGGCCGAACCCTCCGGCTTCGAGTCGGGGATCGCGACCTGCGACGACCTGTGGTTCGAGGGAGTCGGCGGGGCGCGAGTTTACGCCAAGCGCCTTCTGCCCAAGAACGGCGGCAACGGCTGGGCGCTGCTCATGTTTCACGGCTACAGCGTGGGCAGCGGCGACTGGAGCGATAAGCTCGGCTGGGTCGCCGAGGGTTTCTCGGTCTTCGCGATGGACTGCCGAGGCCAGGGTGGGAGGAGTCAGGACCCGGGAGGCGTCGTGGGCGGAACCTTGCGGGGCCACATCGTGCGGGGACTGGACGACCGCCCCGAGCGCCTCTTCTACCGTCAGATATTCCTCGATACCGTTCGGCTGGCCCGGCTCGCCCTGGCCACTCCCGGCGTGGAGCGTCTCGTCACGATGGGGGCATCCCAGGGGGGAGCTCTCGCCCTCGCCTGCGCCGCGCTCGACCCGCGCGTCGAGCGGGTCGTCTCGCTCTATCCCTTCCTGTGCGACTATCGCCGCGTTTGGGAAATGGATCTCGCAAAGGACGCCTACGAGGAGCTTGCGCTCTACTTCCGGCGCTTCGATCCGACGCATGCTCGCGAGGACGCCGTGTTCGAGCGGCTGGGGTACGTCGACGTCCAGCACCTCGCCCCGAGGATTCGGGCGAGCGTGCTGATGGCGACAGGCCTCATGGACACCATCACTCCTCCCTCGACTCACTATGCCGCCTTCAACAAGCTGGCCGGCCCAAAGTCTATGGCGGTGTATCCCGACTTCGGCCACGAGGGCCTGCCCGGCTTTATGGACCAGGCTCATCGCTTCCTGACCACCGGCGATTCGTGACCGAAATCACACCGCGCTGTGACCACCGTCACGGTCTGGAGTACCGCGGCAGCCTAAAATGAACTCGTGATTGTGACGCAAGCGGGGCGAGGCGCCTAAGACAGCCGCCTCCCCCGCCTTTCTTTGTCAGGCGTAGGCAAGCTCGACGATCTTGCGGGCGGCATCCTGCATCGTTTCGGCGGGAACGAGCCGAGAGCCTTCGAGGAGCCGTCTGCCCTCTTCGGCTGCCGTCCCCTCGATGCGAGCAACGACGGGAATCGTGACGTTCAACTCGTCGAAGGCAGCCAGGATCCCGCGCGCGACCTCGTCGCAGCGGGTGATGCCCCCGAAGATGTTGATCAGCAAGCCCTTGACATTCGGGTCCATGAGAACCAATTCGACGCAGCTTTTCACTCGCTCGGCCTGCGCGCCGCCGCCCACGTCGAGGAAGTCGGCCGGCCGGCCCCCGGCCGACGCGATCTCGTCGAGCGAGCACATCACCAGGCCCGCGCCATTGCCGATCACGCCGATGTCGCCATCCAGCCTGACATAGGCGATGCCGCGCCGGGCGGCCTCGGCTTCTATCGGGTCTTCGGCGGCATCGTCGGCATTCTGCCGATACCCCTCGTGACGGTAAAGCGCGTTGTCGTCGATCGAGACCTTCGCATCGGCGGCGACCAAGCGACCCTCCGGGGTCCATGCGCAGGGGTTGATCTCGATGAGGTCCGCATCGGTGTCCATGAAGGCCTCGACGAGGCGCTTGATCATCTGGACCATCTGGCTTTGCGCAGGCTTAGGGATACGGGCTTCTCGCACGGCCTTGCGGATCTGGAAATCGGCGAGCCCCCAGGACGGATCCACATGCAGGCGGACAATCGCTCCGGGATCGTCGTGGGCGACCTCTTCGATGTCCATTCCGCCCTTGGCGGAGATCATCACGACCACCTTCGCGGCCGCTCTATCGACGAGGACGGAGAGGTAGTACTCCTCGGCGATGTCGATCTGCTCGGCGACGAGGACCTTTTCGACGACCATGCCTTGCGGGTTCTGGATGCTGACGAGGGTCTTCCCGATGAGCTCCCTGGCGAAGGCGCCAGCCGAGGCCGCGTCGTCGAAAAGTTTCACGCCCCCCGCTTTGCCTCGCCCGCCCATAAGCACCTGGGCCTTGACGACGACCTTGCCTCCGAGCCGCTCCGCGATCGCCCGAGCCTCGTCCCCATCGCTCGTGACTTCACCGGCGGGGACCGGCACGCCGACCTTGGCCAAGACGTCCTTGGATTCGTACTCGTGGAGCTTCATCGGACGCAGATGGTACCAAGTCGGGCCCTGGTTTCGCGGCAAAATAGAGGCGTGAGCACCCATACCGTCGTTCGCGCCCCTCGTGGAAGCGAGATATCCTGCCGAGGCTGGCAGCAGGAGGCTGCTTTGCGCATGCTGATGAACAACCTCGATCCCGAGGTGGCCGAGCGACCCGACGACCTTATCGTCTACGGCGGCACCGGCAAGGCGGCGCGAAACTGGGACTGCTTCGAGGCGATCGTCCGCTCTCTTCGCTCGCTCGCGAACGACGAAACCTTGCTCATCCAGAGCGGTAAGCCTGTCGGAGTGTTTCGGACGCACGAAGACGCCCCGCGAGTGCTAATGGCGAACTCCAACCTGGTCGGCAAATGGTCGACTTGGGAGCACTTCGGCGAACTGGAGCGCAAGGGCCTGATGATGTACGGCCAGATGACGGCAGGTTCGTGGATCTACATCGGGAGCCAAGGGATCGTCCAGGGCACCTTCGAGACCTTCGCGGCATGCGGTGAGCGGCATTGGGGTTCGCTCGAGGGCAAGCTCGTGGTGAGCGGTGGCATGGGTGGAATGGGCGGCGCCCAACCTCTTGCCGCGACGATGAACGGCGCTTCTTATCTCGGAATCGACGTCGACCCTGCCCGCATAGAGAAACGCCTGCGCACCGGATACTGCGACAAGATGGCGACGACCCTCGACGAGGCGCTGCTCCTGCTCGAGGGTCGGCCCGCGCTGAGCGTCGGCCTGGTTGGCAACTGCGCAGAGATTCTTCCCGAGATGGTGCGGCGAGGCATCGTGCCGGACGTCCTCACCGACCAGACCAGCGCCCATGATCCGCTCAACGGTTACGTGCCATCCGGACTCTCTCTTCGAGAGGCTGCCGACTTGAGGGAACGCGATCCCGAGGGATATGTTCGGCGGTCAATCGAGTCGATGGGTGTGCACGTTCAGGCGATGCTCGAACTCAAGCGCATGGGTGCGGTCACCTTCGACTATGGCAACAACATCCGGGCCTATGCGGTGGAAGCCGGGGTGGCGGACGCGTTCGAGATCCCCGGCTTCGTTCCAGAATACATTAGGCCCCTTTTTTGCGAGGGCAAGGGTCCCTTCCGCTGGGCGGCCCTGAGCGGCGATCCCGCCGACATCGCCATCACGGATGAGGCCGTCCTTGCGCTGTTCCCGGAGAACGCTACGCTGCGACGATGGATGCATAAGGCTCAAGACAAAATCCAGTTCCAAGGCCTCCCGGCGCGCATCTGCTGGCTCGGCTATGGCGAGCGCGCAGAGGCGGGCCTCCGATTCAACGAACTCGTCGCCTCGGGCCAGGTCAAAGCGCCGATCGTCATCGGACGAGATCACCTCGACTGCGGGAGCGTCGCGAGCCCCAACCGCGAGACCGAGGCCATGCTCGACGGAAGCGACGCGGTTGCCGACTGGGCCCTCCTCAACGCTCTGGTCAACACCGCGGCGGGCGCCTCGTGGGTGTCGATCCACAACGGCGGCGGGGTCGGCATCGGCTATTCGCAGCACGCTGGAATGGTCGTCGTCGCCGACGGCACGCCTGCCATGACGAGGCGGCTGGAACGAGTGCTGACTTCCGATCCCGGAATGGGGATCGTCCGTCACGTCGACGCGGGATACCCCGAAGCGAGGACCTTCGCTCGCGAGCACGGCGTGCGGATTCCCATGGGCGAAGGCTGAGGCTTGGACGCCTCGCGCTACTTCGACAACGCCGCGACGACCCCCGTCGATCGACGGGTGGCCGACGAACTCGACCGGGTCCAGCGCCAGGTCATCGGCAACGCGCATTCGATCCATGAGGCGGGCCGCGAGGCGCGGGCTCTCGTCGAAGGGGGGAGAGCCCGAGTCGCGAACTTGCTGGGAGCCGAAGATCCGTCGCAGATCATTTTCACGTCCGGGGCGACCGAGGCGAACAACTGGGTCATCTCGCAGTTCGACCGAATCGCGATCAGCCCGTTCGAACACTCGTCGGTCAGGGAGCCGGCACTTCATCGAGGGGCGTCCGTACTCGGCAATGACGGCTACAACCTCGAGACGCCGATCGGCGAGCCGTCTCTCCTGGCAGTCATGGGCGTGAACAACGAGACCGGCGCGATCATCGAACCCCCTTTCAAACCGGGACCGATGCTGCATCGCGACTTGACGCAATCGGTGGGCAAGGTTCCCTTCGACCTAACCGGAGTGGCCTTCGCCTCCTGTAGCGCACACAAACTCGGCGGACCGAAAGGGGTCGGGGCGCTGTACGTCCGCGATGCAGGCTCGATCGAGCCGCTTCTCAGGGGAGGCGGTCAGGAGGCGGGGCTTCGCGCGGGCACCCTGAACGTGCCTGGGATTGTAGGAATGGGGCTGGCTGCGCAGCTTTCTCACGAGGAACGGGAGCAACGGCATCGTCATGCGCTGACTCTTCGCGCGCTGGTGCTCGAAGCACTCGCACACACCAGCGATTGGACTTCGGCGTCGGCAATGGCCGAAGATTGCTCACCCTTCATCCTCAGCCTCGGCTTCGCCGGTGTTCAGGGTGAGACCCTCGTGATCGAGTTGGATGCCCGCGGATTCGCCGTTAGCAGCGGCGCGGCTTGCTCGTCGGCGTCACCGGAGGCAAGCCCGGTTCTCCTCGCCTTGGGTTTCGAAGAATCGCTCGCCAGAGGGACGGTCCGTATCAGCTTCGGACCGCAGAACACGTTCGACGCGGCTCATGATCTGGGAAGGGCACTCGCCCAAGCCCTCGAAGGGCTTCGAAGCCAAGGTGGAAGGAGGTAGCCGGGGATCGCTCTTGCCCCCGGGATCACTATCGCCTTCCGGGGGGCACAAACCATCCGCGGGCTACCGGTAGGGGGAAGGTAGCCGGGGGGATGGCTCCTGCCCCCCGGGATCAGCGATCGCCTTCCCGCCGCACGGTCCATCCGCGAGCCATCGATCTTGCGGCGAACCAGCAGAATTCTCCAGATTCGGCGGAATCTGAGCCTACGAGGCAAACGATCGACCCTCTTTATGCGTCATAGGTAGGTGGCGCCCGTCGCGCCGCATTCCCCGAGGCAACGTCGCCGACGAAATGCGCGCATTTTTGCGCGTGGGGTTGGCAACCGGGCGAACTTGTGATACGTTAGATACGCGAAGGCTTCGTAATACGTATTTAAGCAAAGAGAGTCTTCGTTGAAGGAGTTTCGTGACGAGACGTCGAAAGCTATTTCTGCGATTCGGACGCGAACGATTGGAGGTTACCTAGAAGAATGCCAGTAGAAAACGGGCTGAATGCCCAGCCGAGAAGAGGAAAGCCGATCACGGTGCGCAATACCGCGCGACCGCCTTACTCGGCTGTCGCCGCCCAGGCGCTCATCGATGATCCGAGCGTCGAGCCGGGTGAAGACGACCTTCTCGAACTGGCGGAAGGCGACGAAGAGGTAGAGGAGGAAGTCGTTGCTCCTCCGGTCCACGACGACAGCGAAGAACTGGAGATGTGGATGCGGCAGACGCGGCGCGCGCACCTGCTGACGCCGGCCCAGGAAGAAGAACTGGCCAAGCGCGTCCAGGCGCGGGATCTCGTCGAAACCGGCAAACTGGCCGAACTCGCCAAGCTGCACCAGCGCGAGAACGACTTCACCGAGGAGGAACTCAAGTGGATCGTGAAGTCGGGGCTCGCGGCCAAGCAGCACCTGATCGAATCGAACCTTCGCCTCGTGGTATCCATCGCGAAGAAGTACAACGCGCGAGGCATCCCCCTTGCCGACCTCATCCAGGAAGGCAACCTGGGGCTCATCCGTGCGGTCGAAAAGTTCGACTGGCGCAAGGGCTTCCGGTTCAGCACGTACGCCACTTGGTGGATTCGCCGCGCGATCGCTCGCGCGATCATCAACCAGGGGCGGACGATCCGCATCCCGGTTTACGTCGCCGAACTGATCAACAAGGTCATGAAGACGGCCAACCGCCTTCAGCAGGACCTGCATCGCGAGGCCTCGCCAGACGAGGTCGCCGTCGAAGTCAACATGACGAGCGACCGGGTGCAGGAAATGATGCGGGTCGCCGTGGAGCCGCTGTCGCTGGAAACGCCGGTCGGCGAGAAGGACAACAGTTCGATCGGGGACTTCATCCCCTCGAACAACATGCCTTCGCCCGGCGACGTGACCTGGACGCTGATCCGGCGCGAAGAGATCGACGGCATCCTGGGTCGCCTCACCTCCCGCGAGCGCGACGTAGTGCGCCTACGGTTCGGCCTCGACGACGGACGGTCGCGAACGCTGGAAGAAGTGGGCTCCGCACTGAACGTCACCCGCGAACGGGTGCGCCAGATCGAGCTTCGCGCGATGAAGAAGCTGCGCCACATCGGCCAGGAGCTGACCGCGCAGGGCTTCATGATCACGCCGACGCCGAACTAATCCCAACGATGAATCCCTCTCGCAGAGCGAGAGGGACCTTCGCCGCATAGCGTGCGAAGAGGGAAAGTGATAGCCCCTTCCTTTCGCTATCCGAGAGGAAAGGCGTTGGGGATGGAGGGTCCGGTATTACTCCCCCTGCCGGCACGGGCTACGCCCGGCCAGCTTCCCCCTCGTTTCAAACGAGGGGGAGTTATAGCCCCTTCCTTTCGCCATGCGAGAGGAAGGGGTTGGGGATGGAGAGCAAGGGCACTCCGTCCGATGACTCAATTGCAAAAGACGGCTAGTCGTCGCCGACGAGGCCGAAGTTCTGTGAAAGGACGGCGTAGTCGGCGATCGTTACTTCTTCGTCGCCGTTCAAGTCGGCGTTCTCCACCCACCCTGGATCACCGGGGCTGGAGCCGAACGAGGCAGAGAGTATCGCGTAGTCGCCAACCGCGATCTCATTGTCCTCGTCGACATCTCCATTGGTCAGGCGCAGCAGGATCCCGTTTACGTTTCCATTGCTCGTATCGATGTCCACGCTGCGTCGAAGCCAATGGGTGTGCTTGAGAGAAAACGCATAGGGTCCGTCTTGCGCAGGGCCGACCGCGGTAAATCGACCGTGCGCGTCCAGCGGGACGGGGATCGACCGCACAACCGCCCGGCTGGCCAGGTCGAGAAACTCGAACGTGACCGACGAGGGCAAGGTTGCCTCCGGGAGCAACTCCCGAAACTCGACCCGGCCGCTGACAGTGGCGGGACCGGTGTCCGTAATGTCGCCGATGCGGGCCATCCAGAAACTCGGAGACTCAGATCCGTATCGTCCGAATCCGATGATCGTACGTCCATCGGCGCTGATCCACGGGCTCGAAGGAATTCCATCGAGGTCTTCGTTAAAGCGCCAGTTATAGGCTTCGTCGACCCCATTTGAGGCCAGATAGTCTCGTAGGGCGATCTTGCCCGTCGTAGCAGACCAGAGAAATGGGTCGGGACCGAAGATCGGCATGGTCTGCCAGCCAACGATGACTTTTCCGTCGCGGCTCGCCGACGTCGCGCGAGAGGGGCCGCTCAGTCCGAATCCCAAGTCGAAGGGCGGTCCTCCAGCCGGCCACACCCGTGCGAGGTCACCAAACGTCGTCGTGCGGAATCCCACCAGGTGGGTCCCATTCGGCGAAACCCCATGAAGGTTGACACTTCCACTCGACTGGACGGTTACGATGGGAACGAATCCGGTCCCCGGGCTCCACAGTCCGATGACCGGCCATTGCTGAGCGACCAAACGACCATCCTCCGTCACCAGCCCTCGCCCGAGGTTCCCCGTATAGAGGACGGGATCGAGCAGCTGCCAGCCCGATCCGTTCGACCAATAATGCTGCTCAGAGTAGGCCACTTGGCCATCCGGAGAGATCGCGTACACCACGGGATCGCCCGTCCCGCCTATCTGGACTCTCGATCCGCCGCGATCCCAGAGATGCGACGCCGTAGCACCTTGTGACGTCGAGGTTGCAACGGCGAAACGGTCACCCGTCGCGCTCACACCTCGGGGGATCACCATCGAATTGCCCGGAATCTCAAGTAAGTGGAACTGCCCTTCGTGCCAATAGAATCCGTCGCCGCCGTACAGGTTGGTTCCTGCGAATGTTTCTAGATCTCGCGACGCCCCGGTCACCAGCGGCTGATTGTTGCCGAGTACGCGTCCGAGGTCGGTCAGCGTGACCTGACCGATTGCGGGAAGTGTACAGACCGCAATCAGGGTGGTCGCGAGGACGAGCTGTCGATGAAGCATGATCCGTGTCCTTTCTGGGAGACGCGAGTACGGAAGTATTATAGAGGGACTCCCCCCATTGAGACCAGCGAGCCCTCCCCATCGAAGCACCGTCCTTTTACCGGGATTTTCGAGATCGCTTCTCCATTGGTGCTCGCCCACTGTATACTGAGAATACGTATTCTGATCGCGGCTCAGCCGTGAGACCTAATTGCCAGGAGAAGCAACATGAAAAAGATTCTCGTTCTCGCCGGAATGGTCGTTGCCTTCGGTGCGCAGGCTACCGTTTACACGGACTCGGTCAACGACGTCATCGTGCCCGGATCGCCGTTCCCGCACATGGACATCTCGGGAATGGAGATCACGAACGACCTCAGTTCCATCACCTTCCGCTTCGATCTCGCGGGCGACCCAGTCGTGACGGATTGGGGCAAGTACATGGTGATCATTGACAGCGCCCCCGGTGGCGACCCTGTAAGCAATGGTTGGGTTCGCCCGATCTCGATGGCGAGCGGCGCAGACAGTTGGCTCGGTTCGTGGGTCGACGGGGGCAACGGCTTCGAGAACCGATCGTACACCGGTGGAAGCTGGGTCCTGAGCGGAGCGACTTACAACAGCACCCCCGGCATGTCGATCTCGAAGAACAGTTCGTCCGTCACGCTCAGCCTGCTCTTGTCCGACCTCGGACTCGGTGTCGGCGACACCTTCTTTTTTGACGCCTTTAGTAGCGGCGGTGGTGGTGGCGACGGAGCGGTGGACTCGCTGGGCAATCCCAATCCCCAGATTGCCAACTGGGGCGACCACAGCTTCGCCTTTCCGCAGGCTTACACGGTCGTTCCGGAGCCAGGCACTCTGACAGCCCTCGGACTGGGGGCTCTTGCGCTGCTTCGGCGACGACGCGCCCGCTAGATTCAAGGGCACCACGGCAGCGGGTCTACGGAAGTGGGCCCGCCGCCTTCTTTTTCGGTGACACGACATACAGCATCAGGGCAACCGGATCGCCGACCTTGGCCCACGAATGACAGCTTAGGCATTCCCGCTTCGAGAGCCGGACGGGTCGAATCTCGACGAAAACATCCTTCTTGCGGATGACAAGCGGCTTAGCCTTGGTCGAGGCGAATCGCTTTACCGCCGACGCCAAGACACCCTCGTCGATCTTGGGAAAGTCCTCCGGCTCGACGGCGCTCGTCCCGTTCGGTAAGCGACGGTAGCGGTTCGAAAGGGTAGCGGCTTTTAGAGACTCGCCTCTGCACCCGAAGAGCGACACCGTAGTCACCCAGGCCTCGCTGCGATAGCCAGGATCGCCGCCTTGTCTACGGTGGTGCCCGATCTCGCTACTCTCGACCCGCGACGTGCCGAAAATCCCCGCCTTCGCCAGTTCCAAGTCCGCAAACTGACTCTGGTAGTAGGCGTCCATTGCCGTTACGACATCCTCTGGCCGACGAAAATCTGCCTGCAACGCGCAGAGAGCCATGACGGTCACTGCAATCATCTCGACACGTTCTACCACCTTTGACGGCGCGTGTGTATCCCGAAACCCGGAGTATTCTTCCATTGATGCGTGGAGGCGTTCTGATGGTGGCGGTCATGCTGGTGGGCTGTCGGGGCACACCGCCACCCGTTTCCCCAGCGACCCGCCTCTCTCCGCCGACGGGAACGGGACAGGATTGGATGACCGCCCGAGAGGCCCTTGCGGCTTTTCGAGTGCTCGAGCGCCGCGGAGGGGCGCCAGAGTCGATTCGGTTTACTGTGGCAAAGCGACGAAGCGACCTCGGTGGCGTTGTTCTGCAACTGAGCGATCCGACGCGACCCGCCCGCAAAGTTCTCGTCGATGTGGGCCCTGACCGCCAAACTGCGCTCGGATCAGTGGATGTGTTCCGAGGGGATCAAGGGGCGTTTCGACTCGCGACTTGCCTCGAGGACCTTGCTCAGCGCTCGAAGGAACCGTTGGCCCTACTCGAGCTACGTCCTATGAGTAGCGGCATCGAGGTCTTCGCACTCGGCTTCCCCGGCATGCCTGGCACCAGTCGAACGTATACGTTTGACTCGCTCGGCAAGCTAGTGAGCGAGTCGAGTTCCGAGTAGCTGTTGAGAGCCGCGTACCTTCACTTCTGGTTCCACGTGACCAGCACGTGCAGGCGAGGGGGTCGGCCGTCTGTCTCTTCGACCTTCACGGTCTTCAAGCGCACACCGCAAACTTCGTCGGACTGCTCGTCAGACGATAGCCCAATGAAGTGGCTCTCGCCCTTACAGGAGACCTCGACGATTCCCCCGTCCTGATGGCTGCAGAACCACAGCTTCGCGCGCCCGCCGCCGACCACCACAGAACCGCCGAGCCAAATGGCTGCGGTCTGAGGGCTCTTCGCGAAGTCACCGAACTGACCGATGCGTGCGATGACGTAGGTCGTCCCGACCAGGGCGGCCGGGCAGATCAAAAGCGCCAAGAAGGTCCGAGTTGTCATGTACTGATTCTCGGCAAGCAACCCAGACTTTCCAGTTCCGTTCCTCAGCGGAAAGAGAAAGGTCAAGGGGATCGGGTTCGAATGGCCCCGCTTCGAACCTGGAGTCGACCACAACCCCTAGGACGGGTGGTTCGGACCTGGCGCCGAGAGTTTGATAGTTACGCACGGCGTGGATCGGACTTTGTACCCACACGGGGCGTTCGCCGGTGAATTCGCAATTCCTCTTGACTCGTAGGCGGAGACGAAATCTCTGCCGCCAAGGAGATCAAGCATGTTCAGCAACAAGAAAACCCGACTCGCCGTCTTCGCAGGACTCGGAGCGGTCGCCGCCGTCGCCGTGGCTGCCCAAAGCTACGCAGTCTTTTCGGGGACCCTGACCCCCGACCACTACCGAGAGCACGTCTACAAGATCGGCCCCGGCGAGTGGCGTGTCACCGCCGTCAACGAGATCTCTGGAGACCTCGACATCGAAGTTTACAACGAGAGCGGGCGTCGAATCGCCTGGGACGTTCTGCCTGACAACCTCCCGGTTGCGTCGTTCAGCAATTCGCGCACTCAACTCATCACCGTACGCGTCATCAACGCGAGCCCTTCACGCGCCGCCGACTACACCGGCGTCATCGAGTAGGTTCCGATCGAGGTTTGCCGACGAAGGCCACCCAAGCATGGGTGGCCTTCGGTTTGAATGAACGGATCGAACAACGGAGCCTAACGTCCGCTCTGAGCCTTGGCGATGATCTCGGTGGCGATGTTCTGCGGGACTTCTTCGTAGTGCGACGGCGTCACGTTCGGCGTGGCGCGACCCTGAGTGAGGGAGCGCAGCGTCGTAACGTAGCCGAACATCTCGGAAAGGGGCACGTGCGCGTTCACGATCGTCACCCCGCCCATCGCCGGCTCCATGCTCTCGATTCGCCCGCGGCGGCCGTTGATATCACCGACGACGTCGCCTACGTTCTGCTCGGGTGTCGTGACCTCGACGTGCATGATCGGCTCTTTCAGAACGGGATTGCCCTTCTTCATCGCTTCCTGGAAGGCGATACGGCCCGCCTGCTTGAAGGCGTTCTCGTTCGAGTCGACCTCGTGGTAGCTTCCCTCCACGACCGAGACCTTCACGTCGACCACCGGGTAGCCGGCCACGATGCCCGAAAGAAGGCCCTCGCGGACACCCTTCTCGATCGCCGGGATGTACTCCTTCGGGATCGAACCGCCGACGACCTTATTCTCGAACACGAATCCGCTGCCGGCAGGCAGAGGCTCCATCTCGATCCAGCAGTGGCCGTATTGGCCGGAACCACCGGTCTGCCGAACGAACCGGCCCTCCGCCTTAGATTTGATGCGAACCGTCTCGCGGTAGGCGACTTGCGGCTTACCCTGATTGGCCTGTACCTGGAACTCTCGGTTCAGGCGATCCACGATGATTTCGAGGTGGAGTTCGCCCATGCCCGAGATAATGGTCTGACCGCTCTCTTGGTCGGTCTGGACGCGGAAGGTCGGGTCCTCCTGAGCAAGTCGGTGTAGGCTCGCCCCGAGTTTCTCCTGATCCGCACGGCTCTTGGGCTCGATGGCGATCTGGATGACCGGCTCGGGGAACTTGATGCTCTCCAAGGCGACCGGATGGGCTTCTTCGCAGATCGTGTGGCCAGTGTTGACGTCGTTGAGGCCGATCACGCCCACGATGTCGCCGGCGAAGACCTCGTCGATATCGTTCCGGCTGTTCGCGTGCATTTCGAGGATGCGTCCGATGCGCTCGTTGCGCGACCGAAACTCGTTGGTTTGCGGGTCGCGATAGGTGACGAGCACTTGACTCCCCTTCTTCAGGGTGCCCGAATAGACGCGAAGGTAGGTCAGACGTCCGACGTACTTGTCGCTCATGATCTTGAACGCGAGAGCGGCGAACGGGGCCTTATCATCGGGTTCCCGCACCTCGGGCTCTTCGGTGCGAGGGTGTACGCCCTGCACGGCGCCGACGTCCAACGGCGAAGGCAAGTACTCGATAACGGCATCGACCATCGCCTGCACGCCCTTGTTCTTGAAGGATGAACCGCTGATGATCGGCACGATCTTGTTCTCGATCGTGCCCTTGCGCAGGGCGGCGCGAATCTCGGCCTCGCTGATCTCCTCCCCTTCCAAGAAGCGCTCCATGATGGAGTCGTCGCAGTCGGCGATGGCTTCGATCATCTTCTCGCGCCACTCCGCCGCCTGGTCGACCAAGTCTGCTGGGATATCGACTTCCTCGAACTGCTTGCCGTCGTCGCTGGTATAGACGGTGGCCTTCATCGAGATGAGGTCCACGTAGCCGCGATACTGGCTCTCGGCGCCGATGGGAATCTGAATCGGAGTGCCGTTCGCGCCGAGTCGCTGTTTGATGCGATCGACGACGCTGAAGAAGTCCGCCCCGAGCCGGTCCATCTTGTTGATGTAGATGATCCGAGGGACTCCGTACTTGTTCGCCTGCCGCCAGACCGTTTCCGACTGGGGTTGGACGCCGCCGACCGCGCAGAAAACGGCCACGCAGCCATCGAGAACACGCAGGGAGCGCTCGACCTCGACCGTGAAGTCGACGTGGCCAGGCGTGTCGATAATGTTGATCCGGTGCTCGGGCTTGTCCTTCTTCGAACCCGACCAGAAGCAGGTGGTTGCGGCGGACGTGATGGTGATGCCGCGCTCCTGCTCCTGCTCCATCCAGTCCATCGTCGCCGCGCCATCGTGCACTTCACCGATCTTGTGAGACTTGCCGGTGTAGTAGAGGATGCGCTCGGTCGTGGTGGTCTTGCCGGCATCGATGTGAGCGGCGATACCGATGTTCCGTGTGAGGGCGAGTGGGTGGCTGCGGGGCATATTCTTTTCTCTTCGGGCGAGGCGTGTCGGATTCACCAAAACGCCCCGGCATCGTCGGGGCGCGTCTTCGGTCTCAGATGATGTGATCGGTTCGTTAAGTGCCGATAAAAACTCCTCGATGCTCGGATCGCGCTCGACGCTCGAATTCCGGAGGCTATTTTGACCGTTCCGGACTCGGAATGTCAAGGTGGGCCGAGGCTAAATCGGTGTGGAGCGGGCGGCGTTCTCTGCGGTTCCGTCGTCCCTACCTGCCTACCGTCATCCCGACCGAAGCGAAGCGAAGCGGAGGGATCGTCGCGCTTCGGCATCCGCTCGTCCACGACGATCCGTCGGCAGGCTCGGGATGACGGACATCCTCACGCTCCTGCCAACTCTCTCACGCGGATCATACGTCCAACTCCTTGTCAGATGAAACACATCACGGTCGCCATTCTGCTCTGTAGCGTCGCTTGTGGACGGGCAGAGATCATACAGCGCGTTGTCTGGTCCGTGAATGGCCACGCGCCTTTCAAAAAGGTTCAGGACATCGCGTTCAGCCGCGACGGCCTCGAGCTGGTCAGTGCGGGGGAGGACCGTTCCGTCCGTGTATGGAGCACGGCCGATGGAACCTTGCGCCGCCAGGTGACCGAGCTCCCCTCCGCCGTCGGAGCCGCGCGGCTCTCGCCCGACGGATCGCTTCTGGCCACGTGCAGCTTCATTCACGAGGGGACCGAGCAGAGCGACCGAACGATCCGCATCTGGCGCTTTGCCGACCTCACGCCCCTCGCCGTCGTCACCGGCCACCCTCGCGGAATTCAAAACATCGCGTGGTCGCCCGATGGGGCGTGGATAGCCAGCGTCGACGTCGCCGGTACCGTACGCCTCGTTCGCACGAGCGATTGGACGATCGTAGCGACTCAGACGAGTACATTTTGGCCCGTAATGGACGTCGAGTTCATCGGCAAAGGCTGGTTGGCCACCTTGAGTTTCGACGGCACCTTCCGACGCCATCGCCTTCCCTCCCTCGAAGTGACTTGGCAAGACGACACGGCACTCCACTCGGTGTTCTCGTCCATGGCGATCGTGGACAATGGGCGCTGGGCGACGCAAGTTTCGTTCAACCAAGTGGCCTGGTGGGACCTGAAGAACGATACTGTCGCCTACTCGCAAACGCAGATCACGCAGGCGTACTTCGCCAAACCGACCCATTGGGGCAACTATGTCGTCTTCGGGGGCATCGGCGGCACGAAAGAAATCGAGTTCTGGGATATCAAAACCCGGCAGCGTGTGGCTATGTTCGATACCGACATCGCGGGGTTCGACGCTCCCTATGGGTTAGCGTTCGCTCCAGGAAGAAGCCTCTTTGCATACGGCACATTTCGCGGACGCGTCGTGCTGGCGACATGGAACCGCCACGACCTGGCCAGGCACTAGAGTTCTAGCCCACACATAGTCAGCGGATCGGGGGGCGCGATTCCGGACAGTTCCGTGCCTCCGACCATGCGAGTCGAACACCTAATCGCGCAGTTCCGAATCTGCATTTGGCATTTCGCCGAAACCGCTGTATACTGATGGTATGTCCCGCTGCCCTCTCCCCCCCCCCTTCCCCGCTGATTTCGGAGTATCGCCGGTGCGCTGAGTTCGGCCGGTCCGCTCATGGAGGGCTGACATGGCACTGACCGATCCGAGCGGCGACAACGTCTATGCGATGGATAGGATCGGCCAAGGGATGAGGGCGAGAGGACTGGACTCCTACCCATCTCGCCTGCGGGACACGCGCGGCGCGATCTGGGCTCGGCCATACGGCCGGTCGGTCAACTATTATCTTCGCCGGCCGCGAACCGGTACGATGATGCGGGAGTTCTTGAACTCCGAAGCCGTGGATTGGGGAGCGGTTCGATCGAACGTGATAGAGGGTATCGGGCAGGCAGGCGTGCTCGAAGGTGAGGTGTTCTACGACTGCCTTCAAAGGTGGCATATCCAAGAGGACTTCGAAGCCTACGGCATGGTGATGCCTTTCCTGGGGATCGAAGGCGGCTCGGACGGTCCCTATCAACTAAGGGTCAAGCTGGCGTTGTTCCAGAACTTTCCATACGTACACGAGTACCAAACTTGGAAACTCCTGCCCGGAGCCAAGTTCTTGCTCGACGCGACGGTCCAAAACACCTCGGGCTCGAGTCTCCAGCGTAAGCTTTTCGTCCCGTTCGAGAACAGAACGCAGGGGACCCTGGTCATTCCGGCCGGTCTCTACTACCTGTTTATCATGCCCGCCAATCCGTTCGAGTTCACTATGAGCGTTTACACCCGCAGCGTTCGAGACTACGTCAACGACACTGCCCTCGTTTGGCGAGGCGACCGCTATCGGTCCTTCTCGCCGACAGTGAACTTCGATACATACGACTACGCCGATCTGGTGTTCCAGAACGACGGCTCCGCGCCACCGATCGGGACCGTGTACTCCACGCCCCCAGCCTTCGCGCAGCCTTGATTCGACATCGACTTCTCATTCCTAGGCCGGTTCGGATGACCGGCCCCCGTCCAAAGGAGACTCTCATGAAGGCGCTTACCTTGGTCAAATCGTTCATTTGCTGCGTTCTCTTCGCGGCCACGCTTCCGTCGACAGCCCAGCCCCTCTCGGAGTCCGTGCAGTTCTACTTCTCAGATGCCGGAGGATCGGACGAGCGCGTGTTTACCGACGTCGTGACCAGCGCCGATTGGACGAAGGAGTACGACATCCACGTCAAGAATGTCTGGCACAGTCCAATCGAATTCGTAGCTGCACAATTGGTGGTCGGGTATGGACAGTGCCTAGGTCCAGGTCCGGCCGCGACTCTGATCCCGTTTACAGACCTCGTCTCGATACGCTTTCCCGATCAGGCCAGTCTTCCCATCAGTCAAAACCCCAACATTACGAGAATCGCAACGTGGAATGTCGAATCTCCAACTACGCCTCCGTTCCTCGGAGGCGCGTCTGGCCCTGGCTCAGGCGAAGCAAGGCCCTATGGCTTGATAGTTCCAATGAGCATCGGACAGGGTCCAATTCAGACCCCGCCTGTCGGGGACACCATATTCTTAGCAAGAATCTCCTTTAAGAATCGATTCTTGTTTCAGCTTGGTGGGGAGACACTCCTGTCGCTGTCGGCGGGCAGCGGAACAATCAATACGTCGACGTGTTTGTATGATACGCGGTCGCAGATCCCGAGAGTTTTCCGCACTGCAAATTGGGAGCAGAGTTCTACGCTTCGCTTGATGCCTGTTCCCGAGCCAAGCACATTATGCTTAGTCGGAAGCGGCGTCCTTGTACTTTACCGAAATCGGAAAATGGCGCGGCAATGACAGATGCTCGCCGAGGGGTCTGCGTTGCGCCAGCAAGCACGCTGCATGCGCGTTTGTTCCGGGATTCGACCTTAGTTGCCGCGAAGCGGTTGGGCTTCACGATGGCAAGGTTCAATCCTGGCATATGGGAACTCCTGCATGGCGGTCCGGGCACGGTTCCTGACGGATCTTGGGCACCGTTGGACAACCATGTACGGCAGTGCATGCACCATGGAGTTGATATTCTGTTGACGCTGGCTCGACCCCCTGCAGGAGGGGGTTGGAACTCGGTTGAGTACGAAAACGGGTTCTGGGAGTGGGACTTTCTGGATTACGACGGCGTACTCGCCTTTGTACATTGCGATCATCGATCGCGTTCTCACTGATAACGGAGTTCCTCCCAATCGCTTGTTTGTAGAAGTTGCCAACGAGGCATGTTTGCGAACACAGGGAGGCACGGAGAATGCAGGACCTCCTCCCACTAGCACAGGTACAATCCAACCTTTTTACCTTGCTTCTCTCTCCGATATGATGGTTGTCCTAAAGGTTGCATTCCCTACGGTGAGTTTCCTGTCTCATGCGTTTGCTTTCGTCGATCTCGCCCGGTTGGCTACGATGGAGAACCCCTGGATGACCGAGTGGGAAGCGTTCATCGGGGCGCCACCCGCGCTCCTTACCGCGTGCGACATCCTCAACGTTCACATCTACTTCGGCTACAAAAAGTCCTGCGGTCCCATGCCTTGGGACGAGTATGCTCGAAACGTCGTCACCCTCTTCGACGCCTTCCTCGCGCAGCGTGACGCGATGCCGAGCCCGGAATGGGACGTGGTCAAGGCCAAGCCGGTGTGGATCACGGAAACCGGCGTCAGCTAGGTTCATGGAGGTAGACGGATTCAAGTGGGGCAACCAAGACCAGCTCGCCTTGTTCCGCACTGCCGCCTACGACGACCTATGCTTCCACGAGAAGGCCGAGGCGGTATTCGAGTTCTGCATGCGCAACGAGCTCGAGGAGTACGACGCCCGCGACCATCCGTTCAACCGAGGGGATCCTCCGCTTCGACGGCTCGATCACGGCCAGTTACGACCGGTTCGCGATCATGAACGGCGTCGCCGCCATCGTCTATCCCATCCACTTCGTGGAGGCCGAAGAGCTCGTGATCGCCTAGCCGTTCGGATCGTCCAGCAGGGCCTGCAGCCTTGCTCCGAGTTCCGGCTCGAACCGCGCGGGCCACGTCTCGTCGATCAGGCCCAATGAAACCATGTCCAGGAGATGCACTTGATCCTTGCGTCGATTCGCGATCAGCTTCGATCTAACCAGGGCCTCCAGCGTCAAGATCTTGTATGCACCGAATTGGACGGCGTCCTCGACCCCCGGAAGTTCGAATCCTGCCTCCGTCCGATGATGGGCTAGTACGAGATGAACGGCCTCGCGCGCCTTCGTACCTTCAGGATCGAGGAACATGTCTAATCCGGCGACGTGTCGGTATCGATAGCCCTCCGGTTCGAGAACGGTGCGCATTCGCTCGATGTCGCGCTCCCGAACCACGATGTCCACGTCTCGCGTGTTGCGGACTGCCGCTTCGTCGACCGTCGACACCCATGCCGCCACCGCATGGCCTCCAGCCACCGCGTAGTCGATTCCGGCGGCGTTCAGCAGCGATGTCACCCGAAGCAGTCGTTCTCGTACGCGTTCCACCGCTCGCTCCATCCTATTGAGAATCTCGATCCCGTCGATCACCACCTTAGAGTATAGCGGCCCACACGAGAAAGCCCCATCGAGCGTTTCCGCTCGATGGGGCTTCGGTCCCTCGGGAGCACTAGAACCGGTAGTGGCTGAACGCCTTGTTGGCTTCCGCCATGCGGTGGGTGTCTTCTCGCTTCTTGATGCTCGGGCCGGTGCCGTTGTAGGCGTCGAGCAGTTCGCCAGAGAGTTTCTCGATCATCGACTTCCCGCTTCGCTTGCGAGCGTTGCCGACCAGCCACCGCAGCGCGAGGGTGCGCCGTCGGACCGGTCGAACGTCCATGGGGACCTGGTAGGTCTGCCCGCCGACGCGCCGGGGTCGAACTTCTACCGCAGGCATGACGTTCTGGATGGCCTTTTCGAAGACCTCGATCGCAGGGACACCTGCCTTCTCCTCGCAAATCTTGATGGCGCTGTAGAAGATTTTCTCCGAGACGGCTTTCTTGCCGTCGAGCATCAGGCGATTGATGAAGCGCTGGATCATCTCGCTTCCGTAAACCGGATCGGGGAGGACGATTCTCTTGTCTGCGGGTCCTTTTCTTGGCATATCCTACTGGTTCCTTACTTCGCCGCCTTCGGGCGCTTCGTACCGTACTTGCTTCGACCTTGCTTGCGGTTCTCGGTGCCTGCCGTCTGCTGGGTACCGCGAACGATGTGGTAACGCACGCCGGGCAGGTCCTTCACACGCCCTCCGCGGACAAGCACGACCGAGTGCTCCTGCAAGTTGTGCTTCTCACCCGGAATGTACGCCGTGACCTCGATCCCGTTCGTGAGGCGAACACGGGCGACTTTACGCATCGCCGAGTTCGGCTTCTTCGGGGTCATGGTGCGGACGATCGTGCAGACGCCCCGCTTGAACGGGTTCTGCTTGAGCGCCGGGGCTTTCGATTTCACCTTCGGCGTGCTTCGGCCTTTGCGTACGAGTTGATTAACGGTCGGCATTCATTCCTCGGTCCAGAGTCATCGGCTCGGGCGGCTTCGCTCCAACGGACAAAAGCCCCATGCGGCAACGACGCAGGGGGCTTCTCGAAACAAAACCTTGACTAGACTCTCGATGTCCCAGCGGACTCGTTTCGCCTCCTTCGCGTTGTTGTCCGACACGAGGCGCGTTCGCGCCCAATGCCGAGGCAGATTATAGTCGGGTTCGCTAGGACGTGTCAAGGGCGAACAGCCTGAGACGAGTCACGGTTGCGGTGTGACGGGTGTCACGCCTTGCTCAGCTTCCTAAGCGATCCTGTAAGCATGTTGATTCAGACCCTCTCCCTGATGCTCGCCGTCCAATCGGCGCCGCCCGTCGCCTTCACGACCTCCGACAAGGCTGGCTTCCAGCTCTTTGTCGCCCAAGCAGACTCGGTCCTCCGCGAGCTCGGTTCAGCCCACGACCCGGTGTGGTCACCTGACGGAAGTTCGCTCGCTTACCTCCGGTGCAAGGGACCTAGGTCTGACGAACACACCTTGATGGTCTGGACCCCGGGGAAGGGCGAGCCTCGCGCCGTCTACGAAACATCTTCGGAGCTCGCACCGGTGTGGTCATCGGATTCCAAGACCCTCCTGGTCGCTTTCGTTGTAAAGACCGCCCCTGAGGACGATGACTTCGGCATTTTCAAGGCGACGCTCGTCGACGTGGCCTCCGGCAAGAGCGCCGATCTCGGCGAGATTTGCATCGACGAAGACACCACCCCGGTCGCTGTCCCCAACTCCCCGAACTTCCTCGTGAACCTCGGATCATGGGAGGACGAAGAGACGCCACACCTCTGGCTGGTCGATTCCGCCGGCAAGAAACTGAAGGATCTCGGTGAAGGCTACATGGCCGAGCCGTCACCCAACGGGAAGTACGCCGCTGTGCTCGACGGGTCGAAGGTGATCTCAATCGACCTGGCGACGGGCGCCCGACAGAAGCTCGCTCATTGCTGCGATTGTGAGAGTTCGTGGCCGAACTGGATGCCAGACTCCTCGGGAGTGCTCGTCTACGACGGGGCCGAAGAAGTGGTCGTGCTCGTGAGTCCTACCGGGACGGTGTTGAAGAAACTGCCGAAGGGATACGATTCCGCTGACCTTGACCCGACAGGCAGAATCGCCGTCTTGGGTGGCAATTCAAAAGCGTGTGTGTATGACCTTTCGGGCGGAAGACTGCTCGCCGAGGTCGGGGATTATTGCTACTCGATCGGGTGGGCGGACGATGGGAAGCGCTACTTCTATGCGTCTGTCACCGAAGATGAGTCCGAAGATTACGAGACAAAGCTGAGAGCCTTCGATCTTGTCAAGGGACTGACGGCCTTTCCCGACAAGCCGATGGACATCGATTCCGACGGATTGCCAGAGATTTCCTCGAATGGCAAGTGGCTTATCTTCCCCGGCAAAGACAAGACCTCGATTTACGAGTGCGCGACTGGCAAATGGCGTGACCTGGCGAGCAAGTCTTACTTCGAGGTGGCCTTCTGTCCGAAGTAACCACCTCATGGCAGAACAGGCGGTAAAGTAGCGCCCGTGCTCCACGGACTCGGACTCGCCTTTGCCGCCCTCGCTGCACCTCTCCCCCAGGACCGACCCGGAAACTGGATGGTCTGGGGGTTCTATGGCCAGTCGTGGTTCATCCTCGGTTCGGAGGATCTCCGCCGCGGCGGCGGTTTGGCCGTGCAGTGGATCCGACCCGAGCCACGATTCACCTTCCGACGCAACCGCGGCAGCCTCGTCCTCGAAGCCAACTACACCCGCACCGAGGGCGGAGACAAGTTCGAATTCGAGGCCGACAAGACGCACGCCATGGGCGTGGCGGCCCTTGCCCGTTACGAGTTCCGCAACGAGCGAGGGCCCCACTTCTATGTCGAGGGCGGCTGGGGCGTCCAATGGGCCGACCGAATCACGATCGACCTCCCAAGCCACTTCAACTCCACACCCATCCTCGGCGCAGGATTCATCATCCCGACCGGAAAAACCGAGGTGTACGTCGGAGGACGATGGATTCACGTGTCGAACGGTGGCACCAAGGGCAACAACCCCGGTCAGAACCAACTCTTCTTCATGGTCGGCATTCGCTTCTGACACCGATCTCGTAGACCTTGGTATAACCCGATGCGCATGCCCTCGACGATTCTCTTGCGCGTGTGGCGCCAAGCCGCCTCGGACACCGAGCCTTACTGGGACGAGTTCGAGATTCCCTACCGTCCCAATCTGAACGTCATCTCCGCGCTCATGGAGATCCGCAAGAACCCGGTCACCCGAGACGGCCGGACAGTGGAGCCCCCGACTTGGGATGCGGCCTGCCTCGAAGAAGTCTGCGGCTCGTGCACGATGAACGTGAACAGTCGCGTGCGCCAAGCCTGCTCAGCCCTGATAGAAGACGTCGCCCACGAGCGAGGAGAGGTACTCGAAGTCGTGCTAGAGCCCATGCGCAAGTATCCGCTGGTGCGCGACCTCCAGGTCGACCGAAGCCGAATGTTCGAAAACCTGATCAAGATCAAGGCCTGGGTACCCATCGACGGCACCTACGATCTAGGCATGGCTCAGCCGCAGGACGACCACATCCGGCAATTGCGGTACGCGTTGAGCCGCTGCATGACCTGCGGCTGCTGCACGGAGGCCTGCCCGCAAGTAAACGACAATTCGCCCTTCGTCGGGCCGGCCGCGGTCGCGCAGGGGTTGCTGTTCAACCTCCATCCGGTTGGCAAGGGCCTCGCTGAGGATCGCCTAGAGTTCCTCTCCAGCGAAGAGGGTATCACCGGCTGCGGAAACGCCCAGAACTGCGTCAAGGTGTGCCCGAAGGGCGTCCCCCTCACCCAGGCGATTGCCCAGGTCAACCGCGACACGACGGTTTTCAAGCTCCGCAAGTGGATGGGCCTGACCGGCTGAAGAGATTTCGCTTCGCGTAGACGCCTTGTCGGTCCGCCCCCCGAATCAAAGCGCTCCCCGACTCGCCGAGGCAGGCGGTGTGTGGAGTACGCCAGCTCGACAGCGCCTGGTTCCTGCCTCGAACAGCGCCCGACGCGATGGCCTCGCGGATTGAAGCCCGGGGTCGCCGGCCCAGTAAATTGTCAATAGGTGCCGTACCACGCTCGCTACCGCAAAAATTCCTATATACTGCAGTTTGATCGATTGCTAATATGCTTGCTCGGCGGGAGCCGATTGAGCGAAGGAGATTGGACTAATGAACTCGATTCGATTGACTTGGTTGGCAGGTGCTTGCGTCGTTTCCTTGCTCGCCGTGTCTCCGGCACGGGCCGACGAGGTGATTTTTTGGAACCAGCAGGCTCTGCAGGCGATCCGGAACACCTCGATGAATCCTCCCATGGCGTCTCGCGCCCTCGCCATCGCCCACGCGGCGATGTACGACGCGGTGAACGCCATCGAGGGGACGCACCGCCCTTACCTCTACCAAAACTCGGCGGACCCCAGTTGCTCGAAGGAGGCCGCCGTGGCGCAGGCCGCCTATACGACGCTGTCTACCCTCTTTCCGACCCAGGCGGTGAACTTGCAGACGCAGCTGGCCGCGCGGCTCGCTCTGATACCGGACGGCGCACCGAAGACCTTGGGCATCGGCCTCGGGCAGACCGTCGGCGACGGCATGCTCGCCGCCCGAACCGGCGACGGCTCGGCTTTTAATCCGGGACCCTATACCGGTGGCAACAACATCGGCCAGTGGCGGCCCACCCCTCCCGGCTTTGCGAACGGGCTTCTTCCGGCTTGGGGCCAAGTGACGCCGTTCGCCCTGACCAGCGGCTCGCAGTTCCGACAAGGGCCGCCGCCTGCGATCAATAGCGCCGCCTATACGGCGGACTACAACGAAGTGAAAGAACTCGGGTCGGCGACGAGTGCCACTCGCACGGCCGATCAGACGAACATCGCCCGCTTCTGGGCCGACGGCGGCGGCACCTCGACCCCGCCGGGGCACTGGAACCGGATCGCGCAGGACGTGGGGCTCGCGCAAAACAACAGCCTCCACGATAATGCGCGGATGTTCGCCTTGCTCAACTTCGCCACGGCGGACAGCGGGATCGCCTGCTGGGACATGAAGTACCTCTACGAATATTGGCGGCCGGTAACCGGTATCCGAGAGGGCGATAACGACGGTAACCCCGACACCGTGGGTGATGCCGCCTGGACACCCCTGATCGGGACACCGCCCTTCCCGTCGTACACGAGCGGCCACTCCACGTTCAGCGGGTCGGCGGCGTTCGTCCTTGCCCGCTTCTTTGGGACCGACGCCATCTCGTTCACGTCGAGCGCCGAGGGCTTCGTCGTTCCCGACCGGAACTTCACTTCGTTCAGCCAGGCCGCACAAGAAGCCATGAATAGTCGGATGTATGGCGGCATTCACTGGCGGGTCGACAACGAGGTCGGGCTCGCGATGGGCCTCGACATCGGCGACTACGTGTACGACAACTACCTCGGTGTGGTGCCGGAGCCGGCGTCGCTCGCCGTGTTCAGCCTGGGACTTCTGCCCTTGCTCCGTCGCCGACGGCGCTCCCGTTAGCGGCTCTGTCTCGGTAACATCGCCCGATGAGTGATCGACTCGTCGGGCGAGTTGCGTTTGTGACGGGGGCGGGTAGCGGAATCGGCGCGGCGATTGCTCGGTCGCTGTCCTCCGATGGCGCGAACCTCGTACTACTTGGTCGCCGCCGCGCCACCCTGGACGAGACCGCCCGGCAGCTCGGGGGTGCCTCCGTTTCGATCGAGTGCGATGTCCGATCTTCTGAGTCGGTGGACCGGGCCTTACGCCAGGGGCTCGATCGTTTCGAGCGCATCGATATGCTCGTCAACAACGCCGGCATCTTCGGGCCCGAGCCGTTCGAGGAGACCACGCCCGACATTTGGGACGACGTGATCACGACCAACCTCTCGGGAGCGTACCTGTGGAGTCACGCCGCTTGGCCCCATCTCCGGGAGACGCAGGGCCAGATCGTCAACGTCAGTTCGATTGCCGGCACGAGGGGCTTTCGCGGTTGCTCGGCCTACTGCGCCTCGAAGTTCGGACTGAACGGCCTTTCGGAAGTGCTTGCCCTGGAGGGAGAACCGCTGGGGATTCGTGTTTTCTCGGTGTGCCCCGGCTCGGTGGATACTCCCCTATGGCACCCGCATTCGACGGAGCCCGAGCGAGACCGGATGATGGACGTCGAGACGATCGCCAGCCTCGTCCTTTGGCTCGTCACCTCGGATCGGGGGGTCGCCGTTCAGCCGGTGGTTATCACGAACTTCCGCGATCCCTTCGAACGCTAGTCGGGCTCGTGGTGTTCGAGGTGCTCCTTCAAGTAAGTGGCGTAGAGCCCGCACCTGAACTCGGCGACCGAGCGATGGGATCCCCTCAGCACGCCTCCGGCCCGGAGTCGGAAAAAGGCTTCGTCGGTACGCAGTGGCTGCCCTAGCGCGAAATCGCGAACGTCTCGCATGAGTTCGGGATCGCGGGAGAGGGCAACGAGGATGCGTCGGAGATGGTCGCCAAAGGGCCCCTCATCGAGAGGCGCCTTGGCCTCGAGTTCGGTAAGAGACGATCCGCGCCGCACCATCTCATCGAGGCCGAGGCGCGTGAGGTAAGGTTGCCCGCCGAGCAGCGCATGAAAACGGCCGAGTTCCTCCGCGCTCGCCAGCGGGGACTTATAGCGGTTGTTGAGTTCGGCGACCTGCGAAAGGTCGAAATCGGCCAGTTCCAGCCGTGTTCCAACGTTGAAAGGCGACTGGTTGAGGTCGTTGATGAAGAGGTGAGCTTCTCGGGCGTAGGCAAGAGCGACCGTCAGCTTTTCCAGCGATCCCGCACGCACGGCCCGGCTGTTGTGCCAAGTGCGGAGCATGCTGAAGAAGTCCTGACTGTGGGGGATTCTGAACAGCCGGTCGACCTCGTCGAGCGCCCAAATCACCTGTCCCTCGGTCTGCTTGAGAATTTGGTTGAAGATGAACCTCTCGAAGTTGGTGTTCGCTCCGAGGACTTCCCTCCAGTGTTCGGTCGGATCGACGTCGAGCCCGAGCTGCTCGACGAACTCGAAGGCCAAGGCAAGGTAAAGCTTCACGTCGCTTTCGATCTGGCTTTTGCTGAGGGCTTGGAGATCGGTCCAGACGACCTGGGCGCCGGCTTCCCTCGCTTCACGCAGTGCTCGGGTGATCAACGACGTCTTTCCGATCTGGCGCGCACCCTTCACCAAGACGATGCCGTCCCGCTCCAGCAGTGACTGTTTGAATTCGAAATCGGTGGGGCGGATGACGTAGTAGGGCGAGTCCTGCGGCATTGCGCCCCCGACTCGTTCGAGCGGCGTGTCGGGCTCCCGGTATGACCTCACCAACTCCTGGATCAGACGGTCGTCGTCTTCGGGGCCCTTCCATACCGCGAAAGGCTGGCTCCTCAGAAGGGCGGTGAGCACACCACTCACGGGCTCTTCGTTGCCGATTCGAACGGGAAGGACGCGAGGCCTACCCGTTTTGGACTCCTGGTCGACGGCCGTGCGAAGCTCGAACTCGACCATCTCGCTCACGGCCGCATGGTCGCTCAGCAGGACGATCACCGCCTCGGCTGATCGGATCTCCGGCTCGATCGTCTTGGCCCACTTGGGGCCGATGAAATCCCGATTTGCGAATACGGCAAAACCGAACTCCGGCAGACGGCCCTCGAGCAGTTCGAGGACGTACTCATCCGGTTGCGTGCGTCGACGATAGATGATGGCGAGTTTTCCGGACGCGCTCTCTGAAGGCAGCGAGGCGACGATGCCATAGAGGCGCAGCCGGTCGCCATGCTTAATTTCGAAGTCGCCTAGCTCGACCAGGCGATCCTTCCAGGCCTTGAACGCCCTGAGATTCTCGGCGAAGAACTCGGTCATCACGATCCGCGAACCGTCGGCGCAGGACATCGCACGCTGGGCCCTCTCGATTCCCTGTCCAGTGACGTTAACCTTGCCGTTGACGTCAAGGCGTCGGGTCACATAACCGCTGTTCAGGCCGATCCTCAGCCGAACGGTCGCGGGGTCGGCGACCAGCGCTTGGAGATGGAGCGCAGCCTCCAAGGCATCGGTGGGCTCTCCGAAGAACACGAGCGATACTCCGTCGCCGCTATCCAGCTTGAGGCATTGACCCTCGGACTGACGCCTCACCGCCTCACAGGCCTCTACAGCCTCGAGGAGTTCCTGGTCGAGGATGACCTTCTCTTCGATCGATAGCTTCGAATACCCGATCCGGTCGGTCATCAGGACGTGGGCGGTTTCGGTCACCGGTCGAATCATGGTAGTTGCTCGTATCGGAAGTCTTCCGAAGGTTACCCAGGCTGAACGTGCACTGCCGTTGACCGCCGTGGACGATAGAAATCCGGGTGTGGGACGCATGGACGGCGATCTCGTCCACACCGCTGTCCACGCCCCTGCCGAAAAATCCTCACACGCCGGCAAAACCGGCTTGGAGTAACCAAAGTGCAGACTAACACCAAATTCATCGCCATGGCCGCAACGGCCTTCATCGTCTTCGCCGCCGATCGGGCGGCCGCCGACCAATACATCGTCACGAACCTGGGCGCCCTTCCGGGTGGCACCTTTACCCGGGCGACGGGCATCAACAACAACGGTCAAGTCGTCGGCTTCGGTGACAACAACCAGGGCTACCAGCGGGGCTTCTTCTGGAACAATGGCTCGTTCCAGACGATCATCCCCGACGGCAGCGGCGACGGGGGTGGCGGCAGCGCCCTCCGAAGCTACTGCATGGGTATCAACGACAACGGCCAAGTCGTCGGCTACCGTGACCACTGGTATTCGGCCGGCGGCATCAACATTCCCCGCGCCTTCGTGTGGGTGCCCGGACAGACGCCGACGAACATCCCGAACTTCGCTTCCTCCTATCCGTTCCGTAACATGGCCTATGACATCAACAACAACGGAGTCGTGGTGGGACACTCGACCGGACAGAGCGGCTCGACGAAGTATCAGCCGTTCAAGTGGACCTCGGGTGGCGGTACGGTATGGATGGGCTCGCTGACGGGCAGCACGGCAAACGAGTGCTACGGCCTCGAGATCAACAACGGCGGCAATTTCTGCGGCTACGGCGAGACCTCGCCCAGCAACGAGCAGCGCGCTTATCGCAGCGTCGGCTCCTCCTTGACCAACTTGGGCGGGTACCCAAACCCGCTCATTTTCGAGCCGCCCCTGGAGACCTTCGGCTACGGCATCAATGACTCCAGTGTCGTCTGCGGCCAGTGGAAGCTGGACTTCAACACCTTCCGCGCCTTCGTCAAGACGCCGGCAGGCGCCTACGAGGATCTCGGCCTGCTGCCCGGCTCGAACACTCTCGACGACTCCGCATCGGCGAGTGCAATCAATAATGCCGGCGATATCGTCGGCGATGTCGAGGTCGGCAATGCCAACCACCGCGCCAGCCGGTATCGGGTCGAGCGAGGAGTCGGCGCATGGGTCGACCTGAACACCGAGATTCCCGCCAACTCCGGCTGGACCCTGCAGTTCGCGACCGACATCAACGACAAGGGCCAGATCGTAGGCTATGGCGTGTACAACGGCCTCAACCGCGCCTTCGTGCTGACCCCGGCTGCTACGATCTCCGGCAACCTGAACCTCGAGGACTTCGAGGGCAACGCCGCCGGACTCAACGCCGTCTTCGAGATTCGGAACTCACTGAACGGCCAACTCGTCGACACCCAGTTCGCTCTGCTCGGCGCGAACGGCGCCTACTCGATCCTCACGACCGCGCTAGGCCCCAACCGCTACGTCCGTGCCAAGTTCTGGCACTGGCTGTCCAAGAGTTCGGCGCCGATGACGATCACGTCCTCGAACATGACCGTCAACCTCTCGCTCAAGAATGGCGACGTCGACACCGACAACGAAGTCACGATCGGCGACTACGGGCAGATCTCCTACTCGTTCGGCGCGAGCATCGGCGAGCCCCGCTGGAACACAGCGGCCGACCTGAACGGCGACTTCACCGTCGACATCGGCGACTTCTCGATTCTCTCCGCCAACTTCGGCATGGTCGGCGACGACTAAGACGAGCGGATAGCCGCATCTCCTCGCGGGTCACCTTCTGAGAAGGTGACCCGCTTCTCTCTGCCATCTGCAGAACAGGGTGCAAGAGGCATGATCCCGGAATCGGCCACATCTGCTTTCCGCTTCAGATTCCCACTTCCCATTTCCGAGCGCTGGCATTAGCGTGTCGATTCTGCCCAGTGTGTAAGCCACCGGGCGTGCACGAAACATCACCGGCCACCTCTCAGTACCCAGCCAACACTCTGGCGAGCGTCTTCAGCGATGGAACGTACGGACGCACTCGCCGGAGACCAGGTCCCAGAGTTTCGCGGTCGAATCGAAGCTGGCGGTCAACAGATACTTGCCGTCCGGACTGAATTCCACGCTAGACACGTTCTCGGTATGGCCGACGAACACGTTCTGGAGCTCGCCGGTCAAGCCGATCACGATCGCCTGGTTCGCGTAGTCGCCGATTGCGAGCCTTCCCGAATCGGGGCTGAAGGCAAGACCGGTAATCGGCTTGCCGCTGTCGGTGGGCTGTGAGAGAACGAGTTTGCCGGTGGCCAGTTCGTAGAGGTAGTACTTGAAGTCCTTTCCGTCGGTCGCGATGTACTTGCCGTCCGGGCTAAACGCGATCGACATCACTTGACCCGGCGTCAGGGTCCTCACGAGCTTGCCGTCGGAGGCGTTCCAGATCCGGCAAGTGCCATCCGGGCCACCCGCCGCCACCCACTTGCAGTCCCGGCTCATGGCGACTGCATAGGCATCGGACTTGAGGCCAGCGAAGCGCCGCACCTGCTTGCCCTTCAGGGGATCCCACAGTCGGGCCGCATTGTCGTACCCGCTCGTCGCAAGATACTTTCCACCACGGGGCCAGGCGATTCCGGAGACGTAAGACGTGCCGGCCGCCCAAGACCGCACCGGCTTGAGCGTGTCGGAAGCCCAGATTCGGATCTTTCCGTCCGATCCGGTCGTGGCGATCATCCGTCCATCGGCGCTGTACGCGATCTGGGTGACGTGCATATCCTTCGCGGTCGAAGTCCGGACGGACTTGAGGATGTTGCCGGTTGCCGCGTTGTAGAGCCTCAGAATTCCTTCGTCGCCGGCGGTCGCCACTCGTTTGCCGTTCGGGCTGAAGACGGCGCTTCGCATCCAGGTGAGGGGCTGTGGCGCCGTGGCGAACGCAGGTGTCGTGGCGACGAGCAGGAACAGGAAACACTTCCAAGAACGCATGGACGGATTCTAGCTTAAGAAAAAGCCCCCTCCCGTTGGTTTGGAAGGGGGATGATGGAGGGACAGGCCGGTCTTGCGCCGGCCGTGTTCTTTGGCCTATGACCTCATCGAACGGTCGTTGAAGTCAAGATTTCCGTCGTGGTCAAGGTGTAAGTGTCCGTTCGGTTCACGAACGGACTCGCGGTCTCCACCACGGCTAGGGAGCGCGTTCGATTCATGCTCCTGAAGATGTATGAGCCGACGATTGGAGACCAGTTCTCGGTGCTCGACTGGTCCTCGACGACGAGGCCGATCTCGCCGACAAGAGGGGTCAGCGTGTACTCTTCCTTTTGGTTGCGAGAGCGCTCGGTCTTCCAGGTGCCATAGGCTCCCATACCCGTCGCGATGTCTTGGGTACCCGATACGCTGAGGGTGTCGGACTGGGTGACCAGGGCATTGACGCTCGTCGCATCATTGATCAGGTGGGTCACGCCGCTCGTCGCCTGGTTGGGGAACCAGTTGCCGGGAATGTAGAAACCGGTGTCCTCGACGTTCCACAACTGCGCACCGCTTCGCCTCGCGACCTGTCGCAAGTTGCCGTCGATATCCTGATCGCAGTAGATTTCCTCGATCTCTGTGACCGGGATACCGCCCGCGGGCTTGTACACGAGCCGATTGGTAACCTTCAACGTCATCAGTCCATTGAAGATCTCCTGCGTGACAGTTCGCGTCATAGTGCCCGTGATGGGCCGACTGGATTGGAACGGCGTCGCTCCGGTAATGTCGACGGTTAGTCGACCAGTGACATAGTACATATAGAGGTCGCCGGGCCGTAACGACCGCATGTCCGACGTCGGCTGGAGCCGTCCGGGCGAGCGTCCCTTGATCGTCGCGGGAGGATCCTTCGCCTCGGGCAGCGCCGCCAAGGGTGCGGCGTTGGGCTCGGGTAGCTTCGCTGGAGCGACCCGGTCGACGTTGCCGGGATCGCCGTCGGGGAGTGGGGCGGGATCGAAGAATCCGCTTGGGCTGCCTCCGCAACCCGCGAGGATCCAGCCCGCCAGCGCGAGAAGACTAAGCGCTCGCGTGGACTTCATATGACATAACCTCCGTGTTCGAGTCATTTTCCTTCGTCTATCCGCCCGCGGCGGGTACACAGCTGAAAGAGGCGTTGTAATCGACGCCCTTGTACGTAAAGCGGAACGAGCCCAGCAGGTTGTTGGTCAACACCGCGGCCCCCTGGATTTCGAAATTGCCGTCCGGACCGAACCCCGCCAGGGCAGTCATGATCCCGTTGGCATCTAAGGTGCCGACGAGGGTCGCGTTCGTTGCCGGGCGAGTCCGGGTCATCGTGCCGGTCATGCTCCCGTCGGCATAGACCGTGAAGGAGAGCGTGCCGTTGTCCCCGAAGGTTGCGCTCGTCCACGTGCCGTTCCAGTCCCCCCGATAGAGGTTGGGCTGGGTCGGGTCGTGGCCGTTGCCACCGCATCCGGCTACAGCCAAGATCGAGCCGAGGCCGAACAAGGTTAGGCTGCGGCGAACGAGGATCCGGGCGATGCGCGTGGGGTGCGGACGACGCTTGCCCTGAACGACCTGCAAGTCGGGTCGATCGCCCTTGGCGTTCTTCGAAGCCCGAGGTCGAGCTTCGGGATCGAGTCTCAGCATCAGTTCTTTCCTCCAGGCTTGGGGGTCGGCTTGTCCAAATCCTTCTCCATCTCGAGCTTCCCAGCGGCATCGTCGATCGTTCGGACCGTGAGGAAGAGGACGACCTCTGTTCGAACTCGAGTATTCGTGGTCTTCTTGAACAGCTGCCCAAGAATCGGAATGTCCATCAGCAGCGGAACGCCGCTCGCCTCCTTGCGATCCTGATCCTGTATCAGCCCGCCGATAGCGATGGTGTCGCCGCTCTGTACCTGGACCGTGCTCTGGGCGATGCGCTCGGTAGTCTGCGGGAGTTGGCCGCCGTTAGGCACGTCGAGGAACCCTCGCAGCGCGCTGACTCGCGGGCGCAGGTCCATCGTGATCGATCCGTCGCCGCCGACCCGCGGGAGCACCGCGAGCCGAACGCCGATCGGCAATTCCGCCGTCTGAACGTTGGGGCCGTTCTGGCCCGACGTGATCGAGACGATGTAGCGGATCACTTCTCCGACGAACAACTCCGTCTCGCGCCCGTCGATCGCCCGCATGTTCGGCCTGGCGATGAGGTTGTTCTTCGTCGCGATTTTGTCGAGGCTGGCGGCGACGTCACCGTCGCGGAAGCGAATGCCCACCTGATTCGAAGGTTGGGTCGTTGCGCTTCCCTGCGAGTTGTTCAGCCTCAAGATCTTCACGGCACCGCCGGTAAAGATGTTCCAGTCGATACCGGCGCGGATCGCGTCTTCTTTGCTCAACTCCATTACTCGGAGTTCGAGCGCGATCTGCTTGGGAGCGAGGTCGACAACCGAGAGGTAGCGTTTGGCGGCGTCGATCTGCGCGGCGGAGCCGCGAAGGATCAGCCGCATCGGTTGTGCAGCCGGTTCGAGGTCGCGGAAGGGGAGGCTCAGGTTGGTGAGCGGTCCCTGCTGCTCGACCCGAACCCCCGGCTCTGTTGCACCAGGTCCAGTCGAACCTACTTGGGTTGGCGCGGCTTCGGGCCTGGCGCCCGCGCCGGTCTCGGTCGCGCCACGCGCTGCCGCCCCGGGCTGGAAGAGTCGTGGGTTGCCGGCCGAAGCGGGGGGAATGCTCGCCCTCAGGCCCGGCACCGCATTGATGATCTCCTCTCGGAGCGAGCGGGGATCGGCGTACTTGACGTCGTAGACATAGAACTCGCTGGTATCTCCCTCGTCACTCGAGTCGATCTGGCGAAGAGCTTCGATCACCTGATCGACTTCGTTCTTGCGACCTCTGATCGAGATGACTTGCTTGCTGCGGCTTGCGGAGGGCGTTGCGACCATCTCCACGTTGCCAAGACGTCTGCCCTGATCACCGACAAATGCTTTGCGCAACGCTTCCGCATCGCCGCCACGGACCTCATAGACTTCCTGCACGATCATGCTCGTGTCGGGGACCGAGATGCCCAGCGCCTGGCACATCTGGCGATCGAGCGTTTCGACGGCTGTTTGGATGACGTCGAGCCGGCTTCGCGGCCCAGTCAGAATCACGTACGTGTCGCGCTGGTCGGTACCGGTCGTCCCGCGTGTGGCAACCGTAGTTCCGTCTGCCGTCCCACCGCCGGCAGGCGGCTGAGCGCCGGTTGTCGGCGTCCCGCCCACGCGCTGAACTTGCTGCAGGGTGATCTCTTCAGAAGGGAGGCTGATCTCGTATCGGTTGACTCCCGAACCAGGCGGGTAAGACCTGAGAATCGCAGCCTTGATCTGGGTGCCCTGCCCGCTATAGATCGGGACGACCCGGGTCTCGACACCCTCCTCCTGCTGGCCCGTGAACTGGCTCATCGTATCGGAAAACTTCGCCGCACTCGTCACGATGAAGGTCTTGCCGACTCGCCCGTAGCGGAGGCCGGAGAGGGCACAAACGATGTCCAGCGCCTCTTTGACAGTGACCCGATCCAGGGAAATCGTCAGCTTGCCAGTAACGTCTGGGGAGGTCACGATGTTCGCACCGGCCTGCAGGCCGAGCGCCTTCAATATCTGGACAATCTCGGTGTTGACGAAGTCGAGGGAAACCGTTCGCTCGGCCTGGCCGTTTCTGTCCGAGTTTTGAAGGGTCGGCGTCCGTTTTGGAAACGCCGCCGCCTTCACGTCAGGTTTGACCGCTGGAATCGGAGGAGCCTGTTTGGCGGGCGCCTGAGCCGGCTTCGTTGGCGGCTTCTTCGCGGGCGTCGCCTTCTTCGTGTCGCCCGCGGAATTCGAGGCCGCCTTGGTGACGGTCGGGCCTGCGCGCACGATCGGCTGTCCTGCGTTGCGCTTGACGGACACGGCCGGACCTTTCACCCGTATCACCCAACCATAGGGCGCGGGCGAGGCTTCCAAAAGACTGACCGGCCTGGCGAACCGAAGGTGAACCCGAACCTTCGGCGGTTTCGCGCTAAGAGAGCCGACGTGCACGAATTCGAGATTCTGCGCGGTCACCGGGAGCTTCTTGGGCTGGCCGTTGAACGACGCGTCAAAATCGAGGGTTTGCGATCGACCCTCGAACGCCAACTTGGCGACCGGCTTCGCGAGCCTGTCGCCCTTGATCTGAATTTCGACGTCTGCTCCCTTCCGTAGGACCTCGACGTTCTCAAGCTTTGCTTGTGCCCAAGCCCCCGCCGTGAAGCACGAAACTGCTATCGCGACGAGTGCGCGGCGTATTCCATTACCTTGCACTCAGGTTCCTCCCGTCCGTGGGTTCACCAAGTTCCCCAAGTTTTCCACAGGGGCAGTGTAAAGGTCAAGACGTTGAGGAAAAAAGAAACGATTCAGCCTCGACTTAGCTTTGGAGTGCGCGGGCTTGACCGCGCTTTACCCCCGCTCGCATACACCTGTGCATCCCCCCAAAGCGCAGCGTGGCTCTACGCGGCTCGCCGAAGTGAAGCGGGAAGCAGGCTCGGCGTCAAGATCTCATCAGCCGGTCCGGCCAGGACGACCGCCCGTTCCATCGCGTTTTCGAGTTCTCGCACGTTGCCCGGCCACCGATACCGCGACATGAGCTCGTAGGCCGCGTCGCCGACCACGGTCAGCGATCGAACGTTCTCGGCGCTGTAGCGTCGGAGGAAGTGCTCGGCGAGCACGCGGATGTCCTCCCCACGCTCACGCAGAGGCGGGAGATGCAGTTCAATGACCTGGAGGCGATAGAGCAGGTCCAGCCGGAAGGTGCCTTCGTCGACCGCGGCTTGAAGATCCCGGTTGGTCGCCGTAATGAGGCGCACATCGACCCGGGTCGGCTTGGTCGCTCCAAGGCGCTCGAACTCGCGCTCTTGGAGCACGCGCAAGAGCTTGACTTGGACCGACGCCGGAATCTCTCCGATCTCATCGAGGAAAAGGGTCCCACCGTCCGCGGCTTCGAAGCGCCCGATCTTCGAGCCGTTTGCGCCGGTAAAGGCGCCCTTTTCATATCCGAAGAGCTCGCTCTCGAGCAAAGTCTCCGGCAGGGCGGCACAAGAGACCGCAACGAAGGGGGCCCTGTTCCGGGGAGACAGCCGATGAATGAGTTTCGCGACGACTTCCTTGCCGCATCCGCTTTCGCCGGTGATAAAAACGGTGGCACGCGAGTCCGCGATCTGCTCCACAGTCTGAACGACCTCCTGCATGACTGGCGAGGTCGCGATGAAGTCATCGGGTCCAAGAACGGAGGCTTTCTTCCCGAGGCTCGCTTTCTTCTCCTCCTGCAGCGCGGAGGCGACGACCTTCTTCAGGTGGTCGAGGTCGAAGGGCTTGGTGACGAACTCATAGGCCCCGTCGCGGATCGCCTGGATCGCCTGCGGAATGGTCCCATAGGCGGTCATCACGATCACCGGCATCTCTGGCCGTAGGCTCGCCGCCTCGCGCTGGACTTCATATCCGGTCATTCCCGGCATGGTCACATCGGTGATCATCACGTCGAACGCCTCGGACTCCAGCCGCTCCAGCGCTTGGCGACCATCCTCAGCCGTTGCTGTGCGGAAGCCTTCCTTCTCGAAGGCCGACTCGAGGACGCGCCGAATGTTCGGCTCGTCGTCGACGATCAGGATACGCTTGCCCTTGCTCATGCGGCTTTCCCGAAATCCAGTTCGAACGACGTCCCCTTGCCGAGTTCCGAGTGCACCGAGATATGGCCCCCATGAGCCTGAACGATCTTGCGTACCGTGCTGAGCCCAAGCCCGGTCCCGCGACTCTTAGTGGTGAAGAAGGGCGTGAAAAGCTTATCTTTCGTCTCGTCGTCGATCCCCGCACCGCTATCGACAACCGAAAGGCGACCCTCTTCGACGAGCACCTCGACTTCGCCGCCTCGCTCGCATGCTTGAAGCGCATTGAGGAGGAGGTTCCGGCACACCTGCTCGACCCGGCGTCGGTCTGCCTCGATGATCGACAAGCCTCCCTTGCGGACGGCCAGGGAGACACCCGCACTATCGAACTCGGCCCTGCAGGATTCGGCAACTTCCCGGACGACTTCGCCAAGGTCGACCGGTGTCAGTTCCAGTCGAAGCGGTCTTGCGAACTCGAGAAAGTCGTCGCATAAGTGATTCAGCTTGACGGCCTCCTCCTCGATAATCCGGCCGAGTTCGTCTGACTGCTCGGGACAGGTGCGGACCAGTTGCGCGGCCGTTCGGATACCGGTCAGCGGATTGCGAATCTCATGGGCGATCGCTGCTGTCATTTGTCCTATCTCCGCGAGCCTGCTCGTTCTCGCAGTCTCTCGCTGCAGGCGATCGAGTTCAGTCACCTCTTCCACGGCGATGGCTGCTCCGCACCGCATCGGTGCGCCGACGACTACCCAACTTCGGTCGGTCGTTGCACTGGTGCAGTGACGTCTCTCGCTGCGCCCGACCAGCGCAACGCCGACTGCTCTAGCAAGCGTCTCGGTGAGTTCTCGCGAAACGGTCGGTCGCTCGTTCCACGCCCGGCCATCGACGAGGTTCGCGCCGGTCATGATGCCGAACTGCGCGTTGTGCTGGATCACACGTCCGTCCGAATCGATGACGAGCATGCCGACGCCGAGACAGTCGAGTACGGTCCGCAGGCGCAGGTGCAGAGCGCGAGCCTCGCGAACAGCCTCGTCCATTCGTCGGAACAGCATCGCATTCGACACGGCAAGGGCCAGGTGCCCGGCGACCGCGCGCGCCCGCCGCAGGTCGTTGGCGCTGAAGGTCCGCAGCCCGGTTCCTCGAGAGAGGTTCAGCACGCCGATACAGTCGCCTTCGGGGCCGACGAGCGGAACGACCATCGCGCTGGTCAGTTCCCGCCTCCCGCCCTGCTCGGGACCGAGAAGGAGGGGCCGCCCCGTCCGGACCGCCTTCCCAGCGAAACCTTCGCCGGGCAGGATCACGGCGTCGTCGGGCATGCGTGCGTCGAGGCCGGATTTTGTGGCGAGTCGAAACTCTCCCGTATCCTCGTCGAGGAGGAAGAGCGACGCCCCGGTAGCCCCAAAGTGCGCCGCAGATCGTTCGAGCACTCTGTGCAGAAACGCATCCAAGCCGCCTTCCTCGGCAGCCCAAGAAGCGTCGAGGAGGCTCCAGAGGTCGTTACGGCGCGGAGTCCCGGAAGGCATCGCACTGAAAATTATCGGCAGACGAACCGCGAAGTGCAGGTCGAGGAAGTAAAGTCCGCGTTCCGATCAGTAATCGAAGGCTGGCTTGTCGCGAATAACGAAGAGGTTCGAGAGTTTCCGCTTGGGAGGCACGACCAGCGAGCCTCGGTAGTAAAGGCATGTCGAGCTGCCTCCATCCAGGCTAATCGCTTCTTTCACTCCCTGCGAGATCAGAGCCTTACCTAGTTCGCTCAGCGTGACCGAACTGTTCGTCGCCACCATCACCAAGCGTCCATCGTCACCCTTGCCAATCGCCGTGCGCGCGGCTCGACCCCAAATGCGGCTGTCCTTGAACTTCTGTGCCTGCGGATTCACGGCAACCGCGCCCCGCGACACGATTCGCACCGCACCTCGCAAGAGGAACCGGTAAGACATCCAATCAATCGACTTCTTGAACTGGGTGTCCAAGATGTGAACCTGGCCAAACCAGTCCACCGCCACCGCCGAGCCACGATTGCCCGTCGCGACGAGTTTGCCGTCCACCACCACGTCGGCCACCGGGCGCTCGGAGCGAGGATTGAAAAATGTCCCGGTGATCGCGGCCAGGGGCTTCTCCTTCTCGACCATGGTCCATACGCTCGTCAGCTTCTGGACATGGATGGCGCCCGGGCTGATCGCCGTACTCCTCAAATCGGCAGTCACCATGTGATACTTTCCCGACCCAAATTTGAACATCCCATACGAAACTGGCCCGCTCGGGGCCGGCGTGCTGGGGAGGCCGAGGGAAAGAGACAAGATAATTGCCGTCATGCTCTACATAATATCCTCGGAACCGGGCCGGCCGTTCCTCATCGCCGCGAAGAGGAGGCTGGAGAGGGTCGCGTCGCCCTGATCAACATGACGGCCGGAACTAGGCGGCATCGTCACGCGGCAGGTACTCGAAATTGGAGAACCACCAGCAGGCGGCGAAAGCGAGGATGGCCACGGCGATCGCCATCGTCATGAACGCACCCATCGGCGTGACCGACTCGCCCGCGAGTTGGCCGGAAAGGAACGTGAGCAGGTTGCGCCGCTGGCTGACCTCGGGGTGGTTCGCGATCGCCTCGAGATAATTGAAGACGGAGAGCGCCGCCGCGTCGCCCTTGAGGTTGGGCACGAGAAGTTCCCAGCCGAACGTGTAGAGCAGGCACACGAGCATCGCTCGGTTCACCATCAGGCTGATAAGGACGAAGAGAGCCCCGTAGGCGAAAGCGCCGACCGCCAATGCCCCCATATCGCGCCAGAGCATTTCGTTGGCGAAAGCCTCGCCGCGATAAGCGGCCAGGGAGACTCCGATCACGCTCAAAACCCCGATCAGCGTGACGACGATCGACGAGGCGAGGAAGCGTGAAAGGATGATCATCCAGCGCGGAACCGGACGCGTGAGGAGATAGACGATGGTGCGCTGCTCGACCTCTCGCCCGATGACGCTCGTGCTGTAGATCGCGGAGGCGAGGGCGAGCACCTTGAAGACCAACGTAAGCGACACGAGGCTGTAGACCCGGTCCGGGCGCGGACGGAATCCCCATTCCCTCCAGAAGAACGCCACCAGGAAACAAAAGCCCGCCAAAAGCAGCCACGGCCAAAGACGCCGGAAGCGAAGATTGTCTCGCAGCGCGTCGACGAACAAGAAACCGAACACCGCCTAGCCCCCCACCAGATATCGGAAGACCGATTCGAGATTGTTATCGGGGCTGGAAAAGCCGCTGACGGGTAGGTCGTTCTCTACCACGAGGCTGGGAAGTTCGTCATAGAAGCGCTCAGGCTCCTTGCACTCGAGTTCGATCGCGCCGCCGGCGAAGTCGAACTGCATGCTCAACACGTAAGGGAGCCGCACGAGTTGCTCGGCGACGCGACGGGGCTCTTGCGACTCGATTCGGATGCGGTGAGGATGCTTGTCGATGAGCGATCGGATCACGCGAAGGTCGCCGGTGGCGAGGAGCCTCCCTCGGTGAAGGAGGAGGATGCTCCGCGTCATCTGCTCGACCTCGTAAAGGATATGGCTGCTGACGAGGACGGCCACGCCCTGGTCGACGAGGGCGGCGAGAAGGTCCATATATTCGCGCCGACCCACCGGATCGAGACCGTTGAGGGGCTCGTCGAGAAGGATGACCCGGGGGTCGTGGACCATCGCCTGGGCCAGCTTGATCCGCTGACGCATGCCCTTGCTATAGCCGGCGATCCGTTTGTCGCATCGGTCGGCCATACCGACGGTCTCCAAGACTCGATCGGCCCTGCGCCTGGCCTCCGTCGGCCCATATCCTCCCAGGCGTGCCAGATAGACGACGAACTCGCGCCCGGTCATGGACTCATAGAAGTTGTCGATCTCTGGGCAGTAGCCAAGCAGACGGTAGACCTCAATGTTGGCAAAGGGCCGCAGGCCGAAAACGGTGACCTCTCCGGTAGTGGGCTTAAGTTGGCCGGTAACGAGCCGCATGAGTGTGGACTTGCCGGCGCCGTTTTGGCCGAGAAGAGCCGTTATCCCTGCGCCGATCTGACACGTGACGTCGTTGAGACCGATGACTTGGCCATACCACCGTGAGGCGTTTTGGAGAACGATCAAGCGACCACCTCGACCGCCCGAATTCGCTTCCAAGCCATCCAAACGAAGAGCCCGCAAACGATCAGCGCCGCAAGCGCCAACAACAGCCCCGAGGGAATCGGCACGACGGGCAGACGCTGATTGGGGGGCTGGAAGATCGGTCTGCCATCCGAGCCGAGGATGGCTTTGCCGAGTCCGTAGCAGATACCGTCGATAGAGGCATAGTAGAGCCCGTCGAGCATGGGCATCGAACCTCGACGATCCATGGTCTGGAACACGCGGATACCCTCGATGACGGTCGTGAAGAAGTACGTGATGAAATAGAGTCCGGCGAACGTCGCTCCGGCGACGCTGCCCTGGCGGAAGAGCGAACTAACGCCGACCATGAGGCTTGCGTAGATCGAGCCGGTCACCGCCGCCAGGAAAACGAGTTTCGGGTAGAGCCACGGATCCTGGCTGAGGAACCCGTACGTGCGGTAGCTCATCAGGCAGTACAGGTAGAAAAGGGTGAACTGCGCCAAGGCCACGCCGCCGACCAGGATGGCGATGCCGGCCCACTTGCCGAACAAGTAGTCGCCTTTACGACAGGGCTTGCTCAGGTAAACGAGCAGGGCGTTCGCGCGGTTGTCGTTGGCGATGCTCCCCGCCCCGGCGAGCAAGGTGATGAACAGGAGAAACATCTGCATCCAGCCGAAGCAGGTAACGAAGTTGTTCTTCCACCTGATTTGGGAGAAGAACTCCTGGGCGGTCCCACCGAACGGCCCCGACGCCATGCTCTCGAAAATATAGAGCACGAGGGTCGTAAAATAGAACCCGAGGCCAGCCAGGAACGCGAGCACCCAGAAAGACCGCTTCTTGAACGTGAGCAGGATGAGCATCCGGGCGATCACCCACCAGCGATGGCGGGGCGATTCCAGCGTGCCGTCGTACCCACGGTAGCTGAGATCGGCGATCGGCGCGCTGCTCATAGGTTCGTGCTACTTTACCGCCCCGGCTTAGCGCACGATTGGGTCCACTCCAGGCTGCCAGTATTCCCTCCCCCACAGGATGCCTTGCGGCGGTACCGCCTTTGCAACCTCGTCTTCGGTCTCGACCATCGCGATCACGAGATTGAACTTGCCATTGGGCGGCTCGGGTGTATAGGTACCGGCTCCCCATGCGGTGCCGCTGGCGAATCCGCGGAACCGCACGATGCGGTTCCGATCGTCGGACTTCAATTCGACTTCGAGCCGACCTTCGTAGCCGCGCTTGTTGCCTTCGGTTGCGAGGGAGAAGGCGACTTCGAACCGGGCGGTTGCACCGACGAATGCCGACTTCAGCACCTCGAGCTTGCGAACCTCGGCAGCCGACCACATGTCGGGTTCCCCCCGAACGTTGTCGACCAAGTGAAACCGCGCGATCCTGCCGACGAGGGATGATGGGACCTTCTTTCCGCGCAATGCGGCGACCTCCTCGGCACTGATCCAGAGGTGATCTCGCGAGACGCGCTTGTTCGAATCCGCGCATCCCACCGGCACGGGCCGGACCCTTGCATGGACGCGGACGACCGACGAGCCTTGTGGAGCCTTGGTCGCAGAGGGAGCCGCTAATTCCTCACGGGTCGGCGCCACGAATTTCGGCGGGCTTTGTCGGAACTGAGCCAGGGCGCGATCGAGCATCTGCTCGACCCGTTCCTTGCTGCGGTTGTTGTTGTAGCCGTAAAAAGTGCCATCGGGACCGATCACCCAGAAACCTTGTGCGGTCTGGCCCTTGGTGACGCGTTCGAGGTTGGCCGAGGCGATCGCCATGAACCAGTCCCTGGCGACGTTCTTCGGATTCTGTAGCACGTGGGTATCGCCGACGAACGGTACGAACTCGGTGGTCACGCGCTTGGCGAAAGCGGCGTCGGAGAAGAGGAACTCACGGTCCCAAAGGCCGTTGTTTCACGTACAGCCGAGGGGGTGGCCGTTCATAAGCCAAACGAAGATCGGCTTCTGAACTCTAACGGCTTCGGCTCGAGTCGCCATGAGGTCGAGGCGCCACGGGATCTCGAGGAATCGGTTCTCGACCGCGGTGGGCAACAGTTCGGCGACCCGCCGATCGAGATCGGCATCGCCGAGGAGGGCCAGAAGGAAAGCGATCATACTCTCATCTTATCCGATGAGCCAACAGCCCCCGATCGTGGACCTGCGCAGCGATACCGTAACCCGCCCCACGCCGGAAATGTACGAGGCGATGCGCACCGCTCCTCTCGGTGACGATGTCCTGGGTGACGATCCCACCGTTCACGAGTTGGAAGCGCTCGCGGCGAGCCTGACCGGAAAGCAAGCCGCTGTTTTCGTGCCCAGCGGAACGATGGGCAACCAGATCGCACTCGCCTCACACTGCGTGCGGGGCGATGCAGCAATCTTCGAGGAGGAGGCGCACATCCTCTATTACGAGTGCGGGTCTCCCGCGCTGATCGCCGGGGTGCTCGCTTGGACGGTACCCTCGGTTCGCGGCCTGCTCGATCCGGGAGAAGTGGAACGCCGGATACTGAAGCACACGCTCCACACGCCTGGAACCCGGCTGCTGTGCCTTGAGAACACCCACAACCGGGCCGGAGGCACGGTCATCCCCATGGACTATCTCCGGGAGTATCGATCGATCGCGGATCGCCATAACCTCAAGATTCATTTGGATGGGGCGCGTGTCTTCAACGCCGCGGTCGCGCTGGGGGCGCCGGTTTCTGAGATCACCCGCTCCGTCGATTCGGTGAGTTTTTGCCTGAGCAAGGCCCTGTCCTCGCCTGTCGGCTCGCTCCTTTGCGGCGATTCGGACTTCATCGAGGTCGCCCGGCAATGGCGCAAACGGCTAGGCGGCGGTATGCGACAGGCTGGGATTCTTGCGGCCTGCGGACTGGTCAGCCTCCGAACAATGATCGACCGCCTCGCCGAGGATCATCGCCGTGCGAACGACCTTGCCGGGGGACTTGCCACCATTTCGGGCCTCGGTATCCCGAACGCTCCGGAAACGAACATCGTCATGGTGCAAACCGACGCCCGTGCCGACGTCTGGATGCGGGCTCTCAGGGAAAGGGGCGTGTGGTGCTACGACTTCGATCCCCACCGGCTGCGGATGGTGCTCCACAAGGACGTAGACGACGCCGGCATCGCTCGGGCGGTCGAGGCGTGCGCCGACGTCGGGCGTAGCCTCATCCCTTAAGACCTACGGCGCCCCCGGGGAAGATCCCCAGGCGGCGCCGGTAAGCCTATGGCTCAGTTGCTTTCTCAGCGAGTGTCGACTAGGCCTTTGCGGCCTTCGCCTTCTTGTTCTTGGCGAACCAAGCGGCAGCGATTCCCGCTACCAGGGCGCCCGCGAGGGCACCCAACAGCTTCTTGTTCTTCATCTCGGACCTCCCACCATGGACTTCTTTCCACAGTTTTCAACTGGTCTTGAGCGGCCAAAATTGCCGGGGTTCACGAGGCTGGGCCCAAAGACCTAGGAGACGACCGAATTCGAGCAAGCAGTAAACTCGGTTGCTCTGAAGACGCCCTTTCTCCGTCCCGACCCGAGAATCACGCGCGAACTGGCCGGCCAGCGGCGAGCCATCGTCGTGGGCCTCACCTGCAGCGGCATCTCGGCGGCCCTGCTCTCGGCGACCGCGTGGTTCGTCAAGTTCATCCTCGATGCGGTGGAGAAGGGTCAGGCCGATAGGCTCGCCTGGCTAAGCCTAGCGGTGATAGGGCTCTTCGGAGTCAAGTACTGGTTCACTCGAGGCCAAGCCTACTACTTGAGTATGGCTGCCACCCGGCTGACTTCGAATCTCCGCGTGCGACTCTTCGACAAGCTCATGCGTCTCCCGATCTCGTACTTCAACGAGAAACGCGCCGGGGCGATCCAGAGCGTGCTGACCAACGACGTCGGCGTTTACCAAGGAGCGATCACGATCGTCAAGGACGCCGTCGACGGCCCGATCAAACTGGTCGCCGGAATCGCCACCATCTTTGTCATCCAGTGGCAACTGGCGCTGGCCTCGATGGTCGTGCTGCCCATCATGGTGGCAGTCATCCAGCGGAACGGCAAACGGATGAAGGTCGCCCAAGCCGACGTTCAGGAGGATCTTGCCCAGCTCAACGGAATGACCCAAGAGTCCCTCCAGGGCGTGAGGATCGTTCGCGCCTTCGGGGCAGAGTCGGCAATGGGAGCTCGCTTTCGAGAACTCGTCGAGGCGAGTTTCGCGAGTCAGATGCGGGCAGCGCGGCGCATCGCGGCGCTGCGCCCGATGGTTGAACTCATCGGCGCCCTTGCCCTCGCGCTGGTCGTCTACCTGTGCGGTCGGCTGGTCGGCACCGGCCAGCTGACGGTCTCGCAATTGGGTGCATTCATCATGGCCCTCGATGTGATCAACCAGGGGTTCAAGAACATCGCGTCGCTCGACAACACTTACAAACAGGTGCAGGCGGCGACCGATCGAATTCATCGCGAAATCCTCGACGTGGCCGAGCCTCTGGCCGACGCCTCGGATGCCATCGAATTGCCCCATCCCGAGGGGCGCGTCGAGTTCCGCAACGTGGGTTTCGTCTATCCCGACGGCACCCGCGCACTGCGGGATGTCAGCTTCGTGATCGAGCAGGGACGCAGCCTCGCTCTCGTAGGGCCGAGCGGGGCCGGTAAGAGCACCATCGCGGACCTGCTGCTCCGTTTCTATGACCCTACCGAGGGCGAAATCCTCTTCGATGGCATCGACATCCGACGGCTGAAGTCGGCCTGGCTCCGCGGACAGATCGGCGTCGTACCCCAGCAGACCTTTCTCTTTGCCGGTTCGATCGCCGACAATGTGCGGCTCGGCGATCCGTCGGCCTCAGAAGGTGAAGTGCTCGAAGCCCTCGAGGCCGCCCACGCCAGTGGGTTCGTCCTTCGCGAAGAGCGTGGCCTCGACGCCGAACTCGGGGAGCGCGGCGTTCGACTCAGCGGAGGAGAGGCACAACGCATCGCGATCGCCCGCGCCGTCGTGCGCCGGCCGACGGTGCTGCTGCTCGACGAAGCGACGAGCAACCTCGACGCCGTCAGTGAACGCGCGGTGCAGGAGGCCCTCGACGAAATCATGCGGTGCCGCACCACCCTCGTCATTGCCCACCGCCTCTCCACGGCAGCCCGCGCCAACGAAGTCCTGGTCTTGCGCCGGGGCGAAGTGGTCGAACGCGGCTCTCACAGTGACCTGATGGGTCGCGATGCGGCCTATGCATCGATGTACCGCGCTTTCTCCGGCGGCATATTGGAGGACCAGGTTTGACGCCATCGATCTCCGCTCGGGCTCTCGCCTGCGGATACCAGAGCCGGGCGGTACTCTCCGATGTCCGCTTCGACCTGCTTCCCGGTTCGGTAGTCGCCCTGCTCGGTCCCAACGGGAGCGGAAAGTCGACGCTGCTGAAGACACTGGCCAAGACCCTGCCGATCCTGAGCGGAGAGGTCTCAGTCGAAGGCGAGGGCCTGGCCGCGATCGGCTACCGCGATCTCGCCCGACGCCTCGCGTTCGTGCCGCAGCAAGAGTCTCACGTCTTCGCCTTCACCGTCCAGGAAGTCGTGCTCATGGGCCGGCTTCCCCACTCCGATCGGTTGCGGGAGACCGCCGAGGACCTTCGCGTCGCTCGCGAGGCTATGCGGGCGGCCGACTGCCTCCATCTGGCCGATCGTCCGGTGACCGAACTCAGCGGGGGCGAGGGCCAACGGGTGCTGATCGCGAGGGCACTCGCTCAGGAGACGCGCCTGCTCCTCCTCGATGAACCGACCTCTCATCTGGACGTGGCCCATCAGGTGACGGTGGGGCGGCTGCTGAGGGACCTGGCAGCGTCCGGTTATGCAGTGCTCGTGGCCGTGCATGACTTGAATTGGGCCTCGATGTTCGCCGATAGTGGCCTGCTCCTCCATCAGGGACGAGTCACGCTCGACGCTCCGATGGATGCGATCTTGGCCCACGATGCGCTCGAGAGTGCCTATGGCGTGCGGTTCAATATGATAGTCGATCCGCAGGGGGTCGTGCGTGTTTATCCGGAAGTGAGGCTGGAGACCCATGAGAGTCACGCTGTGTAAGTTCTGCGATTTCGCCTGCATGCTCGAGGGCGGCAAAGGCGCGGTGATCGGCATCTTCGATACGATCGGCAGCGCCACTTTCCCGATGACTCACAGCGCCTTCCACGTATGTCTCGAATTCGAGTTCGATCCCACGGAAGCCGGCTTCTGCCCGATCGAAGTCACTCTCGTCGACGACGACGGCCACCCGCTCTTTCGCGTCCAACAAGAGATTCCGGTCGCCCAGCCGCCAGTCGGGCGCAGCACCCGGGTGCTTCAGGACTTCTTGATCGAGAATCTCCAGTTCCTGAGGCCGGGAACCTACCGTCTCGACGTCGCCATTCGTGGGAAGATCGTCGCCCAGGAGCGACTGTACGTCTTAGATTCATCCTAGCCTGCTTCGGTATGCTTCGATTCAGGTGCCCTTCGAACCCCTTCAAACCGACGAGAAGCTCGACGAGAAAGTCCGTGCAGACCGTGATATGGACACCCAAATGCTCTTCGGCTGCGGCAGCTTCGTGTTCGTCTCCATCGCTTCTTATGGGTTGGCAGCGTGGCCGATGTTCGTCGTTCCCAGCACGCACCTTCTCGCCCAGTTGGGTATCGCCCTTGCGGCCGGACTCGTTCCGAGCGCGATATTGGGGGCAGTCGCCACCCGAAAGACGGGCCTGCCAGGGGCTTGCGGATTCGTGGGCGGTGCAATGGCGACGGCGATTTTCCTGTTTCTAAGACTCGAACAGCTGATGCTCGGCTACTCTATCCGCGAGATCCCGCAACCCGAATATCCACGCTCCTGGATCTGGATCGTGCCGACGGCCTGGGTCGTGCTCGCGATCTTGCTGGCCGTCGTGTTGTTGCCGCGCCGCGAGTATCGGGATGAAGGTTCAGAGGCGGACGTCCGATAATCTTCCTGGCGCGACCAGCGCCGCGTGAGGGAGAATTTGTCGAGCAGCCGAAACCTGCAAGAGTATCGAAAGCAAGTCGTCAACGGGGCCTCGCCCCTCCAGCTCGTCATCATGCTCTACGACGGCGCACTGCGGTTCATGGATGCCGGCCGCCGCGCGATGGCGGCGGGCGACATCGAGACCCAAAACACGAGCCTTCAGAAGGCTCAGAAGATTGTTCTCGAGCTCGCCTCATGCCTCGATATGGGGCAGGGTGGCGAGATTGCCGAGAACCTGTTTGCGCTCTACACCTACTGCTACAACCAGTTGGTGGCCGCAAACATCGAGGACAAGCCCGAGTACATCGATCAGGCCACTCGCGTTCTCACCGATCTTCGCGAGTCGTGGGTCCAGATCGAAGCCAGTCTTCAGCCGATGGAGGTCGCCGATGCAGCCTAGGAACGTTCTCGATCGCCTTCTTCTTACGACACTTGCCTTGGAAAACGCCGTCGACACCGAGGATATGCGCAGCCTGCTCCAGGAACGTGATGCCCTGCTGACGACGGTGGAAAGCCTTGCCAACCTCGGGCCTGAGGAGCAAGCCGTAGCCGCTCGGGTTGCGGTCGCCGAAGAGCGCCTTCTGAAGTCCCTCGCAGCGCAGCGAACCTTGATCTCTTCGTCCATCGGCGAAGCGATGCGGGGGCGAGAAGCGGCTCAGCGGTATTCGGGCGGCCAAGCGGCCTAGTCCCGAAGGATCGCGTCTAGCAATCGACTCGGCCCATCGCGGATCGGGTCCGCCACCGGTAGTCCAAGCTCGGTTTCCAGGTCTGCTTTGGCGCGCTCTGCGCCTTCGGAATCCAAGCTCGACGTGTCGAGCGCGATCGCGCAGCACTTCGGGCGGGCGTAGGTGCCGGCGGCCTCGGCAACGTCTTCGAACAATCGCGCAAGTGCTCTCAACGAGGGCACTCGGACCCAGGGCACCCGGATCAAGGATTCCATTCCTGCTCGATGGCAGAGCACGAAGTGGGTCGGGCACGAGCCTCGAATGAGTGGCAGAGTCGCGCTGCTGGCGGGGTGAATCAGCGAGCCTTGACCCTCGACAACGATCAGCTCGGCGTCTCCATGACTGATGACCTCCCTCTCGATCGCGCCACTGGCGAAATCGAGTCGAATGGCATCGAGCGGCACGCCCCGTCCGGTGATCGTGATCCCGATTTGTCCGGTGGCGACGAATCCGGAGCGGATTCCCCGTTCCCGTGCCTCGCGATCGATCTCGAGGCCGGCCGTCATTTTCCCCACCGCCATGTCCGTTCCCACCATAAGCACGCGGCGATTGGCCAGTTCTCGGGCTGCCGCCGTTCCGACCTCGAGCCCCTCTGGCTCGATGCGGATGTCCCAGACGAACTGGCCTGGACCGAGGTTCGGATACTTGGGTGAGAGCCGATCGTGGAGGCCGTTGACGACGCTCAGGCCCCTCCGGATTGCCTCGTCGATCGTGGGAAACCACTCCTGGGGGATCGAACCGCCGCCGGGCGCGATGCCGAGCAAGAAAACTTCCGCCCCCCGACCGAGGGCCTCAGTGACGGTGCCCACTATCGGAGCGCGTCGCCCTTCCCGGTGGATTTTGCAGAGGTCGTAAGCGTCCTGTCCGACGAAACGGGAGTCGATGACGCAGGCGATCGGGTTGGGTGAATACCGGAGGACGCCGTATCCCATCTTGCCGGGTCGCTCTCCCAAGGCGCCCTCCATGTAAATGGCCAAGGGCTGATCCGGCCGGAGCGGACTCATCAGGCGTCGGGATAGAGGTTTCGGATCAGCATGCGCACCGCCGCCTGCAGATCGCGATCCCGGGAAACCAGTTCGCTGACCTTCTGGTAGGCGTGCATCATCGAGGTATGGTCGCGGTCGCCGAAGAGGCCGCCGATGTGCTTCCAGGAGTCCTTCGTGATTTCACGCGTGATGTAGACCGCGACGTGACGGGCGTGAGCAATCGGCGCCTTGCGGGAGGTCCCCTTGATGTCGTCCGACGGGATGTTGAAGTGCTTGCCAACCGCATCAACGATCTGGCCGAAACTGGGGCGTGCCAAGCCTCCCGACTGATAGTACTTTGCAACGAGCTCGTTCGCCAGGGCGACGTCGATCGGGCGATGGTCGAGGCTTGATTGCGCGACGAGCTTCGTCAGGGCCCCTTCGAGGATTCGAATGTTGCCCGGCACCGAATCGGCCAGCACCATGGCCACATCGTGGGGGAGCTCGACGCCCTCTTGCTTGGCCTTGCTCAAGAGGATGGCGCAACGGAGCGGGGTATCGGGGGGCTGTATGTCGGCGACGAGGCTCGATTCGAATCTCGACCTGAGACGTTCGTCCAGCAAGTGCAGTTCGCGTGGGGGTCGATCGGAACAAAGGACGATCTGTTTCCCGGTCTGGTGGAGGTGGTTAAAGGTGTGGAAAACCTCTTCCTGCGTGCGATCCTTTCCGGCAATGAATTGAACGTCGTCGACCAGCCACACGTTGACGCTCCGCTGTGCGCGCCTGAACTGATCGATCCGGTTGTTCTGAAGGGCCTGCACGAAGTCCTCGGCAAACTGTTGGGCCGAGACGTACACAAGCGAGAACTGGGGATCTCGCTCCAGGATCTTTCGCGCGATCGCATGGAGGAGATGGGTCTTGCCGAGCCCCGGGGCGCCATAGATGAACAGCGGGTTGTACTTCTCACCCGGCGCGGCGGCCACGGCCTTGGCCCCTGCCAGTGCCAAGCGGTTGCTTTGGCCCGAAATGAAGGTCTCGAAGCGATACTTTTCGACCGGGCGAAACTTGCCGGGGGACTCCTGAGAAGCGACCGGGCCTACGATCGACGTCGCCGGATCCAAGGGCGGCCGCTCGCGTGATGACTTGCGCAGGTCTATGCTGACCGCGAAGCCTAACTCGTCACTCAGAAGCGCCTGAATCCGGCCAAGGAACTTCTCACGAACCCACTCATAGACGAAGGCGCCAGGGGCATCGAACACCGCGGTGTCCTCGTCGAGTTCACCCACCTGGAGAGGCTTCAAGAAGCGCTGGTAATACGAGTCGCTAACCTCCTCTTTGAGCCTCCGCAGCGCGCGTTCCCAAGCTTCGCGTAAGCGAATCGAATCGGCGGAGACATCGAGCGAGTACTGGTCCGACATGTCATCTTTGCTGGGCCCAGGCGGCCCGGCGAGACCGCATTATTCCACAGATATCCGGCCCGTGTTATGGGCAAATGGGCTCCATGAATCAGGTTCAAAACGGCAGAAATCGGCAGGTTTTAGCCCTGATTCTTACGGATACTGCCAACCGCTCGATATATCGTGACTTTTCCACACTTTTTCGCGACGTAACTCGCACGTATACAGATGTGCATTCAGACTCGTGAAGCGACCGGTGGAAAGGCCTAGGTGTCCTCGAGCATCTCGATCTGGAGGTTCGCATCGCGAAGCCGTTCGGCCAAGGTTCGGCCGATATTCCGGAGCAGGTGAACGGCCATTTGCGGACGTTGCTGCATCAGTTCCTTGAGACGCTGCTCGCGGATCAAGGCGAGCCTTGTTTGACCGACGCTCACGACCGTTGCCGAACGAGGCTTGTCGTCGATCAAAGCGATCTCACCCAAGAGTCGGCCCGAGCCGATCCGCGCGAGGACTTGGCCGCGCTCACCCTCGATGACTGTCACGCCTTCGAGGACGAGAAACAGGTCTCGATTCGGGTCCGCCCGCCGGACGACCGGCTCACCGTCCTCGTAGGTGACCTCTTCAGCAATGCCGATGATGTGGTGGACGTCTTCGTCCGTCAACCCCTCGGCGAAGTAGCTCGAACGGAACACGTCCCACATGGCCGTATCTTACCGGCTCGACAGCCGGTTGGGCCAAACTATCGCCATGGCACGGAGGCTCTGGGCGACCTTCTTGGGTGTGGCGGTGGTCGCCCTCTCGTGGTGCCAACCGGTCACCATTCGGATGATGGCCGGCCCTAGCTGGGGAATCCCTCCAAAGGAGGCCAGCGACCCCCGCTCGCTCGCTCGACGGGCGGTTTTCGAGGAATTCCAGCGGCAGAACCCGGGGATACGAGTCGTCAACGCCGGCGGGCTTACTATCGCCGGAGACAAGGCCGACAGCATGTTCCTCATGTCGATGGCGGGAGATACCGCTCCAGACGTGTTCTACGTCAACTTTCGGCAGTACTACAACTACATCGACCAGGGCTTTTGCCTGTCGCTCGACGATCTTATCCGGCGCGATCCGAAGTCGGTCGAGCGCGCGAACCCCGTCATCATGAAGGTCGTCCGCAGTTACGATGGCCGCGTCTATGCGATCCCGTGGTTCCAAGTCGCCCAAGGCCTGTACTATCGAAAGGACCACTTCGTCGAAGCAGGTCTCGATCCGAATCGGCCGCCTCGCGATTGGGACGAGTTCTACGCTTACTGCCAGCGCTTAACCGAAGCCAACTCGACCCGATCGGCGTTCCGATTCGGCGCGGACCTCGGGAGCAAGGCCTATTACTGGTCCAACTTCGTCTGGCAAGCCGGGGGCGAGGTCGTGGAAGAAGCCGAAGGAGGTCGTTGGCGAGCCGCGGTGGCGTCTCCGGCGGGAGTTGCCGCGCTTGAGTTCTTCCGGAAGCTAACCGTCGCAAAGTGGAGGGGAGCGAACGGGAAAACTTACGGTCCCGCGGCGGGCATCACCAGCGCCCTGAGCGCCGACATCAACGACGGCAAGGTCTCGATGTGGCTGTCCTACACGAACGACGTGATGCTGAACACGTCGCAGGTCAATCCGGCGTTGGTCGGTATCGCTCAGCTTCCGGCCGGACCCGCCGGGCATGCCAACGAGATCAACGCCGGAATGTGGGCCATCAATGCGACGATCACCGACCCTGCCAAGATCGAGGCCTGCTGGAAGTTCATCAAGTTCTTCGCCGGTGAGGATGCGGCCAAGATCAGCACGAACCGGTTCGTCGAACTGGGCCTCGGAGCGCTCGTCAACCCGATGCTCTTGAAGAAGTACGGCTATGAGGACCTCGTGGCCGGCGTCGACCCCGCTTACATCCGAGCGAACGAGGAGCTTTTCCGCACCGGTCACCCCGAGCCGTATGGCCGCAACTGCCAGCAGGTCTACACCGTTCTCGACTCGGCCCTCGACCGGGCGATGCTCGAACCGGAGACCCCGGCGATCGACATCTTGCGATCGGTCAGCAAGGAAATGGATCGAAAGCTGCTGGGATACACGCCCCCAGCCGAACTCGCCCGCCAGCGAGGATGGGCGCTCGGGATCGTGCTGACCCTCGCTGCCGCGATCGGCGGCTTGCTCACGAGGGCTTGGCTTCGAGGGCGCACGGCTCGCCCTCTGACCAAGACCAGCCCGACAGCGGAACGGTTCAGAGGGAGAGCCGCCAAGGTCATTTTCTTCGGGGTGCTGCCCGCGGCCGCCTCGATACTCGTATGGTCTTACTATCCACTCCTTCGGGGCCTCGTCATCGCCTTCCAGGACTATCGTTTGCTCGGGGGCACCGAATGGGCCGGGCTCGACAACTTCATCTCCGTCTTTACGCAGCCGATCTTCTATCGGTCCCTGGTGAACTCGTTCCTCTATGTGTTCCTGAGCATCGTGATCGGGTTTCTCATACCGATCTTCCTCGCTTTGGCACTCAACGAGATTCCTCGCTTCAAGGTTTTCTTCCGGACGGTGTTCTATCTGCCGGCGATGACCAGCCCGATCGTGGTGGCCTTCCTTTGGCGGCAGTTCTACGACAAGAGCGAACACGGGCTTCTCAACGTCATCCTGGCCCCGTTCATCTCGATGCTCAACCCGATCCTCGAGTGGATCAGCCTGGCTCCCATCAGGCCAACCCACGACTGGCTCGGCGATCCCTCGCTGGCGATGTTCGCAGTAGTCCTGCCCGGTATCTGGGCGGGTGCGGGGCCTGGTTCGATCCTCTACCTGGCGGCGCTGAAAAATATCCCTGAGGAACGATACGAGGCGGCTGACCTCGACGGGGCGAGTTGGTGGCACAAGGTCCGTTACATCACGCTCCCCGGCTTGCGACCCCTGATCCTCATCAACCTGCTGGGAGTCTTCATCGCCGGCTTCAAGGCGATGGAGAACGTCTTCGTGCTCACCGGCGGAGGACCTCTCTATGCGACACACACGATCGGGCTCGAGATCTGGACCAACGCCTTCATGTTCCTCAAGTTCGGCTATGCGACCGCGGCAGCTTGGGTGATGGGCGCCATTCTGATCGGGTTTACCGTGCTTCAGATGAAGAGCCTGATGAAGATGAAGTTCAGTACTGCCAAGCTGTCTTAGGCGACACCCGGATACACTCCCTGCAGTGGATCGTCTCGTCGGCGTCGTCGGCATCCAAGGAGACTTCGCCAAGCACGTCGAGGCGATCGAACGAGCCGGCGGTCAGGCCCGCCTCGTACGCACCCCGGAGGAACTCGAATTCGTCGATCGCCTTATCATCCCTGGCGGCGAGAGCACGACGGTCGGCCTCCTCATGGAGCGCTTCGGCTTGGGAGCCGCAATCACCGGCAGAGTGGGCCAGGGTATGCCCGTATGGGGCACTTGCATGGGTATGATCCTCCTCGCCGCCCAGATCGAGGATAGCGATCAGTATCGGCTCGGAATCTTGGACGTAACCGTTCGCCGCAATGCGTTTGGCGCCCAGGTCCACAGCTTCGAGGATGACCTAGAGTTCGAGGGTGTCGGTCGAGTGCGGGGGGTCTTCATCCGCGCCCCGATCGTGACGTCCACAGAGCCCGGCGTCGAAGTGCTGTCCCGCTACGACGACCAGGTCGTCGCTGTGCGCCAAGGTCGGATCGTCGGGACTTCATTCCATCCGGAGCTCACCGACGACACGCGAATCCACCGCTGGTTCCTCGCACTCTGACACGCTGGGGCGCGTTTAGCGAATAATGGCAGAAGCCATGGATCCTAGCCAACCGATGGACCCCAACAAGACCGTCGCGGCGGGTGGAGACCTGCTGCGAACCCAGGCGATGACCGGCCCGCCGATCGGCGACCCGAATCGGACTAGCGCCATGGGGGCCATGCGGGCCCTCACGGCAGAAGTGATCCCGGGTCGGCAGGCCACGTTGGCTAATGGCCCGGCACGCGAACAGTTTCTGCTCGAGCTCCGAGCCATCGGAAGCGCCTTGCCTGGCGCGGTCGTTCAAGCCGGCCGTTCACCGCTGAATCTCTGCCTGGTGCTCGATCGATCCGGTTCGATGGAAGGCGCGCCTCTAGAGTACGCCAAGCAGGCTTGCCGCTACGTGGTCGATCTCCTTTCGCCGAACGACGTGCTGAGTATCGTCACGTTCGAGGAGGTCGTAGACGTCTTGATGCCGCCCCAGCGGGTGACGAGCAAGGAGCCGATCAAGGAGGGCATCGGGCGCCTGCAGGTCGGCAACACGACCAACCTCTACGATGGCATAGCCCTCGCCGCACAGCAATTGAGCGCGTTCAACGAGCCCGGCCGCGCGACCCGGATGATCGTGCTCTCCGATGGCGATCCCACAGCGGGGATCAAGGACTTCGCCACCCTTGTCTCCTACGCTGGTGAGATAAAGTCTCGAGGAATAACTTGCACGTTTCTAGGATTCGGCCCAGACTACAACGAAGAGCTCATCGCGGGAATGGCTAAGAAGGCTGGCGGAAACTACTACTATATTCCGTCGCCGGAGTTGTTACCGGAAGTCTTCCGAACGGAACTCGAAAAGCTCATGACTGTCGTCGCCCGCAATCTGCAATTGAAGATGAATCTCGCTCGCTGGGTCAACCTCCGCGCCGCGACCGGGCAATCAGTTCCGAGCGGCGAGCGCGAATTCACCCTGGCGCTCGCCGACCTCGAACGCGGGGCGACGATTCAGCAGGTCTTCGATCTCGACTTCCCGAATCATCCGCTAGGCTGGTACCGTGTCGCTTCGGGTTTGCTGACCTACGACGATTCGTCGACGTCAGGCACCGAGACCATCGACGTCGACTTCGTCATGGAATTCACTTCGGAAGCCGCTCGGTACTCCGTGCCCGTCGACCCGAGAGTTGCTCAAGCGGCGGAGATCGCCGCCGCGTCGCGAACCGTGGAGCGGACGATCATGGGCTTGAAGTCGGGCGCGATCACCCACCAAGGCGCGATCGGAGAACTGCAAAAGACTCAAGCCCTCCTTCTCAGGGACGGGCGAACCGCAGAAGCGCAGGAGGTCACTATGGCCCTTCGGGCCTTGCAGCAAGGTGATCGCGGCCAAGCCGAGAAGACGCTCATGGGGACCGTGGTTCAGCTCGATCAGGGCAAGAAGACGTAGCATCAGATTGGCAAGGTGATCGTCGCAACGGTCAAGTCACGGATTCGGTTCGGCTGACATGATCCAAGCCGATGCTTGCTTCGATCGCTCTTGCCGTTGCTCAGTTGGGGAATTCCGAACCGCACCTGACGAACGTTCGCCAGGTCACCTTCGGGGGTCAGAACGCCGAAGCGTACTGGGACGTGAGCGGCAATTGGCTCACCTATCAGGCGTCGGTCGACGGTTATCCCGACGAACAAATCTTTCTCATGCGGGCGGATGGATCCGACAAGCGCCTGGTCAGCACCGGGAAGGGCCGATGTACGTGCGGATACATGTCACCTGACGGCAAGTGGGTGTATTTCAGCTCGACCCATAAGGTCAACGAGGGGCCGCAGCAGAGGATCGATATGAGTCAAGGGTATGTGTGGATGGTCAACCCGCAGTACGCCTTGTACCGTGCTCCGGTCGACCAGCCTAACGCCAGACCCGAACTGCTCATCGACGTGCCAGGACGATACATCGCGGAGGTCACGATCGCGCCCAACAGCCAGTTCATGGTGTGGACCTGCGATGCGGGCGGCGACCTCGAAATCTATCGTAGCGACCTCTTGGGACGCGATGTTATGAGGCTCACGCACGAGGTCGGATATGATGGCGGTCCCTTCGTCAGCTGGGATTCGAAGAAGGTCGTCTATCGGCGAAGCACTTTCAGGTCACAGCAGGAGATCGACGACTACCGCCGCCTGCTCGAACGCCATCTGGTCCGCCCGAGCAAAATGGAAATTTGGATCATGGATTCCGACGGACGCAACAAGCGGCAGGTCACGCGTCTGGGGAGCGCCTCCTTTGCGCCGTTCCTTCACCCCGACGGGAAGCAGATCATCTTCAGCAGCAACTTCGGCGATCCGAAGGGGCGGGAATTCGACATTTTCCTCATCAACGTCGACGGAACCGGGCTGCGGCGGGTCACGAAATCGCCCGAGTTCGATGGCTTCCCGATGTTCAGCCGTGATGGCAAGCGTCTGGTCTTCGCCTCGAACCGTAACGGGAAGGTTCGCGGAGAGACGAACATCTTCGTCGCCGATTGGAAAGAATAACTACCTGCCTCGCTCGAACGAGTGAGTCAGTTCTGGGCGAGTCGCGTCTTCGTAAACGAGCCGCTTGCGGCTCGGTTCGATTTGGTAGACCCTCCAGTCGCGGAGAGCGTCCTGTGCCGGCTTGCCGTCGCGCTCCTTGTAAATGAGGGTCACGGTCTTTTCCTTCTCCGCCCAGCTTCCAGAAAGCTTGGTATCTCCATCTGGCAAACCGGAGGTCGTCCAGACGAAGTTGCCGTCGTCACCCAGGACGAGCGTTTCTTGGGCGGCCTGCAGTTTCCTGATCCGCTCGCGCTCTGCAGAGGTGACGGGATAGCGAGCCTTCGACTCGTCGAAACTCGTGACCCCGGTCCAGGTTCCGATGAGGTCGCTCTTCCCGCAACCGACGAGAAGGAGAGGCAATGCGAAGAGAATGCTATTGCGTCGGCCAGACATCCGTGAGAACTCCAATGAGGGCCTCCTTGTTGTAGCGACCCGCGCCGAGATCGCCGATCGCTTCGCGAGCTCCGTCGACGGCCTCTCTCGGGACGTCGGCGACGAGCACCAGAGCACCTTGGTCGGTGAGTCGAATCGTGACCTTCCTCGACTCCGAAGCCCGGTCAAGGATCGAAACACCCAGCAGAGCGGCGAGTTCACGCAGGTCGCCAACTTGATCGGCACGGGCGGTGATCTCGATCGATTTATCACGCGGATCCTGTTCCGCCGCCGTCAGTCGCGCACCTTCGATGGCTTCCGTCCTGAGGCGGGCGAGAAGGCTCGCGTCCTCAGTGGTCGGCAACGTGGCGGACTCTGGAATCGGCGTCGGGGTAGGCGCAGGCGGGGTGATCTCGGTCTTGTTCTCCGGGGCGGAGATGCTCGCGACATTCTCTTCGGGCGTCCCTGCTTGTATCGGGGTCGTGATGACTTCCCTCTTGGTTGGATTGGACTCTCTCATCCGATTCCCGAGGAGGAAGGCCGTGGAAACGGATGCCAGCACGACGACGATGGCCACCGCCGCAAAGAGCATCGCTCTCGGCTTCGTCGTCGGCAAGCCGAGCTGCTGAGCGGTCTGTCGAGCTTCGCGGTCTTGGATCCTCTGGCGAATCGCTTCCAGCTTCCTCGCGTCGGCTTCCGATTCAGGCCGAAGGTCAAGCGCCATTTCGTACCACTGGGCCGCATGGACGAGGTCGCCTTCTTCGGCTTCGATGTCGCCGAGCAGCGTATGGGCATCGACGTTCCCCGGATACCTTTTCAAAAGAGACAGGCAAGTATCACGCGCTAACTTATACTCACCACGCATCCGCAAAACATTCGCCTTAGCGAGTTCCGGATAGACCTTCGACTCGGGCCCGGTTTCCGGCTCTTCGGCAAGCGGACAGTCAGCCTCGTCGCAGACATGACCCAAGGCAACCATCTCGAAACACTTGGGGCACAGCGAGCGGCCGGCCCTAAACTCGGCCGGTACTTCCAAACCCTCCCTCCCCACGTTCGGTTGTTTCGAGTGCATCGACAATCTCGACGAGCGCCCGAGCCACCGGCTGGACGACCATCTGGGCGATTCTCTCGCCCTTCGCTAAGTGGACGTTTTCCTGGCCGAGATTGATCAATACGACCCCGATTTCCCCCCGATAATCGCAGTCGATCGTCCCCGGCGAGTTCACCATCGTGACCCCATGCCGCAGCGCGAGGCCGCTTCGGGGTCGAATCTGGGCCTCGAAGCCGGTCGGAAGGGCGATTCTGATCCCGGTCGGGACGAGCCGACGCTCGAGCGGCCGCAAGTCGACGTCGACCGCCGTGCGCAGGTCCAAACCCGCCGCTCCTTGAGTCGCGTATGCGGGTACTTCGGCGCCTGGCTCGAGCGTCATGCGGATTCGGGGCGTCATGCCCTAGTTTGGCCGATGGCACTCCGCTGGTACACTGGGATCATCTCGTGATCCGTCCTCGCTCGGCTATCGTCGACCGCCTCGGAGCCTTTGCCTCCCTCGCCTGTGCGGTCCACTGCCTTCTAACCGGCGTTGCGATCGGCTTTCTCTCCGTAGCCGGCCTTGGTTTTCTTGCCGGCCCAGAGGCCGACTTCGCCTTTCTCATTGTCGCGCTCGGGGTCGGGGGATTCGCGGTGTGGCAAGGCTACCGGCGGCACCGATCGCTCCTGCCGATGTCGCTCTACGTGGGTGGCCTCCTCCTCGTGGTGATCGCTCACTTCGTCGTTGGCCATAGGTCCGCCGGCCACGGGAACAGCATTGTCACGTCGGTTCTCGCCGCGACCGGGGGTCTGATGTTGGTCGTTTTCCATCTCGTCAATATGCGACTCGGGCATCGATGCGCGGTATGTCACCCGAGAGATGGCGATTCGACGGGGAACTCAAGACCGGCCATTGAGGAATAACCGGCAACGGAATCATCGCGGAAACGGCCAATTGGCGCTACAATAATCACAGTATCTTTCCGGGCGGCGTGGCGCGAGAGGGACGAGCCGTGTTTTGCCGAGGTAACTATTGTGTCTTTTTGGAGATTAGGACTTGCTGCGCTTCTTGCGAGTGGCGCCGGAGCGGCAGTTTCCCAGCCGAACCTTGCCTGGTCGCATCGCTATGCCGGATCGTTCGGCGCCGACGACCAACCGTATTCGAGCGCCTTCGATTCGCAGGGCAACCTTTACGTGACGGGTTCGACGACCGCCGGCTACGACCCGGTCGGCGATGTGTATCGTAAAGACTGCATTACCCTCAAGTACGACCCTGCAGGCAACCTCCTTTGGTCCCGGGTCTACGGCGCAGGCGACGCCCTGTCGCAGGAAGGCCTGACGATGTGCATCGGACCCGACAATTTTTGCTACGTGGCGGGAACGGATGGATGGGACTACTTCGCCCTCAAGTACGATCCCTCTGGCGTCCTGAACTGGGTCGGCACCTATAGCGGCGCCGGAACGTACGACATTCCGACCGCCATCGGAGTCGATAATCTCGGCTTCGTCGCGGTGACCGGAACAGCCGAAGACATCGACCTCGTTAGCCTCAATTACCTGACCTGCCGGTTCGACATGTATGGCACCCTGGAATGGGGAATTCGATACAACGGCACTGGTCAGGGGCTCGACTTTGCGCGTGCGCTCAAGATCGATGCCGCCGGGAATATCCACGTCACCGGCTATTCCGAAGGCCAAGGCACGGGCTTCGACTGCGTCACGATCAAGTACAACGTCTTCGGCGATTCGATCTGGACGGCTCGCTACGACGCCGGTGGAGACGACGGGGGCAACGACCTCGCCGTCGATGCCGTCGGTGACGTCTATGTCACAGGCGCCTCGCCGCGTACGGGTAACGACGAGATGATCGTGCTCAAGTACGGCTTCTACGGCGATCCAATCTGGGCGAAACGCTATGTCGGTTCGTCCGGCGGCATCGATTCCGGGCGTTTCATCGAGGTCCATCCCGCCACGCAGGACATCCTGATGACCGGTTTTTCGCTGCGCAATGGCCAGGGATACGACTTCCTGACGACTCGGTGGAATTCGGCAGGCACGCTCCTTTGGGCGCACCGCTACAATGGCCCCGGCAACGGACCCGACTTACCGGTCGGCCTGCGAGTCGACACCCTCGGCTCCGTCTATGTCGCCGGCACATCCGCCGGCGCTTCAACGGGGACCGACTTTGCCGTGATCAAGATCGAGCCGGCGGGTAACGTGCCTTGGACGCTCCGCTACGACTCCGGAGGCCTCGGTTTGAACGACGAGGCTCGCGCATTCGCACTCGCCGGTGATGGATCGCTCGCCGTCAGCGGGACTGTACAGCAAGGGACGACGAACTTCGTCGATATCGAAACGATCAAGTACTCCCAGAACCGTGTGGTCTCCGGCAGCGTGACGCTGCTCGGATTCGGCCGTCTCGTGGCGGGCCAGGTGGTCTCCTATCAGATTCGCCCTGTCGATTCGCTGGTGGTCCTTCAGTCGGGACAGGTCACTTTAGGTTCGACGGGTCAGTATTCGATCGGCACGAGCCTGCCGGTCGGCAGTTACGACCTGACGATCAAAGGCGCCCACTGGCTGAAGCGAAAGAAGCGCAACGTCGCGATCGGAGCCACCGGAGCGGTCGGCGTAGACGTTTCCCTGAACAATGGTGACGTCGACGGGGATAACGAGGTTTCGATCGGGGATTACAGCCCGCTGTCGAACGCTTTTGGCTCGAGCCCCGGCGCGCCGAACTGGAATCCGATGGCCGACCTCGACGGCGATGGCGAAGTATCGATCGGAGACTTCGCTCAGCTTTCGACGAACTTCGGCCTCATCGGCGACGAGTAGCGCCTAAAGGCCAAGCCTCGCCCAGATCGAGTCGACGTGGGCGCGAATGTCGTCGCTCATGCGGATCAGCTTGGGGTAATCGCGCACAAACCCGTTCTCACCGGGCCACTTGTGGGTGCAGTCGAACCCGATCTTGCCGCCGAATCCTTCGGCCAGCGAGGCATGGTCGAGTTGATCGACCGGTCCGCGAGAGAGGAGCGTGTCTCGCGCCGGATCGCAGTTCGCCCCCAGTCTGAAGAGGACTTCGCCGACATCCTGGACGTTCGTATCCTCGTCGAAGATGAATACCATCTTCGTGAAGGCCATGCCTCCGAGGCCCCAGATCGCGCTCATCACCTTGTAGGCGTGCCCGGGGTACTTCTTTCGAATGGATACGAATGCGACGTTATGGAAGCACGCTTCGACGGGCAAGTTCATGTCGACGATCTCCGGAACCGTTAGCTGAATGAGTGGAAGGAAGATCCGCTCGACCGCCTTACCCATCCAGCCATCCTCCATCGGTGGAACGCCGACGATCGTTGCCGGGTAGACCGGTCTTCGCCGCATCGTCATGCACTCGACGTGAAACACGGGAAAGTCTGCGGCCAGCGAGTAGTAGCCGGTGTGATCGCCGAACGGTCCCTCTAGTCGTCGCTCCGTGGGATCGACCCAGCCCTCGAGAACGATTTCGGCATCTTCGGGCACGCGGTGATCGATCGTCTTGCACTGCACCAGCCGCGCGTTCTCTCGTCGCAGGAAGCCGGCGAAGAGCATTTCGTCGATGCCGGGGGGCAGCGGCGCTATCGCGGAAAATGTGTAAGCCGGGTCGCCGCCGAGCACGACTGCCACTTCGATCCGCTTCCCCGCTTCGGCTGCGGCCTCCATGTGGCGCATGCCGGTCTTGTGCATCTGCCAATGCATGCCCGTCGTGTTACGGTCGTAGACCTGAATCCGGTACATGCCGACGTTGCGCTTGCCCGTCGAGGGGTCGTACGTGAAGACCAAGGGAAGCGTGATGTACGGGCCGCCGTCTTCCGGCCAGCACGTGAGGATCGGCAGTTTCGTGAGATCGACCTCGTCGCCCTGCAGCACGATCTCCTGGCACGAGCCTGATGAAACCGTCTTCGGAGGCACCGTCTTGATCTCCCGGAATAGGCGCGGCAACTGGCGGAGCGCATCCATGGGGCCCTTCGGCACTTCCGGCTTGAGAAGATCGCGCAGCCGGTCGGCATGCTCCTCGAAATCCTCGCAGCCCAATGCCATCGACATCCGGCGCCGCGAGCCGAGCGCATTGATCGCCACAGGGACTTCGTTGATCGCCGTCGATCGCGCTGGGGTCCCCGCTGGGTGGATCGACGGCTCGCCCATCACGGCGCTTCGGGGATTCGATGTGCCCAAGCGAGGCGCAGTCGCAAAGGGTTTCTCGAACAAGAGGGCGGGGCCTCCGGATTTCATGACCCGATCCGCGATCTCGGTGATTTCGAGGTACGGGCTCACCGGCTCGGCGATTCGCCGGAGTTCGCCCGCAGATTCGAGGGCACGCAAGAAATCCTGGTAGTCGCGGAAGGCCATCGTGGGTAGTCTACGTCCTGAAGCGCGCGATCGACCGCCCGGCTACCGGCCTGCGCGAGCGGCCAGAAGACCCAATTCGGCGAGATCGTCGACCGGCTCCCGGACCGAGCACGAACCGAACGAACGGAAGAGGTCGCGAAAGTCACCGATCTCTTCGTTGGACGCCTCGAAGTCCCGCCATCCCAGTCCTCCAGGCGAGAACCAGAAGTCGCTCGGGTCCTCGCTGGCCACGATCTTCTCGATCTCGGCTCGGCTGAGGTCGTGGACATAGGCAAGCGACCCCGCGACAAGGACGTTCAAGAAACCGTGCATCGTTACGCCTGTCCTGGCGTCGGTCCGACGATTCGGGTGGTGAAGGCCGGCTGTCATCTTGAAGGTCAGGTCGAGATTGATACACTCCTGCATGAAGACCGCTAGGTCGCTTGGCGTCGGAACTTCCGATGGTTCGACGCCACCCGTGCGCACCTTTGCGCCGACGGTCTCCGCCTGAGCCAGTACCATTAGGTCGTCGAGCATCGCATCTCCCAACGCGATTTCGATGTATGCGTCGTCGAACCCTGCATTGGCAAGGTGCCGAACCGCGCTGGAGTCGACCAAGCCTCCCGCCTTCGCTTCGAAAGCCTCGACCTCGATGAGAGACCCGCTCGCCGCTTCCAACCCTTCGATCGTCTGGAATTCGGCGCGGAAGCTCGCCAAGTCCGATCCCAGGGCACTGATCCTCCAGGGCTCCCCGGGCGGCGTCGCGCGTAAGATCGCGCACATTTCCTCGAGTCGCGAGATCGGGCAGACGAAGCGGTCGACCAGCCACGCTTCCGGACCTTCGAGCGTCGAGCGATACTCCTCGATCGCCTTCTCCATCGAAAGGGACGCCGGAGGAAACAGACCGGCGTAATCGATCACCCCTTCCAGAAGCAGACGCAGAGATTCGGTCACGAGTCGAGTTTAGCGCAAGGGCGCGGGCTCGGAGCGAGACGTGCCAAAGTCGCAGCTATGAGGCTAGCGATATACCCTGGCTCGTTCGATCCTCCGACCCTCGGTCACCTCGATCTCGTCGAGCGGGCGGCCCGGCTCTTCGATCGGGTCGTAGTGGCGGTCGGCTCGAACCCCTCGAAGAAAAGCTTCCTTTCGGTGGAGGATCGGCTCGAAGCCTTGAGTGCTTGCACGACCGGGTTCGGCAACGTCGAGGTCGATCGGTTCGACGGCCTCCTCGTCCACTACGTTCGCTCACGAGGGGCCCGCTCGGTCGTGCGAGGACTGCGCGCCACTTCCGACTTCGACTTCGAGTTTCAGATCGCGATGGCCAACAGACAACTCGCCCCGGAAATCGAAACGGTTTTCCTTATGACCAACTGGGAGCACAGTTTCCTCAGCAGCAGCGTGGTTCGCGAGGTTGCCACGCTTGGCGGAGACTTCTCGATGTTCGTTCACCCGGCAGTAGCGAGCATCATTGCCAGGCGGCTCGCGATTTAGGCGGCCTTCTTAAACTTCTTCGTGATGCTTCCCAGCAAGCTCGACTTCGCATCTTTGCGGATCTCTTGTGAGGACAGCGCAGGCTCGGGCATCGCTCCGTAACGCGCTTCGAGGGCGGCGATTGCGTCGTCACGGGAGCAAACCTGGAGGCGGAGGGCCATTCCGGCGGCCTGCGCGATCGCCTCGGCGCCTGCTATGTCTGGCGGATCGGCGATCAGACAGACCAACTCTCCCTCCACGATCGCACTGGGGGCGCACAGGGCACGAAAAGCGAGGTCGGCAGGGACGAGGTCATTGGGTACTTCCGAATCCGGGTCAGCCTTGGCAGGACCTTCGCCGAGCAAAGCGTCGAGGCGCGAAATCTCCGCCTGTACGACTTTCGGATCGCTTTGCTGCTGAGTGGCGCCCACGGTTGGCATCGCCATCGGCTCGATCGGATCGGTCAGGTTCACCGGGCTGCTCACGGCCTCGAAGGCCTCGAGAAGGTCGAGGTTCTGGTTACGGGGCTCACTGATATCGCCCGGGGGCACGTCCTCACCGGCGGGAGCAGCCGCCTGCTCGGCAGCTTGTCGCTGAACGTCGGCCATGAGAGAGGCAAACTCCTCTTCCGTAGCTTCTCGCACGACTTCACCTTTCACTTGGGGGGCCGGCTCAATGGGCGCCACCTCCTGCGCCTCGATCTCGGGCAGCGTCTCGGCATCCGCCACGGGCGCGGCCTCGGAGACGGTCGAATCCTTTTCTTCTTCGACTCGCTCGGGTGCCCCGGTCTCCACGGGCAGCGCTTCCTGCGCCGTTGGCGGAATCGCGCCATCGCCGTAGGCCTTCTCGATCCCGGACCATACGACATCGAACGGCGCGGTGTGGACTCGGATGGGACCGAGCCGGTCCTCCAGTAGCCGCAGAGCGCCAACATCGGCAGGTTCCCCCGCTAAGACGATCAGGGTGCCATCGTCCAGCGAGACGGGCAGACATCGCGTGTAGGCCGCGAGCAAGGCGGGAACTCGGGCCAGCGCCTCCGGGCTCGGCGAAGCACTGGGCGGGGCATCCGATGCGGCCCCTCGACTGGCTTGCTCGACGGCCTGCCTCAGCCTTTGACCGACGGCAGGCTTGGCCTCGACCAGCCTTTCGAGAGCGGCTCTAATCTCCGCGATTACCGAATCCAGATCGTGTTCCTTTCCCACACCGACACTCCAAATGGATTGTCGGACAGGTTCGGCGCGATCCTTACGACGCTCAGCGGCTGGGCGCGTCGAATCGCAGCGGCGAGAGGCCGCGGATCATCTTCGTCCCTTGCCCCACCAGCCAAAGGTAGTAGTCGTTGGACTGGCCCTCGTGCGTCAGGAATTGGACTCCCGATGCCTGCGGCGGGGTTTGCGAAACCTTAAAGATCGCGGTTGCCTCGTCGACTTCGTCGAACATCGCCTGGAACACCATCCTCGCACCCGCTTGGCGAGCTTCGGCAAACTGGGTCCAAAGGAACTGGCCGCCTCGGCGCGGGACCTCGTTGAAAGTGGCGGCCCTCGCGTTCGACCAACTGAAACCTGGGTAGACCGTCGGCATCATCTCCATCCGATTTCCACGACACCAAGTTATGTCTCCGGCGAGCTGATTTCGCGCGTACAGCCGGGCGTCGGCAACCGTGCGGTAGCGGCCGATCGTCCACGGACAGACGATGTCTGCCGACCGGATGACGTCGTGGAGTCGCGGGTCAGTGACGCTGTCGCGATTGCGGCTGCGCCAATACGTGGGAACGCCGACGACCACGGTGTTCCCTCCGTAGCGGGCGTCGTACTTGAGGAAGTTGATCAGGTCCTTGCACTCGGAGAGTGTGTACTTGCGGTTGTCCCCGAAGCCGATGCCCCACACCCCCACCACGGGCTTGTAGTTGTGCCGGATGTAGGCGGGATCGTTGCGAATCCGCATGCGATCCACTAGTAGCTTCCAGTCCGCGATCACCTTCGCCGTGCCGCCTCGGGGGAGGCTGGACAGGTCGTACATGATCGCATAGGCGCGCCCATTCAGGTTGGCGCCTTCCCGAGCGTGGTTGAGAACCGTGTTCGTGAACCGAAGGTCGACCGGCTTGTCGATGCGCACACCGAATCGCATCACGAACGCTCCGTCGATGCCGTAGTCCTTCATCCACCGGAAATGTCGCAGGACGGTCTTGCGGTTGTAACAGCTGAAGACTTCGGCGGTTTGGCCATTGGGGTACTTGAATGAGGTCGCGTAGCGCTCGTCGGCGTCGTACTCGCTCATATCTGGCCACATCTCGACCGTGCAGTTTTGGGCATCGAAGCCGTTCTGATTCCCCCAATGGAACCAACCCATGCTCGACCCGTCGCCATGAGCGGCGAACCAGCCCTGATAACCGGTCATGACCTTGCCGTTCAGAGTTCGGCGATCGACCCCGCTGTTGCTGCCTCCCCGATATGGACGCATCGTCTCGGCGATGACCTGGTCGCGGGTCAGGGCCTGGGCAGGGCTCAAGGCAAGCAACAACGACAGACTGGTGGCGATCATCTTCCCTTCCCTCCGGTCGCACCGGAAAACGACGAGCGGCCACAGTTGGCCGTCAATAACACCATATCATAATTTTGGCGGGACATCGCCTTTAGGCGAGAGCCGATCTTGCGGATTAAGCAATCTTGCGGGCTTCTTGCAGCCGGTGGCACATTCGCCTGGGTCCGAGGAGGGCCATCAGTTCGAAGAGACCCGGACCGACGGTGGACCCGGTCAGGGCCACTCGGATGGGATGGACGATCGGCCCGAGCTTCTCGAAGCCGTGCGCCGCGGCCCAGTCCCGCAAGAGCGCTTCGCACTCTTCGACGCTCACCCGGTCCCGGCCTTGCAGAGCCGTCATCATGTCCTCGAATAGGCCGGGAACATGATCCAAGCGAAGCCACTTCTCGACCGCCTTGGGATCCATGGAAGGATCCTCAACGAAGAAAAACTCGCATGCCGGAGCAAAGTCCGCGAGCGTGGTCGCACGCTCGCGCAGCAGCACCACCGCCTCCCGGGCGTACTCGGGCTCGCTGCGAGCCGCTTCGGACAGGTGGGCAAACTTCAGACCTACCCCCGTCGAAGCATGATCCTCCCGCGACCAGTACTCGCTTGTCTCCGGCGAGGCGGCCAGAGCGACGACCCTCTCGAATAGCCCTTCCGAGTCCAATTCCCGAATGTAATGGCCGTTCATCCAGTCCAGTTTCTCGCGGTCGAAAACTCCCGACGAAGGCTGGAGTCCATCGAGCGTGAAGGCCTCTGCCAATTCGTCCATGCTCATCAACTCGCGATTGCCGCCAGGCGACCAGCCAATCAGGGCGATGAAGTTGGCGAGGGCCTCCGGCAGATATCCGGCAGGGCGGAAGTCGAGCACCGCCGTGTCGCCGTGACGCTTGCTGAGCTTCTTGCCATCGGTGCCCTTGATGACTGGGACGTGGACGAACTCGGGCGGGGTCCAGCCGAGGGCTTCGAATAGCGCGATATGCTTCGGCGCGCTGGCGATCCACTCCTCGCCCCGAATCACGTGGGTGATCTCCATGAGGTGGTCGTCGACCATCGCCGCAAGGTGGTAGGTCGGCATCCCGTCCGCCTTGAGCAGGACGGGATCGTCGATCGTGTCCGAGTCGAACTCGATGCGGCCACGGATCGCGTCCTGCAGAACGATCGTTCGTCCCCTGGGCACGCGCAGTCGAACGACGCCCTGCTTGCCTTCTCGCTCGGCGGCCTCGACCTGGCTCGGGCTTGCGTCCCGCCACACCCCCCCGAAGTACCCCTCCGGCAATTTGTTGATCTGCTGGTACTCGCGCATTTCGGCGAGTTCCTCCGGCGTTTCGAAGGCCTTGTAAGCGTCCCCTCGTTCGAGCAGTACCTGGATCCAGCCGTCGTAGATGCCGGCCTCCTTGCGTTCGCTCTGGCGATATGGAGCGAAAGGGCCTCCCCGATCAGGGCCTTCCTGCCAATCCATGCCGAGCCAATGGAGGCTTTCGACGATATCGTCCTCGCAGCCGGGGATCAGGCGGGCTCGGTCGGTGTCTTCGATCCGGAGGACGTTCACCCCGCCGAAGTGGCGGGCGAGCAGAAAATCGTACAGCGCCGTGCGGATGTTGCCGACGTGGGGACTGCCTGTGGGGCTGGGAGCATAGCGGACGCGGACGGACATCGAGGCGTCAGGGTACCTAGCCTTTCTTGAGGAACATCTTCGACTTGCCGTCTGGCGCGACAATCTGGATTCGACCGTCGTCGAGCACCTTGCCGACCACTACGTCGGGCTCTTCACCCTTCGACTTCTCGCCGCCGACGTGATCCGCGGCCAAGGCGATCTCGTTCTTGTCCAGCGACCACTCCCCGTCTACTCGAATCCCGATCCGGAATCGGAACTTGCCGTCCTCTCGCAGATCGAGTTTGGCGTGTCGAATCGAGTAGTCCTGCGCCCGTTCCTCTGGCGTCTTCAAGGGCTCTTCGTACTGGATGTCCTCGACCACCCATCGGCCCACCAACACGCTCTCTTCGGCCGAGACAGCCGGGGGACCGACCTTGTCCTCGATCCTCTTGAACGTGGACTTCTCCTCCGGCTTGTCCGACCAGAGGATCATCGTCTTGCCGTCGGAACTGATTTCACCCTTGAAGACCAGAGGCTCGTTGTCCGTCGTGACCTTGTTCTTCTTGGCATCTTCCGGGCTCATGCCGCCGACTCGCTCGACCGTCAGCGTCACCTCGTTGCCCTGGCGTTCCACCTTGCCTTCGGCGAGCAGACCGAGCATGGAGAGTTCGAAAGCCGTTTCGCTCGTGAATTCGAAGTCGAATAGACCTCCGAGCATGGCGGCGAAAGCTGCGCCGGGGTCGTCTTTCTTGGCGGGGTCGGGCTCGAACTGCCAGACGCCGACAAGATTCCCGCTGGACGCCGAGCCTCCCTTGGTCGGAGTAGGTGTCGTCGAGCCGGTCGACGAGCCCAACTTGCAGCCAACGAGGAAAAGGAGCGCGAAAAGAACGAGGGCCCAGGTTCTCATGGCGGGACCTTATCCGAAAAACCTCGCCTATTGCTCAAGGGGCGAGCGGAAGACCTCGGTGCTCAGGTACTTGATTCCCGAGTCGACGGCAATGGTCACGACCGTTTCGTCGGCGTCGAGACGCTCGGCAATACGCATCGCTGCCAGAACGTTGGCCCCGGTCGACGTGCCGGCGAAGATGCCTTCTTCGGCGGCGAGTCGACGGGCCATTGCCTGCGCTTCAGCCGACGACACGGCCTCGATCGCGTCTACCGCCGAGGCGTCCCACGCCGGAGGCACGAAGCCCAATCCAACACCTTCGATGCGGTGCCCGCCACTCCGCCCTCCCGATAGCACTGGCGATTCTGCAGGCTCGACCGCGACGATCTGGGTTCGATCCGGCAAGGCCTCCACGACGCCGAGCAACCCGTGGGCAGTCCCCACGCAGTCGACGTAGGCCGCGATCCTGTCGCCGAGAGCCCCCCTGATCTCGATTCCCAAGCTATGGTAGCCCCGGGTGGCATCAGGGTTGTTGAGCTGGTCGACCCAGAATGCATCTTCGCTCGCAGCGATCTCTTTCGCCCGTTCGATCGTCGCCAGAATCAGCTCCCTGGTGATGCGACCTCCATCGCTGAAAAGCATGACGACGTGAGCCCCGTAGGCCGCCATGTGACGCCGCTTCTCCTCGCTGGCAGCGTCAGTGACGACGATCGTACACGGATGGCCGAGCGCGGCGCAGACGAGAGCCAGCGACGTGCCGGTGCTGCCGCCGCTGTAGTCCACGACGGGCTGACCGGGGCGCAGGCGACCATCCCGACGGGCAGCCTCGATCGATTCGCGGGCCATCCGGTCCTTCTTGCTCCCAGTAGGATTTGAGGACTCCAGCTTGATGAGAATCCGAGCGCTGTTCGGCCCGGTAACGCGCCTCAGTTCGAGCATCGGCGTATTCCCGATCGTGTCGAGGACGGTCCGACCCAGCGGTCCCATCGGCCCAGTGTACATGACGCTGTCGAGCCGAAAAGTATCGATCCGAGCATCGGGCGTGCCACAATGAACCTATGATCGACGAACGCGTGCCCGCGCCGGTGCAGCGGGAGAAGACGCTCGACCTCCTGAAGATGCTGGAGAACCTCCACGAACTGGTGGTCGATCGTCCACGGAAGGTACTGCCGAAGCTCGTCTGGGGCCTCGACGTGGACGAAGCCTCGATGCAGATCGCCAAGATCCGAGCGTCGCTCCCCACAGAACTCAAGCAGGCGGTAACGGTGACCCGCGAATCCGAACGGATCGTGGAATCGGCCCGGGAAGATGCCTCCCTCACGATCGAGAGCGCCCGCCGAGAAGCCGATCGCGTGGTCTCCGATGCCCGGCGCGAAGCCGAGCGGCTGGTCGAGCAGGCTCGCATTCAGCAGCAGCAGATGATCTCCGAGAGCGAGATACTCAAGCTCACGAAAGCTCAGTGTGAAGAGATCCGGAACGCTGCCGAGCGCGAGGCGAGTCAACTCAAGCGCGGCGCGGAGAAATACGCCTACGACGTGCTCAATCAGCTGGAGAATGTCGCTGCAAAGGTGATGTCGAACATCGACCGCGGAAAGAGCGAACTCCAGCGAGCGGAGGCAAATCCGGCCCAGCCACGCGAGCGCACCCGAGTGTAGCGTGTCCGACAACGTCACGCGCTCACTGCTCCTCTTCCTGGGCGGCGGACTCGGCGCGAATCTGCGCTTCTGGTTCGGTCAGTGGATTCACACTCACAGCGGCGACAGATTTCCCTGGGGAACCCTGGTGGTCAATGCGACGGGTTGCCTCGCGATCGGCCTCGTCATGGGGCTTACGATCAAGTCCCATCCCCATCCTCATTGGCGGGTGTTCCTCGTCGCCGGCCTGCTCGGCGGTTACACAACTTTCTCCGCCTTCGCCTACGAGACCCTCGACCTCGTGACGCGACGCGGCTGGTCGTCGGCGATGGGTAACGTCGTGCTCTCGGTTGCTGCCGGACTCATCGGAGCCTGGTTGGGCCTGATGATCGCTAGGGCTCTCTGACCTCGAAAGCACTTCGCGCGGTCTCGTGCAGCCGTACAGCGACGAGTCGGCCTGGAATCTTATCCCGGAGCCGATCGAAGATCGCCAGCGCGACTACTTCCGACGTCGGGTTCTGGCCGACAAGCTCGGCAACGTCATCGTTCAGGCACTTGTGGTCGTAGCGGCTGAGGACTTCGGCTTCGACCACGCGGTCGAGTGCGGCAAGATCGACGATCATGCCCGTCACCGGGTCCGGCTCGCCGGTCACCTCGACCTCGACGACATAGTTGTGCCCATGCCCCTTCGGGTTATTGCACTTGCCGAATACTTCCAGGTTCGCGGCGTCGGAAAGCCCCGGAGCGTGCAGCCGGTGCGAAGCAGCGAACTCGTAGCTGCGCGTAAGAGTCAACTTTCCTTCCTCCCATTTCGCCCACAAGTCGGGCGTTTCGTATAACGTGAGCGAGGCCAGATCGACGCCGTCGAGTTGCCCGGCCAAGCGGTCCCGGATTGCATGAAGCATGTTCTCCAGGCATGGCACCTCGTCGGCAAAGTCGGGCACCTCGTCGTTGAGGCTCTTCAAGTCGTAGGCCCCGACGACCTCTCGGCGAAGCACGGTGTCGATGTCTTTGATATTGACCACCATCCCCGTAAGCGGGTCGACCGGTCCTTCGGTGACGACTTCCAGGACAAAGTTATGCCCATGATTGTACGGCGAGGCCCACTGGCCGAAAAGACGCCGGTTTTCCTCCGCTGATCGTTCGCTCAGCCAGTACCGGTGCCCGGCCGCGAAGGCGACCTTCCGGACCAGGCGAACCCGCCGGCTCATGCGGACCTCCGGAACGGCCGCCCCAGCGCCGCAGGGGCCGCCGACCCGCGCCCGACCCCGAGCAGGACCAGCAGCGCAACGATGTACGGAAGGGCGATCAGCGCCTGGAACGCGATCCCGATCCCCTTGGCCTGGAACACGTACTGAAGCGAATCGAGGGCGCCCACCAGGAGGCAGGCGCCAAACGTCCAGAAGGGGTTCCAGCGGCCGAAGGTCACCATAGCGATCGCGATAAAACCCCTGCCGGCCGTCATGTTCGTGGCGAAGGAGCCGGCAATCCCGACCGCGAGGTAGGCCCCCGCGAGCCCGGCCATGGCTCCGCCGACGAGGAGCGCGGCAAGACGGAGCCGGTCCACCGAGTAGCCAGATGCTTCGACTGCTTCGGGGTATTCGCCCGCTGCTCGGACTGCCAGGCCCCATCGCGTCCTGAACAGCAGGAGCGCTACTGCCGGCACGAGCGCAAGGGTCAGAATCACCACCGCGTCCACCCCGCCGAACTTGGAGAGCGTCGGAACGCTCAGCAGTGCCCCGCTCTCACCGAACCGAGCCCGAAACAGTGTTCCTGTTGCGCCCAGTGCGAGCAGATTCAACGCGGTACCGACCACGACTTGGTCTACGCTCAGCGCGACCGTGAAGAGGGCCTGTAGAATGGAAAATGCAAGCCCAAAGACCGCTCCGACAACGAGACCCAATCCCGGCGAGCCGGTGGCGAGCGCCGCGACCATGCCGAAATAGGCTCCCGAGAGCATCACGCCCTCGATTCCGATGTTGAGCGAGCCGGCCTTCTGGTTCACTGTCTCGCCGAGCGCTGCCAGCGCGACTGGCGTCGAATACACGAGGAGCGCCGCGAGCGAGATCACGCCGAAGCCTCCCGTCGTCGCTGTTGCCACGCCTGCAGGCCGACGAAGCCGAGGACCGCCACTGCCTGGATCACATACACCATGGTGCTGCCCGACTTCGTGAAACGAGCGAGGTTTTCCGAGCCTGCAAAGAGTGCGCCGAAATAGAGGCTGCTTCCGATGGTTCCGATCGGATTCAGACCTCCCAGCAACGCGACCGGTATCGCGAGGAAGCCCCACTGCTGCGAGAAGCCCGTGTCTAACTGGCCGGTCAGACCGGTGTATTCGATGCCCGCAGCAAGGCCGCAAAATCCACCCGAGATTGCCATCGCCAGCAACTGAGAGCGACCCGCGTCGACACGCACCGTCCGAGCCGCGCGCGGGTTCGTGCCGACCACCCGTATGCGAAAGCCCGCCCTTGTCCAATAGAGAAACACGAAGAGGGCGAGAGCGGCAAGCAGGGCGACGAAGACCCCGCTGTGGAGGTCGGTCTGGCGATCGAAACGCTGGAGCATTGCTGGGTTCGGAAGGACGTCGGTCATCGGCAGGCGACCGTCCGCCCGGCGCAGGGGCCCACTCACCGCCCAGTCCAAGGCCTGAATCGCCACGAAGTTGAGCAGGATGGTGGAGATCACGACCTGAACGCCGCGAGACACCTGGAGCCATGCCGCGAGCAGGGCGTAGAGCGCCCCGCCGAGCGCGGTCGCGCAGAGAATGCCCACGTTAAGAAGCCCCGGGGCCAGCGATGGCGCGATCTTGAAAAGGGCCGCACCGACCAGGCCTCCTATTATGAATTGCCCCTCTCCGCCGATGTTGTACATCCCCGCCCGCCAGGCAATCACCATCCCGAGGCCCGTCAGAAGCAGGGGGGTCGCCTTGACCAGCGTACGCGACAGCGCCGCCTCGGAACCGAAGGCGCCTTCCCATAGCCGACCCAGCGATTCGCCCACCGGCAAGCCGAACATCAGCAGGGTCAAGACCAGCGCGAGCACGAGGCCAATCGACACCACGATGACCCTCACGCCTCGCCTCCGCCACCCAGGGCCTCAGCGAAAGCGTCGCTCAGTCGCCCTCGGTCGAGGAAGACGCACCGCCCTGCAGTGGCGTAGAGCTCGTCGAGGTCGGTGGAGATGAAGACGACCGCAGCGCCCTGTCGCGCGGCTCCGATGATGGCGCTCCGGACGCTCTCGGCGGCACGCAAGTCGAGGCCGCGTGTGGGGTTGACCGCCACGAGCAGATCGGGAACGTGATCGAGTGAGCGCGCCACCACGACCTTCTGCTGATTCCCCCCACTAAGGGCAGAGACCGGATCGTTGATCGAAGCCACCTTGATCGCGAAGCGGGTGACCAGGCCGCGTGCCCAGTCGCCAATTCGGGCGCGCCGAAGGAAGGGGCCGGAAACCAACTCCGGAGAGTCCAGCCGTCCGAGTAACAGGTTCTCCTCGACACTCATCGGCAAGGCGAGCCCGTCCACCTGGCGATCCTGGGGGATGTAGGCGACGGTCGGCAATGCGGGCTCTCCCTCCCACTCGACTTGCCCAGAAAAGGGTCGGATGCCGGCGAGCGCCTCGGCGAGCTCGAGCTGGCCGTTGCCGTCGACTCCTCCCACCCCCAAGATTTCGCCACGCCCGACTTCCAAGTCGAGGTCCCGGACTCGGGCCTCTCCTCGGTCCCCAGTCACTCGCAGACCGCGAGCGACGAGCGCTGGGGCGCCGCCTGGTGCGGCCCAGGCGGGCGTGGATGGTGGGAGTTCACCGACCATCCACTCTGCAAGTTGCCGTGCATCCGTGGACGCAATGTCGGCCTCTGCCACGACACGACCCGCGCGCAGCACCGTCACCCGGTCCACCACGGCGAGGACTTCATCCAGCTTGTGGGCGATCAGGATGATCGCCTTACCGGTAGTTTTCAGTGAGCGGAGCACCCGGAAGAGGTCCTCTGTTTCGGGCGGTGAGAGCACCGCGGTGGGCTCGTCCAGGATGAGGACGCGCGAGTCGCCGGCGAGGGCCTTGAGAATCTCCACCCGCTGCTGGGCGCCGACCGGGAGGTCGCCAGTCCTTGCGTTGGGGTCGACCTCCCAGCCGAGTTCGCGCGCCACGCGTAATGCGGGCTCTGCTGCAATGAGGGGGTCCGATCGCCGCCACAGTGTCTCATCGCGAGCGAGGGCCAGGTTCTCAGCCACTGAAAACGCGGGGACGAGCATGAAGTGCTGGTGCACCATTTCGATGCCCAGCCGCCGGCAGGCGATGGGGTCGCCGAAGGGGAGCCGGGCGTCGCCCATGGTCCCCTCTCCGGAATCGGGGCGCGCAAAGCCGGCAACGACGTTCATCAGGGTCGACTTGCCCGCGCCGTTCTCGCCCAGCACCCCGTGGATGAAGCCGGCCTCGAAGCTCACCGACACGTCGGCCAGCGCCTGCACGGTGCCGAAGCGCTTCGAGACATCGACGACGCTCAGCAGGCTCATCGGCGTTCTAGAACTCGTCTTTCGGGACGACCAGCTTGCCGAGTTTGATGTCCGATCGAGCGGCTTCGATCTTGGCGAGGACGTCGGCAGGCACCTTCGCCGAGAGGTCGGGGTTCACGACGAACTCGATGGCCCCATCCTCCATTCCCATCAACTCGACATGACCCTTGTAACGGCCTTCCTTGACCTGTTTCGCCAGGTTGATGAAGGCGGGCCGCGCCACGATGATCGCCGAAGCGATCACCATGCCGCTGGGGTTGGCGTTCTGGTCCTCGTTCGCACCGAAGGCAAAGACGCCCTTCTCTTTGCATGCGTTGAAGACGCCCTGTGCGCCGGCGTTCGCCTGGTGAATGACGAAGTCGGCGCCCTGGCCGATGGCGGTTTCGGTGGCCTTCTTGGCGGCGGCGACGTCATCGTTCGAGCCGGTGAAGGTCTCGATCACCTTGATGCCCGGTTTGGCGGCCTCGGCTCCGGCGCGGAAGGCCTTGAACGTGCTCACGATAGATGGGACGTTTGGTCCGCCGATCATCGCCACGGTCCCCGACTTGGACATCGAGCCCGCCATCATTCCCGCCAGATAAAAGCCCTGCTCCAGATAGAAACGGAACGCACCGGCGTTGGCGGCCGTCTTGTCGCCGCTGCTGCTGACGAACACGGTGTTCGGAAAGTCCGCGGCAACCTCGACGCCCGGTTCGTTGTATTCGTACCCGTGTCCGATGACGAGGCGGTAGCCGTCGCCGGCGTAGGCGCGCATGGCGTCCTTGATTTTCGAGCCGGTGGCTTCCTGGTTGGCCACTTCGGCCCCCAGTTCGCTCTCGATGGCCTTTAGCCCTTCGAAGGCCAGCGCGCTCCAACCGCTGTCACTGACTGGACCGGGCGTGAGGAGGGCAACCTTGAGCGGACCCTTGCCGGGCTCGGTGGCGACCTTCGTCCCGTCGGCCTCCCTCTGTCCCCCCGAGCATCCGGCGACCAGGGCCGCGATGGCGGCGACAACGGGCAGAATCCAACGGCTTCGCATGGCGTTAGGCTACCTCTACGCCGACGAGCGCGCCAAAGTCGTCACACCTGCAAGGTCACCCGGTGGTCTCACGGCGGTGACCTGGACTTTGTAGTGCGCTGGCCTGCCCGCGCCTTGAATGCCGTCGCAATACCCATACCAGTTCCGCCCGTCCTTGATCGGGTCGCGGGTGAGGAAACGGCCCGTATCCGTCTCGTAATAACGATGCCCGAGGAGCATCAGTCCGTGGTCGCCGTCCGTTTGGTAGCCATACGCGCCGCCGTAGCCAAACGGCTCGGTCCAGGTTTGATGGGAGCAAACGACTTTGCCGAAGGCATCGTACTGACGGCTCGCCGCGATGTCGCCGCTGCCGTCTGTTTGCTCGTCCGTGTTTTTCAAACCGGCGTGGTCGAAAGTAGACGTCCCGGAAACCCACGAGGATACCCCCGGAATGTAGTCCGTAGTCGTAGAAGACACCGTGCTCTTCAGAAGCGTAGAAGTCACTCGCCCGATTCTCTCGCGTCTTGCCCTGCTCTTGCTCTGGTTCATGCTTCCAGTCCAAGTCCATCATACGTAACCACGCGCCTCGCCTCAACCTGCACCGGGACAGAGGCATCTAACTTACCGTTAGTACTCAATTCGAAGCGTTGTCCCATCGTCGCGCGAGTACAACTCCTCATCTCTCAACTTTATGGCTTTCAATGTCTTGGCTCGTCGGGAAGTACTGTCCAGAATGTCGCACCGAAAATAGCTCCCAGAGACAAAGACCCTCCCTAATGTAACGGTACTCTTTGGTGGAATTGGCGTAGTCCAAATGCCTCCGTCCGCGTCAACATAGATCACCTGATTTGACGTATTCGTGATCTCCAGATAGCGCAACTGACCTCCTGGATGACAACCTACGATAAGGGACAGCAGACTAGACAGTAGCAAGATCGGACAACAAAACTGCCAGGTCTTCATCGCCACAGTGACGTCTCCTCCCTACCCCCCATAACGTAAGGCCAAGCACCGCCACCGAATACCTTTCGAGGTGGATCGTGCCTTCCCGAATGATTATCAGCGTCGATCTCCAAGGGCGCATCGCCGTGACTTCCAGCCAGGATGTATCCAATGATCGATGCTGTCACGAATCCAGTCGTGCTGCCGCCGAAGATCTGCTCTTCCTGCTGGATATGTCGCACTTCGTGGCGCCACCAATACTTACTGTTGATGTACCCTTCCCTTCCTCCGGAGTGAAAATCTTCATAGTCGTTCAGGTGTACTGTTCCGCCGATTGATATGGCATAGTCGTCGACGATAAGTACAGAAGGCCAGCCCCCAATTCGAACTGGCTCTCCGCCTGGACCAATGACGTCGGTGCCGCTCCACCAATCGTACCCATTGCGAAAGTAGTCGCCTATCGCCCGCCACCAGTTGCTGGGCTCATCCGCAATGGGCCTCGGAAGGGGATCGTTGCCGGTGTCGCCTAGCTTGCGCAGGCCAGACGGATCGGCAAAGATGTTTGGACTACCCGCGCAGTACCCATACCAATTGCGGCCGTCCTTGATCGGGTCGCGGGTGAGGAAGCGGCCGGTGTCTGCCTCGTAGTACCGATGCCCGAGGAGCATCAGGCCGTGATCGGGATCGGTTTGGTAGCCGTAGGGTCCGCCGTAGCCGAAGGGCCCCTGCCGTCTGGTTCGAGGAGACGAGGTTGCCGAAGGCGTCGTACCGGCGCATCGCGGAGACGTCGCCGCCGTCGTCGGTTTGCGTGTCGGCGTTCTTGATGCCCGAGTGCAGGAAGGTCGAATCGGAGCCCACGCGAGACGACACGCCCGGCGTGTAGTCCGTCGTGGTCGAAGACACGGTCGACTTAAGCAGAGAATCGGTGACATAAGCCCCCGCCCGCTTATAGCTCGTCGTCCCGGTGCTGTCCGTCTTGCCCACGCGCGTATCCAGCTTATAATACATAACAAGTGCGCCATCCGCGCAACCACCGCAGTGTCTCGCGAGCACCGGAAGACGTACGCTGTGCCGATTGCCCCAAGGTAATGGGGGCTCGCGGACCAACAGACGTTTCATGAGGGCTCCATGCTGCACACTTCCTTCCACGGTACTATGCGCGTCAAATCGACCAACATTTCTTCGCTAACTACGTTCTCCCTGCCTGTTAGGCAGTAGCTCAACGATACTTTGTCCGATCTCCAGTTCTTTACCTCCAAAGAATCAGTCTCACGCTCTGCGTACAGCACCAGTCCCGACTCTTGATAAATGCAAAGTGCATTCTGAGAAACCAGTAACGCAAGCCCCGTACGGCTGTCTGTCTGGTATGCAACAACAGGAAATGGTCTCAGTCGACAGGCATCGCTTAGCCTGAGGAACGGCAGGAAAAAGGCCTCGCCTTGGGCGATCGCAACAACTTGCGCGGAGCTAAACACGATCGCCACGGTCAGGCCGAAGTCTCCCGTCTGAAGTGCTACGGCTTTCGGTGATCCGGCGCCCTCACTGAGTTGAAGAATGCGCCGTCGACCAACTGCCGTGAGACCGCTCCAACAGATCAAGATGGGGTCTTCAGTAAGCCCTGGCGGATCCCACTCAACTCTCACCAGCTCATCAGTAAGGTACACCACGTCGTTGTTGCAAATCATTTCCGCTTGAACAACCAATGTGTGACTAGCGGCTTACCTACTGGTCGCACCTCATAGCCGAATTCGAACGTGCCTTCTTTGCCGTTGACAATGCCGGGGAGCTCTCTTTGGATGTACCTCCCATTTCGGACCGTGATCTCACCTTTACGCCTTACGATGTCTGCCAGAAGATTCGGCGCATTGTGGAGTAGATCTCCCTTTTGCAAAGACCCTTGCTTGACAGGAAGTCCGGCGAGAGTGCCAGAGCTTTTCGGATACATCCGGGGAGAAGGTACCTGCTTGACACCCGGGGCGATGAGCAAGAGCCCATTTCCGAACCGTCGTCCAAACTCGCGAGGATCGTCCGTATCCCAGAACTTGAAGCCGTCGATAAAGTCAGAGAGCATTTCGCGCGGGCCCACCTCCATCGCACGACGCCAAGTCTTGAATTGCCCATAGGGAGTGGTCGAGATCAGGAACTGTCCTATCGCATCGCCGTAACCGGCGAACACCTGCCCTACGTCTTGAATGTAAGACTCGCTCTGTCGCAGGCCGGATGGATCGGCGCTGTTGACCGGATCATTACCGCAATACCCATACCAATTCCGCCCATCCTTGATCGGGTCTCTCGTCAAGAACCTTCCCGTATCTGCCTCGTAGTACCGATGCCCGAGGAACATCAGGCCGTGGTCGGGATCGGTTTGGTAGCCGTAGGGTCCGCCATACCCGAAAGGCTCCTGCCAGGTCTGGCTCGAGGAGACGAGGTTACCGAAGGCGTCGTAGTGGCGCATCGCGGAGACGTCGCCGCCGTCGTCGGTTTGCGTGTCGGCGTTCTTGATGCCCGAGTGCAGGAAGGTCGAATCCGAGCCCACGCGAGACGACACGCCCGGCGTGTAGTCGGTCGTGGTCGAAGACACGGTGCTCTTCAGCAGAGAATCGGTGACATAAGCCCCCGCCCGCTTGTAGCTCGTCGTCCCGGCAGAATCGGTCTTGCTCACGCGCGTGTCTAGTCCATTATACGCAAAGCTGTTCGCAGTCACTCCCGTCCGCGTGATCGAGGTGATGCGCGATTCGTAGTCGTACGCATAGTTCGTCGTCACGCCCGAGAAAGTCGCCGAAGTCCGCCGGCCCGCGCCGTCGTAGCCGAAGCTTTTCACCACCGTGCTCCCGATCTTGATCTCAGTCAGCTCGTCGTCGTCGCCGTAGAAGTAGTCCTCCACCGTCGATCCGACCATTCGCTTCGTCCGGTTCCCGTTCTCGTCGTACTCGTATTCGGCCGAGTACCCCGTGCTCCAGGTCTCTTCGATGAGCTGATCGATGGCGTCGTAGTCGTAGGTCTTGGTGATCGTGCTCTCGCGCGTCTCGACGATCTGCTCGATGTTGTCGACTTCGTTGTAGGTGTACTCCAGGGCCCGCAACACGTCGTTGTTCTTCTTGAGGGTGATCTCTTCGACTCGGCCGCGAACGTCGTATTCGTAAAGCTCGTGAGTGCCGTTCGGCAGGTTCTTGCGCTCGACCCGCGAGCCGAGGTTGTCGTAGAGGATATCGGTGACTTCATTGAACGCGCTCGCGATGCGATCCGCACGGCCGTAGGTGTCGTAGCGGTACACGAGATCGTTCATCGAAGGCTGCTGAATCTTCTCGGGCTGGCCGTCCAGTTTGTAGACGTAGTTCACCACGCCCTGCGGAGTCGTGAGCTGGGTGAGTTCGTCGGCGTCGTTGTATTCCCACTCGGTCGTTCCGCTGGCATCGATCATCTCGACGAGGCGATCGGCGGCGTCGTAGGCGAAGGACGTATCGGTCCCGGTGGGGTAGTCGATGCCGGTCAGCCTCCCGGCGTCGTCGTAGGTATAGGGGATTTCGTGGCCAGGAATGTCCAGGTATCGGCCCGTCACGTCGCCGTTCGCGCCGTAGCTCCACTCCTCGTTATTCAGGCTCGGGTACGTCATGTCGACGACTTCGCCTCGGGGCGAGTAGCTGTACTGGTACACCTTGCCCCGCCCGTTCTCGCGCTGCGTCCGATCGGACTTCGGGCCTTCCTACTGCCGCCCAGCGCAACCGGCTTGCTCTCTTGTCTGGCCAGTTCAGATAGCCACTCGACATGCTATCAGCCTCCACCCCACGGGGATGGAGGCATCAAAAGCGCGACGATTCCTCCGCTTCGGTCGTAATGACGGCGACTCGTATTGCTATGCATTCAAGGCTCGATGCACTTCAGCCTCCACCCCACGGGGGCGGAGGCACGCAAACACCTGCCCGACGTCTTGAATGTAAGACTCGCTCTGACGCAGGCCGGATGGATCGGCGCTGTTGACCGGATCATTCCCGCAGTACCCATACCAATTCCGCCCGTCCTTGATCGGGTCCCTCGTCAGGAACCGCCCCGTATCCGCCTCGTAGTACCGATGCCCCAGCAGTATCAACCCATGATCGCCGTCCGTTTGGTAGCCGTAGGGGCCGCCATACCCGAAAGGCCCCTGCCAGCCGCCCCATGCGGCTATGGGGTTGCCGAAGGCGTCGTACCGGCATATCGCGGAGACGTCGCCGCCGTCGTCGGTTTGGGTGTCCGCGTTCTCGATGCCCGAATGCAGGAACGCCGAATCGGACCCCACGCGAGACGACACGCCCGGAGTGTAGTCCGTCGTGGTCGAAGACACGGTGTCCCTGAGCAGAGAGTCCATGACGTACGCCCCTGCCAGCTTATCGTTTAGGCCGGGAGAAATCGCTCCTCCAGCTGCTGCAATTCGTCATGGAGAAATTGTAAGCACTCAGTGGGTTCTGGGATATCTTTGGACGTGTAGTATCTGAGGGGGATATCAAGAAATGAAACGAACTCGCCTTCTCTCACGAACGTTACATTAAGCTCAATGGGCGAGCCTAGATCATCAGAACGATAACTCAATTTGTATGAAATATGAGTTCGCGAAGTAGAGTCCCACCTGGCTAGGTGATCGGCGATCTGACAAACGATCTCTCGCTGTTCAATTGCAAGCATCCATTACTCCTCCGGCTATGGGATTGTCGGAAACTCAATCCACGCATCTGGAAACGCGCGGATCTCACCATATTTCCCAATATGTTCTTGGTGTCGGTGGACCACTTTACCGTCAACTATGACTTCGTGTATTCTTGAGATTGGGGCTCCCGACGCGTCGCGTTCAATATGCACTTTCGAGATACCTCCGTCTCTACCTGGTTCTTTTCTAACCTTAGTTTCAAAGGAGCGCGCCCCGTTGGGCGTCATAGGTGGTTCCGCAGCAATCCGCAGACCACGTCCTCCGATCTTCGGTGATGGCACCTTTGTAAGCCCGGGAGCGATGAGCAAGAGCCCATTTCCGAACCGTCGCCCAAACTCGCGTGGGTCCTCCGCATCCCAGAACTTGAAGCCGTCGACAAAGTCTAAGAGCATTTGGCGTGGGCCGACCTCCATCGCACGACGCCAAGTCTTGTATTGCCCATATGGCGTGGTCGAGATCAGGAACTGTCCTATCGCATCGCCGTAACCGGCGAACACCTGCCCGACGTCTTGAATGTAAGACTCGCTCTGTCGCAGGCCGGACGGATCGGCGCTGTTGACCGGATCATTGCCGCAGTACCCATACCAATTCCGCCCGTCCTTGATCGGATCCCGCGTCAAGAACCGTCCCGTCTCCGCCTCGTAGTACCGATGCCCCAGGAGCATCAGGCCGTGGTCGGGATCGGTTTGGTAGCCGTAGGGGCCGCCGTAGCCGAATGGCCCCTGCCAGCCGCCCCATGCGGCTATGGGGTTGCCGAAGGCGTCGTAGCGGCGCATCGCGGAGACGTCGCCGCTGTCGTCGGTTTGCGTGTCCGCGTTCTTGAGCCCCGAGTGCAGGAACGTCGAATCGGACCCCACACGAGACGACACCCCCGGCGTGTAGTCGGTCGTGGTCGAAGACACGGTGCTCTTGAGCAGAGAGTCCGTCACGTACGCCCCCGCCCGCTTATAGCTCGTCGTCCCGCCAGAATCGGTCTTGCTCACGCGCGTGTCCAGTCCATTACACGCAAAGCTGTTCGCGGTCACCCCCGTCCGCGTGATCGAGGTGATGCGCGACTCGTAGTCGTATGCGTAGTTCGTGGTCACGCCCGAGTAGGTCGCAGAGGTCCGCCGCCCGGCGCCGTCGTAGCCGAAGCTCTTCACCACCGTCGTCCCGATCTTGATCTCGGTCAGTTCGTCGTCGTCGCCGTAAAGGTAGTTTTCGACCGTCAATGTGTTCTCCGCGGAGTACCCCGTAATGCAATCTCCGAAAGCAGTTGCTTGATCATCATCATGCACCAAGATTCTGCGGAATGGGAGGCATAGGTGGAGCATCTTGCCCGTCGAGGATGTCGGCGGCCCACGAAGTGATATGGGCGGGCCATCCGAAGCCGATAATGCGGTTTCGTAAGACACGCGCTAAGTCGCTCTTTGAGACGATGGCATCCAGATAGGGCAACACCCATACACGCAATACATCAGCCACTTCTTTGATAGCCTTGTCGCATTCCGCGGCAGATGTCACCGTCCACCAATGATCGCACTGATGATCAGAAAGCCAGCCGACCCGGATGTTCAGTGGTGCCGATCCACATTCAACTTCACCGAAGAAGTACCGTGGGGAATGTTCAACGAGGGCCTCGGCATGGATAGCGATTTCCAGCGTGAAGCGGTATGCATCCGGACCGAAGTTCGGCCAACTCTCTAGTCCGATGAAATGGATGACTTCGCCAACACTCCGCCGGAACACCCTTCCGCTCGACGTGAACCCCATTGCCTTTAACTCCGAACGCAGCGAAGTCAGAACCTGATTTCGGTAGAGATTTCGTAACGAACTCATAATCTCCTTACTTCCGTAGGTATGCCCATGAAGAGCAGTATCCAATCGTCCTTTGCCTTCTGGGGTGTGCCATTGTACCTGGAATTTCCAAGCTTGACCTCTATGTACTTCTGCAGACCATCCTTTTCAACTAGAAAATCAGGAAACCGACGACCAAGTTCGGTCCTGACATATGGATGTTGCTTGACGATCGTATAGCCTTCCTCAACTAACTGCCTTGCCACTTCCTGTTCGGCCGCCAGGCCGGCGTTGCGGTTCTTTGTAACCTGCGCAAGCTCTGCCACCTCGTCGCTGACTCTCAGCCACTTTCCAACCTTTGCTACATCGCCGACAATCGGGATGATGCCGATAATCGTTAAGCCCGCATCTCCCCACTCACCGTTCACAGCATGTGTGATTGCATTGGCCGTGTCCACGACGCCGAACGGATCGAAGATGCCGATCACGTCTAGACCCATCTGGATCCACTGGCGTACCGACTTCAGACCTAGTGGGTCAGCCCAACTTACTGGATTCCCACCGCAGTACCCGTACCAGTTCCGGCCATCCTTGATCGGGTCCCTCGTCAGGAAGCGGCCCGTATCCGATTCGTAGTAGCGATGCCCGAGCAGCATCAGGCCGTGATCGGCATCCCTTTGGTACCCATACGCGCCTCCGTAGCCGAACGGCCCGGCCCAGGTTTGATAGGAGGAAACGACGTTGCCGAAGGCATCGTACTGGCGGCTCGCTGCGATGTCGCCGCTGCTGTCTGTTTGCTCGTCCGTATTCTTCAGCCCAGCATGATCGAAAGTAGACGTGCCGGAAACGCGAGAAGACACTCCAGGAGTGTAGTCGGTTGTCGTTGACGAAACCGTGCTCTTGAGCAAGGAGTCGGTGACGTAGGCGCCCGCCCGTTTGTACGTCGACGTTCCTCCACTATCCGTTCTCGAAACCCTCGTATCGAATCCGTTGTAGGCAAACGAGTTCGCGGTCACCCCCGTCCGCGTGATCGACGTGATCCGCGACTCGTAATCGTACGCATAGCTGGTCGTCACGCCCGAGTAGGTCGCCGAAGTCCGCCGCCCGGCGGCGTCGTAGCCGAAGCTCTTCACCACCGTACTCCCGATCTTGATCTCGGTCAGCTCGTCGTCGTCGCCGTAGAAGTAGTCCTCCACCGTCGTCCCGACCGTTCGCCTGGTCCGGTTCCCGTTTTCGTCGTACTCGTATTCGGCCGAGTAGCCCGTGCTCCAGGTCTCTTCGATCAGTTGATCGATGGCGTCGTAGTCGTAGGTCTTGGTGATCGTGCTCGCGCGCGTTTCGACGATTTGCACGATGTTATCGACCTCGTTGTAGGTGTAGGTGAGCCCGCGGAGCAGATCGTCGCCAGAGTTCGAATCCACGAGCTGGATATCCTTCACTCGGCCGCGAACGTCGAATTCGTAAAGCTCGTGAGTGCCGTTCGGCAGGTTCTTGCGCTCGACCCGCGAGCCGAGGTTGTCGTAGAGGATATCGGTGACTTCATTGAACGCGCTCGCGATGCGATCCGCACGGCCGTAGGTGTCGTAGCGGTACACGAGATCGTTCATCGAAGGCTGCTGAATCTTCTCGAGTTGCCCGTCCAGCTTGTAGACGTAGTTCACCACCCCTTGCGGAGTCGTGAGCTCGATAAGTTCGTCGGCGTCGTTGTATTCCCACTCAGTCGTGCCGCTCGCATCGATCATCTCGACAAGGCGATCGGCGGCGTCGTAGGCGAAGGACGTATCGGTTCCGCTGGGGTAGTCGATGCCGTTCAGCCGCCCGGCGTCGTCGTAGGCGTAGCCGATGATGTGGCCGGGAATCCCGACGTACCGGGCGGTGACGTCGCCGTTCGCGCCGTAGCTCCACTCCTCGTTATTGAGGCTCGGGTACGTCATGTCGATCACTTCGCCTCGGGGCGGCGTAGCTGTACTGGTACACCTTGCCCCGCCCGTTCTCGCGCTGCGTCCGATCGGACTTCGGGCCTTCCTACTGCCGCCCAGCGCAACCGGCTTGCTCTCTTGTCTGGCCAGTTCAGATAGCCACTCGACATGCTATCAGCCTCCACCCCACGGGGATGGAGGCATCAAAAGCATGACGATTCCTCCACTACGCTTCGCGTCGGTCGGAATGACGGCGAGTCGTAGGGCTAGGCATCTATGTCCTGACGCTCCTCAGCCTACACCCCACGGGGGCGGAGGCAATAAAATCGCGGTTACCCTGCCCCCGTCATCCCGAGCCTGCCGAGGGGTCGTCCTGCTCGGGCACGCATCGAAGCGCGACGATTCCTCCACTCCGCTTCGTTCCGGTCGGAATGACGGCGAGTCGTAGTGCTGGGCATCCAAGTTCTGATGCTCATCGGCCTCCACCCCCACGGGGGCGGAGGCATGCAAACCTGGATCCTCAGTTGGGCCGAGAATCTTGGGCATCCACAACGCCAACCAACTGCCATAACTCCGATGGCAGCTTGTCCTCTCTAGCGGCTGCTCCCGGGGCCCAAAGGTCCCAGGACACAAGAGTCGACTGACCACCGCTCAAAGATCCTCGGACGAAGCGGGCGAAAAGAAATCTACCTCCTCCAGCGAGGTACAGTTGGCCGCGGAGCTGCCAAGCACGGAGCCGATAAGGTATCGACAAACGAACAACGCCCGGTAAGTTCCCGCCGGCAACGGGCCGCAGCACAATATCCTTTCCTCCTAGCTGTATTGCATAGGCCTCCGGCCCGGCGCATATCAGACCGGTCACGCCAGACAACGAGTCCAGCCCTCCTTTATGTCGAACAAGGCTCAGAGTCTTATCAAGAGCTAGAAAGGCAAGGTCTCCGTTCGGGAGCGCGTAGAACGATCGCGTTGCCCTTAAGAGCGGCCACGGAATGTCATACCATTGGTGCACTTCCAGCCAGGCCTTAGTGTTCGAGGTGAGGCGCCACACCTTCCTTGCAGTCAGACTAACTACCCAAACAGAGCTGTCGTTCGCGGTGCATAGGAAGCTCTCGGACCCGACTTCAGAGGGCAGCGCACCGATAAGAACGGGGACGGAAACAGCGGAAGGAAGAAGCCACGCCCTGCTGCCTTGATCCGACAAATGCGCAAACGCGATCACAGTTGCACTCAGGTTGGTTGCTCGGCGGGCGTCTGACAGCGCTTTCTGAAATGCTGGGTTCGCCTCGAACTGTTTCATGTCTTGAGAGGGAAACGACAGTGAGTAGAGCTGTCCTCCATACCGAATGATAGCATGCACGCCTGCTGGCAAAGCCTCTACGCTTTCACTGCGCGACAATCCCCGCCCCAGGTAACCGACTAGTAACCCGATTGCTAGCGAGATCACTGCGGCGCGATTCTGTCTCAGTGCACGATCGTTCGCAGCGCTGCGCTGCTCAACTCGTTCTTGAACGTCTTTCATCTAAGGTTGATAAACCCGTGCTTGCACCTGTTTCTGAAAGGGCAACAGTTAGGCCTAGAGTCGCGAAATCGCGGTGAGGCTGTGTCATCGGCTTGTTAGATCTTGGGTGGCTCGTTCGGCTCGAGGAATCAGACTGCCCCGTTTCTCGTATCTTGCCCACAGGTGCAGGTCAGCAGGGGTCATTAACGGCTCGTCAAGTTCGTTTGCCCACATCAGCAAGAGGCTTACGAAGTGCACACAGTTCCTCCTTAGGCCGTCAAACTCGGCTAAGGAGTCTACGAAAGTGTCTCCTGGCTTAGTAAGCAAGAGCATCGCTTCGCGTATGGATCGGTCCGTTTGCGGGCTCGATTTCACTCGAATGACGAAGGTGGGAAGTTCGTCATCTTTTGCAAAAGTCTCCTGTGTCTTCAGATCGAACTGTTTCAGAGGGGAGATGACGCCCGGGCCTCGTACTTTGCCGCTGGTCATGTCGCCGAGCCTTGGTGGGACTGCGGGCCAGAAGTCTGTGAACTTGGGATTGGGACTGCCTGGCCAGTCAACGGCTATTCCAGCATGCGTTCCGGTGCCAAAAACACCTGTCCAGATAACAATGAAGTAATCAAGCCCACCTGGATCAGCGCGAGAGGTGGGATTCCCATCACAATACCCATACCAATTCCGCCCGTCCTTGATCGGGTCTCTCGTCAAGAACCGTCCCGTATCCGCCTCGTAGTACCGATGCCCCAGGAGCATCAGGCCATGATCGGGATCGGTTTGGTAGCCGTAGGGTCCTCCGTAGCCGAATGGCCCCTGCCAGGTCTGGTTCGAGGAGACGATGTTGCCGAAGGCGTCGTATTGACGGCTGGCGGCGATTGCGCCGCTGTTCCCGGTCTGCTCGTCCGCGTTCTTGATCCCCGAGTGCAGGAAGCGGTTCGTGGCGCCGTCGTAAGACGACACCCCCGGCGTGTAGTCGGTCGTGGTCGAAGACACGGTCGACTTGAGCAGAGAGTCCGTCACGTACGCCCCCGCGCGCTTGTACGCCGTCGTCCCCGAAGAGTCCGTTTTCGAAACCCTCGTATCGAACCCGTTATACGCAAAGCTGTTCGTCGTCGTCCCCGTCCGCGTGATCGAGGTGATCCGCGACTCGTAGTCATATGCATAAGACGTCGTCACGCCCCCATACGTTGCCGATGTCCGCCGCCCGGCGCCGTCGTAGCCGAAGCTTTTCACCACCGTGCTCCCGATCTTGATCCCGGTGAGTTCGTCGTCATCGCCGTAGAAGTAATCCTCGACCGTCGTCCCGATCGTTCGCCTGGTCCGGTTCCCGTTCTCGTCGTACTCGTATTCGGCCGAGTAGCCCGTGCTCCAGGTCTCTTCGATCAGCTGATCGATGGCGTCGTAGTCGTAGGTCTTGGTAATCGTGCTCGCGCGCGTTTCGACGATCTGCTCGATGTTGTCGACTTCGTTGTAGGTGTACTCCAGGGCCCGCAACACGTCGTTGTTCTTCTTGAGGGTGATCGCTTCGACTCGGCCCCGCACGTCGTAGGCGTAGAGTTCATGCGTCCCGTTCGGCAGGTTCTTGCGCTCGACCCGTGAGCCGAGGTTGTCGTAGATAATGTCCGTGACTTCGTTGAACGCGCTCGTGATGCGGTCCACGCGGCCGTAATCGTCGTAGCGATACACGAGATCGTTCATCGAAGGCTGCTGAATCTTCTCGAGCTGGCCGTCGAGTTTGTACACATAGTTCACCACCCCTTGGGGCGTCGTGAGCTGGGTGAGTTCGTCGGCGTCGTTGTATTCCCACTCGGTCGTTCCGCTGGCATCGATCATCTCGACGAGGCGATCGGCGGCGTCGTAGGCGAAGGACGTATCGGTCCCGGTGGGGTAGTCGATGCCGGTCAGCCTCCCGGCGTCGTCGTAGGTATAGGGGATTTCGTGGCCAGGAATGTCCAGGTATCGGCCCGTCACGTCGCCGTTCGCGCCGTAGCTCCACTCCTCGTTATTCAGGCTCGGGTACGTCATGTCGACGACTTCGCCTCGGGGCGAGTAGCTGTACTGGTACACCTTGCCCCGCCCGTTCTCGCGCTGGGTGAGCAGGCCACGGTCGTCGTAGGTGTACGTTTCGATGTCGCCTCGGGCGTTCTCGACCGTCTCGAGGAGGCCCCGCTCGTCGTATGCCATCTGGGTATGGCGCCCGAGCTCGTCCCAGAGGTCGGTGACGTTGCCTTCGTGGTCGAACTTCGCCTTGATCTCCTCCAGGTCGGGCAGGATCGCCTTCTTCATGCGGCCCAATTGGTCGTAGATGAGTTCGGTGACTTCCTGGTAAGGATCGGCGATCTGGATCGGGCGGCTGATGTCGTCGTACTCGATGGCGTAGGCGTTCTCGCCGGGTCGCTGAATCTCGGTGATCTCGCCCTTGGCGTTGCGGGTCAGGGTGGTCGTGCGTCCGAGGGCGTCTTCGATCGTAGCGATGAGGCCGTAGGCGCCGTAGGTGTAGGTGACGGTATCGCGCCCGAGGGGATCGACGATCTTATGGATGCGTCCGGCCGTGCCGCTGTAGTACTCGATCTCGGTGGGTGGATTGACGGGGTCCTGGATGCTCTCGAGGTCTCCTTGGGCGTTATAGGTGAGGGTCCAGGTGTTGTCGAGCGGGTTCGTCAGGGTAAGAAGGCGGCCTTCGGAGTTCCAGGTAAACGACCACTTGAACTCGCGGCGGTCGGTGTAGGTTTCGATGAGGCGATCGGCATTGTACTCTCGCCGATCCCCAAAGTTCGCCTCGTCATCGACCCCGCACAGGAGGCCATCGGAGTAGTGATGCACGATTTGGTAGTCGGCGGGGTCTTCGATCTTTGTCTTATCTGTTTGGTAATCGAAGGTGGTCTCGTTGAGGAGCGGGTCCTCGGCGCTTTGCAGCATACCGTTGCTGGTGAGGCCGTCGATGGCATAGACGAAGGTCCATGCTTTGCCGCGGGTGTCGGTTTCCTTGGTGATGTCGTATCCGCCCTGGGCATACTCGAACGTGCGCTCCGGCGTCGAAGTCTGGTTATTGACGTCGGTGACCTCGGGATACAGAATCTTAGTGAGGTGGCTGTCGAGATAAGTAAACGTCCACTCGCGCCCCAGGGGGTCGGTCACGATCTCCACGAGGTCTTGGCCGCTGACGTAGTCGAACGTGATGGACCGCGAGTTCGGATCGGTGATCGCCGTGATGCGGTGATTGCCGTCGCGCGTGATCGTCGTGGTGTTGCCGTTGCGGTCGACGATGGAGTCGAGCAGAGCCAAGTCGTGACCGTTCGGGATGGAGAGGTTCAGGATGACCTTACTCGGCAGCGTGATGCGATAGGTCGTGCTCGAGAGGTATTCGAGAGTGCTGAATTCGCCCGGCGGGGCGATGTACTCGGGCGGGTCCGAGTTCTCGACCAGCGTGAACTGCGTGATGCGCCCATCTCCCCACTTCACGATGGCCGAGGCGTCTTCGGGCAGGAGGTGGATGTCGTAGGAATGGCTCCAGGCGCGCCCGAACACCCCGAGGTTCGTCGCGAGGCTGTTGTGATACAGCGTCAAGCCCATGTCCACGGCGCCGCGTGCGTTCCAGCCCACCAGAGGCACGACGGTCGCCTTGTTGCCGTTGGCGGTGTTCACGGAGCCGCCTCCCATGGGGATGAGGCCCTCGCCGGGCAGGGGCGCCCCGCCCCCGCTACCCTCGGGCGGGTCCGGGTTCTGCAAGAACTCCGCGCTCAGCAGAGCCGGGTTCCCGGCAAAGGCCAGGAGGTCTCCCCCCCCCCCCCCCCCGCCACGGGCGAAGTATCGCAGCAGATCGCCACGAACTCGCAAGGGGTATTGGCCGCCCCGCGTCGCCGCCGCTCGCCCTGGATTCCGCCCTGTCCATGCCGGGCGTGGGCGGTCGGTATAGACGGGGATGGACCGGGTTCTCTGTCCTGCCGCGGCCGCTATGGCTTCCACGGCAGCTCTCCAGCCGTCCGCGGTCGTGGATACGAAGAGCGCAACCGCTGTCAAGACCGAGAACGATCGAAAAGTCCAGGTATGGCCATTCATCTCACTCCCCCGAAATTGTGCAGGGTTTAACTATCGTACACCAGGTCTTGCCAACAAGTTACTTGAGTTTCTTGTTACGCGGTGAGGAACTGCAGATTACTCCCCCGCTTCGCTTCGTTCAGCGACCTCCCCACTGCGTGGAGTGGTGTTCTCGCGGCGGGCGTCGTCTAGAGCCTGCCGAGCGATGTCGGGTGCGGCGGCTTCGAAAAGCGCGGTCGAGCCCGCGCGCTCCAAAGGACTGCCGCTTGGGTGAACCGCGGGCGTTGCAGGGTAGCCACGGGATGGTTCGTTCCCCGGTTCACGGCCGTCTTCCCGCGGCAGGAGCCATCCGCGGGCTACCCGCCGAGTGGGTGGCTGTGGATGAAGAAGCGGCTACCCGCCGTGTGAGGGGCTGTGGATGAAGATATGATGACGGCGAACTCGTACACATGCGAATTCGTCGCGCACGAGTGCGCCGCCACAGACGGCGCAGCTGCTTGCCATGCCCAGGTTATCGGCATGGTAGCCCCGTCTCTACTCCCTTGGTCTTCCGTCTTTCCAATGATCGACCGAAGATTTGCCTATGATTTGCCGATGATTCCGATCTTAGGCAAAGCGGCAGATCGTCTTGGGATGGTCCTGTGCGAGACGGCAAACCAACGGGGAAGCAAGCCCGGACGCGAGGTGGCGCAAGCCGAGCGGGAGCGTCCGCTATCCCGGCGGGGGCCGTCGGGGCCGAAGACCCGCATGTTGCCCATGCGCTCCATCGCCTCGAGCATCAGTTTTTGGAATTCAACGGACAGACCGTCGATGCCGGCCTCCGGCGTGTTCGCGCCGCCTTCGCCCAGGCGCAACTGCCAGGTATAGCCCCATGGACCTCGTTGTAGGTGCTTAGGCCAGCTTGCGCAGCAGATCGTCCGAGGGACCGGAGAGGAGGATCTCCCGCACCCGCGCGACGAGGGCGCGAGATTCGTCGAGCGCTGGGCAGTGCGTGCACGGCCCAGCGCGGTCGCTCCGTGGCGAGCGACTGCGGTCAGCCGCCCCGGCTCACAGCATTCGCCGAGCGATGTCGCTCATGATTGCGCCCCAGTTGTCGGGGATTCCCGAGCCGTTCTGCGCGAGGGCTTGATCGGCAAAGGCCGTCAGCCACTGCACTCGAAGCGCGTTCGCTCCTCGGTGCTCCGCCGAGTCCGCGTAGAGCAGTTTGACGAGCAGTTCCTTCCGCAGCACCTGACCCGGAACCTTCTCTTCGACGAGGACCCGCAGCGCGGCATTCGAGAACATATAGGTGGGGTTTCCGTCGAGTTCACTAAACGGTACTGGAGGCGGGGTCGATAGGCTTTCCTGGCCAGCGCCAAATCGATAATGAGTCCGCATCGTTTGGATGACACGGTCCGGAAAGCCCTCCAAGCCTTCTGCAACCGGTGGTCGTTGGGGGAGTTCCTCGAAGGAGATTCCTCCATCATGATTCGCGTCCCAATCGTTGAGCAGTGGGTTCAGGTTTTCGGGCGAGCGAATGTAACCTGGAACGTTTGCACGACCGACACCCATGTTCATGAGGTCGACAATCGCGCTTGCGGCATCGACCGTCATGGCCGCATGTGCCGCACGCCTTGCCGCTTCGCCCTGCGCGACGAGCGAGGGAGTGGAACAATCTCGTACGACGACGTCGCTCATGACGCAGTACCATACGTTAGCCGTTAAGCCCGGTGCGGCAGGCGAGGCTGTGATCCGGAAGTTATTGACCGAGCCGTCTCCGAGAAGTTCTAGTGTGAAGTCGTATCCGCCATCGACCCCGTCTGCCCATGGGTTGCCCTCGATCGGCAGCGCCGCGAGAGAAGTGGCGAAGTGGCCGTGCTGGGCTCGATAGGAGTTCATGGCCGTGCCGAGTTGGACGAGAGCCGACTGAGCCCCCGATCTGGCCGCTGCCTCGCGGACCTTTTGGACGGCGGGCAGGAGCAACCCGATGAGAATCGCGATGATGGCGATCACTACGAGGAGTTCGATGAGCGTAAACGCCCTGCGGTTGATTCGAGACATAGAGTCCTCCAATGTATATCTACTGGCCTTGCTCTCATCGAGCATACCGATCGGGGCAACCACGCCGGTCCTGTCTTTGTGCACCTATCTTTAGGGGGGAACGGCTGGAGTCGGAGTGGGTCCTGAACGTCTCGGCGAGACCGGGCCTGCGCGGCGTCCTCTGCCCCCTCCCGGTTCGCTACGCTCACCGACCTCCCCCGCTGAGGCGGGAGAGGTGTTCTAACTTGCGCGCGGCCCGTCAGGCACCCTCTTCAGCTCCGACGGACCGGCTTGGTGGAGCGGGGCGGTAGGATTCCGGCATGGAGCCGCTCGACGACCTCGTCGGCCTTGCCCGGAATCTCGGGCGAGCCGAGCACGATCTGGTGATCCTCGCCGAAGGCAACTGTTCGGCCCGCGACGGGGATGCACTCTGGGTCAAAGCGAGCGGAGCGCAAATGGCGGGAGCAGGGCCTGAGGACTTTGTCCAGCTCTCCCTCGATTCGGTGCTCTCGGCTCTCGATGATGCCCCGATCGACGACCGCGCTCACCTCGACGCCGCCCGACGCGACCCCCGTTCGCCCCGCGCGTCTACCGAGGCCTTCATGCACGCTTGGCTCCTCACTTTGCCGGGCGTCTGGTTCGTCGGGCACACGCATCCGCCGAACCTCTTGGCCATCCTGTCCACCGACCTCGGACGTCAGATCGCAGCCCGGCGGCTCTTCCCCGACGAGGTCGTCTTCTGCGGAGCCGCGTCGTGCTGGGTGCCGTACACGATGCCTGGGCTGCCCCTCGCGCTGGCGATACGGGAGGCCGTCCGCGCCCTGAGTGAGCAGACCCAGACCATTCCAACGACGATCTGGCTCCAGAATCACGGCCTGATAGCACTCGGAGCGAGTCCGAACGAGGTGCTGAACGCCTCGCTGATGGCCGAGAAGGCGGCGCGGGTCTGGCGCATGGCCCATCGGCTCGGGGAGATGAGGCCCCTGACGAAGCGGGAGATCGACCAGATTCAGGACTGGCCGGACGAGCACTTTAGAAGGCGAAAGGCAGGCGAAGACACCTAGAACTCGCTCAGCCCGGCGAGGGCCTTCTGGAACAGTTCGGCCTCGCCCAGCCCGTACACCGCTCGAAGGGCATTGTCTGTGCGGCTGCGACCGGCGATGCTCCGTCGCAGGCTCGGCCACAGACCTTCTCGGGCATGCTCGACGAGTAGCTGCCGCAGCTTCGCCGAATCGCCGCTCTCGGCCAGATAGCGCCCGATGAGGCCGGCCTGCTGATAGGCCCGATAAACCCCGTCGCGGTCGTCGCTGTTAACGTCGAACATTCCTTCGAGGTCCTCGGGAGCGCGCCAAGCCCATCGGCCAGAGCGGAACTGCCTCAGGGCATAGCGATCGAGCGGCCGCTCGACGAGCACGGAGATTGCCTCCCCCAACCACCTCGGAGCCCGCCCTTGGGAGAGGTTGAGGCTGATCACGTGGGCGTACTCGTGGGCGGTGGCCTCGAAGAACTGCCGGGGATCGCTGATCAGGTGGCTCGGCAGGCATATCTTATCGTAGGGATGCTTGTCGACGCAGTAGCCGTAGGGGTTCGTCGCCCAAGGCCGATCGACTTCGCCGGCGAGGATCGAGACCATCGTGGCGGCGTCGTGAGTCCAGGCGAGCCGCTCGGCGGCGTAATCGCATGCAGCCACGATCTCGGCGCCGAGGCGGGCGTCCTCGCCTCCGGTTTCGTCGAGTACACGCTCGAACTGCAGCCAGGGCAGGATCGGGCTGATCTCACTGTGTACGCGAGTTCTGTACTCGCCTTCGATGAGGCGGTAGGCGCCGAGGAGGTAGCTGAGCTCGCCGACTCCGCTCTCCTCGACCAGTTCCCACGACTCCTCGAGGCGGTCCCAATAGTAGTTTTCAAAGGCGGCCTTCCACGCGACATGTTCGGGCGTGTGGATGAAGGGCATCGCCTCATTGTGAAGGATGACTCCCGTTGGCCATCGGCGAAGTGGCGCAAGATGTCATACTCTTCGGCAAGCGAAGCGCGGCTCGTGGCCCCGAGTATCCGACCGCTAAATTCCGCCACTGGAGCCGATTCGCGAAAACCGACCATGCCACGCAAGAAAGCGACCGAAGCCTCGCCCGAGCCAATTTCCGTTACTGCCGAAAAGCCGAAGCGAAAGAAGGCCACACCATCCGAGCCCGCCGCCGAACCGGCAAAACCCTCGCGCAGCCGCGCCAAGAAGCCCGCCGAGCCCGAGCCGGCGCCCGTCGTCACGAAGTCCAAACCGCGTCGCACTGCGGTCGAGCCTCAACCAGAACCGGAGCCGATCCTCGAAAGACCTGCTCCCAGACGCGCCGCCTCGCGCAAAAGGGTCGAACCCGAGCGTGCCGCCCCCACAGCGCCGGCAAGGGCCAAGCGGTCAGCCAGACCTTCCGCCAAGGTCGGGGACGAGGTCGTCGACGACCTTCCGGTGCCCACTTGGCGCCCCCGGGCGAAGGAAGCATCCGTCGCGCCGGTTGCCGCCAAACTCGCCCCTCGCCGATCGCGCAATAAGAAGGGCGACGAAGCTCCACCGATTACCGCGGCAGCCGCTCTCGTCGTCGACGAGCCCTCTTCGGAGGAAGGCGAAGATCGCAAGCGTCGCCGCCGACGACGTCGCAAAGGCCCAGGGGAGCCTGTCGAGATACCCACCCCCGCGATCGAGAGCGATGAGATTCCCGTCCGCTTCCGATCGACCAGGCAGCGTGACCGAGGCGAGGCTCCGACCACGAACGGATCGAAGCCGGTCGAGCCCGCTCGCCCCGTCCGGCGGGTCATTCCGACCCCCATCGACGCGCCACAGGTCGTCATCCGAGACGGTATCCCGACGCTCGTACGCGATCACCGAGTCTTCCCCCCGCTGTTCTTCTTCGGCAGTTCGCCCGACGAGCGACGCGCCGAGACCGTCCTCGAAGAGATTCGGCTGGCCAGCGCGCGTGGCGTTCATCTCTTCGTCCACTTGATCGAGTTCTTGGTGGACGAGCATGCAGTGGATGAATCGGTCGCGTTTGCGGGCTACCTCCTCAAAAAGACGGTGGAGATCGATCCGGAGGCCCAGGTGCTCTTCCGAATCGTCTTCGCCGCACCCTCGGGCTGGGAGCGCGAGTTTCCCAAGGCCAAGTACGTGGCCGAAGCGGGCGGCATCGCCGAACCGAGCGTGTGCGACGACACCTTCTGGGAGGTCGCGGAAACCTGCCTGCGCGAGTTCGTGACGAAGCTCAAGCGGGTCGACGTCGGTGGCCACGTGATGGGCGTACATCTGGAGCGCGGCGAGTGGTTCTTCGCCGACGGCTGGGGCTACGACACGTCGGTTGCCGCCTTCGAAAAATTCCGCGAGTGGGTGCGCGTGCGCTACCGCGACGACGTTGTGAGCCTCCGCGCTGCTTGGTTCGACGGACAGGTCCATTTCCAGACCGTCTCGGTCCCCGAATACGGGCAGGAAGTCCGCGCCGGAGAGGAGTTCGTCCGCACTGGGCGCAAGGCCCGCCGCTGGGTCGACTACCACCTTTTCCTCAGCGATATCACCGTGGAGCGGATAGGCAAGCTGGCGTTTGCCGTCAAGGAAGCCAGCGAGGGCTACTACCTCGTCGGCTGCAGTTACGGATACACGTTCGAGTGGTCTCACCCCGCCAGCGGGCACCTCTCGCTCGGCAAGCTGCTCCGAACGCCGGAGATCGACCTCGTCGCTGGTCCCCCTAGTTATCGCAATCGTGAGCCGGGCGGGAGCGCACCCTTCCCCTGCCCGATCGACAGCTGCGCCCTGAACGGTAAGTTGTGCATTTCGGAAGAGGACTTCAAGACGCCCTTCAGCGGACGAACGGAACCGGACGACTTCAACCCCGTCATCCGCAATCCCCAGGCCCTGGAGAGCGTTCACTGGCGCGGCGCTGGTGCGGCGGTCGCCCACCTCAGCGGCGTCTGCTGGATGGACCTTTGGGGCAACGGCTGGCTCAACTCGCCCGGCATCTGGAATCGTGCCGCACAGGTTCGCGATCTCATCATCTCGCGCATGGCGGCGCCGCCGGGCGAACCCGACGTCGCGGTCTTCATCGACGAGCGAAGCCTTGCCTATCTGGTGGACCAGAAGGCGTTTCGGCTGCTGGTGCAGGACGTCCGCGAGGCCGTGCTCCGAAGTGGGCTCAGCGTTGGCTTCTATCTCCTGAGCGATCTCGCCCACCGCGAGCGGTTCCCGGAGAGCAAGCTTTACGTGTTCATGAACGCATGGGACATCCGACCCGAGGTGCGTGGAGCAATCAAGAATCGGCTCCAGCGCGACGGGAAGGTCCTGTTCTGGCTGTATGCCGCCGGACTCTTCGACGGAGGGCGAGAGTCCCTCGAACGGGTACGCGAAGTGACCGGCATCGCCCTGAAGCCGCAGCCTTTCGCCAGCAAGCCTGGCACGTCGCTGCTCAACCGGCGGCATCCGCTGGGAGAAGCCTTGCCCGAGGAACGCTTGTCGGGCGGAGGCACCTTGGAGCCGAGCTACTTCGCGATCCCTGAAGACGGCCTCGTCCTGGGTGAGTACTCTCAGACCGGACTGCCCAGCTTCGTCATCCGGGAGTTCCGTCCCGAGGGTGGAGAGTCTGGCTGGACGAGCGTCTTCCTCGGCGAGCCCATCGTCACCCCCGCGTTGTTCCGCGCGCTGGGCCAGATGGCAGGCGCGCACGTTTGGAACTATCAAGGGGACGTTGTCCACGTACGCCCGCCGTTTTTGACGATTCACTGCGCAGGCGGCGGCCCGAGGACGCTCACCCTACCCGATAAGTGGTCGGCCTACGATCTGTTGGGTGGCGACTGGGCGACGGTCGACGCCACGCACCTCACGTTCAACGCGAACGACGGCTCGACCACGACTTTCCTCGTGGGTCCGCGAAGCGAGATCGAAGCGCTCCTATCGCTCGACCCGATGACGCTCCTCACTATCGACGAGATCGACCCGAGAGTCGAGAATACGCTCAAGTTAGACGCCATAAACTTCGACGTACCCATCATGAAGCTCGACGAATGGATGGAGGAAACGTGGTCGGACGAACTTGCCGAGGACCTGCTCATCAAGCCCTCGATGCTCGAGGTCGAGCAGCCCGACGAGGACGAAGTCGTTCCGGCACGGGCCAGTTCGTCGCGGCGCCGACGCGGCGGCAGGCGCCGCGGAGGCGAGGAACCCGAGCCAACTCGACGCGAGGACGCCGACCGAGCCAACGCCAACGAACCGTTCGACAACTTGGGCATGAACGTCGTCTTCCGCAAGCGGGTCTAACGTGAAGGCCGGATTCGTCACCCTGATCGGAAAGCCGAACGTCGGCAAAAGCACACTCCTCAATCACATCGTCGGCCAGAAGGTTTCGATCGTGAGCGACAAGGCCCAGACCACCCGTCGTCGCCTGCTCGGCATCGCCACCACCGATCGGTACCAGATCGTGTTCGTGGACACGCCTGGGGTCCACGAACCACACACCCAACTCGGCAAAATTCTCAATAAAGCTGCAGAGGACGCCTTGGCCGAGGCCGACGTGATCCTGGTCGTAGTCGATTCGAGCAAGAAGCCCGACCGAGAAGACGAGGCCATCGCCGCGATGGTGGGCAGGGCAACCTCGACCGGGCGCGGAACTCCACCATCGGTCGTGCTGTGCCTGAACAAGATGGACCTGCTCAAGGCGCATCATGTCGAAGGAAACGTCGCCGCCTACTGCGAGCTCTTCGGCACCGACGCCTACATGATGACGACGATGACGAAGGGCCACAACGCCGACAAACTCGTCGACCTGCTCGTCGGGCGGCTGCCGGAATCCGAGCCGCTCTTCCAGGAAGACGAAATCACCGACCAGCCAATGAGGCTCCTCGCGGCAGAGATCATTCGAGAGCGCGCGCTCCAGCTCACACGCCAAGAGGTGCCCCACGCCCTCGCCACCCTTGTCGACGAGTGGGAAGAAAAGCCGGGGGTCACGCGGATCTCTGCGTCCATCGTCGTCGAAAAGGCCGGTCAGAAGGCGATCATCATCGGCAGGGGCGGCGCGATGCTGAAGCGAATCGGGTCGGAAGCCCGCCGGGAAATCGAAGCCTGGACCGGCACCAAGGTTTATCTTGAACTCTTCGTGAAGGTTCGCACCGACTGGCGGCAGAACCCACGCATGCTCCATGACCTGGAGTACTCCTGAGCCCAAAGGGGATAACATAGAGCCATGCCTCTGACGCGCGACCAATTGGCGATGCGAGCCGCCCAAGAACTAAGAGACGGCTTCTACGTGAACCTGGGTATCGGCATTCCGACGCTCGTAGCGAACTACATTCCTGCGGGGATCGATGTCGTGCTTCAAAGCGAGAATGGCATGCTCGGCATGGGCCCGTTCCCGTACGAGGGTGAAGAGGACCCCGACCTCATCAACGCCGGCAAGCAGACGGTCACGGCCATTCCGGGCACCAGCTTCTTCTCCTCGGCCGAGTCGTTCGCGATGATCCGCGGCGGCCATATCGACCTGACCATCCTCGGCGCGATGGAGGTCGGCGAGCGGGGCGACTTGGCGAATTGGATGATCCCGGGCAAGATGGTCAAGGGCATGGGTGGCGCCATGGACCTCGTCGCGGGAGTCAAGCGTGTGGTGGTCGTCATGGAGCACACGAACAAGGCCGGCGAAAGCAAGGTACTGAAAGAGTGTCGCCTCCCCTTGACGGGGAAAGAGTGCGTCAATCTAGTGATTACCGATCTTTGCGTTTTCGAGGTGGTGGATAAGAGCTTAATCCTTATCGAACTTGCTCCCGAAGTCAGCCTGGAGGAGGTTCAGGCCAAGACGGAAGCGGCCTTCACCGTAGCCCCCGATCTCCGCCTGGTCGCGATCTGACCCCTTTTGGAGTGCGCGGGCTCGACCGTGCTTTCGAGCCTACCGGGCGAACAAATGGCCGTGGCGATACTGGGAGCCTTCAAGAACTGCTGCCGCAAAAGGGATCATCGGCCGGGCCGCTCGAAGCATTGCAAAGGAGCGGCTCGATCGCCTTGCCGAAGCACGCGAGGCGTTCAGGCGTTGAAAAGCCCCCTTCGTCGTTGGTGTTCCCGCCAGAAATGCGGAATAGACCCGGTATGCATACGATCGACCAAGTGTCTGGCCGGCTGTCGGAGCGGATCCTCGTCGAATTGGCCGAGCCCTATCTGGACAATCTTCGGGCGCGAAACCAGATGATCTGGAGTAACCCGCGGCGCTGGAAAGTGGGGTTCTACTTCGGCGTCGACGACACCCGTTTGTGGGTGCCTCGTCGCTGCCGCTGCGGCGCCCCGCGAGAAGACGACCGGGTCCTCAACTTCGGCCACCCTCAGGGCAAGAAGGCGTTCAGGATTCTCATGATGGCTTACTCGACCGGCGCACTTCTGCTGGCGGCGCTCATAGCGGCCGGACTCGGCGTGCGCTGGTAGGGTACAATCCAGCCTCCAATTACACACGGTCGCGCGTGCTCGCCTGGGTCCCCGCAATGGGGCGCGAGAACAACACCGCGCCGGAGGAAAAACCCAGGAGGCAAGAATGGCTCAGTTGAGCATGAAAGAACTGCTCGAAGCGGGTGTCCACTTCGGGCATCAAACACGGCGTTGGAATCCCAAGATGAAGCGCTATATCTATGGCGCGCGCAACGGGATCTACATCATCGACCTGCACCAGACGATCAAGCTTTTCGAGGAGGCGCTCGATTACATCAAGCGGATCGTCGAAAATGGCGGCAGCGTGCTCTTCGTCGGCACCAAGAAGCAAGCCCAATCCGCCATCAAGGAGGCCGCCCAAAGGTCCGGCCAATACTTCGTGAGCGAGCGATGGCTCGGCGGCATGCTTACTAACTGGAAGACGATCCAGAACCGAATCAACCGCCTGAAGGACCTGGACCGCATGGAGTCCGACGGCTACCTCGAGCGACTGCCCAAGAAGGAGCAGCTCAAGCGCTTCGAGGAGCGCGATAAGCTGAACCGATACCTGGAAGGCATTCGCAACATGGCGGCGATGCCCGCCTGCATGTTCGTCGTCGACCTCAACAAGGAGAATATCGCGGTGCTCGAGGCCCGAAAGCTGGGCATCCCCGTCGTGGCCATCGTCGATACGAACTGCGATCCCGACATGGCCGACGTGGTGATCCCCGGCAACGACGACGCGATCCGGGCAATCCGCCTCGTCACCGGCAAGGTGAGCGACGTGATTCTCGAGGCGCGCCCGCTGAGCGAGGAACTGACCGAAGGCATCGTGAGCGAAGAAACCGACCTTGAAGAGGCCGCTCCGATCCCACTCGACGATCTCGGCCTCGAGCTGCTTCGGGCCTACGAGCAGGACTACGACGCGCCTATTGCCGCGAGCGTAGACGAGGAGTAACCCATGGAAATCGACGCAAAACTGGTGATGAAGCTGCGGGCGGAGACCGACGCGCCCGTGATGGAGTGCAAGGCCGCCCTGACCGAAGCCGGCGGCGATTACGAAAAGGCCAAGCAGATTCTTCGCGAGAAGGGGAAGGCTGCCGCCGCTAAGCGAGCGGACCGAGCGACCGGCGCCGGAGTGGCGATGATGATCAGCGATGCCTCCAACAAGAAGGTCGGCGGCGTCCTCCTGGAATCGGAGACCGACTTCGTCGCCAAGAACCCGGAGTTCATCGCGACCGCCGAATCTATCGCCGCGGCCTACGTGGACCACGATCCTGGCGCCGATCCGCTGGCGGCCCTTGCCAACGGAAAGACGGTCGGAACGCTCGTCGAAGAGAGCGTCGCCAAGATTCGAGAGAACATCAAGGTCTCCAAAGCGGTACATCTCGCGGGTGACGCGGTAGCCGTCTACGTCCACCACGACAAGACCAAGGCTGCCGCGGTCGTTCTCGAAGGTGACTCACCAAACTTGCTCGAAGCGGGCCGAAAGCTGGCGATCCAATGCGTGGCCGGCAACCCGAAGTATGTTTCCAAGGAGCAGGTCCCCTCGGACATCGTCGAAAAGGAAATCGCCACGGAAACCCAGCGGGCGATCAACGAGGGCAAGGCCGCCGACGTGGCGGCGAACATCGCCAAGGGACGGGTGAACAAGGAGTTCTATCAGAACCAGGTGCTCCTCGAGCAGCCGTTCTATGCGGACAACAAGAAGACGGTATCGCAGTACCTGCAGGAGCAGGGCGGCACGATCAAAGTGCTCGGCTTCGAGAGGCTCGCCGTCGGCGAGTAACCCTATCGCCCGACCAGGGCGTGGAGACGAACATCGCTGGGCTGACGGGCCTTGAGATGCCGCTCCACCAGGCGGATCGGGTAGAGCAAGCGATCATAGCGGGCGTCGGGCAAACTGCTCGGCGCCCGCTCGCATAAGATCCAGCCTGCGATCGCATCCATCTCTTCGACGAACCGAGCGTCCGGCGGCAACTCGACCCGTACCAACCCATGAAGCGGCCCCGCATCGTCGCGCTCGTGGAGCCGCAAGTAGAAGCTGATCGCGCGCACGCCCTGGGATTCGTCACGCTCCCGCCAGAACGCGGTGGTTCGTTGGCCGACCTCGAGGCCAAGGATGGTCTCGACCCGCTCGCGCGAACGGAAGTATTGTTTGCGGTGAGATTTCACGACCCCCACCACGAATCGGTCCTCGCGCCCTCCGCGGAGGGCCTTGCCGATTCCTCCATCGATCAGGAGGCGGCCTTCGGCGAAGTCTTGAGCGAGCCGCTCTTCGAGGCTGTCGCGGCGATCGCTGATGGCATCGACAATCGCCTTTCTCGCCTGGAGCGTCGTGGCGTCGGCCTCGGCCGTCACGATCTGGACCCCGATCCCCTCCACTCGGCTCAGCCGGTCGCCGATGGGCAGGCCGGAAGGCACATAGAAGTCGAATTCCTCGCGATAGGCTCCCGCTTCGATGCCGAGAACCTCGCGCTCACGACGAGGCAGAAGGGCAGCCGACGTATGCGCCAAGTAGATCGGCGAGAGGCCGTAGTACATCGCCAGACGGGTCTTCTGGGAGCCATCGAGGAAATGGGTGAACTCGGTCTTGTCCGATTTGGAAACCGCCACCGCGACGAAGGGTCCATCGCTCACCAGCGGAGCATCGACCGCGCTGGATTCCAGCGCGAGGTCACCAAGCACCGAGAGTTCGTCCTCGTCTCGAGGGCCGGCTGTCACGACCCGAGCCATCGGGTCGTCGGCGAACAGGCGATGAAGGCTCGGCATCGCCGCTAAGCGGCCACGCGGCCTACTCGCGCCTGACGGACGCGCTCGATGGCCGCCTCCGATACCTCGCGCTCGAAGGAGCGGAATCGATCCAGGATGAATCCGTGCTTGGAGGCAAGGCGCTGGGTTTCTCGGACTTGCTCGACCGTGACATCCTTGCCGAGGGTGAAGCTTTCGGGACGGCCATCGAGAGCGAGCATCATCGTCTCCGACATGCAGGCATAGGCGGTTCTCGGCGGGAAGCCGAAGTTAAGACCGAAATCGACCTCGCCCGGCACTCGGACGATGCCGCCTTCGATGACGAGCACGTCGGGTCGCAGCTTGGCGACACGGGTCGAAACGTCCCGGGGCCGGGCGACATCGCAAACCACCGCCCCCGGCCTGAGATGCTCGGGTTCGATGACGGCCGCATCGCTGCTCGTCACCGTGACGATGGCATCGGCATCGCGGAGGGCGTCTACCCCTGATGCGAGTTCCGTGCCCGGAATCTCGTCCGCCAGGGCTTTCGTTCGCTCGAGATTCCGGCCGATGAGAAGGGTTCGACCGAATTGAGGGGCGAGCATCTTCGCACAGGTCCTGCCGATCGAACCGGTCGCACCCACGACGGCGAGGACCGACTCCCCCGGCACGATGCCGACCTGCTCGCAGGCCCGGACGGTCCCTTCGATCGCGGTGGCGACCGTGTAGCTGTTGCCGGTGGTAACGGGAAGCGGTGCTCTCTCGGCGATCGTGATGCCGCCATCGCCGACCACGCTCGTGAACGCGCCGAGCCCTACGAGGTCGGCACCGAGGTCTGCGGCGATTTCGGTGCACTGGAGGATCGATTCGTAGACCTGCTCAAGCCGCAAGCCGCGAACCATAAGATTCGGCGTCAGGGGACAGCCGATAAACCACCCTTCCGTCTCAGCGCCGGTGATGCTGCGAACCCCGGTGATTCGGCTCGCGATGGTCGGGCGAACCATCCCGAGAACCGGCTCGATCCAGCCCTCCGGGACGTACCGCATCCACGGAAACCGGAGCGCGGCATCGCGGGGGCGAAGCGGGTGAATGACGAAAGCGAATCGCGTCATGGCGGCACCGGGGACTTTACCCCTAGACCGAGCCGGGCGACGGTGCCACAATCCCTCCATGCGCTTCCAGGCTCCCCGCGGCACTCATGACATCCTGCCGTCCGAGTCGCATCGCTGGCAGCGTCTAGAAACCGTCTTTCGCGACCTGTCCGAACTGTACGGCTATCGCGAAATCCGCACCCCGGCATTCGAGGACTATGACCTGTTCGCCCGTTCGAGCGGCGAAACGAGCGAGGTCGTCAACAAGCAGATGTACGATTTCCGGGACAAGGGGGATCGCCATATCGCGCTCAAGCCAGAAGGAACCGCGCCGGCGATCCGCGCCTATTTGGAGCATGGCCTCGGCGGGCAAGGAGCGGTCACCCGTCTGTGGTACCTGACGCCGTTCTGGCGATACGAGCGCCCGGCGCTAGGGCGCTTCCGGCAGGCGCACCAGTTCGGCTTGGAACTCATCGGGAGTCCCTCGCCCGAGGCTGACGCGGAGATCATCGAGATGACCGTCGAGTTCTATCGGAGGATCGGGATCGGGGGGCTGCGGGTGCTGCTGAATTCCATCGGTCGCGCCGAGACACGCGCCCGATATCGGGAGGCATTGCTCGCCCACGCCGCCTCCTTCTTGTCGACCACCGATGCCGAAACGCGCGAACGAGCCGAGAAAAACCCCTTGCGGATGCTCGACAGCAAGGATCCCGCCATGAGGGCCGCGCTCGACGGCGCGCCGAAGGTCACCGCCTATCTGGAAGAAAGTTCGCAGCAGAACTTCGATCGGCTTCAGAAACTGCTCGACCGGGCCGGAGTGCACTACACGCTCGCGCCAGAGATCGTACGCGGGCTCGACTATTACACGGACACCGTCTTCGAGGTTCAGTCCGACGACCTCGGCGCGAACAACAGCCTCTGCGGGGGCGGGCGATACGACAACCTCGTCCAGGAACTTGGAGGACCTGCGACCCCGGCGGTCGGCGTCGGTATCGGCGTGGAGCGAGCTCTCATCGTCATGGAGGCCGCCGGCGCGACGATCGACGCGCCACGTCTTTGCGTCTATGTCGTGGCGGCAACGGAGTCCGCGCGGGGTCAGGTCGCCGAGGTGGCTCGAGAGTTGCGCATTGCCGGGTGCTCGGCGGTGACCGATCTGGATGGCAGGAATCTCAAAGCGCAGCTGAAGCAGGCCGACCGGCTCGCCGCGCGTTATGCTCTGCTCATCGGCGACGACGAGATGGCGTCGGGAACGGTTACGGTCCGCGACCTCGCCACCGGCGAGCAGCAAAGCGTGGCCAGAGCCGACCTCGTGGAGGCCCTGAAGTGAGGACCTTCGCGCTCTTCGTGTTCGGGGTGAGCGCTTCGGCATTCGCCCAGTTTCCCGACGCCCAAATCAAGTTGGACTTGCGCCCGACTTACCTCTCCTCGGCTGGCGGTCACACTACTTTCCGATGGTACGACCCCATGGGGCGGCACAGCACGGTGGGCCTCGTGCTCCTCCTTGAGCCCGGGTTTCGGTTCTTCGTCAGCCAACGCATCCAGCGCATCGACGGCGATCCCGACCAAGACCAACTCGACGAGATCTATCTCGAAGACCCGGGCAACTGGAGGATCGGGCGCGCCTATCTGCCCTTCGGCCAGAGGAACATCTTCCGCGAGTCGGTGATGGGTGCCCAGGCCGACACCCAACTCGTGCTTGCTGCGCTGCCTCTCGAAATCGCCGTGTGTGATGGAGGAAAGGGCAAGCAGCGCGGCGTTGTCGGCCGGATCGGAGGGCGCTTCGGCGTCAGTTTCGCCATCGGCAACCACTTCGGCATCGCTGGCACGTCGCTTGCCCCGATCCGGAACGCCTTCGATGCCCCGGAGGCGGGCAGGGGGCACAAGGTGGTGATCGGCGGAGACTACGTGTACGGTATCGGCGCTTTCACTATTCATGGCGAATACGTCGCGTTCCGCCACGGCGAGACCGACCTCGACACGAACGAAGACGTGACCGATTTTCGAGTGACCTTCCGCTCGGCGGACCCTCGATTCCGGCTCACCGGCGCTTGGAGTCGCGAGTGGAACTCCCGCGAGGACTTCTATCGCATCGAGGGAGAGGTTGCGGTGACCGACAAAGTTTCCCTCACTCCGTTCCTCCGCTTTTCGGGAGGGCAGTGGCAGGACTTCGGGATCGGGGCGCGAGTCCGGTTCTAAATGGGCGGGCTGCCCCCCTCTCCTGCGCATCCGGGCACCGATCGGCGGAAGGCTCGATGCGGAGGAGAGGGGACGGGGGAGAGGTCCGAGGCGAAAGCGCGGGCAGGCCCGCGCACTCCAAACAGCCTCCCCGCCCGCAGCGTCTTCGTCTGTCACAATCTCGCCCGATGGGGCTCGGCCGCTCGCTGATTCTGAAGACCGCCGCATGGAAGCCCGTGGAAAGGCTCGTGCGGCGGTCGTTTCTGTTCCGGCCCCTCGTTCGGCGGTTCATCGCCGGCGACACCCTCGACCAAGCGCTCGTCCAGGCGGAGGCCCTGGCGGCGAAGGGTCTTTTCTCCAGCCTCGACTATCTGGGAGAGAACACGCTGAACGAGGCGGAGGCCGAAGCGGCCAAGCAGGCCTATATCGACATGCTCGACCGGATCGCCGCCAGCCCTCACCGAGACGCGATCAACATCTCGATCAAGCTGACGCAATGCGGGCTCGACCTCGGCGAAGAGTATGCCGAGAGGCAATACCGCGAAGTCCTCGCCGCCGCCCACGGCCTGTTCGTCCGCGTCGATATGGAATCCAGCGAATACACCGAGAAGACCCTGGCGATGATCGAGCGCGTCTTCCCGGACTATCCGAACACCGGCACCGTCCTCCAGTCATACCTCTTCCGCACCAAGGAGGATGCCGAGCGCATGATCCGCCTCGGCGCAAGGGTTCGTCTCGTCAAGGGCGCCTATCTGGAGCCGGAGGCGGTGGCCTTTTCCTCGAAAGCAGAGGTCGATCGCGCTTTTGTCGAGATCGGCGAAACCCTCTTGCGGCGGGGCAACTATCCCGCGATCGCGACTCACGACTCCAAGATCATCGCCCACTTCGAGGCCTTCGCCGAGCGCGAGGGAATCGGCAAGGAGCGGTTCGAGTTTCAGATGCTCTACGGCATCCGGCGTGACCTGCAGGAAGGGCTTCGCGCTAAGGGTTATCACGTGCGGGTTTACATCCCCTTCGGCGACAGTTGGTATCCCTATTTCACCCGCCGCCTCGCCGAGCGGCCCGCGAACGCGTTCTTTATCCTCCGCTCCCTCTTTCGGCGATAGGAAACGCGGCTCTTTTCGGCCAGAAATGCCGCCGTTTCCCCTGAAGACTATGGCTTTGTCCCGGAAAAGTCCGAGTTTTCCGGGAAATACTCGGCGGTTTGCGCCGAAGGGGACGGCTTGTTCGCGGATGCCCTGAAGATTTCGCCGATCGTCTCCGAGAATCTTCTCGAAACCCCGGCGGTATGCCGGCAGCGAGGGACGAAAATGCGAACTCTCACCGATCCGATCCCCGAAGCCGAATTCAGCCTCGGCCTGACGAACTTCTCGGCGGTCTGCCAAGAGCAGTCGGCGGCGCTGGGCCTGGATGCCGGCGACCTCACCGCCATCGCCGACGCCGCCGAAAGCCTCGCGAGCGATCTGAACGCGGTCGCCGCCGCCCGGGCGGCGCTCCAGGCCGCGATCTCCGCGAAGGATGCGCGCAAGGCCTCCGCCCGCGCCCTTGTCTCGCGCTACTCACAGCGCTTTCGCGCCGACCAGGAGGTACCGGACGAGCTTCTGGTACGCCTCATGCTTTCGCCGCACCGATCTGCTCCGACCAATCTGGCGCCGACGATTCCCACCGATCTCACTGCTTCGGCCGATGGCGACGGCGCGATCCGGCTGCGTTGGAGTCGCGGCGAGAACCACGAAGCCACGATCTTCGTGATCGAGTCTCGGGGCGATCCCGCGGACGCCTGGGTGATCCTCGGCGCCACCACGCGGCGGACGTTCCACACGACCTCGCCTCCGGGCCGGTACGTGGCCTACCGGATCAGCGCCCAGCGTCGCGGGGTCTCGAGCTTGCCGTCCACGCCGGTCGTTCTTTGGGATGCGGTGGGGGCTTCATCGCTGGCGGATGCCGCTTGAGTCGGGTCGAGGTTCGTCGTGGTTTCGCTCGGACGGCGGGTCGCCGCCGACCGGGGAGGCGCGATGGAATCGCGCCGTGGGCGGGCGGGAGGGCGGCGGCGACCCGCGAGAGGAGGCGAAGGCTACTTTCTTCGCGCTTGGCCGGCGATGACCGCCAGACCGATCAGTGTGCTGCGCATCTGGGGAACATCGACCCCGAGCGAGACGAGCTCCTTCGTTAGTTCGCCGATGTAGGCGTATACAATCGAACGGTTTCGCCAGAACGGTTCGAGGGCGTCCGCCTCGGTTCGGTTCTCGCCTTGGCGTTCTTTCCAAATCTGCACGAAGGCATAGAGGACGACCGCGCCTTCGTACCTCGAGATCAGGCCCCGCTCGTGCGGATTCGCTTCGATGCCGCACTCGCGCCGGAGGCGCTTCATCGCCGCATCCAGGGCGGCTGGGCTCGCATCGATCTTCGCTGGCGGGTAGCCGACGAGGATGCCGTCGTCCTTGAGCCTCTGCACCGAGTCCGCCGCCCAGTGCCCGGAAGGAACATCGGCGAAGGGTGGCGTTTTCGGCACGTAGGGATCCTGCATGAGGATCGCCAGAAGACTCCAGGTCCAGAGCACCATGGGTCAAGACTACCCCTTCGCCGCGGTAGAATCGGATTCGAAGTGAAGATCGACCGATCACTGCGCGCGCCGGGGATCCGGGCCCAGGTGTTGGGCCTGCCGGTCGACTGCGTGACCACCGGACAGGCGATCGAGCGGATCGAGGCGATGATCGACGAGCGCGTGCCCCGACTGGTCTTTACCGCCGATGCGAGCGGCTTGGTGCTCGCCCAAGACGATGCGGAGTTTCGCCGCATCGTGGAGCGTGCATCCCTGATCACGCCCGACTCGAGCGGCGTGGTTTGGGCCCTGCACAGGGCCGGACATCCGGCGCAGAAGCGGGTGAGCGGAGTCGATCTCGTGGGCCTGCTTTGCGAGCGCAGTGCCGACGTGGGCTACCGGCTCTACTTCCTCGGCGGGGAGCCTGGGGTGGCCGAGACCGCTGCCGAACGGCTAAGACTGAAGTACCCGGGCTGCAACATCGTCGGAGCACGGCACGGTTACTTCCCCTCCGACAGCGACGAGGTCGTGGCGCACGAGGTCGCCGAGTCCCGGCCCGACATCCTCTTCGTGGCGATGGGGATGCCACGGCAGGAGAAGTTCATCGCTCGGACCCAGGACATCATCAAAGCGCCGGTGGCCATGGGGGTCGGAGGAAGCTTCGACGTATTCAGCGGCCGGACGAAACGTGCCCCCAAGATCGTCCAATCCCTTCGGCTGGAGTGGCTGTGGCGGCTGATCCTGAACCCGAAGAAATTCGCCAAGGTGAAGAGCCTGCCCCGATTCGTGCGGCTGGTTCTCAAGTCGGACCGATGAAGGTCTACACCAAGACCGGCGACACCGGCGAGACCGGCCTTATCGGCGGAGGGCGGGTCACCAAAGACGACCTCAGAATCGAAGCCATCGGCACAGTCGACGAGCTTAACGCCGGCATCGGGATTTGCCGCGTCCACGCAGGACCTGGCGGCCTCGGCGAACGGCTCGAAGCGATCCAACGCCAGCTGTTCGACGCCGGCGCCGAACTCGGGGGCCTGCGGGATGGCCGCTACTACCGCCAAGCGTTCCAGCCGCATCATGTCGAAGCTCTCGAGCGATCGATCGACGAGCAGACCGAAGCCTTGGAACCGCTCCGCCACTTCATTCTGCCCGGAGGCTCGGAACTCGCCGCGCACCTTCATTACGCTCGCACGGTATGCCGCCGCGCAGAGAGGGCAATCCTTCGACTTCACCGCCGGGACGGGGTCGAGGCGCTAACGCTCGTTTACTTCAATCGTCTATCGGATTGGCTGTTCGTCGCTGCGCGAACCGCCAACCGCCTTGCCGAACGCAAGGACGTCATTTGGACTTCGGAAGAGGTGTAAGAACCATGCTAAGCGTATGTCTGGCCGCTGCGATGCTCAGTCAGAGCGAAACCGCCCCCGAACTGGTCGGCAAGATGCTGCGCTACTATGATGGCGCCCAAACCCTGACCGGCACTATTCGCTTCGTGCAGTCGGTGGGCGAGATCTCGGTCGGAATCGATACGAGCCTGCAATATGAGAAGCCTTCGAAACTCTACATCCGGCAAGACCGCCGTTCCTCCGAGCCGCGGACCTTCTTGGTGACGTCGGACGGCAAGTTTTTCAGCTACGATCTTCCGGAAGGACGGCTTGCCGCTCCGGGGGAGCGTCTTTACGAGGCCGTGCTCCAAGGCGGAAGGTCGCTCGGTTATCGGGACATCTACGCCGTCGCCTCTCGATCCCTCGGTGACCGATCCGCGGCGCTGGACATCGCGATCGCCCGAACCGAGGATCTCAAGTTCATCCGGGGCCAATGGGCGAGCGTCGAATTCGCGGCCGAACAGCCGGGCAGCGGCGTGAAGGTCGTGACCGGCGATTGGCGGGCTTATGCGAACGCCCCGGTAAGCGGGCGCTACTCGATGTGGATCGGCGAAACCGGCGAACTCAAACGGTACGCTCAACGCGAGGTGATCCAGCCGGAGGCGACCGTTCTCGACGAGCGGTTCCGCGAGAAACCGGCGCAACTGAACGTCGGCCCTCAACAGGTAACCAGCGCCTGGGAAGTCGATCTGAAGGTAAATGGCGAACCGGACCAGAAGCTATTCAAAGTCGTGAAGTGAACGGGCCGGGGAGCCTGGGGTATGGTCTAGAGGCAAGGATGAAGAACAGACTAGGATGGGTCGTCGGAGTTCTCGTGGCGGTCGCCCTCGGCGGTTGCGGAGGCGGGTCACGCAGCGGGGACGAGGCGCTTCCCGATCCCACGATCAAGTTCGTGAACGCCTCGGCAGACAGTCCTCAACTCTCGTTTTCGCTGAACGATGCGGAAAAAGCGGCAAGCCTTGCCTATCTTTCCGCGACGTCCGGCTTCATGAAGGTTCCCTTCATTTCCGAACTCGATGGCGGATACGATTTGTCGTGCAAGGTGCCTGGCGACGTAGAGGATGCCGACCGCATCGCGAACGTCCTCAACCGGGACACCCACTACGTCCTCAGCGCCACCGGCCTGCGCGACCCTTCGGACGGCGATGAGGAGAAGCGCCTCCGGCTCGCATTGACTCCGATCGACCGCGTCGCACCGAATGGCGACAGAGCTCGACTCTACATCCTGCACGCCTTCAGCAGATCCCCTGGCAACGAAACTCCCCAAGTCACGTTCCAGTCGCCAGGCGACAACCCACAGTTCAAAGTCGAGAACATCGACTTCGGCGCGACTCGCGACATCGTGGTGGACTCCGGCTTCCAAGTCTTCGAAGCCCGGCGTGCCGACGCCGACGGCGAGAACATCTATGCTACTCGGGGAGTTACGCTCAAGTCGGGCGGCATCTACTTCGTGGTGATCGGCGGCGTTCAGGACGATCCGGACCCCGCTCGGAGGCCGACGCTGGAGTTCATCGAGATGGAGCCCAAGTAGCCAGGGCCCAGGCTCCTGTCACGAACGACGGGTAGTATCACGCGCGGAGAGTCGGTAGCTCAGTCGGTAGAGCAACGCCCTTTTAAGGCGTGGGTCCTGGGTTCGAGTCCCAGCCGACTCACCATCGCGGACGGAACCCGATCGGTTACAATCGCCGCATGAGCGGCCCTCCGTGCGTCCTGTGCTCCATCCCGATGAACGACCTCGTGTTTCGCGAGGTGACGGTGTGGATATGCCCTCGATGCTCCGGCGTTTGGCTGAACCGTGACGCGGTTTCCGATATTCACAGTCTGACCCACGAAAACTTCGAAGCAATCGAGCGGCTTCAGCGTCCCGAAGTCACACCGCCCGAGCCGCTAGCGGGACTCGTCTGCCCGGACGATTTGAGCCCGCTGGTACGCCGCGAGCACCTTTTCCTGCCCTCGATTGCAGTCGACGGATGCGAGACATGCCACGGTATCTGGCTCGACGAAGCGGAAGTCTCGAAGGTTGCCGCCTTCCTCGAAGGTCTCCGCTATAGGCCGGTGCCCCGCCAGCCCGCCCCGATCGCGCGTCAGGAGGCTGCCATCGCCGAAGTGGGGCACATCGCCGAGATGGACCACATCAAGCGAATCGACGCCCTGTTTCACGTTGTCGGCCATCGCTTCATCTGGCCGGGCCTCTAGAGAATGGACTGGACGGTCGACTACGGCGACGGTCCTCGATCGGTCTCGATCCCCCACGCCTGGAGACAGGACGTGCCTGTTTCGTGGGAGGGGCCGGCGGTGTATCGAGCGAGCGTCGATCGCACGAAGGGCAGGTATCTCCGGTTCGATGGCGTCTCTTACGAGGCGAGAATCACCGTCGATGGCGTGGAGGCCCTAGTTCATCACGGGATCTGGGATGCCTTCGAGGTCGATCTGGGACCCGGACCCGGCCCGGTCCAGGTCGAGGTTGCGGTGACCAAGAACGGCGGCGCGACCTTCCCGGTGCGGGACGTCGCCTCAGGCTTCCTCCCGTTCGTCTTCCAAACTTTCGGTGGCATCTATGGCGACGTTTCTCAGTCCCACTCGCCGGTGGCCGATCGTCCGGCGGCTTCGGCCCCGGCTCGCTTCGAGGGGCATCGGCTCTTCGCGGACGACCGACCGCTCTATCCCCGGGGGCTGCTGCATTGGGGCTGGTACCCGGACATAGGGCATCCCAACCCTCCCGATGACGTCCTCCGCGAGGAGATCGCACAGATCCGGCGGCTCGGGTTCGACCTCGTGAAGTTCTGCCTCTGGGTGCCCCGCGCTCGCTACTTCGAACTCCTCGCGGAGGCTGGGATGTGGGCTTGGGTGGAGCTCCCGCTATGGGACCCGACCCCCGATCCGATGCGCCTAGCCGAAATCGCGGGCGAGATGGAGAAGATCGTTCGTCAGATCGCTCATCACCCCAGTATCCTGCTCTGGACAGTCGGGTGCGAACTGGGGCTGGCGACGCCGCCCGAGTACCGCGAAGCCCTTGTCGGGATGATTCGAAAAACCATTGCCGGGGCGATCGTCAAGGACAACTCGGGCGGCGCGGAAATGTACGGCGGCGATCTCAGGGAGTTCGGTGACTTCGACGACTTCCATCCCTATTGCGACACGCCGTTCTATCCGCCCGTCCTCGACAGTCTTCTTCCAGGACCACGGATCGAACGGCCGCTGCTGCTCGGCGAGTTCAACGACGTCGACGTCCATCGCGACCTGGTTCGGCTCGCGGGCGAGAACCCGTACTGGGGCAGCAATGACCCTGGACTCAACGACAAGGGCGTTCGGTGGCAGCACGACCTGCCCGATTTCCTCCACTCGAACCCCGTTACCGTCGATGCCGTCTTCCATGAGCGGCTCATGGCTTCGTCTCGGTCCCAGGCCGCCTTCGTCCGAAAGACGGTCCAGGAAGTGGTTCGATCTCGAGAGGCGATCTCGGGCTTTGTCGTAACGGGGCTTCGCGACACTCCCATCTCCACCTCGGGATTTTTCGACGACTGGGGTAAGGCGCGGTTTTCGCCCAAAGAAGTCGAGGCATGGAATGGACCGGCATGCCTCTTTCGAATTCGAACGAGAAGGCCGCCGTGGGTGAGGGGCGGCAATCGGCCGGGCTGGCTCGACCCCGGATGCTTCGAGGCTGGGACTTGCTTCTGGCGAATCGGAGTTCACTCGATCGATGCAGTCGAAGATGCACTCCAGTGGTCGGTCGAATCTCGAGGGCGAGTGATTGCCGAGGGTCGCGAGCCGGCCCAGCGCATCGAGGCTCTCTCTTCGCGCCAAGTCGCTGAAATCAGCGTCGATCTCGCGCCCGGAGACTATCGCCTCAGAGTTCGGTTTGGCGGTACGCAGAACTCCTGGCCGATCTGGGTGATAGAAGCAGGAAACATCGATACTCCTGCTCATATCCATGACCCGCTACTCTTTTTCGAGGAAATGCCGCGTTCCGAATCGGGTCCGCTCCTGGCTAGCGGCCTGCCCACGAACTGGCGCCAATACGGGGGAGCGGTGTTCCTGACTGGCGAGGGCACCATTCCGATGCCGTTCTGGCGAGAGGCCGCCTACGACAGCATCGGCCCTGACTGGGGGAACTGGGGATTCGATCAATTATGGGACCGTATCCTATCTATATCTGGCGACTGCGCCCTCCACCCGGACTGGCTATTGCGCGAGATCGGCGAGTACGATACGCTGCTGCGGAGGATCGACACCCGGACCTGTCGTATCCATCCCGTACTCGTGCGCACCACAACCGATGCCGGGCAACTCTACGTGACCACACTACGACCATTCGGGGGTCTAGGTTGCCAGCCATACGGCGTGACGCGAAACCCTGCCGGCAAGCACCTCGTCAGGAAACTTCTAGAAGACTGACCGAAGAATCGTTCCACTTTCCAGGCCCGATCGTTCGTATTAAGGATGGGGCGAGAGCGCCCGCACCTAGGAGGACCATAGTCTTGAACATTAGAGCCGCCATCGCCGCCGCCTGCCTCGCCCTCGCCACGTACGCGTCTGCCCAACTCGATCCCGGGCGTTCGGTCATCGTCGTCAACGGGGAAGAGATCAAGGCGAACGAGTACTACCGTCGGATGGAGTTCTTACCGGGAGTCGGTCGCAATGTGAACGGACAGTTCGTCGAGGCGCCTCCCGGCATTCTGACGATCCTTCGCCTTATCGACGAGCGACTCCTCATCCAGTTGGCCAAGGACAAAGGCGTCTACCCGAGCGACACCGAAGTGCAAGCAGAGATCAAAAGCCGCTCTGATGCGAACCCAAAACTCCTCGAGGGTCTCGCCCTACTCGGACTCAATCGCGAGGACTACGCCTACCAGGTGCGGCTTGACCTCGTCGACTTCAAGCTTCGCACGCAGGGCATCACGATCACCGATCAGGAAATCGAGAAGTTCTATGCCGACAATCCGACCCTCTTCACAATGCCGAAGCGGTACCGGCTCCGGGTGGTAGCCGTGGCCGACGAAGCAGGACGCAACGCCGTCGATGCCGACCTAAAGGCCGGCATGAAGTTCGAGGACGTCGCCAAGAAACACAGCATCGAGCTCAGCAAGACCATCGGTGGCGATATCGGCCTTCAGCGGGAAACCGACCTCAGCGGACCGGTCCGGGCCGAAGTGACCGCTGTCAAGATCGGACAGTACACGAACTGGGTCCGGGGCGAGCAGGCGTCGATCCGGTTCTTCGTCGAGAACATTCTGCCCGAAGAAAAGCGCAAGCTGGACGATGGGCTTCGGAAGGAAATTCGTCGTGGCCTAATGCTGGACAAGGGCGCGGTCCGGAACAACATCGACCGTGACCTGAAGGAACTGCGACGACGGGCGGTCGTCGAGTCGAAAGTTCCTCAGTTCACCGACGCCATCAAGAAGTACATGAACTCGGCTCGGACGGGCGGATAGCCCACTAGACCCGCATGATCTCGATCCGAGGGCGCCGGATGAGGTCCCTCATCGGCTCTCGGATCGGCTTCACGCAGCGGAGGGACGTACGCATTTCGACGACCGTGTTGCGCAGATGCCGCACTTCCCACTCGACCTGCTCGTCGCTCGCATCCTTATACCGCTCCTCTTCCACCCGCAACTCCACGACCTCCGGCTGCCAGTCACCATGGTAGCCATAGTCGGCGCGCCAGAAGGCGGGTTGTGAGAAGAAGCCGAACGAGTCGGGGAAGTACTGCCGGAAGTGCGTCGGATCCTCAAAGGCGTCGTCGCTCGCGCCGTGCGGAGTGTGGAACGTGGCGATGGCCCCCTCGCGGCAGACCCGATGGAGTTCTTGCATGAAGGCCAAGGGCTCGCGCAGGTGCTCGAGCAAATGCGAGGCGAGGACCTCATCGAAGCGGTCGTCCTCGAACGGGAGCCGCTGACTCGCGCAACGGTCGAGGTCGGCCACCACGTCTACCCCGGGCAAGGCTTCGAGGTCGAGATTGATCCACCCCGACCGAACGTCGCGGCCACATCCGAGGTGAAGCTTACGAATAGCAGGTGACGGAGCGAGGACCATATCCTGATAATCGTCAGGACACCTGACAATTCTTAGGGGCCAGACCGTCTCGAACAGGGCTGACTAATAACGCCTTACCCGCATAATGGCGAGTGTGGTGCTGGTCGAAGCCGTATGTTGCTCCCTCGACGACGCGCTCGCGGCGGTGGATGCCGGCGCTCACCGCCTGGAACTCTGCAGCGCCATCGAGGTCGGCGGCCTCACCCCGTCGATCGGGCTTTTCGCTCAGGTGCGCTCGCGTGTTGGGCTGCCTCTCATGGCGATGGTCAGGCCGCGGCCGGGTGACTTCACCTTCAGCACTGCCGAATGGGCAGTCATCGTCGAAGACGCCCACCGGCTGATCGGATCTGGCGCAGACGGCCTTGTGCTCGGCGCTCTTACCAGTGCCGAGCTCGACCCTAGACTGGCGGACATCGCCAGTTTGCGGCCACATACCTGTACCTTTCACCGCGCAATCGATGCCTGCCCCGATCCGGTTTCGGCCTCACGTTGCGCGCGGGAGATGGGTTTCGCCCGCGTTCTTACGAGCGGCGGTCGCGCCACGGCGCTCGAGGGTGCCGCTACGATTCACGCGATGGCGCAAGAGATCCCCGTCCTCGTTTGCGGCGGCGTGCGCGCCGAGAACGTTCGGTCTGTGCTTCACGTCACCGGAGCCAACGAGGTTCATGCGGGGCCTCGAACGCCGCACGGAAAGCCGTTCATGGGTGATGTGGCAACGTTCGGGGCTCATTCCGAACTCGATGCAGGGGCTTTGGCTGCTCTCGTTCGTGCTGTTAAGGAGTAGGGACGTGCGCTCCCGGGGAATACTCCAGGCATGCGGAAGGCTAACGACTCCCTCGATCATCCGAGCGTCCGTCATCCCGGCCGGCAGTTGCTGAGCACGGGCCGCGCTGACTTCATTCGATGGAACGACCGGCTCTTGACGTGGCTGGCCGATCATGTGCTCGCCTCGATCCTGATGTTCGATATCGCCCTGATCCTGCCCCTGATCGCGATCCCCATGTCGAACAGCGTGAAGATCACCCTCGGCGTGCTCTCTGGCTCATGGATCCAGTGGTGGGCCCTCCCCGCCCTCCAGAGGTCCCAGGTGCGGGCCGACAGGACGCGCCAAGCAAAGATCGACTCGGACCATCAGGCCCTGACCCATATCGCAGTGACCGTCGACGCCATCCTCGCTCGAGTCGAAACCTTGGAGGGGCAGAAGCCGAAACGCGACCCTGAAGCCCCCTAAAACTCGATCTGCCCCTCGAAGTCCATCTCGAGCGGGCAGAGTTGTGAAGGAGGATTTGACAGTCATTGGACGCCGAGCGCGGGTCCGATCGTTCGCTCTGGCACACATATTCAGGTCCCGCACCGTGCAAGGCCAGTCTCTTCGTTGGCCGCACGAGCTTGGTTCGCAGTTCGCTTACACCGGTCCCCCCTCCTTGCCGCCGTCCAGGGGTCCGACCATCACGGTTTTGGGTTCCTGCCCCGCGCCACATATCGCCGGTAGCGACACGACCTGGTGAGGTTGCGCGCCCCGTCGGGTATCATGCCCCGAGTCGGATCGTTAGCTCAGTTGGTAGAGCAGCTGACTCTTAATCAGCGGGTC
>ERZ761602.83-NODE-83-length-217835-cov-13.101446_pt1 | contig 217835 bp, 185 predicted proteins | sample MGYA00512165_ERZ761602 | MGnify/ENA primary metagenome ERZ761602 (study PRJEB28899, sample SAMN02445085) | bioreactor sludge metagenome | biome: EBPR sludge; isolation source: Thorneside wastewater treatment plant | place: Australia: Brisbane, Thorneside...
CTTACCCCAGACAGCGGGATGGAGCGCGGGGCCGAGGTCGTCGGCTGGTGGATTGCCCGCCTCGAGTTCTGGCTCAGCGAGAGCGGCTGGCTGCGCGCATGGCTACGATTGAACTTGATCGTCTCCATCGTGCTCGCCAGCGCCGGACTGCTTCTCCTGCCCCCGGTCACCCGGGTTCTCGAGCAGCTCGCCCGCTCCAGTCATTGGGTCGGCGAAATCTTTGGCGATGTCTTCACGCTCGTCACCGGGCTTCCCCCCGTCGCCATCACCCTCGGTGTGCTCTACCTCGGCTACGTCGCCTACCGCCGTTTCCGTCGAAAGCGCCTGCCCCAACGGGGCGGATATCCAAACGAGGAATACTACCAGTGAATGTCCTCAAACTCCCAACACCTCAATCCCTGAACTCCTCACCCTAACATGATCACCAAACACCCTCCCGCCACCGTGCGCGCCGCAGACCTGAAGGCGGCGCTGCCCGGACTCGGCAAACTCATCCCCCGCACCCCTTCACTTGCCGTCCTCGGCTGTGTGAAGGTGGAGGCGGCCGGACCACAGCTCCTGCGTCTCACCACCACCGATCTGGACCTGACCCTCAGCGTCGATGTCCCGGCCACGGTGGAGAGGGGCCTCGCGCCTTTCCTCGTGCCCATGGCTCGCCTGCGCGAACTCCTCACCGGTTTGCGCCCAGACGAAGTCGTGCCACTCGGTCCGTCCATCAAGGCCCCGCCCGTTGGCGAGTTCCCCGAGATCCCTCAGGTCCGCACTCCGGGGCTGACCTTGCCAGAACCGGTCGTCAACAGTCTGCTACGAGCCTTTGCCTGTGCCTCGCAAGATCCCACTCGTGCGGTCTTGCGCAGTGCTTGCCTCGACGTGACCGGGGTGGGGGAGAATGCTCACCGGATCGTCGGGACCAATGGCCGGGTGCTTTTCTCGAGCAATTCCATGCACCTGCCACTGAAGCATTCGGTGATCCTTCCCGATCACCCGCTGTGGAAGTGGAAGCCGCTCGCCGACTCCCGTCCCTGGACCCTGCGTCTTGGTAAGGACAAACATCGCTCCGATGTCTTCCGTCTCGAGAGCCAAGCCGGATCGGTGACGGGTCGTCTCCTCGACGGTCCCTATCCGAACTACCGTCAGGTCATTCCTGGTCCGGCGCAGTTCACGACAAGCGTGAGCTTGAGCGATGTCGCCCTCGAGGCGGTGACGCGATTGCTGCCCCGGCTCCCCGGCAAACAGCTCGCCAACCGTCCCATCGGGCTGCACTTCGAGAAGGGCCGCTTCGGCCTGCTCGCTCGTGCCGAAAACGACGAATCCTGGATACTTCATCCCGTGGACCGCTGCGAAATGAAGGGGCCTGATGTGACTGTCTACCTCGATCGAGACTACCTCGCCATGGCGATGTCCTTCGGGCTTCATCGCATCTCGACGGGAGACTCAGTGAGCCCCTTGCAGTTCAGCCGGGGTGGGGATCTCATGATCGTCATGCCGGTGCGTGCGATTGCTCCGGATCGCATCGAGCGGCCCAGGCTCGTGCCGGCGGTGGAGCAGTTCGCCTCACCGCCGACTCCTCTGCCGAAGCCCGTCGCTCCCGCACCACCTGTGCCTCCGCCGCCTCCGACACCCGAGCCGGTGAAGAAGGTCCCGAACAAGGATCCTCTCACTGAGGCCCGCCATCAGGTCGCCGAAGCCGACGAGGCCCTCCTCACGGCAAGACGGACCCTGAAGGGCGTGCGCCGTTCCCTGCACAGTGCCCGCATTCAGCGCGGTGAGATCAAACGCGAACTGCGTGGCTTCCGGGGACTGCTCCAGAAGCTGAAACGCTCCCGGCGAAAGGAAGGCAACGAGAGCAAAGACGGCAAGGCCGCCTGACAAACCCCCAACCAAAACAACAACCCCGGGCCCGGGTTCCCTGTCCTCACCGACTAGGATCCCGGGCCTTTCACTTTACAAAAACCTGAACCGAGCCTGCGAGACAGGCGGAGCCAAACTTGAAACTTCAAACTTGAAACCCATGAACACATCCCAAGACTTACTCTCCATCTTGACGCGCGAAGGCGTCCTCATCAACGCCAGCGTCCGCTACCCCCGCTTCCACAAGAAGCTGTCTCCCGCCGATCTCGGCCTGTCTCCAGATCAGGTCAGCGAGCGGCTCATGAGCCTCGGGCACAAGCGACTTCTCCCCAAAGAGGCCCTCGCCAGCCTCGCCCTGGTCGAGAGCCGCACCCATGCCCTCATTGAGAAAAACACGTTTCCCTTCCTCGGCGGAATCGGTCACTTCCTGCCCAACGCCAAACTGGTTGAAGTGCAGGAAGGGTTGAATGAGCAAAGCCACAATTTTCGTGAAAGCAGGGATCGCTTCCTCGACGACTACCGCGAACTCCGTTCCCGTGCCCTCGACGAATGGCGCGACGCCACCCGCCAAATTGCGAAAACCTACGAAGAAGGAGAACGTCTGTTTTCCCAGATCCAATGTTCTTTCCCGCACCGGGAACAGCTTGAACGGCGGTTTTCCTTCGACGTGCATCTTTTCCAGATCGCCGTGCCCGAGTCCCTCGGTATGGAGCTGGTCAGTTTCGCCGAGCAACAGGAGGTCCGCCTCGCCCGTCACGAGGCCGCCGCTTCCGCCGCCCGTCAGATCCGGGATGGAGTGGAGGGCTTCGTCGGAGAGTGTGTCGTCGAGCTGCGTCATCAAACCGCCCAGCTCTGCGACGAGATGCTTGCCAGCATGCGTTCCGGAAAAACCGACGGCGTCCATCAAAAGACCCTCAACCGGCTCGTGAAGTTCATCGACGACTTCAAGCAGCTCAACTTCGCCGGCGACAAGGAGATGGAGCAGCAGCTAGACCGTGTCCGCAGCGAACTGCTCGGTCGCAATGCCGAGGACTATCGCAACAGTCTCACCGCCACCCGCAGTCTTGAAGCCGGTCTCAGCCAGCTCCGCGACCAAGCCAGGGAACTGGCCAGTCAGGATGCCCGTGCCCTCGTGGAACGCTTCGGCCAGATGGGCCGGAGGAAGCTGCAACTCGCCGGGTGAGTTGCCCTGACAACCATACCAACACCACACACAACAGGGTCGGGTTCCATCCCCGACCCTGTTCAATCCTTTCTCTGAACCCAACCCACAACGAAGAACGAAGAACCCCAAAACCAAGAACAATAACCATGTCCCACTTCACCACCATCCTGACCCAGATCCGCGACGTCGAAGCCCTCGAAGCCGCCTGCACCGAACTCGGCGTCGAGCTGCTCCGCGACACCGATGCCCGCGGCTTCGCCGACAGCGCCCGCCACGGCGAACTCGTCGTCCGCCTCCAGGGCCCCTACGACATCGCCGCCAACAGGCCCGCACCCACCGAGCCCTACGAACTGACCACCGACTGGTGGAACGGTCACGTCGAGCGCGAGGTCGGCCCCAACTACGGCCGTCTGCTCCAGCTTTACGGAGTCCACAAGACGATGCGCGAAGCGGCCAAGAAGCACCTCCGTGTCACCCGGCGGCAGGAGACCGACGGTTCCATCAAACTCACCCTAGCCGCCTGATCCCGTCATTCGTCGCAAACCATCACCACCATGATCTCGAAAGAACGCATCGACGTCTGGATCAGCCCTGAGGGCGCCATCACTCTGGATGCCGTCGGCTACACCGGCAACAGCTGCGAGGAAGCCACCAAGTTCCTCGAAGAATCCCTCGGCACCGTCGGCCGCAAGCAGCGCACCCGCGACTACTACCGCCGCCAGTCCAACCACCACCAGAACCCCAACGACAACCCACAAAACCAATCCACCTGAACCCATGATAACCAACATCCCCGACACGCTGCACTTCCAGCCCGACGGCACCGGAGCCGGACTCTACACCGAGCGCATCGATCTCCGTGAGATCGGTTCTCTCGAAGTCGTCCGCGCCTCCGAGATCGAGTTCAACGACACGACCCAGCAGTGGGAGGTCTTCGACTACAACGGGAGCCGGGTCTTCACCGACCCCTCCCGCGAAGCCTGCCTGCGCTGGGAGCGTGAAACCTTCAACCAGTGACCAATGTACCCATGAAAGATCAACTCATCCGCTACGCGAGGGCCGGTTACGCCGGCCTTTTTTTGTGCACCTCCGAAGAGGTCCGTGCCGAAGCCGAGGTCAAGGCCGCCGCCGAAAGCCTCGGTCGTCCCCTCCATGCCTGGAGCCTCACCACCGGCTTCATCGACACGACCAGCGGGACGGTCCGTGATTGTCCCGATCCGCTCACGGCCCTCGAGCAGGTCGAATCCATCGCGGGCGACTGCCTCGTGCTCCTGCGCGACTTCGGTGCCCTGCTCGAGGACCGCGACCCGCTCCTCGTCCGCAAGTTGCGCGACACCCTGCACCACGCCAAGTCCGCAGGGAAACTCCTCCTGCTCCTTGGCGTCTGGAAAACCCTGCCCGCCGAGCTGGACCGCGAGGTCACCCGTCTCGACCTAGCCCTGCCCGGTCCCGACATTCTGGGGATGGTCCTCGACCAGCTCCTGACCTCCGCCGGCATCGCCACTCCACCCCCGGAGATCCGCGAAGCCATTCTTCGCGCCGCCGGAGGTCTCACCACCATCGAAGCCGAGAATGCCTTTGCCTTGTCCCTCGTCGAGACCGGATCCATTCAGCCGACTCTCGTCGCCCGGGAAAAGGCCCGTGCTCTCAAGAGCGGTGGTTTGCTCGAGGTCATCGAAACGACAGAGTCGCTCGACTCCATCGGTGGGCTGGAAGCCATCAAAGCCTGGCTCATCCAGCGCGGCGAGGCCATCACCCAGCGTGCCCGCGACTACGGTCTGCCCATTCCGAAAGGCATGCTCGTGCTGGGCGTCCCCGGCACCGGCAAGTCGCTCACCGCCAAGGCCACTGCCAGTGTTTTCGGCGTCCCCCTGCTGAAGCTCGACGCCGGCCGTCTCTTCGGCGGCCTCGTCGGGCAATCGGAGGCCAACGTCCGTTCCGTCATCCAGACTGCCGAGGCCATCAGCCCCTGTGTGTTGTGGATCGACGAGATCGAGAAAGGCTTCGGCGGTGTCGGTGCCTCCGGTGGTTCCACCGACGGAGGCACCAGCGCCCGGGTCTTTGGCACGATGCTCAACTGGCTCCAGGACAAGACGCATCCCGTCTTCGTCGTCGCCACCGCCAACGATGTCAGCAAGCTCCCGCCCGAGATGCTCCGCAAGGGGCGCTGGGACGAGCTCTGGTTCGTGGACCTGCCCGACACCCGGGAGCGCACCGCGATCTGGGATCTCGTCATCGAGAAGTATGGTCGTGACAAGACCGCCTTCGACACCGTCGTCCTTGCCCGCGCGAGCGAGATGCACACCGGAGCCGAGATCGAAGCTGCCTTCGTCGAGGCCCTGCACCGGGGTTTTGCCGAGGATCGTGAGCCCACCGAGCTCGACCTGGGTGAAGTGCTGTGCGAGTCCGTCCCCCTCGCCGTGTCCATGAGCGAGTCCATTGAACGACTCCGCCACTGGTCCAAGGGCCGGGCACGGCATGCCTCGGCGAAGAAGGCACTCTCACGCAGAGGCCGCAAACTCGACCTCGGCTGAACCAACCTAACAACCCCTAACACATCAACCTGACAATGATCGCAGACGACAACGACGAGCCCAAGCATCCCGAGGGTAGCCCCGAGCTCATTCCCGAGGATCATGCCGAGGCCATGCGGCGTTTTGAAGCGGTCCTCACTCTCGACCCCGCCGCCCTGGCGCGACTTGAGAAGCAGGAACTCCTTCTGGCCTGGTGGAGCTTCTGCTGGCTCGAAGCCGCTCTCCATCCCGACGACGCCAGTGTCTGGCCTGAAGAGGTCGCCGAAGCTCTGCCCCTCGCCGCCGAGGCATGTCGCCGTTACGAGGTAGGCGAGATCGAAGACGGTGAATACTACCCCGCCGAAGCCGTCCGCCACCGCATCCTGCACGAGCGGGCCAAGGGTTCCCAACCTCTACCCCCACAACACCAAAAAGCGGACTCGTCCGAAACGTGACCGCAGCGACCGACACTCCCGAATGCGTGAAGGAGGTCCGGTCCGGGAAAACTCGCCTGCGTGCAGGGGCGGGTTTTCTTTAGCTGGTAGTATGCTGATTCGGTCAGTTCCCATCAGGAGAAGAACCCTCTTTCAGATGCCATCACTCCTGCTTTAGTGCGCTGTAATTCGTCCGGTCGCGGATCGCACCGATCCACAGCGGAGAGGGAAGTTCGTTCTTTTTACCCCAGTTTGAGGAACGGTTCCCAGTCGGGGATGCCGTGGACGTTCCTGAGCAGCATCGTTACGGGCATTTCGCGGGGAACCTGGGGACGGCTGAGGAGGTGGAGGCCCGCCTCTTCAGGAGTGCGGTCAGCCTTACGCGAGTTCACCTCGCGGGCGGCAATGACACAGTTCTCCCACGAAGTCGCCCCACCGCGGGAGCGGGGCACGATGTGGTCGATGTTACCCTCGCCCGGGCGCAGAGAGCGTCCAGTGTATTGACATCTCCCACCGTCGCGTTCCCAAAGGCCGCGTGCGTTGAACTTGGGCCTCTTCATCGGCACTTTCGCAAAACGCGAGAGCACGATTACCGTAGGCACCCGAATGGGTCCCCGGGCCGTGCCAATACCGAAATCTTTCTCCCGCACGGGGAGACGACGCCAATCCTCCCAACGCGTGGGAGTCATGGTCTGGTCTTCGCCGATGTCCAGGGCAGTGACAACGTCAGTGGCCATCTGGCAGAAGGCATCGGCAGGAGTTCGCACATTGATCGCCTGCCAGTTCCGGTTGAGAACGAGCACCACATTTTTATCGAGGACGGAGTTCATAGGGTAAGGAGTGGTGGTTGTGAATTCAGTGGTTGGGATCTGAGAAATGTTCAGATTGCGGTCGGCTTCGGACCGGGAAAAGTGACACCCGGGCACGGATTTACACCGCGCCCTTAAGAGACTGCCTGCCAAGACTCGAAGAGTTTGGCTTTCAGCTTTTGAAAAAGGAGTTCCTCCGGCCGGGGTTGCACCGACATGATCTCCTTTACAAGAGGAGCGCATTTCTAACTCTGCCACGGAGGAATCTAAAAGTTGCCCGGGGAGGGATTCGCACCCTCAACCTCCGGCTTCTAAGGCCGGTGCCTCTGCTCTTGGGCTACGTGGGCAAAAAATGGTGCGCCATCCCGGCGCTGCCCTGGGCGTCACACGCGGGGGGGTTCTCGTTGGAAGCGAGGGATCTTGGCTATTGGAAGAATGGCGCTTTTGAAAGTGGATGTCCCTGTGGGTTTCGCACCCACCACTACTCGTTTTGCAGACGAGTCGGTTCACTAGCTCCGTCAGGGACAATAAGTAATGGAACTGGCCGACGGGATTCGCACCCGCTCTGTCACGTTCACAACGTGAAGTGCTGACTCTTACACTACGGCCAATGTCTTTTAGAAGAATGGTTCCCCCGGCAGGTAACGCTCCTGCTTCTGCGGTTTAAAAGACCGCTGCATCGCTTTAATGCTTCGAGGGATTTTGGAAGGAAAGACATCCCCGCCGGGAACCTCACCCGGTCCGGCAGGTCCCGGTCCGGCACCTTCGCAGCGTGCGATGCCTCTCTTACACCACGGGGATCTTGAAAATGGCGGCCGGTATCGGTAACGCTCCGATCTCTCGCCGACTTCAGCGGCGCGCTGATCTATCTCAGCTACCCGGCCGGGTAAATGGTCCTTCCGGCGGGAGTCGCACCCGCAGCCTCCCGATTATCGATCGAGCGCTCTGCTACTGAGCTACGGAAGGAGGAAAATGGCTCGCCTGCTTGGACTCGCACCAAGACCTTACGGATTAACAATCCGATGGGCTACTATTACCCCACGGGCGAATGTGAAAGGGTGGACGCCGGTGGTAATGCACCACTCGTCGGCTCCCGGACAATTTTGCAGCGGCGAGTTTACCGTCCGCGATCCGGAACCGGGTCCTTATTGGAAAAATGGTGGCAAGCCCCGGTAATGCTCCGGGTCGTCAGGGTTATGAGCCCCGAGTCGGGACTTCCCGGCTTGCGATTGAAAACAAAATTGGTCGCGGTAGCGGGAGTTGCGCCCGCCTTCTGATGCTCCCAAGGCTGCGAACACCGAGCCCATGGCTCAAAACCTTCGACCTCACCGCGTTTGAAAATGAAAATTGAAATGGACCCGCCGGGTAATGCTCCCGGTCCTGCTGTGTGCAAGACAGCCGTGCGACTTTCGACACTCCGGGCCCAAAGATTGAAAAGGATCCACGCCGCCTCGGTGCTGCCCCGAGCGTGACTGGTTTTGGAAACCTGCCTGCACGGCTGGTGCGCGGCATATGGACCCATTCAGAATAAAAAGAACGAACACCCTTGCCGCGCTTTCGCAGGCAGCCGCAGGTTTTTACAGCGGACGTTTCGGTGTTTCTCAGGCACACCTCCCGGGGGAAGCCTCTCGTTTGTGATAGTAGGTAAATGTTATCGTTATTTTCATACGACGAGAGGTATCTATAGTTTCTGGACAACTAGGCATAGTGGTCCGGAGGACGGGACAATCCGTGGATCGTTTCGTCCGGCTTGACCGGGAGAAGGGTCGCGTCTATGCTCGTTTTGGCAGCGGGCATTAAAGCGATCTTTCGACCGTTCGTGATGTCTCTCGTCGAGACCCGCCATCGGTTGCTGCCGGTGGCGGGTCTCTTTCGTTTCTTTTGTTGATGGGTGACTGCTTTCGATCGGGGTGGCCTCCGGGGCCTAGTGTGGGTTGAATTTCAACAGCTTGTGAAAACAAAAAACCCCGCTTCCTTTCGGAGAACGGGGTTCACGTAAAACGATGTGTCCTGGTTTTTACGTGAACCGCGCCCTCCCTTGATATTTTCCGCCAAACATATTTCGTCTTTCGAACGAACACAGTGTTGCGGTCTGGGGTGTGGGCTCGCCGGCATGATCCATGCCCAGCCAACAGGCCTTTCGGAGGCCCGCGGTGTTTGGTGCAATGAGGTAGATCGATGACATGGCTTAAGGTAGTTTTCGAAAGTAGTTAATCTTGTTATTCATGTCAAACGAAATATGCAATGATTTGAATTGCGCATTGCCATTCGGATGATGATTTGCCGACGCAACGACTCTGTCGAAAGACTCGCCAGCGGTGATGCGTCCATCGCAGACTGGCATGATCGATTCGATTTCATGATTTCAGGGAGAGGTATCCACGTCGGATTGAATCTTGTTCGGATCGTGGGGCGGGCAACTAGGAGTCAGGCTTTGATTCCCGGAGTCTCTGAGCCAGCGATGACACCTTCGGAGTTGAGGTCGCGATCTGATGCGGGGCCTCCGCCTCGACAAGCTCCAACCGATTGCGAATTGATTTCCGGAGGCTTGATGCTCTGATTAAGGTCCTCCGTCTGAATGTCCGCTCTCGCCAACTTCCTCAAAGGCCTCTTTCTTAATGGAAATCCGGTGGTAAATCCGGGCCCGGAGGTCCCGGCTGCGTGTATCGACTGTACGTCGCTCTTGCGGGAGGCGTATGAAAGAGACGCATGGCATTTCCCCGGACCACAGCCTTCCTTCAGAATCGATGTGGCTGAGCGCATGGCGATCTGGTTATATACGGCGGCGATGGTCTATGCCGACCGTTCGATGACGCCGGAACTCTCGATGCAACTACTCAGGCAAACCGAAATGGACGAGGCCAATGGGGCAGCACACTATTCGGCTGACCTTGTCCTTCGCCACCTCCCAGCTTTGCATGAACTCGCCACCGGTCTTGCCGAGGGCGATCCTGTGCTGGTCAGTCTTAGAGAAATGGCGTGGCGCTGGCCTTTATCGAGTGTCGGTATTCAGAAGCCTGCTGAACTAGGGGAACCGGACCTCACCGCCCTCCAATCACATCCCGGACTGTGGCGCCTCTTTCTGGACCGGGTGATTTCCGTGGCTGACTCTGATAGCCTGCGTGACCGCTCCACCCGATCGGCATCCAGAAACAGCCTCGGCCTGCATCCCGATCTCGCGATTCAGCTGCTCCCCTATTGGCGGGATATCGAACCCGAAATCCTCGAACTTCCCTCCCTTTCCCAATGATCAATCAGAGCTCCCAGATCGAACCCCTCAGCCACCTCTTGCAGGAGCAACTGCTCCGATCGATGAAGGACACCTTCGTCGGAAAGGATGACATCATCGACTTGATGGGGATCGCACTGGTCGCCGGAGAAAACCTCTTCCTGTTGGGACCTCCCGGAACGGCAAAGAGCGCTTTGGTGCACGAGCTTTCCCGAAACCTGCATTGCCAGAGTTTTGATTATCTCCTCACACGATTCACGGAACCCAACGAGATCTTCGGCCCCTTCGACATTCGGAAACTCCGCGAAGGTGACCTCGTGACCAACACCGAGGGAATGTTGCCGGAGGCTGATCTGGTGTTCCTCGACGAGCTTCTGAATGCGAATTCCGCGATTCTGAACAGCCTCCTCACGGCTCTGAACGAACGGGTCTTTCGACGGGGGCGAGAATCGCGCAAGCTGCCCGCGGTCATGTTTGTCGGGGCCAGCAATCAGTTGCCGCAGGAAGATTCACTCCGGGCGCTCTTCGACCGCTTCCTGCTCCGGGCCCACTGTGGTCCGGTAACCGAGTCGCATCTCTCAGCCCTGCTTGAGGCGGGTTGGGCCCTCGATGGACGTTCCGCCAGCATCCCTGCCGCCATCACGATTGAACAGGTGCGGTGGCTTCAAGCCTGCGTCAGGCAGGTATCACTCGACGGGATGAGGGATGCCTATCTCGACCTGATTCAGCGGCTTCGTGCGGCAGGGCTTGCCCTCTCCGATCGCAGAGCTGTAAAGCTGCAACGAGTCATTGCCGCCAGCGCGATTATATCGGGCCGGATGGAAGCTCGTGTCTCCGACCTTTGGGTCCTCCGCCATATCTGGGATACGGAAGAGCAACAGGAATGGCTGGCCTCCATCGTCGACGAAGCCGTGAGCCGCACGGAAGCAGGTCATGGAGACCATCCCCGGGCTCGAACTCTTTCGCCCCCCGATCCGGAAATGGTGGCCAAGGATCTTGCCTCAATCGAACAGGCTTTTGCGACGCACCCAACGGAAGTTCTCCGTGATCACCTGTCCGCCCTCGCTTCGCGCGTTGAATGGATCACCGAGGAGATTGCGAGGGAGGCATTGAAGGAGCGAATCGCGGCCCTGTGGACGCGTATCGAAAACACCGCCCCGTGAGTTCTGCATGAGGCAATACGCGTGCTTGCCCCTATCGGATGGTCCATCCCTCGCCGCCTGTCGGACGCAGGCCGGCTGGGAGGTTTGCACTGAGGACGGATTGGTCTGGCTGCGGGTAGAGGAACCTGATACCACCGTATGGTCCAGTCTCCCGTTCACAGGACGATTCACGGTCGATGCGGAGTCGCGGTTGATCCGTACCGGCCAGCTCGTTCCTGAACGTCGATTGCCCATCGGTGAATGGGTTGCTCTTGATCGATGGATCTCTGTAGCGCGCCCGACATCGCTCCCTGGCGGGGTCCGCCCAGTACCAGTGCCCATCAAACCGGTACGTCTCCTGAGTGAGGGGCGAGAATCCGACCTGTTGATGACTTCGATTGAGACCTGGGAGAAATGGGCGCTGATGGCTCCAGTTGCTCGCTTGGATCCACTGAGATTTGCTGCTTCCTCGGATGGCAGGGTATGCGTGAAAGGGCGGCCGCTCCCTCCCATCCCGGGCGATGCGTGGGTCTTGCACCAAAACATCGCCCTGCGTGCTGGATTCGGTTTCCCACGATTTTGCCTCCCGGCGTGGATGGCATCACTCTTTGGCCTCCTCCCCGGGAGCATCGCCTTCTGGCATGAGGATGGGAGCCATGAGATCGCATGCCCTTCGGCTTTCATCCCGGCCAGCCGCACCAATGTCCGTGCCACCATCGCGGCGATGAAGACTTCCGACTGATACGATTGCCATGCTTTCCGCCGACGCCAGTCACTACCTCGTACCTCCGCCGGAATATTTTTGGCGGTGGGATGAAGAGGACCATGCCGCCACGTGGCAGGACGGATCCACGATGGCCTTTGCTCGAGAACTCATTCCGCTTCTCGCTGAGCTGTCAGCCGATATCGGACTACCGCCCCTGGGGTCCATCCTCCTGATCCTTCACGCCGCCAAACATCCCGATCTGTTTGCCGAGAAATGGCTGAGCCTCGACCGCTTCGCCCGAAGTCTCGGCATCAACGATAATGCCCCGGTTGGAGTCGGCCGGCTACAGGAAACCTCACATCGGGGCCTGCTCCTCGTGGGGCAACTTCCGGATGACTTGCGAAACACCCAATCGGCGCGACTCCTCTTACTCCGAACCTTGTTCCTGCCGACCTCAAATCGGCTACCGATCACCCGATCGGTGGAAATCGTCGCCGAGTTCCGCGCGGCCACGGCGTCCCAGCTCGTGGGCGAACAGGATCTCAAAGGGATGACCCGTATCCTTCGCGACCTGAACGCGCTGCATATCGCCTTTCAAAACTGGAGCCTGGAACAACTCGTTTTCGCTTTGCGGACCGGAGTCAGGAACGTAAGCATCGACGACCTCAGCACCGACGGTGTCCCAAAGATCCTCGAGACAGGCGATCTCTGGACCGACCTTGAACAGTCAAAAGACGAGGAGCTGTCAGCAGTCGCGTCCCTGGCGAAGCAGCTTCTTGCCGTGATCCAGATTCCCCGTCCTCTCCACCGGGCCGATGAACAATCTGTCGGCGGCGTTTCGGACATCTCAAACAAAGGGGATCCGTCTAACCTGTTGCTCAGTGAACTGGCCTACGACGACGACACCCTGGCGGTGAGACTTGCCTTCAACGAAGCCCTCTATCTCCGACGCGAGTCTCCTCCGGCGACACCCCTTCCAAGAAGGCACGTACTCCTCGACAATGGAATCCTGCTTTGGGGCAGCGCCCGACTTTACGCTACCGCCGTAGCTCTGGCGCTTCTAAAGCCGCGAACCCCTGAGGAAATCGTCATCCTTCACGGCCACCGAAAGTCCAGATTCGAGACGATGAACCTCGAGAGCATCGGCGACCTCCGAGTATGGTGGTCGCGACTCGACCCCGCCGCGGATTGCCTTGGTGCCCTGAATTTTATTCTCCCATTCTTGCTCGCGGATAAAGCTGAGGATCAGCCCGAGATTGTGCTGGTCACTCACGCGGATGTTTATTCGGTCCTTTCTCCGGTTCTTGCTGCAAGGGAGTGGCCTGCCGGGCTTCGCTTTTTTGTGCTGACGGTCACGTCCTCAGGGCGCTGTCATCTCCTTCGGCGGACCACGGCCGGATCTCAGGAACTGTCATCGGCCCAACTTGAACTCAACGCCGCAACGAGGCAGTCATGATTCCTGCCCGCCTTCATCTCAAGCCTACTTCACTACCGGCTGCATCGGAACTGGCATCGGCGGTTTTGATCGCCGGCGATGACGTCCAGGTGTGGCTATCAGAAATCACCCGCTGGCCCGAGACTGCCGCAGTCGAGGCGAAGATTTTCGTCCTGCCAATCTCCCTGACAGATCCACGTCCTGGTGGAGCGCTGATCGTGCCTGCAAGGGGACTATCGATTCAGCCGACTAACCGAGTGATTCCATGCGACGAGATTTTTCCGGGGGTGTGGATTCCCCGGGGAGCTACCCTCTTGCCGTCGATCACTCCGGAGGAGGCTAAACGCCTCTTCCTTTTTTCGGCGAACTTGATGCATCCAGCCCTGGGCCTTATCGGGTGGGAGGCTGCCGACGCAGTGCACCCCGGCGACCTGCTCGCTGCTTCATCAAGGTCCCGGGGTATTACTTGGGAGATGGCCAGCCAGGGTCCGCCCACGCCACCCCGTCTTCAGTCGGTGAAATTGAACCTCGACGATTCCGACCTCTCGTTTCTTGCCGAGGCCGGTTCAGGAATCGGTGACAAATCACATCGGGATTTCACCAAAACAAGACGATTCAGTGACAAGGTCAAGGGTCTGTTGGGCGGAACCGCGGTGATCGGCCTAGGAGTCGTGGGCGGGATCGTAGGAGTCGGAGTCGCCGGTCTACTGGGCTTGGGGAAGGTCTTTGGCGGAGGGAAAAAGAATTCATCCAAGGGAACATCCGACGGGAATCGATCCGATGCGAATACATCGGGACTCCTCGAGTTCCTCAGGAAATGGGCTGCCCAACAAACCGAGGCCCTGCAACAACGGAGACATCGGGAACTCGACCGGCTCATGAAGCTGCTTGAGACCAACCCCGAAATGGGCCTTCGCTACGCCCTGCCCTTGTCGGGCGAAGAAAGCGCACGGGGATTTTCCACGCAATCGGGTGATCGACTCACCCTGCGCAATCCTTTACTCGGAACGATGGGCGGCGGCGGCGGGGTCGTCGACCCATGGAATATCGACAATAACTGGCGTTGGAAACTACAGCAACGCTATCGCGAAGTCGCCGCCGAAGAATCGAAGAACGGGCGCCACGAACGCGCTGCCTACATCTACGGAGAGTTGCTGGGAGATTGGCGTCTGGCGGCCGACGCCCTCATGCAGGGGGGCTCCTTCAGGGAAGCAGCTCGACTCCACCTCCTGAAATCCAAAAACCAGCTCGCCGCCGCCCAGTGTCTCGAAAAGGGAGGTCTCCTGTTTGAGGCTATTCAAATCTACGCCGAATTGAAGATGCACGAACAATGCGGCGATCTCTTCACGAGGATGGGTCGTCGTGCCGATGCTTTCCGGAGTTATCTCGAAGCCATCCGGATGCCGGTAGACCGGGTGACGACGGCGCGACTTCTCGCAGAAAAGCTCCGGCTTCATGGCTGGGCGGCATCTGTGCTGGCCAGTGGCTGGCCCAACAGCTCTGAAGCAATGGTTTGCCTGAAAGAACATTTTAGCCTCCTCAATCGTTGCCGGGCGGAGGAAGAATGTGCGATCCAAACCGAGCGACTCGCCTTGAGTGCGGATCCATTGCTCGCTACACCCGAGGGGATTCGAGCGGTGGCGGAGATCGGACGATCCCTGTCTTTCCCTCAGTTACGGAGTCGGTTTGCGTTGATGGGTCGCTTCGCTGTGGCGAAATCAGTCGCCCTCGCCCCGAATGACAAAACCGCCCGCAAATTCCTCGAATGTCTGCCCGTCATCGAGCCTGATGACCCGCTTTTAAAGACGGACACGCAGCGTTTTCTGACCCGCCGCGTCGAGGCCGTCCCCATGCCGATTCGCAGACGGACCGAGCGCCCGATCACGCCTTCACAGGTAATGACGATTTCATCGGACGATCAACTTCTGGCTTTCGGCAGTTTTGGTAAGGAATGGTTGGCGCTTGGACTCGAGCAAGGTCGTCAACGCGTGGTTCTCCATTCAGGTGATGCCCTAGGGACCTTTCAGTCACAGTACCTCGGAATTTCACGGATCTCGACCGCTTGGTTTATAATCCATGAAGAACCAAACAAGGTCGGGCTCATTACGAATCCAGAAATGATCTGGAATGAACGGACGATCCAATCACGAGAGCGCCTCTTGCTGGTGACACCACATCGCCTCTCCGGGCACCCTTTGGCAGCATCCGGTGTCCGGAACGGGGAAGTCTGTGCGCTCATCAAGAGCGAAAGCGATACCAGCTTGTTAAATCTGGCTTCATTCAATTCAAAAGGCGAATGCCTCCGGACCCGCCCACTCGGCTGGGCCGACGTCCCTCCTGAAACGATTTCTCTGCCCTTTGCCTGCGACTCTGACAGGGCTTTTCTGGCGATTGGAAATCAGGTCTTCATGCTCGAGGATAAGGACGGCACAGGTGACCCGAAACTCTCCAGCGTTAATTTACCTGGGATGGTATCGCAAATCACAGCGGGCCGCCCCTCGAAGCGCCTTCGGGTCGCCGTCGCATGGAGCAACGAGGTCGTGCTCCTCAGCCCCGAGGAGAAGTGGGAACCAGTCCAGTTGGATTGCGGTGAAAGCGAACGCCCGGCACTTCACTTCATGCCGGATGGGAATCTCATCATCGCCTGGAATCATATGGCCAAGGTCGTGTGTGTCGAAGATCGCATTCAAACGCTGGCGACACTCAGCTACAGCAAGCCAGGTTTTCATCCTCCGATTGGAGTTGTCTCACTCGACGTCTCGACCTGCGCCATTTTGATGTTAGACGGGCGCATCGAAGTTTTTAAAATTGAAGAGTGAGTGTAGGCTAGAGACGACAATCAACTCGAAACGGGATCGGGCTTGCTATTGCCGGCGTGTTAGGCCCGGGTTTTGTCTCGATTTTCGGGTTGGTTTCGAATTTCCGTCCAATACTCCTCTCTCACATCGTCATCAATCTCAATGGGAAGGCGTTCGCCGTAGAGCCGATCAGAACCGTCTCGCTTGCACCCTGAAATCCAATAGTCATCACCTGTCTCGATGTGGCAGTAGTTCGACTTGAATCCCGCGCCTTTAAGGCTCCTGAATCGTTGTCCCTTGTGGTAAAGGGTCTTTCCAGTCCGAGAGAACGTGACGCGACCAATTCGCGCTCGTCCGGTCAATTCGCCAGCCTTCTGCTCGACGTACATGATCCGGTTTGTTTCACGCTCACGTGTCGGTCGTGGGTCGATATGGCCCCACCACGGATCCATCAAGTTCCGACATTTTGAGTTGAGAGAATGCGTCTGTCTGGAAACTGCCATCTTCAAGGCCTAAAGTCAGGTCGCGGGCGACGGCGCAGGCGCTGCCTGCCGACCGCTCGCGTCGGTTTCGAGTTGAATAACAGTTTCACCAAAAACCCCGATGATCTCGGTGTCACCGATGCGAGTCGTTGAGCGCAGGTGCTGGTGGCCGTGGAAAAAGTAGCGGGGCTGAGTGTTCTCGATGTAGCTCAGAAATCCCTCGAATCCTTGATGTGTGTCGCCCCCTCGCTCGTGAATCCCGCGCGGAGAATTGTGTGCCACGAACACATCCACCTTGGGGAAGTGCCTCAACATTCGCGTGACTTCCTCCTGCTCATAGAGGTGGTGGCCCCGAGGCTTGTATCGCCAGCAACCGTTAAATCCTCCGAATTTCAGTCCGCCAAATAGCTCGAGGGTGTAATGCAGAGGAGTGATAAAATGAGGAAAAGGCACATCGGCATCATGGTTGCCTCGGACACCGAATGCCTTCTGTGGCGAATACCGGACACACGCCTTCTCAAGGCTCGTGTCCCAGAGATCACCAAGGCACAAAAGCACGTCAACGGGTCCACAGTCGAGGTGCCCCACTAAGGAATCATCGTCGGCAATGGCGATAGCTTTCATGATTTGTTCAAGCGAACGTGGAGCTCTGGCACCCGCTACCGGGAGCGCCACGCCACAACGGGTTTGAGGGTTTGGGTTACGGGGATCATTTCGACTCGCCAGCGGGTTGTCCAGCCGCGGCTGGTTCGCCGTAGTTTTTCACGCATTCAATCTGCCCCACGACACCTAGTCCGGTTGCCGTTGTGATGAAGTGGAATACGAATCCATTGGGCATCTCCTCCAACGTGTGGGCTTCAAACTCGGAATATCGGAGGAAATTCTCCCAAACATTACAAACCCCTTCACTGGCTTGCGTGAGCGAAACACCCTCCTTCAAGGAGCACTTCGCTTTGAGCATGCACTCGGCGTTCCCTGTGGGTCTAACCTCAATCCACTCAAACAAGTCCGATTCCTCAAGGTACACGTCCATATCGATCTGGAAACCGAGAAGATCGTCACCAGAGTTGCGGCATCCATGGTCTCGGATAATATCGCCGAACTTGCTCATGATCTTTTGCCGAACGTCGAGGCATGGCGAGCCCGATCCGGGAGCGCGGCCTTGATGGGAGGATAAGAATTCGAATCAGGGAAGTCAATCACTCGAGGCTGGATCGAGCTTGCCATCGCCGACCTTCTCGCTCCGGCGTTTGATCCAGTAGTGCTGCTTGCGACCTCCCGCTTCCAATTCATGTTTACGTAGCCTCGCTTCAATAAGTGATTCAAACTCACCGACAAGACATTCGGCTCCGTTGTCGTCCAAGCGATTGAGCTCGCAAGGCTCGTCCGAATATCCATCCTTCAGCGTCCACAAGTAGTCGTCGAGACTCACCGGAAATAGTTCCAACGTGTCGTCCAGTGCAGAGGAGTGGTCGCTACCCGCATCTAGAAACACGCGCGGGTTTGGTGCTTCACAAAGCTCACGCGCTAGGATGACCCTGCCGGAGGGCAAACGGAGAAAAACTGCCTTCGCTTCACCCAGGCCATCTTCGACATAAGAAATCATGTCCGAGCCTAGATAGCTCTCAAGGTTGGGCGCCCGCCACGGCAACACCGCAATAGTACGAGGATCCTCGAAAACTTTGTCAGGCCTCGCAACTATTTCAGCTTTCATTTCTGGAGCGAACGTCAGGTCGCAGGCGACGGCGTAACTGTTGCCTGCCGACCCTGGTTCGCGGGGTTCTGGAATTGGGTCTCGGTCATACCACTGAATCTCTGGCGTCTGAAAGAATGCGCCGAACCTGCATCAGCGCAAACCCGAGTAGGTTCAGTCCTCGCCAGCGTTCGGGTCGGCTAGCATCATCTGAGTCTGGCGCCAACCCGATGCCCCAAATGCGATCAACTGGACTGGCCTCAACCAGAATCCGCTGTCCTGTGGAAATCAAAAACGCCGCTAAATCTGGATGCTGAGAAAATTTAGCGTGGTTCCCGGTAACAACAAAACCGAAGCGATGCTCAAGCCAAGCGATCTCGTCGAAGTCGGCTACTGAGCGACCCAAATCCTTGGCCTGCTTCGGGTGGGAAGCTGCTAAAATTCGTTCATATGCTGCAGTGTCGCCAAATAAGCGAGCCTTTGATGCCATCATGTAATGCTCGGCAGTGCGATACTCGGTCCCATCCACTGTGAACGATGCGGGCCACCACTGACTAAAGCATGACTTCGTGATGCTTCCATCCGGCGAAGGCTGGTGCCCCCAAAAAAACACGAACTTCGGCGACATCCCGCCGGAAATCGCTGCAATAAGCTCTTCAACCGACTTTGGTGGCATCACGACGTGTTTTTTGGTCAATGCGAAGGTTCAACAGATGGAAAAGCCACCATCGGGGGGAACCGTGGATCTCGGAGTTGAGGTTGATTTTCGGGGATACATCGAAAACAAAAGGCCTGCTGGTGGTTTAAATCCATGGCTGATCCGACTCGTTGGTTCGGCGGATGCGGTCATGGGTCGAGATGCGCTCTCATGGTGTCGACACTAAAAGTCACCTTGGTGCCATCTTGCAAGTCCTTCGTCTGGCCGAAAATCTGGCCGTGGATGGCCAAATGGACATGGATGTCCATCACCACGTAATTCGAGATGACGTATTCTCCGCCGAGTCCAGTCGGAAGCTGGTAGCTGTAGCACTGATCCGGTCCGAGCACGTGTCCCGCGGCGACCATCTCATCAACTGCCCGAACCATGAACCAGTTGCAGAATGTGTCAGGTTCATCGGCGAGTGTGGAGAAGTGGTCCTTCGAGTCGGCGATGTGCGTGAAGGTGCCGCCGCCGGTGTCGAGAAACCAGACCGAACCATCCTCCTGCACGATAACGAGGTCCGCGAAGCGAGTGACAATCCAAACCTCGAAAGAATTTGGAAGCGCCCAATGCCAGTCTCGAAGCATCTCCGATAGAATAAGGCTGTCCTGTCGGATGATGTAGTCCGCAATGCTCATCGAAAATGGTGTTCTCGGATTTTACCGTTCAAGCGTCGGTACCGCTGGGGAGGGGGTAAGCGTTGAGAAGTGATGGCCGATTAAAGTCATGGAAAGCATGGGCGACAGAGCAGCCCCCGCTGTTGTCCATCCGTGTTTTGTTCGGCCTTGGCTGGTGGTGATTGAGGCTCATGTGTCGGTGCTGATTTCGTCCCACTCCTGATCCATGTAACCTATGAGCCAGTTCAGGACGTAATGCCTCTCCTGGACCACTCCGCCTTCTAGCTTGGCTGGTGCAGGCTGGCCCTTCACTCGGGCGTCCGTAGTGGCCCAGTGATAGCGATAGATCAAATCAGCCTGATCCAAAATCTGATCAAAGGGAAGTAGTGTCGCATCTTTGACGAACCGTGCAGTATCACGATCTCTCAGGATACCGACTAGCTTCGGCACATCGCAAATCCCGTCGGGCTTCGTCAGGGTATCTACGTAGCCAAGCGACCACAGCAAGACCCAAGCACATTCATACCGCCAAGAGAACTTGATACGATCAGGCTGACTCGGAGATGCATCCTTAATAAACGCAGCCTCTTCCGGCGAAAAGAACTTCTCTGCCCCATACTTCTTCACCAGAGTCTCAACAGTATCCTGATCCAATCCCTCACCCTTCACAGCAGCGATCACGATGGCGATAGCACGATGTGCTATCTCCTCTTTCGTTCTCTTTTTCGCTTCCGTGGAGTCCTCAATAATTGGCAAGTGCTCAATGACCGGAACCCCCTCCTTCCTCAGTCGTTCGATGGATCGCTGCTTCCGTTCCTTGGCCTCCTTGGTAGGTCCTCTGGCCTCAAGTTCATTAATCTTAGCTTTGCGGTCGTCGGGCGTCTGGCTCATGGAGTTTGTGGAAAGCAGAACAAGAATCAGTCCGCAGGTGGCTTGGGTTCGATTCATGGTGTGTGGAGTTGTTTCTTGGCCGAACAGAGTAATTAGTCCACTTCCCTACCACCTGTAAACATTCCGAACGGGCATCTGGACCCTCTGAGGAAAGTGAATTCTCGCCGTCAGGTCAAGGAATTCCAATCATCCGGGGTGAGGGAACCTGAGCATACGTGCGGTGGATCGCCCTCCGGGGCATGATGCTCGATCCGGCGGAGGGCGAGCGAATTCTTTGGTAAGTGATTCCTTTCGTAAAGATGTGTAGGGCTGAATGCCTCATGCGCTATCCGTTGAACCCCTCCCGGCACCGGTTGATCGAAGGAACAAACCGACCAAAGTAAGATAACCTACCCATAGTGCAGGAGCGAAGCGTCTAAGCGGAAGGGATGAAAAAGGAAGATTACTCGCAGTAAAACTCTTGACCTTCCCAGGGGAATCACGCGATTCTTGGCCGCAATGGCCCCTACCGACACCCCCGAATCCCCTCCGATCCCAGGCCATCGACGGAAAGGGAGAGGGAGAGATGCCAAAGGAAATTTCTAGCAGTTTTCTTTTCGGGAATCGCCGGATTCGTTTCAGTCCCATGGATGGCCGGAGGATAATCATCCGCGAAATGAACGTCAAAACGCATTCATCCATACCCTCGGCAGAATAGGGGGATGCTCCTTTGGATTCACCGCAATGCTGACTGCCGAACAGATTCTTGCCCTCTCACCCGACGAGGCTTCGGCGAAAGCAGCGAAGGGTTTACTCACTCCGGCGAAATGGCCCACCCTCGGACGAGACGAAGTCTCGATTTGGGGGGAATGTCAGGGCAGCGGTTCGAAACCCTATCAGGTAATCATCGATACCGGCGGACCGACCTTCAAATGCAGTTGCCCGAGCCGCAAGTTTCCCTGCAAACACGGCTTGGCGCTCTATCTGCTCCTCGCCCAGAAAGCGAGCGCCTTTTCCGGGACGATACCACCTCCCTGGGTGGGCGAGTGGCTCTCGGCACGACTGGATCGCGCGGAGAAGAAGGTCGAAAAAGCTGCCCGGTCTGAGGTAAAGCCGGCAGACCCTGAGGCTTCCGCCAAACGCGAAGCGAAACGACTTGATAGGATGCTTGGAGGGGCGCTGGATCTGGAGCGGTGGATGGCGGACTTGATCCGGCACGGCATCGCCGATCTGCCCTCTAAACCGCCCTCCTTCTGGCGGGAGGCGGCGGCCCGCCTCGTCGATGCGCAGGCCGGCGGTCTCGGCTTGCTCGTTCGAGAACTTGAGAGCTGCGCGGCGAGCGGTGAGGGATGGCACGAGAGGACCCTTTTGCAGATGGGGCGGGCGCAGTTGCTCATCGAGGCGATGCAGGGGCTCGATGCGCTCCCCGAGCCGTTGCGGCACGACGTGCGATCCAGCGCGGGCTGGCCCCTCGAAAAGGAGGAGGCTCTCTCCAGCGGCGAACGGGTGAATGACGTCTGGCTTGTCCTCGGCATCAGTCACGATGAAAACGATCGACTCTGGGAGCGTCGCGTGTGGCTGCGGGGTCGCGACTCGGGACGCGCGGCGCTCTTGCTGGAGTTTTCCCACGGAGGAAGACGCTTTGACCGGGTCTTTCTACCAGGCGCCTGCTTTCAGTCCACCCTCTGTTTTTTCCCCAGTGCTTCCCCTTTGCGTGCCTTGCTTGCCGTGGATCCCGTTGAGGAAAAGTCGTCGATCTCCTCCAATTCCCTGCATACTTGGGATGAGGCGTTCGCCCCACTTGCCGAAGCCCTCTCTAAGCAACCTTTTTACCAGCGACTGCCATTGAAGCTGGATCATGCCGTGCCCGTTTTACGTCAGAATCGCTGGCTCGTTCGAGATGAAGAGGGGCGGGAGGCCCCTTTGCGAATCAACGATGACGATGGATGGCAGCTGCTCGCTTTGTCAGGGGGGCGCCCCTTGAATCTCTTTGGTGAGTGGCATGGGGATTATTTGCGTCCGCTTAGCGCCTGGTGCGGGAACACAGTCAACCCCTCTTGGACGGAGGTGATCCACGCCGCATGAACCCGATCGCTTCACTCGCCAACCAAGCGCTCCTCGGCACGGATCGCCGGCTTCCTGATTGGCCCGCGCTTGAGGGACCTATCGGCCTAGTCCTCGGTCGCATTCCACGGGATTCCACCGAAAAGGCCGTGCTGCAAACCGCTGGCGTTCTCGCTACCTGTCGACTCGCTGGCACCCTTCCCGAAAAGGTCGGCGAAAATCCTCCTCCCTCTCCTGAGGAAACGACTCCCGAAGATCCGAGGGTCGATCTCCTGAGCGCCATCCTTGCCGATGGACCGGAACGTTTGCAGGCTGAGGCCTTTCGCAGGGTCGCCGCTCACGGGAGGCATCTGCCGCATCGTCTGTTGCCCAAGGCCCTCGACTGCGGTCGTCGCTGCACCGCGCTGCGACCCAGTTTGCTTGCCGTGCTCGGGAAGACTGGCGAGTGGCTCGCCGAGAAGAACACCGCTTGGGCCTTTGCCGCACACCGGGTTGATTCAGAGTCCGACAACATCGCCGTGTGGGAGCATGGGAGCCTCGATCAACGCCTTGTCTATGTCACCGCGCTCCGTCTGCACGATCCGGGAAAAGCTCGCGATCTTTTGATTGAAGCAATGAAATCCGAGGGAGCGAAAGAGCGTTGCGCATTCCTCGAAGCTCTCTCCACCGGACTCAGCCCCGCCGATGAGGACCTGCTCGAAGCCACCCTGAACGACAAGAGCAAGGAGGCGAGGCAGATGGCCGGCCGATTGCTTTCCACGATACCGGGCTCGCGCTACTCACAGCGCATGACGGACATCATAGCTCCTCTGTTGAAGACGGAGAAGAAGCTCCTGCGTGGCACCGTGGTCAGCCTGGACGCTCCTTTGTCCTACGATCCTGCCTGGAAAGCGAACCTGATCGAAGAGGCAAAACCCAAAGGTCTCGGTCTCGGAGAACGGGCCTGGTGGTTGTTCCAGATCGTGCGTTTTGTCCCTCTCTCCTGGTGGGAGACACAGACAGGCATGACCCCGGCGGAATGTCTCCGCTGGGCGCAGAAGCTCGACTGGAAGGACGCTCTCCTGCAAGGCTGGGCAGAGGCTCAGGCGGTGCAACGTCGTGTTGAGTGGGCCGAGGCCTTTCTCGACACACCTTTGCCGTCGAACGGCCCGCTCTCGATCTTCGATCTCCTCGAAACGCTTCCGCCGCCCCTCCGTGAGGTCCATTTTCTGAAACTACTCGTTGACCACCAAGCGACCTCCTTCGCGACTAGCACCCTGGTGGACCGTTTTCTAAAGGGCCTGCCGTTCGACGGCCCCAGCCTCACCCCGGCGACGGCGAGTAAGGTTGTGAAACTCCTCAAACAGCGCATCCACAGCGGCGAGCTTCGCCACGATTGGCCCCTTCGCCAATCGCTCGTCGAATTCGCCTGCCTCTTGCCCCGGGAATCCTTCGATGACTTCGCCCGGGGATGGGATCTCTCGAAGGAAGAATTACAACCCTTTGCCGAGGCGGTGTCCCGGATCGGCATTGTCCTCGATCAACGCGCCCAGCTTGACTCTTGATCTCCGAAATCGTAATCCATCGCTCCATGTCCACTCTCCGCCAACACGCCGAACACCTTTTTGCCCACGAGCTCGACGAGCTGAAGAAGTCCGACTCCCGCCAACGACCGACCAACTGGAACCTGTCTCCCTGGGCTGTGTCAAACTATCTCCTCGGCGGAAAGCTCGACAACGGCTTCGAGGTCAGCGCGAAGTACATCGGCAACCGGCGGGTCATCGAGATCGCCGTCGCCACTCTCGCGACGGACCGGGCGCTCCTCCTATACGGAGTTCCCGGAACGGCAAAAAGCTGGGTCTCCGAACATCTCGCCGCCGCCATCTCCGGCGACAGCACCCGTTTGGTTCAGGGCACTGCGGGCACGAGCGAGGAGCAAATGCGATACGGGTGGAACTACGCCCTCCTCCTTTCCAAGGGGCCCTCGCGCGAGGCAATCGTGCCCAGCCCACTCATGAAGGCGATGGAGGACGGACGCATCGCCCGCATCGAGGAACTCACCCGCATTCCAGCCGACGTGCAGGACACTCTCATCACCATTCTTTCCGAAAAGAGCCTGCCCATTCCCGAACTCGCCTCCGAGACACAGGCGAACCGCGGCTTCAACGTCATTGCCACAGCCAACAACCGCGACAAGGGCGTCAACGAATTGAGCAGCGCGCTGAAGCGCCGTTTCAACACGGTCATCCTGCCCGTGCCCGCGACCGAGGAGGAGGAAATTGCCATCGTCAGCAAGCGGGTCGCAGAAATGGGCAAGGCGCTTGAATTGCCCTCGGAACCACCCGCGCTCAAGGAGGTGCGGCGCATCGTGCAGGTCTTTCGCGAACTGCGCGACGGACAGACCGCGGATGGAAAAACGAAGCTCAAACAACCGACCGGCACGATGAGCACGGCGGAGGCCATCAGCGTGCTGAACAGCGGGATCGCCCTCTCGACCCACTTTGGCGACGGCACCCTGCGCGCCGGTGATGTCGCCGCCGGATTGGTCGGCGCGGTGATCAAGGATCCTGTCCAGGATGCCGTGGTCTGGAGGGAGTATCTCGAAACCGTGGTGAAGGAACGCGACGACTGGAAGGACCTCTATCGCGCCTGCCGCGAGATGATTTGACCGACCCCATGATCCACATCTTCGGCATCCGCCATCATGGCCCCGGTTGTGCGCGCTCGCTGCTGCGCGCTCTCGAGGAGCTGTCGCCGGATTGCATTCTCATCGAAGGACCGCCGGAAGCTGAGGCCGTTCTCGCGTCCGCCGTTCACGCCGAGATCGAGCCCCCGGTGGCGCTTCTGCTTTACTGCCCCGAGGACACAAAAAAGGCCTCGTTTTATCCCTTCGCGGAATTTTCGCCGGAATGGCAGGCGATTCGTTTTGGCTTTCAACGCGGGATGCCGGTCCGTTTCATGGACCTTCCCCAGGCCCACGATCTCGCTCTGCGAGACGCTGAGACCGGTCCAACTCCCGTCGAGGACGAAGGGGATTTAGTAGTTTCATCGGAAGAAAGCCTCACGGGAGATCCGCTCGACTGGCTCGGACGCGCCGCCGGCTACGGCGACGGGGAATCGTGGTGGAATCACCTCGTCGAGGAACGCCGCGATGGAGATAGCGTCGGTCTCTTTGCCGCGATTCAGGAGGCCATGACCGTCGCCCGCGCGGAATTTCCGAGAAAGCTGAACTCACATTCCTCTCATCGCGAGGCTCTGCGCGAAGCCCACATGAGAAAGACAATACGGGATGCGGTAAAGGAGGGTTTTCAACAGATCGCCGTCGTCTGCGGTGCCTGGCACGTGCCGGCTCTGGCTGAGATGCCGAGCGCAAAAAGCGACAACGATCTGCTAAAAGGGCTGCCCAAAGTCAAAGTCGCAGCGACCTGGGCACCGTGGACCTACGGACGCCTCGCAGCAGCGAGCGGGTATGGGGCGGGGGTCCTTTCCCCGGGCTGGTATGAATTTCTCTGGCGCAGTCAGACCTCGGATGCCTCGCAACGTTCCATCGCTTGGCTCTCCCGGGTCGCACGCCTCATGCGAGAGGAGGACATCGATTGTTCCTCCGCTCATGTCATCGAGGCGGCTCGCCTTTCCGATGCCCTCGCCGCGATGCGCGAACGACCCGCCGCGGGACTCGAGGAGATCAATGAGGCCATCCGTACGGTCATTTGCATGGGTGACGATGCGCCGCTGCGACTGATCCGTTCCCGCCTCATCGTCGGTGAGAAGCTTGGCCGGGTCCCTCCCGATGTTCCGACCGTGCCCTTGCAGCAGGATCTGGAGAAACAACAGCGCGGATTGCGCCTGAAGCCCGAAGCGCTCGCGAAAGAGCTCGATCTCGATCTACGCAACGAGAACGATTTGACCCGCAGTCAGCTGCTCCACCGGTTGAATCTGCTTGGCATCCAATGGGGCGAGGTGCGAGGAACCGGACGGGGCGCGAAAGGCACCTTCCACGAGGTGTGGCAAATCCAATGGCAACCCGAGTTTGCCGTTTCCATTATCGAGGCGAGCCGGTGGGGTCACACCCTTGTCGATGCGGCCTCGGCCCTTGCGATCGATCAGGCGGAAAACGCCATCTCGCTCCCGGCACTTTCTTCGCTCGTGGACCTCGTGCTCCTCGCCAGTCTGCCGCGCGCGGTCGAGCCCGTCATCCACGCGTTGGAAAATCTTGCCGCCGTCGCGGGCGATGCCTCCCAGCTCCTCGAAGCGATCCCGCCGCTCGCGAATGTCTTCCGCTACGGCAACGTCCGACAGACCGATTCCTCGCTCGTGGGCCACGTCCTCGATGGCCTTGTCACCCGCGTCTGCATTAGCCTTGGCGGCGCCTGCGCCTCGCTCGACGACGATGCCGCGCTCGCGATGCGGAAGCGCATTCTCGCGGCCCATCAGGCGATTCAACTCGTCGGCAAGGATTCCCACCTCTCCGACTGGATGGCGGCGCTGACCCGCCTCGCCGTCCTCGGAGGCACCCACGGTCTCGTCAGTGGCCTCGCCGCGCGCCTCCTTTTCGACGGACAGCTCGAGGATGCCGACGCCAGTTCACTGCGCATGAGCCAGGCCCTTTCGATCGGCAACGACCCGGCTCCGGCCGCGGCCTGGCTCGAAGGATTCCTGCACCAGAGCGGCATGATCCTTCTCCACGACGACCGCCTTTGGCAGACGGTGGACGCGTGGCTCGACTCGCTCAGCGAGGACCATTTCACCCGCATCCTTCCGCTCATCCGGCGCACCTTCGCGGAGTTTCCGGGCACGGAACGCACCCAACTCGGGACTCGCGCCACCCGTGGACAGACCGCTCCAGCCATCGGCGCAACAACGTCCGAACTGGATTGGAATGAAGATCGCGCCGCCAAACCCCTCGCGGTGCTGGAAAGGATCCTCCATCTATGAGCACCGACACCGAACGCCAACGGCGCTGGCGTCTTGTCCTCGGGGGCGAGGCGGATCAATCCTGTTGCAGCCTCACCGGAGCCGACCTCGAAATGGATCAGGTTCTCGCTGCGCTCTACGCGCCCGACAGCGAGGGCTCGCTCCAGGGCGGTCGTCGCGGGGGCATGGGCCAATCCGCTCCGAAGGTCGCACGATGGCTTGGCGACATCCGAAAATATTTCCCCTCCAGCGTTGTGCATGTGATGCAGAAGGATGCGCTCGACCGCCTCGGCATGCGCGAAATGCTCCTCCAACCCGAGATGCTCGAGGCGGTGCAGCCCGACGTGCATCTCGTTGCCAACCTCATTTCACTCTCCGGCATCATCCCGGCAAAAACCAAGGACACCGCCCGCCTCGTCGTGCGCAAGGTCGTCGACGACCTCATGCTACAACTCGCTGAACCGATGCGCACCGCCGTAACAGGGGCGCTGAACCGAGCCGTCCGCAACCGCCGCCCGCGGCTCGCGGAGATCGACTGGAACCGCACCATTCGCGCGAATCTGCGTCACTATCAGGAGGACTACAAAACCATCGTGCCGGAGACCCTCATCGGATATGGCCGCAAATCGCAGAAGTCACAACGTAACATCATCCTCTGCATCGACCAGAGCGGATCGATGGCTGCCAGCGTTGTTTACTCCAGCATCTTCGGGGCGGTCATGGCCTCGCTTCCGGCGGTGAAAACGCAGTTGGTCGTCTTTGACACCGCCGTCGTCGATCTTACCGAGAAACTCGACGATCCGGTCGAGCTGCTCTTCGGCACGCAACTGGGAGGCGGCACCGACATCAACAAGGCGGTGGGGTATTGTCAGGGTCTCATCACCGACCCCGCGAATACCATCCTCATTCTCATCTCCGACCTCATCGAAGGCGGCGTCGAGAAAAACCTCCTTCAGCGCACCGACGAACTGGTCCAGAGCGGGGTGCAGTTCATCACCCTGCTCGCCTTGAGCGATCAGGGTGCCCCGAGCTACGACCGCGCCATCGCCGCCAAGATGAGCGCCCTCGGTGTTCCCAGTTTCGCCTGCACGCCCGACAAATTTCCCTCCCTCATGGCCGCCGCGATCCGGAAAGAAGACATCTCACTCTGGGCCGCGAAGGCGGAACTTGTGACAACGCGTGGGGTGTGAAGGGTCAGGATTTTTTGAGATTCTTGCAATCGAAGCCAGTGTAGAAAATCCTTAGCCGGTTTTGAGTTGATCACCCTCCCTCCACTCGATACGATATCCACACAATCCATCTGCGCCCTTCGGCTGGGATTCGATGGCTTTTGAAGTGGGTTCTAATGTTAGTCTTCATAATGGTGCATTTTATTCTCAGAAGCGAAGACGAGTTGCCCCATGGGAGACGGATTGTCGAGGACCGCTCTAATGATCTTGTTGAGTGGTTTCAACGTCATTGGCTCACTCGCGATACCCTGGTGTCGACGAATCCCGACCGATACATACCCGAGAATTTCGACCCTTTGGATTGGACTGACGAGCTTTGCCAGCTTCGATCCCATGTGTTCGGAGGCAGTTTCTATGGCCTTTCGGAATTTTTCATCAAGATGCTGGACCGGCGGTGTCCGGTGGATTTGCAAGAAGTCAGGGATTTTATTTCTTCCTTTGACGGCCGATATTCCGAGGGCGGGATTTCAATGGTTGAGTCTGCAATTCAGGCGAACACGGACGACGATGAGATAGATATTTCATGGTATCTTTTTGATACGGATTTCGATGAAGCTTACCCTGAAAGAACGCTGTTTTTAAGACGCAGCGAAGTCACACTTCCTACCGGAACTGGCGACGGTGTGTGGACTCCCGTTACTCAGGTGAAGTCCATTTCAGGGGTTGAAATGCGGAACTCGATTCAATCCTATTTTTGCTTCTTCTCGGCGCAGGACGGCTTGACCATTACTGAGATTGAAGGCTGCTATGCGCTGCCAACCGATATGTCAAACGCCGCTGCCTGGCTTGCCTCCCAAGGTATCACTGCAGCGGTTGTGGAGTCGAAATACATCAAATACATTTCGTCTGATTGGCCGGATGAGTTCACACTGCTGCGAGCGTTTCTTTTGCTGAGTAAGTCGGGCACTCTTGACGAAGCTCTTCACCTATTTTTGGAGTCGGACAAGAAGGTTCTCGGATGGCTTCCGCGCGTTTTCAGTGACTACCGCACTTCAATCAACGAACCAAAATTTCTCACAGGCGATGCTGCGACGTGCCGAAAGGACCTTGAGAGAATGCTTAAAGACTCCGATGGGGATGATCGAAATGAAAGCGGAGGGAAATGGGAGGACAAAAGCACTTTCCAATCGAGTCCACACATGACGCAGGCGGTGTTTGCTGAGGCTGGATTCTCGATTTATAACCCCGAAGAACCTGTCGGCACAGCAAGACAATGGATCTTCTTTGACAGCTACTGGGCGTCGAAGCACCCTGAACTGGCGGAAGGCATCCTTCGATATGGGAGGGGAGAAGACCTGCTGAACAAATAAATGTGAGTGATTATCCCGACAGCGATTGGCCATACACCTTCTACTTCAACGGACACGAGCTCCCGAAGTGGTCAGCGCAATGGCATTTTTGCTCGATCGGTGATTTCCTGAATAACTTCATTGATGATCACGAATCTGGTTGGGACGAGTTCATCAGTTTTCGGCACATTTGGCATCTCGAATGTAGGATTGACCACGTCGGCACGGTTGAGAGTGAAAATCCGGGCATCTTTTACGTTTGCGCTCAAGAGATCCTCAGGGTGATGGTCCTACACCGCGACAAGATCATCGAGACCATAGGATCGCGCGACATTGAGGACGCGGCTGCCGAGGACGTGTTTCTCGAAATCGTCGAAGGTCTGGCCAAGATGCTTGAATTTAGTTCTCGAGAAAGCTGCGCTTTTTGGACCAGTGGTTACGATGAAGATCGGCAGCGTGTTCTTGATTGGATGCGACGAAGCAGGCTGCCACGTGACCATCCTGAGTTTGTTGAGAGCCCACATCAGACGCATCGTATATCGGAGCGGGTTCTCCGGGCAGGATTTCAGCTTTCAGAATTAAGGAGCTTAGCGCAAAGGGGACCCTTGGATAATCGACTTCGTCAGATCGTTGACCAACTCCCGGATGTGACGGAACACTTGTTCACGTCGGATTAGCGGAGGGTCATCCGTTGTAACCAAAAGTTTCCTCCCGAAACCATGAAAAGTTTTGCCGAGCCAGCCCAGATTGCGTGGGCGTTAATTTGGCGCTCGACGCTTCTTGCTCCGATTTTCCTGATCTTCTACGTCATCGCAATCGCCTCGTGGATCGGTCGATTCTACCTTCCAGTGCTGATCATCATCTCGGTATGGGTTCATGATTGGCCCTTTATTGGAATCTACGGTGTTTCCTGGGTTCTCTCTCTGGCGCTTTGGAGGTGGAGGCGCTTTCGACTTCTCTGGGAGGCTCCGCCTTCTCTTCTTTGAAAGAACGCCGCTGACGTTTACGGGCACAACTTGCATCGCTGCCAATCCTCAGCCCGTTTTGGGTTGATCATGGTCCCGCCAGTCGATACGATTTCCCCGCCATCCGCATCCGCCCTCCGCCGGTATCGGCTGGCATTTGACGCTCGCTGAGAAATGACCGCAATCGAGAAGATCGAAAGCAAGTTGAGGAAGTATCCCTCTGCGCAATTTTCAGTTTCAGGTGACATGATCACAGTCCAACCGACAGACTCCGAAGGTTTCTCAGTTTGGCTTACTGAAAAGAGGCCTGGGTACACTGTGGGTTACGATGGGTGGCACGATGAATTTGAAGATGAGGAAGACGCCCTCGCGGCCTTTGACTTCGGTCTCAGCGAGGATTGCCGTTTGAAGGTGATCCAGCGCGGAGAGATAGATTGCGCATGGATCGTCGAAGGGAGAGATGCGGATGGTCGATGGAGTGGAGACAGCACGACAGGTCTCCTTTTCACACCATTCTGGAAGAAGCGGAAGACGATTTATCGACAAAACCACTTAATAGCTGATGCCGAACGAACATTGGATGGCAACAACCTCTAGCCCCTCGTTTTTCGATGCTCCGTCTTGATTCAACTTCTCCAACGCTAACAGCGCTGGCGGCCGTCAGGCGGGGTACGATCGTTTAAATGTCCTACTACCACAATCTATGCCGATCACGATCACTCTGAATCTAAGCCCCGAGACCCTCGCCGAGGGAAGTCGTGCTCACCGTGATTTGCAGGCAAGGTTGTTTTTTCGCGTCTTTCTGAACCTGTTTCGAATTGTCACGGTCGTCGTAGGCTATCATTGGTTTGTGCATCGAGATACGATGCTCTTCGGATTGGCCCTCATGCTTTTCGGAGTCTATCCATTCGTCCAGCCCTTTATCAATCGGTGGCGGATTGAACGGCGATTCCGTCAGCATCCAGAACTTTATGAGGTGAGCACATGGACTTTCGACGACGCCGGCGTTAGTAGCTCGGCTGATTCTGCGTCGTCCTCAGCGCATTGGAAATCTATGACTGCGATTGCTTCCGTTCGTGGCGGCATCATGCTGTATGCATTTCCGAGTGTCTACAACTGGTTTCCCGCATCCTGTTTCAAGAGCCCTGAGCAGGTGCGAGAGATTATTGACATGGCCGTTGCCGGAGGCATCACATCACATCGCAACGTATGAGCCGCTCTTCCACGAACGACGCTCCGCAAGATGCGGCGGGGCAAACCATGACGTTTTCGTGCGTACAGCGCCGCTACGATCAATAAGAAGATGGAGAGTTCGTCGAGGGGCGATTCCCATGGGGAGGAGAGCCATTCTCGAAACGGGAGTTGACTTCGTGTAAAAAAGACACAAACATAGAGCAGAAACTGATGACATACACCTACGAGTATCCGAGACCGGCGCTGACAGTGGACTGTGTTGTCTTCGGCTTCGATGGTTCGGGTCTCCAAGTGTTGCTGATCCGGCGCGGGGTAGAGCCCTTTGCTGGATCGTGGGCACTTCCGGGAGGCTTCGTGCAGATGGAGGAAAATCTGGAAACGGCGGCGCGGCGTGAACTGGAGGAGGAAACCGGACTGAAGGGAGTCTTCCTGGAGCAACTCTGTACTTTCGGCGATCCGGGGCGGGATCCGCGCGGGCGGGTCGTGAGTGTGGCCTTCTTTGCCTTGGTTCAACCTGACCAGCATCCGGCTAGGGGCGATACCGATGCGAGCGATGCGAAATGGTTCGAGGCGGGCAAACTGCCCCCGCTGGCCTTCGATCACGCGTCGATCCTCGGTGCGGCTCTGGAGCGATTGCGGGGGAAAATCCGCTATCAGCCAGTGGGTTTCGAATTGCTTCCAAAGCGCTTCACCCTGGCGCAGTTGCAGACGCTTTACGAAGCGATCCTGGACCGTCCTCTGGACAAGCGGAACTTCCGCAAGAAGCTGCTCTCCTTCGATTTTCTGGTACCGCTCGACGACTACTCAGGCGGCGCGCATCGCCCGGCTCGCCTCCACCGTTTTGATCGCAGAAAGTACGAGGCACTCGCCAGAAAGGGGTTCCTATTCGAGTTATGATCACTCACAGTCCACTGCAGACCGATCTCTATCAGCTCACCATGGCAGCCGCCTATTGGCATGCAGGCAAGGCGGAGCAGGAGAGTGTGTTCCATCTGTTCTTCCGTCGCCTGCCTTTCCTCGGCGGATATGCGATTGCAGCGGGGCTGGAGCCCGCGCTGGAATGGATGGAGGCGTTCCGCTTCCGAAAGGAGGAACTCGAATACTTGGCGGGCCTACGCACGAAAGTCGACACGCCGCTCTTTCGAAGAGACTTCCTTAATTACCTTGGCGAGCTGCGGCTGAAGCTGGATATCGATGCGATTCCGGAAGGTGAAGCGGTCTTCGCCCATGAGCCGCTGTTGCGGGTGGAGGGACCGATCCTGCACGCGCAACTGGTGGAGACGGCACTACTCAATATCCTGAACTTCCAGACTCTGGTGGCCACGAAGGCGGCGCGGATATGTGGGGCGGCGGCTGGCGGACCGGTGATCGAATTTGGCTACCGCCGCGCGCAGGGACCGGATGGAGGACTCTCGGCGAGTCGTGCCGCCTGTATCGGCGGGTGCAAGGGCACCTCGAACGTGCTGGCCGGGCAACGCTATGGCCTGCCGGTTCTGGGCACTCACGCACACTCGTGGGTGATGTCCTTTGATGATGAGAGCGAGGCCTTCGATCGCTATGCGGAAGCGATGCCCGATAATTCGACCTTGCTGGTGGATACCTACGACACACTGGGCGGGGTGGATCATGCGATCACGACGGCACGACTGCTGCGCCAGCGCGGGCATGAGCTAAACGGGATCCGACTCGATTCGGGCGACCTTGCGTGGCTGAGCCAGCAAGCCCGCGCTAAGCTGGATGCGGCTGGCTTTCCGGAGGTGAAGATCGTCGCAAGCAATGACCTCGACGAACACATCATCGAGAGCCTGAGGCATCAGGGGGCACGGATCGACATCTGGGGTGTCGGGACGAACCTGGTGACTGCAGCCGACCAGCCGGCACTGGGGGGTGTTTACAAATTGGGGGCCCTGCGGAGCGAGGACGGAACCTGGCAACCGCGGATCAAGTTGAGTGAACAAATGGCCAAGAGCTCGATCCCGGGACGCTTGCAAGTGCGACGTTTCGAAGAGAACGGATTGCTGATGGCGGATGCCATCTACGATTTGGATCGTGGCATACCGGACGAGCAAGTGGAGATCGTCGATCCGGGTGATACTAGCCGCAGCAAGCTCATCCCGGCGGGCACGGCATTCCACGATGTGTTGCAGCCGGTAATGAGGGACGGGAAGAGGGTTACCGCACCCGAGCTTTTGGACATGATCCGCTCACGCTGCAAGGAGACAGTAGCGAAGCTACACCCGGGGACCACACGTCTCGTGAATCCCCATACTTTCCCTGCGGGCCTCGAGCAAGGACTGCATGACGCGCGGGAACTGCTCCTGGCCGAGTATCGCCAAAAAAGAGGAAAGGTAGTTCCATGAAAATAAAAGATATCAGCAAGTTCCTGAGCCTCGTGCTGCGGCATGAGCCGGGAAGAATTGGCATCACACTGGATGAAAACGGGTGGACGGATTGCCGCGAACTTATCGAAGCGGCAGGTCGTCATGGCATGTCGTTTAACTACGAGACCTTGGTGGAGGTCGTGCACACCAATGACAAGCAACGCTTCTCCTTCAGCGAGGACGGCAAGCGCATCCGGGCGAACCAGGGGCACTCGGTGACGGTGGACCTTTCCCTGGAACCGCAGGTTCCGCCGGAGTTCCTCTATCACGGCACGGTAGCGAAGTTCCTCGACTCGATCCGCGGCGGCGGCCTTCACAAAGGTGAGAGACACCACGTGCACCTAAGCCCCGATCTGGTGACAGCCACGAAAGTAGGGGCGCGCCGTGGCAAGCCGGTGATCCTCTCCATCCGCGCTGCGGAGATTTCGGCGGCGGGGCAACCTTTTTATGTTACCGCAAATGGCGTGTGGCTGACCGATGCGGTGCCGCCGGAGTTCATCGACTTTCCATGAAGCTGGCACCCTATAGCGAGATAGAAGCGACTTGGCCCGGCAGCGGGCGCCACATCCTGGCGAGCCATGATGCAGATTCGGTGGTGGTCTACCAGGCCTACCGGCCGGGGATAGGGGAGCATGCGGCGAGATATCAGCGCTTCGGCGGGGATTTCAGCTTTGGCCGCATGAGCTGGATCAAACCCAATTTCCTGTGGATGATGTATCGCTCAGGCTGGGGTACGAAGGAAGGACAGGAGGTCACATTGGCGATCACGATCCCCCGGAGCTTGTTCGATGAGATTCTGGCGGTCGCTGTGCCGTCCTCCTTTGATGGTTCGCGGGATCGCGATCCTGACAACTGGAAGGGTTCCTTGGCGTCTTCCGAGGTGCGGCTCCAGTGGGATCCGGATCATGCGCCGGATGGCAGCTCTTTGCAGCGCCGGGCCGTGCAGCTTGGTCTGCGCGGAGAGATCTTGCGCCGATATGCGGAGCGCGAGGTCATTGCGATTGAGGATATTTCCGCCTTCGTCGCAGAACAGCGCGGATACCAGCGAGAACCCGACAAGCTGATGGTGCCCGCGGAAACGATCTATTGGCCACATCGTGAAGACGCTGCGGAGAATATCAGGATGGATTCGTGGGAGGCGAAGCCCGGGCCATGAAAGAGACACTATCATCCTGCCTCCTTGGGGGCGCACTTGGCGATTCATTGGGACTGGCCGCGGAAGGTTTGAGCGCTATGCGCATTGCCCGGATTTGGCCAACAACACTCCGGCATCGCCTCTGCGGGAATCGAGGCATGGTCAGCGACGATACGGAGCATGCGGTGATGACAGCACTTTCGCTGAGAGGTCATGCGGATGATCCCGAGGAATTCGCCCGAGCACTCGCCAAGCGTCTGCGCTGGTGGTTTGCCGGTGTGCCTGCCGGAGTGGGTTTGGCGACTGCGCGCTCTATTCTCAAGCTCTGGTGCGGAGTGAACCCGTCGCGTAGCGGCGTATGGTCGGCGGGGAATGGTCCGTTGATGCGCGCGCCGGTGGTCGGGGTGACCTTTTCCGAAGACCGCGATAGGCGCTTAGCTTTCACTGACGTATCGACTCGAATCACGCATTCCGATCCGCGCGCGGGAGAAGCCGCAAGAATGATTGCCGAGGCCTGCGCGATGGCGACAGAGAACTCGCATGACGAAAACGTGATCGTGAATGCTCTGGAGCACTTGGCGGAGAGTCAGGAGATGAAGTTCCGTTTTGTCCAGTTGCGTGAGGCACTGGATAGAGGCGAGAGCGTGGGAGACATGGCTGATCGCATCGGCAGGCGGGCCGGATATGTGAGCGGGTTTGCTCCAGACACGGCAGGAGTTGCATTGTTCGCGTGGCTGCGACACCGCGGGGATTTTCGAGCGACGGTGGAGGCCGTGGTGTCGGCGGGTGGCGATACGGATACGGTTGCCTTCGTTGCGGGCTCACTGGCCGGGATCGACGTCGGCCGTGAGGGCATGCCGGAAGAGTGGATCACCGGACTGCGGGATTGGCCGATCCAAGGAGGCTTTCTCCGTAAGGTGGCCGGAGGAGACAAAGTCAGCTATCCCGTCTGGCCACTCTCGCTGGCGAGGAATAGTTTCTTTTTGATGGTCGTGCTGGCCCATGTCTTTCGCCGTGTGTTACCACCGTACTGAGCATTCATGACTACCACCCTATATCGTCCGGTGGGGCCGGAGGAGCTGAAGCTGATCGAAGACAGTGGCTGGAGTGCCTTTCCACCACGGTTACCGGATCAGCCGATCTTTTATCCCGTTACCAATGAATCCTATGCGATCCAGATCGCGCGCGACTGGAATGTCCCGGCATCTGGGTCTGGCTTCGTGACGCGTTTCGACGTGGAGACAGAGTATCTGAGGCGCTTCCCGGTAGAGACCGTTGGAGGGCGGGAGCACACCGAGTTGTGGGTGCCGGCTGAGGAACTGGAGGAGTTCAACCGCCACATCGTGGGTAAGATAGAGGTCACGAAAAGGTTTCCGGAATGAAAGCGATTCTGGGAGACATCACGAAACTGGAGGTTGATGCCATCGTCAATGCCGCCAACTCCAGCCTGCTCGGGGGTGGCGGTGTCGATGGCGCGATTCATCGGGCGGCCGGACCGGAGCTGGTGCACGAGTGCCGTTTATTGCACGGCTGCAAAACCGGTCAGGCTGAGATCACCAGGGGATATCGTCTGCCTGCAAAGCATGTGATCCACACCGTGGGTCCGGTGTGGAATGGCGGCGACAAGCGCGAAGCAGAACTATTGGCGGGCTGCTACCGACAGTCGCTCGAACTCGCGGTGAAGCATTCTTTGAAATCGATCGCCTTTCCCTCCATCAGCACCGGAATCTTCGGCTATCCCATCGCGGAGGCCGCGGCCATCGCCGTGAAGACGGCTCGTGAATTTATAAAGGAACATCCCCTGGAGGTAGTCTTCTGCTGCTTCTCGGGAAGGGACCTCGCGATCTATCAAGCCGAACTGGTCAAGGAGTTATGAATCCGTCGACAAACACAGACAGGCCGGGCGACCGTGCCTTAATCCTCGTCGATCTGCAGAACGACTTCCTGCCCGGTGGTGCGCTGGCGGTGACGGAGGGCGATCAGGTCATTCCGGTCGCGAACCGTTTGATGGATGACTTCGAAGTAATCGTCGCCACCCAGGACTGGCATCCACCCGATCACGGTAGCTTCGCTGCGAACCATCCCGGGAAACAACCCTATGAGAGGATCGATTTGAACGGCCTTCCCCAAGTGCTGTGGACCGTTCATTGTGTGCAAGGCACGCCCGGTGCGGACTTTGCTCCCGGACTGCGGGTCGATCGGATCACGAAGGTCTTCCGCAAGGGAACAGATCCGGAAATCGATAGCTATAGCGGTTTCTACGATAACGGGCATCGCAAATCCACCGGCCTCGGCGAATGGCTGCGCGAGCAGGGAGTGAAGCGCCTGACGCTTTGTGGTCTGGCCACGGACTACTGCGTGAAATTCACCGCCCTGGATGCACTGGTGGAAGGTTTCGAAGTAACGCTTCATCTTCCTGCCAGCCGCGGAGTGGAATTGGCACCCGGCGATGTGGATGAGGCAGTGGCAGAGATGAGATCGAACGGTGTGATAATCGAAGACTGAGATGGCCGATGATCCCTACTTGGCTCCTGCAAGAAACATTCCCTTACACCGTGCGACGTTCGCACCGGATGTGGTGCTGGTGCCGCTTCTTTCGGTTTTACTCCTGCTCAGTGCGTGGCAGAAGTGGTTGCCCATCGACATAACAGAAGCGTGGGGATTTGCCACCGGGGCCGTCTGCGTTTGGCTGGTCACGAAGGAAAATATCTGGAACTGGCCGATCGGGTTGGCGAACAACCTCTTCTTCGCAACCTTGTTCTGGAATGCGCGACTCTACGCAGACTTCGGGCTTCAGTGGGTCTACTTCGGCTTCGGCATCTGGGGCTGGTGGGTGTGGATGCACGGAGGCAAAGATCACTCCCCGCTGAAGGTCTCGCGGGCCACTAGGGTCGAGTGGCTGGTGATCACGGTTTTTATCGTGCTTGGAACCTGGGGGCTGCGCGAAATCCTGCTGAAGGTGAATGGATCGGCACCCTTCCTGGATGCATTGACCACGGTGATCTGCCTTGCCGCGCAATACCTGCTGTGCCGGAAGAAGATCGAAAACTGGTGGCTGTGGATCACGGCGGATCTGATCTACGTGCCACTCTACGCCAGCAAGAATTTGCCTCTCACCTCGGTGCTCTATGCGGGTTTTATCGTTCTTTGTATTCTCGGTATCATGCGATGGAAGAAGGAGTTGCCAGGTTGAATGCGGAACGATTCGGCTTGGGGGTGGTGGTTGGCAAGTTTATGCCGCCGCACCGAGGGCATCGCTTCCTGATCGAAACCGCTTTGTCGCGTTGCGAGCGTGTCGTAGTCATCGTCTGTGGCAAGCCGGTCGATCCGATCCCGCCTGAGTTGCGGGTGGCATGGTTGAGGGAACTGGTGCCAGCGGCAGAGCTCCTGCTGATCGATGATCGCTACGATGAGAACGATACACGCGTCTGGGCGGAGAATACGATGGGGTGGCTCGGCCGTGCACCGGATGTCGTGTTCACCTCGGAGGACTATGGCGAACGCTATGCGAGCATGATGGGGGCCCGGCATGTGATGGTTGACCGGGCGCGCTTGACTGTTCCTTGCAGTGGAACTGCGGTTCGCAGCGATCCTTTCGCGATGTGGGACTTCATCGACCCGCCCCTGAAGGAATGGTTTGCGAAGCGGATCGTGATCGTGGGAGCAGAGTCCACCGGGACCACGACCTTGGCGGTCGATCTCGCCGATGCCCTGGATACAATCTGGGTGGCCGAATACGGCCGTGAATACAGTGCGCTCAAACAGGGGAGGGGAGAGGCGGTGTGGAACTCTGCTGAGTTTATGGAAATCGCCCGCGAGCAAACGCGCCGGGAAGACGCCGCTGCCCGTGAGTCGAACCGCATTTTGGTGTGTGACACGAATGTCTTCGCCACGGTGCAGTGGCATCGCCGATACATGGGCACGCGGCTTCCGGAGTTGGAGGAATTTGCACAAGGCTGCCGGGTGCACCTCTATGTTCTGACAGGGGATGAGATTCCCTTCGTGCAAGACGGCCTGCGCGATGGCGAGCACTTGCGCCACGAGATGCACTGCTGGTTTGAAGAAGCGCTGGCTGGCCAAGAGGTGCCGTGGTTGTTGGTGACTGGGGATCCGAAATCCCGGGTGAAGCAAGTCATCGAGCGGTTGCATGAGATGCCGTGATATCTTGCAACATCGCGACTGCCATCGTCTTCTGCCACGTGATGAAAAAGCAAGGTGGGAGAACCTACCGTTACCCATCAAATGGCCTCGAAGCACCTAACGAGGCAGCCCCAGCCAATCCTCATCCCATTTAGAGTTGAACTCTTTCCCTCCATCCGATTACTCTCTTCCCGCTATCCACCTCCGCCCTCCGACTGGAAGTGGCTGGCTTCATAGGGTGGGCGCATTGAGTGATCATGGGCTGGGCTACACTTTACATCGAGAAACTGAAGCAAGGTGAAACCGTTCAGTTTCGACCGCGCGGAAACTCGATGACTGGAAAGATTGAGTCTGGAGATTTGTGCACCGTTGCACCGGCGGAGAACGAAGAGCTCGAGGTTGGCGACGTGGTCCTCTGCAAGGTAGGTGGCGCGCAGTATCTTCACTTGATCATAGCAAAGCAGGGCGAGCGCTTCCAAATTGGGAATAATCGTGGCCGCGTAAATGGCTGGATCGGCCTGAATGGAATCTATGGCCTCTGTATACGCATCGAAAAATAAAGAACTCAGAGCCCGACCAATCGCAGGAGCAACCGTCTTGGCTAAGTCCCCGTGCTTCGCCGTCGCCTGCGACCTGACGTTTGTCTGAAGAATCCGAAGCAAGCTATCACCCATGATGATCGATTTTATCCGAGAGCATCCGCGGGAGGTGAAGATCTCAATTATCTTCGGGGTCTTCAACGTCATCTTGCCGCTCGGCTTGGTGACCTGGTTTTTTAACAGGGCGATTGACAGAAGGAGTCCAATTTTGTGGTTCAGTCAGCCGAGAGATGAGGCAACGAGGGCCGGTCCGGAAAACTCTCCGCTACTTCGCGGGGGCGGGTTTTCTTTTTACGTGCACAAACTGAGGAATTGCGTCGGTTAGGTAGGCAAGCGGGTCGATCCTGTGCATGCGGCGATTTTCGACATTCGTTGATGATGGCTGAGCATTTACCCCGTTTTCGGGTGGCCGGAAGTATCCGCGATTCGAGGAGACTTGGAGTGTTTGGAAGAGTCCAAAGAATCCGAACCCATCGGAAGAAAAAACCTCGCGAAATACATTACTCTTCATTTTCGCCATCTCGAATGAGTCGGGCGACAGCGTCTACAATCACCATAATCCCGCTTTTCTCCTCCAAAATCACATTTTTTGAGAAGACGTCTCCGATTACGACGATTCCCTCTTCCGACTGCTTCGTCCAAATGCCGTGCTTTTCTCCCATCGGCGGCTGGATAAATCCTGCCCCCTTCATCGAGTCGCTGATTTCCTCGGGTCTCATTTCTCTGGCTTTGGTTATAAAGCGCTGCGAGGTCACGATTCTCGGGACCGCCTCGTCGGATGCCAGCCAAACGCCTTCCACCCGGATATCGTCCTCAAAATGTTTGTTGATCAGCAGAAGCCTCCGAAGATAATCGAGAGCAGTAGCAACTTCAAAATTGTATTCCGATCCTGGCCGACCGGGTTTAAGGCCGAACCCTCCGTGATTAGTTGCCTTGAAGACCCGAATGTCCCCATTAAAATACCACACATCGTGTTCTGACCCCCCCGTGATGGGAGTTTCGCATCCCAAGTTCGGGAAATGCCTCAAAATCCTCAAATCCTGCGCTGCAAGTATTAGCGCCTTGGCCGGATAAGACCTTTGCCAGCAGCGCGGCTCTCCTTCCGGTTGGTTGGATTTTAGCCTTGTGAGATGTTGGGAAGCGCAAGCCAGCAGGGCATCAATCTCGTTTGCCATGCGTCGTCAGCTGGGCGATTGCCGATTCAAAGTCAGGAATCTCAACATTTTCCCGGGCTAGGCGCATTTTCCCTTGGAAACCCGTGGAATCAGCCCGGCTACAGTGACTAAGGACCGACTGAGTTTCTTCATCGAGTGGATCCTCCATCCCTTCGGGATTCTTGCCATTCGAATTGACCTGGATTCCGATTTCTCCGCTTTTCCGCTTAAGGAATTTTATATTCCCCCCAGTGGAAGTGCTCCTGTTTTTTTTGGAGTTCATATCTACAGGCCAAAAGCTCCCGTTAATAAAGCGGACTCAGCTACAATACTAGCATATTCTTCATTTTCAGCATTCCAAGAGATTTTTGTTGCTTTCGCGGGTTCGGTTACCATAAACACCAGCATTCGAACAATGCTGAACGATATCACAGAAGCACAGGCGTGGGAAGAGGTCGGGGTCGGGAGACGGAAATATCTGGAGAATCTGATCCTGAGCCTTCGCTCCTCCGACGACAGCCCTGAGTCCCTGAACCCAGAGTCCCTCCAGCGCGAAGAGTTGGGTTGGAGTGGCCGCTTCGCCCCATCGATCATCACTAGAAACGTCGCCGAGCTCTTTGAGGTCTCGATGCCCCGATTTGCCATTCGAGTACCAATAGAAACATCAATGGGCGTGTCGATCGTGAATTTGCATCGGATCGCCCTGATGCAAAAGCAATACCATGTAGTGCACGACCACCCAAAAACTGAAGGGGTGGACCCACTCGGTGACGCAACAGGCATTGCGGACTGCGTTCTTTTCTGGCCCGTTTGGTCCGGGAAAATGAAAAACATCCGCAGAGTCGAATCGCCCGATCTAATGAGATTCTACGGTGAAAAGAAGGCGGAGGGAAAGTCGCTAACTTCCTACGTGCATTGCCTCCCCCTTTCGGGGCTTTGCGCCCAAGCGGCTTGCTTCATGGTGAGCGCGATGATGCAGCCATGGATTAGAAGCGTGTACGGATTCTCTGAAATCACCTTGCTATCGAAGGAGGAGGAGTTGGCGTCGTCTTGCTCCATTCTTGAGACAGGTGAGATTTTTAGCAAGGAGATTGCCCTGTCTGGTCTCAAGGGGGCAGCAATAAAACGTTATTTTGAGCTGGCTGGATTGACCTGTGCGGGCCAGCAATTCAACCGATCAACATTGTGCCTGCCCTCAAAGTCCCAAACCGACAGATTTGGGTCACGAGATTTCGTGCTTCCTGCGATTCGGGCCTATGTCCGTTCCGGATTTTCGGTAATTTTCCCCTGCGATTTGGACCGATTGGAGGGGCGGATCCTTGGAAAGGTGTCAACGCTGAACGATTCCTCACCGGGCTTCCTCGTTTCGCAGGAGGATCCCTTGTCTCTGGCGAGGACCCGCGCAAACAGCAACACTGCGCAGGTCGTTTGCATGGATGAAGGTGAGTTTCAAGACAAGCGGCACGCCGTGGTCATCGTTGGATACTACCGGGAGGACTTCGGCGATACGACTTTCGTGTTCCACGATCCTTCGAGGCTTCCCTACATGAGGCTTTCAGCAGTCGAACTGCTGGCTTGCCCTCCTTACAACAACGAAGATTTGCAATCTCGCAAGGAAGGATCTTCGCCTTCGCTCAATTCCCCGCCCATTCTGGAGAATCCTGGTTTTTATTCGGTGACGCCTCCCGAAGTCATTTTGCCAATCCTTCCTTCCTATTTTGGCCTCGACGATCCAGAAACAAATCACGAGGCACAAGTCGATACTGCAAAGACCTCTATCACTGCGCTTCACCACGACGCCTTGTTGCAGTACGACTACGAAAGGGCGGGGCTTTCCTTTAAGCAGTTCGAAAACGCAAAATACAATATCGGAGAAATGGTGCTCGCAGCTCCTGGCAACCTGCGGGAATCTTGGAGCCGCTTGCTGGTTGACTCGGCGAATGAGGGTTCGGAACTGCACGAGAAACTGCTCTTGTCCCAACAGGAACTGCTACCCGAAGCACTGCAGCCTTGGCAAGAAGCTAATCAATGGCTTTGGCTACAGGTCGTCATGGTTCACGCCCAACCGGGGGGAACTCCGACTTGGCTGGTTCAGCTTTGGAACTCTGAATCATGGGGCCCCGGACTCTCCGAATGTCTTCTGGTTGGATGCTGTTTACGAACATTGGAAGAAGGGTGGGTTGTTCTTCACCAGACGGAAGTCCAACGGAATCGGTGCAACGCAAACTCGGGGGGGGAAATCGACTCCCCGAAGCCGGAAGACCATTACATCGAATCAACCAATGACCAATCGGGAGACAGTGGAAACAGTCCGGAGATTGCCGCGGCGCCCGACTGGCCCAAGATTGCGGTGATTTCCTCCTTCTCTACCTCGGGCGTTTTGGATTCGGGATACTGGCCCGAAGCAGTGGCTCACTCCGAAGTCTACGCTTTCATGTTTCGCGACATCGTCAAGCTGTTCCCTGAGAGCGAGGAGGACCCTATTGGCGCAATGGCGGCACTCGCAGAAGACGATGAGAACAACGACGCACGGTTTGAGGAAATTGCCCGGCGTGTTGTTTCCGCTTTCTCAAACAGAAAGATCCGCGCCACCGTATCCGCGATGGCGACCTATTTTCCGGAAATTAGTTGCCGTGAAGGCAATCTTAAGAAAAGGGGGCTCGACTCCCTGCGTTTCATGATTCGGCTGGGCGGACAAATCCGAGCGATCTATGGGATGGACTCTCCCTTCTTCATCGAATTTGTTGGAGGGGGGCTGGCCGAGTGCATCGAATATGTGGACGGGCCGGACGGCGAATATGAGGCAAAAATTTCGTCCCCCGACGAAGCAATTCAGGAGCTGGTGACCACTCTCATGCAGCTGCGGACGCTGGCACGGAAGAATCACGTCATCCTCGCAGCCGAGTTCGAGCCGGGCCTTCTCAACGTTCTTGGGCACAAGAATCATCTTCTTGAATTTTGCCGGCTTCTCGATGCTCAGGAGGAGTCCACGGAATTCGTAGGATTGAACTTAGACATCGCCCATTTCGCGTTCCTTGGCGAAGTAACTCCTTCGTTCCTCCGAAACCATCCGAAGGTTGTTGATAGAATCGTGCACGCCCATATCAGCGACCACTGCGACGGAGGGCATTTCGGAGACGCACCCGTAGGGTCCATTCATGGGATCGCCGCCTTTAGGCCTTGGCTCTATCTCCTCGCTGAAATCAACAAATTGCGCGGACCTGCATCGAAAAACCGGCCGGAATCTGCGATACCCTATTCCGGACTTGTGTCTGTGGAACAGGAGGCTTGCCGGTCACTTGATGCGCTTAGCGAGTCAATAAAAACAATTAAGAACTCCATAATTTAAATTTCTGCTGTAAATTCAGTTATTCTTTATTATATTAACATATAAGAGAATTATCTCGAAAATCCATATTGCGGACCACCCCGGTCTTCGCTTATGGAGTTTCCGCTCCATTGATGCCATGCCTTTGCTGCCAAGTTACTCAGAGGAATACCTCGAACGCTGTTACAACGATATCCGGGCCGACCATGGCGAGGTAGTAGCACGAGCTTGCCAAGCCAAAGCAGCTGCCGAATCGATCACTCCGTCCCAAGCGTTACGATCCGTGCTTCTTGATCCGAACATCAATCCCGCAGCGAAAGAGAGCGAAATGCAATCGCGTTCCTTCATGAATTCGGTTTGCAAGAGTTGACAGCCTTAGGTTGGGAGGGCTCACATTCCCTCACAAGGTTGCCACCATGTGCTGGACCCGTGCCTGGGAGATTTCTCGCGCTTGCCGCCGCAGGCCGGCGCCGATCTCGGCCAGCAGCCCGTCAAGTTCCTGCCTCAATCCGTTGAGCTGAGCCAGTGTGGTCCTGCCCTCAGCGAAGATGCGCCGTTCTCCATCGGGCACGGTGAGCTTTTCGCGCAGGGATTGATCGTCGGCCAACGCATCCTCCACGAGCGGGCCAAGGGTTCCCAAGCTCAACCCCAACACCAAACAGCGGACCCGTCCGAAACGTGACCGCAGCGACCGACACTCCCGAATGCGTGAAGGAGGTCCGGTCCGGGAAACCCGCCGCCACTTTACGTGGCGGGTTTTCTTTAGCTGGGAGGCACAAACCTGCGTCTGCGACGGATGGTTACGCAGCCGACTCACCCTTGGGGTCTTAGCCGAGAAGGAGAAATCTCAGAAGGCCACGTCCGGCGAGCAGAGATTTGGTCTCCAGTTTCGGCAAGGCCTCCGTCGTGCCAGTGAGAAGGGCGAGAGTCGACACGACCTGGCGCAGGCTGGGGAGGGGATCGTGAGCTTCTAGAGGCGCCTGAAGACGCGCGTTCCCCGGCGGAATGCATCAATCCCGACGAACTTCACGACGGCAATTTGGCACCCCCAGTCCCCGACATCAGGATCCGCGCACGTTTCCGGGGAAATCCCTTGTCAGAGTGAGGATCTTTCTACAATCTGGCGCCGAGTTCTTTATGGATATGACCTCTGGAGATCTTACGAATAAAGGCTTTAGCCGGCGCTATGCGCTCTCGCAGATCTCAACCTCACTAATCAACCGACAAACCCATGAGAATATCCAAATTGATTGAATTGCTTCAAAAGGCTGCGAACGAACACGGCGACCTTCCAATTCACTACCTTGCGAACGGTGCCGAATACAGCCCCGCAGAAGTGAAACTAGCAAAGGCAGGAACCTCAGCAGCGCAGGTCGGAGCCATCACTGGACCTCACCAATTCGAGCCCGACCGTCTGGTCATCAGTGGTCACCGACTGTCCTAATCGCGGAGTATATCTCGGATTCCACTTCATCGAAGTCTCGCATAACTAATGATTCGGATAATCAGAACTACTTAAAAAGAGTGCAGATTTGATCTTGCAATCAATAACGGAAATGAGCAATTCCAAGGAAATAAACGAGTTCATAGCGGCGGTAGAGTTCGGATTCTCCCCGGAATTGCTACGATGGCTCACTGCGAATCCTGTCATTGTCAAAAAACTCCCCTTCCGTGAGGAGAACGGAATATACTAGGATGGCTAGTGTCCGGGGTGATTACTTTAAGCACTTTGATCGATGCGTAACCGCCCAGAATTCTTCTAGCCTGATGAATTGCTCGGTGGTTCCCGTCGGTCAGAATGACACGTTCATCACGGGGCAATCCGATGAATTCATCGAATTCGACGTCTTCCTCCAAAGGCAACTTATTGAAAGATTCCAAAGCGATGAGTGCCGGACTAAGAGCGAGAATCTCCAGTTTCATTTCGCATTTATCAGGGCAGTCCCCGGCCGCGGCATAAATCTCGTTGACCTTGAAGAAGCTCATTTTCCAATTCTCGTGTTTCTCAATCTGCTTTGGCACATGAGTCCAGCGGTGGCGACACAAAGCCATAACTAATTCGCGACGTTGGGCCGGAGAAAGCGAATCGACGATTTCGCGACAATCGGCTGGATTCGCAAATACTTTGGCACCTTCAGACTTTCGATCCCTCATTCGCAGTATTTCCCATCCATCTGAGGGAAACGTTCGCTCATTTAGGGTTCTCCCGAAACCAAAGGCGAAAAGCTGAGGTTTCAGAAATGCTGAGTAGGCCGTGTCTTTCATCAATCTTCCGCAAGTTACGGCATCCTCGAAGCGAACACTTCCTGCTCTATCCTTAGTTCGCCCAAGCAGTCGGTAGGCGGCAAATGACCATCGTCGCTCCGTGCGCTCGAGTCAGGAACAACCATAGCTTCTTCTGTTTCGCAGGGCGTGCCATTGAGAGAGCCTCGGTCGAGTTTTCCGCGGAGTCAATCCTGGCAACACCACCCCCTATCGCGCGTCTGAGTATGACAGAATGCTGACACGACCCGATGTTGCCCCTGGTCGTGCTCGGGGACACCGGCACGAGCCGAAGGGATAAAAGAGGGAAGTCCTAGAGATAACAGTCACAGCAGTTGAATTCGAAAGCAAAATTAAGCGGAAGCGTAAATCTAAGCACGAAGAGCGCTACATTTTGGCCCTTCCGCGTGAAAATCGTTGACACTACGCCCGAAATCAGAGGAGTCTTGCCATCGATGGCCATCGGGTCCTGAACACCGCCTACCTCCCCGACCCCGGGTCTTCAGCGGGAAGGGAACCGAAGGGATGAAAAACGAAGGCAGCACCCAATGGCGGAATGTGCTGATCCGAAAAACAAAGAAATGTCACATGATTCCGAAATCATTGAACCGTAAAAATTCTAGAGAATGAAAGCTCGACTCTACGGATCGCAGCCCATGACTTATCAGAACACCTATATCAGTATCGTGTGAAACATTTTATAGGTTAAATCAATAATATGAACAACAATACATTCGGCCATATTGACGCAAGTCCTACAAAGTCGTTTTTTGTGGAGATGTTAACTCGCGATATCACGCTGGAAGACGCGATACTCGATCTGCTTGATAATTGCCTTGACGGGCTATTGCGAACACTTGACCCAATGCGATTGAAGAATAAGACGCCTTACAAAGGTTTTAGGGCGGACATTACAATAGATAAAGACACGTTCGCAATTTCCGACAACTGTGGCGGTATTCCTTGGTCATTGCATGACTACGCATTTCGAATGGGGAGGCCAAAGAAGCGCATATCCGAAGGGCTTCCGACCGTAGGAGCTTATGGAATTGGAATGAAACGCGCAATCTTCAAGATTGGGCGCGCAAGTCTTATCCAAACAAAACACAAAGAACAAGCATACGAAATTGAAATATCGACTGAATGGATTGAACAGAGCGAAGGTTGGGATCTTGAGGCGGTCCCTGGAAATCAGAGTAGAGCGGAAGACGGTACAACTTTAATCGTAGGAACCCTACATAAGGCAGTTAGTAAAGAGTTTGAGAAAGTGGCATTTATTGAAGGTTTAAACAAAAAGATCGAGTCTCACTATGCTTTGATAATTGAAAAAGGCTTTACTGTTTTGATAAATGGAGCTGCCGTCGTCCCAAAGCCAATAAGTTTCTATTTTCAAAAAGAGGAAAAATCAAAACAGCTGATCAGACCGTATCTGTTCGAGACCGAAGTCGATGGAGTATCAGTATTCGTATCGGTCGGGCTGCGTGAACCGGTGCCTTCCGAAGAGGAAGTTAGTGATGAGCAACAGGAGATTCATTACTCAAAGGATCTTGCGGGGTGGACGGTGATTTGTAATGACCGAGTAGTGCTTTATTGTAATAAAGATGAGGAAACCGGTTGGGGCGAAGCTGGTGTCCCAAAGTACCATAATCAGTTTATTGCTGTCTCCGGTATTGTTGAGTTTACTGCAAATGATGCGTCAAAACTTCCGACAACGACGACAAAGCGTGGAATCGAACATTCTTCATCGCTTTACGCTCAAGTTAAGAACCGAATGCGAGAGGGTTTGAAGCTTTTTACGGATTATACAAATGATTGGAAAAGCCGTGGACCGGAAGCGAAATTGCAACTAAAAGATACTCCACGTCTTACTCTTGCTGAAATAAAAACATCGAGTGCTGATTTAAAGTTCACTCAAGTAAGAACCGGTCTAAAAGGAAAGCAGTATAAGCCGAGTCTTCCATCACCCGCAACTGTGCGGACTGAAGTAAGAGTTTCGTTTACCGCTGAACGAAATGAGGTTGAACAGGTTTCAGAATTTTTGTTTGGGGACGAATACCGGAGCCCTTCGGAAGTCGGTTCGGCTGCGTTCTATCGAGTCTACAGCGAATCGGAATAATATGAAACATCCTCCATATCATCTTCGAGTAAACAAAGCAGTAGATCGATTTGTTTTAATTGAAACAATTAAGGATCTTATGAGTGCTGGATACGCACCCAATGCAGAGTGTACATATTATAGTTTAGGTGGTCCATTTCTGGAGGATTTTAGGTTGATTCACGAGCATTTCCCTGAAATCCGGCTTGTTTCGATTGAAAGTGACGAAGCAACGTATTCGCGCCAGAAATTTCATAGGTTTTGCAAGCGGATCCAGCTAGTTTTGAGTCGGGTCGAAAATTTCTTAGAGAAAGAATTTGTTCCCGGTGCCCGTGACATAATTTGGCTAGACTTTACAGATTTTAGAGTTTCACATTTTTCAACCCTTGAGTCATTGCTTCCCAAGCTTGGTGATGGAAGTCTTGTCCGTGTCACCCTTCCGGTTAATCCTCCGCTCGCACCGAATTATTTTGCTTACTTGTCCAAAGTGGAAAGAGCACAAAGGCTGAATATCAAAAGGGATGAATTTGACCGAAGGTTTTCAGAATATCTAGTAAAAGGCTGGGAGGATCATCTTGAAAATGATTCATCAATGAGTGCGTTAATTGCGAGAATGTTAGAAAATGTATGCGGTAAAGTTGCTCTATCTGACAATTTGTCTGCCAGGCTCGTATCCGCACATAGATATGCTGATGGGCAGTCAATGATGACGGCATCTATAGTAATTATGCGCGATGCGGGGTTGGCAAAGCTTGTAGCATTTAAGCCTATGCAGCAGGAAAAAATTGCGGCATGTCTACTTGATATGCCCCTATTGAGTGTAAAGGAACGCTTGAAGTTGGCAGAATCTTTGCCACAATCAAAGCCGTCTGGGAAACTTCTTTCTAAAAGACTCGGGTATTTGATTGATCGTGATTCAGTTAAGAGTGAAAGAAGTATGGAGCAGTATTCTCGATATCATCGACACTATCCTCTGTTTGGAAGAATTGATCTTTGAATAGCTAAATTCGTTATAAATCGATTTGTCGTGGCAATGCGCATGCACAAGGAAATCAACTGGTCTTTCGTCTTTGTTGGACTCCTACCCGGTGCCGATAAGACTTTTACGGATTCCCGACTTGGGAAAGTTTATATCCGTCTGTGTTAATGAGTAAGAATAACAACGAGTGCGCTAACGACGTCGTCACGGATTTTCCGGACCTTTACCTCATCTATCAATCGTCCAGTTTCATGAACCGCTCCGTTGAGGTGAGGTAAGTGTCCTTTAAAGTTTTCACACCCCCTCCCGCATGTTCTTTCCTGGCCCACTGGCCAAATCTTCTGATTATTAATTACCCAAATTAAGGTTTGTTCAAGCGTTGGGTTGAGAGTCCTTTCCTGTTCCGCGGTTAGCGCCCTTTTCTTTTTGATTTCGGTGATCCAATGATCCTTGATTTCCTTTGCATGGCGATGTCGCCGTAGGTAATCATTTAAAGCCTGTTCGAAAAGCGCACGAATCATGAATGCGGCGCGATAAGGAAAATTAAGGATAGGAGTACCGGCAGCTTCGATCACTAGTGATGAAATTTTCACCTGGCGGGACACAACATCGCAGTCAAAGAACACATTATCGAGACTTGAACTGTGTGGCAGGCGATTCTTGGGTGGTGGAATTCTTAGCCCTGCACCATCACGGGAGGCTACATGATGATCACCACTCACCGCTTTTCTTTCGTCTTTTCCGTCAAGAGTCTTGTCCAGCTTCTTGATCCGTTTACGGTTCGCTGTTCGGAAGTTATCGGCAACCTCTTTCAATGTCTCGGCGGTCTCAACGTGGGCAGCGCTATGGGTGTTTATTCCGGTTTTCTTGCTGTCCCAAGGAAGCTTAGAAGGGTCCTCGCTTACGTAATGCGCCCAACCCACAAAGCCGCTGTATTCATTGTGCCAAACTGTCGTCCATCCCGTCTCCGGACCTCTGTCGGCGACTCTAATGATGCGATCATTGCAAACGATGTACCATCCGTATTCCGGAGCAATTTTCCGATTTTTGGCTATCCCTCCCTCACCGAGGTGATAGCCTGAGTGCATTCCGGCGGTGTAGAAAAACTTGACGCCTCCACTAAGTACCAAGATTGCGGACTGGATGGGAAAACTCCCGTCATTCCGGATCAGAGGCCCAAAACTTTCGACGGCGACTTCACCAATCAATATTTTAAGACCCTTACTGACAAATCGGCCGTAACGCTCTTGCGTGAGTTTTGAAACATCTGAGCGCCACTTTTCTTTGGCCAATTCGTTCGCCACTTCAGCGCGAAGTTCAGTAATTCTCAATACGTTAAATTTTTTTCCGGTTGTTGATGTTATAACTGCTTCGATGGGGACTTTCTTTAAATTGCGCACCTTTGTCTCTGTGAACTCAAGCTGGCTGAGAGTTTTTGAGTCATCTGTTCTGAGCTCTACTCTTGAACCGAGCTTGAAAACTGAGCGATTCAGTCCAACTCCGAAGTGACCAATCCCAAAGCGGTGTTTAGACTTGGCTCCTGTGCGAAATGACCGTGTCGTTAGTTCAGTTTCACTTATACCGCCGCAGTTGTCTGAAATTTCAAAATTCGATTCGCTGAAAGAAATTCTTATCTCAAATCCACTGTATGAAGCAGGGAGCCCGAAGTCGTCTTTCTTGCACTTCGATGAACCTAGAATCTCATTGCGAGCCGCATCAATCGAGTTGTCGATAAGGTCGTAGACGCACTCAATAGTACTAACGTCTGATGTAAGACCTTTGATGAGATAATCAGCATCGACGTCAAAATCCACTTCAACTTTTCGGGGCAACGGCTTGTTTGGCATAGACGAGATACTCGGTTATGACAGCAAATTAAGTCAAGCTTTCACTCCAGTTCCCATTTTGGAAATTAGAACCGAAAGAATATGGCGTGAGAGGGGGGGGGAGACACTATTTCCAATCATTCGAAAACTGTGCCATTTGGAAGGATGAAACATGAACCAGTCCGGGAAACCTTGCAAACGCGCAGCTTCTCTCACAGTGATTACTCTTGGCTCGGACGGGTGTATCGGCCTCATCGCTTGATAGGATCCTCGTTCGTTTCCCGTTCCTGCCCTTAGCGTTGGACAATATCCAGACCAGCTTAGCCTCGGATATCTGCTCACTTCTTCTACCCGTCCGGGAGCAGTTGCTTGAAACCGTTTAACCACTTCGCTGCTGTGTTTGGTCTCAAGGACTCCCGAGACTTCGCCTAATTTCAACCTGTGTTTTGATATGTCCCAACCGAGTAGATTATGGCGCGCTCGCATCCTGCGCGCGTATGCACCAACCTCGCTCACTTCATTAGGATACTGAGCCCAACCATAATCCGCGCTGTCTCTAGAATCGAAGATTGGTGTGGGGAGATCAGAAATCGCATCTTGAACCGTGATAGGGCGTCGTCTCGATATTCCCGAAATCTCCTCTGCTTTTACGGCGGATACATCGGTCGGATCGTATCCAATCACAACCACCCTTTTTCGCTTAGTAGGCGCTCCATGGTCGATAGCGTTTACTAGAATCGGGTCCATCAAGACGTAGTGTCCGGGGACCTGATCAAGCGCTGCGAAAAGATGATCCCTTGAGTTTTCATCAAGAAGTCCTACAACGTTCTCCATTACAAAAACTCGTGGGTTTAGCATCTTGACGTGACGGTAAAATTCTCCAATCAAACTATTCCTCGGATCGTCTTCTGCCTTTTTCCCGATTCGACTAAATCCCTGACACGGAGGTCCGCCAATCAATGCATCCAGCCTGTTTCGTCCCATGGCATCTTTCCAGAACGAGGCATCTAAGCTCTTGACGTCGGCATTTACTACCCGAGCCTTCGGAAAATTCAATGAATAAGAGGACTGTAAATCAGAATCCAGATCGACGCTGACAACGCTCTGGAAACCAGCAAGTTCTGCTCCGAGGCCGAATCCACCGCATCCACTGAAGAGATCGACTATACGAGGTTTGGTTTCCATGGACTGATCTGAGTTTTAGCAAGTGTTCCAGCAAATTTTAAATTGTCGATCGTAAAATTAGCCTGTGGCGAAAACGAGGTAAATGTCGTTGCCTCGCAAAAATAATCGCGCGTTCATTCAACGCGAGGCCTCACGCTGATACGTTACTACCCGCCGCAGATTCCACGTGTGTTTCACACCTTTGGTCCACACGCCCGTCCTTGACTTGTGTTTCCGAACATTTTGCATGACGAGTTGTAACGGACTCTCGAGCCTGAATTGAGACAGTGAACTCTGCTTACGTCCTTGGGCTGTTTCTTCCGAGACCACGACCACGACCTTCACCATGATGAGGCCAGGGCAGGAAGCGGAACTGGCTCCGGATCCGTGCCTCCAGATCGGTCGTGTCGTCAAGACCGCCCGCAAGACCCTCCACGGATGTCGCGGAGAAGGTTTGCACGATGGAGAGCTTGAGGGAAGGACGGGCATGGGGGGATCGGTGAACTTAGGTTGGTGGGGCGAGGGTGCAACCCCGGGGAGATTCAATGAATTCATCGCTCGGCAACTGGCTCGCAATCCACCCGATCTACGCGGCATATAGGAATGAAGGCCGAGTGGCTATCACATCGGTATCTCGGTGGTGCCGCCAAATGGCGCTGGAACCGAGGCAACCAAACCGCTTGCAACCGTCTCCGGATTCAAGCAATAACCCAATCATATCATGTCTCTTGATTACTATTACGAATTCAACGCAGCTCCCTCAAAACCGATCGAAGAGCTGAGATCCTTCCTGACGGATGTCGGAAAGGAGGCTCTGCAACTTGGTTTCGCCTCTGCTGTTACCGTTAACTCCGTGTTTAGATCTGTTGATCAGCTGCAATTCGCCCGGCGGATCTGTCTTCTGCCGGTCTTGACCGATGCAAGGCTAAAGACGGCCGATTTCTCGGCGGACCCTTCCGTCGACCGTCAGGAAAGGAGGGAGGGAGAGTGCGGGATCTTTCCCGTCGATGGCGTTCTCCTTGTTGTGGTCAATCAGTCCGGACTGGAAACCACGTTTGGATTTCTTCGATTTCCAAAATTGATCATCGGCATGGACGACAACGGAACCGAGGTAAAGATCGAATATCCGGTTGGTCCCGAATGGCAATTTCGGCAGTGGGTCCAGTCACCGGATCCCAGATACCGTATTCTGGTCTCCCTCTTCGCTGCCGGCGGCTATCTTGCCCATGAACGCGATGATTATCGACCGAAGTAAACGCCCCGACTTTCGCGAATGAGTGAGTGGCCGGTCCGGGAAAACTCGCCTCCACTTTACGGGGCGGGTTTTTTTTAGTTGGGAGGTGTCTTCTGGGACATCGCCTGCGATCTATGCTGACTACGTGAAGAATGGAGGAGGACTTGCCTTCTTCCTTGGGGATCGCTGGGACCGCGCCGCCTACCTCCGACTGTCCGGGGCCGGTATTTTCCCTGCGAATATTTCTCGCGTTGGTGGAAAAGACTCACAGCCCCTCGGTGAGTGGGACTCTCGACATCCGGTATTTTCTCCGTTTGATGAAGATGCACTTCTCGGCACCGAGTGGGCCGAGCGTATCGAAATTCAACCTTCAGAAGGGTGGAATCCCATCGCAAGTATCGAGACCGGGACGACAATAATTGCGGCGAAAGAAAAGATCATCGTTTGTGCTCATTCGATGAACAGGAACTGGAGCGACTTTCCAACGCATCCCGTTTTTGTTCCCTTTGTTAAAGGTTTCTTCGGTTTTCTTGGGGATGTGAATGAACCACTGCAGTCTGTCCACAACGTCTATCCGGGGGTGGATGAGAAGCGTGAACCGGGGTGGTATTCTACTGGAGAGGAGAATATGGATATTGTCGTTCCCGCACCGGAAGAGTCGTTTCTTGAATCGGAACTGTTGGAGAGAGTTAGAGTAACCTTTGGCCTCACTGAGCTCTCGGTGAAAGCGAAAACGCGGCCATCGTTTGTAGACACGGCCAAGGGCCTTTCGGGGAACGTCGAACTCTGGCCATGGATTGCAATGTCGCTCGTCATCTGGCTCATGATCGAAGGTCTCATTGCCACCGACCGGACCATCCCAACGCGAGTGGGGAAAACGTCAAACGTGCCGAGCTAGATATTGCGTTACGGTTTGCGGTAGGAGCAATGAACTGATTCTCATCCATTGACCTGGTGGCCCGGGGCTCTCTTACTCTTATCCCTCGCGATCTCCCCCGCATTCTCCGGCGTGATCGCCCAGAAACCTGCCGCCACTTCCTTCGTCACTGGAAGCCGGTAGTGCGCAAAGATCAGGGCGGTATTCGTGTGGCCGAGGTGCAGGGCGAGTGCAGCGGCGTTTTCGTGATGGGCAAGGTGGTAGGTGGCGTACGAATGGCGGAGGGCATTGTCGGGCCACTCCCGGAGAAGCGGCACCTTGTCCGCAGCCATCGCGTCGCCACTCTCTCGCAGCTTTTTTGCCTTGGCCTTGTTTTTTAGAATCTCGCCGGCTGTCCCATACCCCGCCGCTCGATGGGCGGCCTCCATGAGCTTGCGGCCCCGCTGATGGCTGGGCGGCCAGACACTACCAGTTTGTCGCGGACTCTTTCTCAGCCACGCCGCAAGGTTTTCGGAAATGGGCACAAGACGGCTCCTGGCACTCTTGGCCTTGGTTGCCTTCACCTGGATGTTGCCGAACTTGAGATGGATCTCCGACCAATCAAGCCGCTCAATCTCGGATCTCCGCAGCCCTGCAAATAGACCCAAGGCGATTGCCGAACGAATCTCGGGGTCGGCACCTACGAGCAGTGCCGCCGCCTCGACCGGTGTGAGGATTCCGACCTCAGTCTCGACGACCTTGGACTGGCGAATCTTTTCAGCTGGATTATCGACAAGGTGCCCGTCCCGTTTGGCGTCATTGAACGTGAGGACAAGAATGCGTCGGAAGGAGTTGAACGAGGCGGCCGAAAGTTTGAGATCATGCAGCCATTTATCGATTTCCTGCCTTGTCACGGTGGCGACCGAGCGATCTCCAAAGGTTCCGCAAAAGCGCTTGAGCTTGCTCCTCAGATCCTGGGTGTGTCGTTCCGACAGTCCGGCGCGAATCCTTGAGGCGACCACCAAGTCAGCCAGTTGCCGAACGGTGCACGAGCTTTTGGCTTGCTGGTAATAATCGATCGCCAAGCTCACCGCGTCTCGCAAGTTCACCCCGAGATCAAGGAGAGCGGCACGGGTTTCGACAACAACTGAGCGTTCAAAGGCGGTGATTCCCGAATCCGTGCCATGAGCGAGGGCTTCATTCTCCCTCGTTTCGGCCCACTCCTCGGCGCTGGTCCGGGTCTTGAAGTATTTCGAAACTCGTTTGCCATTCTCCACGAATGAGCAACGCCAGTTGTAGCGCGGGTGCGTCCTGACCTTTTTGCCCTGGGCGTCGGTCGTTTCCAGTTTGTGAAGAGAGACCTTGTTGCCCAGACGTGCCCCGACATGCTGCGGCGGAACCGATGATTCGTCCAAATCCATTCCCAAACGAACCTAGAATCCGCGAGGTTTCAAGTTGGAATCGTTACATAGTTTGTACACCACCCCGACCCAATCCTCCTGAATCTACGTAACTGATTGAAAATCAACGCACGCCCTACTGGACTCGAACCAGTGACCTACGGATTAGAAATCCGTTGCTCTATCCAGCTGAGCTAAGGGCGCGTATAAACCGGAGGAAGAGTATCGCTGATTTGGCCGATTCCGCAACTCTCCTACACCTTCTGCAGTTGTCTTTTCAGGCTGGTCCTCAGCATGAAGAAGGCAACCACCACGAACATGATTAATGCCGTCAGATTGAGATTGATCGTCGGAATGGTGAAGGAAATGAGAGGTTTTTCACTCTTTTTGGGAAAACGGTACTGCCGTTCCGCACCAAAAAAGACGTTCGGTGGATTGTCTTCTCTCCGGTAATCCTGGCGCTCCACTTCCGCCCGGTTGAAGAGGTCCTGCACTTTCCCGTTCAGATAGAGTTCGCTCACGGTATAGCTCTTCTTGTCCGTGACCTCGGCATTGTAAAATGGCTCCGGATCGAAGGTGCCGGCGTCGAGTGATTTTCTGATTTGTTTCAATTGTCGGCTCACATCCGAGGGGGAATCGCCTTTGATTCCGTGAATCACGGCGAGGGCCTGCTTGAACTGATACAGCCGCTCCTCCTGCTCCTGGGTCAATTCCTGATCCAGAGGGATCTTGCTGAAGCTCTGGATCTCATTCTCGATGTAATTGGTGAGGGTGCTCGCCGGATTGTGCTCGGCATGCGAGATGATGACCGCTTCGTAGCTCCATCGCAGCGGCATGAGCTGGCAGATCCCGGGAACCTTGAGTCGGCTGGCCTCCTCCTTCTCCTCATCCGAAACAAACCACTGCCGGATGTTCTGAATGATGTCGAAGCTGCGGTTCATCTCGTCGTATTTGATGAGCGCCCCGCCGAGAATGATGTTCGGAATGAGTATGAGGGGGATGATGTTGATCGCGGTTTTCGGACTGTTGACGATACTCGAGATGAAAAGTCCGGCGGCGATCCCGACAAAGGAGGTGAGGAACATCCAGAGGAGGTTGTGAAGGAACATATCCCGGATCCCGAGGATGGCGTTACCGATGAGGAGATAGATGATGCTCTGGATCAGGGCAAAGAATCCGAGCGAGAGATATTTCCCGATGATGTACCCCCCCACCCGGAAGCCGTGGTGGCGCTCCCTCTGGAGGAGATGGCGGTCGCGGATGATCTCTTCAGCCGAGTTGGTCATGCCAAGGAAGAGGGCGGTGACCAGTCCGAGGAAGAGGTAGGTGGGGATGTGAAACGCGTTGGAAAAATTGTAGTCTCCGTCCTCCGAGTAGCGCATCACCAGAGCGATGAGGATGGCGAGAGCGGGGGCTTCAAGAAGGGTGGTGGCGAGGTTGGCGCGGTTTCTCAGCTTGCTGAGAAAGGCGCGCTTGAACTGATTGGAGAACCGGACCCAGTCATGTCGCAATCTCCTCGCCGGTGCCTGAGGTGTTTTCTGGAGTGAGGCCGTCTGGGAGGTGTCGGATTCGATCTCCCGCAGATTGACCTCTTCGAGAAGACGATAAGTTTGAAAACGGTCGGACCAGAAAGCGGAGTTGAACCGACGGGCCGGAATGAGATTTCCCCTGACATCCCGCTCAAAAATAATGTCCCCGCCGAGATCACGCAGGGGTGTCTCAAGGACATCGAAGATGAAGTCGGGAGTGAGATTCAGGCTTCCGCTGTCCCCCTCGCAGGCGGGTGCGGCGGTCGTGTAGATTCCCTCCTGCTTCCGCGCTTCGTGAAAGTATTCGAGGATCTGCGCGGGGGTGCCGAAAAAGGCGAGCTTGCCTCCGTTGTCGAGAAGGATGGCCTTGTCGAACATGTGGAAGAGACGGCTGCTCGGCTGATGGATCGAAACAAGAGTGATCTTGTTGTGGGTGAGGCCGCGAATCATTTCGAGAACATGCTCCGAGTCTTTCGATGACAATCCGGAAGTCGGTTCATCGAAGAGGTAGATGTCGGCGATACCGATCATGTCCATGCCCGCGTTGAGGCGTCTGCGCTGGCCGCCGCTGAGGCTCTTGGTTTCCTGGTCTCCGGCGAGCCGGTGACGGATTTCGTTGAGCCCGAGTTCGATCAGTTTGGAATCGACCCGCCGTCGGCGTTCCTGAACGGGAAAATGGGGCGCCCGCATTGCTGCCGCCGTGTCGAGATTCTCCTCGACGGTGAGGAGGGGATCAAATGTCTCCTCCTGGGGAATGATGGCGATATACGACTTCAGGTTGTCGTGTTCAGCGTAGAGATCGACGCCGTTGAGATCTATCCTTCCACTGCGGGGCTTCAGTTGTCCACCGAGCGCCTTGAGCAGGGTGCTCTTGCCGCATCCGCTGGGTCCCATGACACAGACCATTTCCCCCCGCTGGATGGAAAAAGTGACTCCGTCTAGCGCGGGGATCTTCCGGTCATAAGAGTGGGCGACATCCCGCACTTTCAGGGTGCTGATGACATTGCGCTCCTCCTCGATGATTCCTTCGGAGAAATGGCAGCGGAGATACTGATCGCTGCTTAGGGAGATGACGCTGCCGTCCTTCAGCGGAGCCTGTCCTCCGCGCACGATTTCCCCCTCCACGGACACGGGGCGTTCTGCCTCAAGAATTTCGAGGAGACCGGTTTTCGAGGTGTTGTCGCAGCGAATCCGGAGGAGAATTTTTCCGGCGGTCCCCGGTGAGAGAAGAATGTCGCCCGGAGAAAGCTGATCCGGATCGTTGGAAACGAGATAAACGGTACGGTTGGGAGGCAGGCTGAAGCGTCCTCCCAGCTCACGGGCTTTCCTCCTGAGATCGTCAAAGGAGATCTCGGTATGGTCGGGGAAGTCGAGTCTTTCCCTCGAAGTCACCTCGAACTGATCGCCTTTCTTGAGAACCCGTTTCCCGATGACGGCCTCGGTCTGGTTGAGGACCTCAACGAGAATCTTCAAGCCAAAGGAAATGCGCAGGTAGCTCTGCTTCGTGCGCACCTTCTCGATGAAGTGATTCCGGTTGTTGTCCTGGGCGAGGTAAAGCTGAACCGAGGAGAGATTCTTCTTCGTGTTGAAATAGAAAACGAGGTCTTCAAAGGCGAGGACTTCCTCCCCGATGATAAGTCTCTGGCCTTCGTAAACACGGCAGAACTCTCCGGCGTTGACCTGGCGGCCCCGGGCGAGGATGGGACCCGGGCCGAGATTTTTGATGAGGAGCAGGCTTTGAAAGCGGAAGGCGACGACGGAGTGTTCATCGTCCGAAGTCGGGATGGTCACGTCGGCAGGTTCAACCGTGGAGAGAATGAGAGACTCGAGCCGGTGACTTTCCCCGTCGGCGGTTCGACCTTCGCTGCTGAGGGCTTCCGCTCTCGAGAGCTGGGAGAGTTCGCTCGTGTTCAGCTGGTAGACGATATTAATGGCCTCGGAGGCAACCCCGAGCGTCGTCATGAACTGGTAGAAAGTGATCAGGTTCTCTTTCGGGAGCCCGGCGCGACTGATGAGCACGTAGAGCTGCACCCCGAGGAGCACTTTGTCTTCGAGGGGGAGGGTTCCCGAAAGATCCGAGGCGATCGCCTCGAGATCCTGACGGCGGCGGAGGGACTTAATGAAGAGCTGCTTCAGCTCGGCGTAAACCGTCTCCGGAAAGTCGTAGCGGAGGAAACCCAGGATGGAGTCGATTTCCGCCTCGATGACCCGACCGTCGAGTTTGGTGAACCCGGCGAACACCTCGATCAGCATCGGCAGCATCGACGTTTCCGTTCGAGGAGTCTCGCTCTTGAAGAGAGTTCTCTGAACCCGGTTCCAAAGCCGGCTGCGGCTGCGGAGGAGCCCGGAATCCGGGCGGGATTTTTTCCCGGTCGGCCCGAGATCACCCAGCGGGTCCCGCACGTTGGTGGAAGGTTTTGCCATAGTCGCCTTAAGTTACGTCGCGGGAACCTATACCACGGATGGGACGCATTAAAACCGTCGATCGAAGTGCCCGCTACTCTTCTCCCGGGTTCATCATCCCTGAGGAAAACTAAAGAGAGGTTAAAAATTTGCTTTTAATTACTGTTTTTATGGTTATTATATTAACAATAACGCCATGGACCCATTTCTTTCACCTGAATTGCCCTCTTCCGCCAAGGTTCTCAGCCTCGTCAGCCTGCATCACGGGCTTCAGGCGGGCAGTCGACCCGAAGTGCCGACGAGCCCGGTGATGAAGGGAAATCGGCTTTCCTCCATTTGGCGAACCGGCGGCAGGCTGAATCATTTGCAGGCCAGTCGTCGTCGGGTCAGGCTTGAGGAGATTCCGGAAAGTGCCTATCCCGTTATCCTTGAACTGTCTCACGGCAGTAACTTCGTCGTTCTGAAAGAAAAGGTATCTGGAAAGGCGGGGGACTCCTATCTCGTTCAGTTTCCTGACTCAAGGGAGGCAATGGTCGTCGGCGATCGTATTCGTGAGCTCTACGATGGAACCTGCGTGTTTCTCAGCCGTCGCGAAGGTCTCGATTCGGGTGAAAAGGGATCCGGAGGGCGTCGCGGCGTGATGCGCGGGCTCTTCACCCGGGTGTCCTCCCTCCAGTGGAAGAACGGACTGGCTTCATCGTTGCTCATCAACGGGATTACTTTCGCCGCCGCCCTGGGAATGATTCTTTCCCACCGCCTTGTCCTTGGACAGACCGATGGGCCTTCGCTGGTGATTCCGGTGATGAGTGTTCTCCTCGCTGCGGCGGTGACCCTGGGCATCATGAAACTCCGCGGAGCAGTTCGGGGCGGACAGGTTCCGTCGGCTCTGGTGGATTTGTGTTTTATTCCTCTCTTCGGAGCGGCGGTCTTTTTCATCTCGGGATGGTCGGCTCTTCCCTTCCTTTGGGTGGCTGGCCTTATCTGCGGCGGGCTTCTTCTCTCCAATCGTCTCGGACGAACCCCCTCTCTTATCCGCAACGCCCGGTCGGCGATTCTCACCCTCACTTTTGCGGGGGCAGCTCTCGGTGCCTGGTGGCTTGTGGCGGTCGGACTGCTGAATCCCGCGATGATGGCCGGGATGATTGTGACGGGGACCTGCTTCGTGAATCTCTTCATCGAAAGTGACGTCCTCATCCAGGAGTATCGTCTCGCCGCCTTTGCCTGAGACAAGGTTTTACTGGCAGCGTTGAGGCGCTCGCGCTAGGCTGCGCCCGATGGAATTGATTTCGATTCGGGAGTTAAAACAGCAGTCCGGGCCGGTTCCTCTCCCGGCCACGCTGCATGTGCAACTCGAGCGAATTCTCGAGAAGATCACAAAAACGGGAAATCCGTTTTACGAACTCACCTTTGCGGATGCCGAGGAGACTCTGGTCCTGAGAGTCTGGAATAACTCCCCCATGTTCCCGGCCTGTGCCCGGCTTGAGGCAGGGAGTTTTTTTGAGGTCGCGGGGGAGTTCGGGCTTGGCAATGACGGACGTTCCATTGACGGGAAGAACTGGACTGTCCGAACCCTGAGTGAGGAGGAAACCGCCACCGTTCTCGGAGGTTCTCCGGAGTTGCGCGAAAAACAACGGCTCGATTATGACTACATCGAAACGGCGACAGCGGCTCTGTCCGATCCCAGACTGCGGCATCTTTGCCTGAGATTTCTTGAGTGCCACGGGAGCCGGCTTCAGAGAACAGGAGCTGCTCGCGACTATCACCATGCCCGACGGGGAGGTCTCGTCGAACACGTCGCCCAGATGATGCGGTCCGCGAACGCGATCTGTGATGCCTACCCCTTCCTCAACCGCGACCTGCTCGTGGCCGGAGTGCTCTTCCACGACGTGGGAAAACTCTGGGAAAATGCCTATGCGGAAAATGGATTCTCGATGGCCTACACCGAGGTCAGCGAATTGATTGGACACATTCCTCTTGGCATGGAGATCGTGAACAAACTCTGGAAGGAATTGCATGAAGATGAGGAACTAACGGCATCGTGGCGTGAGCTTGTTCCGGCGCCTGACAGGGTTCGTCTTCATCTCCTCCACCTCATTGCTTCGCATCATGGTGAGATGCAGTTCGGCTCTCCGGTGGTTCCCAAGACCCCCGAAGCGCAGGCCCTCCATTACATCGACAATCTCGATGCGAAGATGGAGATGTTTGAGCGGGGCTATGAGATTGCCACTGAACTGGGCCGACACGTCTTCGACCGGGTGCGTCCGCTCCCCGGAAGGCTCGTCGAGCCACTTCCAACATTTGTCCCGAGGGAAGCGAAGGACGAAGTGATTGATGGAACGGAGCCGGCAGATCCCTTTTAAGGAGCCGTCGGTTTCAGTTCCACCATCAGATCGAGAGCGATGGCCTCGACCGCTTCCCGGAGTTTGTCACCGTCCAGTTCCGGAGGACAGATCAGTTTCGCATTGGTTTTAAAGAGGCGTTCCCCCGACCAGGGCGCCCCGCTGCAATCGGTTGCCAGTTCGATGACATTAACGCCGAGTCCAGCGAGGGTGTGGGAAATGGCGCTGACAATTCCCTGTCTATCCTGACCGACCACCTCGAGGGCATAATACTGACCGTTGTCGTTGGCGGGCTCCAACTTGCCCGCCCGGTGGATGCGGGTGTGCAGTCCTGACTCATCGAGAACACGGAGCGCTTCACTCAATCCGGGAAGCGCGTCCTCGTCGATCACCACCTGGACCATGCCCGAAAACTGTCCGGAGAGTCGTAGCATCCGGCTGCCCTCCCAGTTCCCTGACGCAGCCACTATGACGGCGGAGAGTTCTTCGATCAATCCGGGGCGATCCGGACCAATAACACTGACGATGATGGAGGTCTGCATGGCTAACCCGAACTGTATCTGAAATCCGGCGCCGGGTCCAGTCAGTCGAATGCGCCCCTTATCAGGTCGCAGGAATAAAACGCTGGGAAAGCAGGGTGAGACCAAAACAGACGAGGCAGAAAACAGCGGCCCGCCAGTCGGCGAAGACAACGACGGCAGAGTCATAGAGCGCGATGCCCGCGATTGCGAGGGCAATGCCCGCCGGAATTCTCTCCCTGAGCTTGCCTCTCATGATCACAAGCCAGCTCCAGATAATCGCGATCCCCGCTACGGTTAGAATGTTGCCGACGATACCTTCGGTAAATGAACGGGAACTCAGCAGCGGAAGAAGAACCGGTAACATCAGGAGAAGCCGGGGAAGCAGGGGGAGATGCTGCTTGGTTTTCAGATGCTCGCTGCGCGCGGCGAGCGTCAGTCCGGCGATGTAAAGAACCACGGCACCTGAGATCAGATAGACCGTCGTCGGAAGAGTCAGTGATTCGGGCAGGGCAAGCGCCGCGCTCGCCGACCCGAGGTAGACCAGCGCCCGGCAGAGCCCCATGATGAGAACCGAGCCGGTCCAGTGTTTGTGCAGGACGTTGTAAAGCAGGACGGCGAGAACGAGAAGTCCGGTCAAAAGCGGGTGGACCGTCGTCAGGGTGAGGAGAATGACCACTCCAGCCAGCATTTCGATGGAACCGAGAGCCCAGACAGAGGAGGACCGGATTTTCCCTGCGGGGATCGGTCTTGAGGCCGCGTGCTCACGATCCCATTTTGTATCGAAGGCATCGTTGAGCGTCATGCCAGCGACGTAGACCAGGCTCATCCCCAGCATGACCCAGGCGAGTTCCGGGTTCCACGTGCCCTCGCAGAGAAACCATCCGACGGCAATATTGGTCCAAACGGTGGGCAGGTTCGAGACGCGGCCCAGGACGAGAATGGTTCTCAGTGTGTCTGCCATCATCTCATCAAACACTCGATATCAACCCTGTTGGTTCATTGAGCCAACAGGGTTGGTTTTACGGACAATCCTAATACACGTCGCGCTGGTAGCGCTTCGCTTTGCGCATGGTTTCCAGATAGGCCTTGGCTTCCTCGGGAGTTTTTCCTCCATGCCGGGCGATCACCTCGATGAGAGCCTGTTGCACGTCCTTGGCCATCCTTGACGCATCACCGCACACATAAAGATGAGCGCCCTCCTCAAGCCATCGGTAAATATCAGCTCCGCGTTCGATGAGCCGGTGTTGGACGTAGATCTTTTCCTTCTGGTCGCGTGAGAAGGCGAGGCTGAGTTCGCTGAGGGCACCGCTCTCGAGGTAGTCGAGCCACTCGAGTTGATAGAGGTAGTCGTAGCTGAAATGCTGGTCTCCGAAAAAGAGCCAGTTTCTGCCCTTCGCCCCGCGGGCGGCCCGCTCCTCGACGAAGGCGCGGAAGGGTGCGATGCCTGTTCCTGGACCGACCATGATGACGGGGGTCTCGTCGTTCTCGGGGAGGCGGAAATTGTTGTTGTGATGGAAGAAGACCCGGACCTTGTCACCGACCGAGACATCGTCGGCGATATAGCATGAGCAGACACCGGTGCGGTCGCGCCCGTGCGTACGGTAGCGCACCGCAGCGATGGTGAGATGGACTTCGTCTTCGTGCTTTTTCAGGCTCGATGCGATCGAGTAAAGGCGCGGGGTGAGCTTGCGAAGAATGCCGGTAAAGGACTCGGCGGTCCAGTTTTTGTAGGGGTAGGCTTCGAGGAGGTCGATGAGCTGTCGTCCGTCGATCCAGGACTTCAACTCAGTACGTCCATCCGCCTCAAGGAGAGCCTTGAGGCCGCCGTCACCGACGATGGCGTTAAACTTGTCAGCGATGGTGGGGGCGAGGGTGGTAATGTCGAAATCATGGCGAAGTGCGTCGGCGAGGGTTTTATCCCCCAGCTTCGCATTGGCGCTGAGACCGGTTGCAGCGAGGATGCTATCGATGACGGAGGCGTGATTTTCAGGATAGATGCCGAGAGCGTCGCCGGGCTCGTAGACAAGGCCCGATCCCTCGAGTGCCAGTTCGACGTGGAGGACTTCCTTGCTCGAACCAGTGCCGTTGAGGACAACCTTTTGCAGGATCTCGGAGAGGTAGGGGTGTTCCTTGTCATAAACGACCGAGGTTGCTACGGGACCATGAATCGTCGCGGTGGTGGTGACGGACTCGGGTTCGGGGAAGGCATTGAGCGCCCCGGCGAGCCAGCTGTCGAAGGTGGCCTGGTAGTCAACGTCGCAATCAACGCGGTCGTAGACGCGGACGGCACCGAGCTCGGCGAGGCGGGCGTCAAAGTCTTTTCCCATCTTGCAAAAATGCTCATAACTCGTGTCACCGAGTCCACAGACGGAGTAGCTGAGGCCGGGAAGTTGCGGCATCGTGTCGAGCATGAATCCTTCGTAGTAGCTCACTGCGGCGTCCGGTGGATCACCTTCCCCCCAGGTGCTGACGACGACGAGAAGATTCTCGACCTTCACAAGGTCGGCAGGCTTCGCGTCGGACATATTGGCGATGGTGACTTTGAAGGCGTGTTTTTCAGCGGCCTTGGCCACCACTCCGGCCAGCTTCTCGCAGTTCCCTGACTCGGATCCGTAGAGCACGGTGAGCTTCCGCTTTTCGGCAGAGGGAAGCATGGGCGGCAGGGCGTCATTCATGGCCGAAGCGGAACCGAGTCCGGCAAAAAATCCGGAGAGCCAGAGGGCCTGGTCGCGCTCAAGACCGGTCGCCAACTGGTTGGCGAGATGTTGTTGTTCGGGTCGCAGGGGGGAAGTCATTGGGGGAAGCGGTTTAGCTTTTAGCTGTTAAGCGGTTTAGCAGGTGGTGAGGAGATGGCGCAATCTTAGAGAGAGCTAAATAGCAAAAGAGCTAACAGCTAAATAGCTTGAACAATATCCTTGTGGAAATCACGGCCATTCTCCGTCGTTTTCACGTATCCGGCGCGAATGACGAAGTCGCCGAAGGACTCGCCCTCCTCGCGGGTTTTTGCATAGTCGAGGAGGAGAGGCTTAAGAATCTTCGGGGCATCGTCTCCCTGGATTGAGGCGGCAAAGAGTTTGTTTAAGCGTTCGCCGGCGTGGCCGCCGCCGAGGTAGAGATTGTATTTCCCCGGGGCCTTTCCGACGAAGCCGATCTCGGCAATGTAGGGGCGGGCGCAACCGTTGGGGCATCCGGTCATGCGGATGGTGATGGCATCGTGACGGAGACCGGCCTCCTCGAGGACCTCTTCGATTCCGGTGATGAGATCGGGCAGATAGCGCTGTGACTCGGCCAGGGCGAGACCGCAGGTCGGAAGGGCGACACAGGCCATGGAGGAGAGCCGCATCGCCGATCGCTCGTGTGCGTCAATGATCCCGTATTCCTCAAGGAGGGCGGTCACGCCCTTCTTCTCTTTTGGCGAGATGTTCGCGATGATGAGATTCTGGTTGGCGGTGAGGCGGAAGTCTCCCTGATGAATTTTTGCAATCTCCCGCAGACCGGTCAGGAGCGGATACTCTTTGGTGTCGTAGACGCGTCCGTTCTCGACGAAGAGGGTGAAATGCCAGTTGCCGGTGTGGTCCTTGATCCAGCCGAAACGGTCGCCATTGTCCTCGAAGTGGAACTCACGTGGTGTCCCGAGTTTGTATCCGATGAGTTTCTCGACTTCGCTCCGGAAGGCGTCGAGGCCCATCGTCTCGATGGTGTATTTGAGACGGGCGTTGGCGCGCACATCGCGATTGCCATGATCTCGCTGCACACGAACGACGGCCTCGGCAACGGTTACGGCCTGTTCGGGGGTGCAAAATCCTAACAGATCCGCCAAACGGGGGAAAGTCTCCTCGTTTCCGTGGGTCATGCCCATGCCGCCGCCGACGGTGACATTGTAGCCGACGATTTTGTCATCTCCCTCGAGAATGGCGATAAAACCGAGGTCGTGAGCAAAGATATCGACATCGTTGCTCGGGGGCACCGCGACGACGGTTTTGAATTTTCTCGGCAGGTAGTGTTTCCCGTAAATGGGCTCCTCGGGGTCGGCAATGTCGTCGATCTTCGGCGGATCGTAGGTCACCTGGACTTTTTCGCCGCTGCCATCGTCGAGCCAGATTTCATGGTAGGCACTGGTGCGCGGGCTGAGATGATTCGAGATCTCGGTGGCGAGCTGCAGGACGTCGGCGTGGACCTTCGACTGATGCGGATTCGGATTGCACATCACGTTGCGGTTCACATCACCGCAGGCGGCAAGGGTATCGAAGAGCGACTGATTGATCTCGTAGATCGTCTTCTTCAGATTGCTCTTGATGACGCCATGGAACTGAAAGGCCTGGCGCGTCGTGAGCTTGAGGGCTCCATTGGCATGCTCCTGGGCAATGCGATCCATCTCGAGCCATTGGACCGGAGTGGACACGCCGCCGGGGACACGGACACGAATCATGAAGGAGTAGGCGGGCTCCAGCTTCTTCTGACGGCGCTCTTTGCGGATGTCGCGGTCGTCCTGCTGGTAGATGCCGTGAAACTTCGTGAGCTGTTGATCATCTTTCGAAAGCGAACCGGTAACAGCGTTTGCCAATCCGTCGAGGATGGTGCCGCGCAGATAATGACTCGCGTCTTTGATGCTTTCGTTAGCGGATTTGCCGATGCTTGTAGCCATGATTCTCGAGGGTGGGGGAAGTGAGAATTGAATTTATTTTAAAGTTGCGTCGTTTACTAAGGTATTGTATCTGCCTTTTAGCAAGCGGAATTTACGATGCGCCTCCCCTTAAAAACAGAATATGCCTGCCAGGTTCTTGCGCAACTGGCGAGTACCTATGCCTCAGGCGAGGTCCGTCAGGTGGAGGAGTTGGCGGCGGCGGAGCATCTTTCCCCGAATTATCTCGTCCAGATCCTTACGACTCTGCGGCAGGCGGGGCTGGTCATCAGTCGCCGCGGAAAAAACGGGGGGTATCTCCTCGCCCGGCATCCGGAGGACATCACCCTCGCTGAGATTGCGATGGCTCTGGAAGGAGGCGCACTGATCGAAAGCAGCCCCGGGAACGGAGGCAAATCCGCCGAACGGGTTCGCCACGCCTGGGTCCGGGTGAACGAGGCCATGCTGCAGAGCTGCGGAAGCATTACGCTGACGGAATTGATCCCCCCCCGTCAGCCTCAGGACGGGGCGGACTGGGTGATTTAGGGCTCGTCACTTCTTCGCCGTGTAATCAAAGACATAAACCTTTTCCAGATGCGGCTTGAGGAGCTTTACAAACTCCTCATGCGCAGGATGGGGGAGGTAGACTTCGAGGCCGGCTTTGTCCTTGAAACTCACGAGGAAAGAATGGGTGAATCCATCGTTGAGCGGCTCGATATTCTCCGTTCCGCCCCATTCGAGAGCAGTGATGGTCGCGATTTTGCTCTTCAGCGCCATGAAGGCGTCCACGATCTCGGTTTTTTTCTCCTCGGGAGTTCCTTCCTTGAACTGGAACGAAACGAAGTGCCGGAAAGGAGCGGTTTCTTCCGCAATCGACGAAGATCCGTTGGTGAAGAGAAGGGTGAGGACGACGGTGGCGATGAGGAGGAATCGGTTCATGGCGGAAGCCTTTGTGAATCGCGTAGGACTGTCGATAAAAAAAAGCCCGGAATGAGCGGGAGTTCGCTACTTTTCCTTCTCGTCCACCACCGTGAGCCGATAACCGATGCCGGGTTCGTTTTCGATGTGGATGGCAGGGGAGAGCTTTTGGCGCAGGTGATTGATATGGACCCGTAACGCCGGCCCGGGATCCGACTGCTGGGCGGGCCAGACGGAATGGTAAACCTGATTGAGGGTGAGGATTCGCCCCACATTCCCGGCAAGGTGGCGAAGGAGAGCAAACTCAGTGGGGGTGAAATGAAGCGGTTCCTCGCCGAGGCGTGCCTCCTGATGGGTGAGGTCAAGGCTCAAGGGGCCAACCGTGATGACGGGCTCGGATGACGTGGACCGTCGGCGCTGGATGACAGCAAGGCGGGCGATCAGCTCGGCGGTGCTGAAGGGTTTGGTCACATAGTCGTCGGCGCCGCTCTCCAGCGCGGTGACTTTCACCGACTCCTGGTCGCGCACACTCAGAATGAGCACGGGTACATCACTCCAGTCGCGGAGGCGTTTGAGGACTTCGATCCCGTCGAGGTCGGGCAACCCCAGATCGAGTAGAACGACGTCGGGTCGGTGGTAGGCGACTTCCTGAAGCCCGGTTTCGCCTGTGGCCGCCTCCTTCACACTGTAGCCACGTCCTTCCAGAGCGAGCCGGAGGAGGCGGCGGATCTGGATCTCGTCGTCAATGATGAGGGCGGTCATGGGGGGCGCTTACATAGAGAGAGACGAGGAAGCATCGTCCACCTCGACCGGCAGTTCCAACGTGAATTCTGCTCCTCCTTCAGGGTGATTTCGGGCGGTGATGTCGCCGCCGAGAGCACGGAGGAGTCCGCGCGAGATGGCGAGCCCGAGACCGGTGCCTCCGACGGGCGAACCGGGAGCGCGGTAGAACTTCTCGAAAACACGAGCTTCATCGCCGCGAGGGAGTCCGGGCCCGTGGTCGCGCACAACGAGGCGGAGTTGACCGGGCCGAATGAGGCGGGTGCGGAGTTCAACCCGGGTGCCGGGCGGAGTGTGAAATGCGGCATTGTGGAGAACGTTGGCGAGAGCCTGGCCGAGAAGATTCGCATCGAGTCGCAGCGGGGGGAGGTCAGTCGGCATGTCAGTTTCTAACGAGCTTTCCGGAATGCCTCCGCCCGCAGCAGTGCGGGCACGATCGACGACATCCCGCAGTTCGCACCAATCGGGTGCCGGCTGGAGGACGGCGGACTCGAGTCGGGTCATGCTGAGAAGATGATCGACGACGCGCTGAAGCCGCTCGGTGGCGGTTTGAATTTCGAGCAGGTAAGGATCGCCCGTGTCGGCATCCGTCAAGGCGCGTCCCTCGAGAGCCGCCTTGATGATGGCGATGGGGGTCTTAAGCTCATGGGTGACACTGTCGAGCAGGGTACGACGGAGTTTTTCCGATTGGTCGAAGACCTCGGCGGCGGACACGGCCTGGATGAAGTGTTCCTTTTCCAGGACGAGGGCAAGTTGGAGGGCGAAGGCCTCGATCGTTTGGCGGGTGGTGAAATCAAGTCGACCCGCAGGGCCGAGGTGCACACCAAGTACGCCCATGGTCGCGGTGGCGGTCTGGAGGGGGAACCAGGTGGCGTTGGATTGGGGCAGTGTATCAGTGAAACGGCCGGCGGTCTGTTTGTGATCGTAGGCCCAGGTGAGGACGGCATGTTCCTTTTCGTCGGGAGTGAAGTCGCTCGCGGCATGGGCAGCGACCGGGAGGGTGCGGTCATTTTTCCGGACGAAGAGCGCTACCTCGGCACGGAGGACTTCTCCGATGAGCCGCAGGGCTTCAGCGAGACCTTTCTCGGGTTCGGCTGCGAGAGCGGCGCTTTGGGTGACGCGGAGGAGGGCGGCTGTCTCTCGCTGTCGACGGCGCTCGGCGGCCTCTCGCTGGCGCAGCCGAGTGGTGAGGTGTCCCATGGCGGAGGCGACGATAAAGAAGAGTCCGAAGAGAACGACATCCTCGGGCTTCTGGATGTAGAATGAGTATTGAGGCGGGATAAAGAAAAAATTCCACCCGAGGGCGGCGAGGGTGGCCATGAGCATGACCGGGCCACGAGGGAAACGCAGACCGGCGACGAGCACGGTGAGCAGCAGCATAAGCGCGCCGAAGACGTAACCGGTGACCGGAAGCAGGAGCCAGAAGACGAGGGTGGTGCTCAGGGTAACGGCGGCTGCCTTGAAGTAATCGGCTGAAGTGGCATTGCTCTCGATGGAAGTGATCCCGGGATTCGTATCCGGTTTCACGGAACCGGCCAGAGTGGGGCGGACAATGCAGATATCGATGTCGCCGCTGCCTTCGATGATGCGGTCGGTGAGAGTGCGGCGATGGCTGCGGGTGCCGGGTTTGCCGACGACAATCTGCGAGACATTGCGCTCTCGGGCGAGGTAAAGGAGGGAAGCGGCCACGTCGTCGCCGGTAAGGGGAACTACCTCGGCACCAAGGCGGCGGGCGAGGGCGAGGGCGCGGTTCAGAGTATCCTGCTGGGTGGTGTCGAGCGGCGCGGAGGTCTCGACCCAGGCGACGATCCAGGGGCAATCAAGCCGGGTGGCGGCGCGGCGGGTCCAGCGAATGAGACTTTCCGCGTAGGGCGTGGGGCCGATTCCGACGAGAAGTCGGGCGTGCGTCTTCCAGGGACTGGAGACACGCCGGGCGCGACGGATGTCCTCGAGGTCGCGGTCGACGCGCTCGGCGGTGAAGCGAAGGGCGAGCTCACGCAGCGCGATGAGGGTGCTTTCCTTGAAAAAATTCGAGGCGGCCTGGTCGGCGCGCTCGCCAAGGTAGACGCGGCCCTCAGCGAGGCGGGCCAGGAGTTTTTCGGCACTGAGGTCGATGAGCTGGATCTCGTGGGCGATATCGAGGATGGAATCGGGCACGCGTTCGCGCACGGCGACGCCGCTGATCTGCTGGACGATGTCCACCTGACTCTCGATGTGCTGGACATTCAGAGTGGTGAAGACGTCGAGCCCGGCCTCGAGGAGTTCGAGCACGTCCTGATAGCGCTTGGCGTGGCGGCTGCCGGGGGCGTTGCTGTGGGCCAGCTCATCGACGAGGACGAGATCGGGACGGCGACGCAGGACTTCGTCCAAGTCCATTTCATCGAGGGTAACGCCTTGATGATCGAGATGGCGGCGGGGCAGGACGTCGAGGTCCTTGAGCAACGCGGCGGTCTCGGAACGGCCGTGCGTTTCGACAACCGCTACAAGGACGTTCAGTCCCTCGCGCTGACGCTGGCGCGCGGCCTCGAGCATGGCGTAGGTCTTGCCCACGCCAGGACTCATGCCGAGGAAGATGAAGAGCCTCCCCGGCTGCGCGGCACGCTCCACCCGCTGCATCTCCGCGAGCAGCGCATCGGGATCGGGGCGGTGGTCAGTCGGGTCGTGCATGATCGCGCGCGGCTGCTGGATGGAGAATCAACTGAAATGCATCATTTTCCAGCCCCATTGCCAACAAGAGTCGAAGCTCATTTCATTGCGTCGAGCGCGAGGTTCAGTTCGAGCACGTTGACGATGCGTGTTCCTGTGAGAAATCCTCCGGGCATGATGGAGGCTCCTGCAATGAGGGGTTCTATCTTCTCCGCATCAACACTGCGGGCTCCCGCGACGCGGAACAATTGAAAACGGGCGGCTGCTTCGGAAATGAAGGGATCGAGCCCGGAGCCGGAGGCGGCAGCGAGGTCGGGCGGCAGGAGGCGTTCGGCGGTTGCTCCGTGGCGGGCGATGATCTCACCGGCGCGCTCAGTCAATCTGGGGCTGGTGGGGGATTTATTGCTGCCGCCTGCACCCGAGCCGTTGTAGTCAACGGCGGAAGGGCGCGGCCAGAAGTATTCCGGGCGGGTGAAGTCCTGGGCAACGAGGCGGCTGCCGATGGGGTTACCCTTGGCGTCGGTGAGGATGGAAGCAGAGGCGGTGTCCGGCGTGGTGACTTTGGCAAAGGTCAGTATGATGCCCGGGTAGGCTGCCACGCAGATGAGTTGCGTGACGATGAGCAAACGCAGGGAGGGTAGAATGAGTGATTTCATGATGGTTTGTTAGTATGGATCATTACAGGGAGGTAAGGAAGTGCTCGGCGATAGGACCGAGCGCGGCAGCGGGAAAGAAAGTGAGGGCGCCGATGAAGACGATGCAGGCGGCGAGCATGAAGCCGAAAGTACCGTCCTCCGTGCCGAGGGTACCGGAGGATTCGGCGCTCGGGCGCTTCACCGCGAGCGACCCGGCAATGGCGAGGGGAAGCACGATGGGGAGATAGCGTGCGAGCAGCATGATGACTCCGGTGAAAAGATTCCACGGGACGGTGTTGTCCCCGAGCCCCTCGAAGCCCGATCCGTTGTTGGCCGAGGCCGAGCTGAACTCGTAGAGGATCTCGCTGAGTCCGTGAGGGCCGTCGTTGTTGAGCGCGTCGAGGCCCCAGGGTGTGACCGCGAAGAGGGCGGTGGGCGCAAGAATGAAGAAAGCGTGAGCGAGCAGGCAGACGGCGGCCAGCTTCACCTCTCGCGCCTCGATTTTGCGGCCGAGATATTCCGGCGTTCGACCCACCATCATACCCGCGATGAAGACAGCGAGGATGATGTAAATAAACATATTGATCATGCCCACGCCGACACCTCCGAAGGTGGCGTTCAACCACATCCCGATCATGGGCAAAAGTCCGGTGACGGGGTTAAGGCTGTCGTGCATGGCGTTGACCGATCCGTTGCTTGTGCTGGTGGTGAGCACGGCCCAGAGCGGACCGGCGGCCGCGCCGAAGCGCAGTTCCTTGCCTTCGAGATTGCCGCTGTTTTGCTCGATGGGAAGGTTCGCGAAGGCGTGGGTTGGTTCCGACTCGAAGACCACCGCGACTCCGATTTTTACGAACAGGAAGACGAGCATCACGACGAAGACGACACCCGCGTGTTTCATGCGGCCGATGATGCGCCCGAACATCCAGACGCAGGCCATGGGCACAAGGAGGATGCTGATGGAACTAAGCACGTTGGTCCAGAAACCGGGGTTCTCGAGCGGGTGCGCGGAGTTCGGACCGAAGAATCCGCCACCGTTGGTGCCGAGTTGCTTGATGGAGAGGAAGGCGGCCACCGGACCGCGGGCGATGGTTTGGGAGATGCCTTCAAGAGTCGTCACCTGGGCCGCACCATCAAGTGTCATCGGCACGCCGCCAATCACAAGACCGGTTGCCACAAGCGCCGCCAGTGGCAAAAGCACAAGAAATGTCGCGCGCTGGAGGTCGAGGAAGAAATTGCCCATCTCTGCGCGCCCCGCCAGACCGCGTGCCAGAGCGGTGAGGACGGCAATGCCGGTGGCGGCGGAAACGAACTGAAGCCACATCAGTCCGGCGACCTGGGTGAGGTAGGACATCGACACCTCGCCCGAGTAGTGCTGCAAGTTCGTGTTCGAAGTGAACGAGGCGGCGGTGTTGAAGATGAGATCAAGGGTGAGCGCGCCCTTGTCGTCCGGGTTGAGCGGCAGGTGCTGCTGCACCGCCATCAGGGTAAAGACGAAGACGAACATCAGCGCATTGAATGTCAGCATCGCGATCGCATAATCTTTCCAGGTTTGCGGCTGCTGTGAGATCCTTCCGGCGAAGAGCACAAAGAGTCGCTCAAGGGCGCCACGTTTCGTCCCGGGGGTCACGGGGTCCATGGCCCAGCGGAGATGGCGGCCCAACGGCCAGGAGAGGATGGCACTGCCGCCGACGACGAGGAGGATGAGTAGGATGGCGTTCATGACAAGATAGGGAGGTTGACGTGAGAGGGTCCGATTATTGGGTTGTCAGGGATCGAGGGGTCACACGAGACCGACAGAGGAAATGACGACATCAATCATCTTGATGCCGACGAAGGGGGCAAGGATACCCCCGACCCCGTAGATGAGGAGGTTGCGGCGCAGCACGCGTGCTGCGCTGGCGGGACGGAAGGGCACTCCTTTGAGCGCGATCGGAATCAGGGCGATGATGACGAGAGCATTGAAGATCACGGCGCTGAGGATGGCCGACTGCGGGGAGTGCAGTTGCATGATGTCGAGCGCGGCGAGCGGCCCGGCCTTGTCTCCGACCGCGTAGGCAGTGAAGAAAAGCGCGGGCAGGATGGCGAAGTATTTCGCGATGTCGTTGGCGAGGCTGAAGGTGGTCAACGCGCCGCGTGTCATGATGAGCTGGCGTCCGATTTCAACCACCTCGATGAGCTTCGTAGGATTGCTGTCGAGGTCGACCATGTTGCCGGCCTCGCGCGCGGCCTGGGTGCCGGTGTTCATCGCCACGCCGACATCGGCCTGGGCGAGGGCGGGGGCGTCGTTGGTGCCGTCTCCGGTCATGGCCACAAGGTGCCCCGCCGCCTGCTCGGCACGGATTCGGCGTAGCTTGTCCTCGGGTGTGGCCTCAGCCATGAAATCGTCCACCCCCGCCTCGGCGGCGATCGCGGCGGCGGTCATGGGATTGTCGCCCGTGATCATGACGGTGCGGATGCCCATGCGGCGGAGCTGGGCAAAGCGCTCTTTGATGCCGCCTTTGACGACGTCCTTCAGCTCGATGACACCAAGGACGCGCTCGTTTTCACAAACCACGAGAGGGGTGCGCCCAGCGCGGGATGCATTTTCGGCAAGGCGTCCGACCTCGTCGGGATACACTCCGCCCAGTGATTCGACGTGCGCTTTGATGGAATCCGCCGCGCCCTTACGCAATTGGCGACCATTGAGGTCCACGCCACTCATGCGTGTCTGCGCGGTGAAGGGGACAAAGGCGGCGTGCGGCGCAGCGAGCTCGCGTCCGCGGATGTTGAACTTCTCCTTTGCCAGGACCACGATGCTGCGGCCCTCGGGGGTCTCGTCGGCGAGCGAGGCTAGCTGTGCGGCGTCGGCGAGGCTTCGCTCTTCCACGCCCGGCGCGGGGCGGAAGTCGGAGGCCATGCGGTTGCCGATCGTGATCGTGCCAGTCTTGTCGAGCAGCAGCACATCGATGTCGCCCGCCGCCTCGACGGCACGACCGCTCGTGGCCATGACGTTGCGGCGGATGAGACGATCAATGCCGCTGATGCCGATGGCGCTGAGGAGCGCTCCGATGGTGGTGGGGATGAGGCAGACCAGCAACGCGATCAGCACAGGCGCAGAAAAATCGGCCCCCGCATAACGGCCCATCGGGTGGAGTGTGACGCATACCAGCAGGAAGATGAGCGTGAGCGCGGAGAGCAGGATGGTGAGGGCGATCTCGTTCGGAGTTTTCTGCCGCTTCGCGCCCTCGACCATCGCGATCATGCGGTCTAGAAAGGTGTTGCCCTTCTCTGAGGTGATACAAACAACGATGCGGTCGCTGATGACCCTGGTGCCGCCGGTCACTGCGCTGCGGTCTCCCCCGCTTTCGCGGATGACGGGCGCGGACTCGCCGGTGATGGCGGCCTCGTCCACGCTGGCGATCCCTTCAACGACCTCGCCGTCGGCAGGGATGATGTCACCCGCCTCGCAGAGAACAAGGTCGCCTTTTTCCAGGGCGGCGGCCGCGACGAGCGTCTCCGTTCCGTTTCCGCCGAGGCGGCGGGCCATGGTTTCCCTGCGAGCCCGGCGCAGTGTGTTTGCCTGGGCCTTGCCGCGTCCTTCGGCGACGGCTTCAGCGAAATTGGCGAAAAGCACAGTGAACCAGAGCCAGGCGCAGAGTTGGGCGGTGAATCCGAACGCCTCTCCGGAGCCGGGCAGGCTGAGCGTAGTGAGAATAGCTCCGACGAGGGTGACGAACATCACCGGGTTCTTGAGCTGCTTGCGCGGGTCGAGCTTTTTGAACGACTCGATAAACGCGGGACGCAGCAGGGAGGATTCGAAAAGGGAAGATGCTTTGGCTGACATGGATTTCGACGGGTTCGATGGTTAAAATTTTTCCGGCCAGATCATGGCCGCGAAGAGGTAGGCTGAGAGAGCGAGTGCGCAGGGCAGGGCGATGAGAGTGATCATAAGAGCTTGGAGGTTTGGGACGTCTCCAGTGTGCCGCTACCGGCTGATAGTGTCTTGTTAACGCGATGCGCGTGGGTGTTAAGAAGTTGTGAAGGCCGCTGCCGCAGGATCAGCGCCTCGCCTTTCCACTTCACGGTCTTCTCAAACGGCCCCATCACCATCTGCATGGCAGGCATCTTTTGAATCTCTTCTCCTTGCTTCGCGCTTGCCTATGGACCGAATCTGGGGAAACACGTGTCTATGAGCGATTGGCAAACTTTCCAGAAATCCGTCCTTCGTTATCCTGAACTGGGCTTCACGCTCGATACCAGCCGGATGGGGGCACCGGAGGCACTATCCGCCGATCTCCAGAAAAAGGTGAAGCGCGCCTTTCGAGATCTCGTCGCGACCGAGGCCGGTGAGATCATGAATCCGGACGAGGGCCGTGCCGTCGGGCACTACTGGCTGCGCAATCCCGACCTGGCCCCTGAGGCCGAGGGCAAATGGATACGGGACGTGAAAGCCAAGGTGTCGGATTTCGCCCGTCGCGTGTTGCTGGGAGAAATCAGAGCACCGAACGCCCGCACCTTTCGTCATGTCCTCCTCATCGGAATCGGCGGATCCGCCCTCGGGCCGCAACTGGTCTCAAAAGCGCTCCTTCCGGCGAACGCGCCGCTCAATATCCATTTCCTCGACAACACCGATCCCGGGGGGATGGACGATGTTTTTGCCAACCTCGGCGACGGGCTGGAGGAAACCCTCGTGATTGTGATCTCGAAGTCCGGCGGCACCGCTGAGACCCGAAACGGCATGCTTGAGGCCGAGGCGGCGTTTCAAGTGAGAGGGCTTGATTTCCCCAAACACGCCGTCGCGGTCACCGGCGAAGGAAGCAAACTGGACCAGTATGCGATCCGGAAGGGCTGGATCGCGCGTTTTCCCATGTCGGACTGGATCGGCGGCCGCACCTCGATCATGAGCGCCGTGGGGCTTTTGCCCTCTGCCCTTCTCGGTCTCGATATCGATGCGTTTCTTGCCGGAGCCGCGGCAATGGATGAAAAGACCCGGGTGGCCGATGTCTCCGTGAATGCCTCAATGCAGCTTGCCCTGATGTGGTATCACGCCGGTGACGGGGAGGGGAAAAAGGACATGGTCATTCTCCCCTACAACGATCGCCTTGATCTGATGAGCAAATACCTCCAGCAGCTCGTGATGGAGTCGCTCGGCAAGGAGCTCGACCTGGACGGGAAAAAGGTCAATCAGGGGCTCGCGGTCTACGGGAACAAGGGATCAACCGATCAGCACGCCTATGTGCAGCAGCTCCGCGACGGTCTTCCGAATTTTTTCGCCACCTTCATCGAAGTCCGCCGCTCACGATCGGGCGAGTCGATCTTTGTCGATGACGAGGGTTCCAACACGGCCGATTACCTTCAGGGATTCCTCCGGGGAACCCGCAGCGCGCTTTATGGCAACGGGCGCCAGTCCATTACCCTTTCGCTCGATGAGTTGACTCCGTTTTCGCTGGGGCTCCTTATCGGGCTTTACGAAAGGGCGGTCTCCTTTTACGCGAGCCTCATCAATGTGAACGCCTATCATCAGCCCGGTGTCGAGGCGGGGAAAAAGGCGGCGGGGGCCTTTCTCGATCTTCTTGGCAGGGTCAAGAAGCACATCGGCGAAACCGGGTCAGGCGGGGTGAGAGCGGAGGCAATGGCTTCCAATGTGGGCGAGAGCGATATCGAAGCAGTCTACCATTGTTTGAATCATCTCACCGCGACCGGATTCTGCACCCGGGTCGATGGGACGGGGCCGGCGACGGATATGTTTTATTGTTAAGGCTTTTTGAGACGGGCGCCATCGCTTGGTCTTGAGCCATTCGGCCGGGACATTCTCCGATCAGGGCTAGCGAATAAATCTGCCTGCTTGAACCGGGTGGCCGTGCTGCGGAGCCACAAAAAATCCACCTTCACGAAAGCAAAGGTGGATTCCCAAAATCGGTCGAAAATTCCCTGACCTTAATCAATCGCCTCCGTCCAGGCCGAAGCGCGGGTGGGAAGTCTCGGAGTTCCGATCGAGCGACCTTTGCGGGCCGCTTCCAGCGGAGAATCCGCACCAAAGAGATACTTGATGCCGAATCCCACCTGCATCTCGTCGACTTTCTCGCCTTCCGTGGTGGCATCGATGATATCGTATCGGGTGAAATAGGTCACAAAAAGCGGGGCCCGATCCGAGATGCGGGTTTCGCCCCCGAAAGTGACTCCGAAAAATCGACCATTGTCGTTTCCGTCAATGTAGGGCTCGGAATTGGCATACTCAAGGTCGAGAGTGAGAGCGGTGTTTTCGTTCGCGAAATAGGTCAGACCCGCACGCGTCACTAGTCCCTGCCTGAAGCCCTCGTTTGCTGAGGTGCCGGGGCGCTCTTTATCACCATAACCCAGTTGCGCAAAAAACATCAGGTCCTCACGGATGAAGGTGTTTGCTTCAAAGCCGTACATGAGGACGTCGTAGGATTCATTCCGGGTTAGGTTGAAGGCATCCGTATCCCCATATCCCACGAATCCACCGATCCGAGTGTCGGTGCCGAAGTCGAAGAGAATATGGGATCCGAAGCCGTGCTCGTCTTCCGGTGCGTTGTTGCTGTCGAATTCATTCGACGAACCGAAGCCGTCATGGCGGGTGTAGGCATCGAAGGCGAAAGTATATACATCGAGAGCACGGAAGGCGATCGAACCCTGGATGGTGGTGAAATAAGTTGAGTCCCGATCAAAATCATTACCGTCGTCGGTTGTCATTCTTGCGCCATTCCATCCGCCTGAGACACCGATTTCACCCACGACATTTCCAGATTGGGAAACGGGTTGCTTGGGATCGATGATGTTCTTTCCGTCGTAATCGCCGGCGACAAGAGAGCCGGAGAATACTGCGGCCAAAGCGGATAGTTGAGCGATCGTTTTCATATTGAACAAGTTATGAGGGCATATACTGATAATGGGGCGGCGGCGTCAACTCTTATTTCCCGGTGTTGCTGTCCCGGGATCCGGAGAAGGGGATTGAACTCTTCCGGTCCAATGGATAGCCTCAAGATTTTTCCGCCCTCCCCACGCCATCCTCATGTCCACCCTCGTTCCCCCTTCGGCCCCCCGCACGATCCCATCGGGTCTTTTGCTGCCCTTTGTCCTCGTGACCTCTCTCTTCGCGCTATGGGGTTTTGCGAACGACATCACGAATCCGATGGTGGCGGCGTTCAAGAGCATCCTTCTCATCTCCAATTTCGAGAGTTCGCTTGTCCAGGCGGCATTTTACGGAGGCTACTGCTTCATGGCGATTCCGGCGGCGCTCATTATCAAGCGCTTCTCCTACAAGTTCGGAATTTTGTTAGGACTGTCTCTCTACGTTGCGGGTTGTCTTCTCTTCATTCCCTCGGGAAATCTGATGGTGTTCTGGGCCTTCCTTGCCTCCTACTTTGTGATGACCTGCGGACTCTCGTTCCTCGAGACGAGCGCGAATCCCTACATTCTCGCCATGGGGGACGAAGCGACCGCAACACAGCGGTTGAATCTTGCCCAGGCCTTTAATCCGCTGGGTTCAATCACGGGCATGCTGGTGGCAAAAGAGTTCATCCTCGCAAAACTGAATACGGCGGATGACGCGACCCGTGCGGCTTTGAGGGAAAGTGATGAATCCGCATTCCTCGCAATGCAGAAAGCCGATCTCGACGTCATCATCACTCCCTATGCCCTGCTTGGGGCCGTCGTCTTTCTGGTCTTCGTCGTCTTCGCCCTCGCCCGTCTCCCGAAAGTGGCGGGGGAGGACGACCGCAGCCTCAAGGCGGGAGCGACGGTCGGTCGCCTCTTTCGAAACAAGCGGTATCTCGAAGGGGTCATCGCCCAGGCCTTTTATGTGGGAGCCCAGATCATGTGCTGGACTTTCATCATCCAATACGGGGTGAACGAACTCGGGCTCAGCAAGGCGGAGGCCCAGGGATACAATGTGATCGCCATGGTGATATTCGTCTCGAGCCGTTTTCTCTGTACTTTCCTCCTGCGCTTCTTCAGTCCAGGTCGGCTCCTCGCGAGCCTCGCCGTCGGCGGAGCCGTTCTCATCCTCGGCACCATCTATCTTGAAGGAATGTCAGGGTTGTATTGTCTCATCGGTGTCTCCGCCTGCATGTCGCTGATGTTTCCCACGATTTACGGGATCGCTCTCGACGGGCTGGGGGACGATGCGAAGCTCGGCTCGGCGGGACTGATCATGGCCATCGGGGGCGGATGCCTGATGCCACCCCTGCAGGGAGCGATCATGGACGGTCAGGGGTGGCTCGGACTCTCAGCAACGCGGGTGTCGTTCTTTTTGCCCCTGATCTGTTTTGTGGTGATCGCTGCCTTTGGTTACCGCACCTACCGGATTCATCAGGCCGGGACGGGAAAACCCGCCTGATCAATAAGGAGATCAGCGGGCCGAAGGCCTCACCGGAATGCCATGTTCACCAAGGTAGGTTTTGACGTCTCCCACGGTGTAGTCGCCGAAGTGAAAAATACTCGCCGCGAGCACCGCGTCCGCTTTTCCCCGGTCCAGCACATCAACCATGTGATCCAGATTGCCGGCTCCTCCGCTGGCAATCACGGGAATCGGGACGGCGTCGCTAATAGCGGCGGTCAGTTCAATGTCGTATCCCGCGCGCGTCCCGTCGGCATCCATGCTCGTGAGAAGAATCTCCCCGGCTCCGCGTTCGTAGACCTCTTTGGCCCAGGCGACGGCATCACGCCCGGTCGGGGTGCGGCCTCCGTGGGTGAAGACCTCCCAGCCGGTGCCGTCCTTTTTTCGTTTGGCATCAATGGCCACGACGATGCATTGAGCGCCGAAGGCCTTTGATCCGGCTGAGACAAGTTCGGGATTGGTTACCGCAGCCGTGTTCACCCCCACTTTATCCGCTCCCGCCATCAACATCTCGCGCATGTTCTCCACGGTGCGGATTCCGCCGCCCACGGTCACGGGCATAAAACAGCGTTCCGCGGTCTTCCTGACCACATCGATCATCGTCTTCCGTTCATCAGAGGACGCGGTGATGTCGAGGAAAACAAGCTCGTCCGCGCCCTGGCGATTATATTCAACGGCACAGTCGACCGGATCCCCGGCGTCGCGAAGATTGACAAAGTTGGTCCCTTTGACGACCCGACCGTCGGTCACATCGAGACAGGGAATGATTCTTTTGGTGAGCATGAAGGAAGGGTAGCAGGTCGTGAAAATAGCGCTTCTGGAAACAAAGGGAAAAAATTTCGGTATTTTCTATAAAATGTCTGGTAATTTGGAATGATTAATGGTTAACTTTAATTAACTATTGTCTAATTTTGCCATGGAAGCTCTTGCCCACGATCATGTTAGCGAATCTCTCTCCTTCTGTGACGACTCATTTGCGGTGATCCCCCGCAATTGTGATACGGCAGTAGTTTATTGGAATCTCACCAGTGAGCGACAGCCTTTCCACTCGAAAGTGCGGCTTTGCCTCCAGGTGAACGGAAAAGAATCAGATGCGGAGGAAATGATTATCCTCCATCGCGAATCCGGGCACTTCATCGTGCCGCTCCTTGCCGATGACAGGGAGTACACGATTGCCCTGGGCTGGTCGGATGCGAATGGATTTCGTTCCATCTTCGAGCAATCCGTCCGTCTTCCCAACTATCCCGAGTCTTCCGTCGGTGCCATGAGTTCATCCCTCAGTTATCGCGGGGCTCATTTCTGGCCCAAGGGATACGGAACTTCGGTGAACTGAGCGGGGCCTCCCAACTCACCCCGCCCGCGTGTCCGGAAACCTCCTCAGTCACGATTCGGAAGTCGACGCTTTTCTCGAGTATCTCTCGGTCGAGAAGAACAGTTCCCACCGCACCCTGGGGAATTATCATCACGCCATTGGCCGCTTCCGCGAATGGCTGCCCGAGGGGAAAACCTGGGAGAAGGTCGATGCGGACGACTTTCGCGACTACCTTTTCTACTGCATGCGGGACAACTGGGCCCGCGCCACGGTGAGGCTTCACTTCGCCGCACTTCGCAGCTTTTATAAATTTCTCACCCGGAGGTCTGGATTGAAGTCGAATCCTGTCGTGGAGGTGCAACTTCCCAAGGCCGAGAAGAAGCTCCCGGTGGTTCTGAATCAAAAGCAGGTTCTCGAACTCATCGAAAAACCTCTTCAGGTGGATCAGCCGAAGCAGGCTCCTGTCTGGACGGCCGCCCGTGACACCGCCATCCTGGAACTCTTTTACAGCTCGGGGGTGCGGCTTGCCGAACTCGCCGCGCTCAACGTTTCGGATTTTGATCTTCACAACGAGTGTGTCCGCGTCTTCGGGAAAGGCAGCAAGGAGCGCATCTGTCCGGTGGGAACTCCTGCCGCGGAGGCGATCCATCGCTACCGGAACGCCGCCCGGGTCCTCGACGGACCGCTCTTTATCAGCAAGTTGCGGAAACGCCTCACGACGAGGGCGATCTCCGACCTCTTTAAAAAATATCACGCGCTTTGCGACATTCCGCAGAACGCGAGCCCGCACAAGCTGCGCCACAGTTTCGCGACTCACCTGCTCGATCACGGAGCTGACCTGCGCAGCGTTCAGACCCTGCTCGGCCATGCGAGCCTCTCGACCACGCAGATCTACACCCATGTCTCAATCGAGCGCATGAAGCAGGTTTACGAAAAATCCCATCCGAGGGCCTGACCCTGTCCGAACTCAGGCCTGACTCTGTTCAATTTCCGGCCGATTCGGGGGAAGGGACAAATCGAAGCGAGGCGGAGTTGATGCAGTAGCGAAGGCCGGTTGGCGGCGGGCCGTCCGGAAAGACATGCCCGAGGTGGGCATTTCCGGTCTTTGACCGTACTTCGACCCGCTTCATCCCGTAGGAGGTATCGACGACCTCGACGATTTCATCGGGATTGAGGGGTTCAAAGAAACTGGGCCATCCGGTGCCGCTGTCGAATTTCGCCGAAGAGGAAAAAAGCGGCACTCCGCTGATGACATCAACATAGACGCCGGGCTTCCGGTGATCCCAATAAACGTTGTCGAAAGGAGGTTCAGTGCCGCCGTTACAGGTTACCTCGTACTGATCCTCGGTCAGCCGGTCGCGGAGGGCGTTGTCGGATTCAGGCATTGGATGTTCTGGCGAATGAAAACTTCAGAGGGCAGGTCGCCCGGAGCTGAACATACCCGCCTCTCGACGGGTGACCTCAACAATCGGGCCGGAATTACGTGGGTCAGAGCGAGGGGAAAAGCGAGAGGAATTGTCTTTCCTCTCCGGCAACTTTCGCCTATGAGTCTCAATATTATGAGATTTCTCATCGCTGCCATTTCTGTGGTGCTTCTCTTCGTGACGGCAGAGAGCCGTGCCAATGACGGGGATTTTGATCTGGAAAAAATTCAGACCACTCATGGTCGAATCTACCGCGATATCCTGATCCTGGGGGCTGATCACCACGGGCTGACTTTTCGCCATCGGGAGGGGATCGCGAAAGTTGAATTCCCGGCTCTTTCCGAGAATGTGCGGATGCTGTACGAGGTGACGGAAGAGATCCCCGCTTCCGACGAGGTCGAGAGTGGTCAGGCAACCGACCCGGCTGGACCGGCAGGCACGAATCCCGCCGGGGCCGAGAATCACGTTCTCACGGTCTATCATCGGCTCACTCTTTACGCGCCGATAGAGGATCGATTCGCCTACCGCCCTTGTCAGGAAGCGATCTACTGGCCTTCTTCGTGGCCGCAATACCACCCTGCCCACCGGTTGACGATCCCATACTATCGCGAGCGCTCAGTGAGGGATTTCCTGATTCTCTCCGGTCTCTCCGGGGCGGGGAGTGTTTTCCCCTGATACGGGGTCTTGAAAATTAAGCTCGATTATTGAAGTCGGTCATTGGCTCCGACCATGCGATGAGGTATAATCGCCACCAAATGATGGCCCCGGATGATTTAGGAGAAAGGCGGCAGGTAAGTCACATGCCGACAATTGCGCTCAGCGTTGCGGCGATACTTTTTCTCGTCGTGGGAGCGATGAGCTACCGTGACTTTGTCCGGACCAGTCTGGAGAAGGAGTTTGCAGAGAAAGAAGAGCGGCTCATGCAGCGTCAGGGTTACTACGGAAATGCGGTTCCCGGCCAATACGTTCCGCCAGGCCAGCAGGCCTATCCGCAACCCGTTGCGGGCCAGGTCGTGCCGCCCCAGCCCCTTCCCGGCGGCTACCCCGCTGCCCCGGTGGCCGGCGCTCCTCAAGCAGTGACCAATCCAGCCCCGTCAAATCCCGCACCGGCGGTGACAGCCTACGATACGACTTTGCCGGTGCCGAACGATCCGCAGATTGATAACATCCGTCAGACTCTCGATCAGGCCCGCGAGCAGGGTCGAAAGACGGAGGAGCGATACAACGAACTTGCCGGAAACGCGAATCAAGCTCCGGCAGCGGTGGCTCCAACCGCCGCGCCGCCAGCTCCACAGGCCGAGACTCAGATTTCCGCCGAATTGCCCGACTTCCTTCGCGAAGCGGTGCAGTCTCCTCCCGGGGGAAATCCCGAGGTCGAGGCACGGTTGCAAAAAATGAGGGATCAGGTCAGGTCGGCTCCCTCGCTGGCGAAAGTGACGAGTTATAACAAGGACTGGGGCATTGTCACTTTCAACGCCGGGACCGGGCAGGGCGTAAAAGTGGATCAGCGATTCGCTGTCCGTCGGGGAAGTGAGATCCTCGGTTGGATCAAGGTGGATCAGGTCGACGTGGATCAGTCGATCGCCGTCCTTGTGACAAAGAACCGGGACAGTGACACTTCTGTGAAGCCCGACGTTGGCGATGACTTGATCGACTTCGAGCTTTTCTAAGATCCGCTGCCCTGCTGCTAACTGAAGTTGACCGTCTCTCTTTTCAGACGGCAAAGCGTATTTCGCAGCGTTTTGATTTGATAGGGCTTTTGTAGAAAGGCAATGCGGGGGTGGTTGATGATGTCGTGATCCTCCGCGAACTCGCTGTAACCGCTCGTCAGCAAAATGGGGAGCGCGGGGTGGCGATGGTTCAGCTCTTTGGCGAGGTCCCACCCTGAGATTCCCTCGGGCATGACGATGTCGGAAACGACCAGCGAGATGCGGTCCTTGATTTCCGGCCAGAGAGTAAGCGCCTGGCGGCCGGAAGGTGCTTCAATCACGGAGCATCCCAGCATCTCAAGTAGTTTCCGAACCAGTTTCCGCACGGCCGCTTCATCTTCAACGAGGAGAATAGTGGATCCCTTCAGGCCGGTGATCTCCAGGGCCTTTCTGTCCGCGGCGGTTGAAGTAAAGGTAAGCGGCGCGATGGTCGGGACCGGATCTTCGGGCTGGGGTATCAAATGATGATCGGCGGTTTCTCCTTTGTCGGCCATATCGAGCCGTGCGGCGAGCGCCTTTGCCGTGATGAAGCCGGGGAAAATCTTTGTCGAAGGAGCCTTGGGGGTAGCTTGCTGACTTCTGACCCGCTCTTCGAGGGTCTCAATCATGGTCTTCTCTCCCTGCGGCGGAAGTTCCTCAATGAGGCAAACGAGACTTCCCGTGTTAGAACAGTCATCCTGGCTGCGTGGACTGGCCGTCTGTCGCACCCGAATCCAATTTCTCTGCCGATTCGAGTCAAAACGATATTCGATCGAGGAAGCCGTGTGGTCCAGATCGCGTCCTTTGTCGATGAAAGCCGAAAATCCAGCCTGGTCCCGGGGATGAATTCTCGTCATCCAGTCCTCCAATGATTCAGCCCTGAGGGCACCAAAGGTAGCCAGTTCGTTGTTGGAGGAAGTCCACTGCCAGAACGAAAAGGCTCCGAGATCGAAGAGTCGCAAAAAGGTTGAACTGAGACTGTTGGCGGGATTTCGAAAGAAGGCCAAATGATCGAACCCTCGACACAAAGGAACCGGAGACGATTCCTGAGAGTCGCCCGGAGAGCTAAGTGGCAGTCTGGGGGGAGGGTTCAATGCTTGGTGTGGTATTTATATAAAACCCATAAATTATAACACCTAATCCAAGCCCGGGCAATCTCATAATCCCCCTGCCGCCCTCAACGCCATGGGTTTCGATCACCAGAAAGCCTGAAACCCCTGCTTGTAAGGGGCCTCGAGCCCGCCAGGCGGGCCCGCACTCAATCCTGAAGGACGGAGAACTTAGTTGCCCGTTGCGGGAGCCGGAGCCTCTTTGGGTGCCGAATCCGGGTCGGCAGAAGGCGCAGCGGCTGCAGGAGCGGGGGCCTTTGCCGGAACCGCGTCAGCGGCCGGAGCCGCCTTCTCTGGAGCCGGAGCTGCTGCCTTCTCCGGAGCCGGGGCAACCTTCTCCGGGGCGGGAAGGCCGGGAAGTGACACTCCCGGTGCGATTTCCTCCTGCTCTGTTGGTGCTGCTTCCGCCTTCTCCGCCATCAACTCTGACCGCTTCTTCGTGATGGAATCAATAAGGTAGCTTCTCACCTTGAAAATGTGACCTGCAAGCTTCTGCTCCTGCTCCAGTTTCTTCTTAAGACCGGAGACCATCTCTTCAAACTCGGTATCGAGTTTCTTCTTATCTTCATCACTCTCTTCTTCTCCTGCTTTTCGCTTTTCGGGAAGTGTGGCGGAAACCTTCACGGTCATCGGGAGCTCATTGAGGTCATTCTTTCCGCCCACGGCGATCTCATAAGCGAACCCGTCGAAGGTCGCGATCTTGAAGGTCGTCTGGCCCACTTTAGCTTCCTTCGCGGCATCTCCGGTGAAGACATCCTCGACCTGGGGATTGGAAAAGGCACTCTTCATGCTCGAGACCTTGGCCTGATCGAGCTTCTCCGTTTCGGTGGCGCCAGCGAGGGTGAAATCGCCATTTTCATCGGCTCGCTCCAGTTTCCAGTCGTCGGCTTTCGCTTCGGAAACGATCTCGATGGATTTGATCTTTTCGACGCGGAAGAAGGTCTTGTCGATCCATTCGGGGGCTTCGATCTTGACGTCCGAAAAGGTTTCACCGACGAGGTAGACCGAGCTGCTATCGCCTTTCTTGACATAACGACCGGCGTCAGTCTTGGCCATGCCGCCGCCAAAGGGGTCCGGGCGGCCCTCGGAGCGCGCGAATACCTTGCCCAGCCAGAGTGAGGCGATTTCTTTGCCTTCGCCGTTCTGGAAGGAGAGGATCGTGGCCGCTTCCTCCGGAGTTCCCGCCTCGGCCGGAGCAATCAGCTTCAGCCGACCATACTGGGCGCGCCCGATCGTGATGGGTTGAACGATGTTCAGGTCCCACAGTTTGCGGAGGAGGCCGATGACGGGTTCAGCATTGGCCGGATACCCGGCACGTTCGCTGACTTCCCATGAACTCTTCCCCTTGCTCAGGGTGAGTGATCCCTCTTTTTCCGTGATGACAATTTTCGCGACCTCGTTGATTGGAAAGTCGGAGAAAACCTTTTTCTTGCTGGTCGAGGAAGCGACCTCGGAGACGGATCCTCCGGGCCCGGCGAACTGTATAATCGCTGCCACTCCACCGATAATGGCGAGAGCGAGCAAAAGGCGTATCAATGTTTTGGTTCCCATGATGCGTGCAACGTTAGGATTGAATGAGTTAAAGTTTTCCTGGATGCGATTTTACCTGGCCGCGATCTGACGTCTCCGGTAGATCGCAAGCGCGATCCCGAAGATGACAACCACGATGGGCATCAGGAGAGTGTTACCGAACTTGTAGGTGGCCAGTTTGCGGCGGTATTCGCGGGTAACTTCCTTCTGGAGCTCCCGCTCGCGTCGACGGAAATCAATTTCCTGCTGCTGGAGATTCTTGAGTTCGGCCTGGACCTCAGGAGAAAGCAGAGCCTGATTGATGTCTTCAGGAGTCTGGGAAACGATCTCGTTGAGGCGTTTCTCCACGTCTTTGGCTTTCTGGCTGAAGTCGGCGACCTCGGCAGCGTATTTCTCCTGTGACTCGCGATACCATTCGTTCTGTTTCGTGAAGGGGCGGCTCACGCCGGTACGGCTGCGGACATTGATGAGATCGGGATCTCCGGAGAGTTGCTCGGTGGCGTTTTGCACCAGAGTCAGGTTCTCATTCAGCATTTCGGGAATGACCATGTTCAACCCGGGGACCTGATTCCGGCGAACGACGTTGGCGTCGTAGATAAAATCCGCATCAGCAATGAGGACGACGCGCCCGGGAGCGGTCGCCGTCTTGAGGGAGGTGTCTTCCTTCTTTTTCTCCTCTTCCTTTTTCTCGTTCGTTTTGCCCGCTTCTTCGGCGCCAGCCTCGGGCTTTTCCTCCTCCGCTGCTGCCGGATCACCTTCCGGGAAAGCGGTGGCGAAGTTGCCCGAGAGGCGAACGACGAGCCCCCGACGGGTGCCGTGCGGCTTGAAGTTTTCACGAATCCGGTCGGAGCCGCCATCCTGAGTCGGATCCGCGTCCGCTGCGGCGATCAACTCGTTCGTGACGGAAGAAAGAACGAGGGAATCAGCCGTGATGCCCGGAGGCGGAGTGACTTCGAATGCTCCGGGAGTAAGCATGTTCAACTGGTTCAACATGCTGGTCATCGGATCGGTCATCCCGGGATCCGACGGACTCGAACCAAGCGCCTTGCGATCGAGGGTCAGGAAGGTCGGTGAGAAATTGCCTCTCCGGATGATCTCGGAGCCGAAGTCCAGGTCAGCAAGGACACGGTTGGGGTCGTAGGAAACTCCCCACGCTTTGAAGAGTTTGTCGAGGTCCGACGAGGGGCCGGGGCCGCCCTGAGGAGGCATTCCGGGAATCTGCGGCTGGCCCTGGGCAAGGGCCCGTGCATAGAAAAAGTTGGGATCAACAAAGGCGATCACGTTGCCGCCCTTGAGCAGGTATTGATCGATCGCGAACTGGCCCTGGTCGGTGATGTCGTAGGGGTGAAGAACGATCAGCGTAGTCGTGCCTTCAGGGATTTCAGCGCTGTCAGACGGGATCGTCGAGACATCGTAGTCCTTGCCGAGCAGTTCGTAGAACATCCAGGGCTGCTGCGGCGGAGCCTGGAAATTGCCGCCGAAACCGCCACCGATGGACATGCCGGACATCACGGCAATCTTTTTCGTCTTGCCGCCATGCACGCTGGAAATGGCCCGAGCGAGGTCATACTCAAGGGTCGTTTCAGGACGTGCCGGAACGAAGGGAATCGCCTCGACGGAGTCGATGCACTGGACCGCGATGCCGAAGTAGAGCTCGTTGTTCGTCTCTCCGGACATGCCGGCCTGGAGACCGTCGATCACGGCGGAGTCCTCGGCATCGGTGTTGGGCTCGGGGTTGAGCTTCTTAACCGTCAGCATTTTGACCCGCTTGGTCTCGAATTCACCGGCGTCGTTGGTCACCTCGATCTCCTTGACCGGTGCCTCGCGGACGAACTCGGCGAGGAGGTCTTCGACACGACGGGCGCGGGCTCGTTCACCCGGGCTCATCACCTTGGCGTCATCGTTGACGTAATAGCGGAGTTGCACGGGAGTCTCGAGGCGTCCGAGGATCTTGCCGGTGCCTTCCGAGAGGGTGTAGTTTTTGTATTCGGTCAGGTCAGCCCGGAAGCTCAGTTTTCCGAGGAGGAAGTTGAGGAGCAGGGCAATGACAAAAATGACCGCGAGACCGAGCAGTGCGGCGGCACGTCGGCTCAGGGCGGGGGCGGGAGTTTCTTTCGAATCGCTCATGTGGTGGATCGTAAGAGTGGGGTTAAAATGGATCGATCAGGCGCGCTTCAGGCGGATCGCGACAGAGGTCGCAAAGAGGCAGAAGGCGATAAAGGTGACGAAGAAAACGATGTCACGGAGACCGAGGACACCCTTGGCCAGTTCGGTGAAGTGCGGCATCACGCCGAGAACATTGATCAACTTGAGGATCGGCCAGAAAACGAGCCAGCCGCCTTTCAGATTCATCAGCAACTCGCTGAGATGCGGAAGTCCGCCGAGCCAGAGCATCATGCAGATCGCCACGGAGACGAGCAGGGCGACGAGCTGACTCCGTGTGATCGCCGAGATGACCGAAGTCACGGCGAGGAAGCAGAGGGCGACAAAAAGCGTCGCCACAAAACCGGCCATGATGACTCCGTTGTCCGGCTCGCCGAGGAAATTGATTGTCCAGACGATGGGGAAGGAAAGCACCAGCATCGCGAAGAGGACGACGCCAGCGGCGAGGTATTTGCCGAGGATGGCGTGCCAGGGGGCCAGAGGCATGGTCAGCATCAGTTCCATTGTGCCGAGTCGCTGTTCTTCAGACCAGAGGCGCATGCCGACGGCGGGGGCGATGAGGACCAGATACCAGGGAAGATACTGGAAGTAGGGGAGGAAGAGATCCGCTTCGCCGCCCTCGAGCACGCCGGTGAAGAAGAACGAGAGGGTGTTCGAGATGCCGAGGAAAACGACGAAGAGCACGTAAGCGATCGGCGAGGTGAAGTAGCTTTTCAGCTCCCGTTTGAAGATCGTGCGAACTTCACGGGGGAGCACGTAGAAGAGGATTCCGACAAAAATTGCCGACACGATGATGGTCGGAATTGCGAAATCCAGGAGCAGGGTAATGAAGGCATCCATGATGTCTTGAGAGGGTAGGGTGGGAGTTTCTCCGTTGAAAAGTGAAACGCCGGTCAGGCGGGGGATTACTTGTCGGCGTCCTTTTTGGTGATCTCGCGGAAGAGCAGGTCGAGTCGACCTTCCTCAATGCGGAGTTCTTCGACACTGAGATTCTTGTCCTTACAGACTCCGAAAACGGCGGCGCTGAGTTGGTTCGCCTTTCCTTTGGCGGGATTGATCCGGGCGGTGATGCCCTTGTCGTCGGAGGCGATCACTTCCACGGAACCAGCGGCGTCGAGTTTCTCGAGCTCGGCGCGGATGCCGGAACCGGCGAGACCGCTGGCCCGCAGGAGCACGGACCCGGCGTTGGTCGCTCTGGCTTTCAGCTCGGCGGGAGTGCCGTCGGCAATGACCTTGCCCCGGTCGATGATGATGGCCCGGGTGCAGGCGGCTTCCACTTCCTCGAGGATGTGGGTGGAGAAGATGATCGCCTTCGTTTCACCCATGCGGCGGATGAGCTGGCGGATTTCCTGCTTCTGGTTCGGGTCGAGACCGTCGGTCGGTTCATCGAGGATGAGCACCTCCGGGTCGTGAATGATGGACTGTGCGAAACAGGTGCGGTGGCGGTAACCCTTGGAAAGGGTATCAACACTCTGGTGGCGGACCGGCTCAAGAAAGGTCGTTTCGATGGCGCGGTCGACGGCCGCTTTGATCTCACCCGCAGGCACGCGCCGCATCTCGGCGGCAAAGCGGAGGAAGGCCTCCACCGTCATGTCCGAGTAGAGCGGGGCCGCCTCGGGGAGGTAGCCGATTTTTGACTTGGCCTCGATTTCGTTTTCCTCGATATCGCAGCCGCCGATTGTGACACGTCCCTTCGTCGGAGGAAGGAACCCGGTCACCATCCGCATCGTGGTGGATTTGCCGGCGCCGTTGGGTCCGAGGAATCCGAGGACTTCACCTTTTTTCACGGTGAACGAGACACCGTCCACCGCCACCTTTGAACCGAAGTGTTTATGGAGATTTTCGACTTCTATCATTGCTGAAACCGTTAAGATTCGGGTTGGAAAGCGAATCCCGTCCGCGGATTTGTTTGGAAAAAATTCTGAGAGTGAATTTTTTTCAGGGTCTTTTCAACGCGGGCGGGGATTTGCGTCACGTGTATTTCCTCGCGTCTCACTGAATCGCAAGGGAAAAATGTGGACACCGCAGGGCGGATACCGGACTCATTTCCTTCTATTGAAATCTTTATGAAACTCATCAGCTGGAACGTGAATGGAATCCGGGCGGTTCTGAAAAAGGGCTTTCTCGAGTTCCTCGACGAGCACCGTCCTGACATGATCCTCCTGCAGGAGGTCAAAGCGACCGCCGATCAGGTGGACGGGGCCTTCGACGCGGGGGGCTGGGAGGTGAACTGGAACCCGGCTCAGAAGAAAGGGTACTCCGGCGTCGCGACGCTTTCCCGGCATCCCGCCCTCTCGGTCCGGCACGGCATCGGCATGCCCGGCCACGATGACGAGGGCCGCGTTCTCACGACCGAGCATCCCGACTTTTTTGTCGTGAATGTCTACACTCCGAATTCGCAGGACGAATTGCGCCGCCTTCCCTACCGCATGACCTGGGACGCCGCCTTCCTCTCCTACGTGAAGGAGCTCGAAAAGACCAAACCCGTCATTTTTGCCGGTGACCTCAACGTCGCCCACCGCGAGATCGACCTCGCCCGACCCAAGCAGAATCGCCAGAGCGCCGGATTCTCCGACGAGGAGCGCGCCGGATTCGACGAGATCGTTGCGGCCGGTTTCATCGATACCTTCCGCCACTTCCACCCCGACGAGCCCGACCATTACACCTGGTGGAGCTACCGCGGCGGGGCGAGGGAGAAGAATGTGGGATGGCGGATTGACTATTTCTGCGTTTCCGCGCCGCTGATCACGCGGGTCACCTCAGCCTCCATCCTTCCCCACGTGCAGGGTTCAGATCATTGTCCGGTGGTGATTGAGGTGGGGTGAGGGCGGAATTGGCCTGAGCGATACTCTGCGGATACTGACGACGGGTTGAAAAGAAACCAACTCGGGTGAGAGTAAGTTCCATGGAGGAAGAGTGGGAGAACCCGGTTCAGCAATCACTGGCAAGGCTCTCGCAACGGGCCGCAGAATTCGGTTTGAGCGATTTTCTTCTCATTGGGGGAAACGCGGTCATCGCCTATGGAGTCCCGCGATTTACGCGTGATCTCGATTTTGTGATTCCTGATCGCGAGCAGGAAAGCTGGAGGAGATTTCTTGAAGCAAACAACTTCTGTTTCATTCATGGCACGCCGGCGTTTGCCCAGTTTTTGGATTCAGATAAGGAGAAACCGCGGGTGGATTTGATGCTTGTCGGAGAATCCACATGGTCCCGGCTGCGGTCCAAGGCCCGGAATTTTGAACTTTCTGATGGGATTTCCATTCCCCTGGTTGCTCCCGAGCATCTCATCGCCATGAAACTTCGTGCGTGCCTTTCCCCCGACCGGCGGTCGGGGGCTGTCGACTGGAGCGATGTTGTTGAACTTTGCATCAGAAACGGGTTTGATCCCGAAAAGGACCCGACCTTCGCCGAACTTGTGATACAATTCGGTAGTGATTCTTTGCTGGAAAAGCTTATCCATGAACTTGCCAATCGGAATGGAAACTAACGGGACTTCCGGGATCACGGTTGAAGACCTTGAAATGATCTTCCCCGAACCGGGAGGCCCGCTTCTTGAAGGCTCCGGTGAACCCTGCACCTGGGCGGAATGCATGCGGGAGACGGCCGCCCAGACCCGATATTGGCTGAAAAATTTCGGCAATGAACCCCTGCCGACGCCGTGGGAAGTCCGGTTCGAGTTGGAGTGAAGGTGGAACTTTTGCGGCGGGGCGAGGGAAAAGAATGTGGGATGGCGGATCGACTATTTCTGCGTTTCTGAACCGCTGATCAAGCGGGTCACCTCAGCCACCATCCTTCCCCACGTGCAGGGTTCAGATCATTGTCCGGTGGTGCTTGAGGTGGAGTGAGAACTGAATTCTCTTCAAAGATCACTCAACTTACCAATCTCTTTCAGTAGCTCTGGAAGGGAGCCCTCGACGATTTCCCAAACCAATTCCAAATCCACCCCTGCATAGTCATGCACGATTCGATTTCGCAGTCCCGCGGTCTGCGACCAGGGGATTCCGGTATGGGCGTCTTTGAACTCGGAGGGGACTGCCTCACTGCTTCGCCGATGATCTCGAGGTTCCGAATCACTGCGTCGGACGTTTTGTCGTCGATGAGAAAGTCTGACTTTGATAGCCCGGCTCGATAACGATCAATCTTGCGCACCGGCTCGATGATATCCTCGAGCAGCAACTGAGAGTCCCTTTTAGACATCGATCAATTCGGGCTCAATGAGTCTCCACATGGCGGGCTTGATGGCGCGACGGGAAACCAGGTCAACCTGCCTTCCGAGAAGGGTCTCCAGTTGCTCTGCCAGGGGAATGAACCTTAGTCCGATAGACGGCTCCACTTCGACGAGAACGTTCACATCGCTGTCTTCGGTCGCTTCACCACGGGCAAACGATCCGAATAGGGCAAGTCGATGGATCGGGTAATCTCTTTCGAGATCCGGGCGACTCGCTCGGAGTTTCCCGAGAATGGTTTCACGATCCTGATCCATGGCGATATTGTAGCATTTCATCGCCGATCAGCCACCCCCGAAATTTCTCCAGCGCCCGGCCACGGTGGCTCATCCCGTTTTTCACCTCTTCGGGCAATTCCCCGAAAGATTGGTTGTAGCCCTCGGGGATAAAAAGCGGGTCGTAACCAAAACCTCCTTCTCCCGTCATCGACTCGGCGATGCGGCCCTCCACGGTGCCGTCGAATTGCGCGATCACCTCACCGCCTTTGGCCACCGTGACCGCACAACGAAAGCGGGCGGTTCGGGGACTGCCCGCATGCTTGGGCCTGGCAAGCTCGTCGAGGAGCTTTTCCCGGTTCGTGGCGTCGGTCGCGTTCTCTCCGGAAAAGCGCGAGGAATAGATCCCGGGTGCCCCGCCGAGGGCATCGACCTCAAGTCCGGAATCATCCGCGAGAACAAAAGCCTCCGGCATGGCCCGGCTTGTGGCGAGGGCTTTGATCTCCGAATTTTCGGCGAAGGTGGACCCGGTTTCATCGGGCGGGGTCATACCCGGCAGCGTTGTCAGATCAGTGATGCTCTCGAAGTGCTCACCGAGGATGGCGCGCATTTCTCCCGTCTTGTGGGCGTTGTGAGTGGCGATGAGAAGGGTTCGGGCCATGTGGGAGTGTGGTGCAGGCAATCGGAACGATCTAGTGATGGATATTCGCGCCTTGGGTTCGGAGTCAGAATGGATCGGGAATCGGAGTGGTGATAGGGGAAGCGGTGGGCGTTCGAAATCCGCTTATCGCGGTGTGCCACCATCCGGCGATTCTGTCCATGCATGTTGGAGTTTGGCACATGGAAGCAGCAGCCGCGTGAGCATCGATTTGCTCCAGTTTGTGGTGGCCCGCCCAAGCGCAGAGCAGTTCGCTTTTTGGATAGTATATTGCCAGATCCCCGCTTTCGAGATCGACTCCTGCGTCTCTCAGCTCATCAGCCACCCCAATCAATTCCAATTTTGAATTCGCCGATGAAAAGTTCGAACGGGGTATTTGAAACCAACCCTCTTCGCGAAATCGTTCCTCGTTTCCGAACGGCGCTGCGAAGACTACTTGACGATCAGATTCGAAATCCGGGCGGGATCCGCTTAGGGTTCCCAAATACTCCAGTAGGATCATGGCTGGAATTTTTTCAACTCGAAGGGTAATTGAGGTGGATTGTGCAAGAGTCGGCTCAACGAGCCACGTGATCGGATCCATTTTCGGAAATTCCCTCACGATGCGATTTTCGATTTGAGTCAAACATTCGGAGAACGGGATTTTCTCGAAACTGATTTCATCAAAAACGACGCTCTGCAGGTCGCATCTCAGTTTTCCTACGTCGTCAAGTAGCGGCGAAGTGCAATTACCCCGTAGATCCGGCCAAAGCACTATGTCTGCTGGTATGGCGTCCGATGTTTGGTATGGCACGATTGCGAGGATGGCAATCGATAGGCCAATCCCCAATCCAACCAGTGCAACCGGCATTCCTTTCCCCCGCAGCGCCATCAAAACACCCTAGAGAATTGGATCATCTCCGGCAACGCCCTTTTGCACAGAGAGTATGTCAAAATCAACTCACGCGGCTGTGACTCAGCTCAAACCCACGATGTGCCCCTCCGCATCCACATCAATTCCCTCCGCCGCCGGTCGACGGGGAAGCCCGGGCATGGTCATGGTGTCCCCGGTCACAGCGACGAGGAATCCTGCTCCGGCTGAGACACGCACTTCGCGGATGGGAAGGGTGAACCCGCTCACCGCGCCGCGCTTTTCCGGATCCGCGCTGAAGCTGTAGGGAGTCTTGGCGATGCAGACGGGAAAATCGCCAAATCCGTCCTTTTCGAGGGAGGCCAGCTGGCTCTCCGCCTCCGAACTAAGGGTGACCTCGTCGGCACGATAGATCTCCCGGGCGATCGTCCGGATTTTCTCTAAAGGCGAAACTTCGAGCGGATAGAGCGGCTTGAAAGCGCTTTCGCGATCTTCTGCCATCACTTGAAGGACCGCTTCGGCCAGAGGAGCGGCCCCGATTCCCCCTTCGGCCCAATGGGTCGCGGAGACACAGGGAACGCCGAGGCCGCGGCAGAGGGAGAAGACCAGTTCGTTCTCCTCCTTCGTGTCGGAGTCGAAGGCGTTCAGGGCGACAACGGCGGGGACACCGAAACGGGCGATGTTCTCAAGATGCCGTTTCAGGTTTTCGAACCCGCGCCGGACGGCAGCGGGATCCTCCTGTCGAAGCTCCTTCAGGGAAAGGCCGCCGTGGTATTTCAGAGCTCGAATCGTCGCGACAACGACCGCCGCATTTGGTGTCAGCTTGGCCTTACGGCATTTGATGTTAAAAAATTTCTCCGCTCCGAGATCGGCGCCGAAACCCGCTTCCGTGACCACGAAGTCAGCCAGCTGTAGCGCGGTTTTGGTTGCAATGACCGAGTTGCATCCGTGGGCGATATTGGCAAAGGGACCTCCGTGGACGAGAGCCGGGGTGTGCTCAAGGGTCTGCACCAGATTTGGATTGAGGGCGTCCTTCAGCAGGGCTGTCATGGCTCCGTGTGCCTTGAGGTCAGACGCGAGGACGTTCATTTTCGACCGGTTCCTGCCGATCACAATCCGGCCGAGGCGGAGGCGCAGATCTTCGAGGTCCTTTGCGAGGCAAAAGATCGCCATTACCTCCGAGGCAACCGTGATGTTGAAGCCGGTTTCGCAGGGAAATCCATTGCCCCTTCCGAGGCCGGTGACGACTTCGCGAAGGGAGCGATCATTCAGATCCATCGCCCGCCTCCAACTGATCTCACGGGGGTCGAGATTCAGTTCGTTGCCCCAGTGCAGATGATTGTCAATCATCGCCGAGAGCAGGTTGTTCGCCGCGGTGATCGCATGAAAATCCCCTGTGAAATGGAGATTGATCTCGTCCATCGGAACGACCTGGGATCTGCCACCGCCGGCCGCCCCGCCCTTGAGCCCGAAAGAGGGACCGAGGCTGGGTTCGCGGAGACAGATCATCGCCTTTTTTCCGAGGCGGCTTAGCCCGTCACCGAGTCCGACCGTCGTCGTTGTTTTTCCCTCACCTGCCGGAGTCGGTGAAATCGCGGTGACGAGGATCAGTTTTCCCTCGGGTCCGGTGAGTCTATCCGGCATGGAAGCCAGGTCCAGTTTCCCCTTCCATCGGCCGTAGGGGATCACCTGTTCCGGGGAGAGGCCGAGCCTGTCGGCGGCAAGATCCTGAATCGGGATCAGTTTCGCCTGCCTCGCAATTTCGATGTCTTTCATGCGGCAAACGAGGTAGCCGCCGCTTCCGATTTTGTCTTCCAAAACCTTTCAGCGGGACAGCCGAATTCTCCAAAGTTTCGTCGGGAGATTCCCGCCGGCCCGTGCTACCTTGCCTGAATGCCGAAATCCTCCACCGAACTCCTCTCTCCCGCAGGCAACTGGGAGTGTGCGCGCGCCGCCGTGGCGAACGGGGCGGATGCGATTTATTTCGGCATGCCGCGTTTTAACGCGAGAATCCGGGCCGACAATTTCACGCCGGAAGACCTGCCGAGGCTGATGGAGTTCCTTCACGCCCACGGCGTGCGAGGGTTCGTCGCTTTCAACACCCTCATTTTTCCCTCGGAGCTGGAAGATGCCGCCGCGCAGTTGCGCTTGCTCAGCGAGGCAGGAGTCGACGCCATCATTGTGCAGGATCTCGGACTCGCGGCGATGGCCCGGGCGATGGTGCCGGATCTGCATCTCCATGCCTCCACCCAAATGACGATTACCTCGCCCGAGGCGCTCGCCTTTGCTCACGGATTGCTGAATCTCGATCGCGCCGTCATCGCAAGGGAAAATTCGATGCGCGAGATCCGTCTTTTTCATGCCAATGAGCCGGGTGCCGTCGAGATTGAGACCTTCGTCCATGGGGCCCTCTGCGTCGCCTATTCGGGTCAATGCCTCACGAGCGAATCGCTCGGTCAGCGCAGCGCCAACCGGGGGGAATGTGCCCAGGCCTGCAGGATGCCCTATGAACTCGTTGTCGATGGAGAGACCCGCGAGATGGGGGATCAACGCTACCTTCTCTCACCTCAGGATCTCGCCGGAATCGATCAAATCCCCGAGTTGATCCGGCTCGGAGTGACCAGTTTTAAGATCGAAGGCCGCCTCAAAACTCCCGAGTATGTCGCGGCGGTGACGCGGGCCTATCGCAAGGCCATTGATGCGGCGGAATCCGGTTTCGAGGAAGTGGCCACGGCGGAGGATCGCTACGACCTCGAGATGGCCTTCTCCCGGGGCCTGTCGACCGGATGGCTCAAGGGGGTGAACAATCAGGAACTCGTCCACGCCCGCTTCGGGAAAAAGCGTGGAGCCTTTGTCGGCCGCATCGAGAAGGTGGGGTCCGACTGGGTTGAAGTGAGTGGGGGCACCGCCGTAAAGCCCGGCGACGGCATCGTCTTTGACACGGGCGGCAACACCGATCGTGAACAGGGCGGGCGCGTCTACGAGGTCAAGGGACCACGACTCCTGCTCCAGCGCGGCAAGATCGATTTTGCCAAACTCAAGCCGGGTCACCGTATCTGGAAGACCGATGATCCGGCGCTCAATTCGGCCCTGCAAAGCACTTATCAGCGTGAGCAACTCCCCTCGCGGAAGGTCCGCCTTCACTGGATTGCCAGCGGTAAAGCCGGGGCGCCGCTGAAACTGCGTGATTGTGAAAGCGGGGTTGAAGTGGAGTCAGCGATGCCGCTTGAGATCGCCGCCAATCGCCCCCTCACGGCGGAGTTTCTTGAGCAGCAACTCGGTCGACTCGGCGGTACCGTCTTTGAACTGGGGTCACTCAAGGTGCATTTGTCAGGCGACGTCATGGTTCCGGTGAGCGAGCTGAACCGCCTGCGTCGCGCCCTCGTTGAACCGCTCGAGCGGGCGCGTCTCGGGGCTTTTGAACATCGGCGTTCCACGGGGGTGATGGTGTCGGATCTCCTTCCGGAAAAGACCGCAACAGAGGAGACGGCAATGGAACTCCGGGTTCTCTGCCGCACCGAGGACCAGGTCGACGCGGCGATCCGCTGCGGGATCGAGACCGTCTATGTCGATCTTGAGGACGTGCGCCGCTACCGGGATCTCGTCGCGAAGGTGCGTGAGACTTCGCCAGAGACGCGACTTTTTCTTGCCACTCCGCGCATCCAGAAGGCGGGCGAGAGTGGTCTCTTCCGCGTCGTCGAAAACGCAAAGCCCGACGGCATTCTCGTCCGCAATCTTGGCGGAATCGGTCACTTCAAAGACCGGGATGATCTCGACATGATAGGCGATTTTTCCCTGAACATCGCCAATCCGATCAGTGCGAAGCTGCTCATGGAGCAGGGATTCCAAAACCTCACGATTTCCTACGATCTCAACATCGCGCAGGTCCTCGATCTTCTCGCATCCGCGCCGCCCGGGTGGTTCGAGCTCACCCTGCACCAGCACATGCCCATGTTTCACATGGAGCACTGCGTCTTCTGCGCCTTCCTCTCGAAGGGAACGGACTCCACCAATTGCGGGCGTCCCTGTGACACCCATGTCGTCCACCTCCGTGACCGGGTCGGGCAGTTGCATCGCCTCTCCGCCGACGTGGGGTGCCGGAATACGCTGTTTAATGGCCGCGCCCAGAGCGGGGCACGATTTTTCAATGCGTTGCGGGATGCGGGTCTGCGGCGCTTTCGTGTTGAACTGCTCGCGGAAACGGCTGATGAGGCCACCGCGACGATCCGGGCTTATCAGGGCTTGCTTGGCGGCGAGAGCGGGGGAGAGACGATCTTCAGTCGTCTTAAACTGGATTCACGATTGGGCGTGGTTGAGGGGACCTTGGAGGCGAGATGAAACTCCGGCCCGAGGGTCGAATATTTATCGAAATCGCAATCTGCGTTCGAGCCGAACGCAGCTACCTGTCGCGCAGATTCCTGCTCTTCACCCCCGCGATAAAATCGCGCACCTTGTCCAGATCCTTCCGCCCCGGACTGACTTCCACGCCGCTCGCGACATCTACCCCGGCCGGACGAACCTGCTTCACGGCGTCCGCCACATTCCCGGGCGTGAGTCCTCCTGCCAGCACGATTTGCCGGTTCGGCCATTGTTTCACCGCCTCAGACCCGAGAGACCAATCCATCGTTTCGCCGCTGCCGCCGTATTCGTTGGGGGCATAGGCGTCGAGGAGGAGCGTCGGCGATTCGAATGACGAGGCCGCCTCAAGTATGGCCCTGTCGCGCACGCCCATCGCTTTGAAAACGGGCAGACCCTGTTGGGTCAGTGACTTGACCCTCTCCGGTGTCTCGTCGCCGTGGAGTTGAATCCAGTCGATCGCGCCGCTGTCGATGAGCTGCCGCAGTTCCTCATCCGAAGCATTCACCGTCACGGCGACACGCGGCACAGCGCCGGCGAGTTCACGCAGCCAGGGCAGGGCCTCGTCCAGCGGGATGAACCGCTTGGACTTCGGCCAGAAATTGATCCCGATGGCATCGGCACCCGCGGCAATGATGGCGTGAGCCTCGTCTCCACGGGTGATGCCGCAGATTTTTACCGCAACACGTCCCAAATCCGGAGGGAAGAGGAAACGGGTTGTCATCGGTGAGGGGGCTCGCTTAGAGCTTTGTCAGGGAGTCGTCGAGGGCGTCGAGCAGATTCCGGATCGTGGCCTCGGTCTCGTCGCCCATGTTGGAGAGGCGGAAGGTCTTACCCTTGATCTTGCCGTAGCCTCCGTCGATCGCGAGGGAGTGCTCCTTGCGCATGATCGAACCGAGTTTGGCGACGTCGATGTCCTTGTTGTTTTTGATACAGGTCAGGGACTTGGAGCGGTAGCCCTCGGGGGCAAAAAACTCGAAGCCGTTCTTTTTGACCCAGTCGTGGACGATGTTGTTGAGCTTCTCGTGGCGGGCGAAGCGGGTTTCGATCCCTTCCTCGAAGATCACGTCGAGCTGGTGATTGAGCCCGTAGATCGTCGCGATGCAGGGGGTGCTCGGGGTCATCGAGTTGTCGTGGTTGGCTTTGAACTCGAGGAAGTCGAAGTAATAGCCGCGGTCGTTGATCGTGGCTGCCTTGGCCATGGCGCGTTCGGAGGCGCTGAAGAGAGCGAGTCCGGGAGGCAGGGCAAGAGCCTTCTGGCTGCCGGTGAGGAGGACGTCGATGCCCATTTTGTCGACCTCGATGGGCACGACGGTGAAGCTCGAGACGGTGTCGGTCACGAGGAGGACGTCATCATATTTGCGCACCACGGCGGCGACTTCGGCGAGCGGGTTCATCACTCCGGTCGAGGTCTCGTTGTGGATGAAAGTGACGAGGTCGAATTCACCGGTGGCGAGTTTCGCGTCGATTGCGGCCGGATCGACGGGGACACCCCACTCAAACTGGAGCGCTTCGGCTTCCTTGCCACAGCGGCGGGCGACATCAACCCATTTGTCGGAAAACGCGCCGGAGCAGCAACAAAGGACCTTTTTAGTGGCGAGGTTGCGGACGGCACCCTCCATCACGCCCCAGGCGGAGGAGGTGGAGAGGAAAACGGGCTGGGTCGTGCCCATGAGGGTCTGGAGACGGGGCTGGATCGCGTCGTAGAGGGCCACGAAGTCCTTGCTGCGGTGTCCGATCATCGGGGCCGCCATGGCCTCGTAGGTCGCAGGAGAGACCTCAACCGGTCCGGGAATGTGAAGTCTGATGTGTTCGCTCATGAATGGGCGCAATAAGGACTCCGATGGGGAAATCACAAACCGATTTTCGTGCCATCGGCGGTAAATGATATGTCGGGCGGGGGCGCTGGCGCAAGTGCGGGCGGATTGGGGTCGCAATCGCCTGAAGGCCTGTGTTTCTATTGGTTATGCGTCTTTTCGGCTTCCCGTCATCGCCCTTTCAGCCGGGGAAAAACAGGCGAAATGGCATGCCGAAACTGGGAATCCCTAAAGAAATAAACAGACTCATGAACTCCCGCCTTTTCCTCCTCACTCTTGTCGCATTCACCCTCACGGTTGATCAGGTTCGCGGAGCCGACCCGCTCTACGAGATCGAACTCACCGAGGCGACGCGGGGATTTGACGGCAAAATGTGCTGGGTCCATGCCCGCGCCGGGGCGATTCCTCCGAATCTACCGGTGAATCCCTCCGATGAACCGCTCGTGGTTATGACCCTGCAAAAGCTTCAGATCTCGGGATCGGATGTCTTCTTTGCGCTTAACGAGATGCGAAGCGCGGATCTCGGCAAAACGTGGACCGCTCCCCGGGAGCACGCCACTTTTGCCCGGAAGCCCTTTTCGTGGGAGGGGCACAAAAATCTTGAGATCACCGTTTGCGACTTCTGGCCGAAGTGGCACGCGAGCTCCGGGAAGCTCCTCGGAATCGGGCATACCGCGGTCTATCAGGATAACGTGGTCATGAAAGTCCGCCCCCGGGGCACTGCCTACTCCGTTTACGATCCAGCGAAGTCTTCGTGGTCACCGTGGCAGACCCTCGTGATGCCGGACGATCCGAAGTTTGAAAATGCCGGGGCCGGTTGTGTGCAGCGTTTTGATCTGGAGGACGGCACCGTGCTGCTTCCGATCTATTTCAAAGCCCACGGGACCGAGGCCTATTCCGTTACCGTGGTTCGTTGTTCCTTTGACGGGTCGGAACTCCGGTATCTTGATCACGGAAGCGAACTCACCGTTCCGGTGAAACGCGGACTTTACGAGCCGTCGCTGACGCGATGGGGAGGACGTTTCTTCCTGACGATGCGGAATGATGATCACGGATACATCTCGGTGAGCGAGGACGGTTTGAATTTCGACGAACCGCGGAAGTGGCTTTTTGATGACGGTCAGGATCTCGGCAATTACAACACGCAGCAGCACTGGGTGACACATCATGAGGCGCTCTATCTCGTCTACACACGGCGCGGTGCCAACAACGACCACGTTTTCCGCCACCGGGCACCGCTTTTCATTGCCCGTGTCGATCCGGAGACCCGGCGCGTCATTCGGGCGAGCGAACAGATCCTCGTTCCCGAAATGGGAGCCCGTCTCGGGAACTTCGGGGTGACGGAAGTCAGTCCGGGCGAATCCTGGGTCACCGTGACCGAGTGGATGCAGGGACCCGCGCCTAACTCTTATGATCCGGCTCCCCTTGTCGCGCGCGGTGCCGACAATCGAGTCTGGGTGGCGAAGGTGAAGTGGAAGACTCTCAACACGGCTTTCACAGAGGCTGCGAAGGGGGTTCAATAGCTTCGTGTCTTTGTGGCTTTGTGTGAGCCCCGCCGAAGCAATCCGGGCCCGGGAAAAATTTCACACAAAGCCACGAAGCCACAAAGGAAACAAGGAGGCCTGAATGCCCCGGAATCACTAAAATGGAAACACAAGCCTTGACCGCTTTCCCCCAAGCACGATTCGATGCCCTTATGAAAAGACTCCTTCTCGCTCTCCTCTGTGTCGCGGGTTCCCACACATTCGCCGCGGATCCGCCGCCGAATATCCTTCTCCTCATGGGCGACGACCATGGCTGGGAGGAAACAGGCTACAACGGCCACCCGTATCTGAAGACGCCCGTCCTCGACGAAATGGCGGCGACCGGATTGCGGTTCGATCATTTTTACGCGGCCCATCCCAGTTGTTCACCGACGCGGGCGAGTTTCCTCACGGGACGGCATCCGAACCGCATGGGCACCTTCACTCCGGGATGGTCTTTCCGACCCGAAGAGATCACGATAGCTCATCTCCTTGCGAAGGCCGGCTATCACTGCGGGCATTTCGGAAAGTGGCATGTCGGGGCGGTGAAGAAGGAGTCGCCGGTGAGTCCGCTGGCGATGGGTTTCCACGAGTGCCTCTCGCACGATAATTTTTTTGAACTGAATCCCTCGTTCTCACGCAACGGAGGACCGCCCGAGATTTTCCCCGGTGAAAGTTCCGCCATTCTGGTCGAGGAGGCGATTCGCTTCATCGACCGGGCGAAGGAGCAGGACAAACCTTTCCTTGGAGTCATCTGGTTCGGGTCACCACACGAGCCCTATCAGGGACTGCCGGAGGACCTCGCCCTCTATGACGAACTCCCCGCAAAATATCCTGACAAAATCGTAAAGCTGACCTCGAATGAAACCGGCGGGCCGACGAAACGACCCCTCGGCGATGTCCTGCGCGAGCGCTACGCCGAGATCACGGCGATGGACCGCGCCATCGGAACGCTACGGAAGCAGCTTGCGGAGAGGGGACTGCGGGAAAACACCCTGATCTTTTACTGCGGAGACAATGGCACCTCGCCCGACGGGTTTCGCGAATCGCCCCATCGCGGAATGAAAGCTGACTTTTACGACGGTGGAACGCTCGTGCCGGGTCTGATCGAGTGGCCGGCGCGTTTTCCCAAACCGGTGGCCACGCCGCTCCGGGCTTCGACGAGCGACCTGCTTCCGACGATGGCGGCGCTCGCCGGGGTCGCATTGCCCGGGCGCACGCTCGATGGCATCGACCTGATGCCACTGCTTGAGGCGGGAGCAGTGGAACGTCCAGCGCCTCTCTTTTTCTGGGGTTACGAGGCACGCGCCCTCACCCAACGGAAACCGGAGCCCTATCTGGATCCGGAATTGCAGAAGGGAACGACTCCGCTGGTGAAGAAGATGGACGGAATCGCGACGAGGGATTTTCTGAATTTTCGCCAGCCCGAAATTATCGAGTCCGATTTTCGCGGCCCGCGCTCCATCATCGAGGGTTCGCACAAACTGATCATCCACGATCGTAAGGACGGAAAAGTCACGGAGGAGCTCTTTGATCTCGACGCCGATCCCGGTGAAAAAACGAACCTCATCGACGAGCAACCCGAACTCGCCGGTAACCTCGCTAAACGCCTCCGTGAGTGGCAGGAGTCGGTCCTTGAGAGCTTGCGCGGTGGCGACTACAAGGAGTGATCGGTGGTCGTGCTTGCGGGGAGCGGCAGAATCGGAATCATGCCGATGATTGTCCGTGTTGAATAATCAGTTAACGACCATAGAAGGCGCGTTTTCGGACACATCGCGGCAGCTCAGGTAGGGGTCGTTCGGGCCGAACGACCTCTTTGATTGTCCATTGATGGCAGCACATCCAATCTCAAAAGACCGCCCCAATCCGCGTTGGAGCCCAACGCGGCTACCTACCCGACTGTCTTCCGCTATGCCTCCTATTTCACCTGCCCGCTCCCGTTCACGAGATACTTGTAACTGCACAGCTCTTCCAGGGCCATCGGACCGCGGGCATGGAGTTTGTCCGTGCTGATTCCGATCTCGGCACCGAAGCCGAACTCGGCTCCGTCGGCGAAGCGGGTTGAGCAGTTCCAGAAAACACAGGCGCTGTCGACTTCGAGCTGGAAGCGCGCGGCGGCATCGGCATTCGTCGTCACGATACTGTCGGTGTGATGTGAACCGTAGTGATTGATGTGGGCAATCGCGGCATCGAGATCATCGACCACCTTGATCGCGAGGATGTAGTCGAGATATTCGGTCTTCCAGTCCTCTTCCGTGGCGGGGATGACCTCATCGACTCCGGCGAGTTGGATGAAAGATTCGTCGCCGTGCATTTCGACCTTTTTCGATGACAGGACCCCGGCGATGCGGGGAATAAAGGTGGAGGCGATGTCGCGATGAATCAGCAGGGTCTCAAGCGCATTGCAGACCGAGGGCTTCTGCAGTTTTGAGTTCAGCGTGATCGCTTCGGCCATGTCGGGGTCGGCGTCCTTGTCGACAAAGACGTGGCAGATGCCGTCGTAGTGTTTGATCACCGGCATGCGGGCCATGCTCACGACCGCTTCGATGAGGCTTGCTCCACCGCGCGGGATGATGAGATCGAGGTAGGTGTCCATCTCGCACAGATGGCGGACACTCTCGCGGTCGGTGAAAGGAATCAGCTGGATACTGTGATCGGGCAGCCCGGCCGGGGCCCCTCCCTCCTGAAGAGCGGCGGCGATGGCGCGGTTCGAAAAGATCGCCTCTTTCCCGCCTCGCAGGATCGTCGCGTTGCCCGTCTTGAAACAGAGCACGGCGGCGTCGGCGGTAACGTTGGGGCGGCTTTCAAAAATGATCCCGATGACTCCGATGGGAGTGCGCTTCTTCACGAACTCGAGCCCGTTCGGGCGCGACCATTCCCGGATGATCTCCCCGGTGGGATCGTGGAGGAGAGCCACGTCTCGAATGCCCCGGGCCATCGCTGCGATGCGGTCATGATCGAGGCGGAGCCGGTCCTTCATCGCCGCGGTGAGACCGAGTTCATCGGCGGCGGCGAGGTCTTTTGCGTTCGCTGCAAGAATGTCCGCCTCACGGGCCATCACGGCGTCAGCCATGGCGAGGAGGATCGCATTTTTCTTCTCCGTGGAGAGTTTTGTCAGGGCGTGCGCGGCGGCGCGGGCCTGTTTGCCCATTTGCCGAACCTCCTGACCGATTTCTTCAGAAGTCATGATTCAGGAGGTCGCCACAGATTTGGCACTGAAGCGGGTTGCCACGCCTCTGCCCTCGACCAGTTCGAGGAGTTGCTCGGGGCGGAGACCGCTGGCGATGAGCGTTTCAATGCCGGAAGTAACGGCCGCCTCGACGGCACGGAGTTTGCTCGCCATTCCACCGACCGAGAGGGCTCCCTTTTCGTCGCGGACAAAACTGAGAACCGATTCGATGTCGTCGACATGGGTGATGATATCGTCCTCAGACTTCGCGTCAGGTCCGGTGAGTCCGGGAACGCTCGTAAGAAGAATGAGCATATCCGCTTTCACGAGTCGGGCGACGATGGAGGAAAGGGTGTCGTTGTCTCCCACCTTGAGTTCGTAGACCGCGACCGAATCATTCTCGTTCATGATCGGAATGACCTGCCGGTGGGGAAGGATGGCATTCAGGGTCGCGAGGACGTTGCTGCTGCGTCGTTCATCCTGGAGATCCTCGTGGGTGACGAGGAGCTGTGCCACCTTGAGCCCGTGGTGGCTGAACTGACTCTCGTAGAGATGCATGAGTCGTGCCTGTCCGGCGGCCGCGCAGGCCTGGAGCATCTCCGTTTCCGTGGGGCGCTGGGTGAAGCCAAAGGCCGACATCCCCGCACCGACCGCTCCGGAGGAGACCATGATGACTTCGTGACCTGCCGCATTTATATCTGAGATGGCCTGCGAGAGCCGCGCGATCATGGCGTGGTGAATCTCACCGCCGGAGTTCCGGGTGAGCACTCCAGTGCCGATTTTGATGACGACTCGTTTGCCTGTTCTTGCCGCTGCCATGGTGGATAACGCGGGGGAAAGTGCCCCTTTTCAACGCGGGCGTGACGATATGGCCTCGGGTTGGGGGTGTAAAGTGGTGTTTCCTCTCCCGAAACGGGAATTGAGCGAGCTTAGGACTTGCGAATCATCGCGGGAGGTCTCATCTTAACCGCCCTCACTGATCGGCACTTTCCCCGGCTGATCTTTGTTCAAGGCACCCATAGTAAAATGGATATTACGTCGGCCTCCGAAGCCGAAGGTTCAGGTTCAATTCCTGATGGGTGTATTTTGAGATTCTCCATCCCCCATCCGGGGCCGGTCCGGTAACTCCGCGAGCGGGGCGAAGGCGTAGTTGTCAGGAAGACGCTCAATGATCTTTTTCCAAAGAGGGAAAGCAAGACTTCCTCCAGTCGCGTCTTTCAAGATCGTGCGGTTTCCCTCGGGAAAACCTATCCAGACGGCAATCGTGACATCGCTGCTGTAACCGATGAACCAGGCATCGTAGACTCCGTCAGTCGTGCCTGTCTTTCCCGCGAGCGGACGGATTGAACCCAGAGCGGAGCCGCCGTAGGCGGATGCCGTGCCGACCCGGAGCACTTCGCGGAGGGCTCCGGTAATCTCGTCGCAGGTGTCGGCGCGGAGGACGGACTGAAACTCGGGACGGCGGCGAAAGGCGTTTCGACCTGCCACGTCCACTTCGCGAATGAGATATGGCTCCGTGTAGCTGCCTCGACGGGGAAAAACGGCGTAGGCGGCGGCAAGGTCAACGGGACGCACGTCAAAGCTGCCGAGCCACACGTTGGTCGAGGGCGTCGCCGGATTCCGAATGAGCCGGAGCGGATGCATGCGGCTGGCCCATGCCGTGGGGCGGGTGAGGGCTCCAACTCGCAGCGTCATCCGATTGCTTGAGTAGGCGAGACCTTTCCAGAGAGGATGTTTTCCCGGCTCGAGCAGTAGGGTCTCGTCAGGTTCACCCGAGCCGGGTAGGCCGGGGAACTCCGCTGCGTCGAGCGGTGCATTGGAAATCAGGTCGGTGATATCTGCAGACTGGTCTTCCAGATAGGCGGCGTAGAGGAAAGGCTTCGCGGCGCTTGCAGCCGTGCGTTTCGCCTGGAGAGCACAGTCGTAGGAGAGCTGGTCGAAATCCCGCCCGCCGACCGAGGCGAGGATTCCGCCGCTGCGGTTGTCGAGGACCACGACGCTCCCCTGGAGCTGCCCTTTGCTCCCGGTGAAGTGACGGTCCCTCTCGATCTTGTTGAGTTGCTCGAGCAGGCCTTCTTCAGCGACCTTCTGAATGGCAGAGTCGCGGGCGAGGTGGATGCGGAGGGACGGTGAGGTCGCCTCGGCGGCGGTCAGTTCGCCCTTTTCGACGAGGGTTTGCAACTCTCGTCGCACTGCTGCCGAGAGAAATCCGTCACCCTGGCGGGGGCGGGGCCTGCGCTTTTCGGATGACACGTAGAAGGTCGCGTTTTGGCGCTCTCCCGCGTCAATCTGGCCGAGCCGCTGCATGTTTCGGATGACCGCATCCCGGGCGAGCCTGGCATTTTCGGCGTCGTAGTGAGCGTTGTTGACCGAGGGACCACGGATCAATCCGGCGAGGTAGGCGGATTCACCGAGCGTGAGCTCCGCCGGGGTTTTGTGGAAATAAAACTCCGTAGCTTCCCGAATGCCCACCGTTTGATAGCCGAACTCAACATGCCCGAGATAGGCGGAGAGGATTGTCTCTTTGGCGGTACGACGGTCTCCACTCTGCCGCAGGGCGTACCATTCCAGTCGGGTCGCCATGACGAATTCGAACCACTTCGTGCGCAGCTTTTGCGTCAGGGTATTTTCGCTTTGCGGGTAAGCCCGCTCGACCAGCTGCATCGTAAGAGTGGAGCCACCCTGGGAGATACGACGAGCCGCGAGGTCCGCGCGGAGTGCCCGGACGAGGCCCACCGGATCGACCCCGAAATGGCGGAAAAAACGCTGATCCTCCCTCGCCAGGATCGCTTTGACGAGATGCGGTGAGATTTCCGCAAAGTCGATAGGACGTCGGTCTCCACGCTCAGGCCAGCTCTGCACGGCAGTTCCATCGCGATCATAGAGAAGGGCCTCGGCGGCCGGTTCGAAGGCTACCGCCGGCTCCGACCAAAGGGCCTTCCAGGTCGGAGGGCCAAGAAAAAGCGCGAAGATCGCCAGCATACTCCATCGAAAGAGCCGACGCGGGCGTGGGAGAAAGCGAAGAAGAGGTGACTGCCGGATCTGATCCCGGAGACGAGCCCGACCTTCTTTTTCTCCCGAGCCCGCGACCGTCTCCAGAAGGGCGGGAAACTGAGGCGGAGGATGATCCATCAGGAAAGGTTGAGAACCCGTCCCGTGGGGTTTGTTCAAAATAGAGAATTTTGGGTGGGATAAAAAGGGGGCAAAGCAGCCCGGTGATCAATCAACCTCACCCGAACACCTCCGTCACCGGCACTCCCTTGCCGTCCTGTGTCACGTAAAACGGCCGCCCCTCGATCATGAACTCGGTCTTCGGACTCACTCCCATCGCGGTCATGATAGTGGCGTGGAGATCCATCACGGTGACGGGATTCTCGACGGCGACGAGCGGTCTCTCGTCGGCGGTTTTGCCGTAGACGAATCCCTTTTTCACCCCACCGCCGAACATCGCCACGCTCGTGCCGCCGGTGAAATGACGGTGCAGACCGTAGTGCTTCATCTCGGTGATGGAGTCGACCTTGTGAGTGGCCTGATCATTCGCGGTCGATCCCGGTTTGCCCTCGATCATGGCGTCGCGGCTGAATTCCGAGGCGATGATGACGAGGGTGCGGTCGAGCAGTCCGCGCTCTTCAAGATCAAGGATGAGCTGGGCAATGGGCCGGTCGATCTCCGAGTGCAGCCGCGCCACAGTGCTATGGCCTTCAGCGTGGGTATCGAAGTGGAGAAAGGGCACATACTCCGTCGTGACTTCGACAAAGCGGGCTCCGTTCTCGACGAGACGGCGGGCAAGGAGACAACCGCGACCGAAGCGCGAGGTATCGTATTTCGCCCGAACTTCGGCGGGTTCTTCATTGAGGTCAAAAGCACGGCGCTCTTTCGAGCCGAGGAGCCGGTAGGCATTGTCCATCGAGCGCAGCAGCGAAGCCTGCTGGTAGTCGCTCGCGTAGTCGCGGTGGGGACTCTGATCGACGAGCTTGCGGTAGAGTTTGTCCCGATTGGCAAAACGTTCCGCGGTCATGCCCTCGGGCGGCTGCACGGATTTGGCGGCCTCTTCGGGAAAGGGGAGGTTCATGGGGCCGTACTCGCTCCCGAAAAATCCGGCGGTGGTGAAGGCCTTGAGTTCCTCCTTTTCTCCGACTCCCTCGAGGCGCTGGCCGATATTGATGAAGGGCGGCATCACCGGATTCTTCGGACCCAGGACCCGTGCCATCCAGGAACCGAGGTGCGGGCAGGCGACCGTCTGCGGCGGAACGTAGCCGGTGTGCCAGTGATACTGGTGGCGCGAGTGGAGGATGCTGCCAAGATCGGGCTGCACCGCCGAGCGGATGAGGGTTCCCCGATCCATGATCTTCGCGATGTTTTCCATTCCCTGACAGATAGTTAATCCATCGACCGATGTCGGAATCGAGGGGAAGGTCGAGAGGACCGAATCGACCGACATGCCGACCTCGAAGGGAGCGTAGCGTTTCGGGTCAAAGGTCTCCGGTGCGGCCATGCCTCCCGCTAGCCAGAGGAGGATGCAGGCGTCCGCTTTGGCCTCGGGGTGCTGGATCTCTTTGCCGCGCACGAGCTGGGGTTCGCCACTCATCCAGGCCGCGGCACTGGCGGCGGAGAGCTTTTTGAGGAAATCCCGCCGGATGATGGGATCGGGCGCGGTGGGGTCGATGGGGAAGTGCATGACAGTGACGAGGGTTGGGTCAGCGGACGAGGAGGAATTCGGGCATCATCAGGATGGCCCAGGTGAGATCGGCGATATCGGTGGACTTGGGGAATGCGCCGAGTGCCCCGCGCAGGACGGCCTTCTCCGACTCCGAGGGGAGTCGGGTCAGAGCGGAAAGATAGAGCTGGTCGATCAACTGGTCGGGCGACTTTCCGGCGAGTTTTCCGGCTCCTGCATCCAGAGCCTTGGCGAGGGTGGGATCGTTTGAAAGATCGATTGCTTCCAGCGTGGTGAGTTCGTTAGGACGTGAGGTCACGATCTGGTCCCGGTTGGGACGACCGAGACTGCGCATCAGGAAATCGCTGTTCATCAGTGACGCCCGGACCATGAGGGGCGAGGAGGCGGAGACGGCGGCGAGGGTTTTTCCGATCTGTGGATCGACCGCTCCGGACCAGGCACCGAGGGAAACGGGAATCGCTGATTCCCAGGTGAGTTTGTCTATCTCCCACTTCGCCACTTTATCCCCCTTGGGCACCTTCATTGAAACGAGCCAGGTTTCATCGGTCGTGATGATCTCCGCGGTGCCATCTTCGTAGACGATACGCAGCGCCGCATAGGCACCGGCCGGATTCGGCTCGCTCGCTCCGTTTTCCGCGACGAGGAGAAGCCGGTTTTCGCCCTTTCGAACCGGAGCGGGAGCTGACTTGAGCATGTTCCAGTCGTTCCCCGTGAGGAGGGACTGTCCGTTCACATAGAGGGTGAAAGTGTTGTCCGCCGCCGCGACGGCACCGGCCGAGCGAACGGGTTTGCCAAGCGTGAAATCACGTCTCAGGAGAATTTTCTCTCCACCCGGAACGGCACCCTTTGCCGCCGAAGGTCCCCAGATCCACTTCGAGGGGTGGGTGCTGTCGGCCTCTGCCTCAGGATCGCTCAGACCGCGAACGACGGGTGCGTTGAAATTTTTCGGGGCTGACCCGGTGAGGCTCCAGACGATGTCAACGAGTTGCTCGGCGGTGAGACGTTTCGCGCGCGGGCCTGCGTAGGTGTAGTCCGTGCCGTCGTCCTCCCCTTCAAGAATATCGGCACGGCTCTGGTAGGCGGACGAGGTGGCGATGAGGGCGAGGGTGTGTTTCAGATCGTAGCCGCTTTTCTGAAAATCACTGGCGATGAAATCGAGGAGGTCGGCATTCCAGGGTTCGGTCTGCATGGCGTCGAGCGGATGCACGATGCCTCTGCCCATCAGTTGCGCCCAGAGCCGGTTCACCATCGTCCGGGTGGTCCGTCCGTTCTCAGGATGAATCATGAGATCGGCGAGCTGGCGGAGCCGATCCGCTTTCGGGGCGGCCGGATCAATCTGACCAATCTCGGGAAAAAGCCAGGCTGCTTTTGCCGTTTCACCGACGGGTTTGTCACAGCGATGAATCTCGAGCGGGGTCTCGGAATAGATCGCGGCGAGCCCATAGGCCTCCGACAGTTTCCATCGATCAATGAAACTGTCGTGGCAGGAGGCGCACTTCATGTTGATCCCGAGAAATGACTGCGAAATACTCTGGGAGAACTGGATGGGCACGGTCTGTCCGGCGCTGACCTCGCCGCGCCAGGTGATTCCCTTGATAAAGCCGTCGCTCTCCGCCGTCGGAGGGGCGATGAGTTCGCGCGTCATCCGGTCGAAGGGCTTGTTTGTTTTCAGGGCGTCATAGAGCCAGAGGCTGATCTGGCTTCGCCCGCCGGTGATGAAGCCGGTTCCCGTATAGTCATTGCGCAGAAGATCGTTCCAGAAGGTAAGCCAGTGATCCGCGTAGCTGATCTCACGGCCGAGTAGTTGATGGATTACCTTGGAGCGTTTGTCAGGATCCTTGTCTGCGAGGAAGGCCGTGACCTCCGACGGCGCCGGGAGTAGTCCGATGAGATCGAGATGAGCCCGGCGCAGGAAGGCGCTGTCGTCTACTGGATCCGGCCGGGGCAGTTTGTTTTCGGCAAGATAATGGTCGATGAGGCGGTCCACCGGATGGGTCCGGCCATCGGTCACGGGAGGAAGCTCGGGAAGGCGGGGCTTCAGCGGAGGTTCGTAGGTTGCCTCGCCAAAGGTGAAGCCCGGCTCCCATGGCATGCCTTCGTTGACCCACTGTTTCAGCACCGCAATCTGATCGGCCGGGACCCGGGATTTTTTCTTCGGGGGCATTTGCACCTCGGTATCGGTCTCCTCGACCAGTTCAAGGAAGTAGGATTCGGCCGCCTTTCCCGGAGTCGCCGTTTCGTCATCGAGGAAGAGGTCCCGGGTGTTGATGGAGAATCCCCCTTTCGCCTCCTCGCCGCCGTGACAGCCCGAACAGTGTTCCCTCAGGATTGGCACGACCTGATGAACAAAGTCCACCTCAGCCGAAGCCGTCTGAGTGAAAAAAACGGCGAGGGCGCAGATCCGGAAAGGGTCGCCGAAATGATGATGGCTGTTCATGCTCTTGGGCTATTTTAGCAAAAATGGAAGATCTCTCCATCGCGGGAATCGGTAAACAGGTCACGCGAAGAGGTGCGCATTCTGCCGAAGGTGGTGCCATTGACGCAAGGGAATCGCTGCGCGGCGGCAAAAGTTTTTTAAATTTTCCTTCGTCCTCTCGGCAGGTTTCGTACACGCTTTAGGTGGATGGACGAGACCCGTCACTTAACGACTGAACCTGAGCGGGGGGCCTTCTCCATGAGGCCGCTCTTCAGCGTCACCGTGATCGCAATCGCGGTGGCGATTGGGGCGGGGTCTCTGGTGCGGGAAAAAGAGCGACTTGCGGCTGAGTTACCCTTGTCATCGGTCATGGATTCCTCGGGTCGAGCCGACGACCCGGAGGAGCTTCTTTCCGGCTTGATTGATTTTTCACCTCCCGGGACCGTTACGGCGGCTCCCGCGCTCCCGTCTCCCCGGGTCAGCCTTACCCCGGGGCGTGATCTGCGCCTCATTCTCAATGGCACGGTGCCGACTGAGGAAATGAAACGGCAGTTGTTTGAAGCCGCCCGGAAGGCCGCCCCCGAACTGGCAAGGGTGGACGACCGGGTGGTGGTCGACCCTGCCGTTGACAGTCCTCCCTGGCTCCCCGGAGTTCCGGATCTGCTCGGTAATCTCATTGCGACGGTGCAGGAACCCGAGTTGCGGGTAGACCGCACCGTAGCGTGGATCGGCGGGGCGACGGACGACAAGCCGGGCCTCAAAGCGCTTCGGGACGAATACCAGTCTTTGTTTTCAACCCGCGGAAAGGCGTCGGACCGCCTGGAGTTTGACGAAACCAAGCCCGCCCCGGCACCGCTTCTTCCTCTCGTGCTCTACATGGGAACCTGGGAGGGAAAATATTTGTTTGAGGGTTCGCTCCCCACGCTGGCGCAGCGGGAGGCTATCCGGACCGCTGCAATCGAGGTGATGGGGGAGAAAAAGGTCGAGGATAAGCTCCGTGTTTCGGCCCGAACCGTGGACGAGCCGTGGATTTCCATGCTTCCGTCGGTGGTATCGTTTCTTCTCAAGGAGGGAACGGGCACGATGGAATTGGTCATTGCCGACCGTACCCTGTCCCTGTCCGGTGAATTGCCGGGGGCGGAGGCCAAGGCAAAATTGCTCAATCTCCTCGAGCCGGTGCGCAGTGGCGGCTACGAAATCCGGGACGAGTTGAAGATACGGAATCTGAAATCCTGACGGATACAGATTTTTTCCTGGGTTCCGGGTTTGCCCGGGTGCTTCACTCCACCGCATAGAGGTAGGCATCGGTCCGGAAGTAAATCCTCCCGTCCGCGAAGGCCAGTGACGCATTGGTGTGCTGGTTTCCGTCGACGGGATTCGTGGCGAGGACCTTCATTGCTGACGGATCGGGGTCGATGAGGTAGGTCGTTCCCTTAGTGTCATTCACGTAGAGCGTTTTTCCGATCAGGTTCATCGAACTCCAGCTGTTCGCGCTGAGCCGCTCGCGCCAGAGGATCTCGCCCGTCTCGACGAGGCTGCACTGCATCACCCCCGGCTCGTTGAGGAGGTAAAGATGGTCCCCGATGATCTGGCCCGATCCGATGCGTTGGGGATTCTGGTTTTTCCCCTTCGGTGGATCGGCCCAGAGCCGATGGGAGGCCGTGAGGTCGCCCGTTTCGGTCGCCCCGGGAAGCTTAACCCCGAGCCCGGGACCGCCGTAGCCGCAGTAGTAGAGGGCCCGTCCGTTCCCGACCAACACATTGGTGTAGCAGAGGTCGCTCAGCCCCGTGACGCGCCAGAGTTCTTTCCCCGTTTTCGGGTCGAAGCTGGTGAGAGAGCCGGGCAGGCCGAGGAGCATCTCAGACCTGCCGTCATTGTCGATGAGCAGCGGCGTCGCCCACGAGCCTTTGAACTGCTTCGCATCAGCGCTCTCGAACTCATCGAGTTCCTGCTTCCAGAGGATTTCGCCGCTGGTTTTGTTCAGGGCAAAGAGCCGCTGCACCGGTCCGGGGCCGGCGTGGATGATAAGACCGCTGCCCATCAGGACAGGGCTGGCTGCGTGTGGACCCCAGATGTGGGCATAGTCGCTCCCGAGGTCGCGGCTCCATTTCTCCTTCCCGTCAAAGTCGTAGGCATGCAGCCCGGCGTTTCCATGCCACGCAAAAACGAGGGAGCCGTCTGTCACGGGCGAGGCGGGGCAGTGTGGATTGGTATTGTGGGTCTCCTCCGCCTTGCCGTAATCGATTGTCTTTTTCCAAAGCGTTTTCCCGTCCTTTGTATCGATGCAGAGCAGTGAACGCAGGCGACCCTCGTTCTCGGACTGGGTCAAAAAAAGCCGGTCTCCCGACACGACGGGTGAAGAATTGCCTCGATCGGGCAGGTCGACCCGCCACGCGATGTTTTTGGTAGCAGACCACTCGATCGGGTAAGCGGTTGCCTCGATTAACTTCCCGTCTCCATTCGGACCCCTCCATGTGGGCCAGTCGTTGGCCGCAACGGACATTGACAGGGTGAAGAGGACCGCGAGGAGGACGGGGAATGTTTTCATGGAAGCCTGAACCTGACAGGGTTGGGACAGTCGCTACACCCTGTGAAATCGGGGATCTTTTGGCAATCACGTGATCGGGGCGGGAAAAAGATTCCGTCTAGCTATCGCTTGATCAAAGACAATCGCCAGCGCGACCTCGTCCGCCATGCCGGAATGGAATTACTGCTTTAACGGAACGGATCTTGATTGATGGAGTTTTTGGACTGGATTCAATTGGAATTTCCTGAAATGATTCGTCCATGAGGTTCCTCGTCACGATCCTTCTGCTTCCGCTTTTCGGGCATGTCATCGCCTCGGAGGATCCGGCTGAAACGTGGATGTCGGGGTACCTCCACCTGCAGGAAGCCCTCGCCACGGAAAAGGAGGGCGATAAGGGCGGGGCCATTTCACGGTTTGTGCGAGCGCTCGACTCCTATCGCATCCTCGCCCGCGACCATGGGGATTTCGAACCGGATCGCCGCGAGGAACGCATCCGGCTCATTGCCGACAAACTGGAGTCGCTCGGAGCTGACCCTTCCATGAGCTATCTGACTTTTCCTGCGCTGTCGGAAACCATCGCCCGTTCAGAAAAAAACGCCGAACCGCTGCTTTTCGATGCCCTGGCTTCGCCCGACTCGCTAACTTCTTTTCTCCGCCCGGTGATTCCGGAAAATTGGTCCCTCCGGACGAATGCTCACGGCACCCACGTGATCGTTCCTCTCATTGAGACGGATGAAACCCGTCGATACGGTGCGCTGTTCCGGAGGCTTGAAGTAGTCCAGGGTAGCCGCGTCCGGACGATTCCGCTGGTGGCGGATGGGGGGAAAACAAGATAGACCAGCCTCCGCCGCTTCCGCGTCCCTTGACGGGTCTTTGCTGATTGAGGAAACTGGCGGCTGCAATGGGTGCTTATTCTTCCAGACTGTTCCCGCTCTACTTCATCCTTTGGATGATAGGGAACATTTCCCATGGAGCGGAGATCGATTTTGAAAAGGATATCCGCCCTATCTTCGCCGAGAAGTGCACGCTCTGTCACGGACCCGATGACACGAAGGCGGGGCTCCGCCTCACCGGAATCGAACACGCCTCAAAGGTGCTCGAGTCCGGCTTGCGCGGCATCGTCCCGGTCGAACCCGAGGCTTCGGAGGTCCTGTCACGGGTTCGTTCGTCGGATCCGGATGAGCAGATGCCGCCGCCTGGAAAAGGCGAAGCGCTCTCCGCTGAGGAGTCGGCCAAACTGGAGCAATGGATAGCCAGCGGGGCGGTTTGGCCGAAACACTGGGCCTACGCGGGACTGACCTCTCCGGCCGCTCCCGCCGTCTCGGAATCGGCCCGGGTGAAAAATCCGATCGACTCCTTCGTCCTCGCCCGTCTCGAAAAGGAGGGCATCGCTACCTCGCCCGAAGCGGATGACATCACCCTGATCCGCCGCTTTTTTTACGACCTCGCCGGATTGCCGCCGACACCGGAGCAGGTCGCGCAGTACCTCGCGGCGATCGCGGCTGACCGCGAGACCGGTCTGGCGAAGCTGGCCGACGATCTTCTCGCTAGTCCCGCCTTCGGCGAACGCTGGGGACGGCACTGGCTCGACCGCGCCCGCTTTGCCGACAGCGATGGTTATGAGAAGGACAATCATCGTCCCGATGCGTGGCGCTACCGCGACTGGGTCATTGAGGCGATCAACGACGACATGCCTTTCGACCAGTTCACAATCGAGCAGCTTGCCGGAGACCTTCTCGATAAGGCGACGCCCGATCAGATCCTCGCGACGGCCTTCCACCGGCAGACCCTGACAAACACCGAAGGAGGTGTCGACAAGGAGCAATGGCGGGTCGCCGCGGTGATGGACCGGGTCGAAACGATCGGAGCGGTCTGGATGGGGCTGACCCTCACCTGTGCGCGTTGTCATACTCACAAGTACGACGAGATCACCCACGCCGAATACTACCAGCTCTATTCCTATTTCAACAACGGCGACGAGACAAATGCAAAGGTCCGCGAGTCCGACGAGGCCTGGGCCCGTTACGAAAAGGCGCTCGCCGGTCACGTCGAAGTCTCGAAAAAGATCGAATCCCGGGTTGTTCTAGCCCGGAAGGAGTTGGAAGGACGACTGGGAGAATGGGAACAGCGTCTCGGAGAGCAGCTCGCTGCGGCAAAGACGGTGGCAACTCCGGGCTTGGCACCCATCACGATCGAGGGTTTTGCCGCGCCGAAGGGAGTCCAGTTTTCCCTTGAGAAAGATCGTTCTCTTCTTGTCGGGGGAACGAACCCGCCGACCGCGAACTATACCGTGACCGCAAAGCTGCCGGCCGGAATGATCAGCGGACTGCGCCTCGAAGTACTGCCTGATCCGTCCCTTGGAGAACAGGGCCCGGGTCGGGCGAAACATGGAAACTTTGTCCTCAATCGCCTTGAATTGTCGGTGAAAGGGTTTCCGCGCAATCCGGTCCGGTTTGGTGACGCGGCTGCGGACTATGCCCAGGGCGGATGGGCCGTGCGGGGTATTCTCGATGACAATGCGAAGGCGGGGAAAGAAGGCACCGGATGGGCGGTGGGAGGTCAGATCGCGAAGTCCCATTTTTCCGAGATCGGTTTCGCCGAGCCGATTGAACTGAAGGAGGCGACCGAATTCACCCTGCAACTGGTGCAGAACTATGGCGAGCAGCACACCATCGGACGCTTTCGACTTTCCGCGATCACGACCCCGACGCTGCTTGCGGTTCCGGAGGAGGTGCGCCTCGCTCTTGAGGCACCCGCAGCCGGGCGCAAGGCGGAGATGAAAGAGGCCATCCTCCGTCATGTCGAGCGGCTCGATGGGACGACCAGCGCTCTCCTCGCACAGAAGAATGCCCACGATGCGAAGCGTCCCGTCGCTCCCGAGATGGACGTGCGGGTCATTGCCGAGCGGAAGGTCGACCGTCGCAAGACCCACATTTTCAAACGCGGCGAGTTCAAGGAACTGCTCGACGAAGTCCGGCCGGGAACCCTGTCGGTCCTGCCTGAGATTAGTCATCGGGGTGCGGAAGGTGATCGTCTCGATCTCGCCCGCTGGTTGGTGAGCGGAGAAAACCCGCTGCCTCCGCGGGTGATCGCCAATGATATCTGGACACAGCTTTTCGGGGCAGGGATCGTCCCCACACCGGAGGATTTCGGAGTGCGGGGGGATCGTCCTTCCCACCCGGAGCTGCTCGATTGGCTCGCTGCGGAATTGATCCGTTCCGGCTGGTCGCGCAAGGCGCTCATCCGCACGATCGTGCTGTCGAACACCTATCGGCAGTCATCGCATCATCGACCGGAATTGATCGATCTCGATCCGAAGAATTTTCTCCTCGCCCGTCAGAATCGTTTTCGTGTCGAGGCCGAGATCATCCGCGATCTTTCCCTCGCGGCCTCCGGACTGCTCTCGAAAAAAGTCGGTGGGCCAAGTGTTTTCCCTCCCATCCCCGCTGGCGTCTCCGACGTGAATTACAATTCAGCGTTCAAGTGGAACCTGAGCGAGGGTGAGGACCGGTATCGTCGGGGCATGTACACCTACTTCAAACGGACCGCTCCGCATCCAGGGCTGATCAGTTTTGATTGCCCTGACTCCAACGTTACGACGATTCAGCGGGCGAGGTCGAATACCCCGATCGGGGCGCTGATCACGCTGAACAGCGAGAGTTTCGTCGAGACGGCACAGGCTCTGGCGCGACGGGTTTTCAGCGAAAAGGCAGGTGATGATGACACGGCTCGCATTGAGCACGCTTTCCGTCTCTGTCTGTCCCGCGATCCGGTGCCGGCGGAAAGAGACAGGCTCGCGAGTCTGCTCGAAAGTTCCCGCTCCTGGTATCGGGATCGCGCGACCGAGGCGGCCGAACTGGCGGGAGAAAAGTTGCCGGAGGGCCTTTCGGCGAATGAAGCCGCCGCGTGGACAGCGACCGTTCGGGTGCTGCTGAATCTCGATGAGTTTTTGACGCGCGGTTAATTTGGTAAGTAAAAAATCGACCACAATCGAAACGAAGCGGAGATAGATTTCGAAGGAATCAAATGCACACGAATTTACACGAATCGAATACGGCCAAACGCGAAAGCGATTCGTGTGAATTCGTGCCCCTAAAACCTTTTGAATAGAATGGACCTCTCTTCATCCATCCATCGCACCCGCCGCGAATTCCTCACGACCTCCGCGAGCGGCCTGGGCGGCATCGCTCTGGGTTCCATGTTGAGCGATGATGGTCTCCTCAATGCGGCGAGTGCGGCCGATCCGGCTGCCTTCCGCGAAGCGACGGGCCATGGCGAAGCGAAGGCAAAAGCCTGCATCTTCATCTTCATGGAGGGAGCTCCCTCGCAACTCGATCTCTTCACACCGAAGCCGAAGCTGAACGAGCTCCACGGGCAGAGCCTGCCCAAGTCCATCCTCGACAAAGCGCGCTTTGCATTCATCCAGCCGGACACCGCGACCCTCATGGGATCACCCCGGAAGTGGAAAAAACACGGGCAATGCGGGATGGAGTTTTCCGACATGCTCCCACATCTGGCGACCTGCGCTGATGATTTGCTGATGGTGCGATCGCTCCACAGCGAACAGTTCAATCATCATCCGGGACAACTTCTCATGCAGTGCGGGGTCGCCCGCTTCGGGATGCCCTCGATGGGATCATGGATCAATTACGGGCTTGGTTCCTCCTCGAAGAATCTCCCCGGCTATGTCGTTTTGAATGCAGGACGCGGCGGGTCGGGTGGTTCGACCCTTTGGCAGTCGGGTTTTCTTTCCTCTAAGTATGCGGGGGTGCAATTCCGCAACCAGGGCGAGCCGGTCCTGAACCTGCAGAATCCAAAAGGCCTTTCCCCCGAGATGCAGCGGGCCGGCCTCGATGCCTTGCGCGATCTCAATCAGGCGCGTTATCAGGAAGTGCACGACCCCGAGATCGCGAGCCGTATCGCGAGTTACGAGCTGGCCAACCGAATGCAGACGGCCGCCCCCGAGCTGATTGATCTGTCAGGTGAATCCAAGGAAACCCTCGAGATGTATGGCGTGGATCGACCCGAGCCTGCCGGTGATGGATTTCGCGGTACCCTGCCGGGGCTGAAAACCTACGACACTTTTGCCCGCAATTGCCTCCTCGCGCGCCGCATGGTTGAACGCGGGGTGCGTTTTATCAATATCATCCACGCGAGTTGGGATCAGCATTCGGAGTTGGACAAAAACCTCGCCTACAACTCGGGTGTCGTTGATCAACCCATCGCCGCCCTCATTAAGGACCTGAAACAGCGCGGCATGCTCGATTCGACGATGGTGGTGTGGGGTTCCGAATTCGGACGCACGCCGCTGGGCGAAAACCGACCCGGACGCAACGCCAACACGGGGCGTGATCATCATCCCAACGCCTTCACCATGCTCATGGCCGGAGGCGGGTTCAAGGGCGGGCATATCTACGGCGACACTGATGAGATCGGTTGGATCGCCACCGAGAATCCGGTCCACATCAATGATCTACATGCGACCATCCTCCATCAGTTCGGGCTCGATCATTTGAAGCTGACCTATCGCTTTCAGGGACGGGACTTCCGGCTCACGGACGTGGGAGGCAAAGTGGTGAGTGATTGGATCGCGTGAGAATGAGCGGTTTAGCGAGAGGCTGTTTTGCTGTTTAGCAAGAGAAGACCGGAAACGCTTGCCTCCGATCTTTTCGAACGGCACTCTTGCGGTGTTTACATGCCAAGGCTCTTTTATCTCACGGCTCTTATCGCCATCGTCCTGCTTGCGTTTACCGATCCGGTTGAGGCGCAGCTCACGACGGTTTTGGAGTTGCGCTCACTCACGGCGGATGAGGCGGATACGGGTTTGCCGGTCGATTTACGGGGAGTGGTGATCTTTGCGGAACCGCAGGGCACGGTCTTCTTTCAGGACGCGACGGCGGGAACCTTTTTCCAGCTAAAGGGCCAGACCGCCCCGGCTCCCGGCGACGAGATCCGGGTTAAAGGAGTTTCCTATCCCGGCCTCTATCTGCCCGGGATAGCGGACGCAAAGCTGGAAGTGCTCGGTCACCCGGGGTTGCCGGGCGCGGTCGCGGTGAGTTTTGATGATCTCGCGTCGGGACGCTACCACTATCAACGGGTGAGTTTTGAGGGCATTGTCAGGACCGTGGCGGCGGACGAGGAGAGTGCCAGCCTCGTCCGGGTGGCACTCGGTTCGCGGGTGATCGAAATCCGGATGGAGGAGTTGCCGCAGGAGGCTTCCTCTCTCATCGACAGCCGGGTTCGGGTCACCGGACTCGCCGCCGGTGAGTTGAACAACCGAAGGCAGCTCGTCGAGCCCTACCTGCGCTGCCGGGGCTGGGAAGACGTCGAGGTTCTCGAGGCGGCCCGGGAGCTTCGCTCCATCTCTGAGGTGTCGCCCGAACAGGTCCTGAATTTTGCCGTGGGCGGTCAGGAGCGGCGCCGGGTGAAAATCAGCGGCACCGTCCTCGCCGCGTTTTCGGACGGTCTCGTTTACCTGAGGAGCGGCGAGGCGGGCATCGGAGTGCAACGGGTCACAGCCGAGCCACTGCTCGAAAGCGGTGATTTTGTGGAATTGTTAGGTTTCCCCGAGATGGACCGCTTTAGCGCCCGCATTGTCGATGCCGTCATCCTTGATCATTTTCTCGGCGATGAAACTCCCGTTCCGGTCGGGGCAAAAGTGGTGGATCTGCTCGACGGTCTTCACGACAGCGATCTCGTGGCAATTGAGGCCGAACTCAGCGAACAGTATCGCAATGAGCACGGAGGAGTTCTCGTGCTGCGGGACGGGGCGAGGACGATACGCGCCGACCTCCCCGAGTTGCCCGGCAATCTTGCACCGGGGGCGAGGATTCGTGTGAGCGGTATCGCCGTGGTCGAGTCGACACGCCGCTCAACCCAGTATCGCTCGGAGCCTGACCGGGTCTCGCTGCGAATGCGATCGGCGGAGGATCTTGTGGTCTTGCGGGCCGCCTCGTGGTGGACCTCGCGACGTTTGACGACCGCGCTCATCGTGCTCCTCGTTGCCACCGTTCTCTCCGGTCTCTGGATCACCCTCCTGAGGCGTCAGGTGGCGCGGCAGACAGGTGCGTTGCGCAAGCGGATCGAGAACGAGGCCGCTCTTGAGGAGCGACAGCGAATCGCGCGGGAGTTCCACGATACCCTCGAACAGGAACTCGCGGGGCTTTCCCTCCGCCTCGACGCGGCGGCGGCGCGGGGGACGGATGAAAAACTGAGGGGATTCATCGAGGGCTCGCGAAATCTCGTTTCGCGGATTCAGATCGAAACGCGCAATCTTGTGTCCGACCTCCGTCAGGAGCCGGGGGAGGAATCCGATTTGATTGAGGCTCTCAGCGAACTCGTGAATCGCCAGTCCGGAGAAGCGGGTCCGGAAGTGGCCATGGTTTCCCCCGGAGAGGGAATCCCCGCTCTGCCCTCACGCACCGTGCATCATTTGCGTATGATCGCGCAGGAGTCGGTCACGAACGCGATCAAACACGCCGGAGCGTCGCGGATTGTGATCTCGGTGAACGGGGAAGGAAATGAACTCCGCATGAAAATCGCGGACGATGGTCATGGATTTGATGCGGAGTCAAAAACCTCCGGCAGCGCCGGGCACTTCGGCTGCATGGGCATGCGCGAACGCTGCCGCAAAATGGGGGCTGAAATTTCATGGAAGAGCGAGGCGGGAAAGGGGACCGAAGTGATCGTGACCCTGCCGGTAACGAAAGGAGAATCGCAGCGATGAAAGTAATGATCGTGGATGATCATTTTGTCGTCCGCAGCGGACTCGTTGCCTCGCTCGAACTCGAGGATGACATCACCGTGGTTGCGGAAGCGGAGAACGGAGAGACCGCCATGGATCTGTATTTAAAAGCAAAGCCTGCGGTCGTGCTGATGGATCTGCAACTCCCCGGGTGGAATGGAATCGAGACGACGGAACGTCTTCTCGAGGAGAATCCAAAGGCGCGCGTCCTTATTTTTTCCACCTTTGCGAGAGATGACGAGATTCAGGCGGCGCTGGTGAGTGGTGCCCTCGGCTACCTGCAAAAAACCGCCGGTAGGGACGAATTGATTTCCGCCCTTCGACTCGTTGCGGCGGGACAGTCCTACCTGCCCGCCGGACTCGCCACGCGTCTAGCCGGGCTGAAGCAGGGTCCGGCCATCACCCTGCGCGAGCGTGAGATCCTCGGCCTTGTCGCGAAGGGAAGGGCGAACAAGGAGATTGCGGCGGAACTTTCGATTGCCGAGGACACCGTCAAGCGTCATATCAGCAATGTCCTCCAGAAGCTCGAAGTTAGCGACCGCGCCCAGGCCACGGCCGAGGCGATCCGGAGGGGGATCATCCGATTAGAAGAATAATATATGAAATCGATTCTCACCACCTTCTGTGTGCTGTCCATCTCTGCTCCGCTTGCCGCCGATACCGTTCTCGTCGCCGCGCATCGCGGCGGCTACTCGAATGAGATCGCCGACAAGGCCCCGGAGAATTCCGTCGCCAATGTTGCGGTCGCAGTTGCGAAAGGATTCGACCTCTTCGAGACCGACATTCAGCGCACCAAAGACGGCGTCTTTGTCGTAGTCCACGATGACACGCTCCAGCGTGAGACGACCGGACAGGGTGCGGTGTCCGACCTGACCCTGTCGGATCTCAAGGCCCTACAGAAACGCTTTCGCGACGGCTCGGTCTCGGAGGAAAAAGTCGCGACGCTGGAAGAGTTGCTCCTCGCCGGGAAGAGAAAGATCAAGTTCAAGGCGGATGTGAAAACCGGCATCATCGAGCATATGGATGAACTCTCGAAGTTCATTCACGGGCTGGGAATGACCGATGACTTGTATTTGCGCTGTAGCAAAAAGGAGGCAACGGCGATTGAGAAACATTTCCAGAACGGAACGCCGAAAGTCGAGCTCATGGTCAAGGTCGATACCGCCGATGAGGTTAAGGATATCGCAAAGCGCTTTTCCCCGAAGACCATCCAGATCGATGTGGAAAAGGACACCGCGCTCTCTCCGGAGCAGCGCGAGGCCATCACCACTGCGGTTGGTTTGGGAATTATCGTCGAAACCCACAGCTACAGTGATCCGGCCCAGTGGAAGGAACTGGTCACGGCGGGGGTTCGTATGTTTCACACGACCCAGCCCGAAGAGACACTGGTCTGGCTCAAGGAGCAGGGGTGGCGGTGAGCAGGCAGCAAAGCTCCTGAGACCCGCCGCCGCCGAAACTCTCATTAGCTTCGCTATCCGGCCCCACCCCCTCACGCGATCGTGTCCCCCCGAAAGTGGTAGAGGTTGAGGCGTGCTTTTCGTTATGCTGCCGTGCTAAGGTATCATCGTGAAAGCTCCCCAATTCTGTTTGATCGTGTTTGCTTCGTTTTTCTCCGCCCTGGCGGCGGCAGATGAGGTCGTCCTGCAATGGAAGTTCGACGGGGCGGAGGAGGCCGGCGAATGGCAGGGGAAAAAGGGCAAGGCGGAAGCGGTCGAGGCCGGGCCGCGTGCGCCCCGCTATCCGAATTTTGACACCAAAAACCAGGCCGCCCTTTTCCAGGGGCAAGAGGGATTTCTCGTTGTGAAGGACAAGGAGCGCGGCGGCACGACGGACCTTCGTTTCGGCCTCGGGGAATCGATCACAATCGAGGCGTGGGTGAAGGTAAAGGAACTCAAGGCGGGCGAGATGGACTATCTCCTCGGCAAGGGGCGTCACGGTAAACTGGGGGCCGACCTTCCGGAGAATAATCAGAACTACGCGGTTCGTCTCAAGGGCACGGGCGGAGGCGCGGAACTGGGCTTTCTTTTCACGAGCATCGACCCGGCCAATGGCAACAAGCGAGACTGGCACCGCTGGTGGAGCAAGGCAACCGTGCCCTCGGCGGGATGGCATCATATTGCCCTGGTCTACACCTTCGGGAAAAAGGACAGCCTCCGTGTCACCATCGATGGCAAGCCGACCGACGGCGTCTGGGACATGGGCGGGGCGACCGATCTCGGACCGGTCACGGATGCGGATGATCTCGTCATCGGGACCGGCAACAAGCGCACGGCGGGGGAATCCTTTTCAGGCTGGCTTGATGATCTCACGATTTATCGCGGCGCTCTCGCTGCCGTCGAACTGGAGTCCCGATACAGCTATGTTGCACCCCCTCCACCGGTGACAAAAGAGATGGTTCCGGCTGGCAAAGTCCTGATCCAGATCAGTGAAAATGGGGTTCCTGAAGCCAACACCTGGCCTGAAGAGCCCGAGGTTACCGAGATCTATCGCGAGGATGTCTTTGGATTTTTCGATTGGCCGCAGAAATACATTTCCACCGGCGTGCGCGCCGACCGGGCGATGCCCTCACATTTCCGGGCCTCCGCTATCGTAAAACTGCCGAAGGGGAAACACCGTCTCCTTCTTCGCAGTCGGGGCGCGTCGCGGCTTTACATCGACGGAAAGAAACTGCTCGAAAACGAGTTTCCCAGTCCTGATACAGGAGGCCACGGAGTCGTGGCCGCCCAGGAGAAATACCTCAACCTCGGGCCGGACTTCCGTTTTGTCCCGCCCGGAAACCGCGAGAACTGGTGCGAGTTCGAATCCGACGGGCGCGAGCACTTTGTGATCATGGAAACGATGATCGGAGGAGTCGCAGGCAAGAGCAAACGCCGTCCCGAGTTTGGAGAAACGGTGGTCGCGATTTCTCCTGCGGGCAGCGAGAGCTGGTCGTTGCTTTCACCGGGCAAGCGCGAAGTCGCCTACAATGATCAGGGCTGGGCGGCCTACGAATCCGAGCGCCGTGAGTGGCTCGAGCAAATCAACACCGAGGCGCGCGCGACAAAGCGGGCCGAGAATGCCGCCTACTGGGCGAAGCGCCGCGCGGCGGCTGAAAAATGGCTCTCCAGTGCGAAGGAAGTCACCGTCCCCGCGCTCCCGGCCGGTCTCCCTGCGAACAATGAGATCGATCACTTCATCGGTGACCGCATCGTGCAGGTCGAAGCCGAGTCGAAGTCGGCAGGGGCGGACAAGGTCGATTATTTTGAACAGATTCAGCCCCTGCTCGAAGCTAAATGTTACAGCTGTCACCAGGGCGGCAAGGCGAAGGGCGATCTGCGCTTAGACCAACATCATTACGCTCTCGAAGGCGGAGAGTCCGACGGCCCGGCCGTGGTTCCCGGTGACGTGAATGGCAGTGCCCTCCTTTTCCGCATCAGCGAAGATGCCGGAGACGACATCATGCCGCCGAAAGGAGACCGCTTTTCCGCAGCGGAAGTGGCGCTGCTGACCCGATGGGTCGAGGAGGGGGCCGTGTGGCCTCAGTTCGATGTGGAGAGATTTAAGCCGACGGAACTTTCCGATGATCTCTCCTTTCTTCGTCGCGTCTTCCTCGACACCGTCGGGGTGCCGCCGAAGGAAGCGGAGATTGAAACTTACCTCGCTGATCCGGCGGAGAAACGGCGTGACCTGGTGATTGACCGGCTCCTCGTGGACGAGCGCTGGGCCGATCACTGGATGGGCTACTGGCAGGATGTCCTCGCGGAGAATCCGAACATCATCAATCCGACCCTGAACAACACAGGGCCCTTCCGCTGGTGGTTGCACGAGTCACTGATTGATAACAAGCCGGTCGACCTCTTTGTCACCGAGCTCATCCGCATGGAGGGAAGCGAGCGTTTTGGCGGACCCGCCGGGTTTGCCACCGCGTCACAGAATGATGTACCGATGGCGGCGAAAGGCATGATCGTGAGTTCCGCGTTTCTCGGCATCGAAATGAAGTGCGCCCGCTGCCACGATGCGCCGGCCCACAAGTCAAAGCAGGAGGATCTTTTCCAACTCGCCGCAATGATGAAGGAGGAGATGATCAAACTCCCCGAGTCGAGCAGTGTCCCGATGGATCGTCTTCATCAGACGGGGCGGGCTCCGCTCATCGAGGTGACCCTCGCCCCCGGGGCCGAGGTCCAGCCGGCCTGGCCTTTCCCTGAATTTGTGAAAGAGGAAACGGCCGCTCTTCTTGCCGAACACCCGGATGATCCGAGAGACCGACTGGCTGCGCTCATCACGGCCCCGGAGAATCAGCGTTTTGCCCAGGTCATCGTGAACCGTGTCTGGCAGCGTCTCATGGGACGGGGCATTGTTAAGAATGTAGGCGACTGGGAAAAAGGCGATCCTTCGCATCCTGAGTTGCTCGAGTGGCTCGGTCATCAGCTTGTGGGATCGGGATACGACCTCAAGGCGGTGACGAAACTAATTCTGACTTCGCATGCCTACCAGCGTGCCGTCGATCCCCTCCTGACTGAGACGAGCCCGCTCTACATTGCCCCGGCTCCGCGTCGACTCAGTGCCGAACAGATCGTAGATTCGCTTTTCAGTGCGACCGGCAAACCGTTCAAGGTGGAGGAGGTCAGTCTCGACATCGATAGCGTTCGTGCCCTCGAAAGTTCCATCACTCTGGGTAAACCGGAGCGGGCCTGGATGCTGGCCTCGACCTCTAATGAACGTGACCGGCCGAGTCTTTCGCTTCCGCGCATTCAGGCGGTCGCGAGCATCATGGAAACTTTCGGCTGGCGAGGAGCGAGGCAGGATCCGATCAGCATTCGCGACTCCGATCCGAATGTGCTCCAGCCCGCGATCCTTGCGAACGGGGTCATGGGCACCTGGTTGACGCGATTGAGCGACGATCACGAACTGACCCGGGTCGTGATGGAGGACCAGACGCCGGAGGAGCTCGTGAATCGTCTTTTCCTGAGACTCCTCACCCGCGAACCCAGTGCCGTTGAAAAAGAGCGCTACGTGAAATTTCTTAGCGATGGCTTCGAGACCCGTGTCATTCCCGAAGGGGAGCGTGTCGCGGAGAAGCCGAAAGGACCCCGTGTCCCTGAAAAGTATGTGACCTGGTCGAACCACCTCGACGGTGTGGCCAACACCATCGCCCAGCAGAAAGAAGCCGCCGCCCGCCGCGGTGATCCGCCGACCAACGCCATCGACAATGACTGGCGTCTCCGCATGGAGGATATGCTCTGGGCCATGCTCAATGCCCCGGAGTGGATCTATACCCGCTAACAAACCAACTGGAAACGACATCTCTCTTCCAAAATCTTAATCTTGATCTTGTTCCTGATCTTAATCCCCGTGATATCCCGCTCGATTAGACCAAGAAGAGGATCAAGATCAAGAAACTGACGACGAACTACGCCAAACTTATGAATCGCAGAAACTTCCTCAAGCAAGGTGCCTTCGCCGCCGGCGGAGCATCCCTCGGTCTCTCCCCATTGCACGCCTCTCCGTCCGTAATAAATTTCCCCAAAGGAAAAGCGGAGCATTGCATCTTCATCTGGCTCGGCGGCGGAATGGCGCAGATCGATACCTTCGACCCCAAGCGCAAGGGCAACTCCAAGGCTAAACCCCAGGTTGCCGGATCGGAATACGACTCAATTGAAACAGTGGTCCCCGGAGTTCGCTACTGCCAGCACCTCAGCCGCTCCGCAAAGATCGCCGACCGCATCACTGCCGTCCGTACGGTGAATCATCACGTGATCGACGAACATGCCTTTGCAACGAATCTCGTTCACACCGGTCGACTCATCAGCGGCAGCGTGACCTATCCGTCGATCGGATCCATCGTCGCGCACGAGCTCGGGGCGGTGAATCCCGCCGTGCCGGCCTATATGTTGATTGGTTACCCCAACGTGAGCCGCGGCCCCGGCTTCCTCGGGGCAAAGGCGGGTTATGTTTACCTGACCGATACTGAAAGCGGACCCGCCGGATTCTCCCGTCCCGAAGACGTCGACCCGACGCGGGCGGCCCGTCGTGAGTCACTCCTCGAGCCCCTCGCCGGACAGATTGAGAAAGACTCCTTACCTTCAATTTATCTCGAGAATCAGCGCGAGGCCCTGCGTCTCGCCGGGCCGGATTTCATGCAGCACTTTGAGTTGGCAAAAGAGCCCGCTGACCTGCGCAATCTTTATGGAGGTGAGTTCGGGCAGCGCTGCCTCCTTGCCCGCCGCCTTGTGCAATCCGGGGTGCGCTTCATTGAGGTATCACACAACCTCAATTTCATCAACGGAACCGGGTGGGACACCCACAATGAGGGGCAGCAAAATCAACACGTCCTCATTCAGGAGCTCGACATCGCCCTTTCCGCCCTCGTGACTGATCTGGAGAACAAGGGCATGCTCGACAAGACGCTCATTGCCATCGGGACCGAGTTCGGCCGCCCCGCCGCCTATGACGGCCGTGGAGGCCGAGGTCATCAGGGCACCGCCTTCAGCCTGGTTCTTGCGGGCGGAGGACTCAAGCACACCGGTGCCTACGGCGAGACCGACGAGCTTTCGAAAAACATTCTCGACAAGCCCGTTTCGATCCCGGATTTCCACGCCACGATTCACGCGGCCATGGGTATCAATCCGCGCAAGGATCTCTACGATGGTTCGCGTCCCGTGCCGCTGACCGATCAGGGCACCCCGATCGCGTCGATGTTTGCGTGATTCTCGTCAGAGCGGTTTCCGGTGACTGGTAGCATAATCCGCGTTCGGGCCGAACGCGGCTACCCTTTTAATCGGTCGTGCGTTAGCACGGGTAGGACCGAGCGGCCCGCTCGGTGGTTTCGCGTCCGCCTTTATTCGAACCCAGCCTTCCTCCGCAATTCCTCCAATACCCGGAGATTCCCCAGCGTGTTTTCAGGCGCATTCCAGTTCGGCGCGCCCGCGACAACGTCAGCAAAGGCATCGGCTTCGACCGCGTAGATCGGAAGTTCTTCGCGGACTTCAAATCGCTCCACCGTCCCGTCCGGTGAAATCAGTGAAAACCCCTCTTTTCCCTGCCAAAATCTCGTGATCTCGATACGACCTTTCGTCCCCGCGATGTGTGCCGTCTGATCCGAAAGCACGGTCATACCGCAGGTGAAGGTGGCGAGGGCACCGTTCGTGAAGCCGAGCAGACCGGCGGCGTAGTCGTCGACGCCGAACTCGTGTCGATGGGCGAGGCATTCGACCCTCTCAGGTTCCGCACCGAGCAGGGATCGAGTGAAGTCGACACAATAACAACCCACATCCATGATCGATCCACCGCCCGGTCCGGGTTGATAACGGGCATCGTCGCGTGAGGCGTCCCGTTTGAAGGTGAAGTTCGTGCGAATGAGCCGGATCTCCCCGATGGCTCCCCTTGCGATCGTTTCATGAATCAGGGCGGTCTGAGGATGGGCCCGATACATGAAGGCTTCGATGAGAATCCGGTTCGTCGCCTCCGCCTTGGCGAACATCTCCCGTGCTTCCGATTCACTCAGGGCCATGGGCTTTTCGCAAAGGACGTGCTTTCCCGCATCGAGGGAGGCGAGGGTCCATTCGTGATGAAGGGCGTTGGGCAGACTGATATAGACGGCGTCGACATCCGTGCGGGCGAGGAGCGCCTCATAGCCGGTGACAGCCTGACCGCCGTGGCGGGAGGCAAAGGCTATCGCCGAATCCTCGCTTCGCGAAGCGACGGCCGTGAGACGACCGGTGCGGGAGTGGGGAAGGTCGGCGGCGAATCGCCCCGCGATCATGCCGGTGCCGAGGATTCCCCACCGGAGTCCTGGAGAAGATTTCATGGGTTCCACCATAGCATGAATCAGTTGCGTTCAATCGCGGACTGTCAGAATGTTTGACCCCCAGGTGGTAATCGCTGACCTGACATTTGTGTATGAAAGTCCTCGTGACCGGCGGAGCCGGCTATATCGGAAGTGTCGCTGTCGAAGCTCTCATCGCCTCAGGGCATGAGGTCGCGGTTCTCGACAATCTCTACATGGGTCACCGGGCGGCGGTGGGTCCTGAAGTGCCTTTCTTTGAAGTGAATCTCAATGACCGTGCCGGAGTGGACGGGGTGATGAAGGCATTTTCGCCCGACTCCATTATGCACTTTGCCGCCTATTCGCTCGTGGGTGAATCGGTCGAGAACCCGTTCAAATATCTCGGGGAGAATGTTTCGAACGCGATCAACCTGATCGACTTGGGGATACAGCATGGCGTGAAGCGATTCATTTTTTCCTCGACCGCAAATCTCTTCGATGAGCCGGAAACGATTCCGATCTCGGAGCGGGAGAAAATTGTTCCGGGCAGCCCCTACGGTGAGTCGAAGTTTTTTGTCGAGCGCCTCCTCCACTGGGCGCACCGCACCAAAGGGCTCCGCTATGCCTGCCTGCGCTACTTCAATGCGGCCGGCTGCACGGCGGTGAAAGGCGAGGATCACGATCCCGAGACGCACCTGATTCCCCTGGTGATCCAGGTCGCTCTGGGGCAGCGCGCGAGCATCAAGATTTTCGGCGACGATTACCCGACACCGGATGGTACTTGTGTGAGGGATTACATTCACGTCGAGGATCTCGCCGCTGCGCACATCCTTGCGCTTGAGGCGCTGAAGGAAAAAGAGGTCCTGCACTACAATCTCGGCAACGGCAGCGGGTTCAGTGTTAAGGAAGTCGTCGAGACCGTCCGAGAGGTGACCGGGCACGCCATTCCCGCCGAGATTACCCCTCGCCGTGCCGGCGACCCGGCAACGTTGATCGCCGACAGTCGTCGCATTCGGGAGGAGTTGGGTTGGAATCCGAAGTATCCCGATCTCCGCTCCATCGTCCAGAGCGCCTGGGATTGGCATGTCAAGCATCCAGAGGGATACGGAGATTGAGGGGGGTTGAGAAGAACGTGAGTTCTTCGGAGGACGAGGCGCTGATCGCGACGTTTCGCCCGAAAAACTGACGTTTTCCGCTACGGTGCATCTGGACGACGACGGTGTCGTTCAAAGGGCCCTTATGGTCACAATTTTCCCCTTCCCCTCGCCCCCGTTCCCGTCCTACACTTCCGCCCATGAAAACTTCCCGCCGAACCTGGATGACCGGAGCCCTCGGGCTTGGACTTGCGCCTCTTGCTGATGTCTTTGCGGTCAAGGATCCCTATCCCCGCGCCGGCAAGGGTCTCACCGTAGGGCTCGCCGCCTATTCCTTCCGCGACTACTTCGAGTTTTCGCACGGGAAGAAAAATCCGAAGTATGCGGCAGGTGATAAGGCGATGGACATGCCCGGTTTTATCGAATACTGCGCGAAACGCGGAGTCAAGGGAGCGGAGTTGACGAGCTACTTTTTTCCACCGGATTGCGACGAGTCTTACTATGCGAATTGCCGGGAAGTCGCCGGGAACATGGGGGTGAAAATCTCCGGAACGGCCGTGGGAAACAATTTTTCCCATCCCAGGGACTCTCCCGAGCGCGCTGAGCAGATCGCCTATGTGAAGCAGTGGATCGATTATGCGGCCCTCATGGGCGCGCCTCATATCCGGGTCTTTGCCGGGAAACATCCGAAGGGAGTGAGCGGGGAAGAGGCCGAACAGAATGCGGTTGAGGCACTGACCGAAGCCGCCGTCTACGCCGCCGAGAAGCAGGTTTACCTCGGGATCGAGAATCATGACAGTATTACCACCGCCGATCGGCTCCTGCGCATCGTCCGGGCGGTTGAAAGTCCCTGGGTGGGTGTCAATCTTGACAGCGGCAACTTCATTGCTGACGACGTCTATGCGGAAATCACTGCGTCCTCGCCTTATGCGGTCAATGTTCAGCTCAAGACCGAAATCAAGGTAGGTGATGGCAAAAAGCCCGCCGACCTCGAGCGTGTCGTGAAGATTCTAAAGGACACCGGCTACGAAGGATTCGTCGTCCTGGAGTTCGAAGAAGAGACCGATCCCTACGAGCATGTTCCTCCCTTGCTGGAGAAACTGCAGACCTGGTGCGCTTGAGTGGAGACCAATCGCGACACTGATGGACACCGGACGAACCCTCAGGCCGGAGTATCGTGATGCCTACTTCCGTTGTCCCGTCCCGGAACCTCCGGCGCACTTTTTTATCATCACTGCACACAATCCCGACGGGAAAGAGGTCGACGACGCATCCAATGCAATCGCGGATTCTAGTTTACGGCGGGAGATAGCGGCGCTCGGATTGGAGTCATTTCCAGTCACCGGGGGAAGTCCTGATTTCTCACATGCCGAGCCGGGATTCGGCATTGTCTGCACCCGGGACACGGCCCTGACTCTGGCGAGGCAGTTTTGTCAGGATGCCGTGTTCGAAGTCAGGCACGGTCAGGTCATTCTCATCTCGGCGCTGCCATCGGCTGAGCCGGATGTGGTGATCGGCGAGTGGTTGGATCGTCTCAGTGGGTGAATCGACGGCTTGAAGTGGGGCGAAGCATGGGAATCGAGAGTATTTACGCCCCTTGTGGGACTAACCATACCGGTAATTGGAAGGGAGGCTCTGATTCGCAACAAGTCGGCGACTGGTCGTCTGCAGGATCGGGCCGATGTGGAGAGGCTTCTGCAGCCGTAGTTTCGGGTTAGGTCCTGGAGTGAAAGAAAATCCTGCCGTCCCGGATTGAGGAGGCTCCGGCAAAAAGGACTCGCCGCCGTTCATCGGAGAGCCTATCATCCGGCCACATTTTTTTCGAATCCTCTCCAACTACTATCACTATGGACGCCGTCAAAATTCTGGGAAGCCTTCTCAACAATAACGCCCTCGGTTCCGAGCTGGGGGGCACCATTCTCGACAGCCTTCTGAAAGGGTCGAAGGGGTCGGGCGGCGGCGGAGCGGGCGATATTCTTGAAATACTCCTTGGCGGCAAGAAACGTTCCAGTGGCGGCGGGTTGGGAGCTTTGGGCGCTATTCTTGCAGCGGCAGCCGGTGCTCGCAGCGGGAAGGGTGGTTCCGGAAGCGGGCTCGAAATTCTTGGATCCCTCCTCAGCGAAGCGGCCTCCAGTGGAAAGTTGGGTGGACTCGGCGACCTCTTCGGGGGCGGGGCTCCTGCCAGTCAGAAAAAGAGCAGCGGTGGTCTGGGGGATCTCGTTGGCGCTTTCCTGGGCGGAGATGAGAAGAAATCGGGACAATCCGGCATGGGTGATTTGCTTGGCTCTATCCTGGGTGGATCGGGCGGGGCCGCGCTCTCTTCGATTCTGGGTGCGGCATCACCCAATGCCGGGGGTGGGGACATGCTGGGGATGCTCCTCGGCCAGGGAGAGCCGGTGACCCCGCCGAAAGAGGCGCAGGAAGAGGCCGAGATCCTGATCGAAGCGATGTGTAATGCCGCCAAGTGCGACGGCACCGTCGATGATGCCGAGCAGGAGACGGTCCTGGGTCACCTCGGGGAGCTCTCCGAGGCTGAAATAGCCTACCTGCGGAAACACCTCAACTCGACTTTGAAGGCGGACGCCTTTATCAAGCGTGTCCCGAAAGATATGGCGGAGCAGGTCTATGCGTTTTCCCTCATGGCGGTTAAACTGGATACCAAGAAGGAAGCCGAGTATTTTGCAAAACTGGCCCAGGGTCTGGGTCTCGGTGGAGACGCCGCGAACGAGATCCACACCCGCCTCGGTCAACCGGAGATCTTTGCCTGATCTGATTTTCTTCCAAAATGTCCCGAAATCGACGACCCAAGCCCCCTGGAAACCGGCCGCGTGAAGCCCGTGCCAATGTGCATTCCAGCTCCTCTACCGGAATCGCCCGCCTCACCGAGGATGATCTCTTCGACCGGCTTCGGGAGGTGGAAGAACCCCTCCTGCTTGTCCTTGATGGCGTCCAGGATCCCCACAATCTGGGTGCCTGCCTGCGGTCGGCCGAGGGAGCGGGCGTGCTGGCCGTGATCGTTCCGAGGCACAAGGCCTCTCCCGTGACCGAGACGGCGGTTCGAGTGTCATGCGGTGGGGCCGCCTATGTCCCGGTGGTTTCCGTGGGAAACATGGCGAGGTTTCTGGAACGGGTGCGGGATGAGGCCGGAGTCCGTGTCGTCGGCACGGCGGACGAGGCGGATTGTGAACTCTACGACTGCGAAATGACCGGTCCGCTCGCCATTGTCCTCGGTGCCGAGGGTGAGGGCATGCGTCGCCTCACCAAGGAAAATTGCGACACCCTCATCCGAATTCCAATGCTTGGTCATGTGGAATGTTTGAACGTTTCCAATGCCGCGGCGGTCTGTCTTTACGAGTCGGTCCGGCAGCGTGAATTTGCGTAACGGGAACGGATTGACCCATTTTCCTGAAACTTCAGAACCTCTTATCGCCAACGAATACGAATTTATGACGAACTCCGCTTACGCCAATCCTTTCACGGTCGTTGCCGCAGCCGCTCCCTCGGAGCGCTCGGCCTTTATCCGGCAGACCTATCTCCACCTTGGATTTGCGATTCTCGCTTTCGTCGGGATCGAGTGGTTTCTCCTGAATCAGAGCTGGGCACCCGCGCTGATTCAGAAAATGACCGGGGGGATGGGATGGCTCATCGTCCTCGTGGCCTTCATGGCGGTCTCCTTCCTGGCCCAGAAGCTGGCCGACTCGGAGGCTTCGAGAGGAACGCAATATGCCGGTCTGGCCCTCTTTGTTTTTGCCGAGGCCATCATCTTCATGCCGCTGCTTTATATGGCGGCTTTCTATGCCAATGACGGGCAGGTCATTCTGAAGGCGGGCCTGACGACGGGATTTGTTTTCGGAGGCCTTACCTTCGCGGCCTTTGCGACAGGGAAGGATTTCTCCTTCCTGCGCGGATTCCTGATGGTGGGTGGTTTTGTTGCCCTCGGGATCATCATTGTCTCGATTATCTTCGGATTTAATCTCGGGACCATTTTTGCCGGGGCGATGGCGCTCTTTGCCTCGATCGCGATCCTCTACAACACCTCGAACATCATCCACCACTACCGCACCGACCAGTATGTTTCGGCTTCACTTTCCCTCTTTGCGAGTGTTGCCCTGCTCTTCTGGTATATTCTCCGTATCTTCATGAACCGTGACTGAGCGAATTAAGCGCAATTTCGGTCGAAATTTCGAAGAGCCGCCGGACACCCCGGCGGCTTTTTTGTGCCGCGACTGCGGGATTTCTTCGGTATTGCCGAATCCGCCCGTTTTACGTAGTCTTTCTAAATCATCATGAAAACTCCCGATCAACCTGCCTCCCTCGACCGCCGCAAAGTCCTCAAATACGGAGCCGGATTCGGCCTCGCCCTCGCCTGGCCGAACTCCCGGGTCCTCGGTGCCAATGACGACATCCGTATCGGTATTATTGGCGTGAACGGTCGCGGCAAGTCGCATATCGACGCCTTCGAGAAAATGAAAGGCGTGCGTCTTACAGCCCTCTGTGACACTGATCCCACCGTCCTCGACGCGCGGGTCAATAAGAGTGCCGACAATCAGAAGATCGCGGTCAATGGCTACGCCGATATGCGCGAGATGTTCGAAAAGGGTGACATCGACGCCATGTCGACGGCAACCCCGAATCACTGGCACACCCTCGCTGGGATCTGGGCGATTCAGGCGGGCAAGGATGCCTACATCGAAAAGCCGATTTCCCACAACGTCTGGGAGGGCCGCCAGCTGGTGAAACTCGCCCGCAAGGAAGGAAAGATCTGTCAGGGTGGCACCCAGAGCCGCTCCATGGGCTCGATTCAGGCAGCAGTGAAGTTTGTCCGTGACGGAAACCTCGGTAAGATCAAGTGGGTCAAGGGCATGTGTTACAAACCCCGTCCCTCGATCGGCAAAGGAGGAGGAGGAGAAATCCCTGCCGGCGTAAACTACGATATCTGGTGTGGTCCGGCCGAACTCGAGCAGCCCTTGAGAAGGCAGAAATTCCACTACGACTGGCATTGGTTCTATGCCTATGGCAATGGCGACATGGGCAACCAGGGGATTCATCAGATGGATGTGGCCCGCTGGTACCTCGGCGAGAACAAAATCGCCCCGCGTTCCATGAGCATCGGTGGCCGTCTCGGTTACGATGACGATGGCGAAACCCCGAATACCCAGATCGTGTATCACGACTATGATGCCGCTCCCCTGATTTTCGAAACCCGCGGGCTTCCCCGCGCGAAGGAGTTTCAGGAAAAGGACTGGGGCAAGAACATGAACTTCCCCGATGAGTTCCCCGACGCGAGCGGAATCTCAGTCGTCGTTGCCTGTGAAAACGGTTTCGTCTTCACCGATGCCGGCGGCAAGGTCAAGGTTAAGGATCTCGATGGCAAGGAACTGCCAACCCCCGAGGCTTTCAAAACCGAGGACATCTTCGAGAACTTCATCAGCGCGGTGAAAAGCCGGAAGATCGAAGACCAGTATGCCGATTGCGAGGAGACACACATTTCCAGCGCGCTCTGCCACACCGGTCTGATTTCCCATCGTCTCGGTGAAAAGCTCACGAAAGACCAGGTCATGGAGCGGATCAAGGACGACGCTTTCCTGACCGAGCGTTTCGGATCAATGGCGGATCATCTCGCGGCAAACGGAGTCGACCTGGCCAAAGACGGCGTGACCACCGGCCCGATGCTCAAGTTTAACCCGGAAAGCGAGTGGGCCGAAGGCAACGGAGATCTCGACGCACCTGCCAATGCCCTGGCGACCCGAGAGTACCGTAAGCCCTACGTGGTGCCCGAGGTGCTCTGAGGAGTTGGGTCCAAGTTAACATTCAATGGAGCGGTGAAGGTGGAACGCCTTCACCGCTTTTTGTTTCGACCCGGGTTCGGGATTTCGGTATGCTTACGGCATGAAATCGGGATTACTCCCCTGTCTGCTTTTCGCTATTCTCTTCGATGTACAAAGCGGAGCGGCCCAGATCCCCCTGCCTCCGAATCCGGGCGAATTTTCCAAACGCAACCTGAGTGAAAACGGGGGAGGTAGCTCTTCGGTCGGGATTTCCGGCAGCCCCGCAGCATCGCCAAAGACGGTGGTGGTCGAGTATGTGGCAGTGACGCCGCTTGAGTCCTGGGTCAACGTCGAGGGAAAGACGATTGAGGCGCGTCTCCTTGCCTTCTCGGCCCCGGAAGCGGGGAAGGCCGGACCGGTTGAAATACTCCGGGAAGGTAAGGTGCGCTTCCTCGTCAGCGGTCGCAAGGAACCAATCGACTACCCGCTTGAGCAACTGGGCGAAGCGGAGAAAACAAAGATCAGGGCTCTCGCGGAAATGGCGGCGAAGGGGCCGCCTGCTCCCTAAACTCGGGTAGAGGAGGGTCAGAGACCCGACTCTCTTCACTCCGTCAGGGCGAGTCGCGCCGACTCAGTCACGCCGTAGCAGGTTTCCTCCATCGTGAGATTGTCCGTGGAAATGACGAGATCACGGGTGGCTTCATAGAGTTCGTTCCGGGCGGTGAGCATTTCGCGGATCGTGGCGAGGGGATCTTCGGTTTGAAGAAGCGGACGGTTGCGATTGCGTTTGACCCGCTCGTAGATCGTTTCGGGTGAGGCTCTGAGCCAGATGACGTATCCGGCGTCCTTAAGAATTTCCCGGTTCCGTGCGACGGTCACGATGCCTCCTCCGGTTGAGATGACCTGGCCGTTCGCCAAGGCGCATTTTTCAAGTACTTCAGTCTCGAGTTCGCGAAAGTAGGTTTCCCCCGAGTCGGCAAAAATCTGCGGGATTGATTTTCCCGCCTGTTTGACGATGAGTTTGTCCGTATCAACAAAGCGCCAACCGAGACTCTTGGCGACCCGCATACCCACCGAAGTCTTGCCGGTTCCCATGAATCCGATCAAAATCAGATTGCGGGCTTGTTTTCCTGTCGTATTCACTACCCCCCAAGCATAGCTTGGACCGGGCCGAAGCCCAACTAGATTCCCATTTCCTATGCAGACTGAAGTTGCCCTGACTGACAATGAGCAGAACACCCGTGAGACGATCCGCCGGGCGGTAACGATGCTGCAAAGCGGGGAAGTGGTGGCGCTTCCCACCGAAACGGTCTACGGGCTGGGAGCCGATGCGCTGAATCCGGAGGCCGTGGAGAAAATCTTCGCGGCAAAAGAGCGCCCCCATTTTGATCCGCTCATTGTCCATGTGCCGCACAAGAATTCACTCTGGGAAGTGGCGGATATTCCGGCGGACATCTCGAAAACCGTGATCCAGCTGGTTGAGACATTCTGGCCCGGGCCTCTCACCCTGCTCGTTCCCAAAAAACCCGTCATTCCCGATATCGTCACCGCCGGATTGCCAACCGTCGCGGTACGCCAGTGCGAGCACCCCATTTTTCACCGTATCATCAAAAATCTCGGTCGTCCCATCGCCGCCCCGAGTGCTAATCGCTTCGGCTGCCTCAGTCCGACCTCCTCCGGTCTCGTCATGGACCAACTGGACGGAAAGATTCCCCTGGTGGTCGACGGGGGAGCCTGTGCCGAAGGGCTTGAGTCGACGATTGTCAGGATTATTCCCGGGAGCCCCAAGCCCATCATTCAGATCCTGCGGCCGGGCCCGGTCACGGCTGAGGATTTGAAAAAATTCGGCAAGGTCGTTTTTCTTGATCGCAACGAAGCGGTCGAAGATTCCGCTCCCGAAGCACCCGGAATGCTGGCGACCCATTATGCCCCGCGCAAACCCCTGCGATTGCTTTCGAAGCCGGAAGACTTCAGACCGGAAGAAGGCAAGCGTTACGCCCTGCTAAGCTATCGGGGTGAGGAAAAAGACGGGTTTGTGACCCTCCACCCCTGGGCCGAAGTCGCGGTTCTCAGTCCCGGATCCGGCCGTGTTGCCGAGGCCGGGATACGCCTTTTTCATATGCTCGGGTATCTTGATAAACTCGAGGTGGATGAAATCATCGCTGAACCCGTGCCTGATCGGGGTGTCGGGAAAGCGATCCTCGACAAGCTGCGAAGGGCCTCAGTGAAGTGAAATGTTGGACCGGGAATGGGGAGCCGGGATCATTCCTTACACGCCCCTTTTCGCGCCGAAGAGCCTGAGATGGAGTCGGTCCGAGTAGCGGAATCCGTGGGACTGCGCGAGGGCGGCGGTTTCGGTCTGATTCGCTTCCAGTTCGGTGACGGAATTTGCCTTGGGCATCAGGAAGACGCGGTCGGGAGGCAGGGAGACTGCCTTGAGTAATTCGAGGATCTCGCCGAGTTCGTCCCGGGAACTGACCACAAACTTGAAGTCCGCTTTGCCGGTTTCGGCGAGTTGTCGCAGCACCTCGGGGCGGGTCCGCATTTCCTCAGGCACCATTGAGTTGGCGAGTTTTGGAGAGACGTTGATCTGGTCGATGGTATCAAGGAACTCCGGCCCCGGAAACAGGGTGCCGTTGGTTTCGACCTCGAAGGTGGAAGCGGCATCGGCTTCTTTGAGCGCTGACATGAGCGTGGTCCACCCTTTTTCCTGGATGAGCGGTTCACCTCCGGTAAAGACAAAATGACGGCAGGGATACGTTGAGACAGCCGTGACAATTTCACCGGCGGAGCAGTCGATGATCTGATCTTCCCGGCGGTACTTCTGATAGGACGGGTCAGCGTCCTTTTCGTGCATGAAGTTGGTGCCCTCCCAGTTCCAGGTATAGTCCGTGTCGCACCAGTGACAGTGGAGATTGCAGAGGGAGGAGCGAATAAAGATGGAGGGCCGTCCAATATTCCGTCCCTCGCCCTGGAGGGTGAAGAAAATCTCCGGACGGCCGTCGGGCATACGAGCCAGTTTCATCCTTTCATCATAGTATCTCCGACGGAACGACCCAACGTGTCATTTCGGCACGTAGACAATTTTTTCGAGGGTGTCACCGCGTTTTCCTTCCGGCCAGGTATCGCTTTCGGGCCAGCCGAGAAAGAACAAGCCGAGGCATTTGTCACGCGGGTCACCGAGTCCGAGCCACTGGCGCATTTCATCCGTGTAGACGAGCGGGGGAGTGGACCAGTAGGCGGCCATGCCAATGGCTGAGGCGGTGAGATGCATGTTGTGAACGGCACAGGCGACGGCCTCGATTTCCTCGATCTCGGCGATTTTTTCGATCTCCTGCCGCTTCATGCCGACGGCGATGACGACGGAAGCCTTTTGCGGGAGTGATCCCAGTTTCTCGAACTTGTCGGAGCGGAATTCTTTCTCCGGGGTGACCTTCTGATAAAGGGATTGGCAGAAATCGGCGAGCCGTTTGCGACCGTCTCCGGTAAAGACAAAAAAGCGCCAGGGTTCGGTCATCCCGTGGGTTGGCGCCCAGTTGGCATTCTCGAGGATGCTGGCGAGGAGCCGGGTCTCGACCGGTTTGTCGGACATGTCCTGCGGTTTGATCGTACGTCTGCGGCGGATCAGTGCATTCGCCGCAGCGAGGCGCAGGGACATGGCATCGAGAGGTGGCGTCGTCGGTTCGTCACTCATGAGAATGGGAGCGGTGATCCGCTAGTCAGGGTGCTTGTCGCGGCATTCCTTTTCAATTCCAACCGGCTTGCCGACCTCGTCGACCGGGTGGGTGTAGAGGTAGCGCCAGACATCCTCGTGCAGATAGCTGCCGTCGGAATTTTTGGCCGACGATTTTCCGGGAGTGACTGATCCGTGCGCCTTGTCCGCATTACCACCCACGTCGAAGCTGGTGATAAGGCGTCGGGAGTTGTCATAGGGGTAGGGAGTCTTGTCGACATCGATCACGGCACCGAAGCGATGAAGGCCGAGGAGCTGCCATGACCGGCAATAATGGTGCCCCGTCCAGCCCCCGTCGAGAGTGTGGGTGAAACCGAAGTAGCGATTCGGTTCGGTGGCGGATTTCAGGGATTGCCATGACTGGTCTTCATCACGCGGCCCGCAGAGGGTGACAACCCGGTCCACCTTCACTTCAATCGCAAACCGGGCCGCCGTGGTGGCCCCGTGTGAGGCACCTGAGATGATGACCTTCTCCCAGTTCAGGTCTGAACCGTCTTTGGTGAGGAAGTAGTCCCATTTCCCTTCCGGATTTTCCTTGTCCAGCCACTTCACGAACTGAACACTCCGCTCCATCATGCCGTCAGCCTTCGGGATGTCGACTTCATCGCTGACGTCTTTGCCAGTGGCGGCTTCGAGCCTGACATTACCCCGGGCCTGCGGGTCGAGGGGCTTATCCTTGCAGACGAGGCTGAACCATTTGTTGGCATAGTGGGGCTGGATCGCATGGAGCCCGTAGCTGTTGAGCCGGTCGAAGAGTTCTTTATTGTAGCCCATCAGCCAGATGACCAGTTTGCCCTGAGGCTCCACGGAGGTGTCGACCGAGGCGCGCTGGGTGTCGGTGGGTTTGCCATCCTTGTCCTGGAAGACAAAATCGATCTCCGGATGCTCCTTCGCCTGATCATCGATCTCGCTGGCACGAGCCGAAAATTCGTATCGCTTTTCGTCGCGGTCCCGGAATCTTAATTTGGGCTCTGCCCCGAGAACCGGAAGGATTGAGGCAAAGAGGAGGCAACTGAGAAGAAGACAGGCGGGGGTTTTCATCATAGGGAAAAGTTTCATTCGAGACATGGAACGGGGTGATCGTCAGAGCAACAGAATTTGCACCGGAAAGAAAGCAAAGAAGAGTTTTACATTGAAATCAAATTTTTCAAAAATGGTCCGTTTGACGGCCTCTGCCAGGCATCCCACTCGATTGAACCGCTGATGAAACGTCTCATCATTCTTAACCCCCGGAGCCGCCACGGCAAGGCGGGAAGGATCTTTGAAGCGCTCCGTCCTGAACTGGAGCGCAAGCTGGGACCATTCGAACTCTACCTGACTCAAGGTCCGGGAGACGCCACGAAGAAAGTGAGGTCAGTTCTGCGCGGTGGCGGGGTGGATCAGATTCTGATTGCAGGGGGTGACGGATCAATCAATGAGGCGTTCAACGGCTACTGGACTGAGGGAGTGATCCCGAACCCCGGGGTGCCGCTCGGGATTATCAATCTCGGGACCGGGGGGGATTTTTACCGCACGGTCACAGGGTGCAGTGAGGACTATGAAGCTGCCTTGATCGGGAACCACTCCCTACTCGTCGATGCCGCGAAAGTGACTCCTGGAGACGGGATTCCGCGATATTTCCTGAACATTTCCTCGGTCGGAATGGCCGGCGAGATGTTGCGAAATCTGAAAGCCTCTTTCTTTCAAAATGGGGCATCGGCCTACTTTTTCCACACTTTGAAGACCCTGCTTGGCTATCGAGCGAAACGGGTCAGGGTCGATCTAGTTGACGAGACCGGAGCGCCGCGGAGCCTGGAGGTGGACATGTTGAATCTGTTTGTCTGCAATGGACGCTACAGCGGCGGCGGGATGCAGTGGGCACCGACCGCAAAACTGGATGACGGACTGCTGCGCCTAACCGTCATTTCCGGGCCGCGGAAATGGCCCCTCATCGCCCAGAGCGGGAAATTGTACAAGGGAGAAGTCGAAACCTTTCCGGGAGCCATCACCTTCGCCGTCAGCGGGGTGACGGTGCGTTCGGCTTATTCGGTCAGTCTTGAGACGGATGGCGAAATCGTGGAGCTGACGCCCGAGGCCGGTATCGAGTTCCACTTCGAGGTGCTTCCTCGCGTGTTTCCGCTGGTGCTTTAGGATCAGGCTTTTCCCGTCCGGACGAGCTTGATGTGGTCCGGTCCGATCTCGACCAGTTTCTTTTTGTACAACCTGCCTGCTGCCTGCTTGAAGGCTTTTTTGCTTGTTCCGAATGTATCACGGATGAGTTCGGGGGAACTCTGGTCGCCGATGGCAATGTTGCCGCCCCGGGCGCGCAAGGTTTCGAGGATACGGTCGGAGAGATCCGTGACCCGTCCATAACCCACGGGTTCCAGGGAAAGGTCGATCTTGTAATCCTCGCGCAAGGCCCGCACGTACCCCTGTAGCTCCTCCCCCGGTTCGAGCTCGCGATGAACCTCGCTGGAATGAATCAGTCCCCGATGCTTCCGGTCTATCATCGCCGCATATCCGAGCGGGGTTTTCTCCAGAACCATGAGTGACACGGGTTGCCCCGCTTCGTAACGTGGTGAGACCTTGTCGAGATATCTTCCCAGCTTGGTGGTGGCGATGATGCGATCCGTTTTTTCGTCAATGATGACGCGGACAACGACCTTCTGACCGGTGCCGACCTTTTTGCTCTGCTCGGCGAAGGGGAGAAGGAGATCTTTCGGTAGGCCCCAATCGAGAAAGGCCCCGATTCGGTCGTTCACCTCGATGACACGGAGTCCGGCGTATTCACCCGCCTGACAGAGCGGAAGTTGCGTCGTGGCGACAATACGGTCCTCGGAATCACGGGAGACAAAGACGGTCACCTCATCGCCCTGCTCGACATCGGCGGGGACTTCACGGGTGGGAAGCAGAATTTCCCCGAGAGGTCCGCCGTCGAGATAAAATCCGTGATCCGACTCGCGAAGGATGATGAGTTGATTGATTCTACCGAGCAGGGCCATTGGCCAAGATAGCGGATGGAGGCCAAATTGCCTCCGGTTTTAGACTGCTTCCTCAGCGCCAGGCGAGGTCGTGTTTTTCCCCGTGCTGAGGATGCGCGGGATCAATCGCGCGCAGCTCAAGACTGAGTCCGCCCGCAGAGACGGTTGCACGAACCCATCCGTTCGGCCGTTTCGGGTCGAAGACATAAGCCGTCGGCGGCAGGTTGATTTCGTGGAGGCCGTCAGCGTCTTTCTTAAGAAGCCAGGTGTGGCTGTGGCCGTAAAGATAGGCTTTGGCGGCCGTGCGGGCGCTGATGACCTTGAGAAACTCCCCGCTATCGACGAGGCCGCTTATTTTGATTTTTTCGTCTCCGGGGATGATGTCCTCCCGGAAGACCTGAGGGTAATGATGCCCGACGATAATGGCGGGTTTGTCAGGGGTCTTGTCGAGAATCGTTGCGATCCAGGCAAGCTGCTCTGCTCCAAACTCCCCCTCGACCTTGTTCACGAAACGAAGGGAGTCGAGGAGGATCCAGTTCGCCAATGGCGTCTCAAGAATAGAACAGTGTTTGCCGGATACAGGGGATTCTCCGGTCGCTATGCCGAGCGCGGAGGAAAAATTATCCCTGTCATCGTGGTTGCCGAGAGTGAAGTGGACGGGAAGTCCGGCTTCACGGAAGGGATCGAGGATTTCAAGGAGAGTGGTGTAGTCGCCCGCCTGACCGTCATCGTAGGCGCAGTCGCCATCAATGATGACGCCGGAGAGTGATTCCTTTTCCGCAAGCACTTCAGCGACGACCTTGCGCAAGTGGTCGGCCATTGTAACGCCCTGTCTGGAAACCGTCGCTGGATCAGCGGCGATATGGGTATCTGAGAGAAGCGCCCAGCTTTCCGTGCCCGCCGCCTCCCGGGCTCCGGTCTTCGGGAGGACGGAGGAGAGGGCAAGAACGGCACTTCCGCCGAGGAAGCGGCGACGGGAAAGGGGAGCTAAATGAAAGGGCATTCCCCATTATTGTCTCAAAGTTCTTCCGTGCAAAAGTCAGTAAGTAAATTTTTTGGTGATTCGGGGTCCGTGAATCCGCCGGGTTCCGTCTTTACCGGAAAAGAGCGGATTGGTTTCATGGCGGGGATGAGTTTCAAGCATCTCCTTTTTATTTTCGCGTCCGTGATTCATGTCGGAACAGCCCTTGCCGAAAAGCCCAATATCATTTTTATCCTCGCTGATGATCTCGGTTATCGGGAACCCGGCTGTTATGGTCAGGAGAAGATCAAAACTCCCCGGATCGATCAGCTCGCTGCGCAAGGGATGCGGTTCACCCGCGCCTACTCGGGCAACGCGGTATGTGCACCCTCGCGGTGTGTCCTGATGACAGGAAAACATCCCGGCCATGCCACGGTCCGCGATAACGCCTCGGTTGATCCCGAGGGCCAGCACCCGCTCTTTGCGGAAGATGTGACGCTCGCTGAATTGCTCAAGACGGAGGGCTACTCGTGCGGCGTGTTTGGCAAGTGGGGCCTGGGAAACATGAGCTCGGAGGGCAATCCGAACCGGCAGGGCTTTGATCGATTTTTCGGATACAATTGCCAGGCGCACGCCCATTCCTATTATCCGGCAACCCTCTGGAGCGACGGCGAGTTGTTTCCACTGAAAAACGTTCCCCCTGTTCCGGGACATGAGGGCTTCGAGTCCGGCGCCGCCCCTTCCGATCCGCGCAGTTATGACCGCTTCAAGGGGCAGGACTATGCTCCTGACCGGATCCACGAACAGGCCGTGAAATTCCTCAGGGAGAATCGTGAGCGGCCCTTCTTCCTCTACTATCCGAGTCTGATTCCGCATGTCGCCCTGCACATCCCTGACAAGGAACTCGAGCCCTACCTCGCGATGAAGTGGAACGATCCTCCTTTTACCCGCGAAAGCGGGCGTGGCTATACGCCCCACTTTACTCCCCGTGCCGCTTATGCCGCGATGATTTCGAAGCTCGATACGCAGGTGGGGGAAATCGTCGATCTTGTTGCCGAACTCGGCCTAAGCGAAAATACCCTGATCGTCTTCACTTCGGACAATGGCGCAACGCATCTGCACGAGGAGGTTGATGTCGATTTCTTCAAAAGCGTAGGTGAGTTGCGCGGGCTCAAGGGGGAACTCTACGAAGGCGGAATCCGCATCCCGCAGATTGCGTCATGGCCGGGAAAAATTTCCGCTGGAAGTGAGAGTGACCGTGTTACCGGTTTCGAAGACTGGCTCCCGACGCTCCTCGAGTTGGTCGGTGCTGAAGCGAAAACACCCAAGACCATAGACGGCATCAGTTTCGCTGCCACCCTCCGCGGCGAAAAGCAGGATCCACGCTCCTTTCTCTATCGGGAATTTCCAAGCTATGGCGGCCAGCAGGCGGTCTGGTTCGGTCAACGCTGGAAGGGAATTCGCAAGGATCTGAAGAAGAAGAACGTGAAACCTGATCTCACGGTGGAGCTCTATGATCTCAACGCTGATAGCTCCGAATCAGAGGATGTCTCCGCTGCAAATCCTGACGTGGTAGCGGAGATCGAGCGACTGATGAAAAGTGAGAGGACCGTATCCGGGGCGTTTCCTTTTCCGGCTCTGGATCGTCTCGCAGGAGAGTGACTTTAACCTTAATCCCAAACCCAGTGCTTCAGTCTCAGCCGCTCGGCGAGTCTTGCCGCCTCGATGGCCCTGGGGCCGTTTTTTTCGGCGAGAGCATCAGCCACGCTGATTGCAACGGCCCAGTTTTGTTCGAGCATGAGCAGGTCAATGGCGGCGAATCCGGCCCGGAATACCCATTCGGTCTCCCGGGGGGGAAGTTCTTCGATGAGGCCGGGGGAGATACTTCTGGTTTCGTCAACGATCGACCGGTAAATCTCCAGGGCCACAGAGTTCCGGCCGAGGGCTTCGAGACACTTTCCTCTCCGCACGGCGGCGTTATAGCGCCAGACAGGAGGGGCCGCCACAAGATTGGATAGTGCGGTGAACTTTTCCGCAGCCTCCTCGAGTTTCTCCGGGGCGCGGTCGTCGGCGAGGGCTTCGGCGTAGTAGACAAAACCGAGATCCGCCATCGCCGCAAATCGCAGATCGGCGCCGGTAGGAAGATTCTCAAGGAGCCAGTTGAACTGCTCCTTGGCGTCCGCAAATCGCTCCAGAGAGAGATAGAGGAGGCCGAGTTCGTGACGGGCCTCAAAGGAGAGAGCTCCGCCGCCGCCAATCATGGCCTTCCATTTTTCAATCGTGTCTTCACCGGGAGGAGACGAGCGGGCCTCAAAGAATTGAGCGGTCCCGGCATGGGGGGAATCGGGAAACTTTTCCCTCACGAGTTTAAAATAGGACCCCGCCGCCTTCAGATTTTTCATCTCAAAGAGCTCGGAGGCGAGGATCATGATGACTTCCTCAAGATAGCCGGAACTGGGCCAGTTATTGATAAACTCCTCGGAGCGTCTGATCAGTGCCGGGATATTCCGCTCGGTCCGTTCGATCCAAATCGAGGTGTAGTCGAGCCGTTCGCTTTGTGTCAGGGTCAACGGGCGGGTGCGGAGACCGTCAAAGATTTCCCTTGCCGCCTGTGGGCGTGCCGGTGCCTGATTGAGGTTGATCTCGGCCAGGGCAAGCTGAGCCTCCACGTTCGCTTCATGTTCGGGATGTTCCCTGACAAACGTATTCAGCCGCTCAAAGGCCTTCGGATCTCCCTTTGCCGCGTAATAGAGACCTCCGACAAAAACGAGATCGGCAAGGAGTGTCGAACGGGGGTTGGTTCGTGCGAGCGCCTCTTCGGAGGTCGTGAAGGCCGTCGTGTCGCCGTTCCGCAGCGCCGAAAGCGCCGCATTGTATAGATTGCGACTGCGTCCTTCACCGACTGCAGTATCAGCCATTTCGATAAAGCGACGGGTCGACGCATCGAATGCGCCATTCAGATACGAAGCCTGTGCCCCCGCAAAACCGAATTGTTCGCGCAGTGATGACGACACCGGTTCACCGTCACCGGATTTTGAAAGATTCTCCGCATCATTGGCGCGGTTCTCGATTTCGTCGAGGCGAAGCCGGCACTCTAGTTTGATTCCCGGATTCTCCGCGCCGGGAAGAAACTCGCGCAATTTTTCACCAGTGTCGGAACCCGCGAACAGCAAAATGCGGAAAAGCCGGGCGGCATCTCGTCCGGGAAAGTCAGGTGAACTTTCCCAGGCTTCGAATCGTTCCTCAAGACCAGCGGGAACTTTTTTGCCAATCAGCTGCTCGAGTAACAAAAAGGCAAGGCGCGCGCTTTCTGCATCACGGGAACCTTCAATAAACTGGTAGGCGGTTTCGTAGGCTGAAGGCTCCTGTCCGGTCTGAGTGAAAATCCACACTTTGAGTCTTGTCAGCGAAAATCGAAGCGGTCCTTCGTAGGTTTCCAATGGTCCGATGCCGTCAAGATAGGATAATGCATCTTTGAACCGTGATGTGGCTGCGGCGATCTGGGCGAGGCGGAACGATTCCGACGCAGATTGAGGTTGAACCGCCTCGTGAACCAGATCAAAGGCCGCTTCCTCCCGGTCACTCCTCGCGAGGCAGATGGCGCGGTTGATGATAGCGGTGTTACCCGCATTCGGAGTCGATGAGATGAAAAGGTTGTAGTACTCGGCGGCTTCCTCGAAACGCTCCTGCTCCTGATAGGCAACGGCAATCCAATAAGCCGTTTGGGGGGAGGGGTTTAGGAGAGGGTTCTCCCGAACCCATGTAATCGCCTGATCCGTGGAGCGGTCTCGTACGAGTGATTCGAGGAGGCGGGAAGCCACGAAGTTTTTTTCGGCTTCACCGGTTTCGTTTTCCTGAAGGATCGCCCAGCAATTGCGGAAACTGGTAATTGCGGTCTCAAAGCGCTCGTCCTCGAGAGCCTGGCATCCATCACGGAAGGAGGGAAGGTCGGCGAGACTCTCCTGTCCTTCGGCGGAGAATGAAGCGAGTAAAATCGCAAAAACCGCGCCGGCGGAAAAGGGGTTCGTCAGGAGACGATTCATTTCTTCCCGTTGCGCTTGACGAAATCAATGGCCTTCGAGTCATCGTCTCCAGCGCCCCATACCGCGCGGAGAAAATCCGAAGGGGCGATGTCGTGCCGGCGTAGAAAGGCGCGATCTCCTCCGCAGCTGAACATCGTGTTGGGGTCGAGTTCTCCGCGAAGTTTCGCACGGGCTTTCGCGAGAATGCGAGGGAGCCAGACGTACCCGGCGAGCTCATCCGTTTTCGCCGGCAGTGTTGCAGGGTCAAGGACCCGCTCGCTCCGGGCTCCGTGCATGACTTCGTGGAGGTAATCGCGGCGAACACTGGCGATCATCACCGCAGTCGTGAGAGTCGGTTCACCCAATTCGGCAAAGTCCTCAACGAAGTCGAAGAACTCGCGCTTCCGGTAGCCGATCGAGGCAAGGAGAGCGAGGTCATCGTCCGTATAGTAGTGCTCAAAATCGCTGTCACCGGAGCGGTAGCGTTCAACACATCGCTCGAATAGTTCGGTGAAAGCGGAGTCCCATTGGTAGTCTGTCATGAGCGGAAGTGAAATTAGGGATTGATAGTCAAAAGGGGATAGAGGCAGAGCGATTCCGCCTCATTTGCTGAGCTCCAGCATCCGCATGATCGGAGCCTTGGCTGCTTCGCGTTTTGTTTCGTCAAGAATGACCTCGGGACTGAGGTCCCTGAGACAGAGATAGAGTTTCTCCATCGTGTTCATTTTCATGTAACGGCATTCGGCGCAGGCGCAGCGATCAGTGGGCCCGGGGATGAGATTTTTCCCGGGAACATCGCGGCGCAGGCGATGGAGCATGTTCGCTTCGGTCACCACGATGATATTGTGGGAAGGCGAATTGCGGCAGAAATCGATCATTCGTTCAGTCGAGCAGACTTCGTCGGCGAGCAACCTGACTGCGGTGGTGCACTCGGGGTGTGCCACCACGGCGGCATCAGGATACTCATCCTTGATTCGCTGGATGCTGTCGCGGGTGAACTCGACGTGGACGTAACAGTTGCCGTTCCAGTATTCCATCTCCCGTCCGGTCTGCTGGGAAACCCACGCACCCAGGTTCTGGTCAGGGACAAAGAGAATGGGCCTGTCCGTCGGAGCCGCTTCAACAATCCTGACCGCGTTGCCGCTCGTGCAAATCACGTCGGAAAGAGCCTTCACCGCGGCGGAGGAATTGATGTAGGTCACCACATAATAATTTTTCTCCGCGTTTTCCTGAAGGAAGGCGGCGAGATCCTCGGCCGGACACGAATCCTCAAGCGAACATCCGGCATTGGCGTCGGGTAGGACGACCGTTTTCTCCGGGTTGATGATCTTCGCTGTTTCCGCCATGAAATGAACCCCGCAGAATGCAATCACGTCGGCCTTGGTTTCCTGCGCCCGGAAGGAGAGTCCCAATGAGTCGCCGACATAATCGGCGATCTCCTGGATTTCGGCATTCTGGTAGTTGTGCGCAAGAATGACCGCGTTGCGCTCCTTTTTGAGAGCAAGAATGTCAGCTCTCAGATCTGTCGATGTCAGGGATGCGTTCATGGATGAAATTTTCAGAAGCCCTTATTAGCGGCCGGAAGGAGGGGTGAAAAAATGAGCAGCACTTGTTCAGCCGATCACGGTGGGGTTGAATCCTTTTCTGAGCGGTAGTTCGGTGCTTGTGTCAGGGTCGACGTCACATTGTCCGGAGACACGTCCACCCTCCTTGATATCGATTTCCACCGCACGGGCGTCCCCTTCAACGAGACCGCTTTTACCAATCCTCAGTTTTCCAGAGCAGGTGATATCACCGATAAAATGACCGTTGATTTCGGCGCGTTGCGTCATGACACCGTCAGGGAAACGAACTTCGCAACCCTTCTCAACGACGAGCCGCTCACAGAAGAGATTTCCACGAACGACTCCCGAGTGACGGAAAACCGCCTCCCCCGTGCAGTCGACCCGGGCATCGATTGATCCGTTGACGGAGAGGTGATGGCAGGCAATCTCCGAATCATTGATGAGACCTCCCTTTCGGGCGATCGTGACATCTCCTCTGGTGCGCAGAGTGTGGCTTTTCACCGTCTTGATCTCATAGTCCGCCAGGCTGATGTAGGCGTTGCAGCGTTCACACTGGGTCGATTTGGCAAAACGCGAGACCCCCTGGACATGGTAGCAGCGAAAGCATCTTACGCGCGTTTCCGCGACCGGCTCCTCGCGCTTCCGGCGCTGATCCGGAGGGACATAATTCGGAGGCATTTTATCACGGTCGGGAACCGTGATTGATTTCTGTGAGCCGATGAGGGCGGCCATTGAGCCCTGGGCAAGAGCCTTGCGGCTTTGCGACTGCCTTCCTAGATAGGTCTCAGTTTCACCAGGCTCTTGGCCGGTCTCAGTCTCGCCGACCAGGCCGAAAAAGGCACCGGCCGAGATTCCGATTTCCTCTTCCGGAGCATCTTCCCCGGACCGGTGGAGTGATCGGGCTCCCGATTCCCTGTCTTCAGCGGTCACGAGCCAGGCGCTGCTGTCAGAACCCGCGTCGTCCGGGTGACCCGGGGTCTCCGAAAGCTTTTCAGAGAATTCTTTGCGTTGTCTGGGGATCACCTCGGCAATGCCGGACACCCGAAGACCGGGGTTGGCGATGGCAATGCCTTTTTTAACTCTGAAGTGCTCACCGCAGGAACGGCAGAACGACGAGATCACCATCGATGGCTCCTGCTGAAGATGCCCACAGTAGGGGCAGGTCAGATCGAGCTTTCTTGATCGTTGTAATTTTCCGAACACGTCTCTGATTGGCTAAACAAAAGCGCGCCTGATTGCTCCGGCGCGCTTTAACGCCGCCGCCGAGTGATCGAGGGCGGTCTTTCCGTTTTCTGAAATTCTAAAGGTTATCGTTGTTTGCCGGAGCAGGAGCCGCTGCGCTGGAAGACGGAGAACCCGACTGCCCTGCGGACTTGGAAGAAAGGGCGGACTTGGGTGTGCCCACGGTCGACGATCCCATGAAGGTCGCCCCTTCCTCGATGGCCAGTTTCCCGGCGGCGACGTCACCGTGAAGGACTGCGTTCTGCTTCAATTCGCACCGATCCGTGACAGTGATGTTGCCCTCGACCCGTCCGAAAACGACGACGGAGCGTGTTTTGATGTCTCCGACAATCTGAGCGTTTTCACCGACGGTGAGATCCCCTTCGGAATTCACTTGTCCCTCAATACGTCCGTCAATGATGAGGTCGTTGGAGAAGCGAAGCTTTCCTTTGATCTCCACATCGCTAGAGAGAATGTTTTTGCTGCCGGTCAAGGCACTAGACATGGTCGCACCGAATTTCGGTTTGGCAGAGTAGCCGGTCGAGTCGCCCGGTTTGACGTTGCCGGATTCCGAATTTTCGTCCTGGTTGATGATTTGTTTAAGCACGGCTGAAAAATTTTAAATTTTTAGTCAAGAAACCGGGCGAATTCCCGAGATCGGCTGAATCTACCTTATTCAACCGGAAAATGAAAGATCTTCTGCGGGATATGACCAGATTTCGCTTAAAGTAGGATGATAGTGAGGAATTTTTAGAAATTCTGCAGCAGTTGAACGGAAGTGCATCGCGACGACCACTTCATGGATGATCTCGACCGCCTCAGGACCGACCACGGCGGCTCCGATAATCTCCCCGGTTCCGGCGTCGGTGATCATTTTTACCAGGCCATGGGTTTCGCCCCGGACGATGGATTTTCCATGATCGTCGAAGGGGTAGCTGGCGACTCCGATCACTCTCCCGGTTTCGCGCGCCTCGACTTCGGATAGTCCAACGGTGGCGACTTCGGGGTCGGTGAAGATACCCAGCAATTTCAGCCGATAGTCAATCAACCGGAGTGGCGCGGGTTTTACTCCGAGCAATACGGCCGCGTTGTGTGCGGCAATTTCACCCTGTTCTATCGCGATGTGAACGATCTCATGCGGTCCGCAGACATCGCCCCCGGCAAATATATGATCCACACTTGTTCGTTGATCTGACCCGCAGACCACCTTTCCGGTCTGATCAACGGCAACTCCGGCCGCGGAGAGAGCGAGTCCGGCGGTATTCGCGGTCCGGCCGAGCGCGAGCAGGATCTCCTCCGCCGAGACGGATTTCTCCACCCCGTCGTGAGTGAAGTGGAGCTTTTTGAGACCGCCAGTCTCGTCCCTGGAGACCCCTGAGATCGAGGTTCCCGTGTAGAGCGTCAAATTTTCCCGCTCTTTCAGAGCTTCTTCGAGCGCTACCGCGATATCGGGGTCGGTACCTGAAAGAACCCGCGCGCTGCGTTGAATCACAATGACTTCTTTCCCCAGGCCTTCGAGGTAACAGGCCATTTCGAGGGCGATGGCGCCTCCGCCAAGAACGATCATACTCCCCGGAAGCGTTTCCGCGTCGAGCAATTCATCGCTGGTCCAATAGCCGGCTTCCTCGAGTCCGGCAACGGGCACCCGGGTAATCGACGAACCTGTCGCGATAAAGGCGGTCTTGAACCCGATTTCGACGGGTTCACTCCCGTCATTCGGCGTCATCGAGACGGAGAACGCATCGGAGAACGAGGCCTTACCGCGGTAGAGATCGAAGCGACCGTCCTCCAGTTGTTCGCTGCGGTAGCTCGCAAACTCCCCGATTAACCGGCGCTTGCGTGCGATGATTTCACGCGGATGGACGGAAAGTTCGCCCGTGCGGAGGCCGAATTCTGAAGCCCTCCTCATTGAACGGAAGCGGTTGGCTGACTCGATGAGAGTTTTTGACGGCATACAGCCCCGGAGAATGCAAAGTCCTCCCAGTTGCTCCGCCCCGTCGATCACCGCCGTCGAGAGACCTAGATCGTGGGCGGTTCGGGCGGCGGCGTATCCGGCACTACCTCCTCCGATAACCAGAAAATCGTAGCTTTTTTTCATGGATTGATGCGAGAATCTTACAGAATCCGGTGAATATCCTATTTTTACCGAACGGGCATGTCACCGGAACGAATGTCCTGACCATAACGACAAAAATGACGATTAGCCAGCAAGTCCCCTTTCGATTTATCGCCTGCATCCTGGCATCCCTGCTCATAGTGGCGTGCGAGGAGCCGCAAACGCGCTCGAAACCGGCGGCGGATGAGGTCTCTCTCGCCGAGGCACCGTTGGCTGGCTTCAAGATTCCTGAGGCGATCGATGCTCCAGCGGTCACCTCGACATCAGTGCCCGAGGCGCCTGCCGAAGATCTCGCCCCGGTCGAACCCGAACTGATTGTGACGATGGAGGGGAAGAAGATCACCATCAGGGGGGCGGTGAAAAGCAGCATTCAGCATGAGCGCATCGTCAAGGATATGACTGACGCCTTTCCCGAGTTCGAGATCGTGAACGAGTTTAAGCTCGAATATCACCGCATGCCCGTGGGATGGGGAAATCGGGTTTCGGAAGGCTTTCTCGTTCCCTATTTTCAACAAGTGAAGTCTCCGAAGGTCGCCTATCGCGAGGGTATAGTGACTTTGGCAGGAGAGGTGGCTGACACCCGCATGCACCGTTTCATCACCGAGTTGGCGATTGAGATGTTCTCCGGCAGCTACACCAAAAACATTGATAACAGGATTACGGTCGGCAAATAGGAATGTCGCTGCGACTTGAAATGCTTCAGGTGGCGAGGCTCTCGCGCTCCGTACTCGGGGACGAGGCATGTGCTCTCATTGAATCCTACCTTCGCGGTCAGCAGAACGACGACGGAGGATTCCGGGATCGTGATGGTGAATCCGATCTCTACTACACAAGCTTTGCCGTCGATGCCCTGACCGCCCTGCAGGTTGAGCTGCCCGAGGCTTCTCTGGGCGGCTATTTGGAAACGAAGTTGGAATCACTTGAGGAACTCGATTTTGTCCACCTCTGTTGCCTCTCGCGATGCCTCTCCGCGCTCTCACATTCACCTGATCAAGTTCAGATCGCGAGGGTAATGGAGAGAATTGAAACCTATCGTGCCGAAGCCGGGGGATATAATCAGTCAGAGGGAAATGAGACCGGGTCCGCCTATGCCTGCTTCCTTGCCTATGGCGCCTACTCCGACCACCGGCTGTCCTTGCCGGACATCGAAGGTGTCACCCGTTGTCTTGAGTCGCTGCAAACCCCGGGCGGGGCCTGGGCCAACGATGTCGAACTGCCCATCCCTAACATACCGGCCACCGCCGCAGCGGTGACTTTATGCCGCAACCTGCGCCTCCCCGTTCCGGAAGCGACGCCGCACTGGATTCTCAACTCGCTTCACCCTACTGGAGGCTTTCTGCCTTTTCCGGGGGCTCCCGTGCCGGATTTGCTTTCAACGGCGGTGGCCCTCCATGCCCTTGATGGCCTGCAGGTGGGGTTTGAAAATCAAAAAGATCTTCTACTCGATTTTGTCGATTCTCTCTGGACCGCTGCGGGCGGATTCCACGGGACCTGGGACGATGACGATCTGGATATCGAGTACACCTACTATGGTCTGCTCGCTCTTGGCCACCTCGCGCTCTGATGGATGAGTTGATGATGGATTCGCTGCTTGAAGAGACGCTGGGCAATGCCCGCCGCACCCTGCTCGCGCAGCGGTCGGACGGGGGGCACTGGGAGGGGGAGCTATCGACCTCGGCTCTCTCCACCGCGACTGCCTTAGTCGCCCTTGGCGTCACGGACGAAGCGGGCTTTGACTCGTTTGTCAGGGCGGCGGCCCGATGGCTGATTTCAAATCAGAATGGCGACGGAGGATGGGGTGATACGACCCGGAGTTACTCTAACATCTCAACTACGCTGCTCTGCTGGTCGGCCCTGACCCGTTTCGGCGGAGAGGAAGCGGCGCCGACGGTGCAACGAGCGGGATTCTGGATTCGGGACTACACAGGATCGCTCGATCCCGCCCTTATCGCTGAAACCGTCAAGGCCCGCTATGGAAAGGATCGCACCTTCTCGGTTCCCATCCTCATGCTGTGTGCGATTTGCGGAACGCTGGGGAGCAGCGGTTGGCGACTCGTTCTGCCGCTGCCCTTCCAACTCGCGGTGTTCCCGAGAAAATGGTTCGCTATTCTCCGCCTCCCGGTGGTCAGTTACGCTCTGCCCGCGCTAATCGCGATCGGCTATGCCCGCTATCGGAAAGGGGCTGGGGTATCCCGCCGCCTCCGGAGACCCCATCCTTTCTGGCCGAAGCTTTCGGCCCTGCTTCGGGAGATTCAGCCCGAATCAGGAGGCTTTCTCGAAGCTGCCCCCCTCACTAGTTTTGTGACAATGGCTCTGGCCTCGGCCGGGGAAAAGGAACACCCTGTCGTCAGGAAAGGGGTCGAATTTCTCATCAACACGGTGAGACCGGACGGAAGCTGGCCCATTGACACCAATCTTGCGACCTGGGCGACCACCCTTGCCGTGAAAGCGCTCGCGATCCATCCTCCCGCAACTCGAGAGGGTAAGGGGGAGGACTCAACCCTCTTCGCCGGTCAGGGAAAAGTCCTCGAGTGGCTGCTCGGTCAACAGTATCAGAGTGTACATCCGTTTACCAACGCCCCGCCCGGAGGATGGGCCTGGACAAATCTAAGTGGAGGGGTTCCAGATGCGGATGACACCCCGGGCGCTCTCCTTGCCCTCCATTCCCTGTGTCCGGATAGCCGAAAAGAGGAACTGATCAAGGTGGCCATTGCTGGGGTCGTCTGGTTGCTCGACCTGCAAAACCGCGACGGCGGAATTCCCACCTTTTGTCGCGGTTGGGGAGCGCTCCCCTTTGATCGCTCCTCCCCGGACCTGACGGCGCACACCCTGAGAGCCTGGTTTGTATGGCGGACCTGCATGCCGCCTGATATCCGCGCCCGGATCGACCGCGGAACTGACCGGGCGCTGCGCTTTCTTGCCCGCCGGCAGCGTTCCGACGGGTCGTGGGCCCCCCTCTGGTTCGGGAATCAGGATCGTTTTGTCGATGAGGAGAATCCAACCTACGGCACCGCCATGGTTCTGCTCTCACTGACCGAGATCGGACAAAAGGACTTGCAGGGGAGGGCGGTGGACTGGCTCCTCGAACAGCAGAATGAAGACGGGGGCTGGGGGGCACTGCACGGGGCGACTCCCTCCACCATCGAAGAAACTGCCCTGGCTCTAAGCGCTCTTGCCGCGAATTTCCGAAGCGGTCCGGAGATCGATCAGGCTCTTGCCCGGGGATTGAGCTGGATTGAAAATAAAACAGAGAAAGGCACTGCGTTTGAGGCCGCTCCCATCGGGTTTTACTTCGCGAGGCTTTGGTATTTCGAAAAAGCCTACCCGGTGATCTGGTGTGTCGAGGCACTCTCGCGCCTCACCCGACGTCGGGATCTCCGGATCAGCGGGGAATAGGCGGAGGAGGAATTCTTTCCGAGTTTCCACCGCTGCTGGTGGAGGGAGTGATGGGCGGTTTGGGTGCCGCTGCGGCAGGCGGATCGTCACGCATGTCCCGTATTCCGGTGTTGCTTGAGATTGGCGGCGCCACTGGTGCGGGAGCGACCGGGGCGACCGGTGCCACTGGCACCACTGGAGCAATGGGAGTGTTGCTCATCGGCGGAGGTGCCGGAATCCCGTCGTCGACCGGGCGACCACTGGGACTGACGGGGGCATAAGGTTGTGGTTGTGACTGTTGTGGTGCCATGCCGGCAATTCCGCCTTGAGCCGGGACCGGATCAAGGGTCGGATTCCCTGTGCCGGTGAGGCTCGGGGTGGCTGATCCACGGGTCGGGGCAAAGGAATCAACGATCAGGGGAAGTCCGTCCGGCCGCGCACGACGGTCCCGATAAACCCAGACCGTTCTGAGAACTTCACCGGTTGCTGCCGAGATATAGAGTTTCCCGGCCAGGTTTCGGGCGGAGTCGAGAAGCTCAAGTCGCCAGACCGGTTCTGAGGAATACTCGCGAACGCGGAGGAGGTAGTCGCAACTGTCGAAAGCCATTTGCGCGCGGCGGGCCTCGCCTTCGGCAATGGTAAAGGCGGCGACACTGTCCACTCCGATTTGATTGACGTTGAAATAGCCGATCGGAACATCATCAGGGTAGCGAAGCTCATCGAGTCCGCCGTCACCGGCCCGGCCTCCGCCGGCCCAGAATCGATAGAGCAAGCGCGGCGCTCTTTCGTCGTAGGTGAGAATCTGCCAGTCGGATGGTTGCGGGATGCCGCCCTGAGCCCTCATTTCCGCAATCCATTGAATGGAGTTCGGGCCGAATTGAGTGGAGACCAGTCCGATCGCCTCACGTGCCGACATATTGGCGCGTTGGGCGTTGGAGGGAAGGGTTGCGGCGAAGAAAATCGCGGAGAACGCAGCGGAGGAGAGGAGGGTTTGCCTGTTCATTGAGAAAGCATTGATAAAATGCCACCGGTTCGACAAACTCTCAATACGTTTTCCTGACACCATTCCTTAGCGGGAAACGGGATCTTCCCGCGGAATGACGACGCATGACACATTGATTCTTGTCGGGGGTGGTGGAGGTTGGACGTGGTTCGGGAGGTGATCATGCAAGATAGCCTACGAACTTTCGACCCATGACTCCGATTTGCCGTTTTTTCACCCTGGTTTCCCTTTGGCTCATGGTGGGTGCGTCCCTCACTCGTGCGGAAATACCGGTGATCATGATCGACCCCGGGCATGGTGGCAAGTCCCAGGCGGGGACTCTGGAGATGCGAAGCAACAGCTCGCCGAACAATGCAACGACCCCGGGGGGCATAAAGGAAAAGGATCTGACTCTGGAGTTCAGTCTTTTTCTTAAGGAGGTGATTCTAAGCGAATCCGGCCGGATCGGTTTTCCAATCGGAGTTCTCCTGACCCGCGAGTCAGATGTGAATGTGGACTTCATCCAGCGGGCCGCGCTCTGTAATCGTCCGGACACTGCCTGCGTCGTCAGCATTCACTTTAATGCCGGTGGGGGAAAAAACGCACTGGGGAGTCTCGCCCTGATTTCGGCAGAGAGTCGCAACCCCCAGTTCGCGCTGGACCGCGAGTTCGGAGGCGGACTAGCGGCTGCCTGCTCGGAAGGAGTGAGAAATTTTCTTCCCGATTCGAAAAGTCGCGGGGTGATCACCGACGGGCATCTCCACGGCGGGCTCGGTTCAAACTTTTTTTTCCAACTCGCAAGACAGCCCCGTCTCAAGGGAGTTCCGAAATGTTTCCTCGAAGTTGAGTTTATCGACAATCCTGCCGTGGAAAAAGCGCTCTTGAAGGTGGATCGCGAGGCGAAGTTTCGCACCGTGGCTCTGCCGATTGCCGCCTATCTCCTTGATTATGTGGGGAAACGGAAAACGGGACCTCAAGACTGAATCGCAGTCATCGCATCCCGGGCATTGGCTTCAATGGTGACCCAGTCTTTCGCCCGGATGACGTCGCGCGGAGCTAGCCAGCTCCCGCCCACGGCGGCGATCAGGTCGTGGTTGAGGTAGCTCATCAGGTTCGCGGAACCGATTCCTCCCAGAGGAATGAACTTCAGACCGAGGTGAGCGTAGGGTGCCGCAATGTTGCTGAGGTGGGCCAGACCTCCTGAGGACTCTGCCGGGAAAAATTTCAGGAGCCGACAACCCTCCTGGATTGCAACATCAATATCGGTCGGAGTCATGATCCCCGGTCCGAAGGGAAGGCCGGCTTCTGCGGCGCGCTGGATTACGGCTGGATTGACTCCCGGTGAGACCCCGAAGGCAGCTCCGGCCGAGACAGCGTCATCAACTTGTTTCGGGAAAATCACGGTGCCAATTCCCACCATCATTTCCGGGAAGGCCGCGGTGATGGCGGCGGCGGCCTCTAGGGCGACCGGGGTGCGCAGGGTCAACTCCATGGCTGTCACCCCGCCCTTGAGCAGCGACTCGGCCACGGGGATCGCTGACTCAAGCTCGTCGACGACGAGTACGGCGATCAGTCGAGCGGCGGCGATGGCCCGTCCAACTTCAGATTCAGGAGTTAAAGGACTCATGGTATCGCTGGTGTCTCGGATTTTGATCGATTTTCTAAATTTCCGGCCTCTTCAGGGAGGTTGAAAACGTTCTCTTCGGATGGGATACTCTCTCTTATGATTTTTAAAAGTCCTCTTTGTTGCGTTTTCCTGTTCGGATTGATGGTTATGGCGGGTTTAAGCCTCAATTCTCCGGCGCAGGATGCGGGTGCTGCAGGTGGAAAACCCAAAGCAGCGCCGGTGAGGAAAGTCGACCCCTCTCTGATTCCCATTGAGGACGTCGATGGGCTCCCCCGTGTTCTCCTCATTGGCGATTCAATTTCGATGGGCTATACCCTTCCGGTTCGTGAATTACTGAAAGGCAAAGCGAACGTTCATCGCCCCAGGGTTAATTGCGGACACACCGCGCTCGGTCTGGAGAACCTCTCAACCTGGCTCGAGACGGGAGGAGCGGGAAAAAAATGGGACCTGATCCATTTTAACTGGGGCCTGCACGATCTCAAGTACCTCGGACCCGACGGGAAAACGCTGGCGGACCCGGCTGCGCCTTCAAGCAAACAGCAGGTTCCCCCGGATCAGTACCGCATCAACCTGCAGAAACTGGTCGAGCAACTCAAGGCCACTGGGGCGATTCTGATCTGGCGCAACACTACCCCCGTGCCATCCGGCTCGGCAGGCAGAGCCGTCGGTGACGCCATCGTTTACAACGGGATTGCCGAGGGGATCATGACCACCGCCGGTATTCCTGTTCACGATCTCTATTCCTTTGCGCTCGAGCGGCAAAAAGAACTGCAGCGTGAGGCCAACGTGCATTTCACCGATCCAGGTTCCGAGGCGCTCGGGGCGGAGGTCGCCCGTGTCATTCTTGAAGCCCTGAAGCCCTGAAGCCCTGATTCATCGTATCCTTTCCCTCCTCCTATGAAATTGATTCCGGACGGCATTCGTCCCTTCCTCTTCTCCGTGATTTTCTTCACTGCATTGCCTGCAAAAAGCCAGAATGGCGACAAGGCCGGTCACGACATGGCCCCTCCGCCGGCCCATTGGAAAATCCCGGCGGCACCGGTGGTCGCTCCCCCGGATGCTCCTTCTACCTTTGCTCTGGAAAAAGGCTTTGTTGCTGAACTGGTCGCCGCTGAGCCCATGGTTCGCGAGCCGGTCGCCCTTGCCTTTGACGGGAATGGGCGCATCTGGGTCGCCGAAATGGTAGGCTACATGCCCGACATTGATGGAAAGCTGGAGGAGTCGACCTTCGGCCGCATCTCCGTGCTCGAAGACACCGACGGCGACGGCAAAGCCGACCGCCATACCGTTTTCCTTGAGAATTATCTCCTGCCGCGTTCGTTGGCTCTGGTTGACGCCGACAAAACCCTGCTCTTTGCCGACAACGAGAAGCTCTACGAGGCCGCGATTCTCATTGACGAGGCCGGAGCGATCAAGGCCGGCAAGGTTACCGTTGTAGACGAGACGTTTGCAGAGGGAGGAAATCCCGAGCATAAGCCCAACGGTCTGATGTATGGACTCGACAACTGGCTCTACAACGCAAAGAGCGATCTCCGCTACAAAAAGATCAACGGGGCCTGGATCAAAGAGAAAACCGAAGAGCGCGGTCAGTGGGGCATTGTTCAGGACAATTACGGACGCCTCTTTACAAACACGAATTCGAATCTCATTTCCGCCGAGGAAGTTCCTCCCGGAGTCAGGGTTCGCAATCCGGCTTATGCTTTCCGGACTCAGACAAACTCGACGATCAAGAATCAGCAGCTCTGGCCCGCCCGCATCAACCCCGGAGTGAATCGCGGCTACATGAAAGGCACCCTCGACGAGGAAGGGTATCTTCAGAAGCCGACCGCAGCCTCCGGAATGGCCGTTTACCGGGGGGACCAGTTTCCTGCCGGGTTCAGGAACAATCTCTTCATCGCCGAACCGGCCGGCAACCTCGTGAAACGGGCTGTTATGACCGAAGGAGAAAACGGATTTCGCACCATCAAAAGTGCGACTGAGGGATCCGAGTTCTTTACCTCTACAGACGAGCGCAGTCGCATTGTGAATATTCACAACGCCCCTGACGGTTCGCTCTACTTCGTCGATTTTTATCGAGGCATCCTCCAGCACTCCGTCTATATGACTTCGTATCTCCGGGCCCAGGTCGTGGAGCGTGAACTCGATAAACACATCGGCCTGGGGCGGATCTGGAGGATACGGCACAGCGATGGGAAAAAGGATTCCGTTGTTCCCCGAATGCAGGCTGAGTCTTCTGCCGCACTTGTTGCCCATCTTTCGCATCCCAACGGCTGGTGGCGCGACACGGCGCAGCGTCTTATCGTCGAGCGCGGCGGGGAGGAGGCGGTTGAGGGCCTCAAGGCATTGATTTCCGACCGCTCGAATGAACTGGCTTCGATCCATGCAGTCTGGACTCTCGAAGGGCTCGGTAAACTCGATCTGCCGGTCCTGAAAGTGGCTCTGGACCATCCGTCTCCCCGTGCCGCAGCTGAGGCGGTACGAGCCGCGGAGAGCCTCTCCTCAACGGAGTTGGCAGGTGAGGTCTTCACCCTCCTGACTGGTCTCTCAAAAACGGAGAATCTTCACGTGCGCCGCCAGCTCGCCGCCAGTCTCGGATTATTCGGTGAACGCGCCATTCCTGTCCTCGCAGAAATCGTACAAAGCGCTGCAAATGATCCTCTGGCGGGTGACCTTGCCGTAAGCGGCCTTTCCGGACATGAGTTTGCGCTCTTCAAGCTTCTCCCTGAAACGCACACTCTTCGCTCGCCCCTCATTGAGACTCTGGTGAAGCGCAATGACAGGAAGGAGCTCGATGAACTAAGCGGGCTCCTCAAGACACCGTCGGAGTTCAAAGCCCTCGCCCGTATCTCAGCGATGCAGCGACGCTCCGAAGAAGCAGGATCACTCCTTGCCCTGGTGGCGGACGAAAAGACGGCATCCGGGACCCGAAAAGCCATTATCGACGGCCTCCTCAGCGGAGCGAAGGACAAAAAGTTCAAGCCCATGCCGGTAAAGGAACTCAAGGAACTCGATCTTGCCGCGAAGAACGGATTGATTGATGAGGCAAAACGGAAGGAAGTCGCGGCCCTCTTTAAGGTTGGCTCCGGAGAAGAGGAGGTCTTCCTGCTCACCGATGAGCATCGCGCCCTCTTCAAGGAGGGGGAAGCCCACTACCAGCGCATTTGTCTCGGCTGCCATCAGATTCACGGGAATGGCCAGCAGTATCTCGCTCCACCCCTCGTTGGATCCGAATGGGTCCTCAAGTCTGAGAAGCGCCTTATCGCTCTGGTCATGGATGGGTTGATGGGGCCGATCGAGGTCCTCGGCAAGACCTATACGGTTCCGGAAATTCAGCCGCTCATGCCCGGGTTGAGGATGACTCCCGATCTTACCGATGAGCACCTCGCCGCCATTATGACTTACGTTCGCAATGCGTGGGGCAATGGAGCGCCGCCCGTTTCCAGTGAATCGGTGCGGCGATACCGGGAGTCAGTGGCACCACGGGCCCCCTGGACTCCGGAAGAGTTGCAGGGGCTCAAGTGAACTTTTTCCGGCCGAATGGAAGCACCTGAAACAGCCCTTTTCTCCGCGGCGGCGGCAGCCGTCGGGGAGGGGACGGAGTTATTTGATTTGTTGAAGAGATTGATGAGCGGCGCGGCCCCGGAACATGTCAGCCTGCTGCTTGAGCAGGTCGATGGATCCGATTATTCCCTGGCCGACTGGATGGCGGCGCTGGCGGAGTTCGATGCCTGGCTGGAACGAGAGGGGCGGATTGAGAGGCCCGTCGGGCAAATGCTCGGTTACATTCATTGCTGCACCCTCATGCAATCTCCGGGGCTTAGTTCACCAATCTTAAAAGTCATTGTTTATCAAGCACTTACTGAATTCGGGTTTGAAGCCATTTCTGACGCTCAAATGTGAGAATGTTCAGATTATGCGAATTTCGATTAGAAATAGGTAGGCATTCAGGGTGGAGTGTGGTAAGCTGGAATTCATGTCAACCACACGTAGAACACGATTCTCACGACGGGTTCCAGATCATGTAACTGATGAACTGGTCACCGTACTTTCTGACAAACAAACCTTCGGGTTTAACGACCTTTTCGAGGTTGTCTACGAGAACTTGAAAGCTCGAAACGCCGTGAGCGGCGGGGAGGAAATGCTCCGTCTGAGGGCTTACGAGAAGCTTCAGAACCTCGTGACACGCGGTCTGGTTGAGAAGAACGGTAAAGAATACCGCGGTCTCGAAAACATTCAGGATGCATCCAGCGCCCAGGCGGCGACTTGATCAAATCTTCCGGTTTCACCGGCCTTCATGGCCCGGTGAAACCATTCTCCCGTTCGCTCTGAAATGAAGTGGACGGAAGTGGTAAACTCGTTACATTCCGTTCGACTGGCGAAAGTTCAGTCGAACGGATTTTTACCATGGTCTCCGACTACATTCCAGTTCTGGTGCAGATTGTCATCGCTTCGGGCTTCGCCATCGCGACTCTCATCGCCAGCGCCCTTCTGGGTAAGCGGGCCCTGCGCAACCTGACCAAAGATTCCGCCTATGAATGCGGAATGACCCCGGTCGGTGGCGGGCAAGCACGGTTCAGTGTGAAGTTTTATCTCGTCGCGATGCTCTTCGTCCTTTTTGACATCGAGGTCGTGTTTCTGTTTCCCTGGGCTTCGGTGTATCGCGAGCAGATTGGTGAAGGTGCCCTCGTTTTTCTCTGGGCCATGCTCGGGTTCGTGGGAATACTCTTTATCGCCTACCTTTACGCCCTGAAAAAGGGAGCCCTCGAGTGGCGCAACTGAGAAGAGAGATCTTCCGGTGGCAGTTTTTTCCTCTTTTTCTTATGGTCCATTACATCGCACTGTACCGGATCGTCAAACACACGACGGAAGAGGAGCTTGAGGACATGATTCGTGTCAGCCGGACCTGTTTCCACCGGGTCAATGAGGCCCACAATTTCCGGTCTGGCCGGAATATTGATCCCGAAAATGAGTTCGGGTTTTTCATCTCGGCGGACTTTGAAAGTCGCGACAAGCTGGCGATGTTCCGTGAGGACCCCAACTTCAAACGCTTCGAATCCGAGATCGTCAAAGTTCGCACGAGCTCCTGCAAGGAGTTCCTCTACGAGACTGAACCGGGTAAGGATCCGAAGTATTCCTGAGTCCCGCTCCGGCGGTGGTAAAGCGTTTTCGTTCCGTCAGCCGCCCCTCAGGCGATCAGATCATCGACGACGTGGCCATGGATGTCGGTCAAGCGGAAGTCACGACCGGCGTAGCGGTAGGTCAGCTTTTCATGGTTGAATCCCAGAAGGTGCAAAATCGTGGCGTGAAGGTCATGCACGTGCATGGGATTCTCCACCGCCTTGAAACCAAACTCGTCGGTCTTGCCGTACTGCATTCCCCCTTTGACTCCGCCGCCGGCCATCCACATGGAGAACCCGTGGTGGTTGTGATCCCGGCCTAGTTTGGTATTCGCATCGTTGGCACCGGGGGTGGGAAGTTCCACCGTCGGCGTGCGTCCGAATTCCCCGCCCCAGATCACAAGCGTGTCTTCGAGCAAGCCTCGCTGTTTGAGATCAAAAAGAAGTGCGGCAATGGGCTGGTCGGCCTCCTTGGCGAGTTTTCCATGTCCCTTGGCGATTTCGGAGTGGCTGTCCCAGGGTTGGCCGTCTCCGTGCCAGACCTGAACGAAACGAACGCCGCGCTCGACGAGTCTCCTCGCGATGAGCATCTGCCGGCCATGGAGGGTGTCCCCGTACAGTTCACGAACGTGAGCCGGCTCGCGCTCCACATTAAAGGCGTCCGAAGCCTCGATCTGCATCTTGTAGGCAAGCTCCAGTGAGTGCATGCGTGCTTCCGCAGCCGGGTCGATTGCATTGCCTTCCGCGTCCTGGCGATTCATCTCCTGGATCAATTCAAGCTGACGGCGCTGCAATTCCTTCGGCATTCGCGGGTTGCGAATATCGGGAATCAGTTTGGAGATCTGGGTGTTTTTCGTGTCAATGTGGGCGCCCTGGTAAGCGCCGGGAAGAAAGGCGGATCTCCAGTTCTGGGTCTCGACGACGGGAACGCCACCGGGGCAGAGAGACACAAAGCCCGGCAAATTCTCATTCTCCGTCCCGAGTCCGTAGGTCACCCAGCTACCGACGCTGGGACGAACAAGGTTGACCCGCTCGGCGCCGGTGTTCATGAGCATGAGCGAGGGCTCATGGTTGGGAACATTGGCATACATGGAATTGATAACACAGAGGTCGTCCGCCATCGCAGCGACTTTGGGAAAGAGGTCGCTGGCCCACAACCCGCATTCGCCGTGCTGGGAAAAATTGAAGGGAGACTTCATCAGCGCCCCGGTTTTTCTCTCGGTCTTGAGTCCTTCCCCGGGCATTTCCTTGCCATCATATTTCTCCAGGGCCGGTTTGTAATCGAAGGAATCAACCTGGGAAGGGCCGCCGTTGGCAAATATATGAATGACCCGTTTGGCGCGGGGGCTGAAATGAGTTTTACCGGGAGCGAGGGGATTGAGCGAGCGATCGCTGCCCTGAAGAGACGAGAGAAAAGGGCTCAGGCCCAGGGCGCCCATGCCCATTCCGGTGCGTTGGAGAAATTGTCGTCTGGAGGTGAATCCGTTCATGGTCAGATGGGGAAATCGTGCCCGGGGGCACCTTATTCAATGAAAAGGAAGCGATTCGTGTTGAGGAGCCCCTGGGCGTAAGCCCCCCAGGACGAGCTTGGGGTGGCCGGCCCGGAGAAAGATTCCGCGAGTTCCCATTTCGGCCATTTGTTGTCGAGATCGCTGATCACCGGATTCCAGCGAACCGAGTCAAAGCTCGAGTTCTTCTCGTGGGGATCGATGATGAGATACACGGATTCGTTCGAGGCGATCGTCAGTTCGGGAATTGAGACGTCGAGACTTCCCTTTGCCGGGTCCAGCACCTTGTCAAAAACCACCCCTGCCGACCTTGTTGCGACCTTGACCCGGACTCCGTTCCCTTTTCCGACATTGGACCTCTGCACGGCACCGCCGATGGAGACCCTGAGGTCGGCGGGAGCCCTCCATTCGAAAATGACGCTTTCCTTCGCGGTGTATCCCGGGTGGGTGTTTCCGTTGGCATCGACATAAAGGTAGCTGAGGGGATTGTCCTTAAGGGGACGCTCCTTGCCTACCTGCCACGCCTCTTTAATCCAGTGTTCGAAGGGATGAAAAACCACCTTGCCGCTTGTTTCGTCAATATCACCCCAACCGTAGCTCCACTCCGTATTGGTCTGGCGTTTGCCGAGACGGGCGGTTTCCGCCTCATAGACAGAGACAAAACTCTCGGCCAGTTGCCGGTCGGACTCCGAGGGGGCCTTTGCAAAAACAGCGCGGTGGAGTTGTGCGACACGGTCCTTCTCAGTCGCCGTCTTCCGGGCGAGGTTTTCCCCCTGGTCCTGCACAAAAGGGTTGTTGAGGGTGAACAGCGCCTGCATCGGGATTGTCGTGGTGGGCCGTTTGCCGGTCGTCTCCTGCGGATTGGAGAAATCAAAGTTCCGGAACGTCGGATTCAGGTTCTGCCGGTCGATGTAGGCATAGACCGAGCGCCGGTTTGAGTAGGGCGGCTCAAGAATCACCACGGAACGACCGAACATTTCGTTGCTGAGATTCCCCGCGACATCGAGCATGCCGTCCCGCATCTGCTCAAGTTCGAGGCGCCTTTTTCTGAACTTCCAGAGAAGTCGGTTCTCGGAATCGACAAGCATGTTCTCCGTTTCCTTCGGATTGTCCGACTGTTGCTGCCAGGTCTCCGAGGTGAGGATGAGACGATGCAATTTTTTGAGAGACCAGTCGTTCTCAACGAACCAGTTTGCGAGCCAGTCGAGCAGTTCCGGATTGTCGGGGCGTTCCCCCTGCATTCCGAAATCATCCACCGTTCGAACAATCCCTTCACCGAAATGCCACATCCAGACGCGATTCACGATGTTCCTGGCGGTGAGAGGGTTACCCGGGCGGACGATTTGATGGGCCATCTCAAGCCGCCCGCTGCCGTTCTTGAACTCATTTGGTTTTCCTCCCTCCGAGGCGATGGCCAGAAACTGACGTGGAGCGAGGTCGCCGCGACGGGATGCATTTCCGCGGATAAAGACGTGCTGATTGATCGGCTTGTCCCGGTCTCTCAAAATGATGGCTTTGTCAGGCTCCATCCCGGAGTCGGCGATGAACTTGTCGCGCTCGCCTTCGAGATTGGTTAGTTTCCTCCTGTCCTCCCGGTCGACCTTGGTGATCAGTTTGTCCCGCTGGCCCGCTAGATCGGGGTGCTCCTTCGCCTTCCGCTCCAGCACCGGCGCAAGGAAATCATCGATTTTCTTCTGCTTTTCAGCGAGCCCGGCGAGATACTTGTCATACTCCGGGCCCAGCTTCGGCTCTCCTATCGTCGGAGTGTCGACGGTCAGGGAGTTCAGGAAAATGCCGTAGAGGCTGTAATACTCCTTCGTTGAGATCGGGTCGAATTTGTGATCATGGCACTTCGCACAGGAAACTGTCAGAGCCATGGTCCCGCGGAAGGTCGTGTCGACCCGATCATCGAGAATCTCGTCCTGGCTTCCGTTCTTGCTGAGTGAGAGAAATCCGAGAGCCGCCAGGTGACGTTTGTCGGGGGTTGCGGGGTCGACGATCTGTTCGGCGGCGAACTGGTAGAGGAGAAACTGATCGTAGGGAAGATCCTCGTTGAGGGCCCGGATGAGCCAATCGCGATAGGTGTAGCTGTAGATAAAGCGGCGCTCCTGACCGGCCCCTTCATATCCCTTCGTGTCGGCATAGCGGGCCACATCCATCCAGAGCCGTGCCCATCTTTCGCCGAAATGCGGTGATCCAAGCAGGTGATCGACGAGCGCCGGCCAGGCTTCCTCGTGCTTTTTCGGATCGTCGATGAAACGCTGGACCTCGTCATACTTCGGGGGAAGCCCGAGAAGCGCAAAGTTGGCGCGACGGTGGAGGGTATAGCGGTCCGCGCGGGCGGCGGGACTCACTCCCGCTTTGGCCTGGGCTCTCCTGACAAAGTAGTCAATGGGGTGTCCGGCATTCTCCGGGACAGCCTCCGCCTTCACCGGCTGGAAGGCCCAGTGCTTGAGAGGATCATTCGCTTTCGTTGTTTCTTCATGCTCGGGCCACGGGAGTCCCATCCCGATCCAGGTGGTGAGCTTTTCGACGGTTTCGGGCGGGAGTTTGTTTCCCTTTTCCGGCATCGCGGGGACGCCCTTCTCTCCTGAATGAAGCACTGCCTTAATCAGCACGCTTTCAGCCGGCTTCTCGAGATTGATGACTTTGCGGTAATCGCTGCCGGCGAGCCAACCCGCGCGGTGATTCAGTTCGAGTCCTAGCTTGGACTTGGTTCCGGAATGGCATTCCAGGCAGTTGTCGGCGAGAACGGGCCTGATCTGGGTTTCAAAGAACTCCAGTTGTTCCGGACTGAATTCACTCTTGGCCGGAGTGCCCTCACTTTTGGAAGCGAGGGCAGCTTTCTCCTCGGCTGACACAAAGGGAGCCGACATCCCGTTAATCAGAAGGACGCAAAGCGGGAGTAGAGTGCTGGAAACCGGTTTCAACATTGTCTCTTACGTTCGGCTACGCTGTCTGAGCGCGCAATGAACGTCTTTGCGGACGTTTTTTGTGACCAATATGAGCTTCGGAAGCGTCCCATCACTCCGCGGGTGTTGCCCTCCTGAAATGAAACAAGCAACCCGGTTGACAAGCGCAGGAAAAACCCCCGTAAAACCTGCAAAAGACTTGTAGTCAACCGGGTTGCTGTTTTGGTTTCAACCCTTTTCGTCGTTCGATCCAGGATCGTCTGACAAATCCTTAATAAGCACTACCCGTGCCAACTTCTTTTCGAAAGGAATGCCGATGAGAGATTTTTCTGATTCTTCCCGATTCATTCGCCCGGCAGTCCCGGAGGACATCCCCGTGATCCTGGAAATGATTCATGAACTCGCGGAGTTCGAGAAGCTGACCCATCAGGTCGTGGCCACCGCAGCGGACTATCAGGAAAGTCTCTTTGGTGAAAAGCCGGCTGCGGGGGCACTGGTGGCGCAGGAAGGGGATCAGCTCGTCGGGTATGCGATCTATTTCTCCACCTTTTCAACTTTCATCGGACGGGCAGGCCTCTGGCTCGAGGATCTCTATGTCCGTCCGGCCTGGAGGGGGCAGGGTCTTGGAAAAGGACTCCTCAAGGCGGTGGGTGAAATCGCGGCGGAACGGAATGCGGGGCGATTCGAATGGAGTGTGCTCGACTGGAATCGCCACGCCATCGATCTTTACGAAAGAGTCGGAGGTGAAATTCTGCATGAATGGCGCATCGTCCGGTTGGACCGTCAGGGGATAGGTGAATTGAGCGGAAAATGAGTATTGCTGAAAATCTTAAGTTGGTGCGAACGTCGATCGCCTCTGCGGCCGAAAAGGCGGGCAGGGATCCGTCCTCGGTCCGATTGGTTGCAGTCACAAAGACCTGGCCCCCGGAGATCATCCGGGAGGTGATTGCGGCGGGGCAGCTGGCTCTGGGTGAAAACAAGGTTCAGGAACTCCTTGAGAAGGTCGGGGTGCTCCCGGCAGATCTCGAGTGGCATCTCATCGGCCATTTGCAGCAGAACAAGACACGCAAGGTTCTCCCTTATTGTGCATTGATTCACAGTGTTGATTCTGCCGATCTCGCCGCGCAGATCAACCGGATCGCGGGGGAGCTCGGGCGGACCGCGAAGGTGCTGCTTCAGGTGAATGTCGCGAGCGATGATGCGAAATTCGGTTTTCCCCTCGGAGAAGTTCGCCGGGTGTTTGGAGATCTTCTCACCCTGCCGAACCTTGAGATCCGGGGGCTCATGACCGTCCCGCCTTATGAGCCTGATCTCGAAAAGGTGCGGCCCCACTTCTCTGCTCTGCGACGGTTGCGGGATGAACTGGCCGCAACGCATCACTGTGATCTGCCCGAGCTGTCCATGGGGATGAGCCATGATTTTGCCGTCGCCATTGAAGAAGGTGCCACCCTCGTCCGCATCGGGTCGTCGATCTTCGGACACCGTTAATGCGGGACCTCCTTGCGCGTTTCGGGATTTCTTTCCTCCTTTACTACCCGGCTCCTTTTCTCCTACTCTCCCGCCATGTCCAGTCAGAACCTCCGTCCCGTTGTCCCGCTCTTGAGCATCATGATGTTCCTCCAGTTCTTTGTCTGGGGAGCGTGGTTCTCGACCATCAATGTGGCTCTGGATGCGGCGAAACTCGGAGACTTCATCGGCAACGCCTATGCCGCAGTGCCTCTCGGAGCGATTTTTGCTCCGCTCTTCCTCGGAATCATCGCTGACCGCTTCTTTCCCTCGCAGATCATCATGGGTGTGCTTTTTCTGGTCGGCGGCTTGCTGATCTTTCTCGCGGGCTCGGCGGCTGAGGCGGGGAACGGGTTGTTGATGTCGAAACTTTTCCTCGCCCACATGCTCTGCTATATGCCGACCCTGGGCCTCGGCAACACCATCGCCTTTACCCACGCCCGCAGGATCGATTTCCCGAGAATCCGGGTCTGGGGAACGATAGGCTGGATCGCCGCCGGGCTGCTCGTGGGTGCCATCGGTTGGAGCGCCCATCTCGGCATCATGAAGATGGCCGCCTGCGCAGCCATTGCCCTCGGACTGTTCTCCTTCATGCTGCCGCACACGCCGGCTCCGGCCAAGGGGCAAAAAATCGACCTGCGTGCGCTGTTGATGCTCGACGCCCTCAAGCTGCTCGCCAAGCCCTCGTTCCTCGTCTTCATCCTCTGTTCCGGGCTGATTTGTATTCCGCTCGCCTACTATTTCGGAATGACCGGCCCCTTTCTCGCCAATGCCGGCTTCGAGCAACCCGCCTCGACCATGACCATTGGCCAGATGTCTGAAATCATTTTCATGCTGCTGATTCCGTTTTTCTTCCGACGCCTCGGGGTGAAGTGGATGATCATCGTCGGCATGCTGGCCTGGTTTGTCCGCTATCTGCTCTTCGCCTTCGGTGCGCCTGATCAGACCGTCTGGATGCTCTTCCTCGGGATCGCCCTGCACGGGATTTGTTATGACTTTTTCTTTGTCACCGGCTTCATGTACACGGATCACGTCGCGCCCAAGGAAGTGCGCGGACAGGCCCAGAGCCTGCTTGTCTTTGTGACGCAGGGACTCGGCATGTGGATTGGCTATGCCATCGTTTTTGGTAAACCGTGGCTCGGTCTCGAGGGGACCTCGACCAAGCTGACATCAACCGGGCCGCTCGGTGAGGCCATTCTCTCCGCCCGCAGCAGTGAGACCCTGACATTTGCCCAGAGTCTCGCAAAGATGTTCTCGGTGGGAATGCCAGAGTCCGTAGACGGCGCGCTCATTTCCGAGGCCATGAACCAGTGGAAAACCTTCTGGATGTTTCCCGCGCTGATGGCAGCCGTCATTGCCGTCATCTTCTTTGTTGCCTTCTGGGACAAAACAAAGGTAACGGAAGAGGAGTGAGCGGGTGGGGCTTTCGCCCCGGTAACAGGGGCGAAGGTAAAAGGTGAAAGGTTCGGAATGAAGTGGAGAGTCGCCGGCATCAACTTCGATCATTTCCACATGGGCGATCTCCTGCGGATGGTGCAGGACCACCCCGATGCGGAGGTCGTTGGCATTGCTGATGAGGATGCTTCCCGTCTTCAGGTGACGGCGCGCGAACTCGGCCTTCCGGCAGACAGGGTGTACTCTGACATTGAACGGTGTTTACTCGAGACACGACCTGATCTTGTGATCCTCTGCCCGGCGGCGGCGCGCCATGCGGAGTGGGTCGAGCGAGTTGCCCCGTTCGGGGTCCACATCCTGATTGAGAAGCCTTTTGCGGCGACGCTGTCCCAGGCCGATCGAATGATCGCGGCAATGGCGGATAGCGGAAAGCAACTCGCGATCAACTGGCCGCTTGCCTGGTTCCGTTCTCATGTGAAATGTCACGAACTGATCCGGTCCGGTCTGATCGGAGAGATTTGTGAAGTGCATTTTTATGACGGTAACCGCGGTCCCCTTTGGCATGGGGCTGGCAAGATCGAGCACGAACCGACGACCACCGAAAAGGACGCGAGTTGGTTTTACAAAGCCTCCGAGGGAGGAGGAAGTTTGCAGGACTATCTGGGCTACGGGACGACTCTGGGGACCTGGTTCAACGGTGGGCAGCGGCCGACCGAGGTGACCGCGATGTGGGATCTCACTGAGAAGGGTCCGCTCGAGGTCGATGAACACAGTGTGACGGTGGCGCGATACCGGAACGGTCTCTCGAAATTCGAAACCCGCTGGGGTACTTTCTCCGATCCCTGGACCCATCAGCCGCAACCGAAGTGCGGTTTTGTCGTGAACGGGTGTGAAGGCTCCATCAGCAGCTACGATTACGACGACCACGTCACCGTGCAGACGCGGGAATTTCCTCAAGGGCGGCGAATCGAGGCCCCCTGCCTCGTTAGACCGTTTTCGGACCCGGTGGCCTACTTTCTTGATTGCCTTGAAAAGAACCAGCCTGTTGACGGGCCTCTCGGAATCGCCGTCTCGCGCATTGGTCAGGAAATTGTGGATGCCGCGTTTGAGAGTGCCCGGACCGGGAGGGCGGTAAAACTCGAGCCTGGCGCTGACGTCTCCGCAGTCTGCGGGGCGTGATTCACAGTTGCCACTTTGACACCGCTTTTTCACTACCCTCCGGCGGAGGTCCTAAAGGAGAGGTTGAAATGCGCAGGCCCGGCATTAACCTTGAATGGGTTGCCAACCAACTGCCCGGAAGCCAGCTGTCGGCTTTCCTTATCGTCAACCTACCACCTTGTCTCTCGTCGCGACCTGAATCATGCAAATCGAAGGAGAACTCTGGAGAGCGGTGTCACGCCTCGTGGCTGATACCCCGCTTGCGATCATGGCCACCGCAGACGGAAACGGGGCACCCCATTCCGCATGGATGAACGTCGTGGTCTCTCCTGACCTCAATGAAGTCATTGCCATCACCCTGCCCGGCACTGACAAGGTGGCCAATCTCCGCGCCAATCCCCGGGCGGAGTGGTCTTTCGCTTCGTCGTCCCGGGAAACCTTTGTCTATCTCTCCGGTCCCACCGAGATCCTTTCAGGTGAGGATGCGGCCCGCTGCTGGGACGCCATCCCCGGAAAGTCCTTCGCTTATTATCGCAACGCAGCGGGCGGAGACAGTGACAATCCGGCCGACTATGCGGTGATTCGCACCGAGGTGCGGAAAGTGGTGCATTCCCGTACGATTGGATATCGCAAAACCGTCGTCCTTGATCTTGATTCTTCTACCGGATCCTGAACGGTCCGGACTCTGAGGAGAGCTGACGAAACCCTGCCCCTCATCAGGGAGCAGCACCAGCAGGCTTTCAGGCCTCTAAGCTGAGCAGCGCCACCTCCGGTGCGCAAAGAAATCGCGCCGGGATCGTGAGGGTTCCGATGCCGCGGGTGACGAAAAGTGAGTTCAGGCCACGCCGGTAGTGACCGTAAGGATAGTTTTTCCCGCAGACGGGAAGGAGAACCGGACCATACACGGGGGCACAGATCTGACCTCCGTGAGTATGGCCGGAAATCTGGAGGGCGATGCGCGGGTCGGCGTAGGTGTCAAAGGTATCCGGTTCGTGCCAGCCGAGAATGACCGGCTTCCGGGGATCAACCGACCGAATTGTGCCCGCAAGATCCGGGTTTCCGCGACAGAAACTGTCGATTCCGGAAATGGCGAAACGGTCGAACTCCACCGACTCGTTGATCAGCATCCTGACACCTGCGCGATCCAGAGTCTTGAGTGCTGCCGAAGTCAGATGGACGCGGTCGTGATTTCCCATCATACCGAAGGTGCCAAGACGGGGACGAAGTTCGCCGAGTTCCTCACATAGCGGGATAACGGATGCAGGATCGGTGGAAACGAAGTCCCCCGGAAGACAGACCAAATCGACTCCCTCCTCATTGATCACCCTCACGGCCCGGCGGATGAGACTTCGATCTCCGTAGTCATCAAAGTGGAAGTCGGCCATGACCGCGATCTTCAACCCGTCGAGCGCCGCGTGATCGGGGGCGAGCGGGATTGTCTTCCGGGTCACATCGAGCCAGCGTTTCTCGACAAGGGCGCCATAGCCGAAGCATCCTAAGCCACTGCCCAGGATGGTGGTGCGTGTGATCCAATTTCTGCGTGTCATTTTCATCCCCTCTCGTTTCGCCGCCACGGTGCCCGGCGATAAATATGGAGGTGAATACGCAGACGGACGGGAAATCTTTCACGGCGCTTCGACCTTCCATCCGACCTCGTCGCAAAGGGCCTCCATTCGCTCCAGTCCGGCCTTCGCGGTCGCGAGGGGATCTTTCTCCCACCAGGCCGAATTGAATAGCTCGAGACTGAGCCAGCGGTCATAGCCCTTTTCCATCAGGACTCCGAGTTCGGTCTTTAGATCGATGACTCCATCACCTATCATGACGCGGTCCGGATCCTTCTGCTGTCCGCTGGGAATTCCGGGGGCAGCGTCATTGATGTGGTAGTGGGCGATGCTCTCAAGGGGGAGAGACCGAAGGTCGTCGAGAGTGGTTCTGTTGTTCCAGTTGTGGAAGGCGTCGAGAATGAGACATGCGTCAGGATCGCCGCATTCGTCGAGAACGGTGACGGTGTCGGAGACATTGTTGAGACTTGCGAAAAAGCTGATGTATTCGAGCACCGCGCGGACGCCGGTTTCCCGCCCGATCTGCAGAAGGTCGCGATACCCGTTCGCCAGGCCCGTGAGTCCCGGTCGCTCCATCGGCGGAGTGCAGACCATGAGGGGTGCCCCGAGACGGGCCGCAAGCTCAAATCGTCTCCTTGCCTCGTCCATCGCCAGCTTGTATTCCCATCCGCTGCTTTCGCCCCAATTGCGGACAGCGATAAAGCAGGGAACCGAAAGTCCGTGGTCGGCGAGTGCCTTCTCAATGTCCGAAATCTCACCACCACGCCCGACGTGTTCGTAAAGTTCGACCGCCCAGAGTTCGATCCCGGCGTATCCGGCCTCACCGGCGATGCGGACCTTTTCGAGGAGGGGAGTTGGTTTGATCGTCGAGGAATTCAGGGAAAGGCGCATCAATTCGAGGGTTCAGGAGAGAATCTCGTTCACCCGTTCCATCGGGAGGAAATGTCCGACGAGCGGTTGCGAGAGATCATCCTGACTCTGCTGCCAGGTGGCGAAGATGCCACTCTCGTCAACGAAGGTCGCAACGTAGCGCGAGCAGCCCGTTCCGTGTGGCGAGATAAAGAGAGGCGATTCGATGCTGAGGCTCTCGATGTTTGTCAGGTCACGGTCATCACCGACTGCAATGCCTCCGATCTCCTCACAGGACCAGCCCCGCGGCCGGGTGACGGCGCGTGGATTTTCATCGAGCTGGCGGAGACATTCACAACTGTCGTAAAAGTAGAGCGAGAGGTCGGGCGCATCGGCAAAGACTCCCACCTTTGGAATCGCGAGGCGCTCGGTGACGCGGGCGGCGGCAATATCCCAAACCGGACCGCGCTTGAGAAGATCCTCCGTGATCGTCTCGAAGGTGGAGCCGCCTTTCCTGCGAAGCGCGAGCGCCGTGCCGCTGCTCGACCAGGAGAAAGGGTGAGTGCAATAGCCGAGGACGAGATCACCATTGGGCAGATCGAAAGGCCAGGGATCTTTCGTGTGAAGCCGGGCCGGATCATGAAGCCCGGCGGGAATGACCTCCTCAAGGCTGGAGGGCGCGAGATTGGCGAGACAGTCGGCGGAAAGACGGTCGATACTCCAGACTCCGGCGCCTGGTTTGAGATATTTCGCGAGGTGAGCGGGATAGGGAATGTCTTTCTCACTGGAGACGAAGAACTCAATTCCGTTGTCGGTGAGATGCAGGGCGACACCCTCGATCGAGACGACCTGGCGATCAGGATAAGAGAGGTTGGCCTTGGAGAAAGTGCCGACCTTCTCGAAGGGCGCGTCGAACGACGAGGCTCGAAAGATGACCGCCTCCTTGCCCCGCTCTCCCGAGTGGACGCCGGTGCGCGAATCACCGTAGACGCGGTAGCGGCCGCAGATCAGCACCGACCCATCATGATCGAGGATGACATTGCCCCCGCCGAACCAATAGCCGGTGCTGCGCTCCAGAGGCTCTACCAGGACACGGGCGGCGTCCTGATCGATGAGGGCTGAAGCCAGGGCGGTCAGCTTTTCTTTCTGCGTTTCTGTCAGGATCGGGGGCATAAGACAAGGCGTCGGCTTTGAACTTTGAACTTGAAATTCTACCCCCTCCTCAAATTCACAAACTCAAACAAGACTTGCTCAAGCGGCTCATTGGTGGGCACAAGGCGGTAGGCCACTCCCTGCCGGGAGCATAGCTTCCGGATCGCATCGAGATGCGCGTTGAGTCGCTCCAGATATCCCGCCCTGGCCGCAGTCGGATCGATGAATAAATCACGCTGGCTCTCCTTGTCACGGAAGTGGGTTGCCTTAGCGAAATCGAAGTCAATCTCGCGGGGATCGAGAAACTGGAAGACGGCGATCTCGTGCCGCCCGGCCGCGAAGTAGCCGATCTGTTTTTCAAGCTCCTCAATGGGGGCGAGGAGATCGGAGAGCAGGACGACAAGACTGCGCTTGCGAATCAGTTCATGCAGTCCTTTCATCGCCGCGCCGAGGTCGGTGCTCTCGCCGACAGGGGCTTTTTCCAGTTGGAGGAGGATTTGGCGCAATTGCCCCGGTCGATTACGCGCGGGCAGGTGGCTGTCGATGCCCCGGTCGAAGGTGGTCAGACCGACCGCGTCCTGCTGGCCCATGAGAAAATAAGCGAGTGTCGCGGCGAAGGTGGCGGAGTAATCGGCCTTCGAATATCCGCCTGAGCCGTAGGTCATCGACTTGCTGCGGTCGAGGAGGAGGTGGGCACGCAGGTTCGTCTCGTCCTCGAATTTCTTGATGTAGGCCCGATCACTCCGGGCCATCACTTTCCAGTCGAGGAAGCGGGTGTCGTCGCCACGCGAGTAGGGCCGGTATTCGCTGAACTCAACCGAAAAGCCATGATAGGGGGAGCGATGCAATCCCTTCCAGAACCCTTCCATGACCATGCGCGCCCGAAGCTCGAGCGATTTTACGCGCATCAGGGCGGCGGGATCTAAAAGCGTTGCTTTAGCCATTTAGCTTGTCGCTGTTTTGCTGTTTAGCTTTTTCCTGCTCTTATCGCTAATCAGCTTTCCTTACCGCTCCGCGGTGAGTTCAATCACCTTCCGGATCACATCTTCAATTGAAATCCCCTCGGCCTCGGCGCGGTAGTTGGTGAGGATGCGGTGGCGCAGGACAGGCGCGGCCATGGCGCGGATGTCCTCGAAAGTGACGTGTGACCGTCCTTCGAGCAGGGCACGCGTTTTCCCCCCCAGAACGAGGCTCTGCCCGGCGCGGGTTCCTGCTCCCCAGTTCACCCACTGATTGATGTAGTCGCTCGAGTGCGGCTGCCCGGGGCGGGAGTTTGCGGCAATTTTCACCGCATAGCGAACGACTTCCTCGGCGATCGGGACCCGGCGGACCACCGCGTGACATTTCAGGAGATCCGCGCCCGAGAAGACAGCGTTCACTTCCTCAGGGCCCTCTCCGGTGGTCTGGGAAACGACGGCGACCTCATCGTCTTCGCTGAGGTAATCAATGACAATGTTGAACATGAAACGGTCCAACTGAGCCTCGGGCAGGGGGTAGGTGCCCTCCATCTCAATGGGGTTCTGAGTCGCGAGGACGAAGAAGGGCTTGTCGAGTTTCAGGCTTTGCCCGGCCACGGTGACCTGTTTTTCCTGCATGGCCTCGAGCAGTGCAGCCTGAGTCTTCGGGGGGGTCCGGTTAATTTCGTCGGCAAGGATGAGGTTCGCGAAGATCGGGCCACGGTTGAAGACGAGTTCCCGCTTGCCTTCGGCCGTCTCTTCGAGAATCTCCGTTCCGGTGATGTCCGAGGGCATCAGATCGGGGGTGAACTGGATGCGGTTGAAGGAAAGGTCGAACACTTTGGCGAGGGTGCTCACGAGGAGGGTTTTCGCCAGGCCCGGGGCTCCGGTGACGAGGCAGTGGCCTCCGGCAAGCAGGGCGATCAGCATCTGGTCCACGACCTCATTCTGGCCGATGATGACTTTGCGCAGCTCCTTTCCGATGACGGCCCGCGCCGAGGCCAGTTTTCCGGCCATCTCCTCCTCAAAGTCCCTGGTCGGGGAGGGCTCAATGTCGGTTTCACTTAACGAGGGGGAGGAATCGTCGCTCATATCAGATCTGAAGGTGCTCCGCACCGGGTGCGTTACGTTAGCGGGAAGCGTGCTCGGGGGGAAAGGAAAAATATCGCCGGAACACGTGAGGCTTGCTAAGCCTCCGTCCTATCTGTTCAAATACGACGATGAACGTTCGACCGCTTCTCTCCATTGTGCTTGGCATTGCCTTGTCTGGATGCAAACCGGCGCTGCGACGCGAGCTTGCCGGGGAGCCGGACGTGCCTGAAGCGCCTGTTCTCTTGGAACATCCGGCGGAGGCGTCGGCTCCGCAGATCCCGCCGGCCAAAGCGCCCCAGTTTCCGGTGCGACGAACGCTTTATAATCCGCGTGGTAAAGCAATCGAGGGTGAAGTGTTGGCAAAAGACGGGGAAAGGATTGCATTTCTGCGAGACGCGGACGGAGGGAGATTCTTGATCGAAATTTATCAGTTGAGTATCGACGACCAGCTCTTTCTCGGAAACCTGGAAGATGAAGGTTTGGAGATCATTCAGGCAATTGCGGCCGAAAGTGAAAGTACCGGAGCGACGGGTAAGGTTGCAAAGAACGAAGGGTCATCAAATCGGCCGCTAATTGAGCGGGAGATCCAGTGGCATGAGAACCTCGAAACCGCCTTGCAGGCGAGTCTTCAATCAGGTCGGAACCTAATGGTAGTTGTTACAGGAGATATCGATATCAACCCGGCTGAACTTCAGGTTGATCTCTTCAGCGAGTCATCAAAACAGAGTTCCGAGAGCCTTATTCGTACGGTGCTAAAAGACACTTCCTTCCTGGGATTTGTGAATGAGAACTTCGAAGCGGTTCATCTGAGCTACCTCTATTCGAACAAATTTACCCAGGAACAATATGAGGAGGTGATTGATATGGCTCAGATGTGGGAGATGAAAACTTTTCCCACTATATTGTTCATCAATTCTGAAAAAACCGAGGTGGGCCGCATCGTGGGTTACGATCGCCGTGGCCCCAATTTGCTTCGGGAAAGGATTGAGTCTCTGTTGAAGATTGAGTGAGGGGTGAGTGTGGCGATCCAGCGGAAGGATCCTGTTCCGGGGATGAGTTGAGAATTTCTCCCGCCAAAAACCGTTGCAAAATTTTTATTCGGACTTAGAGTTGGCCCGCTATGGCAAGAGTCGCTGGAAAAGCCAAAACACGAAAAGGGGTCGCCAAAAGATTTAAGGTGACCGGCAGTGGTAGGATTTTGCGTCGGAAACAGGGAAAAAGACACCTGAACCGCCGCAAAAATTCCAAGCGTCTTCGCCGTCTCGGACAGTCCGCATTGGTCTCTCCGGCAGATGAGAAGAACGTGAAGATGAACATGCCTTTCTGCGGCAAATAAGTCGCAGTAGGGGCGTTCTACCGCTCGAACCGGAAAATCCGGTTCACAATTGAGCTGACTGGTGGCGCGGCGGAAACGCCTACCGTCACCTGATGAGGAGGTGAGTCAGCCGGTTGAAATAAAAACAACAACCCACTCAGAGGAAATACCAAATGCCACGTGCAACCAACTCGCCTGCAAGCCGCAAGCGCCGCAAACGTATCCTGATGAAGGCCAAAGGCTTTCGCGGGGGACGTTCCAAGCTGTTTCGTACAGCCAAAGACTCCGTCTACAAGGCCATGCAATGGGCCTACCGTGACCGCAAAGTGCGCAAGCGCACCTTCCGCGGTCTCTGGATTCAGCGGATCAACGCCGCCGCCAAACTCAATGGAATGACCTACTCCCGTTTTATGGAGGGTCTCAAGGCCGCTGAGATCGAGCTCGACCGCAAAGTCCTCTCCGACCTCGCGATCACCGATGCCGATGCCTTCAAGGCTCTCGTCGGAAAAGCGGCGGAAGCCCTTGAAAACAAGGCAAAGCAGACCGCCTGATCGGCGGTCTCAACGAAGAATCGACGATTTTGAAAACCGGTTTCTTGCTCTGCAAGCGACCGGTTTTTTCGTTTACGGGTGGGGATGAACTTCACCGGATTGAGTGAAATCGGGCTGATTTCCCTCTTGGCCCTTTCCTTCGGATTGGTGTAGTTCTTTCGTGCCCGCAGTTTGGGATGCCGCGACCATGAATACAAAAAGTCTCATTCGCGGAGCCGCTTGGACCACTTGGGTGGGAAGTGTCATTTTTACCAAGGGGGCGACCGCCCCGGTGGCTCCTTTTGTCGAGGCCCTTGCTGATCGGGCGGACGATCTTTTGTCTAGCATTATTGCGAACTGGGTTTCGGAGGACCTTCGCTCCGAGAACCTCGATCCCGGTTCATTGGATGCGAACGGGCACCTTGAGAATCTCGTCGTTTTGGCCATTCAGGGTGTTGTCCACAACCTCCCGAAACACGATCCCCGGGCGAAATCTCATGGGAAAACTTGCAAGGACCTCGGCAAAGCTTTGGGGAAAACATGGCCGACCCTGAACTTGCTGAATCGCCCGGTTCCCGATAGTCATCCGTCTCCGACCGGAGAATCGAGCTCCTGGGTCTCAGAGACCTTGGCCGATCTCGGTGTGGAAAGGCTGCACCGGATTGTCGTCGCGCATGTCACCGCACCTGCCGAGACAACTGTCTTCTCCGTCGAGGTTTGGGAGAATATCATCCGTACCGCATGGGCCGGAACGAAGCCACTCGATCCCGATCTTTTGAAGGCCTGCGCGGAGGCCCTGCACCGGCATCTCGGCCACTATTTCTACGAAACGACGAAGGCCGCTGCGGGTCGTTTCCCCGAGGCTTACGCGGGTGTCCAGCTCAGCATCCTCGGCGAGCAGACCGAGTTGCTCCGCGACCTCCACCAGTTTTCCAACGGATTGGCGCTGTGGCTCGGTGGCCGCTTTGACGAAATCGCCCGGGCGTTCGCACAGCAGACTATGAGCTTTTCCGAGATGGTCGCGGATCGGACGGAGAGTGTTGAGGTCAGGTCGCGGCTAGCTCAGATCATCGACGAGTTCCACCCTGATCTGCGAAAGGCCTTGGTGGAGATTCGCGAGGACACCACCGCCATCAAAGATGACACCTCCGCCATCCTCGCCTTCCTGCGGGATCAATCGCTCACCGTGGCGGCGGGTGTTGTGATCCAGTCACCGCGCCACCTACCCCAGCCAGCGAAGGCGTTGTTTGGTCGACAGGAGGATCTTGATCGTTTGTTGCCGCTCTTCCGCTCTCATCGTCGACTAGCCCTCACCGGGCCGGGTGGCCTCGGCAAGACCTCCCTCGCTGCGGCCTTGATCGAGCGTTTCGAGCGCGAGGAGGGGACTGCAGCAACGGTGGGCGGCATTTTTTCCCACGATTTCTACCGGCATCCCGGCCTCGGCGATTTTGTCGAAGGCATCCTGCGGCAGGCCGGAATCGCCAGTGAAGATCCGGCGCGCCAGCCCGCTCTCGCCGCCTACGCATTGAGACAGCCGGGCGTTCTTCTCTATCTTGAGGGAGCTGAGAAGCTCGACGTTATCGCCGAACTCCTCGAGTTTCTCGACGATTCCACCCGCCTCCTCGTCACAACCCGCGATCCCCGGCAGGCCGAGGGCATGGAGGCCTATCCCGTTGAACCCATCTCCGAGGAGGAGGCGGCGCGGGCCATCCACTGGCACGCCGCGCACCGTCCTCGTTCGCAGCGTGCCGGGCCGTGGCCACATGGGAAGGATCTGCCCGGATGGCGCGACCTCGCGAGGGACCTCGGTGGGCATCCGCTCGCCTGCGTCATTGCCGGAGATCATTGCGGGCGCTTCACCTTAGCGCCTCACGCCCTTTACGACCAATTGCGCGAGCGAGGGCTGCAAATCCTGAACTCTGGCGACGATAGCAAACACAATCTCGACGTGCTGTTCCGCCAGAGCGCCGAAGCGATCCGTGGACTCTCCCCCGGCGACCCCAGCCCGGCGCTGATGGCCTGGCTCTTACTCTGCCTCGGCGGCACAAATCCCACCCCCACAAGCATCCTCGAAGCTTTCGGCCTAGTGTCGGTCGAGGAGTCTATGCGTCCGCTTCTGGATTTGGAGCTGGCTTGGAGCATCGAGGTCGCGGCGGAGCGGGACGGAGTGATGGAGATCGGCTACGCCCTCAGCCATGCCTTGCTCGGGGAGTGGGGTCGCCGCGGGTTGGCCGAGTTTGGATGCGGGGTGGAGGTGCTGTTGGTGTCGGCGATGAGATGGGGCCTGGCTTTTTTCGATGCCGTAGAGATTAGTGCTAGGGTCCCAGGTGGATGGGACCGATACATCGTAATCTTGCCGCTTGCTGAAAGTTTGCTTAAGGAAGTTGAGAGCATCAATGGTATCCCAACAGATATTCTTGAGTTGTTCTACTACCTTCCTGGTCTAATGGGACTACATCATGCGCGCTACCTTTCGGCGGAGCCCCATTATCGTCGTTGCGTTGATGCGGTAGAGCGTTTGGACGGTCAGGACTCCGCCAGCTTGGCGCGGGCGTTGAGCAATTTGGCAACTTTGCTGCAAACTACAAACCGATTGGCGGAGGCAGAGCCACTAATGATGCGCGCACTAACAATCACTGAAGTTTGTTACGGGAAAAACCACCCCATCGTAGCGATTTGTCTGAATAATCTCGCAACAATGCTGCAAGCGACGAATCGGCTGGCTGAGGCTGAGTCTCTATTGAGACGCTCGTTGGCCATAGCGGAGGCAAACTACGGAGCGAGCCACGCAGAGGTGGCAGTTCCCCTGAGCAACCTTGCGCAATTGTTGCAAAGCGGGAACCGTACGGACGAGGCCGAGACACTCATGCGGCGTGCACTCGCCATCGACGGGGAGACCCATGGAGCAAATCATCCGAACGTAGCGATTCGCCTCGGCAATCTGGCAACCTTGCTGCAAGCGACGAACCGATTGCCTGAAGCAGAGCGACTAATGAGGTGGGCCCTCGCCATCGCTGAGGCAAACTTCGGGCCAGACCATCCAGCCGTGGCGATCAACCTGAGCAATCTTGGTAGCTTGCTGCAAGAAACGAACCGACTAACGGAAGCCGAGGCACTGGCGCGTCGTGCATTGGCGATTCATGAAGCTACCGAAGGGGTCGACCATCCAAATGTAGCGAGAAGTCTGGGTAATCTTGGGGGCTTACTGCAAGCCACAAATCGGTTGACTGAAGCAGAGCCGCTGTTCCGGCGTGCGCTGGCGATCAGCGAGAGCAGTTATGGCTCGAACCATCCAGAAGTCGCGAGAGACTTGGCCAATCTTGCAGGCATTCTTGGCAAAACGAGCCGTCACGTTGCGGCTGAACCCCTGATTAAGCGCTCACTCTCGATAATCGAAGCCAGCTATGGAGGGAGTCATCCAGAGGTGGCAAATTGTCTGAGCAATCTTGCGAGCTTGCTGCTCGCTACCAACCGGGAGTCTGAGGCAGAGCCCATGTTTACGCGCGCGTTGGCTATTGATGAAGGATCCTTCGGGATCAACCACCCGAGAGTGGCGAGATCTCTTGGCAATCTCGCGTCAATTTTGTATTCGATGAGGCGTATGGCCGAGGCCGAGCCGTTGCTCAGGCGTGCTCTCTCCATCGACGAGGCAACCTATGGGGCGAACCACCCGGATGTCGCGAGAGATCTGAACAATCTGGCGAGCTTGCTGCAGGCGACGAATCGTCCGGAGGAAGCAGAGCTGTTGATGCGAAGACAATTGGGAATTATTCTCGACTTTACTCGCGCGACGGGTCATCAGCACCCGCATCTGGATTCCGCCATCGCCAACTACGTCCAGTTACTCGTATCAATCGGCCGCAGCGAAGCCGAGATCCAAGCAATTCTGCTGGAACTGGAACCAGAGTTCGTCCCGGATTCCCTCGACTGAGACCTGACTACCCGACCACGCGAACATTGACGCTAGCTCGGAACAACTGTAAGCTCCCCTCATGATCGTCGAACAACTTCCCGAGGTTCAAAAGTTGTCCCCAGAAATGAAGCTGGCGCTGGCGGCGGAGCTTTTTGAGGAGGCGGCGGACTGGAGTTCAGAAGATGCCGATCCTGAGTTATTGGCCATTCTAAATGAACGCCTTGTCGAATATCGGGCGAACCAAGGGGCTTCTTCGCCCTGGTCTGAAGTGAAAGCGAGAATTCTCCGCGGCCGTGACTCCTGAACCCATCTGGACGGCTCGCGCCGAGGCCGACCTGATTTTTGTTTTTTCGTGCCTCGAGGAGGTCGGGGAAGGATCGGGGGTCGTGCTCCTCGAAATGATTGACTCGTCTTTGCGCCTCCTGCGAGTCATGCCCGAAATGGCACCACTCTGGGCCGAACCTTATCGCAGGTTGGTGTTGAAGAATCCCCGTTTTGGCCTTTTCTACACGCCGGAGACTCGGGGACTCGTGGTCCATGCCGTTTGCGACCTGCGACAGGATCGGGAAACGATCCTGAGGCACTTACGACTTCCCCTTGAAAAGCCCCGCCCCGACTAGACCCTCTCAGGTCACCGACCCAACCCTCTCAGATCTTTTGCCATGTTAGCCGAGCTCGACACGATCCAGACCGAAGCCCTCGCCGCAATAAGCGGAATTGCGGATGAAACGGCCCTTGAGGACGTCCGTGTGGGTTTTCTCGGGAAAAAGGGCAAGCTCACCATCGCCAGTGCGGGAATGAGGGATGTGCCAGCCGACTTGAAAAAGGATGTGGGGCAAAAGCTGAACGAGGTTCGCACGGCGATTACCTCGGCCCTCGACGAAAAATCAGCGGCCTTTATCGCCCGCAAGGATGCCGCGGCCTTTGCCTCGATTGATCCGACTCTGCCCGCCCGGCCTCTGCCGAAGGGTGGGCTGCATCCGCTCACTCATGTCCTCGACGAGGCCGTCCGCATCCTTCGTCGCATGGGTTTTGCCCTCGCCGAGGGACCCGAGATCGAGACGGAGTGGCATTGTTTTGACGCGCTCAACACCCCGGCCGACCATCCGGCCCGGAATGAGACGGACACCTTTTACTTTGAAAACGGCAAACTCCTGCGGACCCACACCTCTTCGGTGCAGATCCGGACGATGGAGAAGGAACTGCCGCCGGTGCGCATCATTGCTCCCGGCAGCGCCTTCCGGCGAGATGAGATCGATGCGACCCACCTCAGCGCTTTCCACCAGCTCGAGGGCCTCTATGTCGATCAGGGGGTGACTCTCGCCGACCTCAAGGGAACACTCGAGTATTTCTTCCGCGAGATTTTCGGATCAAAAACCGAGGTGAGGTTCCGGCCCCACTTTTTCCCCTTCACTGAACCCAGTTTTGAGGTGGATCTCAAGCTCCACGCCGCCGGACGTGCCGCCAAATGGATTGAAATCGCCGGTTGCGGGATGGTTGACCCGGCCGTGTTCACCGAAGTGGGTAAAAAGCGCGGAGACGCCGCCTACGATCCTTCGGCCATTACCGGCTTCGCTTTCGGGATGGGACTCGATCGACTGGCGATGATCATGTACGGCATTCCGGACTTGAGGCTGTTGATTGAGAATGATGTGCGGTTTTTGGAGCAGTTTAGAGGATAGCTGTTTAGCTGATTCTTCGAATTGATTTGGACCACGAATGAACACGAATTTTCACGAATGTGCTGATGCATGGATCGTAAAGCCCTCCTGAAACCGTCCTGACCTTTCACCTTCCCTCTTTCACACCTTTTACCGGGCTTCCGGCCCGCTCCCTCCCATGAACGTCTCCCTCCAATGGCTCAGTGACCATGTCGATTTTTCGGAATACTCGATGGCTCAGCTCGACGAGTTGCTGACCTTTGCGGGCATTGAGGTCGAGGGCATTCAGAGCCTGCCTGATCATCTCGTTGTGGGTGAAGTGCTTTCCTCGGAGAAACATCCGGATGCGGAAAAACTGTCCGTTTGTCAGGTCGATGACGGATCCGGAAAACCCCGTCAAATCGTCTGCGGGGCGAAGAACTACAAGGTCAGGGACAAGGTGCCGCTCGCACTGCCGGGATGCGTCCTCGATGCCGGGGGAGGGAAGACTTTCACGATCAGTGAGGGCAAACTTCGCGGGGTCGATTCGCTGGGGATGATGTGCTCGGCCAAGGAGATCGGGCTCGCGGAAGCGGCGGACGGACTCATGATCCTGCCCGCGAACCTGAAGCCGGGGACTCCCCTGACGGAGGTCTTTCCCGCTGTCTTTGAACTGGAGATCACCCCGAACCGTCCCGACTGCCTCAGTCACCTCGGAGTCGCCCGTGAACTCGCGGCTCTGGCGAAGAAGCCGCTCAAGGGCCTTGCCCATCATGGAGCGTCGACGACGCCGATCCGCAAGGCGGAGGCAAAGGAGATTCAGATCTCGTCACCGACCTGCCCCTACTACACGGCGCGCATCATCCGGGGCGTGAAAGTGGCTGAGTCTCCCGCCTGGCTTAAGCAGAAGCTGGAGTCCATCGGACTGCGGCCGATCAACAATGTCGTCGACATCACAAACTACGTTCTCATGGAGACCGGGCAGCCGCTTCATGCCTTCGACATGGCCAAACTTGAAGGTGGGATCGTGGTTCGTCAGGCGAAGGGCGGGGAGAAATTCCTCGCCCTCAATGGCGAAGAATACAAACTCAGCGACGAGGATCTCGTTATCGCCGACAGCTCCAAGGCGGTGGCGATCGGCGGAGTGATGGGCGGGGAGGATAGCGGAGTCACCGGTGCGACGACCGATGTCCTGCTTGAGGCGGCGTATTTTACTCCTGCTGCGATCCGCCGGACAGGACGACGCCTCGGGATTCACTCGGATTCGAGCTACCGTTTCGAGCGCGGGGTTGATCCCTGGCAAATTGCCGGTGTTTCCGATTTCGCGGTGAAACTCATTCTCGAAGTGGCCGGTGGCAAAGTAGAACCCGATCTGATAGTTGCCGGGGAGGCCCCGGCCGCTCCGCAGCCGGTCGCGCTGGACAATGATTACTGCCGTTCGGTCATCGGGGCACCGCTCACGGACGAGACGATCGATTCGATCCTGACTTCCCTCGGACTTGAGGCTTCCGCAAATCTCTGGCAGATTCCGACCTATCGCCTCGATCTGGAACGGCCCATTGATCTCGTTGAAGAAGTGGCTCGGGTCTATGGACTCGACAATATACCGTCCCGCACGAGGGCCAGTTTCTCCGCTGCTTCGAAGGCCGATGAAGCCTACGATTTTCTTCGTTCGATTCAGGATCGGCTCGCGGGTCTCGGATTCTACGAGGCGAGAAATCTCAAGCTCATTTCCGCAGCACAACTGGCGGACGATCTCGCCACGACCCATCGGGGGATGAGCCCGGTTCGGCTGAAAAATCCTCTGAACGACGAGCAGGACTACCTCCGTCCGGGGCTTGTCCCGGGACTGCTCGCCTCGGGCTCACGGAACCAGCGATTCGGACGGGCCGACCTGCGGCTCTTCGAAGCGGGGCGCGTTTTCACGGCGACACCGAAAGGTGAGGAGATCGAACACGAACATCTTGCTCTCCTCATGACCGGGGCCCGCGTCGCACGAAGCTGGACCGACAGCAAGCCGAAGCTCCTCGATATCCACGATCTGCGGGGAGCGCTCGAAATGATCTGTCCCGGGGGGCTGAATTTTGTTCCTGTGGAAGACTCGAGACTGCTTTGTGCCTGTAGCATCGAGATTGGGGAGGGGAAAAAGGCCGTCAAACTCGGTCTCGCCGGAATTGTTCCTCCGGCACGGGCGCGTGAACTGGATCTCAATGCTCCTGTCCTCGTGGCTGAAGTGAATGTGAAGAAACTGATGGGTGCGAGGAGCCAGGACCTTGCCCACGCGGACCTTCCCAAATTTCCGGGAAGCTCCCGCGATATGGCGATGCTGGTGCCAAAGTCCCTCTCTGCCGGCGCCGTGGCCGCATTTTTCGAGGCTCATGAGGAGCCTCTTCTCCAATCAGTGGAACTTTTTGATCTCTTCGAAGATCCCGATGGCGTGAAACTTGCAAAGGATAAAAAGTCGCTCGCTTACACCGTTCTCTATCGTGCTCCGGACCGGACACTCGAGGCGGCAGAGGTGGAGGCGGCTCACGCGAAACTTTTGGATTCCCTAAAATCGGGATTAAACGTAGAGTTCAGGTAGAAATCATTGTTATCCGCAACCCAACCCCATTTTTGAATTTTCCTGCGGTGTTCGTCCCTTACCCATCAAATACAGGCCCGGACCGTTGATACGTTATTGGGGGCTTAGCAAATCGTCGGCTGTCAGGCCTTCGCTGGAAGGCAAAAGTCGGTGAGCGGCTCCCTCCCTGTTGAGTGACGGGAACGTGAGCCTCTAGATCGGGAGACGGCACAGGTGGGAATTACTCAAAGCGCCCCGGACCTTTTCAGGTTTCCCGGGGCGCTTTTTTGTTTTCTAGGAATTTCCTTTTTCATCCGCCCGGCCCCTTCCCGCCGAAGGCGCGGGGGTGGAGGGGGTTCGACAGCCCGCTGCGTTATCCGCTAATGCCCCATCCAAACCGGAGGTTCCGACGCCACCGGAGACGAGCATTATTCACACGTGATCGCGTGCGTCCTCGTGATTGCCTCCTTGTGGCGAACGGTATACCAAAACGGTATACCAAATGAAATCGCCGTCCTTGCCGTCATCCCTTGCCGAAACCGCTGCCACGAGGCTGCGGGCGGAGATCGTCTCAGGCGAGCTTCCTTCCGGCTCCCGCCTTGCCGAAGCCGCGGTGGCGCAGCGTTTCGGGGTGAGCCGGGTGCCGGTGCGGGAGGCCCTCGTCCTTCTCGAGCGCGAGGGGCTGGTTGAGTTCACTCCCACGGGCCGGGCCTGCGTGAAGGCTCTTTCGCCTCGCGATTTCGAGGAGCTTTATGTGCTGCGTCTTGCCCTGGAACCGGTCGCGGCGAGGCTGGCGGCACCGGTGTTGAAGGCGGACCCCGGTCGTTTGGAAAAGAATCTCGCGGCGACGCGACGGGCGCGGAGTCTGCGCGAGGTCACTACGCTCGATCTCGAGTTCCATGAGATCATCTTGAAGGCTTCTGGCAATCGCCGCCTGCTCACCTTGTGGCGCTCGCTCCGCGGGGAGCTCGAGCTCTGGCTCGGGCGGTTGCACCGTCATCACCAGACTTTGACCAGCGAAACGCGCGAGGAAACGGTCGGTGCGCACCTAGTCATTCTCGAAAGCTTTGCCAGCGAGTCTCCGGCCGCCTGCGAACGGCTCATGCGCCGCCACATCCTCGGCTGGCGCGAGTGGCTGCCCGCCCTCGAGGAGATCGGCTCATGATCCGCGGACTCATCGTTCTCTGTTTTCTGGTCGCCGTATCCGCGAACGCCGCGGAGATGCCGGAGGAGGTGCGCGCCATGTTCAAGAGCCATTGCCTCAACTGCCACTCGACCGAAAAGCAGAAAGGCGAACTCGATCTCGAGACCTCGGACATCGCCAGGGAACCCCAGGTCTGGGAAAATGTCATCGACCAGATCCTCCACGGCGAAATGCCGCCGAAGAAGGAGAAGCAGCCCTCCGAAACGGAGAAGGAACAACTCCTCGGTTGGGTGAAGAAGTCGCTCGACGAGATCGCCCTCGCCAATGCCGGAGATCCCGGGCCGGTGGTGCTGCGTCGGCTTTCCAACCACGAATACACCTACACCTTGCGCGATCTCACCGGGGTCGATTCGCTCGATCCTGCGCGCGAGTTTCCCGTCGATGGCGCGGCGGGCGAGGGCTTCACGAATGCGGGCGCGGCGCTCGTGATGTCGCCGGCGCTGCTGACGAAGTACCTCGATGCGGCGAAAGAGGTGGCTGCTCACCTCGTCCTGTTGCCTGATGGCATCCGCTTTTCGGCGAGTGATTCAACGCAGGATTGGACCGGGGAAGCGCTCGCGCGGATCCGGGCGATCTACGCGAAACACACCACCTCGGGCGAGGCGGCTGCCACCGTCGCGCAGGGGATTCAACTCGACACGGGCACGGGCAGCGGGCGACTACCTCTCGCACGGTATCTGGATGCCCTGCAGGGTCGCGGCAGCGGGGACGGCCTCAGTCCGAAGTATCTCGGAATTCTCCGCGAAGCGCTCGAAGGGGAAATGCCTTCGCTCCTGCTCGATCCGCTGCGGGCGAAATACCGCGGGAAGTCGCTTGTCGCCGCCGATATCGAACCGTGGCAGCAGGTCCTCTGGCGTTTTGCCAATGTCGGCCACATCGGCAAGGAAAACGGACCGAAGGCCTGGCAGGAGCCGGTGACCCCACTCACCGCCGGGCATGAAATGCGCGTGAAGCTCGACTCGGATCGCGATGTGACGCTCTACCTCGCCACGAGCGATGCGGGCGACGGGGAGGAAGACGACGAGGTGATCTGGGAAAATCCGCGACTCGTCTCGGCGGGGCGAACCGACCTGCCGATCAGTGATCTACCCGCGCTCGTGACCCATCTCGAGACTCAGCGGGCGAGAATTCTCGCCAACACGGAGGCCTGCCTGAATGCGATCGAGGGTGGAGGCGAGGCCGATCCGGAATTGATGGCGGCGTGGCGGGAATACCTCGGCTTCGGCACGACGACGCTGGAGCCGCTCCTTACCCGGCAACTGAAAAGCACGCCCGACTACGATTTCATCAAGGGCTGGACCGGCGATCAGGCGCTGAGCGTGCTCGCGAATTCCTCCGACGCCACCGTGCGGACTCCGGGAGTGATGAAGGCGCACAGCGTTGCGACACATCCTTCGCCGTCGCGCGCCGCGGTGATCGCGTGGCGTTGCGAGACGGGAGGCAGCTTCCGCATCGCTGGCGATGTCACCGACGCGCATCCGGAATGCGGCAACGGTGTGACCTGGACGCTCGAGGTGCGACGAGGCCACAACAGCGAAGTCCTCGCGAAAGGGGAGACGAAGGGCGCGACGGTGTTTCCGTTAGGGCCGTTCGAGGACGTTCGTGTCGAGTCGGGCCAGGTGGTCGCGCTGGTAATCGGTCCGCGCGAGGGCAATCATGTCTGTGATCTCACCGGAGTGAACCTCTCGATCGGAGACGCATCGAAAACCTGGGATCTCGGGAAGGACGTCTCACCGAACATCCTCGCGGGCAATCCGCACGGGCCATGGTATTTCCTGAGCCAGCCGGCCAGCCTCGAAGCCGCGCCCGACGTGCCGGGGCCGATCGCGGAGTGGCGGAGGCAACCATCGCCGGAACGGGCGGCAAAGGTGCGCGAGTTTCTGGAGAAGGAGTTTCCGCTGAACTCGCCTCTGCTGCGTCCCTTCCTCTCGAAACGGCCGGACTCGTCCAGCCCGTCGGATCTTTCCGCGAAGGCGCCTTCGGTCCTCGAGATCCAAATTCCCGCAGCACTGGCGAAGGGCGCGGAGTTTGTCGTCACGGGCAGACTGGCTTCGCCGAAGACGGGCAGCGTGCAGATGCGGGTCCTCACGGAGAAGCCTGACATGAGCACAACGATCCTCGCTGGTCAGGCGGCTTCGGCGTTGAAGCCGGGGCAATGGAGCGACAACAATCTCGTCACGCAGCACAGTGCCCCGGTCATCGTGAACGACGGCAGCGAGGCACGGAAGCGGTTTGAAAAGGCGTTTGAAGACTTTCGCGCCCTTTTTCCCATCGCGCTGTGTTACACCCGCATCGTTCCGGTGGACGAAGTCGTCACCCTGACCCTGTTCTATCGGGAAGATGACCCTCTCCGGTCACTGATCCTTTCCGACGACGAGGCCCGCGAACTCGACCGGCTCTGGGCGGAATTGCTCTTCGTGAGCGAGGCGCCTTTGAAACAGGTCGATGTCTTCGAGCAACTCTTCCAATACGCGACGCAGGATGCGAAGCCCTCCGCCTTCGAGCCGATGCGTGCACCGATACTCGCGGCGGCGGAGCGGTTCAAAGAGCAACGGCAGGCTGCTGATGCGATCCAGCGCGAGGCGGTGATCGACGTTGCCGCGAAGGCCTGGCGACGCCCGCTGACGGAGGCGGAGAAAACGTCGCTCCGGTCCTTTCCGCCACGCTTGATGCTCGTGCGCGTCCTGACTTCGCCGTCCTTTCTTTATCGTGGCGAGCAGGCCCGCGAGACGACGGGCCCGGTGAACGACTGGGAACTCGCGACCCGACTGAGCTATTTTCTCACCTCCTCCGCTCCCGATGAGGAACTGCGAACCATCGCCGCCGGGGGGCGGTTGCGTGATGACCAGGTCCTTGCAGCTCAGGCGCGGCGTTTGTTGAAGACCGACCGGGTCCGGCGTCTCGCGACCGAATTCGGCTGCCAGTATCTCCACGTCCGCGACGTCGCGACCCTCGATGAAAAGAGCGAACGGCATTTTCCGGAGTTTCCCGATCTGCGCGACGACATGCAGGAGGAGGTGACGCGTTTCTTCATCGACCTGTTTCAGAATGACTGCAGCGTCCTCTCCCTCCTCGAAGCCGATCACACTTTCGTGAACGAACCCTTGGCCAGGTTCTACGGCATCGAGAATGCGCAATCCACCGAATGGCTTCGCATCGAAGGCCTGCGTGAGCACGGCCGCGGCGGTCTCCTCGGATTCGCCGCGACTCTGGCAAAACACTCGGGGGCTTCGCGAACGAGTGCCATCCAGCGCGGCACCTGGGTGAGCGAGGTGATCCTCGGCGACAAACTGCCGAATCCGCCGAAGGGAGTGCCCGTCTTGCCCGATGAGGCACCCGAGGGACTGACCGAACGCCAGCTCATCGAGCGCCACAGCCGCGATGCGAATTGCGCGGGATGCCACAGCAGGATCGACTCCTACGGCTTCGCCCTCGAGGGCTTCGACGCGATCGGTCGGTCCCGCGAGGCCGATACCCAGACGGTCTTGCGCGACGGCACGCCGATCGCGGGACTGGAGGGTTTGCGCGACTACCTTGCGGGCGAACGGCGCGAGGATTTCCTCCGGCAATTCAGCCGCAAACTGCTCGGCTACGCCCTAGGGCGCAGCGTCCAGCTCTCCGATCAGCCGCTCCTCGATGAGATGGTCGAAAGCAAGGGCGCCCTCATCGGCGACCTCGTCGAGAAGATCGTCCTGAGCCCGCAATTCCGGAATGGGCGCGGACGCGAAATTGTGATGAAATAACCTGAAGACGATGAATCATCGATCCCATGCTTTCTCCCGCCGCACCTTCCTTCGGGGCACCGGCGTCACCATGGCCCTGCCTTGGCTGGAATCGTTCAATGTCTGGGGCGACGAACCGAAGGCTCATCGCCCCGCCAGCGAGGCGCCGGTAAGGCTCTGCGTGACCTTCTCGGGCAACGGTTTCCACTCAAAGGAATGGTGGGCGAAAGGGGAGGGGAAGGCGATGGAGCTCGGCCGCGTCCTCGATCCGCTCGCCGCGTATCGCGAGAGGATGCTCTTCGTCCGCGGCCTTTATCACGAGGAGGCGCGCAAGGGCAACATCCACAGTTCGCAGACCGGCAACATGCTCTCCGGCGCTCCCATTGCGAGTGGCGGCGAGATCCGCTCGGGCATCAGCTTCGACCAAGCCCTCGCCCAGACCTACGGACGCTCCACCAAGGTGCCGAGTCTCGTCCTCGCCTGCGAAAAGTCGAATCCCTCGGTGCACAAGAATTACTCGATGCTCTATAGTTCGCACATCTCGTGGAGTTCGCCGACCACGCCGACGCCGCTGGAGTTGTATCCGGCCCTTGCTTTCGACCGCCTCTTCAAAGACGAGTCCTCCCCCGCCGACCGCAGCGTCCTCGACGCGGTGATGTCCGATGCCGCCGACCTGCGCCGCGGCCTTAGCGGCGACGACCAGCGCAAGCTCGACGAGTATCTCGACTCCGTCCGCGAAGTGGAGAAACGCATCGAGCATGCCGGTCAGCGCGGTGAGTTGCAGGGATGGCGGCCCACTCTCGAAAAGCCCGACATGGATCGTCCCGCGGACGGGATTCCGCAGGACATCGGGGAGCACATGCGCCTGATGATGGATATCGTCGTGCTTGGTTTCCAGACCGACACGACGCGCATCACGACCCTGAAGCTGAACAACGATCACAGCGCCCTCCGTTTTCCGAATCTCCCGAGCCTGCAGCAGCCGGGGCACGGGATCGATTACATGATCCACCATCTCCTCAGTCACAGCGACGGAGATGACTGGCTGAAAGTGAATCAATTTTTCATGGAGCAACTCGCCTACCTCGCCGGCAAGCTCGATGGCATCCGCGAAGGCGAGCGCACCCTCCTCGACAACACCATGCTTCTGCATTGCTCCAGCATGATGGCCGGGGCGAAACACGACAACGACCAACTCCCCGTGATGGTTCTGGGCGGCGCGGGTGGACGGTTACCGGGCGGTCGGGTCCTCGATTACAGCGGCAAGCCCGAGCGACAGCTCTGCCGCCTTTTCCTTTCGCTGATGGAGAAGATGGACCAGCATCCCGCCACTTTCGGGGATGCCAAAACCATGCTTGAAGAAGTGTGACATGAAAGCCTTCCTCGCCGCCTGGACGATGCTCTGTGCGACCGCGATGGCCGCTCCGGAGCCGGCGTTTTTCGACTCCAAGGTTCTGCCCATTCTCAAGGAGCGCTGCTTTGAATGTCACTCCCATGGCACGAAGATCAAAGGCGGACTCGCCCTCGACTCCCGCTCCGGCTGGTCGGAAGGCGGAGACAACGGTCCGGCCGTCAAGCCCGGTGAGTTGGAGGCCAGTCTGCTCGTCAAGGCCATCCGCTACGTCGATTCGGAGCTCGAAATGCCGCCGAAAGCCAAGCTCCCGGCCGATGAGATCGCCATTCTCGAAGAGTGGGTCAATGCCGGTGCCCATGATCCGCGCAGCGCTGGAATCGCCAAAGTGAAAAAGGGCATCGACCTTGTCGAAGGTCGCAAGTTCTGGGCCTTCCAGCCGGTCCGCAATTCATCTCGGCCTCAGGTCAAGGACGCGTCCTGGCCGCTTGATCCTCTCGATCACTTCATCCTCGCGAAGCAAGAGGCAAATGGGATCCAGCCGGCTGCTGATGCGGACCGATACACCTGGCTGCGCCGTGTCTCGCTCGATCTTGTCGGCCTGCCACCGACGGAGGAGGAAGTGCTGGCTTTTGCGCAGGACCCTTCGCCCGAGGCCTTCGTGAAAGTCGTGGACCGCTTGTTGCACTCCCAAGGCTACGGCGAACGCTGGGCCCGGCATTGGCTCGACCTCACCGGCTATGCCGACATGATGGGCACCTCGAACAGCGTCTATGCCGAGCATGCCTGGCGCTACCGCGACTATCTCATTGCCGCGTTCAATGCGGACAAACCCTTCGATGAGTTCATCCGCGAGCAGATCGCGGGTGACTTGATGCCTGCAAAATCCACCGGGGATCGGGCCGAAAACATCGTCGCCACCGGCTTCCTCATGGTGGGTGACATCGAGATCGTGAATCCTGACAAGGCGAAGATGGAGACCGATCACATCGACACGCAGATGATCAAAATCGGCCAGACCTTCCTGGGCATGACGCTCGGCTGCGTGCGCTGTCACGACCATAAGTTCGATCCGATCGGGGTGGAGGATTACTATGGCATCGCGGGCATACTGCGCAGTTCGCCCTCCTCACACAAGATGCCCGACATGGGCGTGTGGAGCTCTTTGAACAGCACGGTACTGCCCGAAACACCCGCGCAGCTCGCCGCCCGCAAAAAACGCGAAGCCGAAAACGAACAACGCATCACTACCCTCAAGATCGAGCAGAAGAAACTCAACGACGAGAAGGTCGCCGTCATCCTACAACTCGCCGCCCTCGGCAAACCGGCCACGCCAACTGCTCAAGTTGCCGCCGCCACCGACAACGCCGAGCGCGAGATCGCTTCCACTCCGGAAGCCGGGCCTGCGGACGAGAAAGACGCCCTCACCAAACGCCGCGACGAACTCGATGCCCAGCTCAAGAAGCTCGCGGGCGACATCAACCACGCCGAGTTTTTCAAAGACAAAACCCCACGAGCTTTTGCGATGGGCGATGGAGCGCAACCCGCGGACATGCCCGTTTATATACGCGGCAATCCGTATGCCCCGAGCACGGTCGTGCCGCGCAGAGGTGTTCGCGTGGCCTCGTGGGACCAGTTTCCCGCCATCCCCGCTGGCCAAAGTGGGCGCCTTCAGTTTGCCGACTGGCTCGCGGACGAGCGCAACCCGCTCACCGCCCGCGTCACCGTGAACCGCATCTGGCAAAAGCTCTTCGGCACCGGCATCGTGCCCAGCGTCGATTATTTCGGCACCCGTGGCGAAAAGCCGACACATCCCGAGCTGCTCGATCATCTCGCCACACGGTTCATGCAGGGCGGTTGGTCGCAGAAGGCTTTCCTCCGCTCGCTCGTGCTTAGCCGCACCTATCGCCTCAGCAGCGCCAACGAAGCGGCGGCGATGAAACTCGATCCCGAGAACCAACTCTACTGGCGCATGAACCGCCAGCGTCTCGACGCCGAGGCGATGCGCGATTCCCTGCTCGCCGTCAGCGGAGAACTCCTCCGCGACAGCGGCGGTCCCGCGCTCGTGATCGAGAATCCCGAAAACACCGGATCGCTCTCGCTCAAAGGTGTGAATCCGCCGAACTACAACCACCGCAAACCGCGTCCCTCGCAGGAGTTTGAGCGCACCCTTTACCTGCCCGTCTTCCGCAGCGGCACCGCCGGTCCTGATCGCCTGCGGTCCGTTTTCGACTTCGTGGATCCTGCGATGACCGCGGGCCAGCGCAATCAAACCGTGGTCCCCACCCAGACGCTCTTCCTCCTCAACAACGACCTCCTCCGCAAACGCGCCCAGGTGCTCGCCGACAAACTCCTGGCTGATGAAGCATCTCCGGAAGCGCGCCTTGAGACCCTCTGGCTCCGGGTTTTCAACCGCCCCATCACCGTCGTCGAGTATGACGAGGCCCTCGCCTTCCTCGGCAATGTCGAGCCACTCATCACCACGGCCAAAGGCCGCCCCGCCCTCGACTCCATCCAATGGTGTGAGCTCTGCCACGGCCTGCTCGCCTCGAACGAGTTCGTGTTTCGACTCTGACCGCGATCACCTGTATCCCTTATGAACTCCTTCACCCGCCGCCAACTCCTCCAGCGCGCCGCCTGCGGTTTCGGAGCTCTCGCCCTGCACGACATCGCCCGGGCCGCCTCGAATCCGCTCGCGGCGAGCATCCCCGGCATGGTGCCGAAGGCCAAGCGCGTCATCTTTCTTTTCATGAACGGTGGTCCGTCGCAGATGGATCTCTTCGACCCGAAACCCTTCATCGAGCGCAAGCACGGGCAGAAGATCGACTCGCCCCTGCGCAAGGAAGTCACCCAGGTCGGCACCGAGCAGTTCCTCGCGCTCAAGGCGATGGCTCCGGTGCGTCCGCGCGGGCAGAGCGGCATGATGATCTCCGATTTGATGCCGCACCTCGCCACCGTGGCGGATGATCTCTGCCTCCTCCGCGGCATGAATGCCGACAACCCGCAGCATGCCGGCGCCATCCTGCAGTTCCACACCGGCACCTTCGCCGAGGTGCGTCCGTCGATGGGCGCGTGGGTCAGCTACGGCCTCGGCTCCGAGAACGCGAACCTGCCCAGCTTTGTCAGCATCCAGGGTGGAGGTGTGCGTGAATACGGTTCCGCCTTCCTCCCTGCGATCCATCAAGGCACCAAGCTCACCGTACCGCTCGACAGCAACACGCTTCCCGTCGAAGACCTGCGGAACGTCTCCGAAAACGAGGCCATCCAGCGCCAGCGCATGGACTTCATGGCCCGCATGAACCGCCGTCTCGTCGGCGACCTCGGTGGCGATGCCAACATGGAAGGCATGATCCAGAACATGGAACTCGCCGCCCGCATGCAGCTCACCGCTCCCGAAATCGTGGACCTCTCCAAGGAGAACAAAGCCACGCTCGACCTCTACGGCGTCGGCGGCAAGGACACGAACACCTTCGGACGCGCCTGCCTGCTGGCCCGCAAACTCAGCGAGTCCGGCGTGCGTTTTGTGCAGGTCAGCACCGGCGGCTGGGATCACCATGGCGACATCCGCGGCAATCTGCCCAAACTCTGCGCCCAAACCGATCAACCCGTCGCCGCGCTGCTCAAGGATCTCAAATCACGCGGCCTGCTCGAGGACACCCTCGTGCTCTGGAGTGGCGAATTTGGCCGCACCCCGTGGAGCCAGGACCTCAGCGGCAAATCTCCCATCGACAAACACGGACGCGAGCACCAGCCCGAGAGCTTCTGCGCCTGGATGGCTGGCGGCGGCGTCAAGCCCGGACTGACCTACGGCGAAACCGACGACATGGGCTACCGCGCCATCAGCGGCAAGATCCACGTCCACGACCTCCATGCCACGATGCTGCATCAGCTGGGCATCGATCACCTCCAACTCACCCACCGCCACCTCGGCCGCGACTTCCGCCTCACCGATGTCTACGGCGAGGTGGTGAGGGAGATTCTTGCGTGAGCGGAGGCGACGCATTCCCTGCTGGGAACCTTTTTCATCCCCTCGGCCCCTTCCCTTCAAAGGCCCGGGGTCGGGGTGAGGTAGGGGACGATTCGGGCCATCAAGGGTAGGGATCGCCTGATTTGAGCAGGTGAGTCAACGGCAATGAGGTCGATTCCGCCGATGTTTAGGAGCCCGACCGGTCCAAGCTGCTTCCCCCGGACCGCGACATGCCGCTGCAACGTCCCGGCTACCTCTTTGGCTGCTTTGCTGCGGATTTATGGGCCGCCCATTGTTGGGAGATGCAGTGAGCGACGGGGGAAATCTCCCGTTCCCCCTGCTTGACGGGCCGCTTCGAGTCGCTATAGGTTAGCCCTCCTGCGGCCCGGAGGGTCGTTTTTCCTTATTTTGACATGGCTGGACCACTTTCAGGCAAAATTGCGTTTATTTCCGGAGGCTCCCGGGGGATTGGCCGTGCCACGGCCCTGAAGCTTGCCTCGGCCGGTTGTGATGTGGCGATTCTTTATTACAACAGCCACGAGGAGGCCGAAGCGGTCTGTGGACTGATTCGCGGCATGGGGCAGCGAGCCCTCGCGGTTCAGGCCGATGTCAGCAATCCCGATAGCGTCGGAGAGGCCTTCGACGCGTTCAAAAAGGAATTCGACCGGGTTGATTTCGTGATCAGCAACGCCGCTCTCGGCGTTCTCAAGCCGGCTCTTGAGATGACCCTCAAGCATTTCCGCCGCTGCATGGAAACAAACGCCCTGGCGTTGAACACCCTCGCCCAGAACGCAGTCCCGATGATGAGCGCGGGTGGTTCCATCATCGGACTGAGCAGCCTTGGATCGGAGCGGGCGATTCCAAATTACACCTTTATCGGCGCTTCCAAGGCCGCCCTGGAGGCCCTTTCCCGTGGCCTCGCCCAGGAGCTCGGACCGCTCGGGATCCGGGTCAATTGCGTCAGCGCCGGGGTTGTCGATACCGATGCCCTCAAGCATTTCCCGAACCGTGAAAGTCTTCTGGACGAATATAAGGTGCGGACTCCTCTCGGGCCGACACTTTCGCCCGAGCAGGTCGCCGATGCCATCTATCTGCTCTGTCTTCCCGAAGCGGGGATGATCACGGGACACACCCTGTTTGTGGACGGAGGTTACGCGATTTCAGGATGAGTGAGACCGTTTCCCAACCTGATGCCGGCCTCGCCGGACGGAATGCGCTTGTGACCGGTGGAAGCCGCGGGATCGGACGCGCTATTGTCGAGCGGCTCGCCGGAGCGGGCATGGATGTGACTTTCACCTATTTGGGGAACGAGGCGGCGGCGAACGAAGTGGTCTCAGCGAATCCCGGACTGAAGATCACCGCCGTCAAGGTGGATGCCCGCGACAGTGCGGCGGCCCGTCAGTGCGTTGAGGCCGTCATTGAGCGGGTCGGGAGGATCGATGTTCTCGTCAATAATGCCGGAGTGATCCGGGACAACCTCCTTCCTCTCCTTGAGGATGACGACCTGAAAACTGTCTTTGCGACCAATATTGAGGGCGTCTTCAATTTCTGCCGTGCCGTCGTTCCCTTCATGATGTCGAAGCGTTACGGCCGCATCATCAACATCAGCTCCGTCTCCGCCGACAAGGGTGGACGGGGCCAGACCAACTACGCGGCGAGCAAGGGCGCGATCAACTCTTTCACCAAATCCCTCGCGGTCGAAGTCGGGCGCCGGGGTATCCGCGTCAATGCGGTGGCTCCGGGCGTCATCGAGACCGAAATGTCTCAGGAAGTGCGCGATTTGGCCGGTGACGAAATCATTTCCAATATCGTCCTGAAGCGTTATGGTCTGCCCTCTGAAATTGCAGATGCAGTCTGGTTTCTCAGTTCCGACCTGGCCAGCTATGTGACCGGGCAGATCCTGAGCGTGGACGGTGGATTTAAAATGTAAGAACCATGAGTAATCAAGACATCACTAAGGATGAAATCATGGCCATCTACCCCAAGGTGGCCGAAATCATCGCCGACGCCCTCGGCTGCGACGAAGAAGAAGTGCAGCCCGAATCTTCCCTGATCAATGACCTCGATGCCGAGTCGATCGACTTTCTGGATATCGTTTTCCGTCTTGAGCGCGAGTTCAAGGTGAAGATCCCGAGAGGCAAAGCAATGGAGGAAGCCCGCGGCGAACTGACCGAGGACGAATTTGAGCAAAAAGGTGTCGTCACCGAAGCCGGTATTGCCAAGCTTCGCGCCTACCTGACCGAAGTTCCTGCCGACCGGATCAAGCCCGCCCTGAAGGCTGCCGAGATTCCCAAACTTTTCACGACCGAGACCTTCTGCAAGATGGTCATTCGTGAACAGAAGGGTGCTTGAGTCGCCCCTGTTGTGTCCGGAAGAGAACCCGCAGGCGGATGATTTCGCCTCCGTATGCCTGATTGATTATCCCCTTGTTTGATGACCGAGCATTTCCGCGCTTTTTCCTTTGTGGACAAAATTCACAGGGACGAAACCGGAGAGCGGATCACCGGGTGCTATCATATTCCGGCTGCAGTGGATTGTTTTCCTCTCTCGCTGGTGGCGGAGTCGATCGGTCAACTGGCAGCCTGGTCGTCAATGGCGGCAGTGGGATTTGAATTTCGTCCGGTCGCCGGAATAGCCGGTCAAGTTGAGTTCGCGGGAGTCGTCAAACCGGGAGACACGCTTGAACTGGAGGCGACTCTGGTGAAAGCGGACAGCGAGGCGGTGGGCTATGATGGCGTCGCAAGAGTGAACGGTGAAGTCGTCGTTCGCCTTCAGGATTGCCTGGGTCCGATGGTTCCCCTGATTGAGTTTGACGATCCCGAGTCACTCAAAGAGAGGTATCGACTCCTGACATCGGACGGAGCGGTTCCCGATGCGTTCCAGGGCGTCCCTGAGTTTTTCGCTGAAAAGACAGGAGGAGTGCCTGGAGAAACCTCGGAAGGCACCTTTCATATCCCTGAAACGGCCGCCTTTTTCGGGGATCATTTTCCGAGACGTCCGGTATTCCCGGGGACGCTGCTGATGAATCTGAACCTCGGGTTCACGATGGACCTGGTTGCGGAAGCCGGTGACGGGATCTCGAAGTGGAAAGCTGTAAGCATGTCCGACGTCAAACTCAGGTCGTTCATGCCGCCGGGGGAAATCCTCGAACTGAAGGCAACCGTGGAAGAGCGTGACCTTGATCGTGTCCGTGTTATCGTAGAGACGCGGAAAGGCAAACGACTAACCAGCAGCGCTCGCATCCTCCTCTCCCGCATAGTCCCATGACCTCAATCGAAAAACGCAGAATCGCAGTGACGGGAATCGGGATGGTAACCCCGCTCGGGAATAATGCGGCGAGCACCTGGTCGGGCCTGCTTGCCGGAAAGAGTGGAGCGGGACCGACCCGCAACTTTGATGCGAGTGGATTCACGACCACCTTCAGCGCCGAGGTCAAGGACTTCGATCCCGAGACGGCGGTGCCCTCGCAGAAACTTCTCAAATACGCTTCCCGTTCCCACCGCTTCGCTCTTGCTGCGGCAGCCGAGGCACTCGCTGATGCGGGGATCCAGCCGACCGAAGCAGACTCCCACCGCTGGGGGCTTGCTGTCGGGGCGGGGATGATGTCGGTGGCCTACGATGATCTGAAAGTCGTGAACGATTTCGCCGCTCCGGAGGGAAGATTTGATGCCGCCGGTCTCATGAATCCGGATTTTCCCGGAAACCCGGTGAATTTCTGCCGTTGGCAATCCAATGCGGGTCTCGGTCTGCTGACGAAGCAGTTCGGGATTCGCGGTTATGCGACTTCGGTGCACACGGCCTGCGCCTCAGGCGGACAGGCAGTCGGAACGGCCCTCAAGGTGATGCGCCGCGGCCGTTGCGATTACATGCTTGCCGGTGGCTTCGATTCGATGATCAATCCCATCGGGATCTCGGGTTTCTGTCTTCTTGGAGCGCTTTCCAAGGACAACGACAATCCAACTGGAGCGAGTCGTCCCTTTGATGCGACTCGAAGTGGATTTGTGCTCGGTGAGGGTGCCGGGTTCCTCGTTCTCGAGGACTGGGATAGAGCGAAGGCGCGCGGGGCGAAAATCTACGCCGAACTTGCCGGAGACGGAAATTCTCTCAGTTGCTACCGCATTACGGACTCCCCGCCGGACGGAAACGGGCCGATTCAGGCGATCGAACAGGCGCTCGGAGATGCGGGAATCTCGGCGGCAGATGTCGATTACGTGAATGCCCACGGGACTTCGACCCAGATGAATGATCGAAGCGAGTGTGCCGCCCTCAAGTCCGTTTTTGCGGGGCGGGTCGATGAAGTGCGGGTCAGTTCGACCAAGAGCTGTATGGGACACCTTATCGCTGCGGCGGGCGCGGTCGAAGCCGCGGTCTGCTGTCTGGCGATCCGTGACGGAATCGCCCCCGTGAATGCCAATTACGAAACCCCGGACCCTGATTGCAACGTGAGACTGGTCCTCGGGGCCCCGGAGAAGCTCAGGATTCGTGCGGCGGTTTCGAACTCTCTCGGTTTCGGCGGATCAAACAGTTCGCTCGTTTTCCGCAACCCGGAGGAGGTGAATCCATGAAGAACACGAAGGAAAAAATCGTATTTACCGGAAGTGGTATCGTCTGTGGAGCCGGGGCGACGGTAGAGGATGTGTGGAGCCGTCTTGAGAGCGGAGATACGGCGGTGGCTCCTTTCACTCAGTTCGACAACGAGAAGTGGCCTGTCAAAGTCGCCGCCGAAGTTCAGCAGGACAATCGCTTCCTTGTTTCGGACCGGAAATTACACAAAACGATCTCCCGGACGGACATGTACGGCATTTACGCGGCGGAGCGTGCCATTGAAGAGTCCGGGCTCCTGTCCTATCGGGAAAGTTTGCCCGAGGAGGAAGTGGACCGATTTAATGACCGATCCGGTTTGATCATCGGGTCCGGTGGCGGGAACTATACGAGCAACTACGACTACATCCCGGTAATTGCCGAAGCCAAAGGCGAACTTCCGGTTTTCGGTCGCGAGCTGGCCAATCTCGTCACTCCGATGTGGCTGCTCCAGAACCTTCCCAACAATGTGCTCTGTCATGTTGGCATCCGCGGTCAGTTCAAGGGAACCAATGCCTGTATCACCAATCAGTGCGTGGGTGGAGTGCTTGCGGTGGCCGAAGCCGCCTCAGCAATCTGGAATGGTGAGGCCGACCGCGTCGCCGCGGCGGGACACGATCTCCCCTTTGAACCCGAGATGGTCTATTATTACCACAAACTCGGTCTGATGTCGGGCGAAGCCCCGAAACCTTTTGACGCGGAAAGAAATGGAACGGTTTTCGGTGAAGGCGCCGGTGCCGTCGTTCTCGAGCGGGAGGCGGATGCGAAAGCACGAGGGGCGAAGGTGCTTGGTGAATTTTTAGGCTTCGGCTGCTGCAGTGAAGCGACCGGTATCCTTGACCTTGCTCCCGATGGAGACGGGGTTGAGCGGGCCATCAAAGAGGCGCTCATGGACGCGGGAGTGGAGCCATCTGAAATCGGGGTAATTTGCGCCCACGGCAACGGCACCCCGGCCTCCGATCTTACCGAGTCCATGGGAATCCGGCGGGTCTTCGGCGAATCCATTCCCCCGGTCACCGGATTCAAGTGGGCCTACGGACACCTTATTGCCGCGTCGGGCATTGTCGATCTGGTGATGACTCTTGAAATGTTGAAGCGTGGCGTCGTTCCAGGCATTCCGACCCTGCAGGAGATGGATCCCTTGATTCAGCCGTTTCCCGTCTCCTCCGATACAGCGAAACCTTTGAGTGATATCGCTCTGCTGATCTGTCGAGGGTTCGGCGGAATGAACGTGGCGCTGGTGGTAAAGGCGGCTTCCTGAGATGCACACCGGAATCGATACGGTTGAAATTTCCCGAATCGAGAAGCTGCTGGCGGATCTTGACGAGGATTCACTTCAACGTTTTTTCTCTCCGCAGGAGTTAGCCGATGCGGGATCAGGTCCGGGACGGGCCGGCAAACTGGCGGCCCGTTTTGCGGCGAAAGAGGCATGCTGCAAACTTTTTTCGAAGGAGATATGCCTGGGGAAAATCGAGCCCTTTGATTTCGCGGTATCCCGCGATGGATACGGTAAACCCCACATTGTTCCCAGTGAACGGGCTCGCGCGGTGATGAACTTTCATCGGGTCCGCGATATTTCACTGTCAATGACCCATACGGAGGTGAGTGCCACGGCAATTGCCACGGTGGAGCCGGCCGTCATGCCGGTTCCATGGTACGGGAAGGCGTTTTATCATTTTGCCCCGTGGAAACGAAAAATTGTCATGGCGAATCTCGAACTCGTCTTCGGTGAGGTCCTTACCCGGGAGCAGATTCTTGATCTGGCTCAGGCGTATTATGCACATTTTCTGAAGTTTCTAGGTGAGTTCTTTCTTCTGCCTTTCCTATCGGAGGCTAGAAAAAAAGCGATGGTTCGAATCGAAGGAAGGGAACACATCGAAAAGGCGATGGAAGGCGGGAAAGGGGTTCTTATCCTCGGAGGTCATTTCGGAAACTGGGAGGTGGCGACGGTCGCGGGGATCGCGCAATTCAAAGAGTATTTTGGCCTTTATCACTTCATTCGACGGCCCCTCAAACCGAAATGGTTCAATGACTTTGTCATGCGGCGATTCTGGAAAGCCGGATTTGGTGTCATCGAGAAGACCGGTACCCTTGATGATATTCTTGAACTGCTTGAACGAAATCACATCATTGTCTCGATTTTCGATCAGTTCACTTCTCCGAAAACCGGAGTTCAAACCGATTTCCTCGGGCATCCGGCATGGACATTCAAGAGTCTGGCCATTCTCGCGCAATTTACCGGTGCCCCGGTGATACCCTCATCAAGCTGGAGAGAGCCTGACGGGACTCACGTTCTCTGCTTTGAACCCCCCGTCGAAATCATCTCGGACGGGCCCACCCGGGACATCATCAACAAGAACACAAGGCGCTTCAATGAGGCGCTTGAGCGGATTGTCCTGAGGCATCCCGAGCAGTGGATCTGGATGCACCGGCGCTGGAAAGACAAATCGGGTCCGAGAAATGGATGAAATGGAAGAAGGGTGAAGTCAGTCCCGCCTTCTCACGATCTGAAGAGGCTGATGATTCTTCACGATCTGCCCCTCTCCGAGCACTCCCTGCCAGGAGGTCAGAGGGTAGACGATACAATCCCTTCCGAGAAGGGAGCCGGGACTGAGGACCGAGTTACATCCGACTTCGGTGCGATCTCCAATGATTGCTCCGAACTTTCTAAGTCCTGTGTCGATCAGTCCGCCAGCTCCGTTTCTCACTGTCACGTTTCTCCGATCCAGCCTGACATTCGAACAGATCACCCCGGCTCCGAGGTGGGCTTTGTGGCCGAGAATGGAATCGCCGACATAGTTGAAATGGGGCACCTCGCACTGGTTGAAAAGGATACAGTTCTTAAACTCGCTTGAGTTTCCGAGAACGCAGTCGTTCCCAACGATAACATTTTCCCTCACGTAGGCTCCGCTACGAACAATCGAGCCCGCGCCAATCCAGGCCGGACCCTTGATCACAGCATTGGCCTCGACGGTGGCACCGGCGGCGATATAGACCTGTGTTCCGATGATGGCACTTTCATGAACCATCCCCCTGATGAGCGGGGCGCTAATCCCGAAAATTACTTTATAAAGATAGGTTTCGATCAAGCCGATCGCCGACCAGACAGGTTCGTCCCCGGAGAACAGCGCCGCGTGATCTGTCTGTGAGAAGTCGAGATACTCGGAGGGCGGAAAATTCATCAGGCGACCGGATTGACCCGACGAAATCTACACAGTCATCACGTCCTTCTCCTTTGCCTCAAAGTGCGCGTCGATGGACTTCACGTGTTTGTCGGTGAGGGACTGTACCTCCTTTTCGAGGTCATGAAATTCATCCTGGGTAATCGCGCTGTCCTTGAGGGCGCTTTTCAGGTCGTCCATCGCGTCTTTACGGGCACCCCGCACGCGGATGCGCCCCTGCTCAGCCATATCTTTGATGACCTTGACGAGGTCCCGCCGGCGTTCTTCGGACAGTTCGGGGATGGGCAGCCTGATGAGGCGGCCGTCGCTCGAGGGATTGATCCCGAGTTTGGACTCCCGCAAGGCTCTTTCGACATCCTGCATGATGGAGGGGTCGTGCGGCTGGACTGTGAGCATGCGTGGTTCCGGGGCGGAGACGAGCGCGAGTTGTTTCAGCTGCATCGACGTTCCGTAGGCGGCGACATGAACATGAATGTTGTCGAGGAGTGCGGGACTCGCTTTTCCGGTGCGAATGCTGGCCATTTCCTGCGACACGAAATCGGCCGCTTTTTCCATCGCTTCGTCGGTTTCGAGCAGAAAGGTTTCTGTATCCATGTGATCGAGGGGGCTGTTGTGGTATCTAACTCTAGTCCGGCCTTTTTCTAAATCAATCGCCCGGGATCAGGCGCATACGACCGTTCCAACATCCTCGCCGGTGAGCGCCTTATGGATGTTCCCTTCGACGGTCATGTCGAAAACGACGATGGGTATTCCGTTGTCCTGACAAAGAGTGAATGCGGTTCCGTCCATGACTTTGAGGTTCTGCGAGAGGGCCTCATTGTAGGTCACCGTTTCGTAGCGCACCGCATCGGTGAAGCGGTTCGGGTCCTTGTCGTAGACTCCGTCCACTTTGGTCGCTTTGAAAATCACGTCGGCACCAATCTCGCTCGCCCGGAGAGCGGCTGTCGTATCGGTGGTGAAAAAGGGATTGCCGGTTCCGGCTCCGAAAATCACCACACGGCCTTTCTCAAGGTGGCGCATGGCGACGCGTCTGATGAAATTCTCAGCCACGTTCTTCATCTCGATCGCTGTTTGCACCCGGGTTGGCACCCCGACGGCTTCGAGCATGCTTTGCAAGGCGAGTGAATTCATCACTGTGGCCAGCATTCCGACATAATCCGCCGTGGCGCGATCCATTCCCCGCCCTGCTGCTGAAGCACCGCGCCAGAAATTGCCTCCGCCGACGACGATGGCGATTTCCAGTCCGGTTTGGTGAGCGGCTTTGATCTGGCGGGCGATTCCCTCCACGATCTCAGGGGAAATATTATCTTCGCTGCCTGGCTCACGAAGGGCTTCGCCACTGAGCTTCAAGACGACTCGTTTAAACTTTCTGGACATAATGCGGTTATGTGAACTTCGTCACCCTCCGCCAACTGATTTGATTTTCAAAGGGCAATCTCTGTCTCAGCTCAGAATCGTGCCCGGCTTGATTTCAACCCCTCTGAGAAATTCATCGGCCTTGAGGCGGCGCCTCCCCTCCAACTGCAGGTCGCCGGCGAGCACGAGTGCTCCTTTTCCGCAGTTGACGACCAGTCGGGATCCACTCTCGATCACGGTTCCTGGAGGGGATGAATTCCCGGTGGTAACAAGCGTGGTTGGATGAATCTTGAGCTTTCGCTTCTCTTCGCCGAGCACAATTTCGGTGGTGGTTCCCGGCCAGGGTTCATAGGCACGTATCATCCGTTCGATCGCCGTGGCGTCTTTGCTCCAGTCAATTTCTCCGTCCTCCCTGAGGAGTTTCCCCGCATAGGTCACACAGGCTTCGTCCTGGGGTTCTCCCGGAATCGATCCGGACATCAGCGTATGCAGGCCCCTTTCCAGGACACGGGGTCCGAGGGTGGCGAGGCGGTCGTGGAGAGTGCCCCCTGTTTCGCCCGGCAGAATCGGGAGGGACTCTTTCAGGATCATATCTCCCGCATCGAGCCTGGACACGACATGCATGAGGGTGATTCCGGTTTCCGCGTCTCCTTCACGAATGGCTGCCTGGATGGGCGAGGCTCCCCGGAAACGGGGCAGGAGGGAGGCGTGGAGATTGACACAGGCGATCGACGGGGTCTCGATTATTTTTCGAGGCAGGATCTGACCATAGGCCATTACGACGGCGAGATCCGGCTGAAACGCGGCAAATTGCTGCAGTGCCGTCTCATTCCCTTTCAGGCTTTCCGGCTGTATGACCGGGATGCCATGGAGCCCGGCGAGAACTTTTATCTCCGGCGGAGTCAGGAGATGTTTCCGTCCGACAGGTTTGTCCGGCTGCGTGTAGACGGCCACCAGTTCGTGGTTCCAGCCGCTGTCTTGACTGGAGATAAGCCATTGCAGAGTCGGGAGAGCAATCTCTCCGGTGCCCATAAAAATGATTCGCATGTTGCAGTGGATCAGGGGTCGGGAAAGGAAAAATCAAAAGAGGAGTGGTGGCGGAGGATGCTTGCAATCCTCTCCGGCAGGGTTAAAAAGGATTCCGGCCAAATGGTGGTATTCCGGAATCTGAACTATGAAAGGATTTTTCGCGACACTTCTTGTTCTTTGCGGTCTGGGTGCCGCAGCGTGGTATTCATACGAACCCTTTCTCAAACCGTTTCTGGAGCGGTTTGGTTCCGGATCCGATCTGGCCCACGACGAGCGGATCATTGAAAACGAAAGTAGAGTGACGCCTGAGGCACCTCCCTCCACTCCCGGCGGAAAAGGGCAGAATGTGGCAGCGGGAACCTCTCCGGCAAAGGCAACGCCGCCCGCCGCTCCGGCGCCCGAAAAGCCGAAGTCCGAGCTTGAGGAACTACTCGAAGTTCGCTATCCGATGCCGCAGATTCTGCCACTCCTGACGATTGTTGATCAGTGGAGAAATGTGCCATCCACCGCTTTTCCCCCGCAGGTCGCAGCCAAGGAGACGATCACCTTTCAACTCGTCATCAACGGTCAGGTTGCCGGCTCCAGCAATGTTGCTCCGGGCACTCCCCTGAGTCCGGTGAGGCTCACGGGCGATCAACTTGTCGTCGCCAGTCTCGCAAATCCCGGGATGACGACCCAGCTTCACATCGACAAGACCGATTTCAAAGAGCGAATTGAAGCCCGCTATCAGCAGTTTGTCGACGCGAAGCGAAAAGAGGTCGAAGCAAAGAGGGAGCGGGCCCGTCAGACGATCAATGCGGATCCTGCCCGTCTCGCTCTCTTGAGGGGGGATACTCCCGTCAGTCCCGATTCGAGCGATGATGTTCGCTTCGGCGTGGTTAAGGAGAGTCTAGAGCGGGGTGAGGTGGCCAGCGTGAAACTCTCGGAGGCCCGCTCCTTCCGCTGGAACGGTCAGGAGCAGGTTGGCGGGGAGTTTGCCGGAACCTACAACACGGTCACCGTCTTCTTTGAGGTGACGACAATTTTTGGTGAGTTTCCCGTCGAATACAAATGCCTCCTGCAAGGCAACCGGGTCGTCGGGTGGATTGATCCGGTGACGGAGGACAGGGTGTAATGAACCGTTTTGCGGGGAGTTCATGGTCACGGGTGGCGTTGCTGCTGATTTCCGCTTTTTTTTCTGAGGCGAGGGCGGAGAACGAGATCCCGGCGATAACGCGGGTGCTTCCCCCTGCCGGCGGGATTGAACTGCCTCCGGATCTGGAAAAAACGCTGACGACCCGGGTCAAGGCCCTTTCAGAAAGGCTCTGGGAGATCGAACACAAAGCCCATGTCTCTGATGTGGGGGTTATCGTAAAAGCGGTCGATTTCGCCCTAAGGCACGGGGAGTTTTATTCCGAAAAGGAGATCCCTTTAGCTTCGGAGATGCTCGATCTCGCCGAGCTTCGTTTCAAGGAATTGGAGGAAAAAGAGAGTCCAGCCTGGCTGGGCGAGAGAGGCTTCGTCATTCGGGGATACCGTTCAAAGATTGACGATTCCGATCAACCCTACGGCCTTGAAATTCCGGCGGCGTTTGACCTTTCAAAACCTGTTCCTCTGCTCGTCTGGCTGCATGGACGGGGAGACAAGACGACCGATCTCCACTTCCTCAATCAGTGCCGGAAAAAGAGTCAGGCCTTCGGCGGATTTATGAAAGATCAGGGGGATGCGATCATTCTTCACCCCTTTGGTCGTCATTGCGTTGGGTGGAAACATGCAGGTGAGATCGATGTATTCGAGGCGATCGAGGCGGTAGCGGCTGATTACCCGATCGACAGGGATCGTATTATTCTTGCCGGCTTTTCCATGGGGGGAGCGGGGGCCTGGCATATCGGGGCCCATTACCGTGATCACTTTTGTGCGGTGCATACCGGGGCGGGCTTTGCGGAGACCAGGGAATACAACAAGCTGACGCCGGAGAAATACCCTCCCGACTTTGAGCAGACCCTCTGGAAGGTTTATGACGTGCCGAACTACGTGCGAAATTTTTCCAATGGACCGCTCCTCGCCTATTCCGGGGAGAAGGACAAACAGAAGGCGGCCGCCGACCTGATGGAACGTGAAATGGCGAAGGAAGGCATGGCCTTGCGTCACGTCATCGGTCCCGGAATGGAGCACAAATACAATCAGGAATCAGTCGATGTGATTCGAAAATGGCTTCAGGAATCATGGAAAGTCGGGCGCACCCGCCCGGCCACGAAGATCGAGTGGCAAACCCCGACACTTCGTTACAGTAGCTTTGACTGGATGCGGATCACCGGGTTGGAAGCTCATTGGAAGGATTCCCGCGTGTCGGCCAAATGGGAGGAAGACAAAAAAACGATCCGGCTGGATTTGAAGGGGGTCACCGCCTTCGAGATCAACCCCCTGCCCGTGGTCGATCTTTCGGGGATCACCCTCGCAATAGGTGATCAGACGCTTCAGGCCGATCGCCCCGGCTTTCCGGTAGACTCTCTTTCAGTGATCCGGCGTGAGGGGCGGTGGACCTGGGGTGAACCCGAACCGTTTACGAAGAAGCCGGGACTCCAGGGACCGATTGACGACGCCTTCATGAGCCGCTTTCTGGTGGTTCCGCCCGACCACGCTTCGATCCATCCGAAGGTGGCCCGATGGATCGATTTCGAACTGAATCATTTCCGTGATCGGTGGAGTGCCTTGATGAGGGGCGATCTTCCCGAGAAGGCGGCAGATGAGGTCGATTCGGACGATCTCGCCGGTGCGAACCTCATTCTTTGGGGGGATCCCGCCTCCAATCCGCTAATCGCTGAAATGATCGCCCGTCTTCCTGTTGAATGGAAGGATGGATCCTTTCTTTTCCGGGGAGAGACCTACTCAGCCGCGGGGCATGTTCCTGTCCTTATATTCCCGAACCCGCTTAACCCGGAGCGCTATGTCGTGATCAATTCCGGTCTGACCTTTCGGGAGGGACACGACAAGACAAACTCGCTGCAAAACCCCAAGCTGCCCGACTGGGCAGTCATCGGACTCGATCAAGATCCCGATGCCTTCGCGCCCGGAAGTATTGTCAAAGCGGGATTTTTTGACGAAAACTGGAAGTAGCTAACACGGGCAATCACTATGCTTCCCCACTCCGGCCATGATTACACCCTCCTGATCCGTCGTTGGAAGGCGGTGGCGGAACGTGCCGGAGTTGAGCTAAGGCTTCTGAATGAGACGGGCGGTTACCCGGTTTTTGTGGTCGAGAACGAGCAGGCAGCAGCGCGGGAACCCGGCGGGATCTATCTGAGTGCGGGAGTGCACGGGGATGAATGTGCCCCGGTGTGGGCACTGCTTCAGTGGATGGAGAGCGATCCCGAAATTCTTCGCCGACTGCCCGTTGTGATCTTTCCCTGTATCAATCCTTCCGGGTTCGTCGAAAACACCCGGCGGGACCATGAGGGTATCGATCTGAACCGCTGTTTTGAAAATAACGCCCACCACGTCATCGGTTCCTGGCAGACCTTTATGGAGGGACGGCAATTCGATCTCGCCCTGAATCTCCACGAAGACTACGACGCCGGAGGGATCTATCTCTACGAACTGGCTCGTGAAGACTCAAAGGGGAATGAACTGCTCTCCGCGTGCGAGAAAATTATTCCCCGGGAAACGGCAAGCACCGTGGATGGATCCGACTTTAACAACGGACTCCTGACCCGATCCGGCGATCTTGAGAGACTGGTTGAGGAGGAACTCGGCGGGGGGTATCCCGAGGCGATCCTTTTGTTTCTCCGCTATTCACGGAACTCGTATACCTTCGAAACCCCGAGCGAGTTCGATTTAATCCGGCGCATAGAGGCGCATCAGGCTTTCCTCGAAGCGGCCACTAAACCTCTGATGGAAAGCGCTTAGTTCTTCAGCATCCCGCGAGCGACGAGATTGTTGAGTCGGCGTGCCACATCGACCACGCCATCGACAACCGCTTCGCGGTAGGTGCGCCCGTCACGGGTATCGATTCCGTGGCCCGGGTCGAGCTGGCGCAATCCTTCGAGTGCGGGATCCTCATGGTGAAAGAGCTCGACGAAGACATACTTCAATTTCCCCGTTTTTGCGGCCGCCGCCATCAGGGCTCCGATCCAGCCGTCATCAGTGCTCAGGCATCCACGTGTCGTTTTTGCGGAGGCATGGAAGGTGCCGAATTCGTCAGCGGCCGCGACCTCCGCGATAAGGGCCTCGTTTTCCGGAATGGAAAGCCCGGAGTCGCCGCAATGGGCCGCATCCACCATGATCTTGAAGAACTTCCGGCCGAGTTCCGCGTTGGCCGCTTTGACCACTTCCCAGCACTTGCTGAGGTCATTGAAGGTCTGGAATTCCCCTTTGCGGAGAAATTCAATATGCCAGGTCTTGATACAACTCCCTTCGATGCCCGCTTCGCGATAGGCGCGGAGATGAACGCGAACGTTCTGGGCAACAGCGGCAGCGAAAGCTTCGCCCGTCTTCGGCGTGGCCCCCGCCTGCATCCATTGCTCAATGGAGGTGGAGGCGATCTGGGTAACACCGTATTTTTTGGCCACGGCGATGCTGGACGCAAGCATGGAGGCGACCTTTTCCTCATCTGCCGGGTCCATGGGGTCAGCACCGCCCACCATCATGATGGGGTGGATACCCATACCGAGTCCGCCGAGTCCGGTGAAGAGCTCATCGGTGTCACCCTCATGGACACCGGGGAAAACAGTGATCTGGGCATTCTGGATCTTAACCGGGGACGCGGCGGCGATGGCCTCCATCTCGGAAACAATGAGTAGCCGACCATCGTCTCCGCGGGGAAGGCGGCCGTCGCCATCGGGAACCAGTCCACCAACGAATTTGATATGGGTCGGGACAACGCCCAACTCTACCTTGGTCTTCAGGGTGATGGATTCAGCCATGGGAAAAAGGGAATGATCTTCGGGAGGAAGTCGGTTTATCGCCGGGTGCGCCAATCAGGCGAGGGCAGGTTGAAGCGAGCGCATCAGGGAGAGCTGCTCGCTGACATCGGAACTGATTTTACGCCAGCGGGTGAGCATTTCTGCCGAGATCTGGACACTGCGGTCGCCGACTGCTTTTTCAAGCTCCTGATAGCCCTCGCTAAGCTGCTGGGACAGGTCCAGGAGGGTATCGTAAGCTTCCTGACGGGTCGGGCAGTTGATTTTCCAGCTTCTGCCCGTCGCAATCTGTGCGTCCGCTTGTAATTTCATCTCACGAAGCTCGGCGAGGACGATTTTCTCCTCAGGTACGCGGCGGAGCTCGGAAACGAGTCCGAGTTTGGAAAGAGTCCAGATGGCCCACTTGGTCGGGTCCCACTGCCAGGGCTTGACCCCGTTGCGGTAGTCGTGCTGAAAGGAGTGGTGGTAGTTGTGATATCCCTCTCCGAAGGTGGGAATGGCCATTATCCAGCTGTCTCTTGCGCTAGTGCCGGAATCGTAGGGGCGATTTCCAAGGGTGTGGCAAAGGGAATTGATGAAAAAGGTGCAATGCTGCACGCAGACAAGGCGGGTAACTCCGGAAATCAGGAACGCTCCAAGCGCGGCCTGCCATCCTCCGTAGAAGTAACCAATCACGGTAGGGAGAACCATCCCGACGAGAAAACCAATGCGCTGGTGGTGTTTGTGCTGCCACATGACGAGCGGGTCCTTTTTCAGATCGCCCACATTGGCGAGGGGACGTGGGTAAAGCTTGAAGAAGATCCAGCCCATGTGTGCCCAGAAGAAGCCGCGCGAGATGCTGTATGGATCATCGTCCTCATGATCGACGTTTTTGTGGTGTTCGCGGTGGTCAGACGCCCAGTCGAGCGCGGAATCTTCAAACGCGCTTGCTCCGAAAAGCAGTGTGGTTAGCTTCACCGTTTTGCCTGCCTTAAATGCCTTGTGAGCGAAGAGGCGGTGATAGCCCAGCGTAATGCTCATGCCGGTGGCAATGAAGTAGAAAACAAAAAGCGCCACCTGAAAGAAATCGATTCCGAAGTGATAGATGTAAAGGGGAGTTCCAATCACCGCAGTGAGGAACGTGACGATGAGGAACGTGCTGGAGACCCAGTTAATGCGATCCAACGGAAGTTTAGATATCATAAGTAAAATAAATGATTTTAAGAATTTCTAGAAGTTTAAAGACATGACTAGGACTTCTCATTCCCCTGAGGGAATGCCTCGCACTTGAGCGGTCTCACCAAAATAGACTCTCGAAAGAGCTTAGAGGCTGCGGTAGCGCTTTCCACCCCTGTCGTCACCACGGTCGCCACGATCTCCTCTGTCGCCGCGATCACCGCGTTCTCCACGATCGCGATCACCCCGGGGCTTACCACCACCGCCTCCACCACGGCGGTCATATCC